>MDTB01196983.1_pt1 | contig 199805 bp, 198 predicted proteins | sample 811161 | NCBI WGS metagenome assembly MDTB01 (sample SAMN05326650, study PRJNA326480) | marine metagenome | isolation source: seawater | place: Mediterranean Sea | collected 2009
ACAGTAGAGTAGGTTTTACTTGATAAAATGGAAAAACTTTGGTGCAGGTATTGTCGTTTGGATGGATACTATTAAGGAGTGCAGATTTAAGGATACCAATAGACTTTTTCAAAACCCCGACAAATTAGATTTTCATGTTATAGAATGGAATGAACATAATCATGATGACAGCGCAACGGAGATATTAAAAAATGTTTGATTGGAAAAAACCCACAGTACAAATGTTAGGTAGGTGGCAACCGTGGCATGATGGTCACCAAGCACTTTTTAAAAGATGTGTTGTAAAGACAGGACAAGTTATTATTCAAGTCAGAGATGTTCAAGGTGCGTCAGGTGGCGATGGTCAAGGTGATAATCCATTTGATTGGGATTCAGTCTGTTCGAATATTGAAGAAGGTTTACTTCAAGACGGTTTTAAGAGAGGCGTTGAATATGAAATTATGATGGTTCCAAATATCGTAAATATTACCTATGGAAGAGGTGTTGGTTATTCTTTTGAAGAAGAGACTTTTGATAAATCTGTTACCGATATAAGTGCAACGAAGATTAGACAAAAATTAAGAGAAGAGGGTAAGTTATAGAACTTTTTTAAAGTTGAGAACTCCCTACTAAGTCAATAACAAAAAAACACCTTATGTGCCCTTATTAAGTCTTTTAAGACCTGGTGCTATTGCATTCAATAATGGGCAATCTGTTCAGTTAGGAAAAGGGTTAAACAGAACACAAAAGAACCTCGTAGTTTCGTTATTGAATTCCAGAAACCCAAGAAGATGTTCCGAAAACAACTGTAGAGGGTTTTAGGACGCTCAGACCTATTCCTGAACATGAAAGAACAGAAAATGTTCCTAGAGGGTGTGGTAAGCCAGATAGATGTTAAGCTAGTGGATAAACAAAATCACGAATTGAAGTCCTAGTTCACTTTTCCTTTTGTGGTAGATAAGTTTGTTTATGATAAATCCGTTCGTGAAAATGACGGATACACGACTAAGGATGGTAAGAGGTAAAAAAGGGTAAGGGTGAATTTGTTGCAAAAATCAACAGCATCGGGGTAGATTAAAGGGGCTTATTGGTAAAAACCATCCGTTACAGTACAGCAAGTTCCAACTAGGTTTTTTTTCCTAAACACCAAATATGTATCCCTATGTGAAATTTATCCTTCCTGTTGGGTCAGTCGAACTTTTCCCATCAAGACAGACTCAATACCAATAATTCCTGTATGACACTGTTAAGGTTACTCGCTGAAAAAGAGCGCTGATTGGTGTCATTGAAACTGTTACAGTACTACTCATGGAAAACACTTAGAAGTTCGCACGTACATTCCTTCCTTACAAAAATTTACAGGATTATCAATTTAATCAGAGGTGAGACACTGCAATCTAAGGTTTCGAGTTAGCGTTCGACGATAGAACTCTGGCCAATTCCGACTCAGCCCGTTACGGTCGCTTACTTTATACGACTTCTGCTACACTTTCCCATTGAAAATTCTACGCACGTCATTCTGCCTACCAATTTTTTTTATATTTTGTATTGTCACAACTGGAACAATTACTGACAGAATAGTTACCCGCCAATTCCTCAAATATATTTGGAGCAGTTAATATGTATATCGCGATGAACCGATTTAAAATTGTCCCGGGGCGGGAAACTGATTTTGAAAAAATTTGGAAGAAGCGCGACTCTCATTTATCCGGCGTGGCCGGTTTTAAGGAATTTCACTTAGTAAGGGGTAAAAAAGAAGAGACCTACACCCTATATGCATCCCATAGCACATGGAATTCAGAGGCTGATTTCTTAAATTGGACCAAATCCGATGCATTCCGTCGAGCACATAAGGGCGCGGGTGAATATAGTGACGTGTATCTGGGGCACCCAGAGTTTGAGGGTTTTGAGGTCGTGATTTAAATCAATTATGTTTTTGCGGGCTGGGTGATTATTTATGCGTTTATTCAAATCACATATCTTCTGTAAGCTTTAACGCACATGGGGTTGCCGAATTTCCAACGCAAAAATCTTTGCCAATCTAACAAAAGAGCCAGCAATATCTATCAAGATTCGACCCGACTTAAATCAATAACTTCTAAAATGTGTCGGCATGCGGACTCTGCCATTTGCCGATCGTCCGACATATAACGAGTGACAAACTCCTTCATCGCAGTGCCCACCTTTGTCCGATAAGCGGCATCATTAGCCAATCTTATTACTACCGCCCTATAATTTTCAAGATTTTCGGTGAAGGGGAGAAGGCATTCTCCGTTCGTATCAGTAAATAACGCCTGTACATCCCGGCAGGTTGCAGCTTTTCCAGCTTTGCCCGTGTAAATTGGCCAAATATGTCCGGGCATACCTGTACCAAGTGACTCACGCGTTATCATAGAGACGACTGGACACGCGGCCGCCATGGCCTCAAAAGCAGTTAAACCAGAGGCAAATGGGAAAGAGTCCACGAAAACGTCGAGTACCTGTGCGTAAAGTTTGGTGTTCACCCAACCAATATAACGGCAGCGATCGCCGATGCCATTGCGCCGAAAGAGTTCAATTACTTGTGGGTTCTCACTAGCCCCAGTCCACACAAAAACCGCGCCCTTAAGACTATTCAAAATAGACGCCAGCGCAGCGATATAATCCTCACTAATTAACTTTTCCTCTCGACCAATGCAGCCAAGCAGAATAGATTTATCCTCAGCTAGAAGTTTTGCTCGTATAGCATGCGCCTCTCCTTTCAATTGCGGGTCAAATAAATTGCCCATTGAGCGGTGCACTGCGCGCCAGGAACGACCGTCAATAAAGCGGTAATCGTCAAAAGACCCAAGCGCTAAATATCCATCAATTTCGGGCAAGTTCAGCGAATGGTATTTCATCGACCACCAGATCTGGACCGGTGCTATAGGCATAGCAAAGGCAAACGGCATTGTTAGAATAAGCGACACATAAACGAGAGCTGTAACACCGCGACTTTGAATGTCAGTGCGGATATCCATCAGGTCATCACACATGGGCGTATTCCCGCCGTGAGCAGCGTTTACATAAACGAACTCAACATTATATCCGCTTAGAGTTTGATCCAATTCAGCATTTTTTGGGCCGCAAATATAGATAACTACACGAATGGGTTGCGACGACAATTTATCAAGTCCGCGCAGGAACGATAAGAAGGCCTCTGTGTGCCCCATTATACGTGAATTCTGCAAAAGAAACCCGATCTTTGGTTTATCTTGCTTGAACGATGGGATTGCAAGAGCTGGAAGTTGGGTCCCAAAAACTTTGCCCGCGCTCCGCATATGAGGAGACCACCGGCTTACCGTATCTCGGAAATGCTCTGCATTATCCTTGGCCCGCGTGTAATTGCTATAAGCAGTCCATTCAAACTGAAGGGCCTTGTCGTACAGACAAAGCTGTGTACTGGCCAACAAGCCAGGTACAATTACGGCTTCAAACATCTGATCAAGCCAATAGCTCGGCGCTGTGATAATAAAACCCAAAATGCGAGTCAACGTCATCAATTTGTTTACATTTTCAGGCCGCACTCTCAACGCGCCAGCGCGTTGAACTGCCTTTACAGTCGCTAACAGCGCGCCGTCAAACCAATGATGGTAGACAAAAAATTGGCCGAGATGCTCGATCTTTGGATCTATCCAATGTTTATACGGTGCTGCCATGAGTCGACGCACAAAACCGGCCAACGCTCCATCGAGTCCAATAGTGATTGACTGAAGCATAAGCAGATTAAAATGAAATTCTAGAAATTCACTCGGTCTAGAGAGATTTTTTCTTTTGCGCTTAATTAATTGCCTCTCTGCAATTTTAAACATTGCAATGTCTGGTAGGGGCTGATCAAGAATCTCCAAAAGCCTTGGAAGCGCAGGAGGTACATGGATAAGTTGATTGACTTCGGCAATCCCCATTATCCTCTGCGAAATAGCATTGGCGATTAAACTTGCGGCATTCCCAACCTCTGGCGCCGGCCCAATAGCTCGAACTATGCGGAGTGTGTGCTCGTCTAGAGCCTTCGCAGTTTTAGCCAGCGGCAGGTCATTGAGTAGGGTTTCAATGTCGCCGTGATGCTCGTCAGTATTCTCAAAATCACTCATGTGTGTAAAAGTAGCAGGACTAGTAGCAGGCTGGACTATTACTTAAAAATCCTGATTAAATTACAACCTCTTTATTTGATTTCCATAATTAAGACCGTAGTCGATGTTGCAATGTATAATTAATTAAACACTGACAACAGCAGTTTTCATATGAAAGTAAGGAGATAAAAATACTGCGACACCACGCATTACCATTAATAGGTCTCAAAAATTTTAGATATTTCTGCTCGGCGCAATAGTTAATAGAGTGCAAAGCGGATACAGTCTCATGCTTTTTTATTCAATTATTTATCACCTAAAATTCATGGCAAAAATCTTACTAATTACGCCAGATTATTTGTTTCAATGAGAGAAAAGCTGATAGCACCAGCGTTTCGACCCAGGTCATCGTATACACTAAATCGGAGTTTCTATTTGAAATTTATTTACATTAACCAGTCTACTTTGCGCATTTGATGTTGTTGTAATCAAAAAGCGACTAAATAGTATGAGGTAAATATCAATCTTAACGTTTACCCAGCCATATTTATAGCTAAATCGCGAAGTCACACAATGCCCTATCTTTATCAACGGGGACCTAGGTACGGAGTAAACACATTGAACAGCTCAAAATTTAAATATCATTTCCTCAGATACAATCGTTACTTTTCTCTCAAACCTAGCCCTCTTCTAATAGGGATATCCCTCTACTTTGTGAAAGATTTTTTCATTGTGCTCGTGATCGGAGCTTCGGCGTTTAAAGCTAGGGGTGCTTCTGACGAAATCACAAATTTAATTGACCTTGCCAGCCCAAAGATGGTGTTTGCCAGCATTCCAATCCTAATTTTGGCTTATGCGTGGATCCATCGTAATCCAGAGGCTGGTAACTTTGTTCGTTGGATATGGCAAAGAGGTCAATATTTCATTTTGGCCGCAGCGATTATAAACTCCACTCTTATTCTCTCCAGTTCCTGGCCGACAAATAGCATCAGCCTTACAACTTTACTGACGGTTCTCAGTTTAAACATTGTTGCGATTTGTTACGTCTTTCGGTCCGAGGAAGTTTGCGACACTTTCGCAGATTTTCCAGAAAATAATGAGAGTAAAAAGACCGAGCCCGAGATACTTTAATGTGGAAATCGAGAGAAGATGACCCTCGTGGCGCATCCACTAAATGTTTCAACCATTCGCAGGTTGGCTTTGGATGTAAAGCACCGAGCTAAAAACGCTAGATCAGGACAATTATATGATATGGATATTACTCTTTTCTGGTTTTATTTCCTTCGTTCCCAACAATAGCCGTGGCGGAAAAGAGGGTTTGCCCGCAATGCAAAAAATCTATCGAGTGCTTATCAGACTTCATGACTGAATTCGGATGTTATCAGGGTCAAAAGGCGACGGTGACGCTCCGGGCGTATAAAATTGATTTTCAAATAGGTTTTGGGTTTCCACGACTACTAATATCTCAAGTGCTCAAATCGAATTGCCAGCTTGAAATTAAGCCAACGATAATTTAGGAAATTTAATCATGGTGATTTATTCTCGTGATAATCCAAGCTCCCGATATTGTGAACTCATAGGGTATTATCAAGAAATGCACGCTAAGGGTGTTATCTCACAAAATATACCTGTAGAGAAAACTTTTGATGGCCTGAGTATTTTAAAGCATGTTGTCCACATCCAACGCATAATAAATATTCTAGGAAGCCAAACTATTCTCGATTACGGTGCTGGGAAGGGAAAGCAATATGAGCCTTCGGATATTGAAACTGGTGATGGGCGGATATTTCCAGACATTCAAACATTTTGGAATGTAGTATCAATCACCTGTTTTGATCCGGCATACAAACCCTTTAATGATGTACCTCAATGTGTGTTTGATGGGGTGGTTACAACAGATGTTCTTGAGCACTGCCCTCGGGATGATATCCCATGGATCGTTGATGAAATTTTCCGGTATGCAACCGACTTTGTGTATATAAGTGTTGCCTGTTATCCCGCAACGAAAACGCTGCCTAATGGTGAAAACGCGCACTGTACGTTGGAACCGCCTGAATGGTGGGATAGTATTTTTAAAAAGTGTGTAAGAAAAACGCCAGGCCTCCGTTACTATACAGCATACGATGTTTCCAAAAAACAATTAGATGGCACCAATGAGATCACCACCATTATGGGACATGGACGTTGGGATAAATAAGATTGACTGTTTGCGGATTCACCCAGAATTCTCAGTAAAATAGAACCCCATTTCTTCAGTTGGAGAAGCTCAGCATGATCCGAGTTTTTATAGGTTTTGATCCTCGTGAGACGATCGCTTTCCACGTCCTCGCTCATTCAATCCAAGCTCGTGCATCAGAGCCTGTCACTATTGCGCCACTTATGCTATCGCAACTTAAATCCTTAATGATCCGTGAGCGAAATGCGCTCCAATCCAGCGACTTTTCGTTTTCACGTTTCCTAACTCCATATCTTTGTGGGTTTGAGGGATGGGCGATATTTATGGACTGCGATATGCTCGTTCTTAAGGATTTAGCCGAATTATGGGCTTTACGGGAGGATAAGTACGCTGTGATGTGCGTGAAACACAATCACGTACCAAAAGAAGAATCGAAATTTTTAGGCGCACCGCAGACCAAATACGAAAAAAAAAATTGGTCCAGTGTTATGATGTTCAACTGTTCAAAATGCACCGCGCTCTCAGTTAATTATGTAAATAAAGCGAGTGGACTTGATCTACATCGGTTCAAATGGTTAAAAAATGACGATCTCATTGGTGAGATTCCCCATTCTTGGAATCAATTAGTTGGCTACGATGAAGTTATACCTTCAGATCAAATCGCCAACCTCCACTTTACTATCGGCGGTCCTTATTTTGATGAATATCGCAATACCGAATACGCGGAAGAATGGTTTCGTGAGAAGCAGGCAATGCTTCGCTGTGACCAGTTAAAGAAGTGATAGAGCAGAACCGTTATCACAATCATTAATTTTCAACTGCGGAATATCGCAAATTCACTTAATGCGTCAGCAACAGCGGCAATCGGCTCTGTCCAATTTTGTGCCGTGTGCTGCCTAAATAGGCGTACGGATGAGTACCAAGGCGAGTCCTCCCGGTTCATAAGCCAGCGGGTACTCGGGATTTTCTGCAAAAAACACCATGCTGGGATACCCAATGCCCCTGCGACGTGAACCGTCGTATTAGAAACCGATATTATTAAATCCATGGCTGCTACCTGTGCGGCGTGCCCGTCAACGTCAGTCATCGGATCAATCTCAGGGTCTTTGATCATCTCAAAGCCATACTTTCTTGAACATTCAATTTCCTCGACTTGAGTTTTCCCATACTGCAAATTCACAAACTGGATTCCAGCCACATTGAACAATAATTTGAGAGATTGCAGTGGGATAGATTTTAAATCACCTGTATCAGGGTTAAAGCTTCGCCATGATAATCCGACAAGCAAATCATTTGATCCGGCAAGATATTTTGCTCGAAGTTTACTCGTCCTTTCTTGGTCCGCCACTAAATACGCTTGCCCTCCTCGAAAATGAGACTCATTTGCGCGGAACTCCTTACCAAAATTTGTGATTGGACACTGCAATTCACAGTTAACAATATCTGGGTCAGAAATTGCAGGTATTAATTGAGGATAGACCATTAGCTTTGGAAAAGATCTTTTAAAAATTGGAACGAGTCGCTCGTCACACTCACATGTAAGAATAGCCCCCTTTTCGACTAAATCGGGAATCATACATGCATATAAAATTTGATCGCCCAGCCCTTGTTCAAACCAAATCAGCAGTTTGCGCCCGTCCAATGGTTCTCCATTCCACCAAGGCTGGGGAAAAGGCCGTATTTCTTCTGGCTTCCATTGCCATCGAGCAGCATAGGCTTCCCACCCATCCTGCCATCTCCCCATTAAAAAATACAATATTGATGCATTGACCGTAATATTTGGATCATCAGGAGCCATCTCCTTGATCATAGACAACTCAGACTCGGCTGCATCAAACCGGCCTAACGACACGAGACAATTATAAATATTATTTCGAACATCAACGGAATCCTGACCATTTACCAAGAGCATTTGGAAAATTTCCAAACCTTCTTGATACCTGTGAGTTGCGCACAGGACTGTGCCCAAATTCAAATAGCCAGCTTTTTCTTGTGGTGCGAGAGATATTACCTCCCGAAAAACTGACTCCGCCTCGGGGTATCGGCGTTGTTCACTTAACGTATTTCCTAAGTTCATTAGGGTATCAAAATGATTTGGTCGCAACTCTAGACTCCGTCTGTAGGTCTTTATTGCTTCGTCAAGCCTGCCAATTGCTCTCAACGCATTTCCTTGGTTATTCCTAAGCCCCCCATCTTTAGGGCTTAATTTGACTGCCTTTGAGAAAAATTTTACGGCATCGTTCAATTCACCAGATTGCTGAGAGATTATTCCGCGCAAACTCCACGCATCGCCTACTTTAGGTGCAAGCTTGGTTAATTTCCTTGCGCTTGTCAGAGCTAATTTCAGATTTCCTGCTCCCAATTCCGCCAAGGCCATCTCAAAAAATTTTTGGGCATCCCGATTATTTTTTTTCATTATCCAAGACCATCGTCCGCTAATAGCCCCAGCGCTTCGCGTAACGGAACTAAGTGTTTTTCAAAATTGAGCCAGCGATCCACTGAGCGGGAATGTATCGGCTCACGAACCTGAACCGAACTGGCAGTTGCGACTTGACGTTTGGTTCGGTAAAATTTCAAACACTCATCCTGCCACTGAAGTCCACAAAATTGTAAAATTCTCCGAGCCTCACCCTCCAGGTCTTTAACAGTCATTTCATAATTTAAATCTAAAATCCGTCCCGGCATAACCCGATGCCAATGAGCCATCAGACGATTATAAATATTAAAATATCCCCCTAACTCTCTTAAATCGTAAGCGAATTCCTGACCATATGGGAAATGCAGCGCAAAACACGATAGACATGTATCTATTGGAGATCTCTTACAGTGAATAATCCTTACATTTGGTAAGGCCACACCAACAACACCTAAAAAATAAAAATTTCGAGGCATCTTATCTGTGATATGCTTTGTTTTATTTTTTACTTTATTGAGTCGTGACACATATGATTCCCCAATTGCTGCGTATTCAGTGGCCCATTTTGACGCCGCCGCTTTTGGAAACTGAGGGATCATTTCCGCAATAGTATTTTGAAGGTCATTGCGCTCTCCACCACCATGGACATCAGGATGACTAGAAAGTATTTGCTCAATTAGGGTTGTTCCCGATCGAGGCATACCAACGATTAAAATTGGTGTTGAAGAACAATTACCAGCGCCCATCCGTTCTGCAAAAAATTTTTGATTAAAGGTTTCGATGATTTTTGAGGCAAACTGGTGCTCAGCTGGCAAGTCAAAGTGCACATTTTTCCGCGCAATTTGATTGGCCATCCTTAAACTATCAAATGCTGCGTCATAATTACCAATATCCTCAAGTGCTTTTCCCAGGGCATAATGTGCATGCATCTGCCCATCGGATTTTAAAGAGAGATCACCAGCAAGCTTGTGCAACGAGGTAATATCTGGATCATCCTTTTCAAATCGTTTTGTTCGAGAAAAATCATGCCATATTTCAGCATCAGTCGGCGAGAGTTGAAGAGCCCTGCGATAATAACGTGACGCCTCGCCCGATGCTCCCGTCTGATTGAGAAGAGTTGCTAAATTGACAAGTATCGGAACAGAATTAGGCTCTATGGCCAATGCTTCAAAAAAGGCATATTTTGCAGCGTCAGCATCTTCCATTTGTAAACATGCTGCACCCAGGTTAGCCCAGGCTGATAAATTTTTGGGATCAGACCTAACAATCTTCTCGTAAAGTTGGCGAGCTCTTATAAAGGCCCCATCAAGTAACGCTTTTTCAGCATTTGCGAGTGCTAGCTTTAATTGTGCCTTACGGCCTTTGGAAGATTTACTACGAGTTTTTCTATTCATAGGAGTTAAATAAAGGAAAACCGGGGCCCTTGCGAGCCCCGGCTAACCCAATTGACCGACGGAATATCCGTCAAAATGTGACCGCTCCTTAGAAGGTGAGCTTCGTTTGAAGCATGACGGTATCAATGTCGTTATAATCGACGCTAGCAGCGTCGGTTAGCTCGTGTTTACCGTAAAGTAATCCAAGAGTAGAACCGATACTGTCCAACTTCTGGGAAACACCAACGTAGGTTGTCTCCATTTCCCGCCCGGCAACAGCAATGTCTTCAGCATCGTAACGCTCGACAAATAAATTAGTCGCTCCTAAACTCGACATTTTAGCGGAGTAACCGAGGCCGTACCAGACTGTTTTCGGAGCCGTACCCGAGTTTTCACCCCGTCCAGAGCCGTAACCAACACGAGCATTAAGACCACTCTCGTGTTTTACCGCACCCGACATACTGTACTGGCTCTCGATGGCACCGGCTGTGCCTTCTGAGGTAGCACCAGCTCTGTTAACGTATGATGCAGCCGCTTTAACTGTAAGACCAGCCACTTTACCACCATAGCGAAGAGCTACGTCCGTGACACCATTATCCAACAACGACGTCGCAAGCGCGAAGCCACCGATCTTCGGCGAGTCATAACGAACTACGTCGTCGCGGCTCATACCATCAAAAGTGGAGGTCTGAGAAGCAGCTGTAATGCCCGAAAATGCACCGCCCGTTCCGGTGGTGAACTCAATAGTGCTGAGCATCGTGTTGCCACCAAGCACCAAATCCCCTGCACCATTAAGGCCAACTTCTGAAGTTCCATTAGATGCTGTATTAGCGCGTCCAATGGTTAACTTACCCATGGACTTGTGGGAGAAGGTCATATGGTGGTGACGGATACCAAAGGCTGTTGTGTTGCCATGGACCTCATCACCAACGCCACTTCCCGTAAAGTCAAAGGAATCGTTGGACTGTCCTACGTCGTGCTCGAGCAAGCCACCGACTTTGACTGACTCGGTTAACTGGCCCGAGACTATATAACGGACACGGGTACCCGTGCTACGACCATCGATGTTGAACAGCTGCGTGCGCTCACCATCGTCGGCGTGCAGCAAACTGCGAACAATTTGGCCGCCCATCGTCAGGTTGACTTTCGAATTCTGATTCTTAAAGCCTGCTTCGGCAGAACCAGATGCCACCGGGGCTGCAAGCGCAAATAAAGCGCCGACCGCTACGGAGGTCTTTAAGGTAGTTTTCATATCCACTGTAGTTTCTCCTTAAATAACTTTCATAATTTTGGGTTGGGTTAACCCGATTGTAGTATTGAAAACTGATGCCTTTGGTACCAACCATCCGGGTGACAGGCCTTTATTCCCAATGACTACATAGTATAAATTCATGTGGAAGTGTGAAGCCCTTTAAACACTTTTAGTTTTTTTTCGCAGGAGTGTGTGTGTTTTTTGCAACACTAGTGAGTTTTGGGACAAATTCCCAAGGCCAGCGGCAATCCCACCGTAGAAATTACCTTATGGTATGACCCATTACCTTAATCTTAGAAAAATTAGAAAAAGGTGATACCATATGGGGCACAATCACCTTCATGTTCTAACGTACCCAAAAAGGTTAATAAATAAGCTCAATTGCAGATGTTTAGCGTACAGTAAACAGGAAGATAAGCAATCCACATCAAATACGACAAGGAGCCGACAAAAATGGCAGAAAAACATTACGATTTAATCGTCATCGGCGCTGGCTCAGGTGGCGTCCGTGCATCTAGATTTGCGGCTGCGCGCCATTGCAAAAAAGTTGCCGTGATCGAGAGTAACCGTGTTGGTGGGACTTGCGTAATGCGCGGCTGCGTGCCAAAAAAATTACTCGTCTACGGCGCTCATTATGCAGAGGCATTCGAGGACGCGCTTGGCTACGGCTGGGGAATTAGCGGGCTCAGTTTTAATTGGTCGACATTGATCGGCGCCAAAGAGAAAGAGCTTAACAGACTGGAGGAAATTTATCACAACATCCTGCGGGATTCGGGCGTCGATGAGATTTCTGGCAAGGGCTTAATTATCGATAAACATACCGTTGAGGTGGGAGGTGAAAAATTGACAACGGAGAACATCCTGGTTGCAACAGGGGGTTGGCCGTTTCTTCCGGATATTCCCGGTATTGAGAATGTTATTACATCCAACGAAGCGTTGGATCTGACAGAGTTGCCGCGCCGAATGGTTATTGTTGGGGGCGGATATATCGCGATCGAGTTTGCCGGCGTTTTCCAACACCTCGGGGTAGAGGTCGAAATGATTGTTCGCAGTGATACTATCCTGCGAGGGTTTGATGTCTCCATTCGCACAATGCTGCATGATGAATTGATAAAAAAAGGTATCCGAATACGTCTTGATAGTTCCGTCACCTCAATAAAACAGGGCTCAGATGGCTTTTCTTTGCAATTGGATCCGACAGAGTCATTAGAAACGGACATTGTCATGTACGCGACCGGCCGTCGTGCCAATACTCGGGGCTTAGGACTCGAAGAAGCTGGCGTTATATTAAAAGGAAATGGTGCCATTGAGGTCAACGCCTTCTCCCAAACAGCTATCGAAAATATTTATGCTATTGGGGATGCAACGGACCGCATCAATTTAACGCCTGTGGCCCTTGCCGAGGGAATGGCTGTTGTTGAGACCATTTACGGTGACAAGCCCACTGCAGTCGACTACGCCAATATTCCCTCTGCCGTATTCAGTCATCCACCGGTTGGAACCATTGGTCTTTCAGAGCATGAGGCCCGAGAAAAGTATGATGTCGACATTTATATCTCTAAATTCAAGCCCCTGATCCATACCCTATCCGGACGGGACGAGCGCGCGATGATGAAGTTAATCGTAGATAAAAAAACAGACCGTGTATTAGGACTACACATGGTTGGCATGGATGCTCCGGAGATCGTACAAGGATTTGCGGTAGCTCTAAAGTGCGGGGCAACAAAGGCACATTTCGATTCCACCATCGGTGTTCATCCATCAGCTGCAGAGGAATTTGTTACGATGCGCCAGAAAGAAGTATCAGATAGATGAGTAAAAATTAATACTCAAGCTGATTACGTGCAAAGAGTTTCGGTTGAAAAATAGGATGATTTTGAAATCTCATTCTTCGGGGTAATGTTGCAGCTCTTTTGAACGCAGTATCAAAAATTTGATTCCAAAAGTAGGAAGAATTAGTTCTTCCACAGAGCAATAAGCAATTTTTAAAAAATAAGATCTATCGAGTTTTGCCGTTGTAGCAGTAACTACCTGAGCAAAAGCTCGGAAGGTTTCAACTAATAAAACAACAATTAATACTAAGATTGGGATTTGGGATACTATCCGAATCGGCTTATTGCACAAATCTTTATCGTTTGCATTAATGAGGGGTTTTGTCGATTATGTTTTAATTTTATCTAAAAGAGACGCGAGATATTGAGGTTTGTTCATTTGTTCAAGTGGATAGTTTGATCATTGGCTATAATTTTATCACAGTAAATTAAGTTCTCTAGATATGCCTTGTTTTGTTATTTGCAGTTTTTCTGGTGTTCAGGGCTATTCAAGCGTATATGCTGGCTGGATGATTCCTAAATAGTTGATACCCAACCTAAGTTTTAATGATTAAATCTGAGAGAATGAGGCCGGTCATGGCTGAAAAATGGACGCCGAATAGCTGGCGCACAAAACCGATTTTACAGGTGCCACAATACCCAGACTTCAACAAAGTGAAGGTAATTGAGAACGAACTTGCTAATTCACCACCTCTAGTTTTTGCCGGCGAAGCGCGAAGCCTGCTGCGCGATCTTGGCCGCGTAGCGGATGGACAAGCTTTTATGCTGCTCGGAGGGGATTGTGCGGAGAGCTTTGCTGAATTTAGCGCCGATAATATCCGCGATACCTTCAGGGTTCTATTACAAATGGCTGTTGTTCTCACATATGGGGCCGGACTCCCAGTGGTGAAAGTTGGTCGTCTCGCCGGTCAGTTTGCCAAACCGCGCTCCGCACCTACAGAGATTAACGCAGGCGTCGAGTTGCCCTCCTACCGGGGAGATATGGTTAACGGTATTCAATTTACCGAAGAGGCACGAATTCCAGATCCAAGGCGCTTAACACGGGTATATAATCAGTCTGCAGCAACGCTCAATCTTTTGCGCGCTTTTGCCCAAGGTGGCTATGCAGACTTGCATAAAGTCCACCAGTGGAACCTTGGTTTCGTTGCCGATAGCCCTGCCGTCTCCCGTTATCAAAACCTTGCCGATAGGCTTAGTGAAACACTTGCGTTCATGGAGGCTTGCGGGATGACCTCAAAAAACTCTCCGCAAATTCGTGAGACCAGTTTTTACACCGCTCATGAGGCGTTGTTATTAAATTATGAGGAGGCCCTGACACGGATCGACTCGACATCTGATGACCTCTACGCCACCTCAGCCCATCTCTTATGGATTGGAGAGCGAACTCGACAGCTGGAAGGTGCGCACGTGGAATATATGCGGGGCATTGCAAATCCAATAGGGTGTAAGGTTGGTCCAAAAATGGAGCCACAGGAATTAATTCGACTCATTGACATCCTCAACCCAAAAAACACGTTAGGCAGACTAACATTGATGGTGCGAATGGGCGCGGGGATCGTCGAAGAACGTCTTCCCGCCTTGGTCCGGCGAGTTAAAGAGGAAGGGCGCAATATTGTCTGGATCTCTGATCCTATGCACGGTAACACCATTAAAAGTTCGACAGGGTATAAAACACGCCCATTTGACCGTATTTTAAAAGAGGTCAAATCATTCTTTCAAGTGCATGCAGCTGAGGGCACGCACGCCGGCGGCGTGCATTTTGAGATGACCGGACAGGATGTGACTGAGTGCACGGGTGGTGCACGCTCGATTACGGATGATGATCTATCGGCACGATACCACACCCATTGTGACCCGCGCCTAAACGCTTCACAATCTTTGGAATTAGCGTTTTTACTAGCAGAAATATTGAAAGATGACAGATCCGTCGCGGCGAAAAAAGTTGCGGCAGGAATATAATTGTACAGATCGATTTACCAGACTAAATAAAGGCCTGCCCGGTGGTAAACATAAGTAATAAACTGAATAGCAAGGTCCTCCAAGAGACAATGCTTGACCGAGAGATAGCTCAGTGGACAGACAATTACTTTTTGAAAACTAGGAAAACGGTTGAGAACTTCGGGGATTATGAAGTTACTTATGCAGTATTTATGCGCCAACCTGTGGTATTTGCACCTAGATTCTTGGTAGAATGGCTTACAGCAGTTGCCGAAGAGCGCGGAACAACTTTCCTAATTGAACGTAATTACGAGGAAGGTCAATGGGTTGGGGCAGGCGAACCATTGCTATACATCACAGGTGTTATGAGTCAGCTAGTGGAACTGGAAACACTATACCTGCAACGCTTGGGACCAGCCTGCGTGGCGGCTTACAATGCGTTTAGCATGTGTGTCGAATTACCCGAGGTAGGATTTCTGGCAATGGATGCGCGCCATTGTGCAGGGTACGTAATGGCCGACATGATGGCGTATGCAGCGGGTGTAGGCTCTAAGGCGGCAAAAAAAAAGGTCGGTGCGAGGGGGTTTATCGGCAACGCCACGAAGGCGACAGCCCATTATTTTGGGAATGCTAGCGGCATGGGAACCATGCCTCACGCGTTAATCGGATATGCCGGCTCAACGCTTAAAGCGGCTGAAATGTACGTCGAGACTTTTCCGGACGAGTCAGTCACAGTACTCGTAGATTATTTTGGTAGAGAAATTACCGATGCTCTAACTGTTTGTCGACGCTTTCCAGACATGGCATCAGACGGACTACTCTCTATTCGCTTAGATACTCACGGGGGCCGTTTTATTGAGGGGCTGGACCCGGCTGTCTCCTATGCCGTCCTTGAGCGCTACGCGCCGTTGGCCGTTCGGAGATATCGAAATGAGAGGGAACTGCGCTTGCTTACCGGAACAGGGGTGTCTGCTGCAGCTATTTTTTATATGCGTGAAGCACTCGACCGCGAGGGTTTTGACAAAGTTAAGATTGTTGCGTCTAGCGGTTTCGACGTAATGAAGTGCAAAGTTATGGCAGACGTGAATGCTCCAATTGATATCGTCGGTACTGGCTCTTACCTACCTGATACGTGGCAAGAGACTTATGCCACGGCTGACATCGTTGCCTATGATGGGAGACCCAGTGTGAAGGTAGGGCGTGAATTTCTCTTGCGCAAAAATAAAAGCTAACTTGACCCCTCTCATCGAATTGCTCTAACCGACAGGTTGACCTAAGTTCACTATGTAATTTCTAGTAAGATTCGGAGAATACAATGGATAAAATCGAATTGACCGTGCATGAATTTATGACCGTTATGGGCACGCTCGATGAAAAATTTGGTGGCCGGCAATCAGCTGCACCTGAGTCAATATACTCCGCTTGGCACGAACAGTGGCGCGCTTTAGATTCTAGGCTTGAAAAGCTAGGCCTAATGGAACGCGCTGATATGCTTTTTGATGGCAAGGTTGCTATCAACGCATTATCTGAAAAACACTTTCGGGAATTAATCAAAGTCGTTCAAGGCCGGTTGACTTTTAATCAGCAGCTGATTGATGAAGGCGATGAAGACGGTGATGTGGAAGAGCTAGAGGTTTGGGAAAGTCGCCTAGGGGAATTGCAAGCTATGCATGATTCAGTCGGGTGGCAAAATCAAGATTAATTACCGATTGAGTCGCTAAGTAATCTTAACTGTCACTGATAAGTGGAATTTGCTCCATGGGTATTTTCAAGGTTTTTCATTAACTTGGTGAAGACAGACTAAAGGTGTAATGAGATTCTAAAAAATGGTTTTCAAACCGTCCTATTTTTGACTTTTTTCATTACCAACACGATCTAAAATTTCTCTTGCTTAAATTAAAATTTCTAATAATCTAGATTTATAGAAATTAACTGCTGGGTTAAAAAGTTGATGACACGATGAATCAGGATACGGCTGCGAAGGGTTTTGCTGCTATGGGTTCCGAAAGTCGGCTCCGGGTCCTGAGAACTTTGGTCCGCGCTGGCGTTAAAGGGCTTACGGTTGGGGAAATACAAGCCCGCACGGGCCTTGCACCCTCGACATTGAATCACCACCTAAAGGCTTTGACCCACGCTGGGTTACTCACACAAGAGCGAGCTGGGCGCACAATATTTAATCGTGCTGCCTACGCTCAACTTACCGAATTGGCGAGCTTTATTTTGAGCGAATGCTGTACCGAAGAAAAAATGGACTGATATAATGACTGAAGCTTTAATTATTACCAACCGCTCTCTATGGCAAACTGTATCACGCTTTCAAACGCCCTGGACTATTGTTTTAATTACACCAGCGATAGTTGCCTTAACTGATCCAGGGAATGTTCAACCAGTCGTCACGTTTGCAGTTAAAGCCTTTGTCGGCACATCACCATACATCGCCTTTGCGGTGGTATTGATTGCATATCTAAAAGCGGCTGGCGCTGAAAATATGATTGCGGAGGCTTTCAAAGGTCAAGAAGTACGCATGATTTTCCTAGCAGCATTTTTTGGAGGTTTAGCCCCATTCTGCTCATGTGAGGTAATTCCCTTTATTGCTGGCCTTCTGGCACTGGGTGCACCGCTCTCTGCAGTGATGGCATTTTGGTTATCATCACCGCTGATTGATCCGCCGACATTATTGATTACAGCTGGAGCACTTGGGTGGCCCTTTGCCATCGGGAAGGCAATCTTTGCAGTAGCCCTCGGAGTATTTGGTGGATTTGCCATAAAATATTCTATGCAAATTGGTTTTTTGTCCGCCCCGCTTCGAGAGCGAAAGAACGGTGGGTGCAGCGATTGTCCGCCATCCTCTCTTTCTAGTACCCCAAACTGGCGCATTTGGTCAGAATTCCCCCGCCGTGCCACCTTCCAACGGGAAGCTTATGTTAATACTTGCTTCCTAATCAAATGGCTAGCCTTAGCCTTCATATTGGAGGCATTGCTTGTTACATACGTCCCGGCAGATCTAATAGCTGGACTAGTAGGTGGCGAGGGCTTTTTGCCGATTACCACTGCCGCCCTTGTTGGAATGCCAGCCTACCTCAACAGCTATGTCGCGCCGCCGCTATTAGCGGGTTTAATTGAACAAGGAATGAGTGCTGGAGCTGCGATGGCCTTCATGGTCGCCGGCGCTGTTAGTTCGATCCCTGCCATGGCAGCCGTTTGGTCACTCGTAAAACCAAAAGTATTTGTTTCCTATCTCGGGCTTGGTGTCACCGGTGCAATTTTGTCGGGCATTGTATTTGAACTATACGTCTAATTGATCGTTTAAAAATTGGTGTTTTGGGGAGACCGGGGCTCCCTAAGCTCGGATTCGTGACCCGGGTCAATTACAGACACTGACACAATTCTTCGACCCCAGCATAACAATCAGTTTGCTAAAATGATCAAATTGGCGAGAGGGCTAAATAAATCGACACAATAATTAATCTTTAAAGCACATAAGTCACCATCACGCCGTGCACAAATCATTAAAAATTGACCCAGGTCTTTGGCCATTTCTAAAACAATAGGATGAGACAGCAAAAATTTACCTCGTGTCAAAACAACACTTGTTATTGTAGGGGAATAAAGCCCTGCTTTTTAAGCCCTCAGTTGACAGTCCTTCGACCCTAATAGCAAAGGTGATTAGCAGTTACTCATGGCCAAGCTGTGTCAGGCGGCAGAGACATTAAAATAGCATCTACATTCCCGCCAGTTTTCAAGCCAAAAATAGTTCCTCTATCGTACAATAGATTAAACTCCACATAACGTCCTCGCTTAATACGTTGAGCCTGACGCTGAGCGTCTGTCCATGGAACATCAAGTTTTACGCGAGCTAATTCTGGGTATACGCCTAAAAATGCACGGCCCACATCTTGTGTAAATGCGAAATCCTTCTCCCAATTACCTGTGTCCAAATTGTCATAAAAAATACCGCCAACACCGCGCGGCTCATGACGGTGATGTAAATAAAAATAATCGTCACACCATTTCTTAAACTTTAGGTAATAGTCTGGATCGTGCGAGTCACAAGCATCCTTGAATGCCTTATGAAACTGTGCTGTCTCAGCATCATCAGGAAACACTGGCGTCAAATCACCACCTCCACCAAACCAACCTTGGGTAGTGACGATCATGCGGGTGTTCATGTGGGCTATGGGTAAAAGAGGTGAACGCGGATGAATAACAACTGATATTCCTGATGCCCAAAATTTTGGGTCTGATTCCGCGCCCGGTATACTCGCTCTAAATTCCTCTGAAAATTCACCATGAACAGTGGAAACGTTAACACCGGCCTTTTCAAAAACTCGACCGCGTAAGACCGACATAACGCCCCCTCCGTCGTGTCCTTGAAAACCCTTAGATGGCTCACGGTACCATTCTTTGCGCTGAAATCGGCCGCCCCTGCTATTACTCGAAGTTTTTGACCCGGCAGCTTCGTCCTCCAGCGCTTCTAATGCAACGCAGATTTCGTCTCGCAGTTGCTCAAACCAGTCAGAAACGCGTTTTTTATTCTCATCTCTCCATCGGGTAATCATTAGTCAATCTCAGTTTTACAACGATTTTTATCCTCACGCAGCTTCGGGAAAGCATCCAGTTGCCGCAGGGCCTCACCAAGTACAATGGCGGTACTTTGCGCAAGGTTCAAGGACCGAGCTTGAGGGCTCATTGGAATTAATAGTCGAGCACCCACTGCCTCATGGACATAATCAGGCACCCCAGCCGACTCTCGACCAAATAGGACTATATCGCCACTCTGAAATTCAAAATCTGTGTAAGCGACCACTGCTTTCGTGGTAAGCAAAATACTTCGACGTTGAGAATTAGTGGCTTGAAAAGCTGACCAGTCCTCATGAATTGTAGGGGTAACACATTGCAAATAATCCATTCCTGCCCGGCGAACCCTCGCACCATCAAGAAAAAATCCAATTGGGCCAATGATTTCAGCACCAACACCTAGGCATACGCAGGTACGGAGAACCGCGGCAGTGTTCTGGGGGATATCTGGCTGGAACAAAGCCAGACGTATGGTTGGACTATTTTTCATAAGAGTGACCTGAGTGTGTTCACGAAAGCAATATTCAAGCAAGATTTATCAACGGACTAAAAAAGCGTCAAAACCCTTGAAAGACTGTCCCGATCCTTTATATGTGACCCGTATGTTAAACGCTCAAAATCAGAGCGGTTGTCTTTCCTGACCGGGATCGAAAGAAAGGGCCCTCCCTCATGAGTGATACCGCCACACCATTAGGCGACGCCGAGATAGACGACAAGTCTAAAAGAGATTTTCTTTTTACCACGACAGGCACGGTCGCTGCCGTCGGTGCCGCTGCCGCCGCTTGGCCGTTTATCCACCAAATGAACCCCGCTGCAGACACACTTGCGCTTTCATCCACCGAAGTCGACTTAGGGCCCATCGAAGAAGGTCAAAGCATAACGGTTGTTTGGCGCGGCAAACCGGTGTTCATCCGGCACCGTACATCTACTGAAATCAAGAGCGCGCGCGAAGACGATAAGAAGGTTCTTCCCGACAACGAAACTGATGCGGAGCGCGTGAAAAACCCGCAATGGCTTATCATGGTGGGCGTGTGTACTCACTTAGGTTGTATCCCCCTAGGGAACAAGGGAGGTGAGAATAAAGGAGAATATGGTGGCTGGTTCTGCCCTTGTCATGGATCACACTACGACACGTCTGGCCGCATACGTAGAGGACCGGCGCCAACTAATCTCGCAATACCAGAATACACCTTCGTTAGCGACACTCGCGTAAAGATCGGTTAAAGGGGTAAAACATGAGTTCAAATGCATCTAAGGCTTTCAAAAATCCAGTAGTAAATTGGATAGAGTATCGACTGCCCATATTTAGTTTCGTCGATAATTCTCTCGGCTCACAATATCCGACGCCGAAAAACCTTAATTATTTTTGGAATTTTGGGTCGCTTGCGGGCATCACGTTAGGGATCATGATTGTCTCAGGTATCGTGCTCGCCATGCATTACACTGCTCACGTGGATCACGCCTTTGATTCTGTAGAGCGTATCATGCGCGACGTAAATTACGGTTGGTTAATCAGGTATATTCACATGAACGGTGCATCGATGTTTTTCATTGTGATTTATATCCACATGTTTCGAGGTCTTTACTACGGCTCTTACCATGCGCCGCGAGAGATTCTATGGATGCTTGGGGTTCTAATCCTTCTTGCGATGATGGCAACGGCCTTCATGGGTTACGTTCTACCTTGGGGCCAAATGAGTTTTTGGGGTGCCACTGTTATTACAAATTTGTTCTCGGCAATTCCAATTGTAGGGGACGACATCGTGACTTTATTGTGGGGTGGGTTCTCCGTTGATAATCCCACGCTAAGCCGATTTTTTTCTCTACATTATTTAATGCCATTTGTAATTGTTGGTTTAGTAGTGCTCCACATCTGGGCCTTGCATGTCCACGGATCAAATAACCCTATTGGCATCGACGCAAAGACTGATCAGGACACGATCGGGTTCCACCCTTATTACACGGCAAAGGATTTATTTGGCTTTGGTGCTTTTATGACCTTCTTCATGTTCTTCGTCTTTTTCGCTCCAAATTTTTTTGGCGAGCCAGATAACTATATCGAAGCAGACTCATTAGTGACGCCAGCACACATTGTACCGGAATGGTATTTCCTCCCATTTTACGCTATTTTGCGGGCTTTTACGGCTGATTTTTTCCTTTATGCCTTCACCCCGATCTCTTGGATCATGTCGGCTAAATTGGCTGGGGTACTTGCCATGTTTGCCTCAATCTTACTGTTGCTAGGTATGCCGTGGTTAGACGGGTCAAAGGTCAAAAGCAGTCAGTTTCGTCCACTCTTTCGTATGTTTTATTGGCTGTTTTTCGTAAACTGTATAGTCTTGGGGATTGTTGGCGGAAAGCCCGCTGAAGGAGTTTGGATATACATTGGGCAAGCTACAACAACTTACTACTTCGCTCACTTATTGTTCATAGTCCCGCTGATTTCGCGCCTTGAACGGCCCGCAGCACCGCCAGACAGTATCAGTGCAGCAGTGACCGCTAAAGCTAAGAAAGTTTCTCTAGACAGGTTTAATCCAGCTGAACCAGCAATGGCCCCGGGTGAGTGAGAGACAATGGCAATTAAGGTTAAAGTTTTTTATGCTCCATTACTCGCTATTTTTGTTATAAGTGGGGCTTGGATCACGGCTTTTAACGTGTTAGCTGCCGGCACCGCGCCGCAACCGCCCAAGCAAGATTGGTCTTTCTCCGGGATGTTTGGAACCTTTGATCGCCCGTCCACGCAGCGTGGTCTCCAAGTTTATCGTGAGGTTTGTGCGGGCTGTCATTCCTTGAAACAAGTTGATTTCCGCCATCTTGCGGGGATTGGCTACTCCGAAAATCAAATTAAGGCATTCGCCGCCGAGGCAGATGTTGTAGATGGACCAAATGATGAAGGAGAGATGTTTGAGCGCCCGGGTATTCCAGCAGACCAGTTACCGAACCCGTATCCAAACAAAAAAGCCGCTGCAGCCTCGAATAACGGAAAAGCGCCTCCAGATCTCTCCTTAATGACAAAAGCGCGGTTTAATGGCCCGGATTATGTATACGCTCTTTTGACGGGATATGTTGATGCCCCGCCTGAGTTGGAAGTTCCAGACGGCGGCAACTATAACACTTACTACCCGGGACATATTATTGCCATGGCAAACCCTTTGGTAGACGATGGGGTTGAATATCAAGATGGCACCAAGGCTTCAATTGAACAGCAAGCTCGGGACGTAACCACGTTTCTATCTTGGACAGCAGAACCAGAGCTCGAGGCTCGTAAGGCATTAGGTATCAAGGTTCTTATATTTTTAATCATACTTACAGCTTTATTATACCGGGTGAAAAAAGTCATTTGGCGAGATGTACAGTAAGGGTACTCTACCTTATCTATCATAGAAAACGCTGCACCTTTATGTGCCGTGCTCTCTATGATAGAGGGCCTTTTAATTTTGGAGTCCTGTTCAAAAAGTGAACAATAGTACTGCGCCGTAGAATGCGATAAATCCGGTTAGGGCCAAATCATAATAGGCATTGGTTACACGCAGAAAAATCCATTCGCCGGCCCAAAAATATACTAACATTGACATTATGGGTAAGCTAATATTATCCATTATGTTAGGATATTGATCCATAGCAGCCCCCAGCACTATGATTTGGATTATGCTGAAAGCAAGGTAATAATGTGCGATCACGTAACGGATATGTTGCTTATCAGAATTGGCGCTTCCAGCAAATATAACCAGCAATCCACCCCCTAGATTCGTAAGACCATGAATTATGCCCATGAAGGCGTGCGATACTTTATTCCATTCGTGTAAAAAATTTGATAAAGTGTTTCGTGATTTTGCTTTTAACCGGATTATTGCTGTAGCGACGAGGGTGAAACCAATGAGCGTGTTTATCCAACTGCCTACCGAGGTAGCACTCGCAATCCAAAGCCCACAGCCTATGCAGGGTAAACAAAAGGTATATAAAGAAGGGGATATACTCTTACGATTTGCTCCTGCTGTAATTACTTGGAGAAGTGAAATAGCGAATGAGGATGGCAATAAGAACGTTAAAGTAGAGATAAAATCATAGCCCAACAATAAAAGGGATGGTGTGCCAAAAACCAGCAAGCCCATGCCAAAAACCGATTGAACGATTGAGAGCACAATAACCAAAGCGTACACAATAGAAGTTTCAACGCTCATTCAAGAATATAGCCCTGTGTATCATGGCAATCTTTTAGACGAATATGCCGCAAAGCATTTAAATGGCCCGCCCCGTAACCCCGCAATATATCCGTTAAATTATATCCTGAATCAGGTCTGACCTTTTATATAAATTGGGTTTTTCATCTTAAAGACGCTTCAATGTTGCCGCCGTCCACTGTCACCGTGGCGGCCGATGTCGCATCAGACTTAGCTAGATCAACGAAGGCTCTGGCGACATTCCCCGCTGTGACCTCGCGGCCCAACAAATTGCCTGCCATGTACGCGGCTTCTGACAAACCACGCGCCTTTGAACGGCGCTTAATCATACCTTTGGTTAAAAGGCCCGACCGAATCCGGTCAGCATTAACGGCATTAGCCCTTATTCCCTCGGCCCCGTAATCTAGGGCATATTGCTTCATCAAAGATAACGTTGCTGCTTTTGGCAACCCATACGGTCCAAAATCACGGCCAGGGTTTACGGCCTGCTTGGAAACATTAAAAAGGAGGCAACCACCTAAGCCTTGGCGCTGCATAACAGCTACCGCAGCTCGTGCTACATTTTGATGGCCCCAAAAATTTAATTCAAAACTTTTACGCAGCGTTTTTTCATCACCCTCGCCTATACGTCCTCTCCAAGCCGCACCTGCATTGGACACGACAATGTCAACACCGCCGTAAGTACTGCAAATAATATCAAAGGCTCGGCTCACCGCTTTCATATTAGTTACATCACAATTCACTCCCAATCCGCCAATATTCGCCGCATGAGATTTAGCAGCTCCAATATCACGATCCAAAACCGCAACCGCAGCGCCTTCCTCGGCAAAGGCTGCCGCAGTAGCTGCGCCAATACCCGAGCCTCCTCCAGTCACAGCAACAATTTTTCGCTCCAGTGGCTTCTCGACATCTCTACCTAACTTAGCCTGCTCCAAAGACCAATATTCAATCTCAAAAAATTCATTTTCCGAGATTGGTTGATACCGGCCCATAGACTCCGCATCAGAGATAACCTCAATGTTTGTCTCTGCTAAATCTGCAGAAATCTGGGCAGACTTGACGGTTTTACCCATCCCAAATAAACCTACCCCCGGCACCAAAACGATACGTGGCATGGGATCCAATTCGGTTTTATTCGTCAGCGTAAACTTATTGTTACGTTTGAAATAAGCTTGGTAGTCTCGAATATACGCTTTAAGAATTGTTTCTGCATCGTCGCGAAAGCGCCCTAAGTCACGCGCTTTAGGTACAGGAAGAATCAAGGGCAAAGGCTTTGTTCGTATCACGTGATCCGGAGTTACCGTTCCAAGCTGACTATAACGCGCTATATCCTCCCCATCCACATACGACCGTACTAGTTTTGACCTCCGGAAGTCGAGGGCCATGGCCTTACCCTTTGTCGCCGTCAAACCCCGTATGATGGGCGCAATCTCTGCGGGACTGGCTATCCGTTTAGGTAATGCAATAGGTACAAAAGATTTTTTTGCACCTTCCTTAAGCTTTTGTTCCGCCGTGGAACACACTTCGATCATACAGTCGTAAGATTGCTTAGCTGAGTCTGCAAAAGTGAAGACGCCATGCTTATGTAAAATCAATCCTTCAACACGGGGGTCTTGGCGATAGATTTCCTCCGCTTTTTTTGCTAAAGCAAAACCGGGCATAATATAAGGAACATAACCCATGCGCTTGCCATAAATTGTTTGACAAACTTTTTCGCCCTCGCGCTGGTCTGAGAGTGCCAGAACTGCATTGGCATGAGTATGGTCGATGAATTTATGTGGCAAGAAAGCGTGCAGTAAAGTTTCCACCGATGGAGTCGGAGCTTTGGCATTTAAAAGGTTAATCCGCTGTGCATTAACCATGTCCTCGTCAGATAGATTATCCAGAGCGATCATTCGCTGCAAAGGTGCTAAGTGCATAGCAGGTAACCCGGCCGGCTCAATATCACCCAAATCCCATCCAGAACCCTTGACGCAAATTACATCGATAACGTCCCCCATAATGTCCTCTTGTCTCGTCTTCACTGAGGTATTACCACCACCATGTATGACTAATCTGGGGTTACCTCCCAGAAGCCGGGAAGTGTAGACGCGCAGTGCGATATCAGTGTTTATTTTTCTTTTCTTATAACGACGCACATAACTAGCTGCCTCGCGATCAGACCAAAGGTTTTTCATTCGGGTGAACTCCTGTCGAGCGTCTGGAATAAAAAAGAATATAGTAAACCAACACAATAGCGGCAATGACCGAGAGTTTGGCAGGTTTCTTCCTGCACTTAAAAACCAGTTGCATCATAAAATTGTTTAGGCCGATAGCACTTTTACACTCTCAGATTTAAGTATCGTGCATGCCAACTCTGATCCGCTTAAAAATTTCAAATAAAAAATATTTTCAGCAAAGGGTGGAATACGACCCCACGGCAAAACACCAGAAATAGCAATTAATTCATAATATTTAAGCACACTCTGGATACAGTGCAGTTAATCCTTCCTTAGATGCTTTTGATATGCCTCGCTCAGTTATAAAGCCGGTAATCAAACGCGCTGGCGTTACATCAAATGCGTAATTCGCGGCGTTTGAGGTTTCCGGAGTCAACAATACCGTGGTTATCTCCCCTGATGGCGCACGTCCTGCTATTTGTGTTACCTCTGTGGTGTTGCGTTGCTCAATTGGAATATCCTTTATTCCGTCCTCTGCTGTCCAATCGATAGTCGGACCAGGTAACGCCACGTAAAAAGGTACATTATTGTCAAAAGCAGCGAGCGCCTTAAGGTATGTGCCAATTTTATTACACACATCACCAGATACAGCTGTGCAATCAGTTCCAGTAATACATAAATCAACTTTACTGTGCTGCATAAGATGCCCGCCAACATTGTCAACGATTACTGTGTGCGCCACTCCGTGCTGGCCGAGCTCCCAAGCCGTTAAACTCGAACCTTGATTACGAGGTCGAGTTTCATCAACCCAGACATGAATCGGAATGTCAGCTTCGTGCGCCTTATAAATGGGTGCAAGGGCAGTTCCCCAATCGACAGTTGCCAGCCACCCGGCATTACAATGTGTCAAAATATTGACGGGCTTATCTTTCCCGCGTCGTTTCCAAATTTCTTTTATTAGTTCTTTACCATGATCACCAATTGAGGAACATATTTCTACATCCTGATCAGCTAGTTGCGTAGCACGTAGATAGGCTGCGGCAACCCGTTCATCCGGTTGTAGTGGCAATAATTTTGATTTTAGATCATTTAATGCCCAACGGAGATTAACCGCCGTTGGACGGGTCTTAAACAGCTTTTTATAGGCAGTTTCTAAGCTTTCATTGCTAGGGTTTTCAACCATCGCGAGGGCCATGCCAAAAGCTGCTGTCGCGCCGATCAATGGCGCTCCGCGGACCTGCATATCACGGATAGCCGCGCATGCATCCATAAGATTACCTAGACGCGCGCACGCGAACTCATGAGGCAACCGAGTTTGATCGATAATCTCAACCGTTCGGCCATCACCACCAAGCCAAATGGCACGATACGCTTGACCATTTACCTGCATAAACAGAACCTTTTTTAGTATCCCAATGGATACTTACATACAAAATGCGAGAGCTCGCTCAGTTAGCCTTCCAAGCCCTCAACGATACAAATATCCCGGGTAACTCCGCCATCCAATGCTGTCAGAGCCTCAGTGTATTGAGGAGACCCATAAAACTCTAGAGCCACTTCCCAACTGGAATGTTCGGCCAATGCAACCCGCGTTTGGGGGAACCCCTCAAATGTCTTGGTACGACCCGCTCTTGCCAAAAAGCGTCCACAGACCCCATCCATAGCTGCGCCGGCTAACACTGCGTAAGCAGCTGTTTTATCAACATCAAGGACCCTCATATGCGCCCCGACCCAGTAAGCCACGGGTCCCTCTGTGTTACCTCGCGGCAATAAATCTTCAACTCCTTCAACTGCAAATAAATCACGAGTAAGTGCACCCGATTTAACTGGGGCAAGAGCTCTCTGATAAGCCGCGGAGTAATAGGTATCAAGCGCTGCATCAAAACTTGGAAATTCTATGATTACAACACGAGTTTGTTCAAAACCCTCAAACGATCTGACTTGCCCACCGTTTAACGTCAAAAATTTCCCTGCACCATCTTGAATGGCTGGCTTCGCGAGCTCACCGTAAATTCGCAGTTGCTCATGGTCATTTACCTGATTTCTGAGGCTTAACCAATAGGCTTTGGGCATTACATTCTCCTTAACCACTATTAATTACCGAGCACTCGGCCAGCAATAGCGTCCAGTTTTGCAATCATCGAAGAAGTACGTGCTTCGTGCGGTGTAACGAGTGCGTTATCCAATGCTGTTTGACAGCCAAACGGACAACTTTCGCCACGGCCTGCGAGGTTTGGCGCAATATACCCTAATAAAGTTCTCCCTTTCTCAGCGTTATCTGAGAGAACGTTGATAATGGAATCAACCGTCACGTGGTCGTGATCTCTATGCCAACAATCGTAATCTGTGACCATTGCGATAGTAACGTAACATATTTCGGCCTCTCGTGCCAACTTAGCCTCAGGCATTCCGGTCATCCCAATTACGTCACACCCCCATGATCGATAAAGCTCTGACTCTGCCAATGTTGAAAATTGCGGCCCTTCCATCGCCAAATAAGTACCACCCGGTTGGTGTTGAATATTTAATGCACGAAGCCCTTCGCCAACGGCTTTCGCCAAGCGCGAACATGTTGGATGGCCAAAACCAACATGCGCAACGAAGCCAGATCCAAAAAAAGATTTCTCGCGAGCAAAGGTTCGGTCAATGAATTGATCACACACTACGAACGTCCCAGGCGATAATTCCTTTTTTAAGGAGCCGCAAGCTGAAAGCGAGAGAATTTCCGTAACACCGCAACGTTTTAGCCCATCAATATTTGCGCGAAAGTTCAGTTCCGACGGGGGTATTCGATGGCCCCGTCCATGCCGCGGAAGGAACACCATCTGCTGCCCCTCAAGATTACCAAACAGCACTTCGTCCGACATTTCCCCAAAAGAGCTCTCAACACGCCGCCATTCTGCATTTTCAAGACCATCAACCTCATAGATACCGCTGCCACCAATTACTCCAATAACAGGCGGTGTGCCCGGGCTCTCAATCATTAAATTTACCTTCGCAGATTATCGTCAAAAAGCCGCGCCGTGCGCATTGCGGCAATATTAGCTGCAGTTGGATTAAATTGGCCCCGCATATCGCAATGGAACCCATGATCAGCCTTATAAACATGGACACGTACGCTAGGTTGCTTAGCGGCAATATGTTTGACTTCCTCCATAGGGATGGAGGCGTCTTTGTCGCCGAAATGCATAAGGGTTGGACAATTAGGAGACTCTTCGATTGTGTTCGATATACCGGCCCCGTAGTAGCAGGATGCAGCATTAAAATCGAGACGGCATGCACCCAACCATGTTACGACACCTCCCCAGCAATACCCTGTAATGCCAACTTGGCCCGCCTCTGCCACATGACTCCGCGCAGCTTCGACATCCAAAAGAACTTTATCAATTTCATTATTAGCGAGGTCCTTGAGTTGCCTACCTTTGGTAATTTCATCAGGCGTATAACCAACCTCAAAAGCCGGTTCCCAGCGGTCATACAAAGCAGGGGCGATAGCCAACCAGTCCAATTCCGCAAAACGTTCGGTAACATCGCGGATATGCTCATTTACGCCGAATACCTCTTGAATAATGACAACACTTCCAAGCACACGTGCTGGTGGCTCGCACTTATATGCACTAAACGAATGCCCATCAGATGCGGTTAACGTAACATCTTGACCCATGTTTTATCCCCCACTTTAGCTGCCTCGACCTCATATCCAAGGACGGCTGGCTGTTTCAACAATCCACAGGCTAGCGTGTTAGCAAAGGGAAACAACCCCTTTAGAATTGCAGTCTTACAATATTTGGTATTCGATCACACATTAAATTTGAACAAAAGTATTTCCCCATCTCTAACGGAGTAATCCTTTCCCTCTTGACGCACTTTACCTGCGTCTTTACACCCCTGTTCCCCTCCAAAGTTGATAAAGTCGTTATAGGCTATCGTCTCGGCCCTGATAAAACCTTTTTCAAAGTCTGTGTGAATGACACCAGCGGCCTCAGGGGCTTTAGCACTTTCCACTATGGTCCATGCCCGACTTTCTCTGGGTCCAGCTGTAAAAAAGGTAATGAGATCAAGCAGCTTGTAACCCGACTTGATCACTCGGGTCAGACCAGTCTCTTTAAGACCCATGCTAGTCAGGAATTCCGCCCGTTCTTCTGCCTCCGCCAATTGCGCAATCTGTTGTTCAATTTCTGCAGAGATTACAACTACCTCTGCATTTTGCTCTGCTGCCATAGCTTCAACGTCAGCAGAGAGCCTATTTCCATCGTTCGCAGCATCTTCTTCGACATTGCAAACATAGAGCACTGGTTTTGCGCTGAGTAATTGCAACATATCAAAAGATTTTTTCTCCTCCTTTTCCAAATCAAGTTTCCGGGTCGGTTTTCCATCCTCTAGTAAATCAAGACACCGCTCGACCAGTCTCAACGTTTCCATAGCATCCTTGTCGTTACCGCGAGACCTCTTAACGAGGGGATCCACTCTTTTTTCTAAACTCGCCAAATCTGCTAACATCAATTCGGTTTCTACAGTCTCAGCATCTCTAACAGGTCCGATTTGACCTTCAACGTGACTGATATTTTCGTCCTCAAAGCAGCGAAGGACGTGAACAATCGCATCAACCTCACGGATATTGGCCAGAAATTGATTGCCTAATCCCTCGCCTTTTGAAGCACCTCGAACAAGTCCGGCAATATCGACAAATTCCATATATGTAGGGATTATCTTCGCTGAATTTGTTATACTTGCGATTTTATTAAGGCGCGCATCAGGCACAGCAACTCGACCTGAATTGGGCTCGATTGTACAAAATGGAAAATTTGCTGCTTCCGCCTGTGCCGTCTGCGTAAGGGCATTAAACAGTGTTGACTTCCCTACATTTGGCAACCCAACAATCCCACAATTAAACCCCATTTATATATCCTTATTCTCTCGTCGAGATCTAACTCTTAAAGTTTAATCCTTGTGATTTATTTGTATTGAAGCCATAGCCGCTGCGACTTCGCTCATGAAGCCGCAGTCATCGCCAATTACTATACGAGTGAAATTTTTCGCTACCGCACTCAGGATAGTATCTAACCAAGATTTTTCAGTTTTTGAGAAATTAGTTAGCACATGCGTGATCACTTTTTCCTTATGGCCGGGATGACCTATCCCCAAGCGCACACGCACATAGGCTTCACCAACATGCGCATGAATGGAGCGTAATCCATTGTGGCCCGCATGCCCACCTCCACGTTTTACTCGAACCTTACCACCGATCAGATCTAACTCATCGTGTAAAACGATCAGTTTTTCCGGTGGGATTTTATAAAACGTCATAGCAGCTTGAACTGATCTCCCCGAGTCGTTCATGAAAGTATTGGGCTTTAGAAGCAATACCTTTTCATCACCTATGGTTCCAGAGGCCACCTCGCCTTGAAACTTAGTCCGAAATTCAAAAATTGGGTAAGCACCCTTAATCGCTTCAACAGCCATAAATCCGATATTGTGGCGGTTGGCTGCATAGCCTGCGCCCGGATTGCCAAGCCCGACGATGAGTAACATGCCTCTTACTCCTTGTCTGGCATCATAAACCTGCGCGGCCCGTTGGGATCCGCCGAACAGCTATAAGTTGCTAAGTTTTTTCTTTACCGTCTCCCTCAACATCAACACTTTTTTCGCCCCCAGATACGCCGTCAACACGTTGAGCGCCAGTACTATCTTCATCTTCTTCCTCAGTTGCCATAGCAACAGTCGGAGGGGCGATTGTCGCAATCGTGAAGTCGCGATCAGTCACCGTAGGCTCCACACCCTCAGGAAGCGATATGGCGCTGATATGGATACTGTCCCCAATTTCGAGACCAGAAAGGTCCGCTTCCAGCGTTTCCGGAATATTGTCTGGCGCACAGAGTAATTCGACTGCAAATCGAACAACATTGAGGACGCCCCCGAGCTTCAAGCCGGGGCATCCTTCCTCATTAAGAAAGTTTACCGTGACTTCAACGGCAACACGCGTGCTGGCGCTAAAGCGCATGAAGTCAACATGAATAGGGCGGTCGGTCACAGGATCGACCTGCAACTCACGTGGTAAGACACGATGGTTAGTACCATTAACTTCAATATCAAATACGCGACCAAAAAACCCCGGCATCGAAACTTGCTTCTGTAAATCAACAGGGTCCATGGAAATCAAAACCGCATCCTGTTTATTCCCATAGATAACACCCGGCACACGGCCTCCACGACGTGTTGCCCGCGCGGCTCCTTTTCCCGCCCTATCCCGTCCTTCGGCCGAGACATGCATTGGGTTGACCATGGCCCCCTCCTCTAAATTCTATACAAGTGGCCTTCACATGGCCAGTTTTGACGTTACACACGCATTAGATTCGATGCAGAGCTAGCATTCATAGTCCTGAAAACCAAAATGGTCAATCAATCAAAGAGACTAGACACCGATGTTTCTTCGCTAATCCGCTGGATGGCCTCAGCAATAAGAGGAGCTATGGTTAACTGCTCAATATTGTGGGATACGCGAAGCGCCTCCGTAGCCATGATGCTGTCTGTAATCATAAGATGCTGCATTGGCGAGGCCGTTACTCGCGCAACAGCACCGCCAGAGAGCACGCCATGTGTCACATAAGCGGAAACCTTGGCCGCGCCGGCCTCTGATAGCGCAACAGCTGCGTTGCAGAGAGTACCCGCCGAATCGACAATATCGTCAACAAGAATACAGGTCCGACCATCAACCTCCCCAATAATATTCATCACCTCAGAGACACCGGCTCTCTCGCGTCGTTTGTCTATAATCGCGAGGTCGGCGCTCAAGCGCTGGGCAAGGCTGCGCGCACGGACTACTCCGCCAACATCAGGAGAGACCATGACAAGCGGCTCACCTTCGTGCCGCTTTTCAATGTCTTTGCACATCACTGGAGCCGCATAAAGATTATCCGTAGGAATATCAAAAAAACCCTGAATTTGACCGGCGTGTAAATCCATAGTCAGGACCCGGTCTGCTCCAGCCTCAGTAATCAGATTGGCAACTAATTTAGCAGATATCGGCGTGCGGGGGCCGGACTTACGGTCTTGGCGCGCATAACCGAAATAAGGCACCACCGCCGTAACACGACGTGCAGAGCCGCGGCGTAAAGCATCCAACGTAACGAGCAATTCCATAAGGTTATCGTTCGCCGGATAAGAAGTTGATTGAACTACGAAAACGTCTTCACCCCGGACATTTTCTTCAATTTCAACGAACACCTCCATATCTGAGAAGCGCCGAACACTGGCCCTGGTTAATGGTAAATTTACATACGCAGAAATAGCCTCGGCAAGAGGCCGATTGGAGTTGCAAGCAATTATCTTCATAACTTATGGTGAATCCAGTTGATTGACGTAAGGATAATACGGTCCTGTCGTTGACTATTAAGTTATAGATGTCGGCCTTGGCATGTTCAACTTCGGTGCAACTTACTCTGAAAAATCAAGGCCTAATAACTACCATGACTAAACTCTATCAACCCTAAACCATAGTGTAAACGCCGCGCCACAATAGTATTCAGCAAAGCCTCAACCGCGAGAGAGCTCTAAGGGCGAATATCGTCGTTTTACAAAAATTTAAAATTTTACCAAACAAAACCAAATGTCCTTGAGCACGGTTTTTTGAAATACACCAGTTAATAAATCAAGAATACCTTGCTATAGCACCACGTTAATAATGGCCTCCCCTACTATAATGCCAAAAATTCACACAAATGTCTCATAATACGTAATCATGTTAAGGCGCACATGGCCATCGACACAAGTCCGAGAAATAAGAAAAAAACTGTCAAATGAGGCATTTAGCAATTTCCATCACTTTAAAAATATCTCAGCTTTGAGGTGGGTTTTACCGCTAATTAACCGCGACATTCCGCAGAAACAACGAGCTGTAACCGCATACAAAATGTGCAGCCTACTTGTCCAAAAAAGTCCAGTGAGATCGTCGTTTTTACCACCTTGGTTACGCCCAACTGCTACTGGTTCAAATATCAAGTGATTACCGTTTGATACCATAGGTTGGGCAATTATCAGAATTAACTGCACAATTCTTCGTGTGGAAGCTAGTCAGTACCGCAACTAAACTACTTTTGTTTACTCTCCGCTAATTTCCAAACTGATTAATGAGATTCCCCTACCGTAACCCGATTCTTTTTTGTGCGTTGCGCGGCGGTAACTAAAAAATAAATCTTCCTCACTGTAAGTATCGCGTGCCACGTCAACAACAATTTTGATCCCCGATGACTCCGCGCAACCGCGTACATATCCAGCTAGGTCGAACATAAACCGATCTTGTTGCACAGAGGACACAAAAAATTGGTCATTATCGACTTGATCGACAATAAAGGCTTGGCGTAATTCCACCCCAACTTCGTAAGACGACTGGCGAATACAAGGTCCTATAACTGCATGAATATTGGCCCGCGCACTGCCAAGTCGTTCCATAGCACCGACTGTTCCTTGAACTACTCCCGAAAGAGCACCTCTCCAACCCGCATGAGCCGCTCCAATAATACCGGCTTCAGTATCAGCAAATAATATCGGAACACAATCTGCCGTTAATATTCCGAGCGCTATGCCCGGCTGACGTGTGACCATCGCATCAGCTTTTGGTGGGTCAATCAAAGTGTAACATGACTTAACCTCTACAACATCTGCTGAATGAACTTGGTAAACGCTCGCCAAGTTATGGGCCTCAAGGCCAATTTTTGCAGCAGCACGGTGACGATTTTCACGCACATAGTCAGTTGCATCGCCGGAACCGAAACCACAGTTCAAAGACGCAAAAAGGCCCTTGCTTACGCCACCCTCTCGGGTCAAGAAACCATGGCGTATCCGAGGTAGAGACTGAAAAAAGTCAGAATAAATCATAAATCGGTCATCTTACGCACTAATACCGGTAGTAAATTTCGTTAGAAATATTTATAAAAGTTTAGAGTGCAAGCTCAACGCTAAAATGCCGGCGGCGGCGACATATCTTTTCCGGTTAAAGCCATGACTTTAAATAAGCTTCCCATTGAATCTGGCCCCGTTAAGCGGCGTAAAGCAGCATGAATACTGTTATATTGCTCAGAATTTGCAGATATCATTAAACGCTCGGCCCGCGCATTAATACCAAGTGCTTGGAGAAATACACCTTGGTCAATAGGCCCCCATGAAACTACCCCCACCTCACGGGCCGTCTCCGCGAGGATTTGGAAATCAACATGTGCCGTCAGGTCCGCTTCCCCCGGTAACTCTAAAATATCGTGGTACGCTTGTCCCTTCATCGCTTGTAATGTGTCGCCCACAGCACTCCTTTGGTGGCCATAGTCAATGATTAGTGCAGCACCACCGTCACTCATGAGCCGATTTCTCAAATGCCGGATAATTGAGAGCGAGGCAATTGGAACCTCGATTATATCTCCCAGTCTCACCGTATCCATCCCAAAAGGAAGCGGAGGATTACGTAGTACTTGCTGTGAAAGAGCGAAACAAAGATTATTATCATCGTCCATAGATATAACGCGCTCATGCCAGCCATCTTGAGCGAGTTGATACTGACAGATTGGAAGGGCATCAAAAAATTCATTAGCGATGACAATACCCGGGTTGGAGGGTAAATCAGTAATATCATTATGCCATTGCGGTGCGTAAGTGCAGAGCAAATCACTTTGTTTGTTGCGAAGTTCAGGGCTTACCTCAACTAGGTGAACTCGTATCGCATCCAGCAAGCCATTTACTCCAGCCATTACCCGTAAGGCATCTGCAGAGAGGGTGCCTCGTCCGGGCCCGAGTTCAATCCAATTAAATGGATTTGGTCTGCCCATGTCTTGCCAAATGTGAGCAGTCCAAACGCCAATTAATTCCCCAAACATTTGCGATATTTCAGGCGCTGTTACGAAATCTCCTGCCATACCAAATGGGTCGCGCGTAGTATAATATCCAAATTTTGGATGAACGAGACAATCCTCCATATACTGAGCAACTGTAATTGGACCCTCAACGGCAATTCGGCGGCGAAGGTGTCTCAGTAGCTGACTCACGGTGCTCAGCTGCTGGGCACTCGCTGTGTGCGCCAAACCATGTACAGCCCTATAAAAAGCATCGGTACCGAAAGCCATTGCCCCATAGTGAGACCCAATTGGAGGAACCCGATGTGGGCATCCGGTTGACGGAACATCTCAGCAATTATTCGAGACACCGCATAGCCAGCTAAAAAAGTACCTGTCAAAAAACCTCGTCGGTCTCGGATACTTGGCACCCGCAGAAGTAAATTCAAAACAACAAAAAGTAATACGCCCTCCAAGGCGGCCTCATAAAGCTGGCTCGGATGCCGGGGATAAGGCCCACCACGAGGGAAAATGACACTCCATGGGACATCGGTAGGGCGGCCAAAGAGCTCCCCGTTAAAGAAGTTAGCGACTCGACCAAAAAATAAACCGATGGGTGCCGTACATGCGAGTAAATCGCCAAGTTTTAAAGTTTGTATGCCCCTTCGCTTACAAAATAAAACTCCCGCGACCGCGACGCCAAGTAAACCTCCATGAAAAGACATTCCGCCTTGCCATACAAAAAAAATCTTTTCTGGATTGGAGACAAAATAATAAAGATGATACAATAAGACGTAACCAATTCGCCCCCCAATAATAACCCCTATTGTCGCCCAAATTAAGAAGTCATCTATGGATGCTTGATCAATATCAAAAGGTGATTTTTCCGCAAGGCGGCGCAATAGGCGCCAGCCGATAACAAGACCGAGTATATACGCCAGTGCATACCAGCGAACATCAAAAGGCCCGAGGCTGAGTAAAATAGGATCAATCTGCGGAAAGGGAATAGCATAAAGCATTTTTAAAAATGCAACCTAAAGAAATGGATCCGAAGTATTAAGAAAATCCTGAACATATTTAGTTACGCCCTCTTCAAGCTCGGTAAAGGGTCGATTATAATTAACATCCCGCAACTGGCTTATATTTGCCTCAGTGAAATACTGATACTTTTCACGGATTTTGAGCGGCGTATCAACATATTGAACACTAAATTGCTTATTTGCAGCCGAATAGACTGCTCGAGCGAGATCAGCAAATGAGCGAGCCTTACCGGTACCGCAATTGAACAGACCATTGACATGGGCATTATCTAAGAACCATAGCACAATATCAACGCAATCACCAACCCAGATAAAATCGCGCAACTGTTCGCCATCGTCGTAGTTGGCGTTGTGGGAGCGGAATAAGATTGCAGGCTCATTGTTCGAGGCCCGACGATATGTCTTCGCAATGACGCTTTGCATATCGGATTTATGGTACTCATTGGGCCCGTAGACATTGAAGAATTTCAGACCAACCCACTGCGGGGGATGAAGATCGCCATGAGTAGTCATTGACGCAACCCTCCGGTCAAATAAATGTTTACTCCAACCATACGGGTTCATCGGTCTCAGTTTTGCGAGCTCCATCGCATTACAATTGTCATCGAAGCCCTGTGCACCATCGCCATAGGTTGCAGCGGAAGACGCATAGATGAGGCGAGTGTTGTTAGCCGAGCACCAATTCCATAGATACATAGAGAGGCGGAAATTATTGTCTATAATTTTGTCAACATCAGTCTCCGTGGTGGCCGAAATAGCGCCCATGTGGATGACCGCACGCACCTGGTTCGCCCTAGACTCAAGAAAATCTGCGGCTTGATCGGGATGAATGATATCAAAGAGTGCTCTTTTAGCTACATTGCGCCATTTGTCTTTATCGCCCATCCTATCAATGACTACCAATGGTCCGACCCCCGCCTTTTCAAGACCATACAAGATATTTGATCCAATGAATCCGGCACCGCCGGTGACAACATACATACCGGTGTTATAAAGTGCCTCGGGCGGAGGTTGCAAGCATCGCTCAGCCACTTCATACTAGGTTTCTACAATCGTTGGGTTTTTTCTCAGGAGTGAATGGTCATGCAAACTTCAAATCGTATTTTGGACGACCTTGCACGTGTTGCCAGTGGTGCAGCTTCAACCTTGGTTGGCGTTAAAGGAGAGATAGACGCGTTGATTCGTCAACGTATAGAAAAACTAGTGATTAATGCAGACCTGATCACGCGTCACGAATTTGACGCCGTTAAAGACATGGCTTCCGAAGCCCGCGCAGAGCAAGACCGTTTACAAAAACGCATAGCTCTTTTGGAGACGCAACTAGCTGAAGAGATGAAAAACAACAAGTCCGCCACGCGGGTCGCCACCGAACGCCCCAAAACAGCTAAAAACAAGACTTCAACCAGACGCAAAACCTAAGAACCCGCTGAGACTCCTGATCCCTGAAAAAACAGAGAACAACGATAGCCAGATAACGGTAAGCGGGCAGTTTTCCACAAAAATCCTAAATTGTGTCAATATTCTCTCTTGCAAGATTGTAATGCTTTAGGGCAGGCTAGGGATAGTGCTGATATTTCTACCACGCACAACATTTAGCGTGTAATACTAGATTTGGTATCCATCTCATCAGCCGCGTAGGAAGGAGTGGAGATGTCCACACTCAGCGTTTCGCCAGACTCAGTCAATAGTCATCCCATCGATACTGTAGAACAGCTTGCAGAATTCAATGAATGGGCCTTCGATAGGCGTAGCAACGAAGAAATGGCTGTTCAAGTGCCAGGGACATGGTGCGACTACAGCTTATATTTTGCATGGAATGATGAAATGGAAGCGATGCATTTTACCTGCGCGTTCGACATGAGGGTAGACGATAGCCGATACGAGCAGGTTTATGAACTCCTAGCTATTGTAAATGAGCGGTTATGGCTTGGTCATTTTGGCATGTGGTCAGAGGAGAATTTACCAATGTTTAGAGCCACATTACCGCTCCGCGGACGAAAAGGTGTAACAGTAGAACAGGCGGAAGATATGGTAGAAACAGCAATATTTGAATGCGAGCGATTTTATCCAGCCTTCCAATATGTGATTTGGGGAGGTAAGACGGCTACTGAAGCCGTCGAGTCTGCCATGATTGACACGGTTGGCGAGGCTTAAGTTAGTGATTGAAGGCCCCGATGGACCAATATTACTTGTTGGCTGTGGCAAAATGGGGCACTCCATGCTTAGTGGTTGGACCGATCGCGGTATGGACCCGAATCGTGTTCATATCGTCGAACCCAATGAGGACGTTGCAAGTCTGTTGAGTAAAAAAGGGGTAAAAGTATTCAACCAAAATTGTGAGATCCCCAGCCAATTTGTTCCAACAATTATAATTTTTGCTGTAAAGCCTCAAGTGATGGAGCTGGTGGTACCTAACTACTCCCACTTTAAAAGTGAAAGCACAGTTTTTTTGTCGATAGCAGCCGGAAAAAAAATAGCTTTCTTTGAGCAACATCTTGGAGACGATGCCGCTATTGTGCGCGCAATGCCAAACACTCCAGCAGCAGTCCAAAGAGGGATCACAGTCGCCTGCGGTAATACACAAGTGTCAAATCCACACAAACAACAATGCTTATCTTTGCTGAGGGCAGTTGGTGAGGCCGAATGGATAGAAGACGAAGATCTAATAGATGCGGTAACCGCCATCTCCGGTGGAGGCCCAGCCTATGTATTTTTATTAACTGAGGCAATGACTAAAGCCGGAGTTGATTCAGGTTTACCCCAAGGTTTATCTGCGCGATTGGCAAGAGCTACAGTTTCTGGAGCGGGCGAACTAATGCGTCAATCAGATGAGCATCCGTCTACTTTACGCGAGAATGTTACTAGCCCTGGGGGCACCACAGAAGAGGCCTTAAGGGTCTTAATGTCCGATGATGCATGGCAAACGTTGATGGATCGTGCCATTGCTGCTGCTACAGCACGCTCACGCAAATTGGCATAGTGATTACACTATTAAAAGAACCGCCATTCACGAGAACAAAAAAATCTGATATATCATATCTGTTTGAATCTCGTGGAGAGCTATCAGGATATGGCTAGTAAACAAACCTCTAATTTAGATCTTGAAACATTGCTTATCGATACCGCCTTACGCCTCTCGTCCCATGGCATTTGGCACAAAATCAGTTTCGCTGAAATCGCAGGTGAAGCTGGGGTTGCGATTGGCGAAGCCTTGACCCTTTTTACATCAAAATCAGAAATTCTTGCTGCGTATTCAGACCGAATTGATCATGCGATGCTAACAGGTAGGCAACCCCCGCAAAAAGATGAGACTATTCGCGATCAATTATTTGACATCGTCATGCGGCGTTTCGACATAATGAACCCAAACAAAAATAGTATTGTGAACATTGTTAGAGATCTTCCGAATGATCCAATCGGTGCATTAAGTCATTCATTGCAACTGCGCAGATCCATTCAACTAATGCTTGAAGCAGCAGGAAGTGGCGCGAATAAGTGCTCTGGACAAATGCGGACTAACGGACTTGTCGCAATATATCTGTATGTACTTCGGGTTTGGTTTGAAGATGATAGTACCGACCTTGGTGTTACAATGGCGGCCTTGGACCGCGGCCTAGCGGGAGCTGAGAGAGTTGCAAGAGTCCTATGGGATCGGTCACGAACGAGCGAAAATTAACGCTTCTTGAACACAGCAGAAAAGCAAGAATATACAAACTCCTGGCATTCTGGCACGTATTTTTACCACGCAACATATTTGTCGTTAAATGCAGATAAACTGATCATGTAATGGTGTATCGAACTGCATAATTTACGCATTTGTCCGTGGTTTTTGACTATTGCGCTTTAACCTCACGATAGCTGGAGAAGATTTATTAACACCAACACTAATCCTTTCGCGACGCTATAGATGACTCAGCTTTTCAAAGAGTTCATTCCCCCGCAAGTCGCAGACAATTTAACCAGATACGCCAGTGATCAAGCAGCTCCAGAGTGAGATTTTGCCGGACTCGTCGATCCTCATCAAAAGAACATTGAAGCGCTCGAGACTATCAAAAAGGTTGCAACTGCGAGCATCTATTCTTTGGTTAAGCCACAGACTGATATTTAACAGGATATCGTGTGGGACACAGTAGAAGCCACCAGCGTCATCTCTAAAATAGAGACCTCTGAAGAAATAGCGTTCAAGCGCATCGATATCGCAAAAGGTGTGTTTGAAAAAATAGTGGCTCGCACAAATATGTCAACCGTTGTAACTGCATCCCATGCCCAAACGTCTAAGGTAATTCGCATACGTATTACCGAGAGTATCGGAGACTTTCAAAGGCGGGCGGAGACAGTAAGAAAAAGAAAGTAAGCTTTTCTCTATTAGAATATTGTATAGGAATGCGCCGTTGCAATACATTAATTACAGTGGATTTTTATGAGCCGGACTGTAGCTTGCATGATGAATTACTTGAGCTTTTTGGATATCTCTATCTAAATAGGTCATGACTTTTAAATCCATTTAGGAAGAGGTATGGAAATCACTTTTAAAGAGTTTGCTCGGGTAGACATCCGTGTGGGAACGATCGTTAGAGCTGAACTGTTCCCAGAAGCTCACACTCCAGCAATAAAAGTCTGGATTGATTTTGGACCTGAAATTGGTGAACGTAAAACATCGGCTCAAATCACTCAGAATTATGATCCCCAAACACTCTTGGGTCGCCAAGTAGCTGGAGTTATAAACTTTGCAACCAAACAAATAGGGAAATTCATGTCGGAAGTACTTATTCTTGGGTTTCCAGATCAAGATGGTGAAGTGGTTTTGATAAGTCCCGATAGCCCAACGCCAAATGGCGGTAAGTTATTTTAAACCATTTCATCCACCCATCACTAATGCCAATAATTATCGATGTATGGCCGACTGCCTAAGAAATCCGTGCTAAAAAAGCTAAATTTTCAAACACCACTTAACACCCGGGTAAGCGGCGGCAGCAACTCGGTCGATGAAATCATGATTCTTGGAATATTCCCCTTAAATAGAGTCTTGAACGTTACATTTGTCTCGACTTAGGAAGGATTTCTCCAGAGTCACAGTTGCAAAAAAGAGCCCATAGAATAAGCATAAGATAATGGCCTACACAGGGCTGCGCGGTTAGTTAGTTAGTTAGTTAGTTAGTTAGTTAGTTAGTTAGTTAGTTGAGCGCTTAGTGCTGGCAGATTATCCTAATTTAGGGCATTTAACACTATCCTGTCCTCAACTAGGTAGACGTAACTGTACCCTCAACCCGCCCAAGCTGGAGTCCTCTAATAATATTTCGCCACCTAAACTTCTGATCGTATCCCTAACAATACTTAATCCGAGCCCCACACCTCCTGTGTCAGAATTACGGGAACTCTCAAGTCGATAAAAAGGTCTAAAGGCGTCTTCCCGCTTATCAGCAGGGATGCCAGGGCCGTCATCTTCGATTATGATTTCTGCGACACCACCTCGCTTGCCTGCGCGCACCGTGATGTTATCTCCGTACCGCATTGCGTTATCTAAGATATTTGTTATCGATCGCCGAAAGGCAAGGGGCCGTAAGGGGACCTTAATTACTTCCTCGGTGTGTAAGTCAATCAACGCTCCATTGCGTCGCGCTTGGCTAACGCTACTCTCTAACAGACTAGACAAATTAGCAGGCACAATATCCTCTGCTCCCTCGCCACGTGCAAATGCTAGATAGCCCTCAAGCATATGCTCCATTTCAGCAATATCCGTTTTCAGAGCTGACGCATCCCCACCTTGCATCTCTAGCTCCAATCTCATGCGCGTCAGGGGCGTGCGGAGATCATGAGAGACGCCAGCAAGCATATCTGTGCGCTGACGGATATGTCTAATAATTCGTTCCTGCATTGCCATAAAGGCAGCAGCGGCCTGACGCACCTCTCGTGCACCCTCAGGTTTAAAATTGGCAACCTCTCTTCCTAGCCCAAAATCTTCCGCTGCCCTTGCTAATCTTCGGATTGGTTTAACCTGGTTTCGCATAAAGACCGTTGCCACACCAAATAGGATTAACGAGGACCCAACCATCCACGCAAGAAATACATAAGTTGTACTAGAAAACAGTCGCTTACGCGACGTCACGACATGAAGCACGCCCTCAGGTAATTGAATATTTATAATGACATCACGCGGCTTACTCTCCGTATCAATGCGGAACGGCTTCTTCACATACTCTCGCATCGCACGAGCCAACATTTTATCAACCAGGCTTTTTGCTTGTGGTCCCGATAATCTCAACACATCGTTTTCTTGCATACTTATTGTTAATTGCATTCGATCGGCCACCGTCTCAAGAATCCATCTACGTTCTTTTGGTTTGGGGTTTGTTCGTAATAAATCAATAACAGCTGCAATATCACCAGCTACACCACGCGCCAACCGCAAGGAAACCTTGTCCCAATGTGCTTCAAAAAAAATCACGCCGGACACAAGTTGCACTAAAATCAAGGGCACTACGATGATTAGTAAAGATCTACCCAGCAAGCTTTTAGGAAGAAAAGTTTTAATTGTCAGAGCCATAAACTCGTCCCACGTGGATTTCAGAGTGCATTAGTCAGGAACTAACATATATCCTTTTCCTCGCACCGTTTGTAAATACCGCGGCAGCCGCGGATCCAGCTCAATTTTTCGCCTTAGCCGTGTAATTTGCACATCGACGGCTCGACCGCCACCCCGCGTATTTGTAACATCGATTAATTCTTCTCGCGAAAAAACATGGTTAACTCGCATTGCAAGAGCACTCAAAAGAGCATTTTCGGAACTAGTTAAACGAATCGTGGTTCCGCTACCCATAAGTTCACCTCTCTCAAGATTATATTTTACTATGCCCAAACAAACGTGGTCTGAGGAAGGGGGGCGCGAAAGCGCTAAACGTCTGAGTATACCATTAATTCGAAGTAACAGCTCCCGCGGCTCAAAAGGCTTCCCAAGATAGTCATCAACCCCGCATTCTAGGCCTTGAATTCGGTCATCCCATTCATCCATCGCGGTAAGCATCAAGATTGGTAAGTCACTCTTACGTCGAATATCACGGGCTAAGTCCAGACCGCTCTCCCCGGGCATCATGCGATCAAGCACCAAAAGGTCAAATAATATTGTCTTCATCTTATAACGCGCGATTGCCACATTTTCCGCTCCAGAAGCTAAAAATCCATTGTCACTGAGGTATTTTATTAAAAGCTTGCGCAATCTCGAATCATCATCAACAACCAGAATATGAGGTAGCCCATCTTCTATGACATCACTCATCATCGATTACCGCCCCCCTAAGAATAAGCGCTCGCGGATCGTCAACCATACTTTTAAGAACTTGCTTAAATCGTGCCTCCGAGTCGGGACCAGCCACCTTAAATGCATTTTGCATTCGAAGTCCTTGACGCTTAGTCAGAACGGATTCCAGCCCCAAACCAGCCGCGCTCAATTTTAAAAGCCTCTTGCGCCCATCTGAAGGATCACGTTGCTGAAGAACATATCCCTCCTTTAACAATTTAGTTAACACGCGGCCCAAGCTTTGCTTGGTAATATCCAGTATCGCCAATAGTTCATTGACCGCGATACCTGGGTTCTGTCCAATAAAGTATATTGCCCTATGATGCGCCCGGCCAAAGCCATATTTCGCAAGAATTACGTCGGCCTCACCGGTAAAATCACGATAAGCGAAAAATAAGAGTTCAATCACCCGGCGCAAATCGTCATGGACGTCACCTTTATCAAATTGTAACTCTGACCCACAGCAGGATGGGTCGGTGCCGCGATTGGTATCCATCGCTTCGTTAGGCATCACAGATTCCTCTGACAAGATTTAACAAAAATAAGTCAGTGTTATTGACATATATGCACCTGAATGCTAATGAGCGCAAGAACATTTGTTTTTTAATATACGTTACGAAAGAATATTACCATGGCGACGAGCGGGATGTCATTTGATAATCTTCAAGGAGAGATTTGGTACGACGGTAAATTAGTGCCTTGGGCTAATGCTAATGTCCATGTTCTAACCCATGGATTACACTATGGGTCGTGCGTTTTTGAGGGTGAGCGCTCGTATAATGGTAAAATCTTTAAGCTACGTGAGCATACGGAGCGATTGTTGAAATCTGCAGAGTTCTTGGGCTTCAAAATTCCTTTTTGCGCAGAGGAGCTCGATGCCGCTTGTAACGAAGTCTGCTTGGTAAATAGCATCACTGATGGTTATATCCGTCCAGTGGCTTGGCGGGGCAGCGAGATGATGGGGGTTTCAGCCCAATCGAATACAATTCATCTTGCAATAGCAGCATGGCCTTGGCCATCTTACTTTTCCCCCGAGGCACGAGCCAAGGGTATTAGCTTAAAAACCAGTAAATGGCGCCGCCCGGCGCCAGATACGGCCCCGGTCCACGCAAAAGCCGCGGGCCTTTATATGATCTGCACACTATCCAAACATGAAGCCGAGTCAGAGGGTTACGAAGACGCTTTAATGCTTGATTGGCGGGGTAGAATAGCAGAAGCAACGGGAGCAAATATATTTCTGATAATGGGTGACAGTAAGCTGCACACGCCTACGCCAGACTGCTTTCTAAATGGCATAACGCGCCAAACGGTCATGGATTTAGCACGAGCTCGCGGTATTGAGATCATCGAGAGAAGTATCATGCCCGAGGAATTGGTTAATGCAACCGAGGTTTTTCTGACGGGGACTGCTGCCGAAGTTACACCCGTGGGGAAAATAGACGGACACAACTTTATTGTGGGTGAAATTACAAATGGGCTGATCAATGATTACGAGGCAGCTGTGGGTAAAATGGCATTGTCAAAAATTTAGAGTAGGTTTCGAGCTGGTAGAACTACTCTAGTCAGATTACGGCATACACTTAGAGCAATTACGTTTCAACGTTTACTAAAATTTCTGCAGAGTGTTTTTCCGTAATAATGACCCCAGAATCTTTACCTTAGGGTATCAATATCACCTTGATATCACCCTCAATGATTATTCGCAGAGATTCAATTAAAATGTGCGAGTAAATAAATAAGGTTTAGCCGCGTTTCCTTCGCATGGTTAGGTTTTTGTTTTTCCTCAATTAAAAAGCTTGCCTATTTCAGATGTATTGTCCTCGCACACGGTCCCTACTGGGAGATAATTAGGGCGCAATCGGCTACTGCATCCAACAACATTCAACTGCCCCCCATTACAACATAAAATAAAAAAATAGCGGCGGGGTGTTACTTATCGATATATACTTATTAGGTAAGATTGGGCTTCTGGTTGGGGCCGTGCCCCCAACGCTCAGCAGCTTTATCATCACGAGCACGAGCCTCGACCCATCGACCTCCAGACGGACTATCTTCTAATTTCCAGAATGGCGCTTGGGTTTTCAACCAGTCGATCAAAAAATGACAAGCTTCAAAAGCGGCGTGGCGGTGTGATGAAGTCGCAGCGACAAAAACAATTTGATCTCCGGGATACAATTTTCCGTATCGGTGCAAAATTAGAGTCGATTCTAATGGCCAACGGTCGTGTGCCTCACATTCAATTTTTTGAAGAGCTTTCTCGGTCATACCGGGATAATGCTCTAACGTCATAGCATTAATCTTTCCACTTGGCGTTATATCCCTTACCAATCCAATGAAAGAACACACACCGCCAATATTAAAATTACCCTCAGTTATAAGCGCAAGCTCTTTCCCTGCATCAAAAGGTGCGGTCTGAACGCGAACGACCATAACTATCCCCCGGTTACGGGTGGGAAGAATGCCACTTCGTCATTTAGTTTTACCGGCGTATCCATTTTAGCATATTCCTGATTTACAGCTACCCTCACGCTGGCCTTGTTTGCAAAAGCCTCCTCGTACTCTCTACCACGCCCGGATAACCAGTCGATCAAGTCCCCAACATTGGATACGCCATCTGGGACATTAGCATCCTCTCGCGACATACCAATTTTTTCACGAACCCAAGCAAAGTATAAAAGTCTCATCGTGTAACCTCATTGAACGGTAAAAACTCTACCGTATCACCTTTTTTTACGCTACTTAGCGATTCATTTAATTCAACTAATCCGTCAGCAAAAGTCATTGAGCTCAGCACACCTGAACCGCCAGACAAATACTTTTGCGCCGTCAAACCCTCGAAGGTGTGTTCTAATTTGACCCTAATCCATTCCCGTCGACCAATTTTTTTCTCGTAGTTAAAACCAACAGTAACCGGGTAACGAAAATCCTGCATAGTCTGGAAACCACCGAGCCGCTGAAGAACTGGGCGGGCAATCACCATAAAAGTCACCATTGCAGCTACAGGATTTCCCGGCAACCCGACGAAGGCCGCACTGCCAACACGTCCGAGCGCGATTGGCCTGCCCGGCTTAATGGATAATCGCCAAAAATGAATTTCCCCCAGCCGCTCGACGGCCGCCTTGATGTGATCTTCTTCGCCAGCAGAAACCCCGCCCGAAGTAATTAATACATCATGATTAACCTCAGCGGCGCAAAGCGCAGCTGTTATGCTATCTTCATCATCAGGTAGAATCCCTAAATCACTGACGGTACATCCCATATTCTGCAGCATTGCTATGACTGCGACCCTATTCGCATCGTAAATGAAGCCATCCGGTGCATCACCTGAAGGGTCACAAACCTCATCACCAGAAGAGAATACGGCTGCGCGTATTGGCGCAAAAGCTGAGACCTCAGCTTGCCCTATGGATGCAACTAACCCAAGCTCTTGAGGTCGCAATCTTTTTCCTGCAATTAATATGGTCTCCCCGTTACTCACGTCTTCACCTCTAAGGCGAAGGTTTGCCCCGCGCTTCAACCCCGCAGGCAGTATCACGTAACCATTGTGAGTCGTACAATCTTCCTCCATGTAGACTGTATCAACACCCGGTGGCATTTGTGCACCCGTAAATATTTGGACCGCTTCACCCGGCAAAACTTTTTTATCCAGAGGGTGTCCCGCAGCCACCCGCCCGCTGATAGGTAACCGAGACTCATCTCCGGGCGATAGGTCATCAAAATTAACCGCAAATCCATCGACTGCACTATTGTGGTGTGGCGGCACGTCGCGGGATGCAACGATATCCTTTGCCAGAACATGGCCTAACGCTTCTCGCAGTGGCAACCGAACAATATTTGCAACTGGTTCAATACGACTTGCAAGTTTCTCGAGCGCTGCGTCGAGAGATATCAACCTTCCATCGAAGGCAAAACAATCATCTTTAAGCTGCGCCATTGGCGCCTTTTCCATTCAGACGACAAAAATCGACGATGAAATCACCGATACTCACCACATTGTTTAAATCAAGTATTTGCTTTGATATTCCCTCAACCTTCTCATCACTGGCGATGGCAACAATGCTATCATCTTCAATAGCGAGCAATGTTTTTCCAATCGATGGGCGGAAAACTTCTAATTTACAATGCGAATGATTTTTAAAGCCCTCGATTAAAACTAAATCGACAGGAGACATCGCCCCCAAGAGGGTATTGAGATCTGGTTCCGCCTCCTCACGATTTTCATGTAAAAGGGCCCAACGCTGTGTGCCCGTTATTAAAACCTCATGAGCTCCGGCTTGGCGGTGGACATGAGAATCTTTTCCAGGTTTGTCTATATCAAAGTTATGATGCGTGTGTTTCATGGTGGAGACTTTGTATCCGCGTCCTGTCAAATCCGGTAAAAGTTCTTGCATAAGCGTTGTCTTCCCACTGCCACTCCACCCAACTAGACCAAAAACCTGAGATTCATTCGCCTTCATAAGAATTACCGTGATTATGTCTTTAGCTGGCTTTTAGGGGCAGCCGTGTCAGTTTTCCGAACATGACGTAATCCCGCTAACAAATAATCTAAGCCAGTAACAAGTGTAAGAAAGGCAGCCGCCCAGAGACCATATATACCGATTTGGCTAGTTGAAATTGATCCAAATAAAGGACCGTTTGAACCCACTAAAAGAAAGCCAAGAGCTAACATTTGGATTGTAGTTTTCCACTTTGCCAACGCGGTGACAGGGATGCTGACGCGAATTTCTGCTAAAAATTCACGCAACCCAGAAACCAAAATTTCCCTACACAAGATAACTGCAGCTGGCACAACGGTAAGTCCGGTGATCCTGTCGATACCCACAAGTACCAAGAGTATTGCTGCAACAAGAAGCTTATCGGCTACAGGGTCAAGAAAACGCCCGAGGTCAGATTGCTGATCCCACGCGCGCGCGATAAATCCATCAAAAAAATCTGTCAAACAAGCATAAGTATAAACTGCAAACGCAGCCCAACTTCCAACCGGATCCTCCACAAAAAGTAGCAAGCAAACGACAACCGGGATGGCGACTACTCGAGATAGGGTCAAAATGTTCGGCAATTTGGTCAGCATTTTCCGATTCCGGGACAGCTAAATCCATCATTCTGTATTTTAAACATCAGCGGCGGGCTGGCAACCTGTGCGTTATGTATCTGAATGAAACCAATCGTAGATTTTTTCAGCCAACGAGCTGCTCACTCCCTCAACGGCTCCTAGATCGGCGCGTCCTGCTTGGGATACGGCCCGTGCATCTCCAAAATGATGGAGTAATGCTTTCTTCCGCTTTGCACCTATACCCGGAACTTCATCTAATATAGACGTCTGAAGGGTCTTTGATCGTTTGTTTCGGTGCGACCCAACAGCAAACCTGTGCGCTTCATCACGAATACGCTGCAAAAAATAAGAGACGGGGTCTCGGGAAGCAATTTGTAATGGCGACAAACCAGGCCGGAATACCGTCTCTCGTCCAGCATTTCGATCCGGACCTTTCGCAATCGCAGCTACCGCAATATCTTCAATACCTAATTCCTGAAAAACCTCGCAAGCCACAGATAATTGGCCTTTACCGCCGTCCACTAGCACTAAATCCGGCCATTGACCATTATCCCGATTAGCGCCTTCTTTTAGCGCGCGGGAAAATCGCCGAGTCAAAACTTCTCTCATCATTGCATAGTCATCACAAGAATTGAAATTTTTGTTGATCTCGTCTGACGGACTAAGAATACCAGTCTTATCACCTTTGATATTGAATTTACGGTAAGCGTTTTTATCAAATCCTTCTGGACCAACAACGATCATTGCGCCAATAGCGTGAGTGCCAGAAATATGGCTATTATCATAAACTTCAATTCTGTCTGGCATGCCATCGAGATCCAATGTTACAGCGAGGCCTTCAAGTAGCTGGCGCTGCGAGGCACTCTCCGCTAAACGACGCTCCAAGGCCTGTCGTGCGTTGGTAACCGCGTGCGTAACAAGTTTTACTTTATCGCCTCGTTTCGGCACCGTGATCTCAACCTTACGACCCGCCCTCACGCTAAGTGCCTGTGCAACCAGATCTAGATTGGAAATATCATGGCCAAGAATAACGTTTTGGGGTGGGGGTGTCCGTGCGTAAAACTGTCCTATAAAAGCCTCTAGAACAGCTGGTAAATCATGATTTTTTGCTTGAACCGGAAAATATGCTCGGTTCCCATAGTTTGTCCCAGACCGAAAGAAAAAAACTTGAATGCATGTTGCGCCACCGTCTTGAGCCCCTGCAATAATATCGGCGTTACCTGTTTTGCCTAAATTAACGTTTTGATGCGCTTGGATTCGAGTTAATGCCCGAATGCGATCCCTATACTGAGCAGCGAGTTCAAACTCCTGATCATTGCTAGCTTCTTGCATCAACCGAGCAAGCCGACGCTGTATTTTGTGACTATCACCAGTTAGAAATTCACGTGCTTCTGCAACTAAGGCCGCATAATCGGCAATATCAATCTTATCGACACAAGGTCCTGCGCATCTTTTTATTTGATACAATAAGCACGGTCGCGTGCGGTTAGCAAATACAGCATCGGTGCAAGTCCGAAGCAGGAATGTCCGCTGTAACGCCGCCAAGGTCTCATTAACCGCCCAGACAGAGGCAAATGGTCCAAAATAATCTCCTTTTCGGTTTTGCCCCCCCCTATGTTTAACAATTCGGGCGTATTGATGATCGTGGGTGACAAGAATGTAAGGAAAAGACTTATCGTCGCGCAGAAGAATATTATAACGGGGCGCATAATGCTTTATAAGATTAGACTCGAGCAATAAAGCTTCTGCTTCAGTGTGCGTGGTAACGAATTCCATCGACGCAGTCTCAAAAATCATTCTGCGGATGCGCACAGACTGTCGTTCTGGATGGGTATATGCAGCGACGCGGACCTTTAAGCTTTTCGCCTTACCAACATATAAAACTTTTCCATCAGCATTTATCATCCGGTAGACACCGGGTTGATTTGGCAGGGTTTTTAAGTACGCACTAATAACAGCGACACCTCTAGGTAACTCCTTGCCATCAGAGCGCAGTAACTCAATTTTTGCTAATTCCGTCATTCCCCTTAGCCTTTGTACGGATCTTTATGATATCGCCGGGCAGCACGAGCGTTTCATTAAAATGTATAATGTAGAGCTATCCACTAAACTTGTGGATATCTTTGTTGAAAACAGCAGCACTCTTATCATTGAGACGAAAAATCAAGAACTTAACTAAATGCTTAAATTTTATGCATTTAGTTAAGTTACTGATAACGTTACGAGATTTTGATATATATACAAAGACTCCAATGATTCAAATATTTCCAAAATAATTTGTCGTCTTTTTCCAGCATGGGAAAAGACTGTGCAAAACCACCTATGGTCTCGCCTTTTACAGTTGATGCTTTTTACTACATGAAGACCATAGGTATCACGCTCTATACTTGGTTATACCTTTCAATCTCCACACCTACGCTCGCAGCCTTTTCAATAATATCAAGTTTCTCAATTCGTACTCTCGCCGAATAGACACGGGGATCTTCTAATGCCATGCAAGCGATTGCCTCCGCAAGCGTCTCTACAAGGTTGACATGCCCACCGTCGATAATAGCCATTATCCCGTCAGCTAAATTTTCATAGCAAATAACGTTGCGGATATCATCGTTCACAGGGTTCTCGTCCTCGCTAACCGCAAGATCGAGATTGATCTGAACGCGCTGCAAACCATTTCTCTCATGCTCATGTATCCCTATCAAGCAATCCACCACGAAATCACGAATAAAGACATGCCGTAAGGACCGACCGGCATCGGCCATCTTTAACTGGGTAACATTGCCCGCAGTTATCCGTTTGGCGTCCATGGAACTTTCCCTTTGATCTTGTAGCCACAAATTACACTGCTTGATAGCAGAATTCTAAGTCGCCAATAAAACTAGCCCTAAAAGCGTCCTAACGCCACCATCAATCAACGCACCCCCATATGTTGCCCCGCATCCACGGCAATCATTTGTCCTGTTACAGCTGATGACTGAAGAATGAAATGAACAGCGCTGCATATGTCCTCCGTGGATACTTGATGCGCCAATGGCATAGCTGAACATTCCTCTTCAAAGTCTTTCGCACTTTGATGAATACTTTGCATTGTCGGGCCCGGGCCTACTCCATTAACCCTTACGGCAGGAGCCATAGCCCTTGCTAAGATTTGGGTTAATGCCCAAAGCCCCGCTTTACTGAGGGTATAGGTTGGAAAATCCGCCGACAGGTTCCAAACGCGTTGATCAATAATATTAATGATCGATCCATTCGTGTTTTTTGGAAGTTGCGCATAAAAGGCTTGGGATAACGCGAACGGGGCACGTAGATTCACCTCCATATGCGTATCCCACATGTCACGGGTTGATGTAACTACAGTATCATTTTCAAACGTTGAGGCATTGTTGATCAAACATGATATCGGACCGAGGGACCTCTCGCAGGCGGGAATAAGGGCGGCAACCTCTTTTTCGATACTTAGGTTTGCTGAAATAGCATGCGCCGCAACCCCTTTTGCCTTTATAGCGCTAACTAAAGCCTCAGCATCATCACGGGATTTCCGGTAATGGACGGCTATAGACCAACCAGCATCAGCTAAACTTAATGCTATGGCACGCCCCACCCTACGACCTGCGCCGGTCACCAAAGCAATCCGTTTCAACGTTGACAAATTCATAATCTAAGAATGATAGATCACACTGCACAAAACAAGAAGTGCCTTAAAGTCTTCGCGGATCAAACTCAACTGACCAGATTTTCCACCCCTCGGCTTTGAGCCCACACATACAGAAGATATCCACCAATCATGACACTTCCCGTCGCCCTCGTCATCCGCCACCCCATAGCAAGAACAGGGATCATAAGGATAGTCGCTACAAGCATCACCCATATATCGAAGCTTAGGATCTGAGTTGATATTGGTAGGGGCGCAACCAATGCAGTACCCCCTGCTACGCCAAGCATATTAAATAAATTAGAGCCGACCACATTACCAAGGCCGACCTCACTATGGCCGCGCATCGCAGCAACACCTGTAGCTGCCAGCTCAGGCAAAGATGTTCCCAGAGCAAATACGGTCAATCCGATAACCTCCTCTGATACCGCCCATAGCCGTGCGACCTCGATGCCGCCCGTGATCAATAAATCTGCGCCCAAAGCTAGTCCTAAAAGGCCCAAACCAATCATTAAAACCGAGGTTGGGGTTGATTTTGGCCCTCCCTCAAATTCTTTAAGTACTTCATTCGGGTTCTCGTCACTGTCCACTTCACGCCAGTACGACATCCCAAGAAATACGAAAAAACCAATCATTAATAGCGTGCCAGATAAAAAATCTAAATCGCCACGAACCGCGAGAGCAATAAACAATAGCGTCGCCCCAATGAGCATAATTCCCTCACGCCACATAGCATCACCCTGGCGTTTCACAGGCATAATTATTGCCGCAGCCCCCATAACTAAAAGGACATTAGCGATGTTACTGCCGACCACATTGCCAATAGCCAAACCAGAAGCTCCCCCAAGTACGGCGCTGATACTTACCACAAGTTCTGGCGCTGAAGTTCCGAGCGCAACAATGGTCATTCCAATTATTAGGGGCGATATACCAATCTGCTTGGCCAACACTACAGCTCCCCGTACTAAAAGCTCCGCACCCCCGATGAGGACGAGAAAGCCTAGTGCTAGCTGCCCATACATCATCATGGTTTTTTATTTCTTAATTCCGCTGGCCAATGTGCGAAAGCTGCAACGACATCGGCGTATAACGCGCGCTTCCATGGCACTATTAAGCTCGGAAGTGAGGAAAACTCTACCCATCGCCATCTAAAGAACTCAGGCTCTACGTGGGCGCTTAAGTCAAAGTCATCGTCGTTTCCCCTAAACACCATCGCAAACCATTTCTGCCGTTGGCCTCGATATTTGCCTCCCCATGAGACGCCGACCAATTCATCAGGCAGATCATAGTCTAGCCATTGCGTCGTCTCATCCACAATATCAACCTTATCCGTGCCTGTTTCTTCTAAAACCTCGCGGATAGCGGCATCTCCCAATCCCTCATGAGGATCTATACCGCCTTGAGGCATTTGCCAATAATCGCTGATTATTTGGCCTGGCTTAGGCAACCGACACCCTACCCACACAAGCCCTTTATCATTAAAAATTGCCGCCCCAACACCTTGGCGATACGGAAGACATTTCCCTCCTATCAAAGGCGTCGACGTATCGCTAACTTTCATTTTATGGACTGCTTTCCAACAAGAGAGGAGACCGGAACAAGCACTAGATTTTTTTCCGCTAGCGACTTAGTCCAAATCTGCAGATGGTGTATACTAATCGGATAAGGTCTTACTATGCCTATGCCGTTTGATTTTTTTGAGATGATTTTCTCAAAGGTTCTGAGCCGTTTTTTTATAGACCTTTCTGACGGAGGCTCATCTATAAAAAGAGTACTCTTAACCGCCGGTAGATCAATCTTAGCGGCAATCGCGGACGCAGATGATTTAGATGTCCGAGCTGCATCAACATACATCAGACCACGACGCTGTATCTCTTCGAGCACTGGCCTTAACTGACCATCAGCGGTACTAAATTTCGACCCCATTGATGACACAACACCAACGTATCCCCCGAAACTGCCTAAAATCCGAAGAAGACGCTTCATATTTTCAGCCATTTGAACTGACGTGGTAAGCGCATCAGGACCTGCGTCGCGTTTGGGAAATTGTCTGCTTTCCATGGGTAGTGATAAAAAAACCTCATGGCCAGCACGTCGTGCTCGTAACAACCAATCTTTGAGGTTTGTGCCGTAAGGTTCGAACACCAAGCCCACCTCAGGAGGTAACTTTCGAATCGCTGCGAATGTGGCGGCCTTACTCAATCCCAAACCCGACACCAGCAAAGCAACTTGTTTACCGCGCTCATCCCCCGTCAAAGGCCGCGCGTAAACTTCCCATGATTTGCGACCTTTCGCATCAACAACTGGCACAGGCTTCTCCATGCCCGCCACAGTTTCAAGTAACGCTTTGTCTGGTGCCCGGGTCAATGCTGAACCTTTAGCTAGATTACCTACCCGTCGATAAGACGCCGCAGTGACTGAGGGGATGATCAAGCCCTCGGCGCCGCTCGTCGCGCCTGCCAACGCATTTAAAGAGCCTCCACCACCAGTCTGCGGGAGCGTCAAAATGCTTTTGGGTTGATCTATGCTTCCTAAAGTTTCGGGGGGGCGGGCATCTTCAGGTTTAGGTTCTGAAGAATCTCTATCTTCGGCATTAATTTTTTCTTTAGTGTTACTAGCGACACCCTCAGAACCAGAGCCTACAGCGTTTAATGAACCAGCCCTCGGTGGAAGCGCCATTTGTAACCGTCCACCTGCAGAATCTTGAGCGGTTGTTTCTGCTTTTTCTCCAAGCATCCAAAACGCTGCGCCCCCTGTAATACTTGCTACTACTACTAACCCAGCGACAGCTGAGAAAATGATTTTGTTACGTTTTCCTTCTCCCTGCTCAGCATCCACATCGTCATCATGACTCTCCGAATTTGAATTAGAGTCGCCCTCAAAACTATTTTCCTCATTATCAAGGTTTCCCTCGGGATCATCCCCACCACTTTTTACTTCATCGTCGCCTCGATCGCCAAAAGGAGGCTCTTCAATGTCTGGGTCAGACCCCACAAATTCTGACTGCTCGCTCTTTTGAGAAACTAGCTGGTCGCTCTCGAGCGTTTCACTAGGATCAGGAGTGGACGACTCGTCTTCATGGTCAGGATCTATCTCACCATCATCAAAAGATTCGTCATCATTCAAATCAGATTGGTCGGAGTTGAAATCATCTTCGTCGTTATCATCCGAGGATCGTTTGAATATTTTTTTTAAGAATTCCAATGGTTATTCCCAAGCTAGCGGATTAAACTCTGGTTTAATAATTTAGTCTGCTCGTTTAGTCACGGCTTCGGAATAGAGTGATAAGCCACTTAACAAATCAACCGCCCGAGATAACTGATAGTCATCAGGCATTTTTTCATCATTCAACTCAGATGATGAAGGTTTATTAGCTTCTCCACCGGGCTTTGTAGCATTCGTTTTCTTTTTTGGCTGCGTGTTCTGTCCGGGGTTTTCCAGCGCACCGCGCAAATCAGCCTCTCGCGTCCGACTATCCGTGGCAAGTTTTTCAACTTTTGCCGGCTCCACCAAAATATCTGGTTCTATGCCCTTCGCTTGAATAGATTTCCCAGAGGGTGTGTAGTAACGCGCTGTCGTCAAGCGCATCGCGCCATGTCCAGAGAGAGGCATAATCGTTTGAACTGAACCCTTGCCGAAAGAACGCGTGCCAAGAACAATGCCTCGCCGATGATCCTGGAGGGCACCAGCAACAATCTCAGAAGCCGAAGCAGACCCACCATTTATCAAAATTACAATCGGCATACCCCCTGTCAAATCACCCTTTACGGCATTGTAGCGCTTCGTATCCTCTGTCTTGCGCGATCGAGTGGAAACGATCTCTCCTTTGTCAAGAAACGCATCAGACACTTTAACGGCTTGATCAAGAAGACCCCCTGGGTTGTTTCGAAGATCGAGGACTAACCCGATCATATTATCCCCTAGTTTTTCGTCAAACTTTGCAATTGCCTTTCTAAGGCCAACATCGGTTTGCTCGTTAAAAGACGTGATACGCACGTAGCCAACCTTTCCTACAGTACGAGACCGCACTGAGGTAATTTTTATTACGGCACGGGTAATAGTGACGTCAAAAGGTTCAGACACATTTTTACGCCGCACCGTTACCTTTATATCCGTTCCAACCTTCCCCCGCATTCGGTCCACAGCTTGGGACAACGTCAGTCCTTGAACCGGTTTGCCATCGAGATGAGTGATAAAATCCCCCGCTTCGACACCGGCTCTATAGGCAGGCGTCTCGTCGATGGGTGATATCACCTTAATATAGCCCGCCTCCATCGTTACCTGGATACCGAGCCCCCCAAATTCACCGCGCGTGTTAACTTGCATGTCCCGAAAAGTTTTGGAATTCAAGAAGCTTGAATGCGGGTCCAAGGCCGTCAACATACCAGTAATGGCGGCCTCTATTAATTTTTCGTCGGTGGGCTCTTCGACGTACTCTGCCCTTACGCGCTCGAAAACATCTCCAAAAAGGTTAAGCAATTGATATGTTTCTGCGGTGTTTTTAGGCGTCTCAGCAGAGGCTACATAAGTGGTCGAAATAGCCATCATCATAGCCGCCGCGCTAAGAATTATTTTTATCTTCACGACACTGTTCATCCTTTTACCTTGGGATCTCTCACCGCCAGCCAAGCCAGTGGGTCAACCGGTTGACCTTGGCGGCGAAATTCTACATACAACGTCGGCCTCTGCAGACGAGGCTTTCGCTTAAATTTGACCTCTCTAACGTTGCCCATAACGCCAACTGGTTCTCCAGCCAACAACCACTGCCCAACATTAGCATCAATACGCGCCATGCCCGCAAGCAATGAATGATATCCACCGGCGTGTTCTATTATCAAAAGGCGCCCATATCCTCTGAAAGAGCCAGAGAACACCGCCTTACCCTCAAACGGCGCAATGACTTGAGCACCACTCGTTGCCTCAATAGTTAAACCCTTGTGAACACGTCCACTCGCTATGTTTTGGCCGTACCGCGCGACTACTCGCCCAACGACTGGAAAGGGCAATGTACCCTTACCTGCGTCAAACAATTTTCCCCTGGGATCTCTCGACATAGGATCAAGCAACGGCCAGAGTGATCGACTTAATTTACCCGTTGAAGCCGGCTCCGAGGGAGGTAAAAAGATACCAGAAGCACTCGTTTTTTTCTGATCACGAACTTGATTGAGGCGAGTAATCAGGTCTTTTAGGGTTTTTGCACGTTTGATTAATTCAGCCGCGCGCTCTCCAAATCGCGAAGTTTGTCTGACTGTTCGACGGCGCAAACTCGACTTGCGGCTAAGCAAGCTTTTCAGCACCGAACGTTGCCCTTCGAGCTTCCCAAGCTCTGAGTCCAATTCAAGCCGGCGCAGTTTGGCCTCTCGGCGCGCCGTCCCTAAATCTGCCAAATCCTGACCAAATGCACGAGCTTCGCCTGCGAGTTCGGGCAAAATAGCCCGCAACAAAATAGCACTTCTAACCATATCAGCGGGCGCCACTGGCTGAGCAATGAGAGCCTCGGGCGGATTACGTGCCATTCGCTGCAGCGCTGCGAGCACCCGGCCTAATTGATTGCGTCGCTTTTTCAAAAGGCCCCTAATTTTTGCTTTCTGAATAGTCAATTCTGTTAGACGGCTCTCCAAGTCCTCAATCCTTTGCTCGTGATATTGGGCGAGTCGCGCTGCAGCTATTAATTTTTCTCGAATCTGAAGGATGTCCAATTCCAAAGTTGCAGTTTTTTCTCGTAAAGCTTTTGTCTTGCTTCGAACATCAATCAACTTGTCCTCTGCCGCGCGCAACCGCTCTGAGACACCAGAATCTATTGGTTTTTTCTTAGGGTAGAAATCTGTTTGCGCGGCTGATTTTACTGCTGGTTTTTTTACCGTCTCTGCAAATATGTAACGCGCTTCAAAAAAAACTAGACATTGCGCGGCACAGGGCAGCAGCATAACTAACACGCGCTTGGTTGCTCGCATATTAATCGGCAGCCGCGGAGCGGCTTCCGGAAATCTGTAAAAGCGATTTTCCCGTCATTTCCCTTGGTTGAATAAGGCCCATCAAATTAAGCAAGGTCGGGGCGACATCTGAGAGCCTTCCGTCAGTCAACCCCTCTACCATCGGCGGTGGATTGACAAGACACGCCGGAACATCATTTAAAGTGTGCTGTGTGTGCGGCTCTCTGAGCGCGCCATCAAACATCTGTTCGCAGTTTCCATGATCCGCCGTGACCAACATTACACCACCGACTTCTATGACCGCAGTTTCTAATCTGCCAAGACTGACATCAATTGCTGTTGCTGCCTGAATGGCAGCAGACAACACTCCTGTGTGACCAACCATATCGCCATTAGCATAATTCACTACAATTAAATCAAAGTTGTCCGACCTAATGGCTGAGATCAGCTTATCTGTGACATCTGATGCTGACATTTCTGGCTGCAGATCATACGTTGCAACTTTGGGGGATGGAACTAAAATGCGTTCCTCGCCGTTGAACACATCTTCCCGTCCGCCGTTAAGAAAAAAAGTGACGTGGGCGTATTTCTCGGTTTCGGCAATTCTAAGTTGTTTTAATCCGGCTTCTGAGACCACTTGCCCAAGCACCCCACTTAGGAGCTCATGCGGAAACAATGCTGGGAACCACTCGTTCAATGCAGTCGAATATTCAACCATACCTAAACGTGCAGAAATATTTGGAACACAGCCGCGATCAAAAAATTTAAACCCGGGATCACTTAACGCGGTCAGAATTTCACGAGCACGATCAGCACGGAAGTTAGCCATCAATATGCCGTCCCCGTCGTGTACTCCATCAAAATCTCCAATAATAGTTGGCTTCAAAAACTCGTCGCCAATCTCGGCCTTGTAACATCTGTCGATTGCTATTGATGGATCGGATACTTGCTCACCCTCCGCTTTAACGATAGCTTTATAGGCTTTTTCAACCCTGTCCCAACGGTTGTCGCGGTCAAGCGCGTAATAGCGCCCCATAATAGTCGCCACAGAAAACCTCTCGAAATCAGAGGTACTACCTAATACTTCAGACATGTAGTCACCGCCCTTGCGGGGGGGCGTGTCGCGACCATCCAAGAATGCATGCAAACAAACCGGCACGCCTTCTTCCGCAAGAAGGCGTGCTAAAGCCACGATATGATCTTGATGCGAATGCACACCGCCGGGAGATAAGAGGCCTAGTAAGTGGCATGCGCCGCCTGTTTTTTTGAGCTCCTTTATATAAAACTTCAACTCCGTTTTTGCCGCCAGGGTGCCGTCCGCCAGTGCAGCATTAATACGCGGCAAATCTTGAGTAACAATCCGTCCCGCCCCCAAGTTCATGTGACCAACCTCCGAATTACCCATTTGGCCCTCGGGTAACCCTACATCCGAGGCACATGATTTTAGAAGTGCATGTGGATAGGATGATCGAAAGCGGTTCCAATTTGGCGTTTCACTGAGAGCTATAGCGTTTCCTTCCGCATCATGACTTTCGCCCCAACCGTCTAGTATGCACAGTATCACTGGTGGCTGGCGTGCTAGTCGTTCCTGAGAAGACACAGATTTTGTAGATTTGGTTTTCATGGTTACAATATAGGCAATAAAGACGATTTATGGCAGCACTTTCGCCATCCGACTTGCTCATTTATGTCAAATTGTTCAAAACTCGGGTGGAAATAACTGTCTTAAAAGCCATATCTTTGAAAGTAATTCGTCGATCAGCCAAAAAGTGAGCATTTAAAATGTTTCTTAATCCCATCAATAAGCCTATCGAACTTCCTGATAAATCATCAGCTTTACCCGGAAGATTGGATGAAATCCCAGTCACGGAACCACATTTTGTCAACGGTAGGTCGCTAATAGGCCCTTATCCAAACGGAATGGAAAAGATACTATTTGGCTTAGGTTGTTTTTGGGGGGCTGAAAAGGTTTTCTGGCAAACACCCGGAGTGTTCGTGACGGCAGCAGGGTACGCGGCTGGCCACACACCAAATCCGACCTACGAAGAAGTTTGCTCTGGGCGAACTGGACATAATGAGGTTGTGTTAGTGGTCTACAGTCCAGTTGATGTCAGCTTTGACGATTTACTCGCCATTTTTTGGGAAGGTCATGATCCATCACAAGGAATGCGGCAAGGTAATGATATTGGCACCCAATACAGATCTGGCATATACTGTTTTAGTGCACAGCAAGTAAAAGTGGCCGAAGCAAGTCGTGGAGTATACAGCGGGAAACTTGTGGCCGCTGGATTTCCTGCGGCGACCACAGAAATACAAATTAACGATCAATTTTATTTTGCCGAAACCTACCATCAGCAATATCTTGGCCGACATCCAGGTGGTTATTGCGGGCTTGGCGGAACAGGAGTCTGCTATTGCTGACTCGCATTATAATTTTTTTTGACTCAATGTATTCCCATTAGTCGAACTAGCTTCTAAACACTCGGAGTATTTGCATGTGTCTATCCGACTCGCAATCACCCTATCTCACTAGCTCACAATTAGCGTTGTAGACGGTTTGCAGAAGCCGTAAGGGCGCCGACACGTCTCATATTTGGTTCATCCAATAACTTAGGGTCTGCAAGGTAGTCGAGCACCATATCCAAACAATCATCTCCCCAAAATAATTCACCCCCGACAAGGCACGTGGGAACGCCAAAAACCCCTTTAGAGATAGCACTTTCACCATTTACAATTAGCGTCGACTTAACTTCCTTCCTCGAAATAAGAGATTCTCCATTTTTAATTTCCAATTTAGATTGAATTAGCGCCCACCCTGCTTGGTCATCAGGCAGCTGCCCATCAACCCATATTAAATGGAAAATTTTCTGCACTACCTCGCGCTCGCATCCAAGTGCGATGGCCAGTCGCAGTCCTCGCAGGGGATTGAAAGGGTGCGAGGATGGCGTGTTATATGGAATGCCATCCCGCCGAGCACGCCATGCACATTGCCGAAGGATAAAAGTCTTTTTTGGCGGCACCTCTGCTGGCCCTAATTGTCCCCAATAATTGAGAAACCCTGCAAACAAAACCGGGACACACTCTACTCTCGCTACGGCCTCAAGTTGCTGTAATCTGACCGACTGGAGATAAGCGAAGGGTGACACGAAGTCAAAAAACCACTGGACTATTGGCTTATCCATGTAGCACCTCAAGAAACATGAGTATATGGCTCACTCTGCAGCGGGTTTTTCTAAAATAGGAATCGCGATCGGCGTTGGTTTAAAATCCAGCTGTGGCGTTTCCCGTGCCTGACAACCTACAGGGCAGCAACGCCCTGGTTGACGATCTTTTGTTAAGTCTTTGCCATCTTCAGCCAATACTCCGCGATCCAGTAGCCGTTTAACCACCTCAACTCGATCCTCCACAGGATAATAGCGATAAATTTCGCGTTTCATAGCCTCCGGCGACCCTCCACCATGCATCGAAATTACCGAGTACCACCCAGCCTCATCAGAGGCTGTCAAATCCTCCAAAAGACGCGTTACGGCCATACGTTTTTCATGCGGGACATCTTCCCGAGTTTGCAACATGGTGGATAAGTCACCAGCCGTAGCTGGGTTGTGATCTTCATCAGGGCCAGGAAGTGAGACAATCAACCCTCCTGAAACCTCGTGTGCCAAGCGGTGCATGTCGTAAATTTGTGTCGCAAGCAAAAGCTTGCCGACATTGGAAAAAACACCGTCTGGTTGAAAGACTCCGGAGGGGTCTTGGAACCCGTATACCGACGCTGCAACACCACAGGCAAAGAATCCCTCCACAGTCTTAATCAATTCTACCATACGATCACGTAAATGCGGTGTGACCTCAACATTTAAGCCATTTGCTTCACTCATTAAAACACCTGCACCGATTAGCAAGTCGCCAAATCCTGCACGTGCGGCTATGCAGCTGTGGCGGTGGTGAGTTGCATAAGTGCGTGTCAAACCGTGCGAGTGTCGCCATTGATTCCTCTCCCCGCCATCTAAAAACACCCGCTCTGTTGGCACGAAAACGTCATCGAAAATGACGACGCCAGTCGATTGTCCGTACCGGCCAGAAAATTTTGCTGCAGCCTGTCCCGGACGACCAGCTGGACGTGCGGAAATCGTGACCCCTTTTGCATCAATTGGAACTGCACAACAGACCGCGAAGTCTGCGTCGTGTTCTGTCATGTTTCGGCAGGGCATTACCAAAAGCTCATGCATGTAAGGCGCCCCAGTAACTATAGCTTTCACACCTCTGATAACTATTCCGTTTGGCCGACGCTCTTTAATGTGAACATAAGAGTCACCATTCCACTGTTGATGCGGTCTGAGTGACCGGTCACCCTTCCCATCAGTCATAGCAATTCCAACTGCCAAATCTCGGTCTTGGACGTCGTGCATATAATTAAGAAACCGCGCATGATGCTCTGTGCCGTCTTCCTCAGCCATGGCGTACGTCGCTTGATACAATGCAGAAAATCCATCATGTACAAGGTAACGTTGAACGCATCCGCCCTCTCGACAAAGCAGCCGCACCGCTTCAAGCTTATTGATCAAGTCTTGTGGATTGCGGTCAATGTGCAACATACGGTTGACCTCCCGGCCGGAGGTATGCTGCTGAGCAACCATCAATGGTCTATATGCTTCTTCTAACGCAAAATCGTAAGTGAGGCCAAGGGCATTGACGCCGGGAGCCAATTGCGGTGCATCGGCTACATTCTGTATCAGTTCACCATCAACATAAACTCGGGGCTTAAGCGCGCGCAACGACTCCCTATATCCGTCCGAAGATAAAAACATTTCTAAATCCTTATTCTCTATGCTTCAGAGTCCAAGGTTATCAAAGTATTTTTTCCTCCGCAATTTAGACCGGTTATTTTTTGGGAAAAATCGAGAACCAAAAAGACTAAGACCCCAGATACTTTGGCTATGGCACCGTTGTTTGATTAATTATGGCAAACGGGTAAAGAGTGGATAAATTAGGGTGCAAATTCAATAAAAAGCTTCTTAATATGTCCGCACCAAGAGAAAAAATGATGATTACACTGTAATTCGCTGACATCATGTATGACTAAAATAGCACTCGCGCAAAGTAAAATTTATTATACATTCATGAACTAGTTCGAAGTGACTAGATAATGTCAGGGGCGAGGAGCAGAGCACCCCCGATTCCGGGGTGTTTGGGTTGCCCAACGTGCTGTCCATCTAATAAGCTTTGGTAAAACTAATTAAGTTTTAAATCGTCTTGGTTCGAAGGAATGATTATGAAATTCTCCCTAGGAAAAAGCCGTGTCCTAACTCACGCAGATGGTAATTGGATTGCTCCCAATGCCTGCGTTATAGGAGAGGTAATAATAGAGAAAGACGCTAGCGTCTGGTTTAATGCGACACTTCGCGGCGATAACGAGTCGATTATACTTGGACCTCGCTCCAATGTCCAAGATGGCTGCGTGCTCCATACCGATACAGGCTTCCCGCTAAAGTTAGAGCAAAATGTCACCGTTGGACATTTGGTTATGCTTCATGGCTGCACCATTGGCGCAAACTCCCTTGTGGGTGTGGGCAGTGTGATACTTAATGGAGCCGTAATTGGGGAAAATTGCCTTATCGGAGCTGGCACTTTAATTCCCGAAGGGAGACAAATCCCGGCAGGTTCACTAGTTGTAGGGCAACCGGGAAAAGTTAAACGCGAGCTCAGAGATGATGACATTAAACATCTTGGATGGGCAGCTAACCATTACGTGGAGAAGGCCCGGCAATATATCTCCGATCTCGTTGTTCAGGATTAAACACTAATTTCAATGGTCACATGGAGCTTCCTATAGTAAGGAAAAACCCCGAGAACTAACTCAATAGTTAAAAAAATATGGACCGTTGGCCTAACGTCTACAGACAAAGCGCACGAGCCTTATCGCTTACACCACTCTAGCCACCGACAATCGATTATATTTTTCCCAGAGCACGTCTTAAAAAATACAGGTGTTGGCTTAAATCTAGGTAGGCCGGTCTACCCTCACTCTAATTCTTAAACGTCCAAAATTAAGTCTGAAGTCGGCCGTGCACTGCAGAGAAGTATTTCTCCGTTACGTGGTTGAATAACATCCGGATGTTCATACTCAAAAGTGCCATCCACAACTTTAGCGAGACAAGTTTGGCACATTCCTGACCGGCAAATAAAATCAACGTTAACACCTGAGGCCTCAGCAAGATCAAGCAAACTTCCATGTGATGACGTCCACGCCGCCCTCAAGTTTGCTTTTTGAAAAGTTACTGTGTAGTTCGCATTCGATTTAGACCCCAAAGCCTCTTTGTGTTGGTGGGTCAAGTCATTACCACGCAGATCACTAGCAGGGCCAAAAAATTCATAATTTATTTGGAAAGGGTCCACACCCCATGCAATTAAGCCCTGAAAAAGCGAGGACATAAAGGGGGTTCCACCACAAAGATAGAACTGGGGCGTGGGCCCCGGCAGTAAAGATCGCAATAAATTTATATCGACATGCCCCTGACTGTCAAAGTCACGGCCGACGAGGTCTTTACTTCCCGGCTTACTGTAGCAAATATGGACGTGGACATTGGTGTGAGACTCTGCAATGCCGCGGATATCTGGACCAAATGCATGCTCCGCCCCATTCCGTGCTCCATGAATAAACCATACATCTCGTTTTGAGCCAATATCAGCGATTGAAGTCAACATGCTTACCATGGGCGTACACCCTACTCCGCCAGAGAGCATAACAACTGGACCTTTGCCTTTTGGCCGAAGTACAAACTCACCCGTAGGTGCGCGGAGTTGCAGCTCGCTGCCCTCATGAACGTGGTCATGCATAAAATTTGAGGATAGCCCCGGGGGAGCATCCGGCGCATCCGGCGGGGATAATTCTCGCTTGATCGAGAGACGATAATTCTCAATGTGTGCTGGACTGCTTGAAAGCGTGTAACTCCGTGTGACCGGCAAAGGCTCCCCCGGCAAGTCTAATTTCACCCCAACAAACTGGCCCGGCTGGAATGGCGGCAACTCCTCACCGTCAACGGGCGCAAGATAAAACGAAGTAATAACATCGCTCTCAAGAGTTTTCCGGGTGACAACAAATGTGCGATATCCATTCCAGGCGGGCGATCGTGCCATAAATCAACGTTTCCTTATGAGCTGCATAGTAATCAGTTTTAACTGCTGCGTTTCTGCGCCAGTTGATGCAAATAACGCAAATTCGCTAAACAATTTACATGCCTCGCTATTGTCCCGTCCACTCGCCACTTGAACAGGGTCGATTACATTTCGGTATTAAACCAATTGGCGAGGTAAATAATATAAAAGCTAACATGAAGCTAATATTGAGCGGCATTAATTTCTTAGAATAACTTACATTTGATTTACATAACATTTGTGTCTTTGCAGACAATTAATAAATCTGATAGCGTTTATTTCTTTTCAGGTCAACGCTGGGTGCACCGCAACTGCTCATATAATGCGGAGGAGAACTTTGCGACGGAAGCCTAAATCACCGAGGAAACGGCGTCACATCGTTAAAAAGCCAATGCCCGAAAATAAAGCTTGGTTGACTTACGTTACGTGGTGTTTGGGAAGAGGGCTCGAAGCAGTTCCCACACATCCTTGGACATTAGCGGCATACGTACGGTGGTGCGAACCCGGCATGACAATCAAAATGATTATGAAAACCATTAAAGAAATCTCTCAGGCACACGAGACCAAAACTAGAAAACGACTTGATCATAACCCACTGGTTTTGCGGACGCTGCAAATAATCGAGAGGCGTCGAGAGAGCAAAAAAATACAGCCGCGCGCAGACTTATTCGAGCTCTCGCCGAACGCACCCGAAAAAAAAATAACACCCCCCAAAAAAAAGAAAATAGCGATAGCCGCAGGTACTCATCCCGCGCCGCGCCGCGGGATGAGTACCGCACCAAAGCTTGTGTCACGTCGTAAACTATCCCGCTAAAAACCTCTGTCTAATCTTATTGCGAGATAGCAGACGGGGCTAATTAGCTGATCCCAGACCTCGCACAAAAATAGATTTTTTAAATGTAAAAGTTTTTGGTCTCCCGCCTGAAACGCGAGTTAATGTGATAACGCCTCGATAATGGCCTGATAACCACGATAAGCCGGGGTTTTCTTTACCTGCAAAAACCATCCTCCGTGCCTGTTTTTTCTTCATTTCACTGACGTAATACGCAAGTTTTGTCCCATCAGGACCTATAACGCTAATTTCTATTTTATCACCTTTTTGGACCCACCAAATCTCAGCCCAAAAAACAAGACTTGGTGAGTCTCCTGATAATGTTTTAGCTTTATACAACCCACTGCGAATAGAACTGATTTCTGGTCGTTCGGTGGAGAACCCTCCGTTATAAATTACCGTCAGAGACTGGGTAAGAGCTGATAACGCAGCCTCAGTCCAAATGGGCGCAAGTTTACCGCACGTCGCATTGGGTGTGCCACGAGGGTCGAGCCCCAAAAACGGGTCAACGACACTTCCTTTGTATCGAAAGCTCATGTGAAGATGAGGAAATTCAGCCATCCCCGAATGACCAATCAGACCAATTTTATCCCCGCGCACCAGTATGCTTCCCGGCTTCACCACTAAAGAATTTTTACGTAGGTGACAATATTGCGTTTCCCAGCCATCACCATGGCTAATAACGGCCCCATTACCACAATACAGATGTCGAGCATTTTTGCGGAATTTGTCACTTGGGCTCTGATCAGGCATACCGTCTCTAATAGCCCTGATCACGCCATCTGCAGCGGCGACTACTGGCACTCCAACCTTCATGGCCGCCAAATCCCGAATAGCGATATCAATACCTTTGTGCCCATCATATGTATGCCTGTCACAGAGGTAATCAATTTGCCCTTTTCCAAGATCTAAATCGACTAAATTAACCAACCAACAAGTTTTCCCGACCACGCATTTAACTGGCAGGCTAAACTCCACTTTTGCAGAGGCGGTGGCCATTGTAGCGAACAAAAGAATAGTGCATTGCACGACTTTTGATAGCCACAAAAAAAAGGAAAAAAAATCGTTCGGTTGACGCATATCAAAGTTTCCAGGTTAACTGCGTTATGTCCCAGTTGTTGTAACCCTTACAATTAAAAAGTTTACATGCACCTCAAAAAGTCTGCTATTCGTATTATTGCTAACGCCTGGAAATTATCCTAATTTCGCCTTTAGGTAGTTTACTGCAACGCGAAATTTTATATGAATTGGCGAAGATTAAGTCTAAAATGGTTATCTGCAATAGACTAATATCTCAACTTCAGGGCCACTATTTCGAAGACTTGAAAGAGGGTATGGAAAATGTGTTCGCCAAGACAATAACTGATTCTGATATTTCACTTTTTGCAGGTATATCAGGAGATACCAACCCCGTCCATTTAAATGAGGAATTTGCGAGTAAAACCATGTTTAAAGGGCGGATTGCGCACGGCCTACTGACCGCTAGCTTCCTCTCAACCGTAATCGGGACGAAGTTGCCAGGGCCGGGTTGTATTTATGTAAGCCAAAATCTTCGCTTCAAAGCTCCTGTCCGCTCAGGTGATACGGTAACTGCCAAATGTACCATTACCAAATTGATCAAAGAAAAAAAATTTATTGAAGTAAAGACCGTGTGCTTAGTTGGCGAGACTGTGGTCGTTGACGGCGAGGCGATTATTATGGTCCCCTCTAAAGCGTAATGACTATTATGGTTCTCTCTAAAGAGGAATTAAGCCACTTTTTAAAAAAATTGACACCTAATTAGAAGTAACATGCCGTAATATAGGAAGTTCCCAACAATGCAAAATTACTCTATATCTTACGTGGACTTGACCGAAGCCGAACACGCTGACACTTTGCACTGTCATGCGAATTTACCGTCATTTTAAGACCCTTCCAGAGGAAGTTCGAGGCGCCGTGATAGCCGTCGGTAATTTTGATGGCGTGCATCTCGGTCATCAAGCCGTCATCAACGAAGCAGGGAAGATCGCGCGCGCTGATAATCGACCTTGGGCTGTGTTGACCTTTGAGCCACATCCGCGTCGCATTTTCCAGTCTAACGGCCCTGCCTTCCGGCTGACCTCGATTCGTGCTAAAGCGCGTCACTTGGCAAAACTTGGCGTCGAGGTAATGATTGTGCAACGCTTTAATCACGCTTTCTCGACCCGGCCAGCTGAAGATTTCGTTAAATCCGTGCTGGTTGACGGTTTCGGCGCAAAACATATCGTAGCCGGTTATGACTTCGTGTTTGGGCATAATCGCAGTGGAAACTGCGAGACACTTTTGACTATGGGTCAAGAAATGGGTTTTGGATTTACAGCTGTAAGTGCCAAAGAGGACGAAAATGGCGAGATTTTCTCCTCTACCCGAATCCGTGAATGTATAGCCAGCGGAGATGTTGCAAGCGCCGCGAAGATTCTTGGCCGTCCATTTGAAATTGAAGGCCGTGTCTCTCACGGAGACGAGCGTGGCCGGACCATCGGGTTTCCAACTCTAAATCTCTATTTGAGAGCAGTTGCAAAACCAGCATTTGGGGTTTACGCAGCGCAGATTGAGTTTCGCGGGAGAGAACGTCACAATGTTTTTAATGGCATCGCCAATGTTGGAATCAGACCTACATTCGGTAATGCCACCCCTTTGTTGGAGGCTTATATCTTTGATTTCAACGAGGAGGTATACGGAAAATTGATTACAGTCTCACTCATTGAGCGGATCCGCGCTGAAAAGAAGTTTGACGGAATAGACGCGTTAAGGGCACAAATCACGATCGATTGCAAGAGTACGCGCCGCATATTTAGAGAGTTACGAGCAAGAAAAACATGAGCGCCGATTATAAATCAACAGTCTACCTGCCAAAAACTGATTTCCCAATGAAAGCAGGGCTTCCGAGACGCGAGCCCGAATTACTCAAGCATTGGGAGCGAACAGAACTGTTTCGCCATCACCGCGAGTTTGCAAAAGGTAGGGAAAAATTTATCCTTCACGATGGCCCTCCGTATGCAAACGGTCATTTACATATCGGACATGCATTAAATAAAATTTTAAAGGACGTAATCGTTCGCTCACAACAAATGCTCGGCAAAGACGCTCATTACGTTCCCGGTTGGGATTGTCATGGGCTTCCGATTGAGTGGAAAATTGAGGAGAGGTATCGTAAGAAAAAACAAAATAAAGACGACGTGCCACTTGCTAATTTTCGCCAAGAGTGTCGTGAATTCGCCCAAGACTGGATTGATATTCAACGCGAAGAGTTCAAGCGTCTAGGTATCATAGGTGAGTGGGAAAATCCCTATCTAACAATGAGCTATTCGGCTGAAGCGCGAATTGCGGCTGAACTTGGTAAATTTCTGATGAATGGCGCGCTATATAAAGGTGCGAAACCAGTGATGTGGTCGCCTGTGGAGCGAACGGCACTCGCCGAGGCTGAGATCGAGTATTTCGACCACACCTCAACAACCATCTTTGTTGCCTTTCCGATAAAAAAGACCAAAATTGAGGCGCTCATAGGTGCCGCGATCGTAATCTGGACAACGACACCTTGGACCATGCCCGGAAACCGTGCAGTCGCCTACGGTGAAGAAATCGACTACGTGCTAATCGAGGTAATTTCTGCCAGTTATGAGAGCCAGATCGGTTCTGGCCAAAGACTGATTGTCGCGGAGGCCCGCTTGGAGTCCTTTGCTGCAGAGTGCGGAGTAGTTGGCCATGCTGTCCTCAAGAGGTTCAAAGGGACAGATTTAGACGGTACATTGTGTCACCATCCCTTTAACGGGCAGGGTTTTGATTTTGATGTCCCGGCCATTTCAGCCGATTTTGCCACTACTGATGAAGGGACTGGCATTGTGCATATAGCTCCTGGTCATGGGGCCGATGACTGGATACTCGGGGTTGCTAACGGAATTGAGGTCCCAGAGACGGTTGGTGAAGATGGGAAATTTTATGACCACGTACCATTGGTCGCAGGCTGGCACGTATACAAGTGCAATGATGACGTAGCCAAACTTCTCCAACAGGTTGGGGCGCTTGTAGGAAAGGGTACTATAGTCCACCGCTACCCCCATAGTTGGCGTTCTAAGCAACCATTAATTTTCCGTAACACGGCACAGTGGTTCATCTCCATGGAAAAGAATAATCTTCGCAAAACCGCACTTAAAGCCATTGATGAAACGCGATTTGTTCCTCAATCAGGCCAAAAGCGTCTGCGTGGAATGATCGAGTCTCGTCCTGATTGGTGCGTATCACGCCAGCGTGCTTGGGGGGTACCAATCACAGTATTCGTCAACAAGAAAACTGGCGAGCCGTTGCGAGACCAAGCAGTGCTAGACCGCGTAATTGCAGCTTTCGCGGTCGAAGGTGCGGATGCATGGTTCTCATCCGACCCTCAACGGTTTCTTGGGTCAGATTTCAAGTCTGAAGACTTCGAACAAGTAAAGGATATTTTGGACGTTTGGTTTGACTCTGGGTCTACTCATGCTTTTGTGTTGGAAGATCGCCCAGAGCTAGAATGGCCTGCCTCGCTCTATCTAGAAGGCTCAGACCAACATCGCGGCTGGTTCCATTCCTCACTCCTAGAATCGTGCGGCACTCGCGGTCGAGCTCCATATGAAGCCGTTCTGACCCATGGGTTTGTGATGGCTGAAGATGGTCAGAAAATGTCGAAATCACTTGGAAACACTATCGAGCCGCAGAACGTTTATAATCAACAAGGGGCGGACATTCTTAGGTTATGGGTCGTGGGGTCTGACTTTTCCGAGGATCTTCGTATTGGTCCAGAAATTCTCAAACAACAAACCGATGTTTACCGCAGACTGCGAAATACATTACGTTTTATTCTCGGTAATCTGACTGATTTTTCCGACGAAGAGCGGTTAGCTCTAGCAGAGATGCCAGAACTCGAACGTTGGGTTTTGCACCGGATCCGAGAGATGGACCAACGTGTCCGGCAGGCCTGCGATGATTTTGAATTCCATGCCTTATTTTCTGAGCTGCACAACTTCTGCACACTAGATCTATCAGCGTTCTATCTAGATATCAGGAAAGACAGTCTTTATTGCGATCGCTTAGACTCGAATAAAAGACGTGCAGCTCGAACGGTTTTAGACACCCTGTTTGATTGTCTGACCGCCTGGATGGCACCGTTTATTTGTTTCACCGCTGAAGAAGCTTGGTTGACCCGTCACCCCGATCTCTCACCCGGCAATAGTGTCCACTTACGCTTATTTCCTCAAATACCTGAAGATTGGCGTAATGACGCGTTGGCCGAAAAATGGGAAAAAATTCGGGAAGTGCGGAGAGTTGTAACCGCAGCGCTTGAGAGGAAACGCGGTCAAAAGTCCATTGGCTCTAGTCTTCAAGCCGCACCTGTAATATATGTTGATGTCGATCGCGCAAGGGTATTAACCAAAGTGGATATGGCAGAAATTTGTATCGTATCGGGTGTATCGATCAAAGAGTTTGCCGAACATTCCACTCATGATGACTATTTCATCTTAGAACCAGAGGTGAGCGGTGTCGCTGTGGGCTTTGAGGCCGCCCTTGGTAAAAAGTGCGAACGCTGCTTTCAAGTTCTCGAAGAAGTCGGAACTGATATTAAACACCCAAATGTCTGCTTGCGCTGCGCCGATGCCGCAGACCATTTTGTCTCTCTCGTTAACAACAAATGAGACAGTCGCAACTCCGACTATTTGGCTTTACTATAGTCATGATCGCAGTTACCCTTGATCAATTAAGTAAGTGGTGGATCATAACAACCGTAATGGACCCACCACGGGTAATTCCTATAACCTCGTTCTTTAATTTGGTCCTTGGTCTCAACCGTGGTGTCAGCTTCGGTATGTTCGGGACTTCGTCAGAAATCGGTCGTTGGGTTCTAACTGCACTCGCGCTCGGCATAACGGCATCACTAACAGTATGGCTTTGGCGAACTAAAACAATGCGACTTACCGCCGCGCTTGCTCTAATTATAGGCGGCGCCATCGGCAATATCTGCGACCGCGTTAACATTGGCGCCGTCGTTGATTTTTTAGATTTTCACTTAGGCGGTTACCATTGGCCTGCATTCAATGTTGCTGACACGGGCATCACAATAGGTGCAGCATTAATCATCGCCGAGGCTTTTGCCAAAGACAATCCCACAGGTTCTAGCTAACCGGTTGAACAATCTAAATTGTTCCAGTATTATGAAGTGTCAGGTGGACGTTTGTGGATGCGAAAAAATATATATATTGCCATGATCGCATTGAGTGGGGTCGCTTTTGCAACTTCAGGATGCGACTCTGCAAAAAGGGCCTTCGGCCAATCGAAAACACCACCGGATGAATTTGTAGTTTATAAACGGCCGCCGCTTACGCTTCCGCCAGAATATGGGCTTCGGCCGCCAACACCAGGTTCTGATCGACCGCACCTCATCTCACCCCGTGACGAAGCACGTTCAGCTATTCTCCGACGCAAACCAGTAAGGTCGCAGGATCAGGCTATGTCTACATTCAGTCAAGGAACAAGAGTATTTCTGGAACGGACCGGAGCGGACAAAGCAGATCCTAACATTCGCGTGACCGTAAACAAAGAGACTTCTCTTTATGCGATTGAGGATCGTCGCTTCGTCGATAAATTAATATTTTGGGTGGATGACGCACCTCATCCCGGAACCATTGTTGACCCTAAGAAAGAGCAAAAACGAATTATGGAAAATGAGGCGCTTGGTAAACCTATAACCGAGGGGACAGTGCCTGAAATCAAGCGGAAGCCGAATCGGAAAGGGTTGCTCAACTTTTAAGGCCACTCTCAATTATTTGTCTCTGCAAACGTCATTTTGTTTTTTATTAAGCCCACCCTTTAAACGTCAGATATTGATAGCGATATCTCATTGTAGCTATTTAAAAGTAATTCTAAAACGTTGTGGGAAATTATGTTTATTCGTTCGACTTTTTCAGCGCTCATACTTTTGGTCCTCCATTCTCTGACCCAAGTGAAAGCCAAAGTTTTTAATCCAGAAACCTTCACCCTACAAAACGGTATGCAAGTCGTGGTGGTAAATAACCCGCGCGTCCCGGTCGTAACCCACATGGTTTGGTATAAAGTAGGATCTGCTGATGAAGGGGTTGGTGAAACCGGAATTGCACACTTTCTTGAACATCTGATGTTCAAAGGTACCAAAAGCCGAAAACCGGGGGAGTTTTCCCAGATAATCGCGCGTCATGGGGGCCAAGAAAATGCTTTCACATCCCGTGACTATACCGCGTACTACCAGACAATCGCGGTCGATAAACTAGGCCTTATGATGTCCATGGAGGCGGAGCGTATGACCGATCTTGTGATTACGCCAGAAGAACTCGAACCAGAGCGCCAAGTTGTAATTGAGGAGCGTCTTTCACGGGTGGACAATAATCCAAGCGCCGTTCTAAGGGAACAAATCAACGCCAGTCTTTATTTGAGTCACCCTTATCGCACTCCTATTATTGGCTGGCGACATGATATCGAAGAGCTAAAAATCAATCGCATATTAGACTTCTATAAGCGCTTTTACCGGCCGAATAATGCTATACTTGTCGTCGCTGGTGACATCACCGCAAAAGAGCTCCGCCCACTTGCTGAAAAATATTATGGCATTATTCCAGCTGGCGCACCGGTGGCACGCGCGCCGATACGGGAGCCCCCGCAAAAATCCGCGCGGCGAGTAATACACCGAGACAAACGCGTTCGGCAGCGCTCATGGCAGAGAACATATATCGCTCCTTCTTTTAACTGGGGCCAACGCGAGCACATTTATCCTCTGGAAGTCCTGGCGAATGTGATGGGCGGCGGTGGATCGAGCCGGCTGTATAGATCATTGGTAATCGATCACAAATTAGCAGTTTCAGCAGGTTCATATTACTCTGGTGACACCAATGGTCCCGGTAAATTTACTTTTTACGCAAGTCCGCGCGATGGTGTAAGCTTGGAGACTTTAGAAAAGGCCGTTCAGGAGGAAATAAAAAGAATTTTTAAAGGTGAAATAAGTTATAACGAGATCAAACGTGCCAAAGAGCGAATGCAAGCTGCGGCAATTTATGCTCGCGACTCACTCTCAGGGGGAGGTCGGATTTTGGGTGCAGCGCTAGCCACGGGAATTCCCGTTGATGAAGTTGAGGCTTGGCCAGAGCTCATCGGGGCTGTAACCAGTGAACAAGTTAACAACGCAGCCCGGGAAACCCTAGACTTGCGACATTCAGTCACCGGCCTTTTGTTGCGGGAGCCTGGCTAACGATCATGAATAAATTTATTCCTTTTCTATGTTTTTCAGCTTTTGCCCTATCAGCGGTGAGTGCCAAGCCTGCATCTACCATTGAAGTCAAGAGAGTTACAAGCCCACATGGTATAACCGCTTGGCTGACTGAAGATCACAAAAACCCAATCATTGATTTGCGCTTTTCCTTTCGTGGCGGCACCTCGCTCGACCCCAAGGGTAAAGAAGGCTTGACGAAATTAGTATCGAAATTGCTCGACGAGGGCGCTGGTAAATACACTTCGACCGCATTCCGAAAAATATTAGAGGATCGCGCGATCCAACTTAGTTTTAACTCGAGCAAAGACTCGTTTAGCGGTCAGTTGCGCACACTAACCCGAGATCGCGACCAAGCCTTTAATTTATTAAAACTGGCCCTAACAGAACCTCGCTTTGATGCAGAACCCGTAAATCGTATTCGCGCCCAAACTTTAGTCGGGATTCGGCAGGCCGATGAAAACCCACACACCCTTGCAACCCGCACTTTGATAGAGACCGTATTCGCTGGCCATCCATACGCTCGGCCTTCAGATGGCACTGAAAAGAGCGTAAGCGCAATTTCCCCAACCGCTATGCGAAAGTTCGTTATCAACCGCTTAGCACGTGACAATCTTGTAATTGGAGTAGTTGGAGATATTTCCGCGAAAAAATTGAGCCTGCTTCTGGACATAACATTTGGCAAATTACCGGAAAAATCAGCGCCTTGGAAGCTATCAAAATTTACACCCCTGACCCTCGGCAAGACCATTGTGGTCAATAGAGATATCCCGCAGAGCCAGATCGTTTTTGCCGATCACGGTGTACTGCGTCAAGATCCAGATTTCTACGCTGCTTATGTTATGAATAGAATTCTGGGGAGCGGGGGTTTTACCTCCAGATTGTATCGCGAAGTCCGTGAAGAACGCGGACTGGCGTATTCGGTGTTTACAAGTCTATACCCATTAGATGCTGCGGGATTATTATTTGCCAGCGCTGCCACTGCCAATGCGCGAGTTAGTAAAACCATCAAAGTGGTGCGTGATGAGTGGGAGAGGATGGCCGCTAGCGGCGTCACTAAAAAAGAACTAGCGGATGCTCAAACGTATTTAACCGGTGCTTGGCCGCTTAAGTTTTCATCGAATGGCCGAATCGCCCGCATGTTAGTAGACATGCAAATGGCTAATCTTAGTATTAATTATCTTAACGAACGTAATCAGCGAATTAGTGCGGTTACGTTGTCTGATATCAAACGTGTCGCTAAAAAATTATTAGATATCAATAGATTAACTACTATTGTTGTCGGGGATCCAGAGGGTGTGCCCAACACCAACTAGAGGACTCATGCTGTGTTTTATACCACATACTGGTTGTGCGAGACCTTAACTGCTAGGGTTAGAACGTAAGGCTCTTTGATGACGGATAACGCTAAACAAGATGCCAACTATTACTGACACTGCCGCTTGGACCCGTCTCACTGCGCACCGCGATGAGCTTTCCACCATCACGATCGCTGACTTGTTTGCAGCTGACCCCGGTCGGGGTGAAAGGTTAAGTTGGGAAGTATCGGGATTGTGGCTCGATCTCTCACGCCAGCGGATCAACCCTGAAACGATTCAGTTGTTCGCTGCTTTGACAGACGCAGCACAACTGGCCCAACGCCGAGACGACATGTTTTCTGGCAAATCCGTCAATTCAACAGAGGGCCGCCCCGCACTTCACACCGCGCTCCGCGATCTATCAGGATTGACACCAGATCTCTTCCGCTCGGTAGCTAGAAATCATCGTGAGTCAATGCTGGCCTTTGCAGAAGATGTCAGAATTGGAAAAGCTAGAGGTAGCACGGGTCGAGTATTTCAAGACGTTGTTAATATCGGTATTGGTGGGTCGCAAATTGGTCCGATGGCTGTAACAACGGCATTAATGGGATCAGATGAGCCACAGCGCATTCATTACGTCGCTAACATCGATGCAGCCGACTGGATCACAACACGCGACCATCTTGATCCCGAGACGACGCTATTTCTCGTGGCTTCAAAAACTTTTTTTACCCAAGAAACGATGGCCAACGCACGGGCCGCGAAGAAGTGGCTAGTGGATACATTAGGCGAAGAAGCAATTACCAAACAATTTGCAGCACTGTCGTCGAATACCCTCGCTGCAAAGGCATTTGGTATAAATCCCAAGCGCATCTTCAGTTTTCCAGACTGGGTGGGTGGGCGGTTTTCCCTCTGGTCTGCCATTGGACTGTCAATAGCAATTGCAATCGGTCGTAAAGAATTTTCGGCATTTTTGGAGGGCGCTCACGAAATGGACAAACACTTTGCAGCAGCGCCTTTCGAGCGAAACCTACCTGTCCTACTCGGTCTTACCGATATTTGGAATCGCAATTTATTAAATCTACCTGCTCGCGCAGTGTTGCCATACAGTGAGCGCTTAAAAGGTCTCAACCCTTACATCCAGCAGCTTGAAATGGAGAGTAACGGCAAAGGTGTTACCGCAACAGGTGATCCAGTAAAAGGCCGCAGCGCATCCATTGTGTTTGGGATGACAGGGACAAACGGACAACATACTTTTCATCAATTGTTGCACCAAGGCCCTGCCGTCGCCGCCATAGAGTTTATCGGGGTTGCAAAGGCTAGGCATGACTATGTTGGGAACCACCATATGCTACTTGCCAACATGTTAGGTCAAGCAGAGGCCTTCGCACTCGGCACTGGAGCGGATGTTTCTATACATCACGCTTGCCCCGGCAACCGACCTAACACTCTAATTGTGTTAAAGAGTTTGGATGCCCATACACTGGGTATGCTTATGGCTCTGTACGAGCACAAGGTATTCGTCGAAGGGACAGTATTTAATATAAATAGCTTCGACCAGTATGGCGTGGAATTTGGAAAGGCTCTAGCCGTGCCATTGATTGAGGCGTTTTCAAGCGGTGACGGCACAAGCCCTATATCCGCCGCAGCTCTAGCCAAACTAAGAGCCTGGTCCTAATGAGCACCTTACGACGGTTGCCGGAAACAGTAGTCAACCGCATTGCCGCCGGAGAAGTCGTTGAGCGCCCAGCTGCTGCTGTTAAAGAACTGGTGGAAAACGCCATCGACGCCGATGCAATGCGCATTAGTGTCACGATTACGAATAGCGGGCGAACAATGATTCAAGTTGTAGATGACGGAAAGGGCATGGGCCCCGAAGACCTCACCTTAGCCATTGAGCGACACGCCACTTCAAAATTACCAGACGATGATTTGTTACATGTCAAATTTTTAGGCTTTCGGGGGGAAGCTTTACCGTCAATTGGCGCCGTTAGTCGTTTAGTCTTAACCAGCCGCGCCACGAGTCAAACGGAGGCATGGAGCATATCGGTTACGGGTGGAGTTGTCTCCAAACCTGAGCCATCTGCTCATCCAATAGGCACAAGAGTAGAAGTGCGGGATCTATTTTACGCCACACCCGCGCGACTTAAGTTCATGAAGTCAGCCCGAACGGAACAAAACCATATTACAGACACCATCAAACGTTTAGCCATGACACATCCAGAAATCGCTTTTTCTTTAAGCGATGGTACACGTATGATTTTAGATTTTACAGCTCAATCAGGGACTTTATTTGATGCCAGACTAAAGCGTCTAGCCGCTATCCTAGGCAGTGATTTCGCTGATAATACAGTACTTGTCGACGCGGAGCGTGAGGGAATATTGCTCTCTGGGTATGCTGGTCTGCCAACCCTTAACCGAGGGAATGCAGCCTTGCAATTTTTATTTGTCAATGGACGACCCGTCACCGACCGTATGCTTTTTGGCGCACTCCGGGGTGCTTACCGGGACGTTCTAGCATACAACCGTTATCCTCTTGTCGCACTTTTTCTTGAACTTCCTCCCGACTTGGTAGATGTAAACGTGCACCCAGCTAAAACCGAGGTGAGGTTCCGTGATGCGAATTTGGTGCGTGGACTTATTGTTGGCGCTATCCAACATGGTTTAGCTCAAGCGGGGTATCGCGCCGCTACAACAGTATCCAATTCAGCGCTTCATGCCCTGCGTCCAGAAACCAGCTCGACACACCCGAACACGATTACTTCTCCCCAAAGACTCGATAAAACCCATAGTCAATATCATGCAACATTTCCTAATTTAAACATGCCGCATTCCGCGCCGATGATAGAAACGTCCAATCAGCCAGCGCCAGAAAAAAATATAGACGCGCGCCCCCCCCTAGGAGTTGCTCGCGCGCAACTCCACAGCACCTATATCATCGCACAAACTATTGATGGCATCGTCATTGTTGACCAACACGCTGCACATGAGCGCTTAATGCAGGAGCGCATAAAAACCGCCGCCTCAAAATCAGGTGTTAAGCGCCAAGCCCTCCTCATTCCTGAGGTTGTCGAACTGGGCGAACCCGGTGTTGGATACATCATAGCGCGCAGTCAAGAACTTGCGGAAATGGGTCTAGTAATCGAGGCCTTCGGCCCGGGTGCAGTCGTGGTGCGAGAAATGCCAGCATTGCTGGGTGATTCTGATATTCAAGGCTTGATAAATGATTTGGCAGACGATTTAGCAGATATGAACGAAGCCGTTGCTCTGAAAGATAGGCTCGGTGACGTGTGCGCAACCATGGCTTGCCATGGGTCAGTCCGAGCGGGGCGACGGCTAAACGCAGATGAAATGAATGCACTTTTGCGCGAAATGGAGGCAACGCCTTTAGCCGGGCAATGTAGCCACGGACGTCCGACCTACGTTGAGTTGAAATTGCACGATATCGAAAAACTATTCGGTCGACGCTAAGAAGTACCCGAGGCTGTGAACAATATCTCAAAACACCCCATGCCATGTTCATTGCGCTTACATATGTGACGTATACTTTATGAGTCAAAGTTGCAGCTCACCCCCACTTAAGGAAGGTATTGAAGAAACATAACCTTTGCAGCCCCATAAATTCGTTCATCTAACTGAGTATATTCTGACCCGATGCCCACCTGTTCACGCATAGCAGTCTCAACTACCACCAATGCTCCGTCAGCAACCCACCCCCACCGCGCCAATCCGGCCAGGGCAAGCGCGGACAAACCCATATTGTATGGCGCGTCCACAAAAGCTACAGCACAGGGAGCTTGAACAACGCAGGGTGGAGGCATTAAACGTGTGGCATCAATACTCAAGAGGGTTACTTCTCGCAATATCTTCAAGTGTGCTGCGTTCTTCTTAGCCAGATAAAGTGCCCCCCGCGCGTTGTCAATTAGCGTCGCGTGAGTCGCCCCTCGAGAGAGTGCCTCTAGAGCTAGCGCTCCAGTGCCACAAAACAGATCGACCACTGACGCGCCTGTCAGCGACCCCTGCCAACCGCTCAGTCCATGCTCAATAATATTGAACATCGCTTCCCTCATTCGCTCAGATGTAGGTCGTAGTTCATTTGTGCCCGGCACCCTCAGGCGGCGCCCCTTCATACTTCCTGCTACAATTCTCATTTGCATTTTACCGCGCCGGTAAGTCCAGCTACCTGTTCACGAATGACCTTACCTTTAATCTCTTCAATCCCGCCGCGTCGTAACTTACCTAATTGAAACGGCCCATAGGCGGTGCGAATAAGACGATTTACCTCAAACCCCAAATGCGCCATGACTTTACGTATCTCCCGGTTTTTGCCTTCTTTTAAAGATACAGATAGCCAGACATTTGCGCTCCTTTGCTCGTCACTTTCACCATTAGCATCAAGAACCGCTTTTATGGGCCCGTAGCGCATACCCTGAACAGTAATCCCTCCAGATAGGTCTCTCAACTTGGCGGTATCTACCCGGCCATGCACCCGCACCCGATAACGGCGGGCCCATCCTGTCGTTGGTAATTCCAAATTTCGCGCCAATTCACCATCGTTAGTTAGTAGGAGCAAACCCTCCGACGTCAGATCAAGTCTACCCACAGAGACGACCCGCGGAATCTCTTCGGGCAACTTGCTGAAGACAGTATCACGCCCTCGCTCATCCTTATGCGATGTGACCAAACCAGCGGGCTTGTGGTAACGCCAAAGTCGCGTCTGCTCCGCTTGCTGCAGGGGCTTGCCATCCACCACGATCAAATCTTGCACTGATACGGTAATGGCGGGCGTATCGAGTGTTTTTCCATTGATATTTACACGCCCAGCGTCAATCCAACGCTCAGCCTCGCGCCGAGAGCATAATCCAGCACGTGCCATCAGTTTTGCGATACGTTCCTTTTTTAGCGTGCCACTCGCTTTTGGCAGGTCCCTGAATTTTGATAAAGAGTTTAGTTTTGACATTTATATAATGTAGACTCGTCCTCTCTTTGCGACAAGGAAGGCTTGACCAATAGATATCTAAATCGCACTCTCACGTCTTAATGGCTAGTTGGAATAATTCGTATTTTATGCAGATCGCGCTGAAAGAAGCACGCGCAGCGTCTGCTCGCGGTGAGGTGCCGGTAGGTGCCGTCATTGTTGACTCAAGGGACAAGACAATTCTTGCACGAACTGGAAACCGTGTTGTAGAAACTACCGACCCTACAGCGCACGGAGAAATCCTTGCGATCCGAGAAGCGGCATCTTCAATTGGCAATCACCGACTTGAAGGGTGTGATCTCTTCGTTACCTTGGAACCCTGTCCAATGTGCGCTCAGGCCATTTCACTAGCGCGAATTAGACGGCTATATTTTGGTGCTTATGATCGTAAATCAGGGGGGATTGAACAGGGCCCGTGCATATTTGCCCACTCCACGTGTCATCACAAACCCGAGATTGTCGGTGGCTTTATGGAAATGGAAGCATCCAATCTACTCCTCGATTTCTTCAAGACTAGACGTAAAATGCAAAACCCCTCTGCGCTACCGCACCCCCAATCTTTTAGTTGAAAACCATCAGTATTGGACGAACATCATCAAATTGAGCATGCTAATTGCAAGCTAGGCTAAAAATGTTTAAAGTAATCTCCAACGCTGTAATAAGTAAGCTAATACCTTTTTATCTCAAGCCCCACTGAATGCCTTTATTCAATTAGTTGCGATAGGCAGTGATTTATCCACCGCCCACTGGCTCATAGAGTCGTCATAAACGGTAATGTTCTTGTAACCCAACTGGTACAAAACAAACGCGTCAAGCGTCGCCGCAATTCCACCACCGCAGTATACTATAATCTTTTTATCAGGGGTTGCGCCCACACTCTCAAATACTCTCGCTGCATCCTCACTGGGCAGAAATTCTTGAGTTACTGGATCAAGTAAGGACGCAACAGGCACGTTTCTGCTACCCGGTACATGCCCCGCCCGTCCGTAGCGTGAATCCGCACCAGAATGCAAATCGGGTGTCAAAGCATTCAAAGTGCATGTCCCCGCTTGGCCAATAGAATTCAAAACTTCATGATGATCGCAGAATAGTGTAGGCCGCGGTTTAACCTCTATTCGGCCTGTTGGATAAACACAGGCCCTCGTTGAAACTGGAAGGCTATCAGCCAGCCATTTATCCATACCTCCGTCTAAGACAGCAACATTGTCAAAACCAATCCAACGCAACATCCACCAAAACCGCGTTGCACGCTGCATATTCTCGCGGCTGTACAAAATAACCTTACACTTTTCGTCAACACCACGGTTTGCAAAAGCCTTTGCCGTCGCCTCCATGCTAAGCAATGTAAACCGATAAGGGCTGTCCACAACCGAGAACTCTTCCTGCAAGTCGAGAAACCCAGCGTTCGGAATATGCCCTGCTTCATAATCGGCGCGGCCGCTCTCAACTCTGTAAGGTTGACCAGTTCCCGGCTCGTAGTGCAGATAAAAAGTACAATCAAAAATACGAAGGTTAGGATCATTCAGGTTCTCGTGCAGCTCATCAACTGATAGTATGGCACCAGAATATTTGTAATTCACGTCAGGGGGCCCTCCTAAACACCAAATTTGTCCCGGATACTATACCATGCCTGCACGGCTGGAAGAAACCATGGTCGTCCCTCATAGAATGGAACGGCTTTAAAAATCCGGTCGGAAAATGCGCTAGCCCCCTCTTTCCCCCCGATAATTTGATACGCCGCCTTGAGCCCAAACCAACGCGCCCAAACCGTGCCAGACCCAGCAAAGCCTGTTGCGTAGTAAATCCCGTCCCGCTTCGCTAATTGGGGAAGATGGTCCATGGTGAACGCAACAAACCCCCACCAAACGTGTGATATTCCGATGCCCCCCAGTTCTGGAAAAAGCTCCACTAAATCATCGTAAAGATGCTGGTAAGGTATAGGTTGGTCACGCTTATGATTACCATAAGTGCGCCCTCCAAAGAGTATACGCTTACCGTCCGGTGTGGGACGGTAGTAATGTCCCATAAGTCGCGTTTCGGTTAACATACGGCGTTTCGGCATTAGGCGGGCCATTAATCCAGGCTCCAAAGGCTTTGTAACTAAAATTTGACTAGCAACAGGAACTAATCGGCGACGGAGCCACGGAATACTCTTATCCGTATACCCATTAGTGCAGACGATAACATCACGGGCGCAAACTGTCACCGACCCGGTCATAACCTCGAAACCAGTTTCTGTGCGCCGAAGACCCTTAACCGCACGTTGACCATGCACTTTAGCTCCGGATTGTAAGGTACGCTCTAATATGCCCTTGTAAAATAGAGCTGGGTGCAGTCCCCCAATATCTGGCCTAATCATGCCCCCGTGATAAAATTCCGTCCCTATTTCAGCGTGTTGGTCAGTTTTGGGCACCATGGTCGCACCGATACTGAAATTTTGGTTCAAGAGCTCTGTCGTCCGCTCAAGGCCGACGAAATGCTGAGGCTGACATGCTCCAGCAAAACGACCGGAGAGCGTGAATTGGCAATCGATATTTTCTTCGTCAATAAAGCGAATTAGGTCAGAGCGAGCCACGCAACTCTCACCGAACATCTCAGTCGCACGCTTAGGCCCAAATTTCTTGATTAAATTTGGTATGCTAGGACGTAAGTTCCCCGAACCAATGCCGCCATTCCGTGTTGATGCCCCAAAACCCGGAATTCCCGCATCAAAGATTTGCACCGATCGGCCTGCTCTAGCCAATGTTAACGCAGCTGAGAGGCCCGCATATCCAGCCCCAACAATAACAACATCGCAATCGCGATCTACATCCTCAGCCGCTAGCAAACTAGGTTCCCATGCGTCCCACCAATATGGGCGGTAAATGATGTCTTTAATCATCCAACAGCCTTTCCAGCTCGCATTGATCTGCCCCAGAGGGAAGGGCTTTTCCAATATTTAAAATCCAATGCATAATATCCTCCCAGACTGTTGCAGCAGAGAGGTCGCGAAGCAACATGTGGTAACCCTCCTTATAGATTGCTACACGACGAGGGCCTGTAATTCTACCCAATATAATGCGCATCGCTCTCTTTGGTATAATTTCATCCTTTGTGCCATAGAGTATCAAGGTAGGTGTTTTTATATTTGATGCGGCCTCTAACCCTGCATCCATCAAATTGACCAAGCCAAATACCGAACTAATTCGTGTCTCTTTAATAATCAGGGGGTCGCGGCCGAGTGCCATTAACATTTTTATATTATCCGACGGTTGAATTCCTAATCCTTTACCCGAGACCTTCATCCAAGGCACGGTATGGGCGCCCAACCACAATGCTACTCGCTGATACCAGGGCATACTTTGGCGACCCCAAACTGCTGGCGCAGATAAAATTAGGCCAACCACTCCCAGCTTATTGAGATGACGAGTTCCATCAAGAGCCACCATCGCCACTGCGGCCCCCATAGACGCACCAAGTAAATAAATGGGTACGTTGGGATGACGGGATTTGAGTAGACCAAGGAAATCCAACGCATCGCGTGAATATGCTCCGACTCCAAACCAGGTTCCAAATCCTTCAGACGTTCCAAACCCACGTTGATCATATGCGTAAGAAATAATATCTCGACGCGCTAAGTAATTCCCCAAACCATCAAAAAAGAAAGAGTGATCATTGAACCCATGCAGTGCCAGAACAACCGCTTTAGTTTCTTTGTTTTCCTGACCCCAGTGCCGAAGTTTCAAACGTGTGCCGTCAGCAGCAGTGAATATGCCGCCGCCAATACGGGGGGGGCCATTATAGGCTCCGGGCAGCTGTGGAACCGGTGCGCAAGCTCCCATGGCAACAACTAACGGGCATACTAAAAATAAAACGCGAATCGTTATAATCACCCGGTTACTTCATACTCCCCACCGGCGCCTGATGCGTGGGTTAGGTTCAGAAAAATATGTTCAAGATCAGGCTCGCGCGTCACAATATCGACAACACCAAGATTGATAGCCGCTAAGGCTGCAAAAATTTCACCACCAGTTACCCTGCTTGGAGGATAAGCGACCCTGAGTTGACGCGGCTTAAGTAATTCCCCACGATAAATAGCCAAAGTCTCTGGGCAGGCGTCTAACTCTTGATCTACGGTGATCAACATTTCTTTGGCGTCAAGGCGAGTCAAAAGCTGCATCGTCGGCTCGCAGGCAATCATCCGCCCGGAATTAATTATGGCGATGGTGTCGCACATAGACTCAGCCTCTTCCAAATAGTGTGTCGTCAAAAGTATAGTTGTGCCCTCGGCGTTTAATTGTTTCACGTGATCCCAAAGCTGCCGTCGAAGATCCACATCCACGCCGGCAGAGGGTTCGTCCAAAACCAAAATCGGGGGGCTATGAACCATAGCCTTACCCACTAGCAAGCGTCTTCGCATGCCACCAGACAACGCACGTGCATAAGAGTCGGCCTTGTCGCTTAATCCAACCGCTTGCAGTATTTCTGATGTTCGACGCGCGTGCTGCGGAATTCCATATAAACCAGCCTGAGTCTCAAGCATCTCGCGCGGTGTGAAAAATGGATCAATGTTCAATTCCTGCGGCACGACACCGATAGATCGGCGGGCAACGCGCATTTGAGTTTTAGCATCATGCCCCCAGATCGCCGCTGACCCCGAAGTATTATTTACCAAGCCAGCTAGAATATTTATCAACGTTGACTTGCCAGCTCCATTGGGTCCCAAAAGTGCAAAAAACGAGCCCCGAGGGATCTGCAGATCCACTGCTTTAAGCGCTTCTACAGGTTGGGAGTCATGTTTATAATAGACCTTGGAAAGACTGCGCGTTTCAATGGCATAATCTGGCGTCCCGAGGATATTAAAATAAGTCATCGTGCGCCTCCCGTCAGATACAGCTTAAGTTAGGGCGCCCCGTCAAAATGAGACCGATGCAGCGTTGATTTAGCCACCTATTCAGGTATCATAATGGTTAAGGTAAATTTCGCAATATCCTAGCCGGGCAAAGGACTTCTCTTATGAGCTCAATTGTCGAGCCGCTCGCAAGCGAAACTATCTATGTCACCTCGAGAAAAGTGATATGTGACGGTGGTAGCGATATATCAGGCCACCCCAGAATCTACTTGGAAATGGGAAGGAAGGACGAAATCATGTGCCCTTACTGTTCACGCCACTACGTAATGGTTAAGGAGGCTTGAGCAGTCACCGGGTACTGATCCCCCCTGCAATTTCCGCAATCATGCCAAATACCCCCAAACATCTCTTTCTTATTGACGGTTCAGGGTTTATTTTCCGAGCCTTTCATGCTCTGCCACCGATGACGCGCGCTGACGGCACGCCAGTAAATGCGGTTTTTGGATACACCAAAATGCTGATGAAGTTGCTGGAGGATACCGATGCGGATTTGATCGCCGTAATTTTTGATAAAGCGCGTAAAACCTTCCGGTCGGACATTTACCCAAACTACAAAGCGCATCGACCACCACCTCCAGACGAGTTAATCCCTCAGTTTCAATTAGTGCGCGAAGCCACCGAGGCACTCAACGTGTCAGCCATAGATATGGACGGGTTCGAAGCAGATGACCTGATTGCTACTTACGCTCGCCAAGCTTCTGTGCAGGGCGTGAAAGTAACGATCGTGTCATCAGACAAAGACTTAATGCAGTTGGTAAATGATCGCGTTACCATGCTGGATGCTATGAAAAACAAATGGATTGGCCGAGAGCAAGTCTTTGAGAAATTCGGCGTCACACCCGAAAAGGTAGTTGAGGTTCAAGCACTGGCTGGCGACTCGGCAGACAACGTTCCGGGTGTAGAAGGTATCGGCATAAAAACTGCCGCCCAGTTAATCCATGAATATGGTGATTTAAACACACTGCTGGAGCGCGCGGGCCAAATCAAACAACCCAAACGTCGAGAAAGGCTCACTGAACAGGCCGACTTAGCCCGAATTAGTCTTGAGCTTGTCAAGCTCAAAACCGACGTTCCGGTAACCGCAAAATTCACCGATTTCGCCGTCCAAAACCCCGACCCCGATAAACTGATAACCTTTCTGCACGAGCAAGGTTTCAAGTCACTTACTGCTTCCGTTAGTGCGCGGCTTTATAACGATGTTATGGGTGATAACATAATTAACGCTCCACCATCCGAGACCCATTATGAGTTAGTTCAGGATATAGAAAGCCTCAAACGTTGGATAACCAGATCCCACGACACAGGTTATGTTGCCCTGGATACAGAAACGACCAGCCTGAATTCTATGCAAGCAGAATTAGTTGGCATATCGCTCTCCGTCACTCCCGGTGAAGCATGTTATATTCCCCTCGCTCACAAGAAGCCGGGTTTCTCCGGGACTGGTGATCTATTGGACGGTAAGTCCGATGATCGGAGTATTTTTCAGATCTCTATAGAGACGGCACTTGATATGTTGCGCCAAATGTTAGCCGACGAGAGTGTTTTAAAGATTGGCCAGAACCTCAAATACGACATGCAAGTACTTGGACGCTACGGCATACACGTTCACCCAATCGACGACACGATGTTGTTATCTTATGTACTGGAAGGTGGCATGCACGGTCACGGGATGGATGAATTAGCCCGCAGTCATCTAGGGCTGGAGACAATAAAATTTAAAGACGTAGTCGGGACCGGAAAAAACCAAATCACTTTTAATCGTGTCCCACTCGAGAATGCGCGAGACTACGCAGCGGAGGACGCAGATATAACACTGCGTCTTTATAATACCCTCAAGCCACGCTTGGCTGAAGAGCATATGGTAACTGTCTACGAAACCCTTGAACGCCCTTTAGTTCCAGTCCTAAAGTCGATGGAGCACAGGGGGATTAAAGTGAATGCAGGGGAGCTAAAACGACTATCTGATGACTTCAATAAACGGGCGGTGGATTTAGAGAGCGAGATACATAAGCTCGCCGGACGGGAATTTAATGTGAGCAGCCCAAAGCAGCTGGGTGAGATTCTTTTTGACGAAATGAAGATGCCTAATGGAAAAAAGAGCAAGACTGGTGCTTACTCTACCGGAGTTGATATACTCGAAAGCCTAGCTGCCGAAGGTCATGTTTTACCTGCACGCGTTATAGACTGGAGACAACTGACCAAACTTAAAAGTACTTATACGGACGCATTAATTAAGGCTATTAACCCGGATACTGGGCGCGTTCACACCTCTTATGCGCAAGCAGCAACCGCTACAGGTCGCCTATCTTCATCAAACCCGAACCTGCAGAATATTCCGGTTCGGACAGAGGATGGTCGTAAAATTCGCCAAGCCTTCGTACCGGAAAGAGATTATATGCTCCTGTCAGCTGATTATTCACAAATTGAGTTGAGGCTTTTGGCACACGTTGCGGGAATTGATGTCTTGAAGCAGGCCTTTCACGACGGTCAGGACATTCATGCTATCACCGCGAATCAAGTCTTTGGTGAGCCCATTGAAGGGATGAGCCCAATAACGCGCCGAAATGCTAAAGCCATCAACTTTGGGATTATTTATGGTATTTCAGCTTTTGGCTTGGCACGACAACTTGATATTTCTAACGGTGAGGCAAGAGATTATATAGATGCGTATTTTACTAAATATCCCGGCATTAAGGATTATATGAAGCGCACTAAAAGTCTCGCACGTGAACTTGGGTATGTGAAAACTTTGTTTGGACGCAAATGCCATGTACAGGGAATTAACGACCGAAACCTCAACATGCGCGGATTCGCCGAGCGGGCAGCAATCAACGCACCAATTCAAGGTGGAGCAGCCGACATCATTAAGCGTTCGATGGTGCGCCTACCACAAGCGCTTAAAAATGCTCATCTAAACGCTCGCATGCTACTTCAAGTTCATGATGAATTGGTGTTTGAAGTTCCACCTGTCGAAATGGAAGCAACCATAGCATTAGTTAGGAAAGTTATGGAAACGGCCGCGTGTTTGGACGTCCCCTTAGTCGTCGATACTGGATTTGGTGCCAATTGGGACGAGGCCCATTAGAACGACGAACACCACCGCATCCATAATCCTTTCTTCCTAGAACATGATTACCGATCTATACCGACGTCGGGTATTGACGTCTCTATTTTCCAATCGCCGTCTTTCAGTTCATCGCCTACCGAGCATTTCTTTCGGTCATAAAACTATGGCTCGGTGGGCAGCCTATTCATCATCTTCGACATCACAGGAACTTATCAATACAATCTGATTTTGGCTTGTGAGGTAATCAAGGACATGACGAACATTGTCTTTGATTGATGCATCGGCCAGAGAGGAGGGTTCTGACATAGCTGGATATACATAGGCTGTGGTGCTTGGCGGGAACGATTTACCGATACCCTCTAAAATTCCACCAGCCAATCCCTCGTAGTGATCCTCACAAAACATATCACCCAGATCCGCCAAATCAGTCACCAGCGCAACCGGCTCAGTTGTATAACGCGCAATGTATTGGCGCAGCCTAAAGAACCTGTAAAACTCCGATATTAATACAAAAAAACCAGAATCAGTAAGCCGCATGACGCGCGCGAGATAATCAGCTACATCAACTTGGGGTATTGCTCCCGTTTGGGCCATAGTCAATTCAGCAATACACAGAATATTCTCTTCCCCGATCCCATGATTAACTTGGATGTCTGCTTGAAAACGTTTTCGTGCATCAATAAAACGATCAAGGTCTGACTTAATGACGTTCTGAAATTTACCACGCATGACCAAAGAGCTATTCCGGTAAAGTGCATCAGCTGGAATTTCAACACTGCCCTTCGGGCTAAATAAAACAGCGCGTGTTAAACTCGATTTGACCAATTCCAAAGCCATTAGGCGGCTGTCTACAGCGCCCAAATTTGGGCCATTGAACTCTACAAGATCAATTTCCAACCTGCCCCAAAGAAGATTATCCATCAACCCAACTAAGAGATTTTGAGGCACATTGGCCAAATGAAACCCGCCGTGTATCAAATTAACGCCGAGAATTCCGAGTGCTTCCTGCTGTGCTAGGTTAGTTGAGTCTAGCATCCGAACGTGAATAATGATCTCATCTGGGTCAGACTGTGGATACATCTGGAATCGGACACCAACCCAGCCATGGCATTCCTCGCGTTTCTGGAAACCCTGCGCACACACAGTGTTGGCAAAAGCAAAGAACCTAGTACCTGTTGCCTTTTCCCCCTGAATTCGAGAGAGAAGTAGATCAAACTCACGTTGCAACATTTGTTCTAGACGAAACCGAGAGACATATCTTTGTCCGGGCGCATGACCGTAAATTTCATCACTAAACTTCATATCATACGCAGACATAGTTTTCGCTACGGTGCCAGCCGTCGCGCCTGCTTGGAAAAACCAACGAGCCACTTCCTGGCCAGCACCGATTTCACAAATCGTCCCGTAAATTTGTGAGTCGAGATTTATGGCTAACGCCTTCTCAATAGTACGTGAACTATTCTCTATCATGGGACCGACCAACGAGTATCCGTTTGACATTTACATTTCAAGAAATCGAGTATCGCTCGAGGCGCGTTTAACGACAAGTATGATACGATCTTATCGGTCAAGTCAGTGTGAAAAAGCGAATTAAAAATACAAATTCTTTTAGCTGCGCTGGGATACCCACGACTAATTCTTTAAGATCAGGTCAAGGATGTAACATATATCTTTGCGCCTTATCACTTATAAGCCGTATGAGTTCATACCTAACCGCGCGCGCTCTTATTCCTATTTATCGCGATAAGTCAATAAGTTAATTACATAATTTATTTTGACGTTTGGAATTTAAAATAAATCAAATTATTACGTACCGCGTCCGTGCTCTTTTATCCAATAAAAGGCACGCACGGCAAGAAGCGACGCAAGAATTCCAGCATAAATAAGCGGTTCTATCTGAAATCCCTTGCGCATCATAGTAAAGTGAATAGCAACAAGACCCGCCGCTATATATACTCCTTTATGCAATCTGTTCCAATTACGACTACCAATTTTCTTGATCATCGCGCGCGTCGACGTCATCGCAAGAGCGCTTAAAATTAGAAAACCAATTACTCCAAATGTTATAAAAGTTCGCTTAGTGATGTCATTCCAGATGGCTGACCAATCGAAAAACTGGTCTAACGCAATGTAGCTTGCAAGATGAAGGGTCACATAAAAAAAAGAAAAAAGCCCCACCAAACGACGGACTTTTGTTAAGACGTTAATCCTAGTGATGAGCCGGACAGGTGTAATAGAGAGTGAAATCCATAGAATTTTTAAAGCCCAAGCTCCTAAATAACGGTTAATAAACTCAGCTGAGTTAGGCCCGGTCCCCTGGCTAACTATAAGCCAAAATAGCCAAGCCAGCGGCATAAGCGCTAAAATCCAAATGCTAGGTTTTATTATATAACTTATTGGGAAGCTTCGAGTCATGATACCGCTGAGAATAGCTAAGTCAGTAAAACTCTCTCAAATCCATTCCAGCATACATACCCGCTACTTCCTCTTTGTACCCATTGAACATTAACGTTGGCTGTTTAGGAATGAAGCCAAATACATTCGTTGACCCACCGAGACGGCGCTCTTTTGCTTGACTCCATCGCGGGTGATCAACCGAGGGATTAACATTGGAGTAAAACCCATATTCTCGCCCTGAAGACATATTCCAAGACGTCATCGGCTGCTTATCAACGAAGGTAATTCGTACGATAGATTTGATACTTTTAAAACCATATTTCCACGGCACAATCAGTCTAAGGGGTGCTCCATTTTGGTTTGGCATTTCCTTGCCGTAAAGCCCTACAGCCATGAGCGTAAGCGGATTCATCGCTTCATCCATGCGTAACCCTTCTCGATAAGGCCAATCCAAAACCTTTTGTCGCACTCCCGGCATCTGACTCTCGTCGACTAGCGTCTCAAAAGCTACATATTTCGCGTTTCCAGTGGGCCCCATGCGCCTGATAATATTCGCGAGCGGGACCCCTATCCAAGGCACAACCATCGACCAAGCTTCTACACAGCGGAACCGATAGACACGCTCTTCCAATTTGTGTCGTTTGATAATATCTTCAAAATCATAGGTTCCAGGGTTCTCTACGTGCCCATCCACAACGACACTCCAAGGTTTAGTTTGCAGGCCCCCTGCGTTCCGTTTTGGATCAGATTTTGATGTGCCAAACTCATAAAAATTATTGTAGCTGGTGACATCGTCATACGATGTCAACTCCTCACCACTTAGCCGAGCCTCATTCCATTTAGTTTTAACAATACCACTAAGTTTTTGTTCAGCCTCCGCCCTGCAGGCGAGCGAATACGGGCCAATTCCTATTGCGGCAAAAGTAAAAGCAGCGGCCCGGAGACATTGACGTCGGCGCAAAAAAACAGAATGTGGAGTAATCTCAGACGAAAGAATGTCTGAAGCCTTTGCGGTACGGATTAGCATCAGAGAATTAACCTCAAAACTTAATTGTATTTTTAGATTCCAGCATTGAACATGCTAAGGCGCTAGATTTAGCGTCGCGAGTTGTTGAGTTTAACTGATATTTGCCGCAAAAACTATAGCCCTTTTTGATTAATGTACTTTGTTCTTTTAGGGTTATTTGTGAAGCTGGGTGGGTACCGGTATAAGGTTAATATGCGCATTCTTTATCATCTGTGGTTATCGCCGTTTTGCCGCAAAGTCCGAATAGCACTTGGTGAAAAAAAACTTCAATTCCAAATGAAGACTGAGAGCATTTGGGACCGCCGTGAAGAGTTTTTACGCCTGAATCCATCGGGCGAAGTGCCTGTGCTCGTGGAAGAGAACGGCAATGCTATATCGAGCAGTCCCGCAATCTGCGAATTTTTGGACGAGACACATCCAGAGCCTAATTTATTCGGGCAGAGTGCTCTAATACGGGCCGAGGTGCGCAGACTAGTTTATTGGTTTGATAACAAATTCAACGATGAGGTAACCCAATACTTGGTCGGCGAAAAAATTATGAAACGTTTTCTCGGTATGGGAGAACCTGACTCCAAATGCGTTCGCGCAGGACATGCTAATATCCACCATCACCTAGAATACATTACCTACTTAGCTGATCGCAGACGTTGGCTCGGGGGAAATAATCTGTCCTTTGCGGATATCGCAGCAGCGGCACATCTCTCTACCATCGATTATCTGGGCGATGTCCCTTGGGATAAACATCCCGGCGCCAAGAATTGGTATGCCCGAATTAAATCACGGCCGAGTTTCCAACCACTTTTGAAAGATCATATTCCAGGGGCAACACCTGCAAAATTTTATTCGGATCTAGATTTTTAACAAATATACAAGCATTAATCCTTAACGACATCCATACGTTCAAGGTTAACTCGCGCGGAAGCCGCCGCGTGCCCATCCGGCTTAATTGTTGTCACATGAACCCAATCCGCCCGCGCCAAATCTCTGTTTCCAGCTAGACGATGCAAGTTGCCGCGCTCCAGAAGGGCGGCTTCATGATTGGGGTCTATAGTCAGCGCACGGGTTGCATCATCCATAGCTCCAACATAATCATTAAGGAATCTCCGTGCCGCAGCACGAAATGCCAGCGCATCAACATCCTTCGCATTCCGCTCCACCACCAAATCAAGGTCTGCTTTGGCACCAGCGTAATCGGCCAACAAAGCTTGCGCTTGGGCCCGATCCAGTAGTAATGCGTCAGAGGTGGGATTAAGCTTCAGTCCCACGCTCGCAGCAATTTTTGCGCGGGTCGCCTCCCCGCCTAATAGCCAAGCCTGAGAAGCTTGTCTGAGAAATTCAGAGCGAAAATTTGGTCCGCGACGGCTCTTCTGTGCCAAATGTTCCAGACGCGTTGCAGCCTCTTTATAAAGGCCCAGCGCCGCAAGAGCAGATGCAGCACAATGTTGGGCCGGGTGGCCGCCATCCATGTCACGCCATTGAATTGCATCCTCAAATGCATCCTGTGGAAATTGCTCAACTTTTGTCATGCAAGCTTGGTAGCGTGACTCTTGCGTCATGGACTCCGCCGCCGATACACCCCAAGGTTGCGTGCCCAAACAAAGCAAAGCGAGTGATTTCAAAATAAAGCGGGACATGGACAAGCTTGTTTAACACTGTAACTTTGTATAAAGACGCTAAAAAACACGTAATTAGACCGAAACGGGTTAAAGATCATGCCGAAAAAACCGGGCACACTATTTTGTTTTGGCCTCGGATATAGTGCAGGACTATTGGCCCGCCGGCTCATATCTAAAGGCTGGCGTGTCAAGGGAACCTGCCAAAGTGACAAAAAGGCGCAAGCCCTGAGAAGTGAGGGCATAGAAGTTTTCGTATTTAACAGCCAAATGTCAGGTAATAGGGAGTGGTTAAAAGGAGCTACCCACATTGTCACGTCTGTTCCTCCAAAAGAAAATGGAGATTCTATACTGGAATTATTCGGGGAACATATCGCACATTGCACAAGTATTCAATGGTCGGGATATCTATCAACTACCGGTGTTTACGGCAATACGGAGGGGGCGTGGGTTGATGAAAGTTCACCAATACAAGCAGATGTCAAACGAAGTCAGTATAGGGCTGCTGCCGAACAAGCATGGCTCCAACTTTATCACGATTATAACTTGCCCATTCATATTTTTCGATTAGCAGGCATTTATGGCCCCGGACGGAGTCCATTGGACCGTATTCGGAGAGGGCAAGCACGACGAATTATAAAACCGGGTCACCGCTTCAGCCGCATTCACGTAGAGGATATTGCAACTGTTTTAGAAGCCTCAATGCAACGGCCAAACCCGGGTCAAATTTATAATGTATGCGACGATCACCCTGAGGAACCCAGCCTTGTCACTCAGTTTGGATGCAAACTTCTCGGTATTCCACCGCCACCTTTAATATCATTTGAACAGGCCGCAAAGGATATGAGCAATATGGGTCTCTCTTTTTGGAATGATAATCGCCGGGTGAAGAATACCCGTATCAAGGAAGAATTGGGAGTGAGGTTAGCATACCCGACTTATAAAGAAGGCCTAAGGGCGTTAGCGTATATCTAACTCAAGTCCTCGAGAAGTGAAGATAGGGTGCGTTTGAGTCGCTTAATATCTTGGTCTCCCGACAACCGATGGTCGCCGGTTTTAACGTAGATCATTTCAATATCATCGCTATCCATTTTTTCCGCGATTTTAAGGCCAGTTCTCCACGGTACATCGTTATCTTGCATTCCATGAATCAATCGGATTGGAGCAGGGATAGAGATTGAGTTGCGCAACACAAGATGTTCACGCGCTTCCTCCAAAAACTCTTTGCGAATCAAATAAGGCTCTTCATCATAGCAATTAGGTATGGCTACCTCTCCATCTCGCGCTAGCGTTTCCATTTGCTCGGTGCTAAGGGCAGCAGGTATTAAATCTTCTGTGAAATCTGGCGCAGCGGCAAGACCAACCAATCCAGCAATTCGCTCAGGTCGAGCGAGGGCAACCAACAGCATAATCCACCCACCCATAGAGGAACCAACTAAAACCTGCGGCCCATCAGTCAACTCGTCAATTACAAAAATCGCATCTTCCGTCCACCGCCCGATGGTACCGTCTTCAAATTTTCCTGAGGATTGCCCATGACCAAAGTAGTCAAATCTTAAAAAAGGATGTCCAAGACGTTTACATAGTGTCTCCACTGCCATGGCTTTTAAACCTGTCATATCGGACTTAAACCCCGATAAAAAAACTACACCCGGCGACGAATTCCATTGCTTTCCAGGGATTTGATAATAAGCAATTGTTGCTCCGTCTTCCCGGCACAGTGTTTTCGACATGGCATTGGGGTCATCCATAGAGGTATACTCCTTATAACTGAGACTTACGACAAACAGGACTTGAGCAAACATGAGCGATTACGTGGATCAAGCCAAGATTAAATCTGGCAAACAACCACTCGAGGCTGAGATGCGCAAACCCACGCGCGGCGCAACTGTCCTGCAAGTTCTACCCGCCCTTGGATCGAGCGGCGGGGTAGAACGCGGAACAGTTGAAATTGCTGAAGCTATCGTCAACGCTGGTGGCCGGGCTATTGTCGCATCTGCTGGGGGAGCCAAAGCGCATGAACTAAGCCGTGTCCAAGCCAAGCATATAACAATGGCGCTCCATTCCAAAAATCCATTTGTCATATATAACAATATAGGTCGGCTTATTGATTTGATTAAACGCGAAAACGTTGATCTTATCCATGCGCGCTCTAGAGCGCCCGCTTGGAGTGCCCTGTTAGCAGCGAAGCACACTAAAATTCCTTTAGTTACCACTTTTCACGGAACATATTCCTCTAATAATTTTCTAAGACGACATTATAACTCAGTCATGACAAGAGGCGAACGTGTGATCGCCATCTCGGCATTTATAGCTTCCCATATGCGGCGCCTATACGGGATTCCCGCAAATCGAATAAAAATTATTCCTCGCGGTGTTGACCTCGATCGGTTCGACCCATCGCGTGTAAGTGCAGAGCGCGTAATTAATTTGGCAACCAAATGGCGTCTTACGGATGGAGTCCCAGTAATCATGTTGCCAGCACGGTTAACCCGTTGGAAAGGCCAAGATGTACTGATTAAGGCAATTTCGGAGATAAAACATAGGGATATTCGCTGCCTAATCGTTGGCAGTACCCAAGGTCACTCAAGATATCACTCGGAATTGGAGACCCTTGTTATTCGTCACAAGCTAGAACAAATAGTGCGAATCGTGGATCACTGTGACGATATGCCCGCTGCATACATGTTATCAGATGCTGTTGTATCAGCATCGACTGACCCAGAGGCTTTTGGGCGGGTGATCGTTGAGGCACAGGCATTAGGTCGGCCCGTGATCGCTACTAATCATGGTGGCGCCATTGAGTCGGTAATCGATGGGAAAACTGGCTGGCTTGTTCCTCCTCATGATACAGGTGCCCTGACCGCTGCGCTTGAAAAAGTTTTGTCATTAGACGAGAATGAACGGTCAAATTTGTCACGCGCCGCACAAAACAATGTGCGAGAAAATTTCTCTAAACAGACTATGTGTGAAAAAACCCTTGATGTCTATAACACTGTCTTGTCCGAAAAAACACACGGTTGAATTCTAAACTCAGAGTCCTTTTAAGTCATGCCCGGACCCATTCTTATCATTAAATTTGGCGCGTTGGGGGATTTCATTCAGGCCCTGGGACCCATGGCTGCTATTCGCGCACATCATCAAGGCCGCATCGTTCTATTAACCACTCGCCCTTTCATCGAATTTGCTGAAAAATCAGGGTACATAAATGACGTGTGGCTGGATACTCGTCCACAATTTTGGGAGTGGAATGCTTGGTCAGCACTAAGGCGTGCGCTGCGCAAGACTCACTTTGAGCGTATCTACGATCTTCAGACATCTTATCGAAGCTCTTTTTACCACCGGCTATTTTTCCCGGATAAGCCTCCACAGTGGTCAGGCATAGCAAAGGGCTGCTCAAATCCACACAACAACCCAAATCGCGACTTCATGCACACCATAGAACGCCAGGCAGAGCAACTGCGGGTAGCTGGTGTGCCAATAGAACCGTTTAACGCCACGCATAAACTGAATCTCGACTGGGCAAATGTGGACGTATCACATTATGGTCTAACTTCACCTTTTGTAATAATCGTTCCCGGCGGGGCTCCCCATCGTCCAGAGAAACGTTGGCCTGTGGACCGCTACATTACCGTGGCAAAAGAACTAATAGCTAGGGGCAAGACCCCCGTTATAATTGGAAAGGATAGTGAAAAACAATTCGCTGAAAAAATTACTGAACAAGCAAAGGATTCACTCAACTTAACAGGACAGACTTCCCTGCTTGAAATCGCAGGTCTAGCCCGCAAAGCAACCGGTGCAGTCGGGAATGATACCGGGCCTATGCATTTAATCTCTGCAGTTGGCTGTCGCTCTGTAGTACTTTTTTCCCAGGGATCCAATCCCGAGCTCTGCGCGCAACGCGGTGAGGACGTCACAATTCTCTACCGGGCGTCTTTAACTGCGATTAGTCCAGCTCATGTGATAGACGCGTTGCGTATATAATATTTATCCTAAGAATGGGGAATTCTTGACAGTCAGACCATTCACTCTACATTTTCGAACGGTTCAAAAGGCAGGTTAAATATGGTCGCTATTTCGCTCCCCGACGGATCTACTCGCGTATTCGATAAGCCAATAACCGGCGCCGAATTGGCATCAGATATCGGCGCTGGACTTGCAAAAGCCGCAATAGCTATACGTGTTAACGGGGTGCTAAAAGATTTGGCTTTTACTGTCAGCCAGGATGTTCAAGTTGAAATTATCACTGAGCGCGACAGCGAAGCTTTGGAACTTATCAGGCATGATACAGCACACGTGCTGGCTGAAGCCGTGCAAGAGTTGTTCCCCGGCACACAGGTGACTATTGGTCCAAATATCGAAAACGGCTTTTATTATGATTTTGCAAGGGATGAGCCGTTCTCTGTGGACGACCTAGAAATCATTGAAGCAAAAATGGGAGACATTGTGGATCGGAATAAACCTTTTGAGCGCCAGGTATGGGAGCGGAAAGAGGCAATAGAGTACTTCAAAAATAAAGGCGAAACATACAAGGCAGAGATAATAGCTGACCTGCCTCCCGATGAAGAGGTGTCCATTTATACTCAGGGGGACTGGACAGATCTTTGCCGCGGCCCACACTTGCCTTCCACGGGACATATTGGTAAGGCCTTTAAATTAATGAAGGTTGCGGGCGCATACTGGCGTGGTGACCCATCTAATAAAATGCTGCAACGTATTTACGGCACCGCTTGGCGTAACCCAAAAGAATTGCGCCGCCATCTGCTAATGATTGAGGAAGCCGAAAAACGTGACCATCGGCGCCTCGGACGCGAAATGGGCCTTTTTCATTTTCAAGAGGAGGCCCCCGGCGCTGTATTCTGGCACGCAAAAGGTTGGAAAATGTTTAGCGCCCTTATCAATTACATGCGTACCCGGCAAGAAAGGGCTGGATACGTTGAAATTTCTACTCCCACGGTAATGGACCGCTCCTTATGGGAGCGATCTGGCCACTGGGGGAAATTTGGTGACAATATGTTTTTAACCCAGACTGAAGATGATCGTCAATTCGCGTTAAAGCCTATGAACTGTCCGGGGTGTATTCAAGTATACAAGCAAGGTATTACCTCTTATCGGGACTTGCCTAGACGTATTGCAGAATTTGGCAAAGTCAATCGGTATGAGCCGTCGGGTGCTTTGCACGGTTTGATGCGTGTGCGCGAGTTTACTCAAGATGACGCGCATATTTTCTGTACGCCGGAACAGACGGAGCAAGAATGCCGAAAAGTCATCGAGCTCATAATGGACATATATAAGGATTTTGGGTTCGCAGATGTGCGGATTAAGTTTTCTGATAGGCCAGAGAACCGTATTGGCTCCGATGAAGTCTGGGATCAGCTTGAGGCCGCTCTCAAGGGTGCACTTGAGACTATGGGTTATACGGATTATAGTTATAATTCTGGCGAAGGTGCTTTTTACGGACCAAAGCTAGAATTTGTGTTACGCGATGCTATCGGTCGAGATTGGCAGTGCGGCACTTTGCAGGTAGATATGAATTTGCCCGAGCGTCTCGACGTGCATTATATAGATGAAAACGGTCAGAAAAAACGTCCCGTAATGCTACACCGCGCACTTTTTGGTTCATTAGAGCGATTCACGGGTATCCTCATCGAAAACTACGCCGGTAATCTGCCATTTTGGTTAGCCCCGCTACAGGTAGTAGTTGCAACCATCACAAACGACACCGATGACTATGCAAAAAAGGTAGTAACAACGCTAAGGGCCTCTGGTCTTTGCGCAGATACTGATCTTCGAAATGAGAAAATCAATTATAAAATACGCGAACACAGCCATGCTAAAATCCCAGTGATCTTGGTTGTCGGGGCCAAAGAAGCGGAGGCGGAAAGCGTCGCCATGCGAAGATTAGGTGGCAAAGCTCAGGAAATCCTTGCACTGCAAGATGCGGTTGATAGACTTAGGAACGAATCTATCAGCCCCGCTGTATAGCAGGGGTTTTAATTTAATTTAACAGTAGAGGAGTGGGTTAGATCTCCAGACGACCCTTTAATCAGCCGCCGGCCAAAGAAGGTCCGCGGATAAATGATGAGATTGACGTGCCAAATGTGCGCGTGATCGATGCCGAAGGTGAAAACCATGGCGTAATTACCTTGGACGATGCGCTTGAAATTGCTGAACAAGCCGGGCTTGACTTGGTGGAGGTCTCCCCGCAGGTTAGTCCGCCCGTATGCAAAGTACTTGATTATGGTAAGTACAAATACGAGCAGCAAAAAAAGGCTAACGAGGCGCGAAAAAAACAAAAGACTATTGACGTCAAGGAAATAAAGATGCGGCCCGGGATAGATGAACATGACTATCAGGTCAAAATGCGCAATGTTCGAAAGTTTTTAGATAACGGCGATAAGGTCAAAATGACTATTCGATTCCGTGGCCGCGAAATGGCTCACCAGGATCTGGGATTAAAGGTTTTGACCCGGGTCCGTGAGGAACTTGATGAAGTGATTAAAATTGAACAGATGCCTAAAACAGAAGGAAGATTGATGGTTATGGTAATTGTGCCCAAATAATTCAAATAACCATCTGATAATTTAGACGTCGATGAACTTGACGAGTATCAATTTTTGACTGGACACAATAAAATGAAAAATATTAAATCTCAATATTTCGCTACACGGGCGTTTGTTAGGGGAGATGATGTGGGCTAGGTCCTTCATCGGTCACGCAAGTTAAATAATTTTTCAAAATCAAAATACTTTTTTGCAGGCTGCTCCAGAGTTGGAGGCTATCGTCTATTTAGTTGAGCTAGGTTGACCATTTATCCGCGAAATTTTGCGACATTGACCGCTTGCAACGTAGCCACGTCTACGTTATAAGCCGGCGTTTCCAAGTGTATCTGGCCACAAAGGGCATGCCCAAGCACTTGACAGTATATCTCGTAACGGTTGTAACAGGAGACCGAAATGCCCAAATTAAAAACTAAGTCGAGTGCTAAGAAGCGCTTCAGGCTGACAGCTACCGGCAAAGTTCGCGCCGGTGTTGCGTTTAAGCGTCATAACCTCCGCAAACGCAGCCAAAAGATGAAACGTAACGCCCGTGGAACCGTGATGCTTTGCGATGCGGATGCACGAATAGTTAAGTCTTACATGCCATACGCCTAAAGGGACGGGAGAGATACAATGTCACGTGTCACACGGGCGGTTGCCCGGAATGCTCAGCGCAAAAAAATTCTCAAACAAGCCAAGGGCTACCAAGGTCGGTCCAGAAACAATATCCGTTTAGCTCTTGAGCGTGTCGAGAAGGGCCTTCAATATGCCTATCGCGACCGCCGAACCCGTAAGCGTAATTTTCGCCGACTATGGATCCAGCGAATTAATGCTGGCGCTCGCAATAACGGATTGACTTACTCGCAATTCATGAACGGACTGAGTATTGCTGGGGTTGAGGTTGACAGAAAAATCTTGGCAGATCTGGCAGTTCAGGAACCCGAAACGTTTAGGGGTATAGTGGAAAAAGCACAGGCCGCTCTAGCGAAATCCGCATGACACCCTCAGCTTACCCAAAACGTTTCCGCTAAAGAGATCGATCAATGAGCCCGTCCGTGCTGCGTCTGTCTTTCGCTTGTGTGTTATAAAACAATTGGATGGCAAAGATGGATGATCTTGAAGCACTGCGCTTAAAATTAAACGAAGCTGTCCAAGAGGCCCAAGACAGTGATGCTCTAGAAGCTATCCGAGTCGACGCGCTCGGTAAAAAGGGCCAAATTACAACTTTAATGCGGGGATTAAGCAATATAGCGCCTGAAGACCGGAAAGCATCCGGGCAAGCTTTCAACGCGCTGAAAAGTGAAATTACCAAAGCTATTGAAATCCGGCAAACCACACTCGCAGATATTGAGCTAGATGCGAGACTCGCCGCAGATCGCATAGATGTTACCCTTCCAAGTCGCCCGGAATGTGATGGGTGTATCCATCCAATAAGTCAGACCATTGACGAAGTTGTAGCAATTCTCGGCGAGATGGGCTTAAGCGTGGAAGCGGGACCCGATATAGAAGATGACTGGCATAATTTTACAGCACTCAATATCCCATCCGATCACCCGGCACGGCAAGAACATGATACATTTTACCTGCCTAGTGGCCCAAACGGCGAGAGGAAGGTCTTGCGCACACATACCTCCCCTGTACAAATCCGAACCATGCAAAATGGCAACCCACCATTTCGCGTAATAGCGCCAGGACGAACTTACCGGTGCGATTACGACGCAACTCACTCACCAATGTTTCATCAAATTGAAGGTCTCGTTGTTGATGAAAACACTCACATGGGACATTTAAAGGGTTGTCTAATAGAATTTTGCCGCGCGTTTTTTCGCGTTGATGATTTACCAGTTCGTTTCCGTCCGAGCTATTTTCCTTTCACCGAGCCCTCTGCAGAAGTTGATATCGGATGCACACGCGAGGGTGGCGCTCTCAAAATTGGTCACGGAGATGATTGGCTAGAGATCCTTGGCTGCGGGATGGTAAACCCAAATGTCCTCAAGAATTGCGGCATTAATCCCGATAAATATCAAGGATTCGCTTTCGGCATGGGCGTAGAGCGACTCGCTATGCTGAAATACGGTATTCCTGACCTTAGAACCTTTTATGAGTCTGATTTGCGATGGCTGCGACACTTCGGTTTTAGTGCATTGGATGTACCTAGCATGGTCGGGGGAATTAATCGATGAAGTTCACCATTAGCTGGTTACGCGATCATCTTGAATTTGAATCAGGAATAGAGATATTACTTCACCGTTTGACCATGATCGGTCTCGAAGTTGAAAAGGCTACTAATAAGTCAGATGGCCTAGAATCTTTTGTTGTTGGTCATGTCAAGGAAGTCGTGCAGCACCCAAATGCTGATAACCTCAAAGTCTGTCAGGTAGATAACGGCTCTGCGATATTCGAGGTTGTTTGCGGTGCACCTAATGCGCGTGCCGGCTTAAAAAGCGTTTTTGCAGCAGAGGGTAGTTTTATACCAGGCACAGGGGTCAAATTAAAAAAGACCACGATTCGGGACATCGAGAGTTGTGGTATGTTGTTGTCGGAGCGCGAATTAGGTCTTTCAGACGAACATGAGGGTATCATAGAATTGCCCGGAGGCTCGCCTATCGGAGAATCCATCGTCGATATAATGACACTAAACGACCCTATTATTGAGATCGCAATTACACCTAACCGTGGCGACTGCCTAGGTGTACGCGGTATTGCGCGTGACTTAGCAGCATCAGGATTTGGCTCGCTTAAAGACCTCAACACTAAGTCTGTTGAGGGAACCTTTGAAAGTCCTCATCGCGTCGTGCTCGATCTTAATAATGAAATGCGCAATGCTTGTCCCTATTTCATTGGTCGCACCTTAAAGGGTGTCAAGAATACAGAAAGTCCCAAATGGATGAAAGAGCGCCTGGTTGCTGTCGGACTCAGGCCTGTGTCCGTTTTAGTAGATGTAACCAATTACTTAACTTTTGACCTAGGACGCCCGTTGCATGTATTTGACGCCGGAAAAATAAAAGGCGATATCCGTGTGCGTATGGCTGTGGGTGGCGAGTGCATCCATGCCCTCGACGGAAAACAATATAGTTTAGATACCGAAATTTGCGTTGTTGCAGACGACAACGGGCCTGAAAGTCTTGGCGGAGTAATGGGTGGTGAGGAGTCCGGCTGCTCTCAAATGACTACGGATATTTTCGTCGAGAGCGCCTATTTTGATCCCATCCGCACAGCAATAACTGGACGTAAGCTTAACATCCTGTCCGATGCACGTTACCGTTTTGAGCGAGGTGTTGACCCGGCGTTCCTAAAGGAAGGAATGGAGATTGCTACTCGGCTTATCATGGATATCTGTGGTGGCGAAGCCTCTCACTTGGTAACTGCAGGTGCGGAGCCGAAATGGGGGCGCAAAGTTACCATGCGAGCAGATAGGCCAAAAACACTCGGTGGTGTTGACATTACAGAAGATGAAATTGAAAAAATTTTAACCAATCTTGGCTTTAAGGTCTCATACAATGGGGTAATTTTCAGTGCGGATGTTCCCTCGTGGCGGAACGATATCACTAGTGAGTCGTGTCTAGTTGAAGAGGTCTTGCGTCTTCACGGCTTTGACAAAATCCCTGTGGTCACTCTTCCAAGGAAAGAACCTTTGCCGGGTGTGGCGTTGAGTTCGCAGAACCGCCGCCAATCTCAGGCACGCCGAGCGTTAGCAGCCCGCGGAATGACCGAAATAGTGACGTACTCATTCCTAGCTAAGACAGATGCAAAACGATTTGGTGGAGCAAATGAAAAACTTTTTGTGACGAATCCGATAAGTGCAGAATTGGACGTCATGCGACCTTCTTTGCTTCCGAACCTAATCGATGCCGCAGCGCGAAATGGCACTCGCGGAATTGAAAATACCCAGTTTTTTGAAGTTGGCCCACAATTCACTGGGGATACGCCTGATGAACAGGCCATCGTCGCCAGTGGACTTCGGAGCGGCTACTCGAGTTCCCGACACTGGACCGAGTCAAGGCGCCCTGTCGATACTTTTGACGTAAAAGCCGACGCTTTAGCTATCTTAGCAGATCTGGGTGTTACGACTAGCCGCCTCCAAGTGGTGGCTAACGCACCAGACTATTACCACCCGGGTCGATCCGGTGTAATTAGGCAGGGGCCAACAAATATCTTGGCGTACTTTGGTGAAATTCATCCGAGCGTTTTGCGTAAAATGGATCTAGATTCTTCAGCATGTGGCTTCGAGGTTTATCTCGATAATATACCGGGGCCAAGATCTCGTGGCGGTACCGCCAGATTACCATTAAAGCTATCTAGATATCAAAAGGTGGAACGTGACTTCGCCTTCATCGTTGATCAAGATATCTCAGCTCAAGAAATCTTTTTAGCTGCTACAAGTGCGGACAAAACACTTATCACAGATGTCAATATATTCGATGTTTTTTCCGGGGGAGCTTTTGACAAAGGCCAAAAATCGATCGCATTCACAATAACTTTACAACCTCGAAAAAATACGTTGTCAGAATCTGAGATTGAAACTGTTAGCGCTAAAGTGATTGAAAACGTGGAAAAACGCACAGCCGCAAAATTACGGACCTCGTGAGAGATATCAAGGTGATATAATACCCAAAAATAAGGTGTTTATAGAGTACACCGTTAAAAGTTTAAATTCCAGACTTTGATGCCTATAAACACTCCGATGAATACGAAATACTCCCAAGAGCGCGTTTAACCGCCCCCAATTTGCTCATAAGATGGGATTTTAGCAAGACGGCAAGCTGTTCGCCATCTCTGTCCTCAAGCGCCCTCAAAATTGCCTCGTGCTCAAACATTGCCTCGTTCCATCGCTGTCGACTTGAATTAGCCAAATATCGCACCCGACGAACCCGGCCCTCTAAACCGTCATAGACACTCGTTAACGATGGATTTCGTGCAGTTTCCATAATCTTACGGTGGATGGCCTGATTAAGTTGCGAATATTGATGATGCTCGACACGGGCATGGTGAAGCGCCATCTGATAGTGCAAAGCTCTAATTTCAGCAATATCAGAGTCAGATGCGCGTAAACATGCCAATTCACCTGATAGAGCCTCTAAAGCTCCCATGATTGGAAATAGCTCTTCAGCATCTGCAGGCGTTAAACGTGTAACTCTAGCCCCTCGATTGGGTAAAAGTGTTATCAACCCCTCAGATGCGAGCACCTTTAATGCCTCACGCAGCGGAGTACGGGAAATACCAAACCTCTGACACAAATCCTTCTCAGGGACCCGAACGTCCGGCAGTAATTCACCGTGAAAAATCAATGTTCGAAGCCTAGCCACAATTTCTTCATGCAACAGTGGTTTTCGGATTTGCGTGTGTGTCAAAGAGGCAAACATTTACAAAGTATAGTCATTTGACTTCCCTATTTACCAACGCTCGCTCGAGCACCGCAGCGACATGGACGGCTTTGCGCGCAGTTCCATCATAAATCTGATGCCGGCAGCTGGTACCGTCAGCCACAATTAATGACTCCGCGTCAGCCGCGCGGACAACTGGTAATAAGCTCAATTCAGCCATTCGCATCGAGTTTTCAAAGTTATCAACATCGTAACCAAAGGCGCCAGCCATGCCACAACAACTGCTCTCGATTGTTTCAATCTTGAGGTTCGGAATTAGCGAGAGTGATTCCTCAACTGCCCCCATAACTCCAAATGCTTTTTGGTGACAATGACCGTGCAATAATGCTTTACGCTCTGGTAATGGTTTGAGATTAAGCTTTAAACGTTTCGCTTCACTCTCTCGCGTTAAAAATTCTTCAAACAACAGAGCTTGATCAGATAACTTACGGGCTGCATCTCTTGGAATAAGAGCGCTGAATTCGTCGCGCATAGTTAATAAACAAGATGGCTCCAATCCAACTATTGGAACGCCACGTTCTACAAATGGTAATAATGCGTCAACTGTCCGGAGGGCCTCTTTTCGCGCTTGATCAACAAGACCGGCTGCAAGAAATGTTCGACCACAACAGAGTGGTCGACTGCTGCGTCGGTCATTTGCAAGATGGACCCGATACCCACCTGCTTCCAATACCGCCACGGCAGAGCGAGCATTTTCCGGCTCAAACCAGGTGGTAAAAGTATCAGCCCACAAGACTACCTCTGGACCGTGCTCAGTCTTGGATGCCAAACTATTGGAGTTGAATGGCACTAAGCTCCATGCTGGTAACTTACGTTGCGCACTAAATCCGGTCAGTATCTCACTCAACTTGGCAAGACCTGGTAAGCGGTCACGCAAATTCAAAAACCACCCAAACTTGCTCGCCCACGGCGCATAAAGCGGCAGGAACGCTACGAGTCTATCAAAAATACGCATGCCATGCCGTTGACCAAAATGATATAGGAATTCTGTTTTCATCCGCGTCATATCTACGCCAGTTGGACACTCCCGCTTACATCCTTTGCACCCAATACAAAGTCTCATGGTTTCAGCCATAGAGTCAGACGTAAACGCTTCTGGGCCAAGCTGACCTGATATTGCGAGACGCAATGTGTTAGCTCGTCCACGGGTTACATGTTGCTCGTCTTTTGTAATTCGGTAGCTGGGACACATCACTCCGCCATCGCGTTTGCGACAAGCCCCGTTATTGTTACACATTTCAATTGCATCAGAAAAACCACCCCATTCAGACCAATCAAGTGCGGTATCGGGCATATGTGCCTCATAACCAGGTTTATATCGAAAAAGGGCACGATCATCCATTTTTGGTGGGTCAACAATTTTGCCCGGATTCATAATCCCGGCAACATCAAATTGCGCTTTGACCTCTCTGAAAGTATCAATCATCGCCGAACCGAACATGGCCTCATGAAACTCGGACCTAACCAATCCATCACCGTGCTCGCCAGAATGTGAACCTTTATATTCACGAACTATCTCGAATGCAGCTTCCGCGATAACACGCATCTTGCGCGTATCAAGATCGGTTTTTAAATTTAGAACAGGCCGCACATGCAAGCATCCGACCGAAGCGTGGGCATACCAAGTGCCCTTAGTGTCGTGTTTATCAAAAACCTCCGTCAAACGCGCCGTGTAATCTGCTAAATCTTCTAATCGAACTGCGCAGTCTTCGATAAATGAGATCGGCTTGCCCTCCGTTTTCATGGACATCATTATGTTGAGACCTGATTTCCTCACCTCCCACACATCCTTTTGAAAATTCAGGTCGGATGCTTCAACAACCCCGTTAGCGAAGCCCATATCCGCCATTAAACAAACCAGATCGGCCAATTTTTTACGCTGAGTATTTGGTTCGTCCCCGGCAAACTCAACCAAAAGTAATGCATCAGGCTCACCTTTTACGAATCGGTCAACTGACGTCTTAAACATGGGAATGTCACGGGCTAGATTTATCATTGTACGGTCAACTAACTCTACGGCCGAAGGTCCAAGTTCGACTATGTACTGGGTTGAGGCCATCGCCTCATAGAAGGTTGGGAAATGGCAAATGCCTAATACTTTATGTTCAGGCAGGGGTTTTAGCTCTAGTTCCAATCCCGTGGAGAAAGCCAAGGTGCCCTCAGATCCCACAAGTAGGTGTGCCAAATTAGGGTGGGTTTGCGGCTGCCCTATGGTGCCTTTTACCCAATCACCACGTGGTGCTCCCCCTGGAATAAGCGCGTCCACATTATAGCCACCAACCCGGCGCATAACATCAGGAAAATTAGCCCTGATGGTCCCCATGCGACGCCGACCTATGTCCAAAACCTCACTGACAAGCCCTGACTGATATTTACTTAAATGAGCAAGAGAAGCGTTATCAGAAACCTCACCGAAGGTCATCACTGAGCTGTCAGGCAATACTGCTTTAATAGCGTGAACATTATCACGCATCGTTCCATAAACTATCGAGCGCGCCCCACACGAATTGTTTCCAGCCATCCCACCCAAAGTAGCACGACTCGAAGTTGAAACATCTACAGGAAACCATAGACCGTGTGGCTTCAAGTATGCATTGAGATGGTCGAGAACTAACCCCGGTTCAACTAGGACATGCCTAGATTCTAGATCGAAGCTTTTGATTTTATTCAGGTGCTTTGTACAATCAACGACCAGAGCCTCGCCGACAGTTTGGCCACATTGGGACGTGCCTCCACCCCTCGGCAAAAGACCAATCCCCTCGTTTTTCGCTAGGTCTACTACCACACGGATGTCATCTTCCGTTTTTGGAATAACCACACCGATAGGCTCTATTTGATAATGGGAAGCATCCGTGGAATAACGTCCCCGAGTGAAAGGGTCGAAGTGCACCTCCCCTTCTATCGACGACACTAAACGCTGCATGAGACGTGACTCGCCTATACGCCCGGAACCAGTGAGGCGAGGCCTTGAACTCGACATATCTCTTTTCCTAGTTACTTTGAATAAACCATAAACTATCATTTTGCATACAAAATGCAATAAGTTTACTCACCCACTGGAGGATTGATCTGAAATATGGGGAATAACTATTATCATAAATGTGGTTGCAGTGGACATAAATGAATGCATAATTCATTTAGCTTGTATATTGAAGGGTTATTTTATTATGGCTTTCCGTAGTGGCCGTCATTATTTGCAGATACCGGGTCCAAGCAATGTACCAGATCGCATTCTCCGCGCCATCGACCACCCTACGATAGATCATCGCGGACCCGATTTTGCCGAGCTCGGCCACACCTGCCTTAATGGCATGAAAAAAATCTTTAAAACTAAAAGCCACGTAATTATTTACCCAGCGTCTGGAACAGGTGCTTGGGAAGCTGCGTTGGTAAATGTGCTTAGCCCGGGTGATAAAGTTCTGATGTACGAAACCGGACAGTTCGCGTCACTTTGGAATGAACTGGCACAGCGAATTGGTCTCTTACCCGAGTTTATAGAGGGAACTTGGCGTAGCGGAGCAGACGCGGGAGCTATTGAAGAACGTCTCAAAGGAGACACAAAACATGAAATAAAGGCTGTTTGCGTCGTCCATAACGAGACATCGACGGGTGCAACTTCTAATATCCCCGCAGTGCGCGCCGCGTTGAATACCGCGCACCATCCAGCACTTTTAATCGTTGATACTATCTCATCGTTGGCCTCCATCGATTATCGTCATGACGAATGGGGGGTTGACATCACTGTTTCTGGTTCGCAAAAAGGCCTGATGCTGCCGCCCGGGCTGAGCTTCAACGCAATCAGCGAAAAGGCTCTCAAAGCAAGTGAGACCGCTGTACTGCCGAGATCTTACTGGGATTGGTCATCAATGATTGAAAATAACAAGACGGGGTATTTTCCCTATACGCCGGCCACTAACCTACTCTACGGCTTAAAAGAAGCACTTGCTATGCTTTTCGAGGAAGGGCTAGCCAACGTATTTGCGCGCCATAACCGTCACGCGGAAGCCACTCGGCAAGCAGTGCAAGCTTGGGGCATGGAAATTCTATGCAATAACCCGAATGAATTCTCAAGCGTATTAACCGCCGTTGTGGTGCCTGACAACATTGATGCTGATTATCTCCGCAGTGTGATTTTAAACAATTTCGACATGTCACTCGGGACAGGACTTGGTAAAATGAAAGGTAAAATATTCCGCATTGGGCATCTTGGGGACTTTAATGATCTTGCATTAATCGGCACGCTTGCTGGCGTTGAAATGGGCTTAAGCCTGGCACAAGTTCCTTATCAAAAAGGGGGGGTCGAGAGGGCTATGACTTACCTAGCGAAGTCGTCCTAATGAGTTCCGAAAATGACGAGAAGACAGTTATTATCGAGCGAAATAATAATGATATCGTCACAGTCGTTCTCAACCGGCCACATAAATTAAATGCCTTTACTCGGTCTATGTGGGGCCGAATGGGCGAGGTGTTTCGGGAATTGAACTCAGACGACACTATCCGTTGTATTATTATCCGCGGTGCCGGCGAAAGAGCTTTTGGACCGGGGAATGATATTTCTGAATTTAAAACAGAACGAAACAACGGGGACCAGGCAAAAGTCTATGGTGAACTAATGCACGAGACCATACAGGCGTTGAGAGCACTTCGTCACCCAACCGTAGCCATGATCCATGGTATCTGCGTTGGAGGCGGTCTCGAAATTGCCGGTCTTTGCGACATTCGGGTCTGCGGTGAGAGTTCAAAATTTGGTGCACCTATCGCCAAGCTTGGGTTAGTAATGGCCTATCAAGAAATATCATGCCTCAAAGACCTAATTGGTCACCAAGGTGCGCTCGAGGTATTGTTAGAGGCTCGGACTATGAATGCTAAAGAGGCTGAACAGAGGGGCATTGTGAGCCGTGTTACACGAGACGAGGACGTGGAATCAGAGGCTATCGCGACTGCAGAGCGCATTGCAGCGGGTGCACCTTTAGTTCACAGATGGCATAAAAAATTTCTTAACCGACTCCGGGATGCGAGGCCTCTGACCAAAGCCGAACTAGACGAGGGTTTCGATTGTTACGACACAGAAGATTTTCAGACTGGTTACAACGCCTTTCTCAATAAAGAAACGCCCTTATTTAAGGGAAAATAATCAATCAGGGATAAAATAGCAGAGAATGTTTCAAAAAACTGGACCATTGATAGGTGTAAAAGTGATTGAGATGTGTCATGTGATGGCAGGACCTACTTGTGGGCGTATGCTTGCGGATATGGGCGCTGACGTTATTAAACTCGAGCGAGTTCCAGACGGCGATGATACCCGGCGGATGGTACCCCCCAATATTAAAGACGAGTCGTCTGCATTCATGATGATGAACTGCAACAAGCGTGGCATCGCCATTAATCTAAAGAATAAACGCGGCAAGGATTTATTGCTACGAATGGTGTCTGACACAGACATTCTTACTGAGAACTACCGACCAGATACCATGGCTAAACTCGGTCTAGGTTATAATAAATTAAAAGAAATTAATCCCGCTCTCGTCTATTGCGCTATTTCTGGTTTTGGTCGCACAGGCCCTTATGCGTTGCGAGGAGGATATGACCTGATAGCTCAAGGCATGAGTGGCTTGATGAGCGTAACTGGCGAAGCACCGAATCGCCAGCCTGTTAAGGTGGGCGGACCTGTGTGTGATATCACTGCGGGAATCCTCGCGGCTATGGGTATTCTCGCAGCGTACGTCCATCGCCTCAAAACTGGAAGAGGCCAGTTGGTGGACACCTCCCTATTTGAAGCCGGCGTTACCCATACTTATTGGCAATCCGCCATCGCACTGGCAACGGGAATAGCACCCGGCCCCATGGGATCGGCACATCCTTTAAATGGGCCTTATCAAGCCGTTGAGGCAGCTGATGGTTGGATCACCTTTTCTGGCGCGAATACACGTAATTGGCGCCGACTGACGGAATTGCTGGGGATGCCAGAGATTGCAAACGACCCACGCTTTCATGATAACGAGGGCCGCATGGCTAATTTAGAGGATTTAATGGAGTTATTGTCAGTGGAGTTTAGGAAAAAATCCCGAGCAACGTGGTTAAAAGAGCTAGAAAAAGCGAAAATCCCTGCCGGCCCAGTTCTAGACATTAATGAGATGCACGCCGACCTCCACACCCAAGCACGTGACATGGTCGTAGAAGTAAATCACAATGGGATTGGTCCAGTTAAAACTATAGGTTGCCCCGTGAAATTCTCAGAAACACCGAGTGCGGTGCATGCTGGAGCTCCGCTTTATGCGGAGCACACACACGAAGTTTTAGCTGAGTTCGGGCTAGAAAAGGACGAGATAGATAGCCTCGTTACCGACGGTGCAATTATTATGAAATAATCTCAAAATAACGATCTCAAATCAAACCAGCCGCGTACACAACGTTACAAATCTTGTTTATTTTTTAATGGTTTCTGATGAAGTCATTAACAATTGGAAAGACAACTCACATTGCAATCAACAAGTAAAACCCCGATCATATTCATCATAAAATATGCCTAAAACTGACGCTAGAAGGCTAAACACAAGGATCAATCACCTAACGTCATCCAGCGGTCAAATCGCCTAACATTTCGCGAGATATGTATCTTTACCCTATCACCCTGTCAGCGGATATATAAAGCAGCGCGAAGCCGCCCGTAGTTGAGTAAATCAGTCACAACAGACATGAATAAATCAGCAGAAACTGGAAAGTTAACGCTAACATTGGCGTCACTCTGCTTAGTAAATGATGCGGATAAAAGCCCGATCAAACGTCCTCTATTATCTACCAGCGCACCACCCGATGCGCCTAGATTCACTGCGGCATCGGTTTAAATGAAATCTTCTGTAAGATTGAAACCTGCCTTTGAGACACCCAATGCCGACACAACCTCACTGGTCAAACTAATCCCTAGCCCAAATTGATAGCCAATAACACATGACTGCTCGCCAATTCTAGGTTCAGATGCGGTTTTCAATATTGGGAAATTTCAATCAACTTTTAATAAAGCGATATCTGCAAGCACATCCCGCGCTAGTATATGAGCGATCTTAACTGTACCAATGGCTAATCGGACATTTAATGTTTTTGCACGTCCAAGAACATGTGGTGCGGGAGCAAAATAGCCCCCATCCAGTATACAAACAGCTAAGCCTTCGGGTTCTTTCAAGGCTAATTCCGAGCTTGGATCAGGCCAATCTGGAAGCACGGCTACCACAGATTTTATAGCTTCCCTCGGAGTTTCTGCCATAGAATGGGGTGCTGCAACGACAGCCAAGGCAACAACAACAAAAAACTTGTTCATAAGAAAAACCCAACTGTTTCACATCAATAGTTAAAGACCTGTCGCCATGCTGTCTTGATGACACTCTTTTAACAAGCCAACATAGCAAAATAGGCTAGAAGGAGCTTCAAGCATGTCCGACAATTTAAACTTGTCACACCCTCGCGTGCGTCTTGCACATACTCCCACTCCTCTCGAGGCAATGCCTAATTTAAGTTTAGCACTCGGCGGCCCGCGTCTTTTTGTCAAACGCGATGACTGCACTGGGCTCGCAACAGGTGGCAACAAGGCTCGCCAATTAGAATACTACTTTGGACAAGCATCCGTCTCAGACGCGGATACGATTTTGATAACTGGAGCAGTCCAATCCAATTTCGTTCGACAGGCGGCCGCAGCAGCCCGCAAATGTCGGATGGAATGTCATATCCAACTTGAAAAACGCCTCTCTCGCAGTGACGCCACATACTTAAGGTCAGGAAATGTTCTCCTCAATCATCTTTTAGGCGCGGAAATACATCACTTTGATAAAGGTCATGACGAAAGCGCCGCGGACTTAAACCTAGACGTGCTCGCTGAATCGTTGCGTGCCAAAGGTCGAAAACCATATGTTATTCATCTTGGTGTAGATCACACTCCTTGGGGCGGTCTTGGCTATGTGGATGCCGGCCGCGAGACTGCAACCCAAGTTGACGCAATGGGCTTAACAATTGACGCCGTGGTATTAGCATCCGGAAGCGGCTTAACCCACGCTGGCTTCTTAACTGGTTGGCGAGCTGCAGGCAAAGCCTCTCCAATATATGGCATTTGTGTCCGCCGCGATGCCAATGAACAAAAGCGCAGAATTGAACGTCGTTTAGCAGAAATCATCGCACTTGCCGGGCTTTCGCCTAGTCTCGCAGGACCCAATGATATCAATGTTGACGATTCTTGGCTTGGACCCGGATACGGGCGGCTAACCCAGGATATCCGTAATGCTATCGACATCACAGCGCAACATGAAGGATTGATCCTTGACCCAGTTTACACCGGAAAAACAATGGCTGGCCTGATCTGCATGGTACGAAACTCTGTGCCGGCAAATGCCAAAAATATTCTTTTCCTTCACACGGGTGGTTCCGTTGCATTGTTTGGCTATGAAGAGCTAACCATGTCAGAAAAAGGTAATTCACAGCCCGAAACCAACAAGGTTTCCTCATCAATTTGAAGAATGCACTGAGAAGGACCAGTGAAAAGTAACGATTAAAGCGCTAATAAACCGTCGCACTGAAAAAAGTAAAAAACTTTCAATGACAAAGTTAAAGGCAAATCACATACAAAGGTAATCCTCAAAAGCTTAAGTTTCCTAATAACTCGGGGTGGCATTGGGGCCACATGAGGGAAAACCCGTAATATCGGATTTCACAGACAAGCCGCTATACATCTCTGAAAGACTGATCGAAATTAGGTCGGTGTTACCCATTTTCTGCACAACAGGAACAGACCGATTTAAATAATTTTTACTCTTTAAAGTACAACCGTGCTTGCTATGACGTGCCGACCACGTAATTAATGCGAGTATGCAGAGTTTTTGTGACAAATCCAAACTTGTCGCGATCCTTGGTGCCACAAATACGGGGAAAACCCATCTAGCCTTGGACCGCATGTTAGCCTATTCATCAGGCATGATTGGCTTTCCATTACGTCTGCTCGCGAGAGAAAACTATGATCGTGCCGTGAAAGTTAAAGGGGCTGGTCAAGTTGCACTAATAACAGGCGAAGAGAAAATCTTGCCAAACCGCGCGCGTTATTTTTTGTGCACGACCGAGGCTATGCCAACGACACGCCAAGTTGACTTTCTCGCAGTCGATGAGATTCAGATGTGCGGCGATTTAGACCGAGGACATATTTTTACAGAGCGTCTTCTCCACGCACGCGGGCGTTATGAAACCATGTTTATGGGCGCTGATACCATAAGACCAATTATTCGAACGCTTGTACCCGACGTGGAATTTGTAGAACGGTCACGAATGTCAACGTTAACCTACTCGGGCCCCAAGAAGTTAGCCCGTCTCCCAAATCGCACAGCGGTTGTGGCATTTACGGCTAGTGACGTCTACGCGTTAGCCGAGTTAGTTCGCCGCCAGCGCGGAGGCGCAGCTGTGATCATGGGAGCCTTAAGTCCGCGCACCCGCAATGCGCAGATTGAACTCTATCAATCAGGCGAAGTCGATTTTCTCGTAGCGACCGATGCCATCGGCATGGGGTTGAATATGGATGTCGACCACGTTGCATTCGCACAAATAAGGAAATTCGATGGTCGCAATCACAGATTAATGCAAGCTGCAGAGCTCGCCCAGATTGCTGGGCGGGCTGGTCGACACATGAATAATGGAAGTTTTGGCACTACCGCGGACATAGGTGACCTAGATGAAGATGTGCGCCAAAACATTGAGCATCATAACTTCCCTTCACTTGAAAAAATTTTTTGGCGTAATAGTGAGTTGGATTTTCGTTCCATTCACAACTTGCGTAAAAGCTTAGCGAAAACACATCCTACACCGCAATTGATAAAGTCTCGACCAGCCGATGACGAACTCTCTCTCGCCGGGCTAGCCTCCAATGTTGAAATCGTAAAACTAACTGATAGCAGGGACGCCGTACATTTATTGTGGGATGTCAGTCGAATTCCAGATTTTAGAAAGGTCGCAAGCGATGCGCATATAAGCCTCCTAACTGAGATTTATCGCCATCTTCGAGGACCAAGTTCACGCCTTCCAACCGATTGGTTAGCCGCGCAGGTCAACAGGCTTGATCGTACCGGTGGTGATATTGATACCCTGACTCAACGTATTGCTGGAATTCGTATTTGGACTTATATCGCGTTTCACGGTGCGTGGGTTCAAGACTCGGATTATTGGCGCGGGCAAACCCGTGTCATAGAGGACAAGCTCTCGGATGTCTTGCATGATCGTTTAGTCCAACGATTTGTCGATAAACGCACAGCGCATCTTGTTAGACGCTTAAAGGATGAGGCTAAGTTGTTAGGGGCTGTGAGAAAAGATGGAGAGGTGCTGGTGGAAGGCCATAATGTAGGAAGGTTGCTGGGCTTTCAGTTTGCCGCTGATCATGGCTCAGGTGGACCAAGGAGTATTACCGCTGCACGTGCAGTCGAACGAGCTGTGCGTCAAGTATTACCCCAAGAAATCGAACGTCGTGTCACGGCGGTTCAAACCGCAAAAGATATGGCGTTTTCACTTTCTGATCCGCGTGTATCAAAAACAGTAAACATAGTGTGGACCGAAGCTCCGATCGCACGGCTTATGGCTGGTCGTGACGTTCTACACCCTAAGGTCAAAGTTTTACATAGCGAACTCTTAAACAGTGCTCAGAAGAAGCGTATCAACGAACGCTTGGATGTGTGGATCAAAGATAGGATCAAGACTTTATTCCGCCCCCTTTTTGCCGGGACCAAAACACTACTTTCAGGTTCAGCTCGGGGTATTTTATTCCAACTTGGCGAATATTTAGGATCGATGCCACGCGCCGATGTTCTTGATGAAGTTGCCGCACTTGAACCTAAGAATCGTCGTGCCCTCCGGCAGATAGGCATCCGTATCGGACGCGAGTCCATTTTTGCCCCACTTACCCTAAAAACACACGCCGTAATTATGCGCGGCGTTCTCTGGGCGTTGAAGAATGATATACCGTTTCCGCTAGCGCTCCCGGCCAATGGGCGGGCATCACTTCAAATTCAAACTGACAGTGTGACAACTAAATTGATGGAAGCCATTGGATACCGTGCACTCGGTAATCTAGCTGTGCGTGTCGAAATCTTAGAACGCGTCGCCTCAGAAGCATGGAGCCTCAGTGAAAGAGGCCCGTTTGAGAAACCAGCCTGTTTGATGAACCTTCTGGGCTGCAGTGCAGAAGATTTAACAAACGTTTTAGTTCGCCTAGGTTATAAGAGTGAAATCAAAGACAATAAGATCTTGTTTACTCCGATCAGCCGCAAAGCTGGGCGCACCGGCCCACTCACATCAAGGGTCTCCTCTAGGCACCAACCTGCAAAAAAAGAAAACAATATCGATAAGTCTAGATCCTCTGCACGTAAATTCCATGAGCGAAAAGCAGACCCAAATTCTCCTTTCTCGAAACTTCGGGAATTAAATTTGGGTAATTCCGTTGGCTCTTGATCCCTTGAGCAACCTCCCTTCACTCCGGCTTGATAAATGGCTCTGGCATGCAAGATTTTTTAAATCACGCTCATTGGCGACACAGTTTTGCAGTGCCGGGAAGTTGCGTGTAAACGGTATCATCATTAAGAAAGCGCATCACGAATTAAAGACCGGGGAGGTGCTCACATTTGCCAAGGGACGTAGGGTATTCGTAGTAAAAGTTCTTGGGCTAGGCACACGTCGTGGTCCAGCCACAGAAGCATATTCGTTATACACAGACCTGTCGCCTCCTCCCCTTCCTGACAAAAATAGTCTACTCCCAACGGTCTTAGCACCCAGGCGTGAACCAGGAAGCGGACGACCCACTAAACGAGAACGACGTCAAACAGACAAACTTCGCGAACCTAGTTCTATCAAAACTTTTTACTAAATGTTTTAGGAGATTCGATAATGTCAAAGCTAAACCTCGAAAAAGCCAATATTATTGTTCGGTCCGCGCTTAATAAGGGCGCCGACCTTAAATTGAAACCGTTAACAGTAGTCGTGCTTGATGCGGGGGGTCACTTCATTGTGGTAAACCGGCAAGATGGGAGTGGTATTGTCCGGGTAGAAGTAGCAACGGGCAAAGCATGGATCTCGCTCGGTACTGGCCTACCTTCCGGCAAACTTGATGCCCGCGACATCAAATTTCTTAGCGCCCTCAACGGCGCTGCGAACGGACGTTGCGTGCCCGTACCGGGTGGGGTTTTGGTTTGCGACCCTGAAACAGATGAAATTATTGGCTCTGTTGGAATTAGCGGAGACACATCTGAACAAGATGAAGCCTGCGCTATCGCTGGTATAAAAGCGGCGGAGTTAAAACCCCTTGGAACGATCTGAGACATCGAATATCGATAGAGGCAAGAACAAGAGGTACTCAGCCCACTGGAGTTTTCCCCACGCCAAAGTCGATATTTTTATGCAGTCTTTACAGTATCGGTCAAAATAATGGCAGTATCTCCAAAAACAATAATGATAATTCACCTCTTTGGAAGACAGGTACACTCTTTTGAAGCCATTCACCTCACTAAAACCAGATAAAAAAATGTTTATGTTTCACTCATAGCCTCTGTCCAAACCCTACGATTACACGGCGTCGCGTTTTCGTATCAAACAGTACCCAAAGTCAGGGCAGGCTTAAACGAAAAGTAGCGATGCTCGCAATCAAACCGGCATTGATCAAATTAGCTATAACATAAAGATGAAGAGCGCGATAAATATCTTTCACCGTCACTCTTGCGCGACCATCCCCAATCCACCTATCTTGAATAATATAGCCGTCATAACGCCGCGGGCCCGCCAATGCGAGGCCGAGGGCGCCTGCCATAGGTGCCTCTACCCATCCAGCATTGGGGGACCGATGTTTAGAAGCGTCCCTCACCATTATTCGCAGTGCCGCGACAGGATTCCCACCCGGCACAAATATTGCTGCCAAAGTTAAAAAAATTCCAGCTAATCGCGCTGGGACAAGATTAAGAACATCATCGAGACGCGCGGCAGCCATACCAAAGTATCGGTACCGCTTATTATCATGGCCTATCATCGAGTCCATCGTATTCACCGCTTTGTAAATCGCCATTCCAGGAAATCCTAATAGCAAGTACCAAAAAACTGGCGCAACCACACCATCGGCAAAATTCTCCGCCAGCGACTCTATCCCTGCCCGCGCCACCCCATGCCCATCCAGCTGTGTCGAGTCACGACCAACTATATGACTAACAGCACTACGCCCCATCTCAACACTTTGGCTCAATCCTATAGCAACGGCGCGGACATGATCATAAAGACTGCGTCCTGCTAAAACTGATATCACCAGAAATAACTCAATCGGCCATCCCCACGGATGAGTCATCGTCAGCAATGCAACAATTGTCGAAATAATCCCAACAAGGGTGACGATAAACATAACAAGTAAAAGCCCGCGAATTAGCCGGTCCACATTCCCGCGGTTTTCACGATTAAGCTTTCGCTCTAAAGTTTTTATAATGGCTCCAAGCCAAACTACCGGGTGTTTAATACGACGGAACAAAAACTCTGGGTCGCCAACATATCCATCGACCAGAAGCGCGATAAGGAGCATAATTAGAGGATCGACGCCTATATGATCACCGTTTAATGCCAAAAACCCGCTTAGAGTGCTGAAAGAAAACATTAGAAGAGAATGCGCTCAGGGGAGCTAAAGCGTCAATACCGGTAATCGAATATTAAAATATCGAGCGCTACCCCCCTCAAATTAGATTAATCAAAGTCTCTGTATTTCAAAACCATTAGAGAGTACTCTAAGGAATGGAACTAAAGGACGCCAGTCTCGCTCTAGTCAAAGCATTCAAACATTTGTTTGTGGGTATGATGGATTCGTGTGCACTTTTTCTATCTGTTGTGCCTACATGGATACTCGTGGTTAGTCTTTTCCTTGCCGCCGTAAGTATAGGCATTGTCGTTGGTTTAGTGATTGGTCGATTTCTAAAAGCTCATAAAAAACGAGCTTTAGGACCCGAGAGTCCAAAAATTGACAAAATGCCAATATCTCCCGAAAACCCTGCCACCATTGCCTATCGGGAGTTTGTTGCCAGTAGCGATCCTGCCTCCCGCCAGGCAGACGATACAACCCAAAACTTTGCAAATACTCTAAAAGATTTGCGCCAAAAACTCGCGGAGGCTGCGCGCAATGCGATCAAGGAGGATAAATTCGAAGATGCCCTAGCGATGCTCATGATTCTAAGTAACGATGAAGGCCAAGACGGTATCAAAGCACTTAATGCTGGGCACAAGCATTTAATGGCGGCCACACTAGCGAAATCAATTTCTGGAGAATTGTATATTGCTCTGCTTGATCCTGAGTCCGCAATGCAACAATTCTCTGATGCGATAGAACTTTTACCCGACAATCAAGAGCAGATGCTGATGGGATTACACGACCAGCACGCAAGAGCAGCTTATCAGGCTGGGAACCATATAAATGCCATTCACTCTTTCGAAACAGCGCTCAAGTTAATGGGGGAAATATTGGGACAAAATCATCCCACTGTTGCAAAAACAATCAGCAGCCTAGCAAGGGTGTACTATTCTTGTGGCGATTACGAGCGCACTGAAAAGCTCTATCGCCAAGCCCTGCGAATTAATGAGGAGGCCCTTGGAAAAGACCACCCTAGTGTTTCAACAGACCTCAATAATCTTGCACTCTTGCATAAGCGCGAAGGCTATCTAGAAATTGCGGAACCACTTTTAAAACGCTCATTAGAAATTTTAGATAAAACTGTTAGTCTCAGAGATCCACACTTGGTTGCTACACTTCGTAACTATGCATCAGTTTTAAAAGGCCTTGGTCGCGACCACGAAGCGATACCCTTTGAAAAACGGGCAAATGCTGAGTCATTATTAAGTACACCAACCAATAAATAGTCCAAGCCATTACATCTCCGCATACCCCCGTCGTGCCTCCGCTATTAGTTCCCCTTTCCTGGAATTTTTAACCATGTATATTCTTGCGGATCAAATCGTCCGAGAGAGGCTATGACCCGCGGACGATAGTTGAATGCCATTTTTGAAAAAGGCTTGACATCCAATCGCAACCGCTCGAAGGCAAGGACCAAGCGCATGACTAAACTAGCCGTCGCACTCATGTGCGATCAGGAAATCAATCATCCAACCGTTATACATAGAGCCCATCGAATCGACCAAACGCATGACCATTATCATGCTCTTGGCCATTGTCAAAATCATGACTGATCGCTGGGCAAATTAGTGTTCAATTATATACGCGACCCCAGAGAAATATATAACCGCTCCTTTGAGACATTGAGGGAGATAACAGATACCTCCCATTTACCAGAGAGGCTTGTACCAGTTGCGGAGAGATTAGTGCATGCCTGCGGTATTCCAGAAATCACCGATGAGATTGCTTGGAGTGGAGACCCTGTTTCTGCCGGATCGACAGCTCTGGCCAATGGAAAACCAATCCTCGTCGATACCCAAATGGTTGGAGCCGGTATCATGAGGGCTCGCCTGCCCTCCTTAAATGAGGTAGTCTGTCTACTCCATGATCCTCGCACATCAGATCTAGCAGTATCAAATCAAACGACTCGATCAGCCGCAGCAATTGACCTGTGGTTAGATCATATTGAGGGCGCGATCGCCGTATTTGGTAACGCACCGACCGCGCTTTTTCGGCTCCTCGAGCTGTTAAAAGAAGGCTCTCCTAAGCCTGCCTTAATTCTTGGCTTTCCGGTTGGTTTCATCGGCGCTGCCGAATCTAAAGAGGCGCTTATCCAATATGCCGGCGAAATTCCCTTCATTACCTTGCGGGGCCGTCTAGGAGGCAGCGCTATGGCAGCTGCTTCCGTCAATGCTTTGATCTTGGGAGCCTTCAAATGAACAGGAATGATAAAAATTGGCTCAACATTGTTGGTATTGGCGAAGACGGAATCAAAGGTCTAAGTCTTAAAGCGCGTCAAGTTATCAACACAGCGGAAGTACTGATTGGTGGTAAACGTCACTTAGCAAAAATTCCTAGTACCACCGCAAAAAGAATCGTGTGGGGAAACAATTTTTATCACGGGGTTAATTCCATTAGAGAATACGAAGGGAAAAAATCTGTGGTCGTTTTGGCATCGGGTGATCCCATGCATTTTGGCGCAGGCTCTGAACTTGTCCGTCGATTTGGGATTGGGGCAATGAATATCATCCCCACACCGAGTGCCTTTAGTCTTGCAGCCGCTCATATGGGTTGGTCCATCCAAAATATAACTTGCTTAACCGTTCATGGCCGGGCATTGGAGCAGATTAATCGCTGCCTTCACAATGGTGCACTGGTTCTCATATTGAGTTGGGACGGATCGACCCCGGGCAAGCTAGCTAAATTATTGTCCGCACAAGGTTACCCAGATAGTCGCATGACGGTTCTTGAACATATGGGTGGTAAACTGGAAAAAAAGGTTGAGGGTATAGCCGGTGATTGGCAAATAACAGAATTAGCAGCTCTAAATACCATTGCTCTCGAATGTGTTGGCGACGCAAATGCAGTATCATGGTCCCGAGCACCCGGACTCCCCGAACAAGCGTTCCACCATGACAATATCATAACCAAGCGTGAAGTCCGCGCCTTAACATTGGCCGCCCTGGCTCCGCGGCCAAGAGAGATTCTTTGGGATGTCGGTGCTGGCAGCGGCACAGTCGCTATAGAGTGGCTGCGGGTTGAGCCTTCGGCTTATGCCGTCGCCATTGAGCGCGATCCTCAACGCATCGCTTTAATGCGCGCCAATGCTTATGATCTGGGTGTGCCAGAGCTAGAGATAATTGAGGGTGTAGCACCCGCTGCCCTTAGCGATATTGGAGAACCACCAGATGCGATTTTCATTGGCGGCGGGGTATCTAATCTTTCCATTCTCAAAGCATGCCACGAGAGCCTTAAACTCGGCGGAAGATTAGTTGCGAATGCAGTAACCTTAGAAGCCCGCCACACATTTTTTCATTTTCGTGAGCAGTTTGGTGGCGAAATCACACAAATTAATATTTCACGTTCAGGGCCTGTTGGGCGCTTGAGTGGACTCCGTCCAATGCTTGAAATTTGGCAACTGTATCAGGAAAAAACATGAGCGGCATCCTTTACGGTCTAGGCGTCGGTCCGGGCGACCCGGATCTCATCACCCTTAAAGCCTTACGCATCATACAAAAAGCGCCCGTCATTGCTTATCCCGCGCCCGATATCGGCAAAAGCCTCGCCCGCGCTATCGCGGGACCTCATATTCCAGCGAATAAAACCGAGATCCCTATTCTAACACCAATGGTACCCGATAAATTTCCCGCGCATGATGTGTATGATAAATACGCCGCCAAGATCGCGGGCCACCTCTCAGCGGGTTGCGATGTCGCCGTCCTGTGTGAGGGCGACCCCTTTTTATACGGATCTTTCATGTACTTATTTGCACGCCTTTCCAACACCTATCCAACTCAAGTTGTTCCGGGCGTTTCCTCCCTTGGTGCATGTGCAGCGGCAGCAGGCATGCCTCTCGTATCTCGTAATGAAATTTTAAGCGTTGTCCCGGGGCCATTGGAGGAAAATGAGATTGAGGGCCGACTCAAGCAATCGAGTGCAGTCGCTATTATGAAAGTCGGCCGGCACTTGGATAAAATACGCAGTGTTGTCAACCGACTGGGCCTCCAAAAATACGCACACTACGTGGAATATGCATCAATGAGCGACCAAAGAGCAGTGCCCCTCTCTCAAATAGAGGCCCACAATGCCCCTTACTTTTCGATGATACTAATCCGTCAACCGTCAGGTGAGGATGGGAAGTAACCATGGAAAAACACTCCCCTGTATTTATAAACCTCACATCAAAAGGACTGGAGCAATCACGTTTAATCATCGCTTCACTCGGCAGAGGGGAGTCGCACGGGCTTTTTAGTCGCGTCTCTGGCGCCGAGCATACTTTCAAAGATACCGTGGCACATATTCGAAACTTGTTCGCAGACGGGCGAGATATTATTGGTCTGTGCGCGGCAGGCATCTTAATTCGGGCAGTCGCTCCACTTCTCAGCGAAAAAAACATAGAACCAGCCGTTCTTGCTATAGCTGAGGATGGGAGCACAGTGGTCCCATTGATCGGTGGGCATCGCGGTGCAAACCGGCTTGCTGCCGAAATCGCTGAGATACTTGATATCGCTCCAGCTATCACAACGGCAGGAGACGTTCGATTGAAAATCGCACTTGATGATCCACCTCACGGCTGGTCCGTGGCAAACCCTGCAGCTACAAAAACTATTACCGCTAATCTTCTTGCTGGAAAAACTACCGGATTAGATGTTCAAAGCGGCAATGCTAATTGGTTAAATCCCGAACACTTCTCTACAAACCACAAAACCCCTCCTGCAGTGACCATAACGCATTGCAATACTAAAGAGGACGCGAGCCACCTCGTTCTACACCCACCAGTACTCGCAGTTGGCGTTGGATGCGAACGGAACTGCTCTCCAGAGGAATTAATAAAATTAGCCGACCTGGCACTGGATCAAAGCGGTCTTGCGAAAGCTAGCGTCGGGGTGGTCGTGTCAATAGATTTAAAAGCCGATGAAGCTGCGTTGCATGCCCTCGCCGATCATTATAGAGTTGAGGCACGGTTTTTTTCAGTCGCAGAATTAAAGGCAGAAACCTCTCGACTTGCAAACCCTTCGGACGTGGTATTTGCTGAAGTAGGTTGTTATGGTGTCTCAGAGGGGGCCGCACTCGCAGCTGTCGGGGAAAACGGTTCGTTAATCGTTACCAAAGTTAAATCTCAGCGCGCCACCTGCGCAATAGCGCTGTCAGCGCCTGGTGAGTGTTTAAGTACACCAGGTAGAAAACGCGGAAAGCTAACCATTGTTGGAATCGGACCGGGTGCTGCAGCTTGGCGAACATCGGCCGTTACGCGCGTGTTGACCCACGCAGATGAAATCGTTGGATATAGTCTTTACCTCACTCTCATTAATGACTTGATCGCGGGCAAGCCTTGCCACAGCTCAAGTTTATCAGAGGAAGAAGCTCGCGTCCGCTTAGCCTTGGAGCGCGCAGCTGAAGGTTGGGACGTCGCACTTGTCAGCTCAGGTGACGCTGGAATTTATGCTCTAGCAACTCTAGCATTCGAACTACTTGACAGAGAGAATAATCCGGAATGGAATCGTATGGAAATACGTGTCGAGCCCGGCGTATCTGCCATCCAAGCTGCCGCGTCCCGGATGGGAGCACCAATTGGACATGATTTTTGCACGGTTTCACTCTCGGATTTACTGACACCATGGGAAGTAATAGAGCAACGCCTTATTGCCGCTGCCGAAGGTGACTTTATCGTTGCGTTATATAACCCTGTTTCAAAACGTAGGCAAAATCATATAATTACAGCACGTGATACACTTCTGGAGCACCGGCCGGCTTCGACACCGGTTATACTTGGGCGTAATTTAGGCCGTAAAGGAGAAACTTTGGAAGTACTCCAATTGGATAAATTAACCCCCGACCGAGTTGATATGTTGACCCTCGTAATTATCGGCAACAGTCAAACTCGCCTAATGGAGAGAGGGCAAAAGCAATGGGTATACTCGCCTCGAGGTTACGCTAAGAAAATGGGAGAGGTAGCTTCATGACTGTTCACTTCATCGGGGCCGGGCCCGGTGCACCAGACTTGATCACCGTCCGCGCCTTAAACTTGATTCGCCAAGCTTCCGTTATTTTGTATGCTGGCTCACTAGTGCCAAAAGCCATATTGGCAGAAGCCTCTAGCGGCACAGAAATAACCGATACTGCTAGTATGGACCTCGACGCCATTATTGGGGCCATAAAATCTGCCCATGTCAAAGGTCAAGATGTAGCCCGCGTCCACTCCGGCGACCCATCCCTTTATGGGGCTATCGCAGAGCAAATGCGCCGTCTTGATGCACTTGGTATATCCTATGACGTGACACCAGGCGTACCCGCTTATGCAGCAGCGGCAGCCGCCATGAAAAAAGAATTGACGTTAGCAGGCGTTTCACAAAGTATTATCCTGACCCGAACAGCGGTCCGATCATCTTCAATACCACCGGGAGAGGAATTAGCTGAGCTGGGAAAAATTGGCGCTACACTAGCGATCCACTTATCGATCAATAATTTAGCTAAAGTGGTGCGCGAACTTTCACCCCACTATGGTCTTGATTGTCCAATCGCCATCGCCTACCGTGTCGGTTGGCCGGATGAGTTAATAATCGAGGGTCAATTGTCAGATATTAGGAAAAAGATAAAATCAACTGGCATCACCCGTACAGCCCTAATTTTAGTCGGCCGCGTACTAAAGCCTGATGACTTCGATGACAGTCGGCTTTACGCCTCCGACCACCATCACATTCTTCGACCACGAAGTTCCTAAACCTGATGTGCGATCCACGCAATAACGTCCTCAATTGACGTGGTACTGTCGCCTTCGCTAATTGAAGGTGGTGTAATCAAAATAATCGGGCATCCGATCCTTTGAGCCACTAGAATTTTTTCTGGGACACGCCCACCCGACGCCTTACTCACCAAAGTATCGATATTGTGGATTTCAAATAATTTCCGCTCGTGCGCGTCATCAAAAGGTGGACGACCAATCGTCAAATCATAATATTTTAAAGGCAACTTGTTTGTCGGAGGGTCAACTAACCTTACAAGAAACCAAATCGACCCTATTGAACTGAACGCTGAGACAGTCTGGCTTCCTGTTGTTAAAAATGTTCGCTTTGAGATCTGCTTTAAAATCTCGGCAGCTTCATTCAAGTCCTCAGTTAGGTACAAATACTCACTAGCTGGCAAATTCCAATTCTCGCGTAATAAATTTAGCTTGGGCGTATTCATCTGTCGCGCTGCCTCAGATGCATGGGCCGAGATTTTTTGCGCAAATGGATGGGTCGCATCAACCAGGAGGTCAATTTTATTCTGACGTAGATAACCTCTCAAGCCATCCACGCCCCCAAAGCCACCGACGCGAACCTTGCCAGATACGTCAGGATAACGGGCTGTGCGGCCTGCCCACGAGGTGGTGACGTCTACTCGACGACTAAACCTATCGACAATTCTGTCAGCTAACAACCGCGCCTCAGACGTGCCACCGAGGATAAGGAGCCGTTTCATTTAGGCGCTGACGCGTCGCCGCTCGCATGACCAATCAATTTACCTTCACGGTCAAAAACTATCACGTCGACCTCCATATCTCCCGCAAGCGTCGCCAATGCCGTCCCCCGCGCCATCGCTGCAATTGAGTTCGCGATCTTTAGGTTATCCTCTTTAGCAATATTTAAAGCCTCCAGCGCCGTATTTCCCCCAGCAATTCGTTTCACGGTATTTTGACTCCCGCCAGCACGGCGAGCTATTTCAGCCAAGCCACGCATGTCCACACTTGAACGGCCCGAATGCAGGTCTAAATGGCCTTGCGCAAGTTTAGTCAACTTACCAAAACCTCCAACCAGAGTCAGACGTTCAACAGGCTTACGACGGAGATACTTTAGAAGACCGCCTGCGAAATCACCCATGTCAATTAGAGCTTGCTCTGACAAATTAAACATTTTCTTTATCGCGGATTCCGATGTCGATCCAGTTGCGGCAGCGATATGCAATATGCCCTGCGCAAGTGCCACGTCCACACCCCGGTGTATGGAGTCGATCCATGATGCGCAAGAGAATGGGACCACAATGCCTGTTGTTCCTAATACTGATAATCCACCTTTAATTCCAAGTCTACCGTTCATAGTTTTTAAAGCCAGTTTGTTACCGCCAGGAATAGAGATGGTAATGTCCAGATCAGGTTTAGCTGTATTTGAGAGTGCTTCGCAAAGATTTTCGGAGATCATCTGGCGTGGCCCGGGGTTGATGGCGGGCTCTCCAACAGATAACGGTAATCCTGGGAGGGTTACCGTACCAATACCCTCTCCGGCATGAAACTGGATGCCTTGGCCAATTACGCCCCTTGCCACGCGCACAATAACCTCTGCACCATGCGTGACATCCGGGTCGTCTCCAGCATCTTTAATGATGCCAGCTTCAGCCCAATTATAACCACTGGATTGTCTTGATAGTTTAAAAGTTGGTTTCTGGCCATTTGGGAGAATTATTGTTACTGGGTTTTCAAAATTCCCAGTAATTAAAAATGAAAAAGCCGCTCGCGCAGCCGCAGACGCGCACGCACCGGTGGTCCAGCCTTTTTTTAGGTTTCCCTCTGGTTTGCGAGCCATCATAGAGGTAATGTATCTATCTACTCAGCAAAATACGAGAGTTTGCATAATGGTTAAATCTAAATTTTCTAATCAGCTATCAAAACCTGCCGAGGGGTCTGGAAAAGAGACCGGAATTAAACCCACCAAATCAGCTCCGAAAAAAAGTGGTCTCTTGGGGTTAGTTATCGCAATTTTCCTCGTTGGCACAAGTCTTGTGGTTCTGGTCTTAAATCGTCATTTTGAAAACGAGCTTGGCATGAGCGAAGGCGGTGTAATTCGAGGGTCAGAATCTAGAGGTCAAGCGACTATAGGCGGACCTTTTCAATTGACAGATCACCATGGGAAAAAAGTCAATGAACGAAATTTTAGCGGCAAATACATGCTAATTCACTTTGGTTACACATATTGCCCTGACATTTGCCCTGCGACACTAACAGAAATTTCTAATACATTAGACAACCTTGGGGAGTTAGCAGAACAAATTATCCCAATTTTTATTACAGTTGACCCAGAGCGTGACACGCCTGAGCAATTAAGGGAATATGTCTATCATTTTCATCCACGTCTGGTTGGCTTGACAGGTAGCTCCCAAGAAATCAGAGCTGTTACTAAGCTTTTCCGAGTATATCACTCAAAAATTGAGCCCGAAACCTCAAATCGGGATCCCGATGACTATTTGGTTGATCACAGCGCCCTAGTATATTTCATGGGACCGAATGGGGAATTTGCGCGTCACTTTAGCCATACCTCAGATGCCGAAACAATGGCGAAACGAATTAAGGAAACAATCAACCCTTGAACGCGAAACTAAACCTGTCGACCGGGACGAAAGGCCTTGTCATTGCCTCGCCTAAATCAGGATCCGGCAAAACATTAATTACCTTGGGGCTACTCCGGCATATAGCCAATACTGGAATTGATGTGGTCTCTGCAAAGGTTGGTCCTGATTATATCGATCCAGCCTTTCATACCGTGGCCAGTGGACGACCATGTCGTAACCTAGATTCTTGGGGCATGCGCCCCAAAACTCTGAAAAAAAACCTCGATAGGATAGCTGTTGACGGGTCCATAGTAATTTGTGAGGGAGTAATGGGTTTGTTTGATGGCGCAAGGGTTGATCCCACGGAACAGTCTGGTTCGACAGCAGACATTGCCCTTTTTACCGGTTGGCCTGTCGTTCTTGTTGCGGATGCGGACGCCCAAGGGGCATCTGCAGCAGCCTTAGTTCGCGGATTCGCTACACATCATGAAAAACTTCAAATAGCAGGGGTGATTTTTAATCGTGTAGGTAGCGAGACCCATGCAGAAATTCTAATTTCCAGCATGACAAATTCATTGCCCCATATACCCGTCCTAGGGTGTATTCCGCGTGGTGAGGCTCTATCCCTGCCTTCTCGGCACCTAGGATTGATCCAAGCGATTGAACACCCAGACCTAGAAGTATTTATTGAAAATGCGGCCACCATTGTCAAAAAAAATATAGATATAACCGAAGTCTTGGCACTGGCTTACAGTAGCTATAATAAACAAAAGGACTGTAATTTAGCATTGCCCGTTCTTGGACAGCATATTTCCATTGCCAAAGATGACGCTTTTAACTTTGTTTATCCGCACGTATTGGAGGGGTGGCAAGATATGGGAGCCGAAATTTCAACATTCTCGCCCTTAGCTAACGAGATACCAAAAGCATGCGCCGATGCTATTTACTTACCCGGGGGTTACCCTGAACTATACGGCGGCCAATTAGCAGCCAACAGGCTTTTTATCTCCAGCTTAATTAAAGCAGCTGATAAAGGAGTTTCTATTTTTGGCGAATGCGGAGGCTACATGGTTTTAGGAAGAGGTTTGGTAGACGCTAGAGGCACACGACATACAATGGCCGGTCTCCTAGCACTCGAGACCAGTTTCGAACACCCGCGCCTGCATCTCGGCTATCGTAATGCTCAGCTAGCCACTGATAGTCCTCTGGGATCAAAAGGCAGTAATTTCCGGGGACATGAATTTCATTATTCTACTATAATATTTGAGGATAATACGAACCCACTATTTGTAATTTCTGATGCCGCTGGCAGTAAATTAGGAACGTCAGGCCTCCAGAATCGTTCCGTAATGGGATCATTTATTCATCTGATTGATCAACAATGATTATACAGTTTAATATAAGTCCAACTCACTAGGGATTACGCGGAATTACTGCACGCACCATCTCAACAAAGTAGGCACTATTATTGAGACAAAGAGGAAAGCCTGTGAAGCTCCAGAATTTAAAAATCGGTAAATCGGCACAATTTTGGAAACAAAAGAGTCTGTCTGAGACGACCCGCGAGGAGTGGGAGTCACTTTGTGATGGATGTGGAAAATGTTGCCTAAATAAGCTAGAGGATGCCGAAACAGGGCAGATTTATCACACCAATGTGGCATGCCGCTTGTTAGATAACACCACCTGCCGCTGCTCGAGTTACACGGACCGCAAACGATTTGTCCCTGAATGTCAAATCCTTACTCCTCAGAACTTGAAACGTTATTCGTGGCTACCCTCAACATGCGCCTATCGATTAGTGTCAGAGGGTTCCGATTTGCTATGGTGGCACCCCCTTGTATCAGGTGATCCTGAAACGGTTCACAAGGCGGGTATTTCCGTGCGTGGTCGCGCGGTATCAGAGCGCCACACAAATGATTTAGAGAAACATGTGGTCAGCTGGCCCGAATAGCTTTCACACGCAATCTCATATTGATAGGAGACTAAAACGTGACCCTAAAAGAAGACCGATTTACCGGTGTGCTGCCAGCGGCACTGACACCATTAAAAGACGATCTAACACCTGACGATGCGCTGATGGCCAAACATTGCCGCTGGCTATTGGATAATGGAGCTACGGGACTTGCTATCCTTGGCACCACGGGCGAGGCGAATTCACTCTCACTAAAAGAACGAATCCGTATTATCGATAGCTTGGTCGAGGCTGGAATTCCCGGCTCAGCCCTTATGCCAGGCACAGGAGGCTGTTCAATTACGGATTGCGTAGAGCTAACACGGGTTGCGGTAAACGCGGGGGCCGGTGGGGTATTGATGCTACCCCCATTTTACTACAAGAACCCGAGTGACGAGGGATTATATGCCTTTTTTTCCGAGGTGATACAGCGTGTGGCTGATAGTCGATTGCAAATCTATCTTTATCATTTCCCACAAATGTCAGCGACACCGATTAACTTTAATCTAATTGAAATGCTTGTGAGAGTTTACCCCGATACAATTACTGGCATGAAAGATAGCTCAGGTGTCATTGACAACATGACCGGTGCAGCGAGAAATTTTCCCGAGTTCCACGTGTTAAGCGGCGCTGACGATCTCTTATTACCATTGTTGAAAGAAGGCGGAGCGGGTGCCATTACAGCTTGCGCAAACGTTTGCGTATCTACCCTTTCAGAGATTTATATGGGGTTCCAAAATGGTAAAGACGTTTCTAACTTGCATTCACAAGTTGCCGCAATCCGTAAAACTATAGCTAAATTTCCACTGTCTGCCGCGCTCAAACAGTTAGTCAGCAGACATACCAATAATGATCAATGGCTTCGCTTGCGCCCACCTTTGGCATTATTATCAGATGCTGAAGTTAAACAGCTCTATGCAGAATTTGACTCCATTGGATACGACTTACCTGAGGCCGCGTGAGTAGGTTACTTAATAAGGAATACAGACTAAATATCAGTGGACGCGATATACCTGTTCGGTTGCGCCGTAATCGGCTCGCGAGGAAATTAATTCTTCGCACGGAAACCTCACGACCCGACAGTAAGTTCGGGGTCGTCCTGACGCTCCCGAATGACATATCCGAATTAAAAGCATTTAACTGGGTAAAAACACAAATCCATTGGATAAATTTGCAACTTCAAAAATCCCCTGAACGGGTGGTATTTAAAGATGGCATAATTATTCCGTTATGCGGAGTTAATCACGTGGTCCGCCACAGACCTAGCGCGCGGCGCGGGGTCTGGGCGGAGGAGGGGCTTATCAATGTCAGCGGTCAAATTGAATATTTACCTAGACGTTTGACTGATTGGCTTAAGAAACAGGCGAGAAAAATAATCACGGAACGCGTTACGGAAAAAGCCGCTGCAGCAAATGCCAATTATGGGCGCATTTCGGTCCGGGATACACGCACTCGTTGGGGTTCCTGCTCATCTAATGGCAATCTAAATTTTTCATGGAGATTAATACTAGCGCCACATTATGTTTTTGACTATGTCGTTGCGCATGAGGTCGCACATCTTCTAGAGCATAATCATGGTACCCAGTTCTGGAAGCTTGTCGATACGCTGACCGATGAGCGCAAGAGAGCAAGCGCATGGCTGGTTAGATATGGTTCTGACCTACACCGCTATGGCGGATGAACCAATAATTACGAAATTTATTGTACGGGCCGTAGTTTCCGAAATAAAGGCCTTGTCCTCGATATGAGTTTTAATTTTTACACAAGGTATATGTCACTCCTCATTAGTTATTTAAAATTACTTTGCTTCAAGATTTCATATGTGAGTTCATAGCATTAAGATCTCGATTAGAACGTCGTTCATTTTTTTGTCATGCTTCGGTTGTTCATTAAAAATAGATCCCAACATTATCAATTTCGATTTCCGTTCAACAACACTGTGCTTTACAAGCGTTATTCAGAACTCGTCGTACTTTTTCCATGCGCCAAGCATAGACGGAACTTACGTTTCAAACGTCTGGTCAAGGTCTCACAAACATTTTACGCAACCTCACAAGCTGGTAGTCAGTTCAGGATATTGAGAGAGGGCTTAACGATCTTTTGCGGGCATACTTCTGCATCGCTTACTCTCCAAAAATATGCAGATCCAGACGTTCAAAGGGATATTCAGACGTTTTTAAGAAACTCGTCTCCGAAGACCCATCCCTTTATCGCCACATCACTGAAGGGCGAGACGACATGCCCGCGCATATGTAAACCGCCCTGACTGACGTCTCCCTAAAACTACCTGCCAGCGACGGTTTTATGGTTTTGGAAACATGGCAAGGAATTTACCTATTCGAATATCGCCATGACCCACACAGCCAACAGTCAATCCTACACTCAGTGGGCGTTTCATCTTAAACGGTTGTCATCTTGTCTGATAGCTAACATCGGTCCATAGTATTTTTATATCCAAGATGAATGACGATCAATAGCGAGCGGCATACGCAGGACGCATTACAAAATGCTTTGACTACATTATTGAGTGATTGAAGAACCTGTATAGATCCGTTCCAATTGGCTATCACGTCACCCAATAAGGTTAACTAATGCTCCACGCATTAGATTGTGCGATCCAAGGTTACTAAAAATTCGCACCATAAACTGTTTATTAAAGTCAAGCGAGCCATCCACAACGCGTTGAAGACTCTCCAGAGTTGCAAGGCGAGTTTCTGCGCGACTGATCGCCCGTGTGACTGCTGTCAAGGCCTTGTTAATGCCACCATTAGCTTTGAGGTTAATGCCTAAAAGACCAAGTCCAACGCTGTCTAGTGGTTGCGCCATAACCTCCAACCCACCACCAAAAGCCGTTGTTTGCAATCGGACCGCCCCATTCAAAGAAGAAATTAAGTTGACACCAGAAACAGCTGTCTTTTGCACCAAGCGGTCGATATCACTCAGAATACTATCAATCTGCACTTGAATATTGATAACTGAAACTCGGGTCCAGCCTCTGTTAAGCAAATTAACGTCGGGACTCGTCAAAGATGAGGCGGCTAAACGGATACCATCACGCAAAAAATGCAGTCCGCTTGTGATACTTATACCAGCCGATACGGCTTCACGTAGAGCTTCGCGCGCATCGTTAAGATTTAGCCCAGAGCGAACCTGCTGGTATCGAGATGGCGTCACCCCTTGCGGCCTAAATATGCCCTCCTTTGCAGCCGAAATTTCGGGTATAACTGGTATCGGAGACACTCGCTGCCGCAATGCCATAGACCCAGTCTGCACAAACTCTAATCTCAATACTGGGCTGATTTCCATGCCGTTGTGCTCAATCCAATTTTCAAAACCTTGTAAAATTATCTACAAAATAAACAGATTTTATCTATGCTGAGGGATAGCGACAGCAACTCCCCAGCGTGATTCAATCAAGGCTCTCAAATAGAATTTTACTAGATAAAAAAACTTACAAATAAATATTGTATAAAAAGCAGTGCATTTATCAAAAAGCGACAGCTTTAATATATTTAAGCGGCACAAAAACATTTTGACAAGGTCCCATTATCGATACACACATTAACTATATTTGAACATTATATTTGTAGTTCATTAAAGGAAGAAGATTGGTTTTTCGAACTAATGGGCCTGTGTGTGATGACATGATACCCATTTCAGTTACTGGAAATGTCTTACAGAGGAACACCATAGAGCCTGCCGACAAGAATATCCTCAATCAGATCAATTAATAGAGACTGAGAAATTTCGAAAATGAAATTTAAGAAAAGGTTATTGAACCCCAATAATAAGCTTTTTCTCGAGATATGTGTAATTCCCTCACCAGTCGTTACCCAAGCTCTCGCAGCAGCTGGAGCGGATGCTATAATCGTAGACCAAGAACATGGTGCTGTCAGTAGCGATAAACTGCATTCAATGATCGCTGCAACTGCTGGGACAAACTGCGCACCGTTGGTACGGGTAGCCGAGAGACGCCCGGAATACGTCAAGGTCGCTTTGGATCTTGGGGCAGAGGGCGTGGTGTTTCCCCTGATCAAAAATGTTCAAGATGCACAGTCGTGTGTTTCAATGCTGGACTACCCCCCGAAAGGTAGCCGTGGCTGGGGACCCTTCATTGCACACTCGCGATGGTCTGTAGATTTGCTGGATTACAAAAAAGCTTACGGAGAGGGATGTGTTTGTATCCTTCTGATTGAAACGATAGAAGCAGTGCAGAATATTTACGATATCTGTGAAGTCGATGGTGTTGATGCTGTTTTTGTTGCAAAATTTGATTTATCAACTGCGTTAGGTGTTTCAGGTCAATTTGACCACATAGACTTTATATCTGCCATTACTCGTATAGAAGATGCAGCAAAAAAAACAAAAACTCCACTCGGAGGTGGGCCCGTTCGGGATAAGGTTGAATTTAATGAGTACTGTAAGCGAGGTTATCAGTTATTCGCTAATTTTGATGTCCTGAGATTAAAGCAAAGCGTTCACGAAAATCTGTCATGGAGAAATTTTTAGGGTCCAAAATTATCAATTAAATTCGTAAGTTAATCTAGCCTGAAACAAATGCTTAAGTGATTTGTCTGCAACTTATTCTTATTATGGGTAATACCATCTTTACGAAGGTACGGCTTCGAATTAACGAAATACTGGAAATATGCATAAGAATTTAACACAGCTAACTAATGGCATGTCGATAACAAGGGCTCTATATCGTTTTTAACTGCCAAAAACTCTGCTCCGAACTTAGTTTAAAAGCGCCGGGCAAAACCCAGTGCAACGAATCTTATCCTCACGATCTTGATCAATATCTTTTATTTTACGATGGTGGACTGCCATTCGAGTTCGAGCAAACTGATCGGCTCCAGATAAAAAATATCGGGCGAGGGATGTCATTGAGGGAGCTGCCATTTCAGTTCATGCTCCATGTTTTGGAAAAGAAGGAGCCCCCATTATTGTCGCTCAAAAAATATGGTAACTCGATCTCTAGTGAGTTTTTGTTTGCACTCACCCCCTCCTCGCGCTTTATTCGATCTTGCGAATAGTAAGACCCAGACTAACGGACGTATAATCATGAAGCAGCAAATCACATTACTCGATGGTGGGATGGGACAAGAACTATGTCGTCGCAGTGGGAAACCGGCATCACCGCTTTTTTCTACTCAAGCCATGATTGATAACCCAGATATGGTTGTTGAACTTCACTCTGATTATATCCGCGCCGGCGCCGATGTAATCTGCTTAAACGCCTACGCTTCAACCCCCGAGCGTTTACACAGGGACGCTGATATTTCTCTCTTTGAACCACTTCAGAAAGCTGCCGCGGCCGCTGCTCTGAAGGCTCGAGACCAAACACAAAAATCTGTTTTGATAGCTGGTTGTCTTCCCCCTCTCATGGCCAGTTACCATGCTGAATTAATACCAGAGGAGGCTCAAGCTATCGAGAGCTACGAGCGAATTGTTAAACAGCAAGAAACCGCAGTGGATTTATTTATAGCAGAAACAATGTCGTCTATTTCCGAGGCACATTATGTCTGTAGAGCTGTGGCTAAAACATCAAAATCAATTTGGGTATCTTTTACGGTTGATGATTCTGATGGTACATTACTTAGGTCAGGAGAGGCTCTGAAAGATGGAATAAAAGCGGCAGTTGCAGCCAACGCCGAATGTATTCTTGTGAATTGTTCCTCTCCCGAGTCAATTAGACAAGCAATGCCTATACTTTCAAAAAATGAGACCTTATTTGGTGGGATGGCTAATACTTTTGTCTCAGCAGCGAAGCTAAAGGCTGGAGAAACGGTTGATACACTTGTTACAAGAAATGATCTCGGACCAGATGAGTATGCAGCTCACGCGCTCAGCTGGGTAGAAGATGGTGCAACTCTCATTGGAGGATGTTGTGGCGTTGGCCCCGGTCATATTGCTGAAATTCGACGCCGAATCGATATGATTTCATCACAATAAAATAACGACTTTGGTTTCTAGGGGTGTTTACAGTGCTCACTGCACTATATTAAAAGTCCGCCTAAATAGCATACATAATATTTTTGAAGCTTATGCTTGCCGCTTTAAATGCTTTAACTGAAGCGCTAAAAATATTGATACAACAACTAAGAAGCTTGGCTCAGTTCTTTTCAAAATTGATAATATTATGCACGTGGTCCACCCGTTCCTGCCTCACATCAATATCATTTGGCATCCAATATATTAGATCTTTGGGGGCTAATCTGTTTACTAGCCCCTCAACCAAGGACTGAAATTTTAACTGCAGCCAGCAATTTGTCGAACGAACCCCATCCTCTTGAATATCAAAGACCCCCCAAGGCAACATTATAATACGGTCATAGTAAGAGAGATCTTTTTGAACACGTTTAAAAAGATCTTTAGAGGATTTTTCTTCATTCCAAAAACCGTAATGAAGCCAAAATGCTAAAAAGTCTATTGGGCAGCGATCTTGGACAAAACCATCTGAACACTTTGTGACTTGGTCAATGGCCTCTGAATACAGCTCAACAATCAACAAGCTCTGGGCGGCGCGGGATAGGTCCTGAAAAACCAATCCATCTTCGCAACGACTTCTAAAACTTTCTTCAAGATACGGTAAATTAAGTGACTTAGACAAAGCCATGGCCAAGGATGACTTTCCAGTTCCCGCGCTACCGGAGACCGCAAGTTTAATTGTCATTGGGACCAAACGCCTGTTTCATTTAGCGACCCGGGGCACAAGCGCTTTGACCAAATTTGTCATCTCAAGAATACCAACAGGGACGCTGCCTTTTGTCACTATATAAGAATGGGATGTTTCACCACTCGAACGTGCAATCACGCTCTCCAAGGTATCATTAAAATCGACCTCACCATGCGCGTGGGGCGTTAGTTCACCATTAATCGGTGTCATAATTGAACGCACTCGCAGGACTCTCGCACGATTAATATCGCTGACAAAATCTTCAATATAGGGATCATTCGGGTGAAGCAAAATGTGTTGTGGATCACCTTTTTGAACGATGTATCCATCCTTCAGGATAACCAAGTAATCGGCAAGCTTTAAGGCTTCATCCAGATCATGAGTAATAAAAACTATTGTTTTGTTAAGCTCTGTTTGCAGCTCTAAGAGGAGGTCTTGCATGTCTGTGCGAATTAGTGGGTCCAAAGCCGAAAAAGCTTCATCCATCAACATGATAGGAGAATTAGAGGTTAATGCTCGACTGATCCCAACACGTTGCTGCATGCCGCCCGAAAGTTGGTGGGGATAGTGGTTTTCATAACCTTGTAATCCAACCCGGTCTAACCATTTCTTAGCTTCTCGTGCAGCCTCCTTGGGATCAGCCTTGCGAACCTTCAACAAAGTAGCAGCATTTTCAACAACAGTATGGTGAGGAAAGAGCGCAAATTTTTGAAATACCATTGACATAGTCTCTCGACGTAAATTACGAAGCTTGGTCTCGTCGAATGCAAGAATATCATCACCATCAACCTCAATCTCACCAGCTGTAGGTTCAATCAATCGGTTTAAGTGTCGAATTAAGGTTGATTTGCCCGAGCCAGACAAACCCATAATTACGGTAATTTGCCCATCTACCATTTCCATGTTGATGTCTTGTAGGCCCAGGACATGATCATACTTTTCCAATAAATCTGATTTGCTAACTCCATATCTAATATGATCAAGGGCAGAGCGAGCCTGTGTTCCAAAAATTTTGTATAGATTGCGGATCGAAATTTTTACAATATTTTCCACTGACTAGCTTAACCTCTTAATATTTTTCAGCGGTATTTATGCGGTCAAGCGCCGCTTTTGTAACGCGATCAAGAATAATTGCTAGTAAAACGATCCCCAAGCCAGAAATTAAACCAACCCCGAGCTCAAGATTTCGTATCCCCCTCAGAACAAGCACCCCAAGCCCCGGTGCTGATACAAGGGAGGCAATTACGACCATTGCAAGGCTCATCATGATTGTTTGGTTTACCCCGGCCATAATGTTTGGCAACGCTAGGGGAATTTGAACTCCATAGAGCTTTTGCCTACTCGTCATCCCAAATGAATCTGCCGCCTCAATAACATCCTTATCGACCAGCCGAATACCAAGATCAGTCAGCCGAATTACTGGAACGATGGCATAAAGGATAATTGCAATACCATATAATTTTGGTTCTGTAACCGAAAAGAGAAAGATTAGTGGAATAAGATAAACGAATGGGGGTAACGTTTGCAGCATATCCAGAACAGGAATAGTCATCCGCTGCAAAGTATTATTGCGTGACATTGCAATTCCGATGGGAACGCCAAGTAGCACACATAAGACGGCACACACAAAAATTATAGCTAACGTTTGTATGGCATAATCGTAAAGGTCAATCGCTGCGAGAAACATAAGACACAATGCGACAAACCCCACTAACTTTACGGATTTAGATGCAAAATAGACAACCCCCATCAAAACAGGGATCATTATCCACCATGGCATACCTTCAAACCCAACGAGAGCTGCCTCTAAAATCCAGCTTAGAGGTTGGGTCATAGGATCAAGCACAAATCGCAAAACACTCTTTATGGCAAGAAAGGCCTGCTCCAAGCCCGCTGTAAGATCGCGAGATTGGGGAAAATTCGGACACGCTTTATGTAAGGTATCCATGGATGGGAAAGGGAATTCCCAAAGCGACAACTCTTCACCCGACTGACCTCTACTCTTGGCCAGAAGTTCAGCCATCGACATCGGGCGGTCACCGCCTTGCTTCGCTAAATCGCACCAGGCTCGCAAACCAAGCCCGTCAAATATGAAATCATAGGTCGCCATTTTTAGGATGCTGCCTAACAACACGTTTGCAGTTAGTTTTGTCCGAGTGTAGTCGGTTTCGAGTGTGTTAAAAGAGACGGAACTGCGTTAGCCCCGCCTCTTTACTTGGATCTACTTCAGAATTGCTGACAATTTCTTATTTGCATTAGCGCTAACCCACTTCGACCATGTACCTTTCTCTTGCTTTAAGAAACGGACAGCCGCTTCTTCTGCGGAAGCTTTTTTATCTTTTTTCCACGCTAAAAGACCATTCATAGTACCCACATCAAAACTCACTTTACCCATGAGACTCGCAATCGCAGGTTCTCGTTTTTTAAATGCCGCTGTGACCACCGTTAGGACTGGGGCCGGCGGAAAGTCGGAAATCCCCGGATTTGGGGTTCCTTTATTCTGGTTTGCCGTATGAATTTTCGTGTCTATTTTACCTATAGATAATTTTTTCATTGGGTACTTGCCAAGCACTGCGGTTGGCCCCCAATAGTATCCGAACCACGGTTTCTTATCATCGTAGGCAGCAGCAATCGATGTCGCTAGAGTTTCACCAGATCCATGATTAAAAACCTCAATACCAGCGGCCTCCATTTTAAGAGCTTTTACCAAATTATCATTTACCTTTCGGCAACCCCACCCATCTGGGCAATTATTGAAACGCGCGCCAACTAATTTTGGGTTGGCAAGAACGTCTTTTACGGTTTTCAATTCAGGGTGCTTTTTCGCTAAATACTCTGGGATCCACCAACCCTCGAGTCCACCCGGGGATATGACCTCAGATAGGCGCTCAACTTTACCTGCAGATTCCATTTTTTTATAAACATCACCTGAAGAATTTAGCCAGAGCTCAGTGACGATGTCGGGCTCCCCGTTCTCAGCTAAAGATGCTACGGCAGTGGTTGTCGCAGATGGCACTTTCGTTACCTTGCATCCATAACCTTGCTCCATAAGAAACTTTGAAACTTCAGTGATTATTTGTGATGAAGCCCAGTTCATCTCGGTAATCGAGACTTTACCACAGCTTGCCGCGCCTGCCGAATTTGAAATCATCATCGCTCCAGCAATAGCGCCTACTATTCCGACGCACACCCCCCTCAGTTTTGAGGATGTTAACCTATTTTCTTTTGGAAAAAATTTTTGTTGTCTCATAAAGAAACTCCGTTTTGTTTAGGTTAGGTAAAATTCGTTAGATCCCGACTCATTCGTTTGGCCGGGTTGTAAAAGCTTCCAATCGCGCAATTAAGTTTTCATCTACATGAATCCCCCCCATCACGCTGCGAGAGCGGCTCAAAAGACGCTGACTTCCGGGAAGACGAGCCCCAGGCTGGCTTTCAATAGCTTTCTTAAGGTCTCCCATATTAAAGTCAAATTTACCCCCTGAAAAATAATCAGGTGCAATAGCTACAAAAAACTGGCCCGTCCGCGGAGGTCCTCCAGCATTGCCACCAAATTGACTGGCGTCCTTACCTAGGGTGGCTCCAGCTAACACAGCAGCAAAAATTTCAACCATTAGTCCAATACCAAAGCCCTTATAACCTCCGCTAGGCACCATACTACCTTTTAAAGCTGCCTCCGCATTGGTTGTCGTGTTACCCTCAGCGTCGAGAGCCCAGCCAGCCGGAAGCTGCCGACCAGCTCGAGCATGCATCATAATTTCGCTTTTGGCTACAACACTTGCTGACTGATCGATCACCAGTACAGCCTCAGTCTTTCCATATGAATTAGCCGCACCGGGCACTGCGAGAGCAACGGGATTGGTTCCAATCACCGGCGTAAAGCCGCCGACCGGAGAAATCGAGGCAGGGGCGTTGGTAAATCCAAGGCCTAGCAAACCCCGTTCTGCTAAATATTCTACGTGATACCCAAGAACACCGCAATTATATGAATTTCTAATCGCCAGTCCAGCGATACCAACTTCATGCGCTAAGGGAACAAGGCTCTCGAAACCAGCTTCAATAGCTGGATGAGCAAAGCCACACCCAGCGTCTACCACAACGGCCGAAGCGACAGGTAGCTCCACCTTTGGGACCGCCAAGCCAAGGACCTTTCCACATTGCACGTGCTCACAGTAAGTCGGCAAGTAAACAAGACCGTGGCTTGCAATCCCATCTCGTTCCGCAGCAGTAATGGCTCGAGCGACGGAAACCGCGGATTCTTCCCGCACTCCGGTGCTTTCAAGAGCACGACGGGCAAGGTTCTCGACAGCTGTCAAAGTAATCTTTCGAAGAGGCATACTTTCACTCAATCAACATCGACTAGTCCGGCACCCGCCCCGGACATACGCGACTGCTCACTCGAGGGGACCAGACATCTGCGAAAGAAGGAGTCCAGCCCGTCCCACGCATAACGATCTACTGCGACACCATCCTGAATTATCTTAGCGCCAAACCTTGTCATGCTTACCGGGTCAATGGTGATCCCTCCAATCCATTCCTTCGCGCAATCAAGACTAGAATCTAATACCACCACATTGGTTGGGCCTGCGCCAACGATTGTTTTCAAGTCGACTGCATCGAGGGTCACCGTACCGTCTCTCCTTAAGTTAAACCTAACCCCGGGCCATTTAATTACACGGGACCCTACCCGAAGAGCCGCTAGAAAGCATGCGACAAGTAGTGGATTATCGACATTCTTTACTGTGATAAATCCTTCGGTGCCCATGCGCAATCGGGTATAATCTGCTAGCGCCGAACCCACAAGGACTGAGGATAGTCCGTTTCTGCCTGTAAACTCAAGCCCCTCTCCTTTCTCAACTAAGCTGATAAAGCCAAACTCGAGCCGTTCATCTAAGAGTTTAAGAGATGATAATGCTATCGGTAAAGGGTCAATACCGAGTCTTGGCATCCACTTAACCGCTTCTGAAAAGTCCTCCGCAACCCCGAATGGAACCCCCGCGCCCACAGCTCCACGGGTGACTAAAAAAGTAATCTCATTCAAAGATACGATTAATGGAGATCTTGTTATGCGAGGACCTCCGGTTTAACAGGAAAGGCCCAACCATCTCCCTCGGCGTCACACAGTTCGTGTGGCATCGGCGCACCTTGAAACATCGTTATCCGGGTCCAGAGGTCTGATTTCGGATCAAATTTTGATGCTCCAAAAAAAGCGAGTTTAAAACGTAATAGATCAATTGGGCGCACGTCAGAGGAAATCAGGCTGTCATAAATTTCACCGTATGGAAACCGTGCCGTAGTCTGAACACGGCGCACAATATGGCGAAATTCAGGACGTCGTATCAGAAAAGCCGCGATGCTGGTATGTGGGTCGGCATTCATGAGTTCCGCCTCAAGGGCAGCAACATCTCGTCCAATTGCAAGAGGCATTTCCCACTCAACTCCTAATCCACAATAGCGATTGCTGAAACGAGGCTCCAGTTTATCCTCTGAATAGTACCAGAAGTATTGCTGCTCCTCGGACGTTTTATAATCGCGCTTTAGCGCCCAACAGTAATTGTTCTCAAGTAAATTTAATACCTCAGCAACCGTCATAACTGGATCAAAAACCTCTGCCCGATCAGCGCACATAGTGTCTGCTAAATCGTCTATCAGGTCTCCATGCGGTTCTAAAATCAGGCTGGTAATTAACTCTTGTCCTTCAAGAGAATAGGCACTCTCTGCCAATAAATAAAGTGCGTTCCAAGGATGCTCTTGAGAGAGGATATCGGTGTTCAGCAAATGATCTTCAAAATTAACCATTTCACTACGTAACTTGGTAATCCGACACGCTTGAACTTTGTCCTCGACTACCCACTCCTCAAGGTATCGGTGAATTTGGTTTGTAAGCTTATATAAAATATCACATTGTTGAGAGGTCACTGATGGCAAGTTACGAACTCTCATCAACGCGGTTTCACGAGCAACAACCCAATTATTAATAAGCTCAGGGTGTTTGACGAGAAATGGTGCCATGCCCAACCCAGTAGAATTACCTATTCCCAGGAACCGTTTGATCGCCGGATGCAACGCGACAGCGCGCCTCCCGCCAGTTGACCGAGCTACGTGTTCCACAAGATCTATGGTGAACCAGCGTATAAGGTAAACTGCGAGCATTTCGACCTGAAACGGCCCACGCATTTCCGGCCGCTGCGCAATCTTTTCATTGTCAGCACAGCCATATTTCCCGCTACCATACACCGCAGTAGTGCGCATGAGGTACCCAACATCCGACAGAAAATCAATATCCGGTTGTCGTCCCACAGCGAGTGCATCCACAACGTGTTTAAAAGCTCGCAAGCTTTTGTTGGCTCGTGCGACGGAGAGCTCCTTAGTCGTGAAACGTCCAGACTCTTGCCTCGGCGTATTCTCTGCTAATCTTACAAGATCGGCCTCTGTGGGGACCCCATCAAACAGATTGAAAGTAGCATCCCAAGCCTCAGCTATCACACGGTCTGAACGCTGCCCGGGCTCCAACTCTCTAGTAAACGCAACCAAGGAATAAGTGCGAGTAGGGGTGCGCGCAGCATAAACAGATGTACCATAGCCCTCCGCATCAACATCGAAAATTAACCGCTCAAAACCCCAGCGCTCGCCTGCCATGCGACGAACGAGGCTGCGCATAAAACTCAATCGGTTATGGTGAGATGCGCCCATGCGCTTCAATCTCATGACATCTCCGGGTCGCCTTGAATCCACCATCTACGGGGTCACTCCAGCGGCAAACGAGTTTTCAAAAAAGTTTAGCCAATTGCCACCCGCAATACGCGCAACATCATCGTCTGAAAAACCCACCGAGTGCAATCCTTTAAGAATGCCACCAAAATCTGTGTTGTTACCAAACCATAATGGCTGGTCTGGAAAACCCGGAAGCGTCGACGATCCCTCCCCAAAATCCGTGTCCCGTGTCCAAGTGCCATTTCGCATCCAAGCAACAATACTGTCCGGTTGATCTTGGCAAAGATCAGACCCAAACCCAATATGCTCAACACCCACGAGATCAGCAGCCCGAGCCACCATGGCGCAAAAATCATCCAGTGCGCAATTACTCCCATTTTTCAAGTGATGCGGGTACATCGAAAAACCTAGCATGCCGCCGCTAGACCCCAACGCCCTCAATACAGTATCAGATTTATTGCGCAATGCCGGTTGCCAAGATGCTGGATTAGCGTGCGTAATGGTGATTGGCCTCTCCGAGACCTCAATAGCCTCTAGCGTCGAACGTTCAGCCGAGTGGCTCATATCTATGACAATGCCAACCCGGTTCATTTCTCGTATTACCTGACGACCCATGCGAGTAATTCCAGGATCTTCATCCTCATAACACCCAGTGGCCAAAAGGCTCTGATTATTGTAACTGAGTTGCATAAAACGCGCGCCTAATTGATAGCAAATTTCAACTAAGCCGACGTCGTGCTCAATGGGTGAGCAGTTTTGAAACCCATAGATAATTGCGGTTTTACCCTCATGATGAGCTCGACGGACATCATCTGCTGTGCGACCCGGTAAAATTAACTCCGGGAACTTCTCGAAGCGCCGGTTCCAATCAATCAGGTTTTGAATGGTTTCTTTAAAATTCTCATGGTAGCAAATTGTTACATGAACAGCCGCGACCCCGCCTTTATTCATTTCCCGAAAAATTTTTTCAGACCATAAACTATACTGCAAACAATCTATGATGAGGGGCTGCGCTTTCATCACAAGTTTTGCCACATGACTTCACCTGTGTAGATATTTGTTGCTTTTTTGGGAATCCTATCAAAGTTTTTGAATATTTTTTTAAGCACTTACACACGCTCCCCTGCGTATTACTTAAGACTGCGTAATAATTTACGAAATAACACCCTTAATCCTAAGCGCCTATTTCCAGTGTTCTCTTACTTAGAAATATAATTCATCCCTGCGATATACCTTGTGCGGACAACCGTCAGTTGACAAGGTTTTTTTACGAAAAACAGCGAGCACAAAGTTCGCCAATAAGACAGTCATTAACTTCCAGTCTTAATTATTACTTTCAAAGAGCGCGTTCCGTCTAAAAAGGCGTCTCCTTAAAAGCCCCAAATACAAAGTAGAATAATCAGCACAGAACCGATATTGTAGCCTGCGGTAGTTAGGGGCCTAAGAGGTATAAGAACACCAATCAGGGCATTTTTGATTTTTCGTAGCATCAAACCATTGAGCGCGCTCACTCTTATTTTGGCACCAAATGATTAAGTTAAACCTCTCTCCCTTTCTAATAGTCTCCACATAGTGCCGGTTTTTCCCATGATGCAGTATCATTTTACCTTTCTTGTGCTTAATGAGGACCCGTTCATGTTCCCCTGATAAGGTATCGATATGCGTCGTGCACCGCTGACCTTCAAACTGCAAGTCAGAACCAACAAAACCGTCGTTTAAGCACAAGTTTATTGTTAAAAAGCTGTCGTCTACATGAAATCCTAAGTCTCGGTCTAGGGAAATCCCGTAACGAACTACATAACTATGAATTGAGTCGATAGTCTTAAGGAGAGCCCCCGGTAATACGTCAGGAGCGATCTTTTTAAAGAAAAAATTAGTGAAAGAAGATATAAACGGCTCAAGCCCAATTTCATTAGTGAGTATCGCATTCTTATGCATCGAGTTTGCTTGAGTTATTTGGTTCACAACATCAGAATTTTCATGCTGTTTTATGCGACTCAATATTAGATCACAAAACGCATCATTGACTATTTGACCATGGAAAATCCCGGCGCCTGCGTTTGAAAATTGAGCCGCATAATTAGGGTCATTGGCAGAAGCCGGCAAAAGGTAGTAGGGACTAAATTTAACGATGAGAAACCTCGCAATTTGATACAAGATTGGAGTAAACAAATAAGCAGCTAGCCACTTCGGGGTTAATAGAGCGTAAATCAAGGCCTTTAAGAAATACTTTAATATTACTGAGAACGTTGGTGTCTTAACATAACCCGTGGACGAATACGGGATATCGCTATTAATTATCTCTCAAAGATCATTGAGTATAGATTTTAGGATTTACCCTGAGACCATTGCAAAATAATACAGCAAGAGGGTGACGGAACCAATTTGAGAAACTCTTCTGATCACTTTGTGGCGAAGATGGTAGAAAATTCTGTTTTCCAAAGCTTCTAGGGTCCCTACAAGTCTAATTCCACCCCTTTAAACATGACAAGAGTGAGTCCAGACATGTGCTGAACAAGATTTACGAGGCGAACCCGTGAACGACAGAGAAGCACTACCAAGTTTTACAGCAAGCAGCAGTCCCCTTCGCTGGGCAGTCTTAACAGGGGTTTGGTTTGGTTTACCTCCCTCTGCTTTGTACTCACGGTGGTGATTTTGGCACCACTAGGTGCAGAAATCACAACCGGCCTTGGGCTCAATCATTCACAAATGAGGGGCGAGCTTGGCGCTTGGCAACGTGTTTATATTGGCTCCGCTATTCCACTTGGGATTCTCTCAGACCGTGTCGGCGTGAGGCGAGGCCTAATCATTGCTTTTACGATGATTATAATTTTTGTTATACTCCGCGCAAAGGCGGAGATCTATTGGAGCCTATTTATGGCCATGGCCGTGTTAGGTTCGGGTGGACCATTAGTCTCGGTTGGTGAACCTAAAACGATCGGTTTGTGGTTCAAACGTCGCACCCGCAGCATGGTAATGGGGATCTACATGACATCACCGATTTTAGGCTTCATGGCAAAACTTTCTTTAAACTAATGAGCTATTAATGCCGCATGAAAAATTGGTTGCCGGAAGTACTGTGATCCAGGGGTTTGGATGCGACCACTGCAGGTTTCATGGCATCAGTACCTGTCGTGTCTACCGTTTTTTCGTCGCTCGCAATTCCTAAGTTTGCCATTCCAAAAAGACGTGTATGGATTTTGGGGCTTCTCAATATCCCTAAAGTGGCGACAGAACCAACCAGGGTTTTCGGCGGCATATTTTTTCAGTGGCAGAAATCAGAGGTGTAGGCGGACCAATTTTAATGAATATCGTCTCAGACTTCAGCGGCGGATTTCCAGCCGCTCTCTTCATGCTTACAGGAATGAGCGTTGCGCTTTTTTTGTTGCTACTAACACTTCGTACACGCCAATAATACTGGCATGCACAATGGTTCCCTCCTGGATAGTTTTACATTAGACCACCGTCATATTACTCTTGTTCTGGGTTCTTTAAATCGGTTCTACCAATATTTTTTTACGAAAAATTGCCCTGCCTTCGAATTTAGATTGTTCCTAACTTGATAAAAATTATTTTTTCCCAATAAGCCTATCGTTTCTTAAGAAGATAATCTGAGAGGGAATAGCTTAATCCAAGTAAAGCTATGGAATTGATATGCCCGGCACGGTGTTGTCGAGGCAGAATAACTATCGCTTGGGAAGTCGCTTCTGGCATAGCGCGCAAATAAATGCTCGCCTGCCATTAATAAAGATTTTAGTGATGGGTCCCCTGCACTTAGGGCAAGCCTTTTGTGCGAAAATATTAAATTTTTCTCGGGATTTACTTGGATTTGCAATCGCTATGTCAGTGGTCAAAATAGCATTTTTCTTGGCACCAATGTTTAGTAGTAAAGCCGCATCATCCCACAACGCTTCTAACTGTTTCTGATTTAGGTCTCTTCCTCGGATGTCCGGATGTAACTTTTGCCGCCACAATAATTCGGTCCTGTAGATATTACCGATACCAGCGATTACAGATTGATCCATAAGTAGTTTACCAATAGGAACCCTACTATTTCTTATCCGATGAAAAACTCGCTCAGGTTCAGCATCCTCTCGCAATGGATCCGGCCCAATTCTATCAATAAGCTGTTCAATCTCGGGGGCTCTCAATAACTCACAAATAGTCGGGCCGCTAATATCAATGACGTGAGTGGCACTTATAAGACGCACCCGCACCGAGTTCTTTGCATCCTTAATTGGCCGTTTGTGTACCTTTATACGGCCGAAAAGACCAAGATGAATGTGCAAGTAGTAATGTTCAACGAAGCGATAAACAAGATGCTTACCATAAGCCTCAACCCTTATACACTCTCGGCCATTAAGCTTTTGGGCCCCCTCAACAAAACGGCCTTGGGGCGAGGAGAGGTTAACCACACGCCCCTTTAGCATATTATCGTGTTTTCGGGCAGCGGCGTGAATGGTATGGCCTTCAGGCATGTTTAATCTTTTCGCTCTTCGTAAAACGCTCGCAGAGGTGCCGTGAGCCTCATAGATCCCACGCGATACCTGACTTAGCTCCACCCCGCCCAGGAGGCAAGAATTATCAATTGTAATGCCAGCTCAAACGGCTTCACGCTGAAATACGCACAGTGTATCATTTCTATGGTATACCGATTGAGACACTGGTTTTATGGTACAGATAGCTAACGCTGTTGCACACAGTCTTTGATTGCGCGAGAAAACTCTGAAACCCCCATTATGGCGTCAGCGATTGGAAGTATCGAATTTTTGATTTAACTTCAATACCACTTGGATGCAAAAATATTTCCGTTGCAGGCGGGGCTGCATGTGCCATATGTGGGTACATGGAACAATTCGTATCAGTGTCCAATCTCACAAAAACCTACGCTTCGGGATTTCAAGCGTTGAACAATGTCAGTCTTGACGTTCGCGAAGGCGAGATTCTGGCGCTGCTCGGCCCAAACGGAGCAGGTAAGACTACACTTATATCAATCATTTGCGGGATCGTGAACGCCACTTCGGGGACAGTTACCGTGGCCGGTTACGATAACGTAAAAGACTACAAAAAAACCCGAGCTTTAATCGGCTTGGTACCACAGGAGTTGACAACTGACTCATTCGAAACTGTAAGCGCTACAGTCAATTTTTCTAGGGGCTTATTTGGTAAACCACCGAACACTCACGTTATTAATAAGGTCCTCAAGTCCCTCACTCTTTGGGACAAACGCGACAGCATGATTATGGCACTGTCTGGCGGTATGAAGCGCAGGGTTCTCATCGCAAAGGCGCTCTCGCATGAGCCACGTGTTCTGTTCCTTGACGAACCGACCGCAGGCGTTGATGTTGAGCTCAGAAGAGAGATGTGGAAAGTCGTCGAAGAATTACGCACTGAGGGTGTCACCGTAATCCTAACGACCCACTACATTGAAGAGGCAGAGGCGATAGCAGATCGGGTCGCAGTAATCAATCACGGGGAAATAATCTTGGTTGAGGAAAAGTCAGAAATGATGCGTAAAATGGGCAAAAAAAGGTTAGAATTTGAGCTAGTATCAACTTTAAATGAGGTGCCTCATACTCTCGACGCTTATGATCTAAGTCTGTCAACAGATGGACTCAGGCTCACCTATACGTATGACACCAACGCTGAACGCAAAGGTATAACCGCTTTAATGGGAGATCTTTCTGCAACAGGTATCCGTTACCGCGACATGGAAACGCAGGAGAGTTCACTTGAAGAAATTTTCGTCAATTTAGTAAGAGAGCCTAGATGAACATCCACGGGGTGCTAGCCATTTATCGTTTCGAGATGGCCCGAACACGACGGACGATATTGCAGAGTATTGTATCACCGGTGATTTCAACCTCACTTTATTTTATTGTCTTTGGTTCCGCTATTGGCTCTCGCATCAATGAAATTGATGGGGTCACATATGGTTCATTTATCGTGCCCGGCTTGATCATGCTGACCTTGCTAACTCAAAGTATATCCAATGCTTCGTTTGCCATTTATTTTCCAAAATTTGTGGGCACGGTTTACGAATTACTCTCGGCGCCCATCTCTTTTTTTGAGATCGTCCTTGGGTACGTTGGAGCAGCTGCTACGAAATCAGTTATAGTGGGGCTTATTATTCTTGCTACAGCTGGCTTTTTCGTACCGTTGGAGATTGCTCATCCGGTATGGATGTTGGTTTTTCTCTTACTCACTTCAGTGACATTTTCTTTATTTGGTTTCATTATTGGAATTTGGGCCGATAACTTCGAAAAGCTGCAACTGGTTCCTCTACTCATAATGACACCATTGGCTTTTCTTGGTGGAAGCTTCTATTCCATCGCCATGCTACCTCCAATCTGGCAAAAAATCTCACTTCTTAATCCCGTGCTCTACCTCGTGAGCGGTTTTCGTTGGAGTTTTTTTGAGAGTCAAGATGTGAGCGTCGCTTTAAGCCTTACGATGATTTTGTTTTTCCTGATGGTCTGCGTCGCAATCACGGCATGGATTTTTAAAACTGGATATAGGTTAAAATATTAAAACATATGTCTTGAAACCAAAACTGTGTCCAACGGAGAAATGTAATGACTTGAGAAAAAATTCGTCCTCAAAAAAATGTGTCCCTAAATGGGGATAAGCGTTCAGGAGCAAGACTAATATGGTTATTTTGTAATTTTTATACTAAACTGCATAGCTCCACAATGCAGCGATTGTGCAAGGAATTTTGGTTGGAAATGAGAAGCTCAGTTTTTATTTTTTTGGCTTTTATGGCCGTAATGCAAACAGGCTGCAAAACGATACCTTTGACAGCATCAAGTGAGTCCAGTGTCGTCTCCCTTGCCCCATGTTCCGCAAATAGTAACAGCACTGAAGATTGTGCAACCACTCAAACGAATGCGGACAAAGGGAAATATGTCGGCGAATTTAAGGGTGGTAAGCGGCATGGAAAAGGTACCTATACATTTATCAATGGGGACAAATACGTTGGGGATTGGGACAATGGACAGTTGCATGGGCAAGGTACTCTCTCGTTCGTCAATGGGGACAGTTACGTAGGTCAGTTTAAAAGAGGCGAGCGAAATGGGCGCGGCAAGCTTACCCTTGCTGATGGGGTAAAATACATTGGCGAATGGGAAAATGGACAAAGGCATGGCCAAGGTACCCACACTTATGCTAATGGAGATGAATACGTGGGCGAATGGGAAGATGGGCAAAGACACGGTGAGGGCACTCACACTTATGCCAATGAGGACCAATATGCTGGCGGGTTTAAAAATGGTAAACGCAACGGGCGCGGAACTTACACCTTCACCAATGGCGATAAATATGTCGGTCAGTTTCAAGATGGCAGACGACGGGGGCAAGGTACCTATACATTTACCAATGGGGATAAATACGTCGGCGAATTCCAAGACGGGAAACGGCATGGTCAAGGCACCCTTGTTTTTGCCAATGGGGACAAATACGTCGGTGAATTCAAGGATGGTAAAAAGCACGGACAAGGGACTCACATGTATGCGAATGGCGATAAATACATCGGTCAATTTAAGGATGGTAAAAAGCACGGGCAAGGCACAGTGACTTATTCAAAGTAAGCTGACTTACCGTGTTACCCAGTTGGACACGTGTAAGCGGGTGGACGTAGACAACTCCTCATCAAGCTGTATAGAACTACTTCAACCAAACGACTTGCGTTCCAACCCTTGCTGAATAATAAAATATTATACCGTGTGAGTTTTCACAGATAACATTAAATGAATGGCGTCCAATAATATTGGTTCACTGGACGTCATTTTTGACTAATTATACAAGACTCATCGAGTTAATATTGATAGCTTATAAATGTGTTTTCATATGTAACAGCAACTCGAAGCCTCCTGTGGCTCAGCCTCGCAATCTTGGCAGTACCTTTTTCTTTGAAAAGTAGCGATGCGGTTGAATTGTTGATGTTGACGACACCTAGTTGCACTTGGTGTGAGCTGTGGGAAGAGGAAGTTGGTGTTATTTATAATCTTACCCCGCAAGGGGCAACTGCCCCTATTCGCCGTGTAGACTTTGACAATAAAGATCTTGTAAGCTTTAAGCTACCGGTAATTTATACGCCTACTTTTATACTTTTCGTTAAGGGACAAGAATTAGGGAGGATAACCGGATATCCTGGGGAGGACCATTTCTGGATGTTATTGGATGAACTTTTGAAAAAGTTAACAAATCTAGAACGCCCAAAATGCCCCGATCTTCCTCACAAAAAAGCTCAGATCAATGGGAACAAGCCATGTTAAAAAACATCGTCCTAATTGCCACATGCCTAACACTATTTACCTCCACTGGCCAAACCAGTGATAAGCTCGGTTTAGTTTCATTTGAGGTTATGACTATCGAAACAGCGTTAAAGTTAGCGCAGGGAACGTTATCTGATTGTCGAAAAAAGGGTTATCAAGTAGCCGTTGCTGTTGTGGACCGGTTTGGTAATCTGCAGGTTACGTTGCGTGACCGTTTTGCAGGTGGACATACGCCTGAGACGGCCAGGCGGAAAGCTTGGACCGCCGTGAATTTTCGGACTGATACACTGACATTATCAAAGGATACAAAAATTGGGACACCGGCTGCAGGAGTTCGGTTTATCAACGATGCCTTAATGGTTGGCGGCGGAGTGCCAGTTCAGTCTGGGGGGTCGGTAGTTGGTGCCATTGGGGTGTCAGGTGCGCCCGGGGGACCAAGGGATGATGAATGCGCAAGAGTTGGTATTGAGACCATTACAGATCTTTTAGAGTTTTAAAAGCTTGAGTATCCACGTCTTGACCACTCAAGATTTAGATTTGGCACGTATTTATGGATGAATTATTAGAAAATGCGAAACGCGCAAGTCGATTTCTTAAAGCAATCGCGAATGAAAATCGGCTGATCATTCTCTGCAGCTTGGTTGACGGAGAGAAAAGTGTGAGCGAACTAGAGACTGTTCTTGGGATTCGCCAACCCTCATTATCACAACAATTGGCACGTCTCCGCTCAGAAGAACTGGTTGCAGCTCGCAGGGACTCAAAACACGTATACTACAGGCTAGCAAGCGAAGAAGCTAAAAAGATAGTCGAATTACTCTACGTTATGTTCTGTGCTAGCCCAAGCGCACAGAAACAACCTACTGTCAAAAATCTTAACAAATAAAGTCTATAATTTTAGTGGGCTGGCGAAACCGCGCTTCTCGAACATACCGTCCAAACAACGCATAATATCCGCACTCTAGTGGTGCCTCCTCAAAGCACAGGGTTCTGAAGAACTCTCACGAAATTTGATGACTCGACGGAAAAAAATAGGCCTCCATTTAGGAGGCCTATTTACACCCAAGTAAAATTCGGGAATGAAGCGATAAATTAGGACATTTCGCCTTCAACGACTGTAAGACCTAGAGACTGCCACCCCTGCATTCCATTCCGATAATACAAGAGTTTAGATGCGGGATAGCCCTCCCGGAGCATTGCTCTGATAGCTGTGGGCGATTGGCCACACCAAAGACCATTACAAAATAAAAGCACTGTCTTAGCATTGGAGCAATCCCAACTCGCCCCTTTTTTACATCCCAGTTCGTTTAACCGGCTTGCGACTTGGGTATAGGGGATATTCTTAGAGCCGGGGATAGTACCCTTCACATGCCATTCCACGGTACGAGCATCAATTATCAATCCACCGTTTTTCATATACTTAATAACTTCTAGTTCACCCACGGTCTCAACGCCCGGAGCAACTTTTTGGGGTTGGACACAAAATGGCGGGCATTTCCGTGACGTTTTAGCAAAGGCCGGGTTAATAACAGCGTTGTTATCTTGATTTCGAACAATTTTGACCGGCCCATTTTTTGTCTGAACGGTGATAGACATTATATCCTTAGTAATTCCGACCGGTTCAGCGTTTGCAACTATTGGCGCCAGAAATACCGCCGCCAAAATTATACTTAATAGTTTTCCCATGTTTTTCTCCTCCCATTAAAATTGTCTACAACTACAGTTTAACAACCTTCGTCGTCATCATCATCATCATCATCAGACGTCGGTTTCTTCTTCTCTTTGACCTCGGCAAGCTCCAACCAAGTATCGGTATTTGTTGCATGAACACACGTTCCAAACGTGAGCAAAAGCGTGATTGCGAACATGTAACAGAATTGTTTAGCAAAACTAATGTTGTGGTGTAGCTTAAATTCCATTCAAAACCTCTTAAAATTACTTGGGTACTTTTATTGCTTAGCCTTCGTAATTCATTTGCCGCGACTTAATAACACCAGCCTATTATCAACAAGCTTTTATAATAGCCATCACCAAACATAAAATTCTAGTTTTTTTTTCTAGCTCAACATTGATTTTATAAATTTTTTTAAACAATTACAAAAGAATGAGCTAACTATCGATTTTCCCAAAATTAGAGTTATTTCCGGAAACCAAAAAAGTTTTAGCTTGCTTTACCTTTAAACCACCGAAGTGGCAGCTCAACCAAAAGTCGCCAAGCCGGGAAATATCTCAAGAAGCCAATAAGCGATTTCAGAAAAGCCGCCTGTTAGGAATAGGGCACCAGTCGATACCAGAAGGATACCAATCCCCCATTCGACACTTTGCATATGGCGTCGGAACCGCTGTATGAATCCAAGAAATGGTCTAACAGCAAAAGCTGCAAATAAAAATGGTATTCCCAAACCAAGGGAGTACGTTCCCAGGAGCGATATTCCATAGAAAACCGAATCTTCACTTCCAGCGATAAACAGGATAGATGCTAGGATTGGACCCACGCAAGGAGTCCATCCGAAAGCAAAAGCCAAGCCTATAAAATAAGCGCCAATAAATCCAGCCGGTTTAACCTGTGCATGGAAGCGAACCTCACGATACAATAGTGGGATTTTGAGAAATCCCAAAAAATGAAGTCCCAGGAGGATAATAATCACACCGGCTATCTGAGCTAATAGATCGAAATAATCTGCCAGAAACTGGCTTAACGTAGATGCCGTGGCGCCAAGGATCACAAATATAGTTGAAAAACCCAGCACGAAGAAAAGGGCTGAGAGAAATACCCGACGCATCACCGCGGAATTAATAGCTTCACAGCCGGTTACTTGAGCAAGAGTGACCCCACCTAAAAAGCAAAGGTAGGGCGGTACTAATGGCAGAACACATGGCGATAAAAAACTTAACAAACCCGCGCCAAGTGCACCGGCGAAAGAAATATCGATCCCACCCATTACTTACACACTTATCCGGCCCCCAAAACTCGAATATTGTTATTACTCGGAACGGAGATTGTTTTCTTCTCTGAAATGTAGTGACTCAACAAGTCATAAATCGGAGGGCCCTCAGTCCCCTCGTTTACAGAAGCCCAACCGCTTACCACGTAATTTTTATGAGGGTCGACGGGCTTCCCATTTCGTAACTGCGTCATCTCTGATATGCGCTGACCGATAGGTTTAGAAACATCAATAGAGTAACTAAGCCCGCCAGTGCGGACCATGTCTCCGCCCTGTTGATAATAGGGGTCTGGATTAAATAGATTATCTGCAACATCTTCCAAAATATCTTTTATCCGCTTGCCTGTCATTTGGACCCTATACACATTAGGGTAAGTTATCGCAGTATGATTATATACCATTTCCTGTGTAATTTTTTGTCCAGGCAAAACGGTTGCTCCCCATCTAAACCCGGGCGATAACGCAATCTCAGAGTCTCGCCGCTCTAAAAGAGCCTCACATATTAAGTCATCAAAAGTTCCGTTGAAATTACTCCGACGGTATAACAACGAGTCGGTGGTTCCTAGCTCTTTTGAAAGTTCTTTTTCAAACGGTGCGCGGACCTTTTTTATAAGCGAGGCCATTTCCCGGTCTACTGATATCACATCAGACAAGACCGGTATTAACCTAAACGCGTAATCTTGGATTTCACCGCGAGCCACGTCTAGGTCCAAACGGGCCAGAAACTTACCGTGTGACCCGGAAGCGACCAAGAGAGTTTGACCAACCTTTTCTACTGTCGGAATTGCATCATGAGTGTGCCCGGTCAGGATAACATTAATTCCAGACACTCTGGAGGCTAGTTTGCGATCAACATCAAATCCGTTATGACTAAGAAATACAATTAAACCAGCGCCATCGGCTTGAGCCTCGCGGACACGCTTTTGGACCAAACGTTCTCGGATTCCAAAAGACCAGTTAGGCATCATGTATCGGGGGTTAGCTACCGGCGTATATGGGAACGCCTGTCCAATAACGGCAATTTTTATTCCCCCTCGCTCAAAGGTTGCAGTTGATTCAAAAACAGCCTCTTCCCATTCGGTGTCACGAATGTTTCCCGCTAAAAAGGGAAAATCCAACATCTCCGTAAGTTCTTTGACACGCTTATAACCATGGGTAAACTCCCAATGCGCCGTCATAGCGTCAACACCTAGCGTGTTCATGACTGCAACCATATCTGACCCACTTGTCTCCATTGATGTAAAAGAACCTTGCCAGGTATCGCCCCCATCTAGAAGCAGAGTATTATTTGGTCTCGATGCGCGAATGGCCTTAACCAATGTCGTCATCCGGTCAAGGCCACCGACCTTGCCGTAAGACCTAGCCAAATTATTAAAATCTACACTGGAGAAAGCGTACGCCTCTGCTGATCCAGCCTTTAGACCAAAATACGAGAGGAGAGCTTTTCCGGTGATGTGGGGAGGCAGGCCACTAGCGTTACCAACGCCAATATTGATGGATGGCTCGCGAAAATATATTGGTTTCAATTGGGCATGACAATCAGTGAAATTTAACAAAGTCACCTGACCAACAGGATCAAATTTCAGCAAGTCCCGCTCAGCAATCGCAAGCGGTTTAGCTGGCGCCAATCGTGAGTGTCCGAAAGTCATTGCAGACACAGCTGTTGCTACTTGAAGGAATTGACGCCTATCCATCATTACGTATATCTCAAAAAAAACAGGGGATGCCGATAAATGCATCCCCCAAGGTTGATTCTAAGTTAGCCTGGGCTTTTAGTTCCGGAGTGCCGGCGTTTCAATAGGTAGCCCCCGCGCTCGCCATCCCGCATAAAGCTCCAAATTAACATATTCGTCTGAACCGTACTTGTAGGGTTTAGATCGCACCTGCTTATTGCATCCACGAAAGCGTCTATGCAATGACCCGACCTTCTGCCATTTCAGTCGATAGGTCGGGAAACTATGGCCTTGCCCTTGAGAGAGCATATCCGCGCGAATTCGGGTCCCGGGATAGGCCTCATGGCAACTTCCACATGACATATCCAATTGGCCACGCCTTTCATTATAAAATGCCTTACCCTTTTCAAAGAATGGGGCTGCTGAACCGTCAACTTTGACGTTCATGGGCATACCACGTGACTGGTGTCTCACATAAACTGTCATCGCCAATAACTGACCCTTTTCCCATTTCCAAGGTGTAGCCTGCATTTGGCCCGTCCGACAAGTGTTTATCTGTTGCTCAATGTTTTTGAGCTTCCCAAGACCTATGTCAAATTTGGGATAAACCGCTCCTACCCCTCTCATCGTAACCGACGCATCCTGATGGCATGAAGCACAGGATTTTCCTGCTTTCCCATCCACCATAGACCACAGAGCTTCACCCTCATCCACAAGGGCCATACCAGGATTCTGAAAGTCATCATCTTGCATTGCTCGAGTTTCTTTTGTGCGATAGGTGTATCCGCTTCGCCGGTCTTCAACCTGATATTTCCCCCACTCCCCAGCATGCCCCGTCTCGTGCACTATTCCTAGCGCGAGGGCGAGACCAATAGAGAAAACTATAAATTTACACGCCATGTCATGAGCCCCTAACCGGTAACCATAATTTTCGCTGACTTCGTCCCAACTTGCCCTTTGTCGTCCGTCCAGCTGAAATCAAGTGATCCTGATTTCTCAGCTCTAACATAAAAAGACATGTAAGGATTGGCAGAAATTGCTGGGTGCCAGTTCGATGAGAACACTTCCTTACCATTATAATTACATGCAAACTTATTTATGATAAACCGTGGGATTTTTTTTCCAGTCTTTTTATTCTTTCGTAAACCCGTCTCCATTTTATGAGTTACAAGAGTTTTTACCTGAAAAACTTCGCCCTTCTTTGCTTTTTTGGGAACCTTTATACGGGCTTTAAAATTTGCCATCTCTAGCTCCCTCCTCCGTAAATTCAACCGCCACACCCGCCAATTGTCACCTTCACTGGTGCCTTGGCCATGAAAACGGATCCAGTATTCGTTTGCGCGACCGCAACGACATTCTGGGTCTTAATCATTCGCATCCGCGTGTTAGCCTGAGCTTTACCAGAAGCGGGGGAAAAATGGAATGACGCTACTTCTGGGCTCGGATTTTCATCAGCAAAAATATGCACGCTTTGTACGTGGTCTGCATCGGTCATTGGGCTGTCGACCGTAAAACCTATTGGAACAGTGTTTCCATTTTCAGCGATTTGTGGGGCTTCTATGGTAATCCGTCCCTCAGTCATTTTTTTGTCACCAATCAACTTCTTGATTTCTGATGCAACAGCCTTTGCATCTGCATAAACCAACCCGGGAAGCATACTAGTTGATAAAAGAGCTAGGGCTCCCGAACCACAAATTCTAAGTATGTCCCGACGATTTACCGGCTTCATTTCAATCCTTTGAACCATATCTATCTCCTCACGCAGGCGTTTTATTTTGTATATTCACTTCAAAGTCATCAAGTAAGCAACTACATCTTCAACTTGTTGAGCGGAGAGGATCGTCTTCCCCTTAAATTTTTTATGAACACGATTAAAGCCGGAATTTCTGTAGAAAGCCGGCATGATTGTATCTTCATTTATGAATTTTGCATTCACGAGTAAGAGTCGAAGTTCACCCTCTTGGTAGCGGCTCGCAACACCATTTAACTCTGGGCCCACTTCACCATGGTAAGGCTGTTCTGAAATCGGCATTACGTGACAGGCAAGACAGTTTCCTTTTTTACGGTTTATCACGACTTTCCGTCCATTGGCCGGATCGCCTTTTTTACCAGTCAAACTTTGCAAGATTGCCGGTACATTTAAACTCGGCAGGCTGTCTTCATCCACGACAACATATTGAACGATTTTTGACGACTCAACTGCATTAGCGATGGAAAACCCATGAGCGACTAAAGCAACCAGAAATGCCGTTACCAAGACAAATTTATGAGTCAAATGCCCCTCCCTAGATACCCTAGCATGCCCAGAGTTTTACCAAAGCGAAATCTCTGGACCAAATAAAGTAAGCCTCTTTACAGTTAAGCAATGCCCTGTCAATTAGTTGTTTTCTCTTTAGTCTACTCAATAAATACACGATATCAAACGCAAATAACCCTAAAATCTCTCCCTGCGAGTGCTGATTATTCGCAACTTTTTATCTACATCAATTATAAAATATCAAATTTATTGGCATCCATCGAAGCCATCAGCCTCCATTTTCGCATCATAGGGGCCTGCAACTTCAGAGCCGCTCGTCAATTCACCTTTCATACCGTCCCAATCCTCAGGACGTATAATAACAAACCAACCCGTACCGTACGGATCTTCATTAACCATGTCCGGTTTATCGATCAGGCTTTCATTAATCGCAATCACTTCGCCACCTGGAGCCACTTTAGCTGGCCCAACCCATTTGCCTGACTCAATCGTTGCGCAAGATTTACCCGGCTTTACAGACCTTCCTACTCTTTTTGGCGTAAAAGCTACAAGTTGGCCGGCCAAAGCCGCCGCAACCGAAGTCATTCCGATTTTTACGGTGCCATCACCCTGATCTTCGTACCAAATATTGTTTTCAACGTCATAAAGCAAATGGTCAGGCAAGTGACAGCCTCTCACGTCAGGCATAGCTCAGCGATCCTCTTTTCTCGTGTGTGTGCGCACAGGACGAGATGAGCAACAAAAATCTCCCAATCTATCCTCCTCTATTTTCCCTTGAACAAACAAACACAAATGTTTGGCGACCATTTTTGCCATCCTTAGACGTTCCAAAGACGCCACGTGAGTCGGTTCGTCAAGAATAAGGTTGTGATGGTAGACCAACTCTCGGCATGTTTCCCGGCAAGCATTAAAACTGGGATCACCTTTTGCGCCTTGTCGATGCAGTGCTAACAGCCGGAACCCCTCGCGTTTTGATTTCGTTGGCTTTTCTCCGCGCGCTCCATTCCAATTTTCAAGAATACGCTCGCCCCAGCCTAACATTGCTATGGCACCAATTACCGCATTTTCATGGGCACTGGCGGATTCGATACCATTCAAAATAGTTTCAAATGGGGTCATGCAACGCCCTTTTCTTTAAAATATTTTAGAGAATCGGAGACGTTTTCATGGATACCAACCTTGCGTGCACTCAAACCAAGAGCCAATCCCAGTAATTGAGTAAAGTAAACGATCTTAGAATTTGTTTTTTTTCCAAACCGTGTTTCAGCCCTAATCTGATGCATTTCGAGACCAGAATGGCAAGTGGGGCATTCGGTCGCAATAACGTCTGCCCCGCACTCATCGGCCGCTTCCAAGAGGTTCGTTACCAGCTTTGTCGAAGTGTCAGAATCCGATAGTGTGTGAGCTCCGCCACAGCAGGCTGTCTTGAGCGGGTAGTCAACAATTTCAGCCCCCGCAGCCTGTAACAAATCGTCCATGAAATGAGGTTTTAAAGTTGACTCCGAACCGGGACCTTGATCCTTTTCAGGGAAGATATGGCGGGGCCTTGTGTACATGCAACCATAATAATTGGCTACCTTAATCCCTTTCAAAGAGTTTTTTACCCGCTCTTTAATGCCATCCTCACCAATAGAGCGTTTAATCCAGTCTAAAGCGTGAATCGTCTCGATACTTCCCGGTTTGTAGGCGTCATGCCCAGCCTTTTTTGAGAGCCGTTCAGTTACTGCGACATTCTCAGGATCATTCTCTAAGTCATATTCGGCTTTCTTTAAATTATGATAACAGCCGTTGCACGGTGCCATTACAGTATCAAAGCCCATATCTTCACTGGCTATAGACATGACGCGCGATGACAAATACGTCTGAATCTTGGGGTCAATATTTTTAACTTCCATGGCTCCGCAGCAATTCCAGTCCTTTACATCTACCAGTTCTAACCCCAGCTTTTTCCCGAGGGCTCGGGTCGAACGATCATAGGCGTGACCAGTGCCCTCCAATGCACAACCAGGATAATATGCAACACGCTTTAAATTTTTATCACTCACTTAGCAGCTCCTTGATCATCACTTTCTGGACCCAACCCTAGCGCCTTACGTTTGAACAAATCACGTTCTAATACATATTCCTCGATTGCCGCTCCAGCCTTTGACCAATTTCGAGTACGTGGTCGAACAAAATTTGCCAACCCCATAGTAAACAAGAGCTTTAAAGGGAGGTGACGTATTAGACGTTTGACCAACTCCAAAAGCCAATCTTGCATTAAAGGCTGTCCTGTGCGCCGAAAGAACCCACGGATTATTCGGCTCTCCTCAATTTTTCCCGTAGCAAATATCTGCTCCGAAAATTCTTCATCAAAATGCATTGAAGGTGACTTTGGAGTATGTCCCTTGAGTTCCAGCCAATGCGATAACGCTTTCATCACCCCCTCAGGCTGGACATCGCGAGGACAGACATAAGTGCATTTGTTGCACGAAACACACTGCCAGATAATGTCTTTGTCACGCAGCAATTCCTGCTCCATGCCCATCCGCACTAAGTAGATCCAAAACCGTGGATTGAAATCCGGATTGATCTCATTCACCGTGCATGAATTTGTACATGAACCGCATTGCCAACATCGATGAATGTTTGCCCCGCCGGGCAATGCTGCGATCTCATCTTCAATGTCTTCATTGTAATCCGTAACAACTCTGGATTCTATAAACGTACTCCAATGCCCGGACACATCGATCCCGTCAATTTCCAACTCATCATTGGTTATAATGTTTTCTGGCCGAATGAGATTTTGTTCATGTATGGGCATTGAAATAAGCTCAATTCATCGCTTCTAAATCATTTAATTTAAGTCTCTTTCCATTGGCAAGTTTTACTCGAGTGCGACCACTGTCCGGATCAACTCCATCAAGTCCGAGCATTCGGCGCGTAAATTCCAAAGGATCTAATTCTGATGAAAAGTCCGTGCGAAGGAAGCTACCCCCCTGCTCGGAGATATAATCTGCATATATCTGCGCTAACAACAGGTCCGCATAAATCAGCACATCCCGAAAAACTCCATTGGAAGAGAGAAACTGGCTAAGCTCCTCCCGAAGGACCAGATGGGTCTCAAAAGTATCGCGAACATCTAACGTTATGTGATCAATATCCTTCGCATACCAAATTTCACGAATAACCCCGGTATTTGACGATTGGTCCCAAACCCAACGGGTCATTAAGGGGTACTTCTCCATGTTGCTGAAGTGCAGTAATTCTGCAGCTAAATCACGAACCCAACGATGCAATTTATCCTCAGAAAACTGTCCACAAAAGGCCCGGATCCGATCATCAACATGCCTTTTATCCCCACCTTCCGCTAACAAAGCAACAACTGAATCTTTTAATCGCGAAAAATCGTCAGTTTCAATCCAACTGCCTATACGCCGCCGCACAGGCGCTATGAACGCGCACAACCCAAGAAAGGTCTCTTTATCCAAGTTAGCAATTGCACTGGGGCTCAACACTTGCTCAAAGATTGATTTTTTAAACTTAACCGCCGTGACAAATGCTTCAATGCCCCCATGGCTGTCACTAGAATTTAGCACCTTCTCGAAGCTTGAAGTGATACGAGGACCACTTAATTCAAGTACCGGACGAACCTCATCAGGAATGCGAACATCAGTTGATTTTGAAAATCCAAACAAATCTCTACTCCGCCGCCTCGGGCAACCCTTCAACTATCGACAGCGCGGCCAAAGCTGCACCTTGGGCCTGGGCTATTGAATCATCGATAGTTTCTGGACCAGTCGCCGCACCCGCGACAAAAACTCCCTCCCGAGACGTTCGCGCAACGCCCTCGTATGTATTCTGACAGTGAATATGCCCATGTTTTTGTAACTGTACGCCAAAAGTCGATGCTATCATGACATTCTCTACATTTGGATCCATACCAATCGCATGAACAACCAGATCAAATGGTATAGTGATCGGGCGTTTCACAAGGGTATCCTCGCCTTTTACGATTAAGCGCTCCCCATCCGATGTAACCTCGGCTATGCGGGCTTTTATGTACTTGACCTTAAATTCCTCCTGAGAGCGCCAATAATACAAATCTTCGTAAAGCCCAAAAGTACGGATATCCATGTAATAGATATAGACGTGGCAGTCTGGCAGTTCCTCTCGAATTTCCATCGCCATATTAGAGGATACAGTACAGCATATTTTAGAGCACCACTCCCTCCCAATCTGACGATCACGTGAACCCACACATAATAAAATCGCAACACGTCTGGGTTTTCTCCCATCAGAAGGACACCGGACGCCTTGGCCACTCGACATCATCTGCTCGACTTGGGTCGTGGTTACAACGTCCTGAAAGGTGCCAAATCCCCATTCTGGCTTATTTACGGAGTCAAAATGCGTGAATCCTGTACAAAGAATAGCCGCCGCTGCCTCGACGGTATCTTCGTTACTTAACTTTGCTGTAAAATGGCCCGGCTGACCGTCAAACGCAGCAACACTCAGCCCAGTCCGGATCTCTACATTTTCACTGGCTTCCACCCGAGACACCATTCCACCGATTGCGTCCTTCGCCCACTCACCGGTGGGCACTAGCTTTGCGTATCCAGATAGAATCGGTGCGCCCCCAAGTTGATTTTCTTTTTCGACTAAAATGACCTTCTGTCCTACGGCCAATAGAGCTTGTGCGGCAGCAAGACCCGACGGCCCACCGCCAACAACTAAAATAGGTTTTGACATAATATTACCTTCAGCCCACTGCCGGTTTTTGAAATCCTGGCCCAGATGTAATTCTAAGTCTTGGATCATAGAGGCGCTCACCTTTACCCTGCTTGACCTCTTCTAAGTAAGCTTCGAATTCGGATTTTGCTTTTTCCCAATCGACACCAATCTTCTCGAGAAGGCCCTCAAATGCAGATGCATGCCAGTGAAGTTGCACAATCTTGTAGGGGTCCGCCCCACAGGCTATTGCAGCAAACTGGCAATCGGCCATCACAGGTAATGAGACATCTTTACCAACAGCTTGCCCAATCCACTGGTTTTTATCGAGAGTAGTGATACAACCTGTGTCATGGCCGATCATTACGTCAGCTTTCGCCTCTTCGACGGCAACTTTAATTTTACGGTCAATTGCAAAAGAACGCGTAAACTCGCGTTCGGAAATTATATGCCGGAAACCAAACCCACAACAATCATACCACGTAGAGTAGTCGATTACTTGTGCGCCCAGCGCTTCTATAAGACCGGTGGATACAGCAACTCTATTTCCCTCTAAAATCTCATCATCATAGATCGCATCCTCAGGAATCATTTTATAGACATGGCAAGCTGGATGGATGGTTGCCCGAACCCCACTCACATCAATTTCACGCATAGCGTTGATTTCTGGTCGCATCACATGTAGCCATTCTGAGTAATGAACAATCTCTTCAGGAATTAGAAGCTTTCCATCAACGAGACGGCCAAGCTTGTCTAAAACCTTTCGTACACGCTCACGTAATTCTGCCGAATGAAGCAGGAACCCGCGAATTTCTTTATAATTGCCGAAAGATGTTCCGCAGTGCACGAGTGGATAAAAATGACCATCCTCGTGTCCCTGAACTTTGCCAGATACATATGCTTGGTGGAAGTTTCTCAGAAATACAGCGGCTAAACTCTCTACATTTCCTATACCTGAACCATGGTAGTTCCAAGCTGTACACGAGGTTTGATCCGTTTCATCCAAATAAGAAGTGCCAAGTCGGTTCTGAAGCCATAGCAATGAAGTTGGGTACCCTGGAATATTTCCACATTGGCCGCAGGACTTGTGATGCCAAAGTTGCGTAGTTGGAATTTTTTTATCCCAACCGAACAGAGTTTTGACCATCTTTGGCTGATGTGCATTCGTAATACGATGAACTGCGATCTCACCATCTTTTTCAAGCTGCCACATGATGTCACGGACATCCTCAACCCGCTCCTTATTGGTAAGCATCGACCGCTTGTCGACGCGCGCCTCAACCCAAGCTGTTGCCGCCCGAGCATCATCAGGGGACAGTTTGGCATTATTCCATTCACTACCATGCCCTGTAAGGCGCTCACCACAGTTAGAATCATTCATATTTAACTCTCCATATCATCCCTAGCAAAAGTTGAGGTGATTAAAATTTAATCGTCTTGGTCTTCAAGCCAGTCCTCATAGTCTTCACGCTTTTCATCCATAATGTCTGAAATTACATCAAACAAATTCTCGTCGATAGTTTCCAGCTGCTCAAGAACGCCAGTCATCTCCCAAATCGTGTAGAGTTCAACCGAAGTTTTCAAATTTACTTCCCAAGCGGTCTCCGTGGTATTCAACGTCGGCATGGGAATAGCTTGGCGCAGTAATTTTAATGGGGCGTCAATCTTGGCAATATTTGGCCCCCAATCTGCAAAGTGCTCGGGATTGATCATGTCCGGGGCCAACTGATTACCAGTTGAAATCAACTTTAACATCACCCTGCTAAATGGCCTAAGCACATCCTTGGCCGATTGCATGCCGTGCTTTATGGCAACTTCACGCATAATCATAACAAGGCCGCCCGGTGAATTTCCAAACGGACATCGCGCCGCGCAGGTATAACACTGGGCGCATGACCAGATTTTTTCCTGCATTGCATCATAAATACCTTCAAGATTCTCTGTCCACAAAAGCTGAACAATCTCTCGAGGCGAAAAATCGTAATAATGTGCAGCAGGACAGGTTGCAGTGCAAATGCCGCAATTAAGGCAACCGTTCAACTCATGATCAAACCTTATATCCTTTTGGATATCCACAAACACTTCTTCAAGATCGTTGCGGTTCATTATTGGCGCTTCGGATACAGGATCGCCAATATATTTTTGAATACGAGTGGTTCCAGACTGCACTTTGTTACCTTTTAATAGGTTAAGACCCGGGTATTATCGTCTTCCATAACCTGTTCGATCACATGGGCACCACCCACAATTCCCTCACATTCAGGGATCAAGTCGGTCTCTGTCATATCGAAAAGATCTAAATTCGGGGAACAGCAGTAAAATTTACATCCGGCTTCGTGGGCGTCTTTTATGAAGTCATAAACAGTTTTTGGGGAGCCTTCTTTAACGACTAATTGCTCAGCCACGCCGATTTTCATTAATTGCCCCGCAGTGGCGGTACAAATAACTTCCACTTCATAATCCATAGCTGCCGCCACAGTCGCTTGAAAAAATGGCGCCCCAAGCTCCTCCCCATTACGAGGATCTGTATTCACCATTATGATGACAAGTTTTTCTGCCAAGGCTTAAAATCCTGTTTTAAAAAAATCCCTTATAAAACTATGAAGAGGTGTAGATGTATTACCCAAGAAACACAATATATAAAAATTGAATATGTGACAAGCAGTGTCAGGCTACGTTTCCCATCCATCCCGCTCTTTGGACCACCCCAGTCATTATTAACACAAGGGCATCCTCGATGGCTTTTTGTTTCTGCCGCAAGATTGCAAGCTCACTGCCAATATTATTTGGAGACTCATCAAATTCCATTACGAGATCCTCAATCATTGCAACTTTTAAGCCCGGGTGGCCAGCGAAACCAAAACAATTTTCAGCCACCTGAAAAACCATCGCATTTCCCTTATTGTCCTCCGCCAAGACCTCAGCGTGGGGAGGGACCTCAAAAGCATCCCGCATGTATGTTGCAACCGGGAATGTCTCAGGTAAATAGCCGTTTAAAGCCCTTTTGTCGGTGCGACGAGCTTCTTTCACACAAAACTGCAGCGGTGAACTTGACACCATGCCGCCACTTGCCAGCGCCAAAATTTGGGCGCCAAGTCCAATGCCCAAAACTGATGTGCCCTGTAGCATGCAATCACGAACCAATTGGACTTCTTCTTTAAGAGTTGGCAAATCACAGCAGCCAGCCGACCCCCATGGACCACCGCCAAGAAGAACTATACCATCGGTGAATTTTACTGTGGCGGGCAATCGGCCTTCCGACGTATGCGGACGCATATATGTAAACCCGATGGATCGACCCTCAAGATGATCTTCTATTAAACCCAAATATTCACTGTCTGTATGCTGAATAACATATAGCGAGCGTCGTTTAATAGCAAAACCAGCATGATTTCGGCCTTCAATTTCCTGCAGGCTCACCCCGAAACAGCCTCGACGAGGACTTCCCGGATATCTTCTGGAGCCAATGTAATAGCATCAACCATTGTTTTCGCAAAAAATCTGTCTACCGCCGCTCTCAAGTCTTTTTTCTCTACTCCTCGCAAATCCGCCTCCAAGTCGAAAATCACTCGCGGGGGGGTCACAAAAAAATCCCCCGTAATTAAAACTTCGCGAATTCTCTGGGATGATGGCCCTTCCAATCGCACAAATACCGTAATGGTGCCACCCGATCCATGGTGACTCGCGCTCTGCGTTCCTGTCTGATCATGTAGACCATCAATACTATAGACAAATTCGTCTCTGCCAATCTCTGTATCATGAATCTCTTTTGCCCGTAGTTCTTCTATCTCACTCACCGCACCCTCATTGATATCAATCCGAAGATATTCCGCAAAGCCCTCCAGCATATGTTTCTGGATAGTCAACAAGCTTGGTAAGTTTTCACCGATTTGAGTGCGCAACGTGGTAACCCTTTGAGCAACATCATCGAGATTACGCTTGGCAAGTTTGGCCTGGGGCACGTTAAGAGTATTCAGCATATCTTTGGGGTTCATATCAATTAAAAGTGTTCCTTGATAAAATAGAACGTCACCATCAAAAAAACCGCCGGTTCCACATATTTTTTGACCATTGACTTCAATGTCATTGCGCGGTCGATATTTCGTATCAACACCAAGACGAGATAAGCCCGCAGCGGCGGCTTCGCAGATGCACTTCGCCGCTGTATTTAAATCACCAATGCCGAGATGGGCTCGCTTGAAAACCAACTCCCAACCCAATTGGCCCTCGTCAAAATATATGGCCCCTCCCCCCGTAATCCGTCGAGCAATTCCAATACTTTTTTTTCTACAATATTCGAGTTTAATTTCGCGCCTGAGATCCTGATGGAGGCCAACTAATGCCGTTGGCGGAAATCGTAAAAAGCGGATAGTATCTGGAATATCATCGGCCAGTCGACTATCAATCAAAGCCTTATCAAAAGCGATATTATCTCGACCGCTGCGGAGCCCGGTATTAATAACGCGGAATTCGGGGGCCATATCCTAACCATTCAATCTGTAAAAATTAATCCATAATCTAAACGCTGATGTTAGCGGTTCAAGTCAATACTATAACTGATTAAACGGCGTATGGATTTGATATTTGTAAGGGATGAGATTAATTCGACCTTTTTCGTTGTCGTAGAAGAGTTACTCCGGAAATAAAAAAATTTAACGCGAATAATAGGAAAATTATCAGTGCTAATTTAGTTGTTAATACTCGGTGATCATGGGTCCATCGACCCATATGAATTGGATAACCAATGACGAAATGTCCACTTATCAGAAAGTTGCGGGGATAGGTTGCAAACCACGTAGCTTGGCGAAGTTGTAACACAGGTGTAGAAATATGACCCGATTCGAACAATATCTGTGTGGTCGGGCCTCGCACCTTTTCACCGATGAAGTGAGCAGTATATGGGCCATAATCTACGTCGATGGTACTCTTTGTCCCAGATTTAAATCGTTTTAGTATATCTGCCATGCTTAATATTCTTCTGCTATCGTGGTCACGAAAGATTGCTGCGTGTTGCACGTCAACAACCTCCCATTGATTATTTTTTGGATTATAGAATTCTGCGACAGAATGACCCTCGCCGGGCGGCCAGCCGGACGGCAGCAAGTGCCACTCTCTAGCTTTAAGTCTTTGCGACCAAGCCGCAATGATAAAAAGCATCGTTGCATCGGTGCACAAAAGTGTTTTGACTTGAGCCTGAGCCAACCACCTTTCGAAGGTTATATTCTCATACGAAGGCATACCGCGGTCTTTACCTAAAGGGCTATATTCGCGAATGGTGTTTAGGGTGGCCCTAAGCCCAGCATCAGTTGTGATGTCGGCCCAATCAAGTTCGAGATTTCCATTTAAACGCCCATCCTCGAAGGCGGGAGTGAAATTTCCGTGGTCATTAACAAGCTCCACCAATTGTAGTGGCAACGGAATAAAACGTAAGTAGTAGCGGTCGAACCAAACATGCAGTCCACTAACAACCAAAATGACAAGTGTAACGCTGAGGGTACGACTTGAAGTTAAAAGTGTCATAATCAATTAAAGCTCGGCAGATTCTCATACAGTCTTAGTGATGAATTAATTACCATCAAAGCTCCTTCGACGGGAGCGACAAATATGACTTTAACTGTCCTCTTATTTTTTTTAAATCACTCTTTTGCGGCTGAAAGGGATAGCTTGCAATATTGCTTGGGGGAGAGTCCCCATAGGGCCGATCACATGCTGAAATATCATCAGCAAACTTTCCCGGGCAACCCGAAGTGCGGAAGGCAATTCCTGCATTGATGATAGTGTCGAGCTCTCTTTGGCCTAGGCCAAAATCACTTACTCGACCATGCTCATCAAATGCCATCTGCTCAACCCGCACCCCCGCGTAATCGATAAGATATCGCGCCAGCTGAACACGGCGCCACTGATCACGTGGCGTCGCAGGAAGATGGTCCATTAACGAACCTTTCTCTGGAAAAAAACAAAACATATGTGAATGTCCACCCATATCGACTAATTCCTGGACTAGACTAAGAACCTCGTACTCTGTCTCACCCATGCCGACGATAATATGCGCACCAAATTTTTTCTCCCCAAAAATGTCTCTTGCGTCGTTTAAAATTTCCCAATATTTTCGCCACGAGTGTGGCGAATTGACCCCTCTCCCTCTGGTACGGTCGAATAAATAGGGCGTGGCCGCGTCAAGAGCGACTGTAAAAATATCAGCCCCTGTATCTCTCAGCAACTCAACATCTTTCCGATTCATCGTGGTTGGGTTTGATAGGATTGAAATTGGAATTTGGTCCGCCGGTACTCGTTCTGTCCACTTTTTTAAAACCGTAACTGTATCTGCATCTGAATTGGGGTGTGTGATCATCGAGATGCACATGCGATGAAAAGAGGAATTTTCAGGATCACGCGCGACAATATCAACCAACTCCTCCATAGGTACAGCCGGCCAATCAACGCGGATAAAATTCCTATCAGCATAATCGCGGTCGGCTTCCCGATGACGAGCGAGGCCGCAGTATGCGCAATTAGCGCGGCAGCCTTCTGGATAAGTTAACAACAAATTTAAACACCGCGTGCACGAGCAACGATGCATATTTCCATTCATAATACCAAGAGTGATAGCCGCCGCTGTCGATAACTGCACGTATTCCGGTGACCGCATGTGCGGAGTTAAAATATTGTAGTTCGGCTTGTAAATGCCTCCGGGAGCTATGCCGTTTGCCTTTACACGACCTCCGTTACGTGACGCTTTGTCTGCCTCTTGCGGCGGTCTAGGGGCCATTTTTTCAAAAGCATTGAAATCTATACCCGCTTGACTCTTATCAGATGGAGTTCGACCTTCCGGTTTCATACACGTCATAAATATGCTCTTTTCACTCTAGTATTTATTAATTTACGTTGCCCAGTATTCGTTATAGGCAATCCATGTTCGGCGTAGCTCACTCGGTATCGGCGTGCGATTTCCTGAATGAAAGCCCAATATTTCCTGTCTACGCCTTAACGCACGGTTCATAGAAATGTCAAATATATCACTTAACTCATCGACGTAATCCTCACCAGCACTGCAATCTCCCCCGACCGATGAGGCCGCAGCCTCTCCAGCTAATTCCCCAGAAATAACCGCCGATGGGATTCCAGCCCCAGTAATTGGATTCGCAAGCCCTGCAGCGTCACCTGCAAGAAATACTGCGACCTCCCCCAATCGACCGCAAGCCTTAACCATTCCCCCAACGGGGATTTCTCCACCCGTATGGCCTAGGACAGCATTGCCAATCCGTCGTTCACGAAGTAACCGCTTCCGCATGGTTTCCAGTAATGGTTTCAAATGCCCACGAGCAGCGGGCGAGACACCAACCCCAATATTTGCTCTGTCTCCTTTAGGAAACATCCAGCCGTAGCCTCCAACAATATCTGCACTGAGGAAAATATCTGTTCCTCGGTGTGGCTCCAAAAGCGGTACTGTCATCTGGCGCGCAGCAACAAGAGAGGAATTAGAGTGGCCAATGGCATAACCGACCGCGGAGCGAGGACCATCTGCTCCAATAATGACCTTAGGGTATACGCGTTTCCCTGATGACAATAATGCCGTGCCGTCCGGTGCTATACTGCGGAGAACAAGACCAAACTGGCAGTCCGCGCCCTTATGCCGCGCATTGGCAATTAAGTCCCGATCAAATTCGCCCCTATCAATCATTTGGCCACGAAAATCATCGCGGCTATCCGGCAGCCCATTCTCGACGAACGTAGTCATTTCTCTTATCGACTGCCGTCGAACCACCTCTGACGTCTTTATTTCCTGTCCCATAAGTGCCGGTACAAATTCAGCACATTGAACCGGCTCTCCGGGGCGTTTACGTCGATCAATTGCAAGAACACTTAAATTAGCTTCGGCAGCTTTCCTCGAAGCACAACTTCCGGCCGGGCCAAGACCAATAACGAGCACATCAACGACTTGAGAATTATTCATGTGCCGTACCCCCTGAACATCAAGACACTTACCTACCAAGTTTAACTGAGCAGCACGCATGCTCTTGATGATAAGGCCGGCCGATAGCTTTTGCCAAAGCAACCATCCCGTCAGCGGGAAAAGCAATGCCATCCAGCCCGGCCAATACGGCATAAGAGTCAATGACTCTCCGGTTCATACCTGCGGGCCGGGCGCATCCCAACAAAACCTCCTTATCAATAAGCCGACGACGGGCCTCAATAAACACCTCTCCCACAGCAATAGTTGACGGCGTTATGAAGGTTCCGTTTTTTGCATAAAATGGCATAACAACGACAAGAACAAGAGCGTGTATATCGTACCTTCCGCATATATCCAAGGCAGTTGGCTCGCCCAAAATTTCGCCGTAGTGCAGACCAATAACTATATGTGGGACTATCTCCATCGAAGTTGAGCAAAGAGCAGACAATGTAGCTTCAAAGTCGTCAACAGACCTATCCAAATGGTACACATCTCTGATGGTTGCTTCAGAACCAATAACATCCATCATTGCGGTATCGACACCTGCAGATTCCATAAGCTTTGCTCTTGTCTCGTCGAGCAATGCAGAATGGATAGCAATCCGGAGATGCGGAAACTCGTGCTTTAATCTCTCAATGGTTGGGAAATAGCGGTCATAGGCGATTTCATTACGCCGATTTGAACCTCCAGACAATAAAAAGCCCTGCAAATTTTGCAAAGTAATCAAATCTCTTACCTTTTGTTCCAGGATTTCCGGCGATGTTGCAGGTATCATTGGATCAAGTATATTTGCCTGACAATGATCACACATCAGCGCACATGCCCCAGCAGTAATTGAGAAAGCGGGAAAACTGTTCTTTGAACAGCCACCCAGTTCCTCAGAAGAAAATTCCTTGAAAGTTGGTGTTGAAAACCGAATTGGCCTGGCAGCAAAATCACCGACAGATCTCTGGAGAGAGTCTACAAGCCCCTTATCGAAAGATGCAGTCTCAAGTGGTTCAATTCCCGCTGCGGCGTCAAGCCAAATAGCACTCATAGCGTAACCTTTTCTTATTCACTCCAAGCCACTCACATCAGGGCAAGATCCTTAATTTCCGTCCTAATTGGCAAGTCCTCAGTCTCATCAGCGATTGAATTTAGCCAATTAGGATTAATATCCTCCTCGTCAACGAGATCAGAATCAAGGCTATGTAAAATATTAAGTGCCGAGGAAGTCATCGAGTCATAAACATCATAGTTAGCAAGAGATGCCCATAAGCCAGCCCAGCATCGGATCACGGTCCAAGGGTTATAACCTCCCCCGCCCAAGACGATCGTCCTTGGCGCGATATCACCTATTGCGGAGACTGCCGACCAGAGAGCAGTATTTGTGAGCTCCATTTTGGATAGAGGGTCCCCAGCTAACCCGTCCGCACCACACGTAACAACAACCGCATCCGGTGCAAATTTTTCTGCGAGTGGCAAAACTATTTCATCAATTAAAAAATTTAGCTCTGAGGCGTGGAAGCCTCCCGGCACGGGAAAATTCCAAATATTGTCTGATGAGTTGCTCTCAACGCCGGAATATGGCCAGCGGCTTTTCTCATGAATGGATACCGTGGCTACGCGGGGATCATTAATAAAAGCTGCCTCCACACCATCACCATGGTGAGCATCCAAATCTAAATAAAAAACTCGAGGCACCCCCATATCGAGGAGACGTAATATAGCTAATACAGGATCATTAAAGTAACAAAATCCACTCGCACGATTGGGTCGGCCATGATGTGTGCCCCCAGCTGGATTATAAGCACACCCACCGCCCAACACCCACTCTGCAGCATATATTGATCCACCGCAGGTCATTGCACCTCTCTCGAACATTCCCGAAAAAACCGGGTTCTCTATTGTTCCTAATCCATAAATCTCTCGGGTCTTGGCTCCACTTTTCCCGGCTTTATCGACCTTTCTCACAGCATCGATATAAGCTCTCGAATGATAGCGCCCCAAGTCTTTAGGACTCGCGGTAGGACTGTCAACGTAGTTCTCTGCGTTAAACCATCCCATTTGACGACATAAATCAGTAACAGCACCCACTCTTGGAATTGATAGGGGATGGTTCTTGCCGTATGCCACTTTCCCGTATATCTCACTCCCAATAAAAATTGCACCTTGGTGACTGTTTGTTATCATTTCGCACCGCCAGTCGCCCTGCAGCTGACGGACAACCATCCGTCACGACTCACAAGGGAAAGTGCTGACCTCGCACATTCCGCTGCCAACCTTTTCCGCGTTACGTCGTTTTTCAAAAGCCGCGCGATACTAGTTGGATTAGATAATCCAGCTCGTTTTAAACTCTCAGCACTAGGGTACATGGTTGCATCAAGGAATAAATTGAGGAGCCATTGGAGTGTTCGCGAGAAGAGCCAACGCCTTTGCGAGCTCATTCCGGACAATCGCCTCGCCAGAAACTGACGCGCAGCTGCTATATGGCGGGCTTCTTCACGATGATGAAAAGCTAGAACCTCCTCAGCGAGGGGACAAACGGTCTCTTTTTGGCTGTGTATCAGCCGGAGGGCTCGGGTTGCAAAATTATCAGTTACGGTCTCACCAATGTACGCCATCGCCCAAAACTCTGCCGAGTCAATTTTAAGCTTTTTTGCCACAGATGTTAGAATGCTTGTTCCCTCCAATTGTGGGCGAATACCATCTCCCGCACGGTCAATCATCTCTAAAAACATTAAACTGTGGCCGCACTCTTCACGAACCTCCTGTAGCATAACCCGCGCTTCAACGGGCTCTAAGCTCAACAACCCAGCCTCAGTGACCCGGTGTATTAAAAGTCCCTCCAGCCAGAGGCCTGCCGCACACAGACGGGTAAACTCTGCCCGGCTTAACTTCAGAAACTCCTCGTCATCAAAAAGTGAATTAAGTTCGCAACCCAAAAGCAAGCTCCGGGGTAACCACGGTAATCCCGAGTCCACTGAGGTCCACTTTATACTCGTCAAGGGGTCTCGATAGGGCCGACCGTGCTTTGTTATTCTATCCAATACAGCGCTCATTCAGCTGCTTCTCCGACGGATAATGTAAGCGGGGACACTTTGATTTTAGGCATGACTTCACACATTATAAGATCTAGAGAACGTGAAATTTCAGTTGCGCTGAGGTCTCCTCCGCCCATCACCAAAGACACTCGATCCACCCCAAATTCATTCAATGTCGCCAAGCGTCTTAAAAGATGTTCGGGGCTTCCAACGCAAGCAAGGCCCAATGTCTCCAAAATATTGAGATTCAAAAGACCCTGCAGCATAGGAGTTATCCAACCCAGTTTTCTATAGTGCTCATAACCAGCAACCTGCTTTACCATCATGGTCCGAGTTACATCAATAAGTCTCTGGTAGGCCCATTTTATGCCAGGTTCAGCTCTTTTGCGAGCCACCTCATGGTCTTCATCACAATAGGCAGCTATTGTGTACGAAATTCGGCCTTTCGGATGAGCAGCACGGTAGCGCTTTAAATCAGCCTTGATCATCGGCCATGGCTTAAATGGCCCCGTCAAGACCCCTAATTTTAAGTGAGCTGCCAATTCAAAACTCTCTGGACTGACAGCAGCCATCCAACCTTCAAGAAGTCGACTCGAAGGCTTTGGGTTTAGAACGAATTCCTGACCATTACGATGGTAAACTCCTGTTCTCAACAAATAACGCAATGTGCTCAAACGATCGCAAAACATCTCACGCGTTTCCTCTGGTTTTATTCCAAATCCATCAAGTTCAGTTTTTGTCACCCCGCGCCCAACGCCCCACATCACGCGGCCGCCAGACAAAACATCCAATGTTGCTAATCTCTCCGCGACCCTTACGGTATCATGAACTGGAAGGGGTACAATTGCGAGCCCTAAGCGAATTGAAGAGGTTTCACGGGCAACAGCGGCTAAAAGTAAATCTGGAGCAGAGCTAATGCTGTAGTCCCCGAGAAAGTGGTGTTCAGGAAGCCACAAAGCCCCTACTCCGAAACTATCTGCGGTCTTCGAAACCGAAATTAAATCATCATAAACACTAGCTTCTGAGGGTTGTGCCCCCCCCAATGAAGCCGGCGGTCGAGCGAGCTCAAGGAACAGATCAACTTCCATGGGGTGCTGACCCCCTCCTGGTTAGTGTTTATAGAAGGGTCTCTATATGACTTATACTTTACACATTTTGAATATGTCATGTACCATTGTCCAACAAAATCGTTGGGTGTAATAAATACAAATAGATTTAAGGGAGAAACCTCATGAAAACACCAAGCAGTCTGCTAAGACTGGTTGTTATTTTCACCATTATGTGGTCAGTCGAGAGCGGCGCTAACGAAAAAGAACTTCTGCCCGAAATCGAGCCTAACGAGGAAGGCGTCTATGTTCAGCCCTGGTTTTACAAATCATTCTTGGATCTAAGGGAAGACATTCAAGACAGTGCAAAAGTAAACAAGCAATTAGTAATTCTATGGGAACAGCGCGGCTGTCCGTACTGCCGAGAGATGCATCGGGTAAATTTTCGTAATCCAAAAATCGTTGAGTACATCCGGGCTAATTTTAACATTATTCATTTAAATCTGTGGGGCGACAGAGAAGTTATAGACATCGACGGATCAGCCACAACCGAGAAAAAGCTTGCTCGAAAATACCGCGTTCAATTCACACCCACACTCCAGTACTTTCCTCTCGAAATCGATAAAACTTTGAAGCAACCTGGCCACGAGGCAGAAGTCTGGCGATTATTGGGATATTGGAAACCCTTTCACTTCCTGAACTCTTTCGTGTACGTAAAAGAGAGAGGTTACGAGACCCAGCCAAATTTTCAGCGTTGGCTGCAAGCGCGTGCCAGAAAACTCGAGGCCGAGGGCAAAGCAGTCGAACTTTGGTAATCAAGGATAATTGTCTATTATTTTATTGTCGGGCAAAAATTGCTCTAAGGGCTCCACTATAGGTGCCTTCCTCCATATATTTCATACCAAAATAGCCACCAAGTAAAATTGCCAAAAGCGCTAATAGAGAACCTGCAGCCAGCGTCGACATTCCTGTAATCCCCTGACCAACAGTACACCCCAGTGCCATGACCCCTCCAATACCCATGATTGAACCTCCAATCATATGGCGCAGCATATCATTGGGGTCCGTAAACGCCTCAATCCTAAAGTCTCCAGTTAATTTGGCTGATATAAAAGATCCAAAGATGACACCAAAAACAACGGCAACGCCGAAGTTTATTGTCGAGCCAGTAAACGTCATGAGATATTGTATGCTCTCGCCTACTGGTGCAACAAAACTCAGGGAGGTTAGGGGCGTCGGCTCAAAATCGTCAACACCCAATACTCCCGTTACGTACCAAGCTGCAGGCACCATAAGCCCAATAAATAATCCGCCTATTAAATCAGTTTTCGATGCTCGAAATTCAGCACTTTTAAAAACAAAACCCAACAGTCCGCCTACAATTATAACTAGAATCCCGAGGCGCGCAGCTAAGTCCGTAAACCCGAACAAGTGAATAAATGCCGGCAGGCTTTGATCAGTCATCCCGAATATTTCCAAGTTTGTGTTGAATGCATTTTCAATTTCGACACGAGCTAGACCAGTGATGCCGCGGAGAGTCATATATGCAAATATACCTATAAATAACACGACCACCAGCGATTTTAGATTTCCAGCACCAAGGCGAACTAACGTTTTGTTCCCGCAACCCCCAGCTAAAGTCATGCCAAAACCGAAGAGTAGTCCACCAATGATAGCACCCACCCAACCAAGATTGGGATTCAAGTAAATTGAGTTACCAAGATCTAGTATACCAGATATATGGAGCGCCTGACTTCCGATGATAGCAACGGCAATGGATAGCATCCAAGCCCGAAATCGATTCCAATCTCCCATGAAGACAACATCTGAAATTGCACCCATTGTACAAAAGTTTGTCCGCTGCGCGGTTATACCAAAAAAAAGACCCAGAACAAGACCAAGAAAAGAGACAATAAATATCGTGGGAATGTCTTCCATTTCATTTCCTTTCGAACAATCAAATCGGCTAAATATTCAATAAACGTCGGACAAAATTGCATGTGTATGCGTTCTTGCTGTAGCTATCTCAATCCCTAGTAGTTCAAGGATTCGAGTAGAGCAAATCTTTTTAAAATCCATCCCGCGAATGCCCAATAATCTCTTGCGCTCATATGATGCTTTCTTTTACATACCACACAACAAAGGATGTTAAAATTTTGACGCAAACACTTGAGTTAATAAAGCGAGGCTTACATGGCTACAGAAACTATTGATACGTCAGGTATGAATTGCCCGATCCCGATCTTAAAAGCAAAGAAAGCCATTAAAACAATGGATGTTGGCACCACGCTTGAAGTTATTTCTACAGATCCAGGCTCAGTTCGTGATTTTGAGGCATTCAGTCGAGCTACGGGAAATCCATTGCTAGAGTCTATAGAAGAAAACGGCGTTTTTCGTTTTACACTTGAAAAATCCTAAGGGTCCTCCGAATCTAGCACCAAGGCTGCTGAACGTAAAGAACATAGTAAGAACTTTAGTTGAGTTTAGCCTATTTCCTTCAATCAATTATCTACATTCCACAAATAAGATTAGTCCAACAAAATATTGTTTTCATATTACCAAATAATCAGCAAAAGTATTACAATTATGTGTCCAAATGACTTAGAATTTATCATGCCGGGCGGTAGTCGAAGAAGGAGCCGTAGACGCTATTTGAGGACAGCTAGGTAGGATTAGTTTGCCAAATCCGTACCCCATTTCTAAAAAACTCAATACCTAATGGCCGAGACGCCGCTTGGGCTAAATAACACAACGAGAGTTTGAGAATATGCTCCGATTCCTATTATGCTTTATGTCTGCTTTTGTTCTTCTAGCAGTTAGACCCCACGCTGAGGTGTGGAAATGTTCAGTTAGTGAGGGATGGTCAACAGATCTTAAAACCATGATTCTGTCCCGCGATAATGCGTCTTTCATCGCCGATTCGGTATTTTCGGAGCGTTATGAAATCATTTACGAGAGTGATAGAGAAATTCATCTTTATCGAAATGAAATAGGGTCAGTCATGACCGCAATAAGTCTATTCAAAGAGACTTCGGAATTGTTGGAGTTGACTTTTTATCCGCCTTCTGGCGGCAGATCCCGGCATACATCAGGTGGAACCTGCATAGTGCGTTGAAAAAAAGGGTTAGTAGACTTCAGACTAATATTCATGAGAGTCTACTTGTACTGAGGATACTGAAACCATCCACAATTGATTAAAAAATGTCGCTCTAGTACTGTTACTCCTACAATCATAACTTTTTTGTCTGCAAGATGCCGTTATCAAGTTACAGCTTACTCTGCACTTTTGCCCATGTGGTTAAAAATTAATATGATATTGGGACACTTGGATTTAATTTTTTGTCTACTGACTAAAGCGAAGGATTATTTCCTCAATCCTGACTGTGTAACGTCTACGCAGCGCTTTGCGAACCTTATAACTGCTATTTTGTGGATAAAAAAGGACGAATTCTTCAGCGTCAAACTTTACGTAAACATGCAGTAACACAATAATTTAAATTTTTTCCATCGAAAAAAGCTAGTACTAACGACTGCCAATGCCTGATCAGCGCCCAAAACGATCGTAGGGTCCGCGTTTTGCCACTCTTTCTCACCCCATGCGTCAATAAATTTTATTCGCAAACACCGGATTCATATGCTGGAACGAATTAGTTTTTGGGGGCAAAAGAAGAAACTTTATTTCTTTTTAGCAAATTCATAGGTATCTAAGCATGCCAGATAGGGGGCCCGATTATGCGATGGATCATGCGGTTAATTTATTCAACCTTAGTATTTGCAGCAGGTTGGCTTTTTAATTTTGTGTTTGATATTCAGTTTGCCCTTGGCGTCGTCGCCGGCTGGCTCATGCGCGAGGGTTATGCCAATGTTGGCAGCATTTTGCTGGACTTAATTAAGTGAGACCTTCTTTTACGGCTCTCTGCATTACATCTGTTGTGCTTTCTAGCAGCATGGGATCAACTTTAGCTGCAAATTTCAACATGGGTTTAGATGCAGCAAAAAAAGGAGATTATGCAGGTGCCTTGCTACAATGGGTTCCTCTTGCTGAACAGGGTGACACGACAGCCCAGATTAATTTGGGCGTGATGTACGAGGATGGAAAAGGCGTACCGAAAAACTATCAGACTGCCGTGAAATGGTACAAACTTGCAGCGGAACAAGGAGATCAACGGGCACAAATTAATCTCGGCCTGATGTACGCTAAAGGCAAAGGTGTCAAATCAGATAACATTTCAGCACACATGTGGTGGAGTGTTGCGGCTGTAAATGGAGACGAGGATGCTTCGTCCAATATAGCCATTATTACTAAACAAATGAGAGCTGAAGATATTCGTAAAGCGCAGAAGCTTGCGCATGAGTGTATTCTGAGGAGATATAAAGGGTGTTAACTTAACCCCGCTCTCATTGCTACCTGCAAATGATGCAAAGAACTTTTTATACGCCTAGTAATTGTGCTCCCCCTCAAACTTCAGAACCCGGCAAGAGCTTAATTGAAGGACTATAGTAGCCGCACTTTACAAACTGGCTTCTTAGAGCTGGGCTTTAGTAATTCGATGAAAAAAGTTAATCTCCAACAACATCACGAGCTATACCTTTTAAAAGTAATTCAACCTCTTGCATCGAACCATCAGGAAAATCCCTGTGACCAATTAGAACTTTTTTATTTACGCCAATATTTTCGATGACAAAAATATTATAGGGGCAGTGAACAATGTTGAATGGGTTACTCTCCATAGCTCGGCGCGAAATAGATGCGGAGCAAAAAACGAAAATCTTGGCATTATTGAAAATATCTTGCTTCCCACCCACATCATTTTTAGTGCGGGCTAACATCTTCCCGATATGACTTACATAATCAATTGTCAGTCCACGCTCAACAATAGCCTCTCGAACCTCAAAAATTGCATCCTCAAAAGAGCCATCGTACTCATATACAAAAGCATCGCTGGACCTCGCCGGATTTAGCGAGACCAGCATCAACACCCCCATAAAAACTAAGCCCCCTAAAACTCTCATAGCACACCTCTTATTATAAAGAAAAAATAGCCTTGAATTTTGCCAAATCAAATAGAATGGTGTCAAAATCGTTTTAAATTTAGCTACCATGCAATGATGGGGGTTTTTGCCAAATCATATTTGTTAGTGAGCCGGACTTGTAGAGGCGAGATAACACCTTCACATGACTCAGATGTGAATTCACTACTATCGACGATAAACTCAGCAAGCCGAAAATTCGTACGCCCCGATTGTTATTTTTACTTAGTGATAGACAGGATACGAGGTTCATGAGCACGATTATACGGTTAACACCGGGAAGAGTTAACATGGTTGAAAAAGGGAAGGGAAAAAACAAAAGGTCTAACTGCAAAAATTAATTGTTAAACCAAAGTAGACCCATCTTTGAAAAGGCCATGGGCTAATTTCACCCGATTACCTGTTTTCTATTATTGAAAAGTTTTAGATTCACCAGTAGCCTTCTCCGCCTAGTTTCACCACTGGTTTTTACGGTCACAGTCGTTGTAGAAAAACGGTGAAAAAACTGCGCGCACCCGAGTTCAAAATAAGTAATCCAAATTTTTAATTAAACTACAACATCTTTTTATATTGGATCCAACATTGAATAATATCCCCAAACGACTCGTGGCTGGCCCTGATGTCTGGCACGCAGATATGCTTGCTGCGGACAACAGATGGACTCATATCTTAAATGACTCTGACCGAATCGAACTTCACAACGCACTAAATCAGGTAAAAGCCTCAGGTCTAAATATTTTTCATTTCGATCGCACAGATTTTAAGCTGCCAAGACTTGGCTCTCGTATACGAGAAATTATGGAAGATGTGGAGAGAGGGCGAGGCTTAGCGCTCCTCCGCGGTCTAAACATCGATAAATATAATTTAAATGATTTAACACTTCTTTACTGGTGCCTTGGCGTCCATATGGGCAAACCGATAAGCCAGAACGCGCGTGGCGATTTAATTGGAAATGTTCGGGATACTGGTAAAAGTTACGATAGCCTTAACATTCGTGGTTATACCACAAACGCTGCGCTACCACCACACTGTGATCCTGCAGACATAGTTTCGCTCCTATGCGTAGAAGCCGCGCCAATTGGTGGCCAAAGCCTGATCGCAAATGCCCCGGCAATTTTTAATGAAATAATGTCAAACGATCCAGAATTACTGGAGCCTTTATTCAGGGGCTTCCATTTTGATTTACGCGGGGAGGGAACTACGGGCGAGATTAATGAGGTGACAAGACACCGCGTTCCAGTCTTCCACTGGCTTGCTGGGCGTTTATCGTGTCGATACAACCGCCGTACTATAATCGATGGGCAAAACAAGGCGGGCAGGCCTTTGAGCGGGCTAGAACTTCGTGCCATAAACCGCGTTGCCGAATTAGCCGAGGACGATCGCTTTCGTTTTGAAATGACACTCTTACCCGGTGATATTCAAATTTTATCCAATCACACAGTATTGCATTTCCGTCGCGCCTTCGAGAATCATAAGACAGCAAGTTCTGAGCGACATTTATTACGATTATGGGGTAATGTTGACGAAGAATTAGCGCGGCCCTTGGAGCCAGAATTCGCCGAACGCCTTAACAACGGTCCTCGTGGTGGGGTATTCATCACGGAATCCCACGCAGGCTGGGTTCCATAGATGACGCGTAAAGCCCTTAATCGCATAGATAACTGAATGGTAAAACCTCTCTGTGTTGTTTTAGGAGTCCGAAACAATGCAAAATAACAGCTAGGAAGACTATCTTGTTAACTATTACCACCCAAAATGAGAGAAAGATCGAGCTTTTAGAGATTCTTGCAGAAGGGGCAGGAAACATTCTACTTAACTTGCGCATCTGTCTAATACAGGAGGATACGGAGGGCTCATAGCCAAGTGGCGCCTTTGGCTTACATTAAGGAAAATATCCAAATGATAGCGCTATGCAATAAGCCCGGGTAAAGGAACATATGAAATGAATGGCAAACACTCAACTATCGCTAAGGCTTTTATTTCCGATGGGTTTTTTTGCCCTATTACTGTAATGTCTGAAACAGATGCAAATTCCTACCTAAGGCAACTTGAAATAGCAGAGTCGAAACATTTCGCATCCGATCAGTTCAAAATGGGTTTGCGTAGATATTCTAATTTACTTCTACCATTCGTTGATGAAATTACCCGAAAGACCGAAATTACCGACTTTATAGCAGAGATTTTAGGACCTAATTTGCTCGTACTTGATGCACCATTTTTTATTAAAGAACCAAATAGCTCAAGTTTCGTGTCGTGGCATCAAGATTTACATTATTGGGGCCTAGAGAGTGATGAAGAAGTCACAGCCTGGGTCGCTTTGACACCAGCAACCACCGATAATGGCTGTATGCGTTTTATTGCAGGCTCGCAAAACCAGCGTATAGATCATCACGATACATTCCATGGCGATAACTTGCTGACTCGTGGCCAAGAAACTTTGATCAAGGTTGACGAGAGCACAGCTACTGATGGACAACTTTTACCCGGACAAATGTCTATCCATCATGGACGCATTCTTCATGCTTCTCATCCCAATAACACACATGAGCGTCGGATTGGAATTGCAGTCCGCTATATTCCCACACACGCTCGTCAAGGACCCGGCAGTAATATGTCGGCTATGTTGGTTCGCGGAGAGGATCGGTTTCATAATTTTCATCTTTGTCGCCCACCTTCAGGAGTTTTGGAGGAGAGAGATATCCAACAATGGATGGAAATATCCGAGGCGCGAAACACAGTTATGATGAATCGCTGAGAAGACCACTAACCATACTAGTCTTCCACCTGCTGTAATTGATGTGTAATTTGAACTCTATCTGGAACATTTTCTAATTGTCCTAGTCAAGATTCTGTAGCCGTGTAAATATAGTGGAAGCCCTATTTTAGAGGGGGCCATTTACATTTATTACACATCCGATCCAACATTTCCGTTAGCTCATTCAAAAGTTGTAGGGACTATTGCTTTATCTCAGTTCAACAATAATACAATGTCTTCAGGCCTCTTTATTAATTGGGAGGCGCAACACTTTTTTCAATCTATTGTATGTAAAAGAGGTAAGCCACGAGTTCCAAACATTTACTTGATTTTAGAAGCTATAGCAGCCAAGACTCTACTTGGCGCAAAATCCGCAGGAAAACATTTGCTTGCCAACCTTAACCCAAGTCGATCTCTAAAGAAAAACTCGTTCCCTTGCCGTTCGGATGAGATCTGGATGATACAGTGCTTCAGTCATATCTGCCTCCTGTCTGACGTTCCTTAATAACTTATTAGCGGTTCGATTGGCTTCGATAACATTGCGCCGAGCATTTAGCACTAGAACCGGAAGCTTTTCGAAAATACTCCAAGGGAGGGGCTTCGTCATGAATTTCGGTAACTGAGACATAATAGTCCAAGTGTCAACCTCTAAAGCCTGTATAAGTTTATATGTGTAACTATTCGTCGGTTGTCTAAGGCGCACATAATTTAAAAGAAATATCCGACCCGTTAATCGAATGGTACCACAGGACTGCGAACCAATAACACCTGGTACCAAAATTGTATTGGGTGCTCGAACGTATCGCTGATCAGCTTGCAAGCTCGTATCGCTGGTCCCTCTGAATGTTTGTTACATGACAGCCCGGCAATAACTGCAAACTCCTTAAGTGCCAGTGTCCGTCAGTCGATGATGATAAAAGTCCGGACCTCAATGCTCTCCCGCGGCGGTGCGGCCGGGTCCTGGTTTGGTAATTGAAATGCCCCATGCGGCGCGAAATGGGACCCTTCAGGATCGGCTGAGTCCCATCCTTTGATAAGAAATACCTCGTCACGTTCCATTTCTGAAGCAAAATACCAACGGTGATTGAGGCTATGAGTAAGGTGGTAGATTTCACCAACCCGAGCCGGGAATACTTGGTCTGTTGCGATCAAATCAGCTTTTTTGATAGAAGAAGCATCAGCCAACGCCAGCGGTGCGCGTTGCACCGGCCCCACGGTCGGTCTCCAGACATTAACCTGAATAATACGTGACCCGGATTCCAGAAGACGCTCACCTTGTGATTCTCCGACGCTATCTTTCAAGCGCTGTGGCCCGCTTTTCGGTGTGTAATCAACATGCACACGCGGTGCCGGCAAACGCGCACCATCCAAATTTTCAGCGCCTTGACCACCATCAGAACGACGCGTTGAGTCGAAGATCACAACGTGCGATGCTGCAAAACGCTCTTTGAGGAGTGCTTCGATTTCCGGATAGTATAAGTCTTGAACAGCCGCATCATCTTTGAAGTCATTGAGCATTGTAGGTCTGGCTAAAAACTCAAAGCCTTCACACTCAAACTCAGGGGGCGTTGTCTTCTGACGAACATCGGCGATCCTGACGACCCGATGTTCGACCTCAAAGAAAATCTTCGGCTCTCCACCGGTATAAGCAGCACTATGATACGATGGCTTTTGCTCTTGCGGTAAAATAAAACCAAGCGCCGCCTCCACCCCACCTGTTCCGGGACCGGTCATATCCTGTGGCATCTCGTAATCCTATATCTCACTCAACACATCCAGTAATGGGATTCCACCTAATCACTAATTTCGGTTCGGCGGAGATGCCGAAACATCATCTGGCAACCCCCCCTCGTAAATCGCTTCTCCTTTTGGAATCTTGGTCCAATCCTGATGTGACCGCACATAGATATAGCGAAAGTCGTGCTTGTGGCGGCTGACAATGGATGGGTCATCCAGCGTTCCGGCGTCGATCGCCTGTGCGGTTGGTCGCCGTTCTTGCACGAATCCGATATTAGTCCCGCATCTTTCGCAAAACTCAAGGTCTAGCCACCGCCCAGAGTCATTAATACTGCGATAGGACTTGAGGGTACCAGCGGTCAGCTCGAAGTTTTCCGCCTCCCATTTCGGGATCATCGCAAACGAGGAGCCGGTTCGGCGTTGGCACCACTCGCAATGACAAACAACGACAATATCTGGATTACCTCTCACGTTGTATCTAATATCACCGCACAGACACCCCCCCTCATAGATCTCGTCCCCAGAAGTACATATCATTAAACTGCTCCCCTTAACTCCCCACGATTCATTAAAAATATTCAAAAATATACATGCTGTCATCATATAAATCTATCACGGGTATTGATGTGGTCCATGGCGGAGAGAACCGCCAGAGAAAAGACAATACGAGATATTAGAGAGAGAAGTGTCCTATTAATTAATCTTTGTACGTAAACATATAAATTGGACGATCACCAGACGGGCTTTGATCAACAATTTTCCTTCGGTTACTCCCCATAGAGACCTTCTATTAAGTCCACCTTTACCACTATCTTGCGGCGTTTTGAGCGCTGCGTTAATATTTTTTGGTTTTATTATGATTTAGGAGGTTTCGCACATGAGTGCTATCGAGGTTCAACCAATTTCGGGAGCTTTAGGCGCTGAAATTCTCAACGTTGATTTAAGTGAACACCTTAACAACGACCAGTTTAATAAAATTCATCAGGCATTCCTCGATAATCTGGTAGTCTTTTTTCGTGATCAAGACTTAACACCAGGCCAACACGTTAGGTTTGCTAAGCGTTTTGGCGAGCTAGACATCCACAAATTTATCCCCGGGCTTCCCGAAAACCCCGAACTGATCCCAGTGATTAAGAGCGCCGGTGACACTAATAGTAATTTTGGGGGGATCTGGCACACAGACGTTAGTTTTCAAGAACAACCTGCATTGGGCTCGCTGCTTTATGGGCGCAAAGTTCCGGAATATGGCGGTGACACAATTTTTTCTAATATGTACTTAGCCTACGAGCGGCTATCTAATGGTCTTAAGAGGACTATTGCAGATCTGCGGGCAATACATACGGCTGGACAAGTGTATGGCGTTGACAAACGACAAGAGTCCATTCAACGTTTTGCTTATGGCGATGAATCAATGAACGTGCGATTTGGCGCTGATGCCGAAGAAGAAGTTTCACATCCAGTTGTTCGGATACATCCAGAAACAGGAAAAAAAAGTTTGTTTGTTAACGAGGTATACACGACCCGATTTGAGGGTTGGACAATCGAGGAAAGTGCTGGTTTGTTGAAATTCTTATTCAACTGGTCAACAAGACCCGACTTTACTTGCCGTTTCCGCTGGCAGCAGGGGTCGATGGCGTTTTGGGATAACCGGTGTGTCCAGCATTATGCTCTAGACGATTATTACGGGTTCGATCGGATCATGCACCGGGCAACTATTAGGGGTGATAAGCCTGTCTAGTGACTAAAACAAAACAATTAGTCGTGGGTCCTTAAATAATACAATTGAGGTTTGGAAAAGAGCCATGAGATTAAGCAATGACCAGAAGGTAACATTAAACAGCGCTCTCAACTAAAAATATTATAAATAAAATTGATAACCAAGAGACCAATGAAAACCCTAATAATTACCTTAACATCAATATTTTTCTCAGTCTTTATGCTTTCCATACTATTAAATGCAGAGAGATTTTTATTGTATGACATTGCGTGATACATGGACACGACGAAACAACAACTTTATTATTTTGTGAGACAGACTTGATTTCTAAATTATTCTATAAAATCGCTAAATTTACTGCTGGTGAATTAGCCCAAAATCCAGAACTTCAGGCTAGGGCAAGAAAGATCGTAAAAGAGCATCTTGTTCCTCGAGCAAAAGCTGGATGGGAAAAGTCCAAGCCTAAACGCGAAAAAGCAAGAGCTATTGCTGTTAGCACTACAAAAGACATCGCGGAAGCGGCTCGTGATACCAACCCATTAAAATATCCTAAAAAATTCCTCTCTGAAACATCAAAAAAAGTACGGGATAGAGCAAAGCACCCATGCCCTTAACAAATTGAATTTTCTCATTAATCGCTAGGTTTAGGTCCTAATGCGTATATAAGAAAGCAATAAGAAAGCGGGAGTACGATAGTTTATCAGCAAATCAACCTCCGTATTGGTGAAGACATTAGCTTACAGGCTTCTTGTAGAAAACATAGATGTGGTCGAGCGAGTACAGTGACAAAGCGTGTTAGTTTTGCATGTTAAGTTCACGGTGTCCTCCACCCAAACACCCTTTGAAAAAACTGGTCTATACGTGAGAGGCAGATTGAAATTTTCTTTGCCTGTAAGGGGGACATTAAGATGCCAAAAATCCATCCGCTCCAGAGCGAAAGCTGACTGACGCAAATTTTCCTCGACATATTTACCGACCCAGAGGCCGTAAAAGCTTTTTCCAGCCAAATCAGAGACAGTGTTTTTTTGCAAAAATATAGAATAACGCCAACGTCAGTATCTTACTTGACCGTCAACACAGATGATCACGTCACCACCAACCCAAATATCATTATAACGTTTTTCAACATAGACGCGCCCTCTCCGGCCAAGAATAGTGCCTTGCGAGACCACATAACGATCCTTCATCATGCCAGAATGAATCAACCACATAGCGAGGCCCGCATTCAAGCTACCAGTCACTGGATCTTCATTTATGCCTGCAGGAACCGCGAAGCCTCGGACCTCAAGGTCACATTCACCTCCATCAGGATAAGGCCCCACAACACCCACCATGTCCCCTGATAAAGCTCGCAAATCTGGGGTTAATTCTAAAACCTTTTGTGCTGAATTCAGCATAATAACGCTCCAATTGGGGCCATTGGCCACCCATTGATGAGCGACAACATCCGTTTTTTTTAACCCAAATGCTGCTGACAAACGGGTTAGGTCCCTCTCATTCAGCGGTCCTGTTTTGCTTAACGGTGGAGCTCGAAAGGCCAACCGATCTGCCTCTCTCTTTATATAAATGAGGCCAATACCGCATTCCTGCTTAATTACATCATCGTCTCTTGCCAGACCGCCAAGGGACAACCAGGAGTGACAAGTTCCTAAGGTTGGGTGTCCGGCGAAAGGCAGCTCGTTTTCAGGGGTGAAAATACGGACTTTATAATCTGCATCAGGATGCGATGGGTCCATAATAAAAGTGGTCTCAGAGAGATTGGTCCAATGGGCAAAGCTCTGCATCTGTTTGACTGTCCACTTGTCCGCCCCATGCACAACAGCCAGCGGATTGCCGTGTAAGGGCTGATTAGTGAATACATCAACTTGTTGAAATTTATAAGTTTTCATATGCTACTGCTTCCTCAAGGTTCAGGGCAGGGATAACGATCATTAATGCATAATCACAATCTACCATGAATTGGAGCGCATTCATCTGCAATAACACGAACGGGCGCCTAATAATACGGGTGTAAAACGCATTTTTTGCCTCTGAGGGCCATAAATTGCCATGACCCAGTTCAAAAATTTAATGAAATGCCGTCCTTAAAAAATACATCAAGGCCTCTCACTTTTATCGAACGAACATTTATTAGGTGTCTCCCTTGCTATCTCAGACGGCTCCGAGAACATTAAACTGGCACTAAAAAAATGGGGGAGGGAGGGAGGCCTAAGAATTAGAATTGGCAGACTCGGGTAGGTCGGGCAAAGAGCTGGTGTGTTCTGCTCTCACGCAGAAAATGAGTGCTCCAGCTTGATTTAAGCTGCTGCCATCACATCACGTGATAGAAGATTGGTGTAGAATATTAAAACCATTGCACAAGTGGTCATGATAACTGGGTCTCTTTCAGAGAGCGAACGATTTACTCTGCAGCAACAGAGCTTACGTAGGATTTCTCGAAATCTTTTAAGGCGCTCTCAATAAAAATGTCACGTTCATTTCCCTCGTATGCGTCACCAGCCTCACAAATCTCTAACACTTTCTTACAAACCTCACGGACAAGGTCGTCGTCGTCACGGTTATCCTGAATCGGAATCGCCAGAACAGTGTTATTGCCATATACGTAATCGCGCTGTCCAGCGTTAGCACGTTGGTTTATTACATCAGGCCGCGCATCGGGGTTATCACCACGGACCGCCTGACGGAGGTTACGCCGATTCATGAAAACGCCAACATCCTCGCGCATGGGGTTTTCCATGGCGTGGACGGCAATCGCACGTTGACTAGTTACCGCGTCCCAGTCGCCAGGCATGCGCTGAGCTGACTCGCGCGTTCTCTGGCCCGTCTGGCCGTCAAGGAAATCCGCCTTGTCATATCCGCACTGGGACTTATCGCCTGTGTTGAAAGGGTCGATCGACGGCCCAAACATTCGCAGACCAAAAACAATGCTGTTCTCGTTATCCACAGGCACGTACCAGCGTGCCATAAAAACACGATGAAAATAGCGGACTTCGCGGCCATCTTCGTCCGCATAAGCGTGCGTTGTCATGTTGGGCAAGATAACATCACCGATACGGACCCATATCTTGTCCTTACCGACCCGGCGTCCAGCAATAAAGACCATTGCGGATCCTTTGCGCACGCTGGCGTAGTCCATAACCGGTAACTGGGCAAAAACTGGATTGAAGGCCGTTGAAGGGTAGGATCCGTCATCGTCCTCACTTATAACGCGCATGGTCGGGCTGTGCAATTGTGCAGTATGAATTTGGTCTGGGATATTGTCGAACACCTGCAACCAGTTGCAGGGATAAATATTGTTATAGGAGAGAATCTCCGTATCGTCATAAGTGTGGAAGAACTCCCATTCGGGAAACTTTGGCATTTCGGCGAAGGGGCCCATGTAGGCAAATACCATGCCGTACTTCTCAAACGCCGGGTAGGCGCCTTGACTAACACGCTTTGCCAGCCGTTCACCGTTGTCATCCTCACCGGGCGCTTTGATCAAAGTTCCGTCCACGTTCCATTCGAACCCATGATAACAACACCGGATACCGGTCTCTTGGATAATACCATATTCCAGCGATGCTCCCCGGTGAGCGCAATGACGGTGGAGCACGCCAATTGATCCGGACTTGTCACGAAAAGCTACAAGGTCCTCACCCAAGATGCGGATCGGGCGCGGCAGATCGGTTAGTTCTTCAGATAGACAGACCGGTTGCCAAAAGCGGCGCATATACTCCCCCATAGGTGTGCCCGGATCGGTCTCAGTTATTTCAGGATCGTGAGCCGGGATGGCCGTCTTTTCATAACCGCCATACGCATTATTGTTGCCGTGGCTAAATTTAAGATGGTCATCTGGGGAATCAACACTCAAATCATCACCCTCTAGCGGCTCTTATCACTCTCAAAACAAACCATTGTCGTTGTAACCCTCAAAGTTTTATTATTTTTAATTTTCACGCGTTAACAAAACGGCCAGAATAATAACGAAATAATTTTGATTATGTCAAATTTGCTGCACCCGACAGTGCTCAAAAATGTGACATCTGCCTTTGAAGAATAGCGCCATAAAATCGTCTGTATTGTGCTAAGAGTATGTCAAAACTTTTAGACCATTCCTAAAAGTACCGCGCAGGGCAAGGGGGGCGGCTTCCATTTATACAGCCGCAATTGCCTACCCCCATTTAGACAGTCCTGAAAAAACGACGGCAAATATGGCAAGCCAACCGCAGTTTAACAAAACTATTGCCGATTTCTATAAGCAAAAAGGTTTGCGGTCTCCTTGGGCTCAAGATGATGATGATGATCCAGCTGATCTCAAAGATGAAAGCATCTGGGCTGGAGATGACGGCAAGTTTGATGATTGGACGAAATAAATTAGGGGTATTGAAATCATGGCGAATAGCAAAATTACATCGATAGACTATCTCTTTCACTGAAGTGTCCCCGCCTTCTACAAAGTGGCTGGATGATTCAACATTACCCACGAGGAAATTAACGTCTGGCTGTTTCATTCAGCCTGAGCCATCCTCACTCTCCTTTTAATGTATGCCGATGTTTTCAGAGGAGGCAGAACTGTCAACCTAGCAATGAAGCATATGTCTGAGAAACCTCTATTCAAATTCCTCAGTACGAGGCTGGTGGGTGCAGTGAGTGGCATTGGTATCTCTGGTCTATTTACCCCCGTCCCTCGCCCTATTAGGACCAGAGCATAAATCCAGTCTCACAAGTATTGGCTGCCCAAAGGGAACGGTCAAGGTCATGTCCGGTTCGGATGTCAACCTGATGGGGCCGCCACCAGTTTAAGGTGTCTTGCACTAGGGATTTTAGACACATGTTGACCAGATTTAATCCAGAAAAGGGAGCTCTTTCCCCACACCTATGTACTCGCCTCACCCGCTCGAGAGCTCTCCAAAACAATTGGAGCTATCTCGTTAATAACAATAAATACATGACAGGTGGGCAGTAATAGATACCCTGCTGGCGATACCCTGACTGTAAAAGTCAAGTTAAACGTCGGCGTAAAATATTGCTTAATCCATCAACTACAGTCACCGCAGCTAAAATAATTATGAGAATAGCTGAAACTTGTGGGTAATCGATAAGTCGCAAAGAACCGACTAATTCTGTCCCAATACCACCAGCACCAACCATGCCCATAACAGTTGATTGACGAAAGTTATACTCCCAGCGATACATCGTCACATCAGCAAACTGGGGTAAAACTTGCGGCAAGACTCCGTGCACTATTATTTGCATTCGTGTACCGCCGACTGCTTTAGCAGCCTCAATTGGAGCAGGGTGGGCATGCTCAATAGACTCAGCGAAGAACTTTCCTACCATGCCTATTGAGTGCAGGCCTAGTGCCAGGACCCCTGGCAGCATTCCAAATCCTACGGCTGCAACAAAAATAATCCCCATTATCAGCTCCGGAATCGCACGAAAGGCATTAAGAATAAGGCGTGCACTCCGATATACGGCTCTGTTAGGCGTAGTATTAGCTGAAGCAAGAAATGCGATTGGGACTGAAGACACTATCGCAATCGCAGTTCCAGCAATTGACATGATGATGGTTTCCATCATTGGAATAACCCATTGACGCCAACGCGTAAAATCTGGAGGTATCATCTCAGAGATTAACACGCCAATCGCTGGCACCCCCTCAGACATTCGATCTGCATCGAATACTCCTGCTTGCCAAAAACATAAGAAAACTATCGCAATCACGACCGCGGCTTTTAATAGATGACGGCTACGGTTGCTGCGTTCGGTTGCAAGAAGTTTCTCGGCAAGTTGCGATTGGTTCCTGAACTCAGGGGAAATTGACATTAATTGAACATTAGCTCAGAGGACCCGGTTCATTGCATGAGTAAAATAGGCACAGTTTAAAAAGCTATACGTACTGAATAATTTATTTACCGCTCACATTCTTTCGGATATCGCGGATAATGTTATAGTCGATATCAGAAATTTCAGCAAAACCGTCTGTTTTAAAAGATTTAAGAATACTATCTCCTTCTTTTGTTCCTTTTTTTAGAGCAAAGAAGGCTTTTCGGATAGACGTTTTAAGGCTTTGTATGAGGTCGGAACGCATCACCCAAGGATATTGCGGCAATGGATCTGAGTAACCCAGAATTTTTATCTTTTTTACTTCAATTGTTTTGCGTGCGACCAACTTCTCAAAAATTGGCAGACTCAAACCGCCAACCTGAGCGTTCCCGCGCTCAACGTTACGCGCCACTGCATCATGAGCGCCAACGAAGTTTTCTTTATAATCCCTACCCCACATCACACCTTTTTTCATCATTGTGTATTTCGGTGCGAAATGACTTGACGTTGAGGCTTGGTCACCAAAAGCAACCTCAAAACTTTTGCCTTTAAGCTCAGCTATTTTTTCCGCATCTACATCAACCCCGGCTATAATAATTGACTTATAGGTGGTCGAGCCGCCCTTTAGACGTGCCGCAAATGGCTCAAAGTCGATTTTTCCACCCGCCATTTTATCTTTAGCGATTGTGTAAGAGGCTGGACCAAAGTAGGCAAGATCAATGCGGCCAAAACGAGCAGCCTCAATCATAGAGGAGTAATCAGTCGTAACTATCAGCTTGATACGCTTATTTACGGTCTTTTCTAAATAGTTTGCAAATGGTTTGTTATCCTGAATTATCGTGGCTGCATGTTCATCTGGTAGAAGCGCTACCTTCAGTGTTTTTGGATTATATTCGCCAGCAACAACGGCGCGAGAAACCATTGTTACCAATAACATGAAAGGGAATACCTTGGTTAATTTCTCAAACATCATCTGTAGGCTCCTGCGCTTTACAATTTGATATGTTAGATTAGATAAAATGCTTTAATATCTACGTTAAAGCTTCTGTGTGTTTCATTTGATCGATCTTGCCATAAATTTGGTCCACAGCGCTGCCTGAGAGATCCTCGGGAGTGCCATCAAAAAGAATCTTGCCGTCACCAAGGCCTATAATTCGGTCTGCTATCTCACGCGCGAACTCGAGTTGGTGAAGGCTGATTACCGCGGGTATGCCATCCTCTTTACAGATAGAGCGGAGCAAAGATAGCACTCGAATTGATGCCGCTGGGTCAAGTGAGGCAACAGGTTCATCCGCAAGAACTAAACTTGGTTTTTGGGCAATTGCTCTTGCGATTCCAACCCTTTGCTGTTGGCCCCCTGAGAGCGCATCACATCGAGATAGTGCTTTTTCCTGCAAACCGACACGATCGAGGCACTCCAGTGCCCAACGACGTTCCTTTTGGCCGAGTGGAAAAACACTCCGCCAGACAGGGTAATGGCCGATGCGCCCCATCAAAACATTTTCTAATACTGTTAATCGGCCGATTAATTGATGCTGCTGAAAAATCATACCAGTTTTTCGACGGTGTTTCCGAATATTCCCACTTGCAGACAGCAAACCAATATTACGCACTTTAACGCTTCCGGTGGCCGGCAAAACCAAAAGGTTCAAAGCCCGTAACAATGTCGTTTTGCCCGCCCCCGACTTCCCAAGTAGCACAGTAATCTCATGGTCATAAATCTCCAAACTAATTGGAGTAAGCCCCACCGTGCCATTCGGATAAATGACCATAAGGTCCTGAGTTTCAATCAAAGGATCTACAACAGCTTGGTCAAGCATAAGTTTCCGACTACATTTTTAGCCAAGTTGTGTCATAATTTGGCAAACAAGAACCCTTAGAATAAAGCAATTGTCTATCAAATCAATCATATTGAAATACCACCAACCGTATATTAAATCGATTTGTGTATCTAAAGTTAATAATGAATATTTTTTGGCGTTTCGGCTAAAAAATCCGCAATTTTTTTTCACCGATTGAGTCTATCAACGATACAAACGTAAAGGGATTAATCATCAACTGCCGATAAAAAACCATTTATAACAGAAGTTCGCTGCGAAGTTACCACGTTCCAGCCTCAAATTGATGAGAAAAATTGATCCCGAACTAATTAAACAAGGCTAGCTCCCTTAAATTGCTGGGATACACAGTCTGGGCGATAAACGCCAGCGCATGTGCCAAGTACGAAGAAAAGTTATCCTTTGAGTTGATTATACGGCTAATTTGTTCAACATTAATTATCATAATGGGTCAGCTAATGATTTTCTTATCCAGTCGCTCAGTTGGCCTATATTCATATATTTAGAGATAAGAAAACTATGCAGATTCTCTGGTCCCTCTCTCTCTCTATAGTGTTGCTGATGCTGCCAAAATTTGTATCAGCAAAAAATCTTGAAATCGAATTTACAGAGAATGACTCCTATAACATTGAGGTGGCACGTATCAGCGTTGGGGATACGATAAGATGGTTGCCAAAAAATGAGGGGCATAACGTAGAGTTTTTCGCAGGCCCTGAAATCTTGATTCCCAAAAAATCAGAGATGGACGAGCCCTACTCACTCGTATTTAGCGCTCCAGGGATTTATTTGTATGGTTGTACCCCCCACGCGAACATGGGGATGTTAGGCTTAATTATCGTTGGTAATGATTTGCATAACTTGGAGAGCATCAAGCAAACGAAATTGTCCCCCATAGGGACATCGGTATTAAAGCGATTAGTTAGGATCGCGGGATCGCAAACCAGATCACCCGCAAAATCCCCTTAAGATATACACTTAAAAATTCTTTACAATTTTATACTGCAAGTCCGCCATAGACTTATCCGAGAGGTGCAGGCTTCTCGCTTGATACAACCAATGGAAGCAAATATCCTGCTGTTGGTTTAACGGTTTGGAGAAGTTCAGTGTCCAATTTTGACGCATCTGCGCCATTTGTTTTGATTGCAAGAATTAGGGTTAATGAAGGTAATGTTGGCGATTATATTCAGTTAGCAAAAAAAACCGATGATGCCGTCAAGGATACAGAGCCTGGAATGCTTCATCATACTTTTCACTCCGACCCCGACGATCCGTTATGTTTTGTTTGGACGGAAGTTTTTGAGAATGACGCAGCCCTAATTACGCACCTTAATAATCCGCCAGTTCTCGAATACCTAGCTCAACATGCCGAGTTGGGCGACTCGGCCAGTATTGAGGTGTTTGGGACCGTTGGAAAAGAGTGTAAAGAACTTATGATGTCATTGGGGTTACCAGTGAGTATTTTTGAGAGTAAGTGCGGCTACAGTAGGATTTAAATGACTGCGTCTACTAACCGGTCCCTCGCAACTTCTTGGCGGTAAATAGCGGTAAAAACGGGTATGTTACCTTTTACCGATCGGAGGGGCGATATGTGTGCCCCTATTGTCCATATCGACGGAGGCTATTCGTGCTCTCGGCCGCTTCTGCGCCACCATTCGCGCTTGATGAATTCGTTCGTTTCTGTCGCTCTTTTATTTGAGGCCGCTTAGCCGCGAAGCCCATTGCAAATAGATTTACTTCCAAGGGTAAAGATCCCAGACGGATTTGCCCTCTGCCTCGGCCTCTTTATATTTAGAAAAGTCTATAGCCACGATTAAAACCCCCATCGGGGAATTAAGTGTGATGTAATAAGTATCAATGCAGTATTTACCTATTTCAGCACTGCATCCCGGATAATATCAGTCAATAACTCTGGTTTAATCTATAATTGAGCCTATTAGGGTCGCTATCTTCCTAGCCAACAAAACTGGAACGGCATTGCCTACATGATCATTTTGATTTCCAGATTGTGGGATGGTTAGGCCAGCGATACAATGGTGCGAAGACTAAACGTTATAGATTTGTCACAATAAGGACACATCGGAGTGTTAGTCTTTAGAGAACATAGGAGTACAGAGCAATATAGGGATATGGAATATGGGAGTAACGACATTTGTAACGCTAGTAACGAAGGACGGCTGCTTTGATGAATTCTACAACCTAGCGAGAGAGGAATTGGCGTTTACGAGGCAGTCGAAAGGATGCAAATCAATTCTCGTAAGTACCAATCGTGAGACTAACACAATGAAAATGGTGCAATTTTGGGAAGATGAAGCATCATTTGATGAGTATTTTGAGAGACGCGTAGAGCGGAGCGGAGCAGATTTCGCCCGGCTTTTGGAAGGCCCTCCAGAAAAAGAGCATTTCTCTACCGAAAATTTCGGCTACGAGCATTAAATAACGTCTTGGATAGCCGTAGCTATACAATGGGAATTGTGCCTTATTAGGCAAACTGAGGCATCGGCTTTTTCGTGCACGTTCGAACGCAGCGTCGGGCTTTTATCGGATCGGTTATGCCGCAGGTCGGAATGTCAGTAATATGTAGCTTTAAAGGCCGCTGTCGGAGCTAACCCGGATTACCAATTTGCCAAAATGGGTAGCGGTGCGCATGCGCTTGAAGGCCTTTGGCGCGTCATTGAATTCGAAGATTTCATCAATGACGGGAGCGATCCTATGAGTGGTCATGAATTCAATCATCTCCGCAAACATGGTTCTAGAGCCAACATAAATGCCGCGCACGCTTATGGACTTGCGCATAATATCGGTTGGCGCAATCTCTCCCCCGGCGCCGGTCAAAACGCCAATCAACTGTATGGCGCCACTAACGCGTGTCGCAGCAATAGATTTTTGCAGAGTACCTGGTCCTCCAACCTCAATGACCCTATCTACGCCACTACCGTGAGTTAGATCAAGGACGCCGGTTTCCCAATCCGGCATGGCACAGTAATTTATGGTATGATTGGCACCAAGGGACCTCGCGCGCGCGAGTTTATCGTTGCTCGATGAGGTTACGGTAGTGCGTACCCCCATAGCTTTGCAGAACTGCAAGGCGAATACGGAAACGCCCCCGGTGCCTAAAAGCAAAGCGGTATCTCCTGCTTGCACCGGCTCCGGCCGCGTGAGCGCGTGCCAAGCGGTTAGCGCGGCGCAGGGCAGAGCGAGGCCTCTTCATCGCCCAAATAATCTGGGCAAGGAATGACGCCATCAGCACTTAGCAACACTTGCTCCGCTAAAACGCCGGGAAGTGCGCCCCCTAATGCCGATGCCATAGCATCAGGTGTGACACCGTTGTCTACCCAATTCTGGAAAAAACAACTAATTACCCGTTCACCGATGTCAACACCGGTAACATCTGGTGCGATAGCAGTTATAACACCCGCACAATCAGAGTTTGGACTCATCGGATATTGGATGCCCCTTGGCGTTGGGTTCTCTACTGTGGAGAGATCCCGGTAGTTGATGCAGACTCCTTGCCAAAGATCCGTAACCTCGATACTCAAACATCATCCACCTACTCGAGAAAGGAAAATATTTCCGAAGTAGAGACAGTCACAGGTTCAACGTCTAAGTTTTTCAACCAATCCGCATTTGTAATGTTCATTTGTAACGAAAATATGATTGAGGAAAGTGCAAAATTCTTCAAAGATTAAGCGTCTGATTAAGTTTTGTAGGTGCAAGAGAGAGGCGTCTGTGCTCTTGTGACACTTTATTTCTTGTGAAAAGATTAAGTTGGAGTGCTGTTTTTTATTTTGATTACCGGGGGATGAGTTGGATATCCTTGCAGTGCACCGCTTAAGAAAATCTACTCTCCTCGGCAGAGTTACACGAGAAACCATTTGGAGAGAGTTTAATGATGGTCAAAACACTAATAGGACTGAAGGTTGCGTCATCCATGTTTGCCATTGGAATGGCAGCAGGTATGGGAATTATGGGATTGTGCAAATACGCTAAAGGCAGGACGGGTGGAAAATCAGAGACCCACAATTCGGGCGGTTCGAGCGAAAATAGCGTCTCGGAAACTTCGTAACCGGTTCACTGCCTAGCAAAACGTAACAGGACGACCATTACTTTTAGATTGAAGGTAAATGTCTTTAGCGCCTGACATGAGCGGGGCGTTCGAAGCATCTCGTTCTGCGAGAACGTCATCAGATAAAAACCTTTTCAGAGGATTATCGTTCGACCTCCATCTCAAGGCCATCCATTCCTCATCTAATCTTGCCGCCAAGCTCGTTGATTCTGTTTGTGCCGCTCTTTGGGACTTCGTGCGTAAAGACAGAACTATGCGTGGACACCTTTAGTGGCCTTGTAGATCTCTGGGAACTCGTCTTGTGAAGTAGAAAATACCGTCCCTGGAATAAACGTAAGGGACATCTTTGGTTCGCAACATGGTCATCACTCCAATCGTCTCTTTTCAAGAAACGTTGGAATTCAATAGCTTGACCTATGTGAAACCTGAGAAGTGGCGCACCCGACAGGATTCGAACCTGTGACCTCTGCCTTCGGAGGGCAG
>MDTB01001071.1_pt1 | contig 198911 bp, 193 predicted proteins | sample 811161 | NCBI WGS metagenome assembly MDTB01 (sample SAMN05326650, study PRJNA326480) | marine metagenome | isolation source: seawater | place: Mediterranean Sea | collected 2009
CGGTCCATGTTTAAGCCGTGGATCATGTTGCCCTCAACGGACCTGAGCGAAAAAGGAGCGGACGTCTTCAACGAAAAGGTCCGGTTGCTCGAAAGCCGCAAAATGGCCACCGCGCGGCATTTTTGTCCATTGACGAATGTCCGTATAGGCGCTTTCTGCCCATGACCTCACGGGAGAAAATATCTCTTTAGGGAAGTGGGCGACGCCGGTTGGAACACTGACTGGAGCGGGTCGAAACGAGGTAAAACTTTCCCAATAGAGGCGAGCTGAAGATGTTGCAGAGTTAGTAGCCCAATAAAGCATGACGTTGTCGAGCATCTCGTCCCGATGTAGAGCATCTTCAGGGCTGCCGTCGTTATCGGTCCATGACCAAAACTTTTCAAGGATCCAAGCAAGTTGTCCAGATGGTGAATCGGCCAGGCCGTAACCAAGAGTCTGCGGTCGGGTTCCTTGTTGGGTTGAGTACCCGGAATCCCAATCTCGGTAGTAGGCGGCGGCCTCTAGGGCGCGCTGTTCTTCTTCGGTGGCTTCGCCTTCAATTTGTGGTCTCGACAACACCATGTTGAGGTGAATACCGAGACAGCTCTGGGGATGTCGCCCACCGATGGCTGTGGTAATTGCAGAGCCCCAGTCTCCGCCCTGAGCGCCGAAGCGTTTATAGCCAAGGCCTTTCATCAGTTCGACGAAAGTGTCTGCAATCTTTTCGACGCCCCAACCCAACTCGGGTGGCTTGCCGCTAAAGCCGTACCCGGGTAAAGAAGGACAAACTACGTGAAAAGCGTCGTTTGCGGTGCCACCGAAGGACTCTGGGTCAGTGAGCGGTGCGATTACCTTTTGGAACTCAACAATCGAACCAGGCCAACCGTGGGAGAGGATCAAAGGGGTGGCCCCTTCGTGAGGAGACCTTTGATGAATAAAATGAATGTCACACTCATTTACCGTTGTACTGAATTGGTCGAATTGATTTAATTTCGTCTCACGCTCACGCCAGTTGTACTGATTGAGCCAGTAATCGCACATCTCTCTCACATACTTGAGTGGCACTCCTTGCGACCAATCCTTAACTAGCTCTTCCTCAGGCCAGCGGGTTTTTTCGAGGCGCTCGCGCAAGTCATCAAGGATTTGATCCGAGATCGATATTTCGTAGGGGTATGTCTCCATCTCGATAACTTATCGCTGAAGGGCGTCGCTCTTAACTTCTGTCCCTTTTTTTGCTCCGAAGTCTCTTTCCGGCATTTAGTTCGACTTTTCTGACTCGAATGTTTGCCGGGGTGACTTCTACGCATTCGTCTTCGGCTATGAACTCCAACGCGTGCTCGAGGGATAGCAACTTAGGTGGACTCAGACGCACTGCATCGTCCGCCGCCGCCGCACGAATATTGGTTTGTTTCTTCTCTTTGCAGATATTGACGTCGAGATCGTCGGGCCGTGGATTCTCGCCGATAACCATGCCTTCGTATACATCCATACCTGGGCCCACCAAGAGCGTCCCCCGTTCTTGAATTGTGGAGGCTGCATATCCGCTTACTTGCCCCGTCCGGTCAGCCACGATTGACCCACTGTGGCGCGAGCGCATATTCCCGGACCATGGGATGTAGCTGTCAAATACGTGATGAAGTAGTCCCGTGCCGCGCGTTTCCGTCAGAAACTCGGTGCGGAATCCTATGAGACCGCGCGCTGGGATGAGGTAATCAAGCCTCACCCAACCGGTGCCATGATTACTCATCTGCTCGAGACGGCCACGTCTTTCACCCAACAGCTGAGTAACTGACCCCACATAGTCTTCGGGGATATCGATGGTTGCTCTTTCTGCAGGCTCGTGCAATTGACCCTCTATCGACCTAGTCAATACTTGCGGTTTCCCGATCGTAAGTTCGAATCCTTCTCGACGCATTATTTCGATCAGCACAGCTAGCTGAAGTTCGCCTCGTCCTTGCACCTCCCAAGCATCAGGCCGCTCCGTGGGGAGTAGGCGGAGTGATACGTTGCCAATCAGCTCCGCCTCAAGCCGGCTTTTGATAAGTCTCGCAGTTAACTTCTTGCCCTCGGTGCCGGCAAGCGGCGACGTGTTGATGCCTACTGTCATTGACAGGCTGGGCTCGTCAACGCTGATCACTGGTAGGGGCTTCGGCGACTCAGGATCGCTGAGTGTCTCTCCGATGGTTATGTCCGGAATTCCGGCTACGGCGGCGATTTCTCCTGGGCCCGCATGTTCTGCAGGCGTCCGCTCCAAGCCTTCAGTTGTGTATAGCTCAACGATTCGGGTGGTCTCGATAGTCCCGTCAACGCGACACCAGGCGACTGAAGCGCCTTTGGTGAGTGTCCCATGGAGCACCCGACAGAGCGCCAATCGACCAACATAGGGATTAGCGTCGAGATTGGTAACCCAAGCCTGAAGGGGATGTGAAGGCTGAAAGGTAGGAGGGTTTACTGACTCAACTAAAACCGCAAAAAGATCTGTCAGGTCCTCTTTTGGTTGAGAGAGGTCGCTAGTAGCCGTTCCCTTTCTTGCATCGGTATAAACAATCGGAAAATCAATCTGGTGATCCGCCGCATCGAGGTCTAGGAACAACTCATATGTTTCGTCGATTACCTCGTCGATGCGACTATCGGGACGATCAATTTTATTGATTACCAAAACCACTGGCAGGTCAAGCTCAAGAGCCTTTCTCAAAACGAAGCGTGTTTGGGGGAGCGGGCCTTCAGAGGAATCAACTAGCAGCAGAATGCCATCGACCATGGTTAGGGCGCGCTCGACTTCTCCTCCGAAATCGGCGTGTCCCGGAGTGTCAATGATGTTGATTTTGGTGTCGTTGCCAGACGGATCAGTCCAGTGTATGGCAGCGTTTTTCGCGAGAATGGTAATGCCTTTCTCCCGCTCGAGATCCATTGAGTCGAGAACGCGGTCTCTGACATCTTCGTTGTCTCGAAATGCTCCTGATTGCCAGAGCATCGCGTCAACGAGCGTCGTTTTCCCGTGATCAACATGCGCGACAATCGCAACGTTGCGCAGGTCGGTTCGCGTTTCAACTAGCTGTGAATCACTCAAATTTCAGATGCCTTGTGAGGGGGAAGAGTCAGGACTGCTAAGTGTGCCAGTAAAGACGTCGAATACGTGTTCAGTCGTAGATGAAACCTAGCGATGCCGGGGGCGGCAATTCTCCGCCGATGTGGCCCGCGCAACGCAGTTCGGCGATTTCGTCAACCGAGAGATGCCCAACTCTGGACAGAACCTCATCGGTGTCTTGGTCGAATAAAGGGGCGTGGGCTTTCGGCACAGGTCGCTTTCCGTCAAGAGTGAACGGCGAACCCACATGGCGCATTGGTCCAGTGACTGGATGGTCGACTACATCAAGCAACGAAGAAAGTGGCTGTTTGAGTGGAGCTGACCAAGGATCTAAACACACCTGGGCGTTGCCTCCGGCCAACTTAACGGCGCTAACTAACTCTTCCGAAGTTTTGCCTGCGGACCCTTCAATTAAAGCTTCAATTACGCCGGTGAGAGCACGCGGCGCAGTGATGGCGACCCAGTTATCCATAGTTGCAGCGAAGGTCGATAACGTTCCGCCCGGTTCGCGGTTTCCGAGACGGCCGATATTCCGCTTTTGGGTCGATGCGAGAACAATCGCCTCGCCTGAATGTTGCCACATTGCTTCGTGTTGACTTAAGTCAATCTCCATGCCGCTACCAGATTGGTCGGCGCTATAGACACCAGCTAAAAAAGCATTTGCAGCGTGCACTCCCGCAGTTGGGTCAGGAAAATAAATATTTGATACACGAGCCTCTTCGTGTTCGTATCCCTGACGGTGAGCTATTCCACCCATAGCTTCGATTATTGACCCATAACCGACCGCGTCGCTGTAGGGGCCATCTACACCGAACGCGGGCATTCGAACAACTACGAATTTCGGATTTACTTGCTTCAGCGTCTCGAAATCTAGGCCGAGTTGGGGCAGAACATGTGCTGAGAAGTTTGCTACGAGGCCATCTGAGTTTTCAACCAGTTTCAGGAAAGCGTTCCGCCCCTCTTCCGATGCAATATTTATTACGCAATCCTTCTTGCCTTTGTTCACAGCGTTGAAAAGTCCGCCTGCTTCGTAGAAGCGGTTGTCCTCTACAAGATGTTCCTGTCCTGGCCGCATGCCGTGGTCATAAGGCCTCTGGGTTCGAAAGCCGTCAAATGGCGAGAGAGACTCAATTTTTATTACCTCAATTCCGAGTGGGGCGAGGATATTGCCCACATAAGGGCCGGCCCAGGAGATTGTCATCTCTAACAAACGCATATCGGAAAACGACCGAAGCTCCAACGAGCGTGGTGAGTCCGTGACATCTAGTTGATCGGCGCCCATTTCACTCACGGCTTGGGGCGTTATCGGGAGACCCGGGGCTTTGAAGGGACGCACCGGAGCTACGGCCTTTCCCTGAGGTGTGAGCACTTCTCCGAGGTATCCCCGTGCCTCTAGGTGCTCATCACTCAACGCGTCCAGCGGAGTCATGACCATTCCCCCTGCCCAAGGCGACGAGAGGGCCAATTCGAAAATCTCCCGTTTACCTCTCGCCAAGTACCACGGGGAAATCTTCTCCCAAATCTTCGAAATGTGTTCTTTCCTTTTGAGTCGATCTCTTAGTTCTGGGTCGTCAACCCACTCAGGTATTCCATAAAAAAGGCACTGCATCTCCCAATCCACAGGTCGAATTGAACCGGGAGCAAAGTGGCCATCTTTGCATTTGACCGCACCAGAAGGGAAAGCGGTCGGTGGGTGAGGGCCGACTCGGTCACGAACTCTTTGACAATGTAAAGCATCGCCGTAGCACAGCTCGGTAGCAGTCAGCAGGGCACCGAGCCAAGAAACGTCAATGTGGTTAACGGGCAGCCTTCGTATCAGTTGCACCATTGCTGCAGCCAACCCGCCTGCCACGTACTGACTTTGCCAACCTGGAAGACGCAAGGGAGGCGAGTCGTCATCACCATTGAAGCCAAGGAAGCCAGACGCCGTTTGAACGAGTAACTCGTCGGCGATAGTTCCCGGATGTTCAGCGTCTGCGCCCCAAGCTGTCGTTGTTACTAAGCGCGTGTCGTGCGTAGCCAAAACGTCAGGATGCCATGGGGTGTCAGTTAGATCGTCTAAAACGTCGCTCGATAGGACTACATCGGCCCACGCAGGATCGACTTCACTTGACGCAATATTTAACTTTGCGGCGTTGAGATGAATGAAAAGCGGGCTCAATTCATTCGGTAATAACTCAAGGTCGTCGACTTGCTGCTTTCTCGCGGGGTCACCACCGCTTGGTTCGACTTTAATTACCTGCGCTCCTAGGGACGCAAGCATGCGACCTGCGTACGGCCCGGATATGCCTGTCGCAGTCTCTATTACCCGAAGTCCAGTGAGTGGTGGCTTGGTCATTGATCTGGTCTACTTCGTTGAGCCAGCCGGCGCTGGAGGACTAGTTTTCGGCGGCGTTGCCTTTTCCCTTGGCCGCTGTGATTTTCAAAGCCTCTGCGGCCTTGTCATTGGACATTATCTTGCTGAGAATAGCTTCTCCTGCTCGGTCGAAAGCCGCTCTTTCGTTAGAAACAAAAGTTTGAGAGGCTTTGAGATGCTCCGTGTAGCCATTGATCTCTGGAATAACGTAACGCGCAACTAAATCCCAACTTGCGGCCGTATCTCTAGGGTTCGCCCAGTCATGAACGAACCCGATGGCGGTTCCGAAGCCACCTGTGAGCTCCACCATGCTTTTAATAAAATCGACCAAATCATCAGGAGTGCCGACTACTGCTGACTGCACAACTCCTTTAGAGGCACCTCCGCATACAGCGTCAAGCGCATCATCTGGGTCTTTGTACGCAACAGCGCCTGGTCTTTGAAGAGTCCCGACGATGTACTCGTTGTGCCATCGTTGAAGCCCTAACCGTGCTTGTCTCTCGGCCTCTGAACGGGTTTCAGCCAAATGCCAGTTAAGAACAACACGCCACTCATCGCGATTAACCACGCATCCGGATTTTTTTGCAGCATCTTCGGCAAAATTCCACTGGGTTGCCAGAGCAGTTATTCCCTCGGAGGCCATAGACCCGATGGAGAGCGCTCCGATTCCGTGTTTCCCAGCCAAGGTCATTCCTGAGGGCGACACCATCGATGCTGTAGCCGCAGGAATTTTTTCTTGCACGGGAAGCAACTGGAGTTGAGCGTCCTTCATTTTGAACCAGTCTGTTTCGTAAGAGAACCGTGGCTCGCCGCGGAGAAGGCGCAAAATGACGCCGAGCGCTTCGTCTTGCCGGTCGCGCAAGACCATTGGGTCGATTGCAAAGGTGTGGGCGTCCGAAGGCAGAGCGCCTGGTCCCGAGCCGAATATAACTCTGCCACCCGTCATGTGATCCAACTGAACAATTCTTTGAGCGACATTGAATGGGTGATGATAAGGCAGAGACACGACACCAGTTCCCAAACGTATTCGCGCGGTTCTCTCACCTGCAGCGGCCAGAAACATCTCAGGACTAGCAATCATTTCCCAACCCGAACTGTGATGTTCCCCGCACCAGAATTCACTAAACCCAAGCTGTTCCAACTGAACGACGAGATCTAAGTCTCGCCTAAATTGAAGCATCGGATTCTCGCCGACCGGGTGGTGTGGTGCGAGGAAAGCGCCGAATTTCATTGTAAATCCCCTAATTGAATACCGAATTTAGTATCTATGAAGAAGATAGCCGCAGCTGCTAGCCCTAACCCTCTTCAAGCGGTTTGTCGACGGTGACTATGCGGTGAGGCATCGGCAGGACGACCATCCCATCGATCTCGTATTCCATGAACCGTTCTATCAAGGCCTCCTCGACCACTGCGAGCTTTTCTGGAGGTTGCGCATCTAAGAGGCCCTGTGAGCGAACTGAAATATCCCGGTACCAGTTCGGTATTTCAGATGCAGGACACAAGGAGGCCTCGAAATCCGCTGCTACGAAAGAGAGGAAATCGAAACCGGCTTCTTCAACAGCTTGGCGAGCACCGTCTTCTCTCGAGAAAGCTTCCGCTGGTGGCCCCGGTGGAAGGCCCACATCTAGATCCCCGAACTCGGCTACAACACCCCCAAGTAAGCCAAACATGGGGAAGTCTTCAGGCGGAGCCCACACCGAGAAGGTGAACTTTCCACCTGGTTTCAGTACGCGAAAAACCTCCGACAAAGCGCGCTCGGGGTGAGCGAAATGCAGCATGCCGAAGGTGCACAAGGCGAGATCAAAAACGCTGTTATCGAAGCTCAGGTTTTCCGCATCTTCTTGTTGGAAAGAAAGATCTGGGTGAAGCGCGGCAGCTGCTTCAACCATCGCATTAGCAAAATCTGTGCCTATGACGTCAGCGCCTCGCGCTGCCATTTCAGCTGCACCGTAGCCAGGTCCAGATGCGAGATCGACAGCCGTTAATCCTGCGACAGCCCCAAGGTGATCCACGATCGAACCTATTAGAGCCCCAGTTGAATTCTGAGTTCGAGACACATAGGTCGACGCCCGTTGCTCCCAACCAGCTTTCTCGAAGTCCTTGAATTCTTGGAATTGAGACATGTTCATGCTCCTGTGTTTCTGCGAACTAAACGGCCTTAAGCCTCGTCGTGGCGTCGGGCGCGGTCAAGATCAACTTTGCCGTCGACTATTTTGAGTTGTCGCCCTCTTCGCCCCAAGTTTCAGGCGGGCCGAAGCGGGTTTCATTCCAAGCATTGAGGGCGGTTGAGAGAGAAAACCCTATAAACATCCCGAAGCCTGTAAAAATAACCGGGATGCTCTTCATGAGGATCCCTAACCATGAAATAGCAACTCCCACGGCTATAAACCATGCGGGTTCAAGGGGGCGGTTTAGCATTACTGCTCTCTATCTTGGGCGAAGGGGTTCTTAGCGTTATCTTGAAGCTACTGCGCTATCTGTTCTTTGCCTAGTAGCTGCCACCAGTATGTGTGGTCGCAAGTCGTGGGTAAGTGCCGGTTGTCGCTAGTGAACTGTCAACGAACCTTGGGAAATGTGGGTCATGGCTTCAAATAACTCAACCACCGGCGTTATGTTTAACACTGACCGAATGTCATCTGGTTCTCTTAAACAGTTTGCCTTAGAACTTGAATCGACAGGTGTGGATACGCTTTGGCTGCCGGAGTTGTTCGGGCGCGAGCCCTTTGCGACGGCGGGATTCCTCTTGGCTGAGACTGAACATCTCACGGTCGCTACGGGCATCGCCAACGTGTATGCGAGAGATGCGGTCGCCGCGGCGGCGGCGGCGCGAACTCTCGCTGAAGTATCGTCAGGGCGCTTTATTTTAGGTCTAGGGGTGTCGAACGCTGGTTTAGCGGCGGCGCGCGGCCATAGCTGGGAGAATCCGGTAGATAAGTTGAGCTCCTACGTTAATGAAGTTCGCGCAGCCGAGATTTCAGTCCCGGGTGACCAACCCCTCCTTCTGCACGTGGCAGCGCACGGTCCGAAGATGTTGGCATCTCTCAAGGGAAAGGTCGATGGGATAAGTACGTTTTTGCAGACTCCGGAGCACACGAAACTTACTAGGGGCGGTCTCCCTCAGGGGTTAGCTCTGAATGTGACGTGTATGTGTTTACTTTGTGATGACCCCGTCGAAGCACGCAGGCTCGCGAGACGTGCTTTGGGCTTTTACATGGGCTTGGATTACTACCATCGAGCTTGGCGCAAGCTTGGCTTTTCGAACAATGACTTTACTGAGGGCGGCAGCGATCGACTAATTGACGCTTTAGTTGCTTGGGGAGACATCAAAAAGGTTTCAAGCAGGCTTGAGGAGCATAGAGAAGCAGGAGCGACTGAGATCGTCGTTATCCCGCTTAATCCCGGTGGGGGAGCAGAGCCTCACATGAAACTTCTTGAAGGGATATCTAAATAAGCGCCTAAGCTAACGCAAAAGCGGATGGAAGGACTATCGGTGGCAGGACAACCTCGAGCAGTAGTCGATGGCTTACCTCAATACAAACCCGGAAAATCCGCAGCGCAGGCTGCAGCCGATCATGACTTGACTGAAGCCATCAAACTTGCATCCAATGAAAGCTCTTATGGCCCGCTGCCATCGGTGATCAAGGCGATAAGCGACGGTGCAAGCCTATTGAATCGGTATCCCGATCACCGGGGCGAAGCGTTACGAGAAGCAATCGCAAAAAAGCAGGAAACATCAGCTGAATGTGTGACGGTTGGGTGTGGGTCGGTAGGTCTTTTGCAACAGGCTTACTCGGCGTACGTTGATGCAGGTGACGAGGTCGTCTATCCGTGGCGGTCCTTCGAGGTTCATCCGATCTTTAGCGCTATAGCTCAGGCGAATGCAGTAACAGTTCCATTGCGGGATCAAGCATTCGATTTGGATGCGGTGCAGAAAGCCGTCACCGCGAAAACGAAACTTGTCATTCTCTCAACGCCTAATAATCCGACCGGTACGGTCTGTGGAACCGATGACCTCAAGAACCTCTTGAGTGGAATTAGCGAGAACGTGGTCGTGATAATTGACGAAGCGTATCTTGAGTTCGTAACTGACAAATCGGTGCGAAACCCGGTAAAGGAAATCCTCCCCGAGTTCCCGAATGCCGTTGTGTTTCGCACTTTTTCTAAGGCTTATGGGCTAGCGAATCTTCGGGTGGGATATGCAATTGGAAATTCGGAGATTATCGGCGCTATAGACAAAGTTGCCCTTCCGTTTCTCGTCAACGGCCTAGCTCAGACAGCCGTCCTTGCCTCTCTTGAAAAAGAAGCTGAACGAGAGTTGTGGGATCGGGTGGGTGAAGTGATCAGCGAACGTCAACGCGTTTATGACGTCTTGACTGCTGATGGCTGGCCAGTCACGCGAAGTCAAGCAAACTTCTTATGGCTACCGCTACAAGGTGAGGCAGGAGCCGTTTTTCAACAACTCGAAAGCTCGGGAATTGTCACTCGTCCCTTCGAAAATGAAGGTATCCGAGTGACTATTGGAACACCCGATGAGAATGATCGCTTCTTGGATGCGATCGGATCGCGCTAGAAGATCTTCTAGGATCTCAAATTGTTTGTTGAAGTGAGCGAATGCTCTGGAGGTCGCAGTGTTCATTGACGGTAAATGGGTGGAATCTCGTTCGGGCGAAACCTTTGAAGTTTTTAACCCTGCGACCGGCGCATCACTGGCAACCGTCCCCTCAGGTAACGCTGACGATGCGACTGCTGCCATTGATGCGGCTTCCAATGCTTTCGCTGATTGGTCCGCTACCACTGCTTACGAGCGTTCACGGCTCTTGTATCGCTCGTGGGAAATCATGACGGAACGCTCCGAAGACTTGGCGCAACTAATGACAGCTGAACAAGGTAAGCCTCTTCGAGCAGCTCGCGCTGAAGTTAAATATGCGGCGGATTTCCTAATATGGTTTGCGGAAGAAGCCAAACGTGTAACTGGCGAGTGGTTGCCCTCTCAAAGGGCAGACCAGCGATTTCTTTCCGTAAAGGCACCTGTCGGTGTGGTCGCAGCAATAACTCCTTGGAATTATCCAATTTCTATGTTGACGCGAAAAATGGGTCCGGCGCTGGCTGCGGGATGCACTCTGGTTCTTAAGCCGGCCGAAGCAACGCCTCTTTGCGCGAAGGCAACCTATGAAGTTTTTGTCGACGCAGGTGTCCCCGACGGAGTGATTAATCTGGTTACAGCTGCGAACCCTGCTCCAATCGGAGATGTGTTTACTTCCGATCCCAGGGTGGCAAAGCTTACTTTCACGGGAAGTACTGCTGTGGGGCGAAAGCTAGCGGGGAAATCTGCTGCGAATTTACAACGCGTATCAGTCGAGCTGGGAGGTCATGCGCCGTTTATTGTTTTCCCAGATGCCGATCCCGTTCACGCTGCTAAAGGTGCCGCCGCGCTTAAATTTCTAAATGCTGGTCAGGCTTGCATTAGCCCCAATCGCCTTTATGTTCCGGCAAGCTTGAGCGACGCCTTTAATGAAACATTGTGTGCGCGCGTCGACAAGTTGGAAACAGGCAATGGTGTCGTCGATGGCGTTGGCGTTGGTCCATTAGTTAATGAAGCAGCAGTGGCTAAAGTCGAAGCCCAAGTCGAAGATGCGAGGGGTAAAGGAGCGGGAGTGCCAGTGGGGGGTACTCGCTTGACCGACGGTGATCATGGCTCTGGTCATTTTTTCGCCCCGACTGTTTTAACGGGAGTTCGAGAGGATATGACGGTTTATCGCGAGGAGACGTTTGGTCCGGTAGCTCCGGTCATAACTTACGAAGATCCCGATGAAGTCATCGACCTGGCCAATGACACAAATTATGGGCTTGCGGCCTACGTCTACACTCGAGACATCGGAGTGGCCATGCGGGCGTTTGAAGGATTGCGGTTCGGCATAATCGGAATTAACGACGTCAACCCAACATCAGCATCGGTGCCCTTTGGAGGTATGGGCGACTCTGGTCTGGGACGCGAAGGTGGCCATGAGGGGATCGCTGAGTACCTCGAAACTAAAACCGGCGGTTTTGCGATTTAGTTTCTGGAAAGCGCTTTCCTCTCAGGCGAGTTCATCGATGAGATCCCAAAGCGCATCGACGTGACCCTCATCCGTGGTCCGTTGGCCAATTGACACCCTAATCATTGGTCTACCGTCGAGCTCTGAGCCTGTCCAAGCTACGTTAGGTGAACCGTTGACAGCTTCTGCAAGACTTTGCGTCGCCTCGTCACCTGCTGTGCAGCGAAAACAAACCAAGGCAAATGGGTGGGGTGCTACGACCTCAAATCTAGGATCCGATTTCAGTTTTTCTGCAAGCCGCTCGGTTAGAGCAACGTGGTATCTGATCATAGATTGAAGACCCTCTACGCCATAGCTTCGAATTACCCACCACAGCTTCAAAGAGCGGAAACGTCTTCCCAAAGGAACGTGCCAATCTCGGTAATCGATTACCGCCCCAGATTCGCTGGCTTCATTTTTGAGGTACGGCGGCAGAATACTCAGACAATCGATTAAAGGGCTACGGTCGGCCACGTAAAAAACTGAACAGTCAAAGTTAACCATCAGCCATTTGTGGGGATTAAAGGTATAGCTATCCACCAACTCCAGTCCATCCTGATGATGGCGGAACTCTGGGCAAATCATCGCGTTCCCTGCATAGGCCGCGTCCACATGAAGCCAGAGATTTTCCTCCTGGCAAATTTCTCCTATGGGTCGAATGGGGTCGACTGCAGTGGTGCCAGTCGTTCCAAGCGTCGCCGCTACGAAAACGGGGACTAGGCCCTCAGCTTTGTCTGATGCTAACGCCGCCCTGAGGGCACTTATATCCATTGCTTGCTTGTCATCGACCGGTATTAGCCGGATATGGCGATAGCCGGCCACAGTTGCACCTTTTTGGATCGAACTATGCGTTTGGGTGGAGGCATAGGCGACCATTGCCGTCGGGTTTACTCCCCGTTTCATTGCTTGGTGTCGAGCCACTACTAGGGAGGTATGAGTCGAATCAGATGCGCTCATTTGCAATACGCCGCCCCCAAGGCTGGTGGTTTTCCACTCAGATGGGAGATCCATTAAGTCGACTAGCCAGTCCAGAACGTGGCTTTCAATCTCCGTTGCTGCTGGCGATGTCGACCACAGCATTCCCTGAACTCCGAGTCCAGCGGAGACAAGTTCAGCCAACACAGAAGGTGGTGAGGCATTAGCGGGAAAGAAAGAGAACCAAGACGGGTGCTGCCAATGGGTTATCCCTGGCATTACGATCTCGTCTAAGTCACGGATTAAATCAGCGAACGGTTCACCTTTTTGGGGAGCTTCGGCTGGTAGCAGCTCGCGAACGGAACCAGGACTTACGCTGGACTCAACTGGTAAATCCTCTATCCGGTCCCAATAGTCAGCTATCCAGTCAATTAACGCGTGGCCATGCTTGCGAAACTCCTCAGATGAAAGATGCTCCGGCGGTTGCGGAAGTTCGCTTTCAGCCATGTTTTCGCCTCACCATTAAGGTGCGGCAGGATGTTGCCGCCTCTCCCCGGAGGATAGCCTCGCTGGGGAATTATTAGATAAGCAATAAAAAATTTGCCTAGCATTCGCGTATGGCGAGACTTCAAGACAAAGTTGCTGTGGTTACTGGTGGTGGTTCGGGCATTGGGAGAGCTACAGCACTTAAGTTTGCTCAGGAACATGCGGCTGTTGTCGTGGTTGATAAAGACCCAGAAGGGGCAGAACACACAGCTGAACTGCTGGGCGAAATTGGCGCCGCTTCGGCTTGGTTTGAGTCAGATGTGTCCGACAACAATCAAGCTCGGTTGGTAGCTGAGCAAATCCGCAAGCAATTCGGCGGAATAGATGTGTTGGTAACGGCGGCTGCGATTTCTGTGGGCAAGACCATTCCCGATACCTCGCCCGATGAGTGGGATGCGGTTTTCGACGTGAACGTCAAAGGTACTTATTTGTGGATACGAGCGGCTATTCCTCTTATGGAACAGAATGGGGGTTCCATTATTGCTCTTGCATCACAGCTAGCGATTTCAGGTGGTGTTTCGAATGCTGCCTATATTGCTAGCAAAGGAGCGATAGTAAGTCTTTGCAGAACTGCTGCCAACGATCATGCCTCTGACGGAATCAGAGTTAACTGCATTCTGCCTGGCGCCACGGAGACTCCGCTTCTTGAACGTTCCTTTGCCCGGTTTGATGATCCCGCTCCGTATGTCGAACGATCATTATCTCGGCACCCACTAGGGCGCTTCGGGAAACCGGAAGAAGTCGCTAATGCGGCGCTCTTTTTGGCATCTGATGAATCGACGTTTACGACCGGTACCGAATTGCGAGTTGATGGGGGTTGGATCGGCGGGTAGGAAGTCAGTTCTCGGTGTAGAACTTTGAACCCTTATCAAACTTGTTTGGCTTGAGGAAGAAACCCAGGATCACTGCGCCGTCCACGCTACGGGCCTCATGCCGGTTGCCCGCTGGCCTCCAGATGTAGTGACCGGGTAAAGCTTTGCCCTCGTGGTCCTCGAACGAGCCGCTCACGATCCAGGTCTGCTCTACTTCGGTGTGTTCGTGCGAAGGCACTATTGCGCCGGGATCTAATTTAAAAAGAATTGTCGATCGCCCTGAAACTGGATCAGACCACAATACTTTGTGGTGGATTCCGGGAAACTCGGATTCCTGCCACTCCATGCTTGCTGGATCGATGTAAATCGATTTCAGCTCGGGGGAATTTTCGATGTTTCCCATGTCTCCTCTGCTCTCTTTGGTTCCACCAATTGGACGGTTTCATAATTGCGTTTAGCACCGATAGGGAGGAAGTTGCATCCCCACTATTTGGCAACTGAACCTTGTTCGCAAATTAGGTAAGTTACGTCTATGAGTACATTGATTGAAGACCTTGAGCATCGCCGATGGCAAGCGATGATCGAATCGGACTTGCCGGTGCTTGAGGAATTGCTGCACCCTAACTTGCGGTACACCCATTCAACTGCAGTTGTTGACTCAAAGGAGTCGTACATAAAAGCGATTCAAGAGGGAGTTTTCGACTACAGAAATATTGAAACCAGTGATGTCGAAATCCAGTTATTTGGCCAGCTCGCCTTAATTAACGGCTCGGCTAAAATAACGGTTTTAGCTCGGGGAAAAGAATTTGTGTTGAATAGCCGGTACACCTGCATGTGGATGCAAGAAGAAAACTGGCGCTTTCTGGCGTGGCACAACACACCGATTCCCGCTTGAGGCCTGTTCTCGCCCTCGGTGATAAGGAAAGATTGCAGCCTCTGCATCGCTTCTTGACCATATCTAATAGTGTCCTACTAGAACTTTCCTAAAACGGGGTTGATATGAGTGACGGCATAGAAATCATTGGCTATGACGTGCCAGCGGTTGAAAAGTGGATAAGTGAAAATACTGAAGGTTTGGCGCCTCCCTTTAGGTGGACGCGACTCGAAGGCGGCCATAGCAACCTGACCTATGGGCTTGAGGATTCCCTTGGTAACAAGGCGGTAGTCAGAAGGCCGCCGATGGGTGAGTTGCTACCGAAAGCGCATGACATGGGCAGGGAGTTCGCCATCATTAGTGGCCTAGGCCCCACAGAGGTGCCGGTGCCTAAGGCCTACGGATACTGTGAAAGCCCTGATGTCACGGGCGCTCATTTCTACGTGATGAGTCAAGTGGACGGCAAGGCTTTGTTCGAGCTTGAAGATGCCCTAGAGCACCTGTCTGAAGAAGCGCGAGAGAGCGTGGGTCTTTCGTTCATGGATGTTTTGGCGGCCCTTCATTCTGTCGACCCAGATGAAGTGGGCTTGGGCTCGCTCGGAAAAAAAGAAGACTATGTGGGGCGACAGATTCGTACTTGGTATCGCAGCTGGGAAGCTTCGGCAGAGGGTGCTTCTTACGATGACCCTGACCTGCATAAGCTTCATGATTTTCTTCAGGAGAGGCGCCCGGAAGAAGGTCCAGCGAGGGTCGTGCACGGTGATTACGGATTGCACAATTGTCTAGTGAGTTCCGAAGGTCAGTTAACAGCGGTTCTTGACTGGGAAATTTCGACCTTGGGTGACCCTATGGCAGATTTCGCCTATGCACTGAATACTTGGACAGAACCCAGTGATGAATTAGTGAATAAAGAGAATTCTCCAACGCTGGCAGAGGGTTTTCTGCCTCGTGGCTCTTTGATTGATCGTTATGCATCGCGGACCGGATGCGACCTTACTCACCTTCCTTATTACCTGTGCTTCAATCACTTCAAGACAGCGTGCATTATTCATGGGGTTTATGCGCGGTACATGCAGGGCCAAAAGTCCGCTGAAGGGGTCGACCTTGACTATTACCGCTCTCGAATTGGCACATGCATAGAAATGAGTAAACGGGCAGCGGAAGAGTTCTCTTAGGCTTACTTTGTGAAAACCGATTGGAACCCCCTGTTGAGAAAACAGTTTGCCGAACCTTATTGGGCGGAGCTTCAGGGTTTTATTCAACAAGAACGTGAAGGATGTCAAGTCTTCCCACCTCAGGAGGAAGTCTTCGCTGCACTTCACCTGACGCCGTTTTCTGAAGTGAAAGTGCTGATCTTGGGGCAGGATCCGTACCACGGAGAAGGTCAGGCACATGGGCTCTGTTTTTCGGTTCGTCGAGGAGTTGTGGCACCACCATCACTAAAAAATATTTTTAAGGAATTGAAAAATGATCTGGACTTAGCGGCGCCGAATCATGGAAATTTGGAATCTTGGACGCAACAAGGAGTGTTGCTTTTGAATTCGGTTCTCACGGTCCGTGCTCACAATGCGGGTTCGCATCGAAACCGGGGTTGGGAATTATTTACAGATGAGATCATTCGCGTCGTGAATGCCAAATCGGAACGGGTGGTGTTTATCTTATGGGGCGCTTCTGCTCAGAAAAAGAGGCCGCTGATTGACTCACCTGCGCATGTAATTATCGAATCCCCGCATCCATCGCCTTTGAGTGCGTCACGAGGTTTCTTTGGAAGTCGCCCCTTCTCTCGCACCAATGCTGCGCTAGAGGAAGCTGGCAGGCAGCCGATTGACTGGACTCTTCCTCACAATTGATGCGTGACGATGTGAGGAGTTAACGAACGCCTTTCGGGTATCCACTCCACCTGAGTTAGTGTGGTTTTGTCACCCGCCTCATTGACGTCAAGAGTGAATTTGTCCTGAAAGACGGATACACCGCGTGCCCAGACGTCACTTAACCATTTGGGGTGCAAGGTAATTTCTATTTTGCTGTCTCTTCCAGACAACCTTCCAATGATCTTCGGCTTGAGGGTCAAGTCGACTGTGCAGCTGAAGGGCACGAGCGCTGGGTTAGGAATCGAAGGCCTTTGAGAAGCGAGCGCCGCAACGAATGAACGACGAGCGCGTAACTTAGTAGCTTCGGCTAAGTGCCGGGTTAGTGACGGATTGAAATCCCAGCCGCGCTGATATCCGTCATCCACCACTGTGGCCATAGCTCTATCTAGGAAGGCGTGGGGCACAGCAGTAGAAAATTCGCCCATTTGAAGTGCCCGGTCCCGTGGCAGGTCAAAGAGAAAATCTTGGACACCTTCTGAGCGCAACCGTTCTATTGCAGTGCCTAGCCACCATCGCCTTTGGCTGTCCGCTTTTTGCCACGGAGCCCATTCTTCTATGAACCCGCCATCTTTCACGGCTAAGTCCCATAATTCTAGGAGTTCCAAGCAGCGCGGCTTGGTTCCGCCCAATGCGACGAGTGTTCTTTCTGCATCAATCTGGGGGTGATCTACGAGCTTGACCTTGCCAGCCGACCAAATGATCTGATGTTGATGACCTTCGCATGTGACAGGCATTACTGAGTCGGGAACGTCTTGATACCACGGCATAGGCTTAACTTAGCCATTCAGTTAGATGGCAAAAGTTCATCGAGGATCACAATTACTCCTGAGGTCGTAGTCCTATTTTGTCAGCGGGAAAGCTTACTGACTTATCCAACACGTGCGCAGATTGAGACTCTTGGCTGCGTGTTTGCTAAGGAAATCGAATAGGTCAGCGATCGTCGCTAGGATCTTTAGTCATGCATGACTTAGTAATCCGAAATGCTCGTGTGATTGAGGTAACTGGCGAGCGGCCTGGCCAATTGGTCAGGGGCACCCAAGCGGACCCGAGGTAACTGTCTATGTCGGATCCGCTGCCGTTAGCTGATATCACAGTCCTTGACCTTACGATTGCCCGAGCTGGTCCGACAGCGGTCCGCCAGTTGGCAGATTGGGGAGCCGATGTCGTTCGAATTGAATCCCCGGAAGGCGGCTTCGAGGCCGGTGGCGAGTCATCGCCCGACTACCTGAACCTTCATCGGAATAAGCGATCCATTGTGTTGAACCTGAAAGAACCAAAAGGTAGATCCGTCTTCCACCGAATGGTCGTTTCCGCCGACGTTGTCGTCGAAAATATGCGAAGCCCGGTCAAATACAAGCTGGGTTTTGACTATGAAACGCTTAGAGCCATTAACTCGAGGGTGATCCTTGGTTCCGTTTCAGGATTTGGTCAAGACGGTCCATACGGCGAACGCGGTGGTGTTGACCAAATAGCGCAGGGCCTAGGAGGCCTAATGAGCGTGACTGGTTTTGCCGAACATGGCCCCATGAGAGCAGGAGTAGCTATCAGTGACGTGACGGCCGGTCTTCAGCTAGCTATAGGGATTCTGACGGCTCTTCACGAACGACACTCATCGGGAGAGGGCCGGTGGGTGCACACATCCCTTTTGGAATCCATGATCGGAATGATGGATTTCCAAGCAGCGCGATGGACAGTAGCAAAAGATAACCCACCTCAAGTAGGAAACGATCACCCAACCATGGTCCCGATGGGAACCTATGCAACCTCCGATGGTCACATAAATCTTGCTGCTTCTGGTGGGCGTCTTTGGGAGGAATTCTGCAAGGAACTTGGTACTGAAGAATGGATAACGGACAGCCGATTTTCGGACTCACTAGGTAGAAAGCGAAATAAAGATGAGCTGGGGAGGCTCATTGAGCAGCGTTTGGTGATGGACACCACAGAGAGTTGGGTGGCTCGCCTGAACTTGGTGGGAGTGCCTTGTGGGCCGATTCACACAGTCGCTGAAACGTTTGCTGACCCCCAGGTTATGCATCTAGAAATGGCGAAACCTATTCACCATCGAAATATGGGTGAGATCAAAATCTTAAGAAACGCAACAAATATTTCCGGTGTTTCCAATGACATCCGAAGTCCCAGCCCGCTTAAGGGCGAACATTCATTAGGAATACTCGAAGAGTTTGGCTTCGGTGAGGACGAAGTCGCGGATTTAACGAAATCTGGAGTGGTGGAGGTTAACCCCGAATTGGGAAGATAAAAGTCATGAATTGGAAGACTGAATTTAGTTAGAAACCAGCTTTCTTGTCGACTACTCCTTCAAATCCGCGGCCCGCTCTCAATGCTTCAAGGTTGCGGCAAAATCTTTCTAAGTTTCGCCTACCTCTATGTTGGCTTGCGCCAGCTGTATGTGGTGTCATAACGCAGTTATCGAAACCCCATAGCGGACTTTCGGGGGGTAGGGGTTCGACTGGGGCTACATCCAAAGCTGCTCCGCCGATAACCCCGTCAGCGAGAGCTTGTTCGAGGCCGGGGCCGTCAATAATTTCACCGCGTGTGACGTTAAGGAAGATAGCGGTTGGTTTCATAGCTTCAAAAAAATCGTAGTTACACATTCCCTTGGTTTCTTCTGTCAGAGGTAACCCCACAGCCAGAACATCGCTGTTTGCAATCACATCAGGTAATGCCGACATATTTTCGACCGCGGTCACGCCGTCGCTCGGAGATACTGGCAATGCGTCAATTGCTCTGACATTCATACCGAACGCAACCGCCCGTCGAGCGAGATGCCGTCCTGTGCCTCCGAAGCCAACAATTCCCATTGTTAAGCCCTCCAGCTCGATCTCAGAAAACCGCATCATTTCGCGATTCTCCTGTGTCCAACCATTTGGCCCTAGTTCTATGGCGGTTTTAATCCGACGAGTCAGAGCAAGCAGAAGTCCAAAAGCAGTATCCGCTAAGTGGCCACCGACAAGCCCCTTTTCTCCGGTGAGAAGGACATCGCTATTGACGAATTCTTCATACATGAACATGTCGACGCCAGAGGCGGTTGCGTGAACCCACTTCAGATTTCGCGCTTCCTCGAAAAGCCATTTCGGAGTTATTCCTAAAATCACATCCGCTTCAGATGCATAGACCATTCCGGCCTTGGGGCTATCGACAATATTGACTACCGAATCAGGGCCCGCAGCCTCTTGGATCATCGATGCTTCATCCGCAGTAACGTCGGGCAAAGTGAGCGTTTTGGTAATTAAAACGTTCAAGGGCTTATTCGGTACTGGAAGTGAGATTGTCATGTGTAGCTCATTTCTACGCTGCCTATGTTCGAATACTCGGCTACCCAATGATCGCCAGCCGCGACGGAATGCCTGGTGTAAGCGCCAGTAATGATTTTTTCTCCGGGTTGAAGACCTAAATCAAATTTATGCAATGTTGCTGCCAGTCTTGCAATGGAGACGTACGGATTATCAACCTCATCTCTGTGGTAACAACGAAACTCTTCTTCATCGTTGTTTCTAAGAATGATTTCGCAGTCGTCAATTGCGTCCACCTGATCCACCGGAACGCCAGTTCCTTCAACTATTGACCAATTAGTGAGATTGTCGGCGACGAGCATCGCCAAGTTTCCGCCGACCACAGCGCGCCGCTCGTTAAGTTCGTAACCTGCAGCAACTTTTGCTAGCCGGCTAGGAACTGATGCGGGGTCAACATCGGGTCCCGAAATTACCTCGCCTACTGTGAAACACATTTCTGGCTCTATGGTCGCGCCATTGATTGCTGCTGCCTCAAGTGAAGTTCCGTTTGGGGAAAGCTGCATCAAGTGGCCAAATGGCCGGTCGTCGATTCCCACTTGTTGGCGAGCTCGGTCGGAGGTCAGTCCCACCTTCCATCCAATTTGAGTTTCGCCCCTATTGATCCGGCGTCGACGGATTTCGGCTTGAATCGCCAAACCATCGTGAAAATTGAGATTTTTGAAAGCATTTTCTTGAAGGTCGGTGCCTTTTTCGTAGTGCATCCACAGCACATCGGCGGCTTGAAGTTGGGAGGCGTTTAGCTGATTCACGCAATGCACGGTAGTCGCACAAAATAATTCATGACGGAAGTCTTGCTTGTCGGTAGCTCAAGTTGTTCCTAGTTTCGTTAGCCTCGAAAGTATGGAACACGCGCCAAGTTCTTTCACGGAGTTGATGGAGTTAGAGCACCACGGACCGGACACGTGGGTGGGCTTAAGCCCTAACTATGCTTGGGGTCGTATCTACGGCGGACAAGTCATCGCTCAGGGCCTTCGTGCGGCATTCGAGACAGTTGAAGAAGAATTTGTTCCTCATTCAATCCACGCATATTTTATTCGGGGTGGAAGCTTGGATGAGCCCGTCCGTTACGAGGTGGACCGGTTGAGGGACGGGCGGTCGTTCTGCACGCGTTCGGTTGTTGCACGGCAAAGTGGTGGAGCGATTCTCAATTTGTCATGCTCTTTTCACGTGCAAGAGCAAGACGCTGAAATTCAGACAGCGCGAATGCCTCTCGCCCCTGACCCTGAAGATTGCCGGTCGCGGGAAAAGGACCATATGAATCTTATCCTTGACCGTCGCGCTCTGAACAGCCCTCCGGGCGCTGGGCGATCGATGGGCTGGGTTAAGTTACGAGGTGGGCTAACAGACGAAGAGAGGCTTCACCTCTGCGGACTTGCTTTCACTTCCGACGCAATTCAGTTCGATGCGGCTCGTTCTCTCCACCCGATCCAAGCGCCCCGTGAGGAGTATCAGCAGCGTTTCATGGGAGCTTCTTTGGATCACGCAATGTGGTTTCACCGTCCAACTCGAGCTGACGAGTGGCATCTTTTCGACTGGGACTGTCATGGTCTAAGTGGATCTAGGGGAATGACTGTCGGAAACCTCTTTGCGCCCGACGGAAGCCACGTGGCGACTATTGCGCAAGAGGTCTTATTGCGAGAGCGCAAGCAGTCTTAAAGAAGGCCTTTTCTGCTTTCGTTCCAAGGGGCCTCGCGGTCCAGACGCGGTTCGCCCGGCAGTCCAAGCACTCGCTCACCGAGTATGTTTCTTTGGATCTCATCTGTGCCGCCCCGAATAGACATCGAAGGTGCTGTCATAGTTTCGATGTATCCGTGCCCACTTTCGAGCATTCCGTAAGCGCCAGCGCTCAGATTCGCTAAATGAGCGCGACCTTTGTATGACTTAACAGTTCTGAGCTTCGCACCGCTCCCGGCAGGACCAGGTGCTCCGCTAACTCGTGTTTCGTCAGCGGCACGCTGTGTGGTCCATCGGCTAACAGTGTCGTGCGAATACATTGATCCGATTTGATCCTGTTGGAGGGGATTCAAATCACTAAGGGACTGAATATCGGCAATCCAACTAGGTAATTGAGCTCCGCGTGCGTTTCCATCTCCGCCGCCGCGGCTTCCCCCACCAGCGCGTTCATGTGCAAGGACTGTCATTGCCACACGCCACCCTTCGCCTACCTCGCCAATCCGCCACTTGTCGCGAATTCGGGCGTTCGCAATAAAAACTTCGCTGAAATGTGCGTCGCGATTCATCTGCATTAGAGGCCGAACTTCGACTCCTGGGCTGTCCATAGGAATCGCAAACATCGTGAGCCCTTTATGTTTGGGCTGTCTTGGGTCAGTCCGAGCTAAACAGATTGCCCAATCGGCCCACATAGCTCTACTAGTCCAGGTCTTTTGACCCTCGATAAACCATTCTTCCCCGTCCTTCTCAGCTTTAAGGGCTACGTTTGCGAGATCTGATCCCGCCTCAGGTTCTGAAAACATCTGGCACCAGATAGAGGTTCCGGCAGCTATAGGACGCAGCCACTCCTTCTGTTGTTCATCGGTTCCATGAGCAAGTAGGGCCGGCCCAACCATCCCCAAGCCGATTGCGAATGGGTAAAGATCGGGCACAATGAATTCTCTCAACACCCTTCCGATGAGAGCATTTTGGCTTGATGAGGCGTCTCGCCCCCCGTGCGGTCGTGGCCATGTCGGAACATGCCAACCTCCGGCCACCGTCGACGCTAGATACTTTCGACCCTCGTCCAGATCGTCTGACCCGGCACCCATAGTCGTCAGACGGGTTCCCGAATTCCGGCGCTCTAAAACTTCCCCCAACTTGCTTCTGATTTGTTCTTCGCTAAGTTCGCCCATCGAATCAACCGTCTCTATCCAATGTCACCTAGCGGCGAGAAAAGTTCGGGTGGCGTCGTTCGTTCATTGCGTTGACTCCCTCTTTCCAGTCGTCAGTAGTTCGCAGCCGATCTTGTTCTTCCTTTTCTCGATCAGTTGCCGACTTAATAGCTGCTGGCAAATGGCCTCTCATGGTTTCTCTAATAGATTCAACTGCCAGTGGTGCTGAGGCAGCTATTTCCCCCGCAAAATCGAAAGTTGCAGAACGTAGGTCTTTGAGCGGTACGAGTTTGTCGGCAAGGCCGATCTCGACGGCTTCTTCACCTTTGATTCTCGCACCCGTATACAAGAGTTCTAAGGCCTTTTGTTGTCCCACCAATCCCGGCAAGGTGACGCTTAATCCAAACCCATGGTGAAATCCAAGTCGAGCGAAGTTTGCAGTAAAGCGGGCTTCGGGAGCTGCAATACGGAAATCTGCGAAACATGCAACTCCTAAGCCGCCTCCCACGGCCGCACCTTGGACGGCTGCGACAACTGGTGTTTTGCAGCTGAAAAGATCAAACGCGGCATCGTAAAGATGGCGGGGAGAGCCGTCGGGATTTTTCGCAGTAATTTCTCCACCGCGAGTCCCGTCGTTATGAAACTGCGCACCTGCGCAGAAGTTCTTTCCCTCGGCGCACAGCACTATTGCGCGACAATTGTCCTCTTGGTCCAGGTCTCGAAAAGCTGCGACTAAGCCATCGATCAGGTCGAGATCAAAGAAGTTATTAGGCGGACGGCGAATCTCTGCCTCCGCGATGTTGTTGTCAAGTGATACATGAAGATCGCCATATACGCCGAATTGAGTCATGGTCTGATGCTAGGGCTCATTATTGAAGGTTGCATGCTGCTTGGAAGTTAAGACAGAGTAGATGAGCCACCCGTGATAAGGGGGTACAGCCCGTCGGCGCCTTGCTCGCAAGCGACACTTCCCAGCCAGCGACTCCACTCCGCATCTCCGCCGTATTCTTTGCGCCACGACCAAAGTCTCCGACTGAGGTGATGCAGCGGGTATTCCTGAGTCATACCCATAGCGCCGTGCGCTTGGTGGCAAGCTTTAGTTGCTCGAGCTGCTGCTTGATTGGAAATTAGCTTGGCGGCAGCGATTTCGAATAACGCCGCTCCGCGGTTAGCCTCTCGAGCCGCTGTTTCGGCGGCCATGCGGGCAAGCGCTGCGTCCTGAGCGCCCCAGACAAGATGTTGCTGGACCGCTTGAAATTTTGCTACAGGCCTGCCGAACTGAACTCGGTCGTTTGTGTAAGAAACCGTTAGTTGACTCATTTTTTCTATGGCGCCCGCCATCAAGGCAGACCGAGAAAGGGCACCTCGAAATCTAAAGGATTGGGCAGAGACGCCTGGCTCCGCCCGGCAAGCCTCCACAGCGACATTGTTAAAACCAACATTGTCTCGCGGTTCGCCAGCCATGTTGGTCATAGGCGTGACCTCACAAAGCTCGCGGTCGACCGATGCGACATAATGGATTGAGTCGATTTCGAGGAGGACAACGATTTTCTCCGCAGCTCGAGCCCAGGGCACGCGTTCGGCAAATCCATTTAATTTAATCTCGTTACCTGACAGAGTCCCGATTACTTGCCCAATGGGTGAAGGCACAACCGTCGCAACTCCTGAAGGAATTTCTTGGTTAGATGCAGCCAGGAGCCAGCCTGCTAAGACACCGTTCTCAGCTGCTGGGATCGGCGCTGCGTGATACCCCACGAGGCGCAAAACTTCCAGGGCATCAAGCAGTGAGCCTCCTGAGCCTCCCGATGCCTCGTCAATGGAGATCCATGGAAATCCTGTCTCAGCAAACGCGTCCCAAATCTGAGGGGCTCCACCTTCGGCTTCGGCACGCTGAATTGACTCATGGTCACATATTTGAGAAAAGAGACGGTCGGCCGTCTCGGTGATTAGCGGATCAACGGCGGTGATGTCCGTCATGCTGGAAGTCCTTTCAGGCCCTTCGAAGCGACAGATCTGAGAATTTCGATAGTTCCGCCCCGTATTGTGTTTCCAGGGAAAGTGACTACGCATTGCGACAGGAGTCGTTCAAACATCGACTGAGAATCAGGCGAATATTCAAGGTCAATTAAGTGAACGAGCTTTTCTACGACTTCTTGTTCAAAGCGTGTGCCCATTTCTTTAACGAGCGACGACTCCACTGAGGGCGCTTCGCCAGTGTCGATTAGTCGAGCCACAGATAAAGAAAGATTTCGTATGCCCCACCACCGTGCTACAAGTTCGCCGAAAAGGTCAGAAACAGTAGCTTCGAGCTCAGTTCCCTTAGCTTCTCTGAGTAATTGTTCCACAGTGGAAAATGGTGATAACCAGCGATCAGGCCCTCCGCGCTCGTATGCCATTTCTGTTGTGTTTTGATGCCAGCCCATACCCAAGTCGCCGACGACGTTTACATCAGGAACAAATACCTCATTAAAGGTGACCTCATTGAAATGGTGAGAGCCGTCGAGGAACGGTATGGGGCTAACTTCCAATCCAGGCGACGTAAGATCAATCAGTAGTTGCGAAAGACCGGCATGTTTATTCCCATCCTCCATAGGTGAGGTGCGGAGAAGACATACGAACCAGTCGTTCTCGTGGGCTCCCGAAGTCCATATTTTGGTCCCGTTGATGATCCATCCATCAGTCGCTCTCTCGGCTTTGGTCGACACTGACGCTAAATCTGAGCCACTGTCTGGCTCACTCATCCCTATAGAAAAGCCAAGCTCCCCTCGGCAGATTGAGGGAAGGAACCTCTCTCTTTGCTCTTGGGTTCCGAATTTCAAAATTACATTTCCGGTTTGGCGATCAGCTACCCAATGATGGCCAACGGGTGCACCCCAACGCAGCATTTCTTCGACAACGATGAAACGATCCACCGCAGTGCGGTCTGAACCACCCCACTCCTTAGGCAAAGCCATGCCCACCCAACCTCGCTCCGCCATTTTGAGCGAAAATTCTTTATCCTTTCTCGCCGCCATCCCGAGACAAGGGTCATGAGAGCCTGGGGGTAGTTCCTCAAGTAAAAAATCACGAACATCTTGTTGGAGACGCAACTCTTCTTGAGTTAACTCAGTTGGGGTAAAGCGCATAGGGGTCCTTATCTGAACGGTAGGCCTACAACGCCAATCTAACGGGGCTGGGCGTCGAAGGAGTCCACAAATACTTAAGAGCCGAGATGCCAGAGCGATTTAGCATCTTATTTAACCGATAGACATATTGGCGACAAAGCAAGGAACGCGAAGATGACACAGACCTCGTTCGAAGGTTATTCAGATGTAGTGAGACCAGAATGGATTGACTACAACGGTCATTTCAATGCTGGTTATTACTTAGTTTGTTTCGATGAGGCTATTGAACCTTGGATGGACTTTATTGGTCTAGGTCAATTGCATAGGGATGAGCACAAGGTAACTACTTTTTCCGCGCAGAACCATGTCACCTATCTGAGGGAGGTTGGCGAAGGAACTAACCTCACAGTTTCGACTCAACTTCTTGGCTTTGATCGGAAGCGCATTCACGCTATGCAAGTCATGTGGAACGCTGATGAACGATTTGTTTCAGCTACGTGTGAGGTGATGTCTCTCCACGTGTCAGAGGAAACCCGTAGAGTCTCAGAAATGCATGACGAGCCTTACAACACGCTCGGCCTAGTTTGGGAAAAACACCAAATGATTGATGTTCCGCCTCAAGTTGGGCAAGTTATGTCGATCCCTGGTTGGAATCCGAAAAAATGATGAAGAGAGGCTGCGATGACGCAAAGGCTGGAAGGTAAAAGCGCTGTTATAACTGGAGGGGGCCGAGGCATCGGCAAGGCGATAGCCCTCGCTTACGCTAGGGAAGGGGCTCGCTGCGTTGTGACAAGCCGCCGTTTCGAGGATCTAGAGCAAACTGCGGCTGAAGCGCCAGATGGTTTGGTTACGGCTGTGGCGTGCGACGTCAGCGACGACTCATCAGTTAAAGAAATGGCGGACCGCGTTCATGAAATGTTTGGAGGAGTCGACATTGTCGTCAATAACGCCGGTATCCATGCAGCGGGCCGCTTTATGGACATCGAACCGGAGACTTACTCTCGGCTTTATGAGGTAAATGTTGTAGGGATCGTTCGAATAAGTCAGGCGTTCCTGCCAGGCATGCTGGAGAGAGGGCGAGGCAGCGTGGTGAATATCGCGTCAACAGCGGGATTGTTTGAATCACCCGGGCAGGCACCATACAACGCCTCGAAACACGGCGCAGTTGGTCTAACTAGGTGCATGGCACTGGAGCTCGCGGCCACAGGAGTTACCTGCAACGCAATCTGTCCAGGGTTTGTGGATACTCCAATGCTTGACGGCTTTGCAGACTTAGTTGGAGCAGAGTCTGAGGAGTTGCGGGCGCAGCTAGCGCAGAGGACACCAATGGGCAGAATTCTTGACCCGAGCGAGATAGCCGATTTAGCCGTTTATCTAGGAAGCGATGAGTCATCGGGCATGACGGGACAGACTATGGCCATAAGTAATGGGATGCGGATGTCGTGACCGAACCTATCTGCGTGTATGTCTGTTAGCGGCCGGCTCTTTCGTCTTTGGTCTTCTGGGGTCTAGGCTGGTTGCATGCCTCAGTACCGATCCCTTACTTCCACCGGTGGCCGAAACCAGGCTGGCGCTCGCGCCCTCTGGCGCGCAACTGGAATGACCGACGAAGATTTCCAGAAGCCAATCATTGCGATCTCTAACTCCTTTACACAGTTTGTGCCAGGTCACGTCCATTTGAAGGACCTAGGCCAAATGGTTGCGCGCGAGATAGAACGAGCCGGAGGCGTAGCTAAAGAATTCAACACCATTGCTGTCGATGATGGCATTGCAATGGGTCATGACGGGATGCTCTATAGCCTTCCGAGTCGAGACTTGATTGCTGATTCGGTCGAGTACATGGTTGAGGCTCACTGCGCCGACGCACTCGTTTGTATAAGTAACTGCGACAAAATTACGCCTGGGATGCTCAACGCTGCGATGCGGCTAAATATCCCCACCGTCTTCGTGTCAGGCGGGCCCATGGAGGCGGGCAAAACTAAGCTCGCCGAAAATAAGGTAGACCTCATCAACGTAATGATCGTTGCTGCCGATGATTCAGTTAGCGACGAGGATGTTGCCGAGATGGAACGTTCGGGTTGTCCAACCTGTGGGTCGTGTTCAGGCATGTTCACCGCTAATTCAATGAATTGTTTGACAGAGGCTTTGGGTCTTTCTCTTCCGGGCAACGGAACCGTTGTTGCCACTCATGCCGACCGCAAAGAGCTCTTTTTGGAAGCTGGACGCTTAATAGTTGACTTATGTCGCCGCTATTACCAAGAAGATGACTCCTCGGTGCTGCCTAGGAATATCGCCACTTTCGAAGCCTTTGAAAATGCGATGTGTCTTGATATCGCTATGGGCGGATCAACGAACACCATTCTCCACTTGTTAGCCGCCGCGCAAGAGGGCGGCGTTGACTTCACAATGTCGGATATAGACCGGCTATCCAAAAAGGTCCCGAATATCTGCAAGGTTGCGCCGGCAACTGAACTGTTCCACGTTGAAGACGTTCACAGAGCAGGCGGAGTCATGTCAATATTGGCTGAGTTAAATCGTGGGGGACTGCTTCACAACGAAGTGCCGACTATCCATGAGCCGAGTTTGTTCGAAGCGCTTGTCAAATATGACGTGGCGACTAATGAGGATGAAGCTCTTCACGAATTTTATCGCGCTGGACCCGCTGGTATTCCGACCCAAGTGGCGTTCAGCCAAGCAGAGCGATACAACAAGTTGGATCTTGACAGAGAGCAAGGGTGTATTCGGTCCGTTGAAAACGCATACAGCGCTGACGGAGGACTTGCTGTGCTTTACGGCAATCTTGCTGAGGATGGGTGTGTGGTCAAAACAGCGGGTGTTGAGGAGGAAAACCTTGTTTTCTCAGGCAACGCGCATGTCGTGGAAAGTCAAGACGAGGCTGTTGACCACATCTTGAACGACAAAGTCAAAGAAGGCTCCGTTGTAGTTGTGCGCTATGAAGGCCCTCGAGGAGGTCCAGGTATGCAGGAAATGCTGTATCCGACCTCATATTTAAAGTCCAAAGGTCTCGGTAAGGCCTGCGCCTTGTTGACTGATGGTCGCTTCTCAGGCGGCACATCAGGCCTTTCAATCGGTCACGTTTCCCCGGAGGCCGCAGCGGGAGGGACAATCGGGCTGGTGAAAGATGGCGACATTATCCGTATCGACATTCCGAATCGTTCTATTTACCTCGAAGTTGATGACGAAGAGCTCGCTAAGCGACGCAAAATCCAAGATGAGCTTGGCTGGAGTCCGGAGATGCAACGACCTCGCAAGGTTTCAGCGGCTTTGAAGGCGTACGGCCTAATGGCGACTAGCGCCGATAAGGGTGCCGTGCGTGACCTTAGTGCTTTCTTGTAGACCTCTTCAGAACTAGTGGGCGGCACTTTCGAAGCGCTCTCGATACCTGCATTTCGGAGACTCTGGCTAGGCGGGTATCTATTCTCTCTTGCGATATTCGCGCAAATGATAGCCCGTGGCGCTCTCGCAAAAAATCTAGAAGGAAGCAATGCAGCTCTGGGAGCTGTGACCCTAGCTTTTGGCCTAACGGGGCTATTGACGACGCCCTTAGGAGGCGTTGCCGCAGATAGGTTTCCAAAGCGTCGAATCCTCGTAATTTCGACTGCTCTTTTATTTATCTCCTCACTTGGGATAGCTATAGCAGTGCAACTTGAATTTGTTACCTTTTGGATGCTCATCGTGGCTTCGGCCGTTCAATCAGCTGGTTTCAGCGGTCTTTTGCCAGCTCGTATGGCGTTTACAGCTGAGCTCGTTGGGCCCGACAAGCTTGGAAATGGCGTCGTTCTGTCGCAGATCTCGATGAATTTGAATCGCGTGATCGGCCCAGTTGTTGCTGGTGTTCTGATCGGATTGCCTAACTTAGGAATAGGGGCCGTGTACTGGGTCAGTACAGTCATTACCGGGATGGGTGGACTGTTTTTCCTAAGACTGCCAGACGGAAATCCTTCCACGAGGTCGTCCCCCAGTTCCGCTCTCACTGACCTCTTAGATGGCCTGAGGTATGGGGTGACCTCCTGGCCACTGCCGCTTCTTTTGGGCACTTCCGGGTTGGCGCTTCTCATAGGTTTTCCCTACGTTGCCTTTCTGCCTAGTGTCGCCGAAGATTTGTTTGGGACAGGCGACAGCGGCTTCGCGTGGCTATCTGCAGTAGGTGCTGCTGGCGGTCTTTGCGCGGCGGTGCTTATTGCAAAGAAAGCATACGGCCGTAAGGCTTGGCGTATCCAAAACACGGCGGTTGTAGGCTTCGGGGTCGGTATTTTCGCTTTAGGCGTAGCTCCGACCTTTGCAACGGCGATGTTTGTCATGTTTGCCTTAGGAGCCGCAACCTCTGCATTTCAATCAATGAATTCGACTCTTACCTTGGCGATGAGTAGGGCGGAATACCACGGAAGGATGCAGTCTCTTCTTCAACTTGGGTTCAATTTCTTCGGTGTTGCGGCCCTGCCACTGGGTATCTGCGCTGACACTCTTGGGCTTCGCCAGACATTGGTGGCGATGGGCTGCCTTGTCGTGGTCGTAGGAATCTTTTCAACTGCGATCTATCAAACAAAAGTTCGTTTAACTCGGCCGCCAGGGACTTCATAGGGATAGCGTCAGCAGCATGGAGATCTTTGGCGTCGTTAACGCTTCACCAGACTCACTCGCTAAATTTTCAGTCGTTACCAATGAAGAAGATGCCAAAGAGTACGGTGCAAAGCTTCTCGCTCAAGGCGCCGATCACCTTGACGTTGGTGCACAAGCGTCTCATGGGGACGCAGCGTTCGTAAAACCGGAGCAAGAGTGGCAGATTGTTGAACCGGTCTTGCAAGGTTTGTTGAAACTTGAGGCCGATGTCTCAATAGACACTTGGCAGGTCGACACAGCCCGAAGAGCCTTGGATGCTGGAGCGAAAGTTCTGAATGCATCCGATGCTTTACAGTCCGACGAAATGATCAAGCTCGCAGCGGAACGAGAAGTTCAGGTGATTCTCCCGTTCATGCTTGGGCCGGACCCAAGGCACTTGAAACATGTCCATGGTGACCCAGTTCAGGTCATGGTCGATTGGTTCGACCTTCAGTTGGAGAGGGCTGCAAAGTGGGGGATCCGAGACCGCTTAACTTTGGACCCCGGAACCGGTTTCTCGCCTCCACATTGGGAGTGGAAGGAGAGGTACCAGTACCAGAAAGCGATATACGGCGGTCTAAATAGGCTGCGAGTGTTTGAACTGCCGATTTACGTTCCCATAGCGTGGAAGCAAACGCCGGATCGACTGGAGTTGGTTGACTTGGCTTTGAGTCAAGACGTTGAGTTCGTTCGCGCTCACATACCGCAACAAATTCGCGAAAGGCATGAAGCCCTGCGAAATGGTGAGCCGATTCCGGTAACCGAAACCTGGAGCGGTTACGAATGAGCGTCAGCCGTTTACGGCCTCTAGGCGTGCACGAACGTGCTTGTGGTGCGGCGTTAAGGCCAACCAGTCGCGATCTTCTAAGTCAGTTAGCTCGTTGACCGACACTCCGTGAATTTTATGTTCACCGTTCTCATCGGGGTACTCCATGCCAAAACCATGAGGGAGACTAACCTGACCCTCCATCATGCTGTCCGTGATATCAGCCGGAGCTTCCGCTTCTCCTCGCTTGGTTATTACTCTCACCCTTTGGCCGTCAACTACCCCTAAGCGGTCGGCGTCAGCTGGATTAATCCGCAACGCACCATCCTTGTCTTTCTTGCGCCAAGATGGATCTCGGATGACGTCGTTTACTGTAGATCCTCGATGTTCACCGGCACTGAGAACAAATGGAAAGGCGTCGGTAGGGGAAACAGGTTCCTCTGTGGCTAAGCCTCTTAGCTCCTCGACGAGCTCTTCGATGTGAATGTGAATTTTTCCGTCAGGAGTTTTGATTCGGTCGAAGCTAGTTGAGTAATCGCTGGTGCTGAAGATCATTCCTGACTTAGCGTTAATCAGCTCGTCAAATAGGTTATTAGCGAGTTCGAGGCCATCTCCTTTAATTCCCGCAGCTCTAATGGCATCAGGAAAACGCATTGATGCCTGCATAGCGGAGCCGAACATGATGGCAGCAGGTCCCATTTCGCCAAGGCTTTGACCAAGAGATCGGTACAGTGCTGTGGGAAGCTTTGCGCCTAGATCGGGGTTCTCTGAAGATAGACGAGTAAACGTCTCAATGAAAGCCTCGCGACTTTCGTTCGCAGCTTCGGCTAACTCCTCAACTCCGTCGGGTTCTCCGCCCATCGCCTCAACCAACCGTGAATAGATCTCCGCTTCAGGGAGTGTGTCACCCAACGGCTCGAAAATTGGTTGACGTATGTGGAAATAGTTAGACGGCATTTCGCCAGCGAAAAACGTTGCCTCAGGCTTTTCGTATTGGGAGGAAGCCGGCAAGATGTAGTGCGCTTGACGGGCGGTCTCTGTCATGGCGACATCAATGACCACAAGGCAATCAAGTTTGGCGAATGCTTCTCTGAATCTCTTCGAGTCAGGCAAGGTATGCACAGGATTCGAAGAATCTACGATCATTCCTCTGAATCGATCGGGATGGTCAGTGTCAATGGCGTCGGGGATAGCCGCGCATGCCACTAACCCGCAGAGCATGGGTGTCCCAGTGACTGGTTCGGTTGCACCATCGGCGCTATGGCCACAAATCGGGGCGAGTCGAGTCGGGATGTTCATGCCCCCTTCGTTTCCGAAGTTTCCGGTCAGGAGAAACAAAAGGCGTTGAAGCCAACTGTTCAGGGTCGAGTGCGGAGCCATCTCTATTCCCAAATCTTCTTCGGTTGCCAATGACTTCGCATTCGCCATGGTCCGCGCTGCGGATCTAAGTTCCTCTTCGGGGATCCCGCACTTCCGTGCGTAATCTGCGACGTCAACTTCTTCAAGGAGAGGCTTAAGATCCTCCCACCCAACGCACTGTTCCTTTAGGAATTTGGCGTCAGTGAGGCCCTCTTCGGTCATGATCGCCAAGACAGCAGCTAGTGCCCAAGCGTCAGTCCCGGGCTTAACGCGAAGATGATGGTCGGAAATGTTTGCGGTTTCAGACACGCGAGGGTCAAACACAACGATCTTGCGCTGATCATCATTCTTTATGGCGTTTAAAACGTTGCGGGCTTCAGGGAAACCGTGACTGTGCCAAGGGTTTTTGCCAATAAACACGGCGCAGTCTGTGTGATGGAAATCGGGTGAAGCACCAATATCTTGGCGCCCGAAGAACTTACCTTGGACCCAGTACATTCCGGTTTTTTCTTGGGCTAGCGCGTTACTCCGGTACTGCATCCCGAGAGTTTGCATAACGCTGCGTACGTAGGCGCCACCCGTGTGGTTGCCTTGGCCTCCGCCGCCGTAATACATGATTTTGTCGCCACCGTACGCGTCTCTGATGCCGACCAGCTGATCGGCTACTTCTTTTATGGCTTGGTCCCAAGTAATTTCTTGAAAGGTTCCATCCTCCATTTTCTTCAACGGAGAGGACAAGCGATCGCGGCCGTTTTGGTAATGGTTAACTCGAAGGCCTTTTTCGCACGTGTAACCTTTGCTGGCCGGATGGTCTTTATCGCCACGCACCCGAGTGATCTCTCGTCCGTCGATTCGAACCTCAATACCGCAATTGGCTGAGCACAAGACACATGCGGTTTTGTGCCACTGCTTGGTGGGGTCTTCCTCTACGGATGCTTCTTCAGGTGCTTGCGTTTCGGTCACGGTTCCAACTCCTTGTGCTGTAGACATGTTAGGTGCCTTTGGGTGAATCGGTCCACATTCATCGTGAATCCGACGAAGTGATTAATAAGCGCTAACTTTGTTATGTGAAGCACCGAGCGCGGAGGGATGCTCATGAGGATAAAAGTCGATGCGGAAAAGTGTCAGGGGCACAACCGATGCTTTTCCCTTGCCGTGGAGCTCTTTGACGTAGATGACTACGGTTACGCAACAGAGATTGATGATGGAGAGGTACCTGTCGAGCTGGAAGACAAAGCCCGCTTAGCCGCCGCCAACTGCCCTGAATTTGCTATCTCCGTAGAAGAATAGTGACTCCACAAGTGGAGTCGTATGGGTCTCAGGGCAAGTGTCGATCTGCTCTTACATCCTTTAAGTTGGGCTAATGGTTAAAAGAGACGTCTACACACATGGACATCAAGCAGCCGCAGTCAATCAACACGCCAAGAGGACTGCGGAAGACTGCGCAGCGTTTGCGCGAGGGGTAATTTCTTCAGACTCAAACATTTTGGATGTGGGGTGTGGCCCAGGCTCTATAACGGTCGGCTTGGCGAGGTGGGCAGCAGAGGGATCTGTGACGGCGATCGATTTGGGTGAAAGCATCCTTGAAGCTGCACGAAATACTGTTGCCGAATCTGGCGTAACTAACGTTTTGGTCCAAGAAGCTTCGGTTTACGAGTTGCCCTTCGAAGACGATTCCTTTGACATTTCCTATGCGCACCAGGTTCTTCAACACTTGACCGACCCCGTCCTAGCGCTTAGTGAAATGGCAAGAGTCACCCGACCTGGAGGGTATATAGCTGCTCGAGATGCCGACTATTACACGATGTGTTGTAGCCCCGAATCAAGGCTCATTGACGAGTGGCGACGGATTTACCGGCTAGTAGCGCGCGAAAACGGGGCCGAACCTGATGCAGGTCGGTATCTCAAGTTCTGGTTTGAAAAGGCGGGCCTTATGGAGGTCCAGTGCTCGGCGTATGCAGGCGTCTATGCAACAAAGGAAGAGAGAGCTAATTGGGGACTTTCGTGGGCAGATCGATGTCTCAGTACGAGCTTTCCCGAGCAAGCGGTTGCTTATGGGTTTGCGACAAAAGAAGAATTGAGATCGATCTCTGCTGGGTGGAAGAAATGGGCAACAGACCCCGACGGCTATTTTCACTTCATTCATGGGGAAGCGCTTGCCAAAGTTGTTTAAGTTAATGCGAGTCGCTGTAACTAGGAGATCATGTGACGGCACCCCTTCCCGATAACTTCCCAGCATTGGTGGCTCGTGCTGCTCGCGAGTTTGGGCCTAGCGAAGCAATATCCGACGGGGACGTCAGCTACAGCTTCGCTGAGGTGGCAGATCTAATTGATACAGCTTCGGGTGCGTTGGTTGCTTCAGGAGTGCAACGAGGTGACCGCGTTGCCGTTTGGGCGCCAAACTCATGGGAATGGGTTATCGCCGCAATGGCGGTGTTCTCTTCGGGTGCGGTTCTAGTTCCAGTGAACACCCGCTTCAAAGGGCGTGAAGCCGCATTCGTCTTAAACAAGTCAGAGGTCAAACTTTTATTCACAGTTGTAGGTTTTCTGGAAAATGATTATGTAGCCGACCTGCAAGACTCTGGAGAAACCATTGACTCTCTCGAGACCATCGTGGTTTTACGCGGTGATACGCCTGATGGCACCGTATCTTTCGCTGAGTTCCTGCAACGCAGCACTGATGAGTCACTCAAAGAAATGCGCGTTAGGTCTGCTCAAGTTGTCGGCTCCGATTTGGGACTCATCATGTTCACGTCGGGCACCACGGGAGCGCCAAAGGGAGTAATGGTGGAGCAGGGTCCCATCATTAAAGGATTTAGCCACTACGCCCGCGAATTGGGCATGAGGCAAGGCGACCGAATGCTTATCGTCAATCCTTTCTTTCACGCATTTGGCTTCAACGGGGCCATTAACCCATGCTTTATGCACGGAGCGACAATGCTTCCACATCCAGTCTTTGACATCGAATCGGTCCTTGAGCGAATTGAACAAGACAAAGTGACAGTGTTCCCGGGTCCGCCGGCTATCTTCCAAAGCCTCATTAACTACAAAAATCTTGATCAATTCGATACCTCGAGTTTGCGCTCGGCCGTAACTGGTGCAGCGAGCATTCCGGTGGAAACAGTGGTGGATATGAGAGAGCGTCTCGGGTTTAGTACTGTCGTCACTGCCTATGGAATGACCGAGACTCATGGGCTCGTGACGATTTGCGCCGCCGACGACCCTCCGGAGATTGTGGCTAGTACAAGCGGCAAGGCCCTACCAGGCTTAGAGATCAAGCTTGTTGACGACAACAACCAAGAGGTTCCGGAAGGTTCCCCCGGCGAGCTTTTGGTCAGGGGCTACGCTGTGATGCGGGGCTATTTAGATGAGCCGGAACAAACAGCTGAAACAATTGATTCCGAAGGCTGGATGCGAACCGGAGACATCTGCGTGATGGATGCTGCCGGTTACATAGATATCACTGACCGCAAAAAAGACATGTTCATAAATGGTGGCTTCAACGCCTACCCAGCTGAAATAGAGAACACCATGCTGGAGCACCCAAGTGTGGGACAGGTCGCGGTAGTCGGGGTGGCTGACGAGAGATTAGGTGAAGTGGGTGCCGCCTTTGTGGTGTCTGCGCCCTCCGGACCACCGGACCTCAAAGAGCTTCAGTCGTGGTGTAAAAGAGAGATGGCCAACTATAAGGTTCCACGTTATTTTTGGCTGGTCGACGAACTCCCTCTGAACCCGTCAAACAAAGTACTCAAGACTGAGCTACGCGAAAGAGCCGCAATCAATCTTGCGCAGGAAGATAAGTGATCTGCCTCATCGGACAAATCAATTAGTTCAGAAAGTCGTCGTTTTCGGCAATGATTTTGTCGTAAATAGGCTGATAGCTAAACCACCCTGCGAGATGACTCCCAACTTGCTCAGCAGTATGACGGGCTACCTCCTCTCGAATTGGTATAGGGGCTCCTGCAGCCTCAGCTAGTAATTGACTTTGGCAAGTACGTTCCATGGTGATAAACCACCAAGCTGCCTCATCAACCGTGTGGCCCACGGTCAACAGACCGTGATTCTGGAGAATGACGGCTTTGTTAGCGCCTAAGGCATCTCCAATACGGTCGCCTTCGTCTGTGTCGAGTACTACTCCAGTGAAATCATTAAACAGAGAGTGATCCTCGTAAAAAGCGCAGGAGTCCTGTGTGAGAGGGTCCAGAAGTCTTCCTAGGCTTGACCAAGTTTTCCCATATAAGGAATGGGTATGCGCCGCAGCAACCACATCAGGTCGAGCTTTATGAACTCGACTGTGGATTGCAAAAGCTGCCTGATTTAGCGGGTGTCGGCCTTCGACGATGTTGCCGTCGTGATCAACAAGCAGGAGATCAGATGTTTTAATGTGACCGAACGGCACACCAAACGGATTCACCCAAAAGTGGTCCTCCAGCTCAGGATCCCTCGCTGTGACGTGCCCGGCCAGACCTTCCTCGAAGCCGAACTTCGAAAAAACGCGAAATACTGAAGCCAGACGTTCTTTGCGATGTTGTCGCTCCTGTTCGACTGAATCGAATGTGGGTGCCGACGGAATCATCTGGTCAATGTCTTGTGCTGGTTCGGTGGTATCGGTCATATAGCAAAGCTTAGAATGTTATCGGAGATGACGCATCTGAAGAGGATGTTTCCTTGGGAGTTCGCTAACGTTGCCGCTTGAGACACTTGAGTGCAACGGGGGAATCGTTGAGTGAGTCAGGGGCCTATGTCGGCGTTCGGATCATTGAATTAGCTTCGGGAATATCTGGCCCCTACGCGACGCGTTTTTTGGCTGATCAGGGTGCTGATGTAATCAAAGTTGAAGATCGCCTGGGTGACCCATACCGGAAGAACCCCGGTTTTCATGCGCTTAACCGCAACAAGCGTTCCGTGGTGGTGACGAACAAAGAACCGCTTATTCGTAGCGGCGACGTCGTCGTGGTGGACGATATTGCAGAGGTTGACTTCGTTCGATCTATTGCTCCGGGAGCGATTATTGTTTCTATGCCAATCTGGGGATCAGTTCCAACGTCTCGCGGCGTTTGGGGCTCCGGAGAACACGTTTCGGCGACAACCGGAATTGCTTGGAACCAGGTTAGTTGGACAGAGGGACCCGTTCAGGTGGTGCTTCCATTATCGCAATACGGTGCCGGGATGCTTGGAGCACTAGCAATAGCTGCAGGTCTCTACGCTCGCGAAGTTCACGGCTCAGCACCGCATTACGAGGTTTCAGAGATTGCTGGCTCCGGAGCGATGCAAATCGGAGACTTTTGGCTCCCCGGAACTCCGCAAGAGCGCGATGGGGCAAGTCCGTTGGGGTCAGCAGGACGGGCACCTGCCTATAGGCCCTTCCAAGCTGCCGACGAAGAATGGCTTTTTGTCGCATGTGGTACGAGACGATTTTTCGAAGCGATGCTGCGAGCTATTGGCCGCATGGACCTTCTCGGCAGTCCCGATCTACCGAATCCTCCCTGGGGTCTTATTGAGCCCGAGCCCCTGGCACTCATTACTCCGGTTCTGGAAGAAGCTTTTAGGGAGAAGGACAGAGTCTCTTGGATCGAAGTTCTTCGGACCCACGATGTTCCATGCCAACCGATTCAGAGTCGAGAGGAGTTCGTGAACTCAGAGTTAGCTGCATCGAACAAGGTGATGGACTCGATAGAACATCCCGAGCTCGGGGTGTTGGGCATGCCTTCTCAGCCCCTACATCTCGAGGAATGCCCCTCAGCTCCGATGCGCCGAGCGCCTGAGATTGGAGAGAACACCGAAGCAGTTCTTAAAGAAAAGCACGAACCAGGCACCGGCGCTGGCCAAGGTGGGCCGCCGTTAGAAGGAACACGGGCGATCGATTTGGCGTCATTCATCGCAGGCCCAGTTATTACGAGACATCTCGCAATGCTGGGGTCTGATGTGATCAAAGTAGAGTCGCCTGATGCTGACCCGTTTCGCGATTTCAGTCCTCATTTCAATGGATGGAACCAAGGCAAGCGAGGCATAGCGCTGGATCTAAAGCGAGTAGAAGATAAAGAATTCTTATACAAGCTCGTGGAGGCGGCAGACGTTGTGGTGGAGAATTTTCGCCCGGGCGTAGCGGAGAGACTTGGCTGCTCGACCCAGGAACTTCGAGCAGCGCGTGATGATCTTGTCCTAGTGAAAAGTCCGGGGTATGGAGCCGACGTGTCCCGAGCCGATCAACCTGCTTTCGACCCTCTCTTGCAGGCCCTTGGCGGCATGATGGTTGCCCAAGGTGGTGACGGGGAGCCAGTTTTCTTGACTGTGCCGGTTCATGATGCGGCGACCCCAATTATTGCCGCCTTTGGAACTGTCACGGCTCTCTATTACAGGGCTATATGCGGGAAAGCGCAAACTGTTCACACTTCACTGGCGCAGACGACGGCGGCAGCTCAAGTCGCTGAGTTTGTGTCGTATGAGGGTCGGGAAAAACCTGCGATAGGCGGATTTGATTACAAGGGTCCAGAACAGGCACAGCGATACCTCGAAGAAAACGGCGAATGGGTTTGGTCCGATCAGGAAGGCAAGTCGGTGGTAGAGAGAAATGGTTTTGCTTGCAGTCCTCTAGCAATCGCTAACGATCTCGTCTGCCAACACCAAGACTCACCAGGTTGGGGACCGATCCATCAGGTCGGGCAACTGATCAGGGGAGCAGGCTCTCATCCCGAAAGAGCTCCCTATCTCAACGAACACGAAGCGGAGCTCCATTTAGAATTCGACTGAGTTGAGGCCCTTGTTAATTGATTCGCACTAGTCTACGAATGTTACTCGAGGCTCAGGTGCGTTTTCTGTATCGACCCATCCTGAAAGAAGGCCTGATGTGTAACCACCGTCGACAACAAGGTGATGTCCGTTAACCCAACTCGATTCTCCGATAGCGAGCCATTCGATGGCTTGAGCGATTTCGTCAGGTTGAGCTGCACGTCCGGAATGATGCAACACCCAGTCAATTCGTTCGTCGCCAATCTGGTCCCGAAATGTTGGCAGCAAGGGGGTTTCAACGGGACCGGGGCTAACTACGTTGCACCTAAGTCCAGTTCCGCGTAATTCTCCAGCTTGCAGCATGGTCCACACGATTACTGCTTCCTTCGAAAAGGTATAAGGGTCTACCTCCACGGCTTTCATTTCGTTTTGCCACCAAACGCGCGCTCCCGCATCGTCAAGAGCCAGTAATTCTCTGTAGGTGTCGATTCGCTGTCCCCAATTATTTCCCGAAATTGAACCGACATTCACTATTGTGCCGCCGGGACGCATATGAGCAGCCAGTTGGCGGCTGAGAAAACGAACTGTGAGCAGATTCACCTGAAATACTTGCTCGGCCGGCTTAGTTCCGGGAATACCGGCGACATTAATCAGGGAAGAAATGGAAGAAATGTCAATGTCATTGCGGATGGTGCGAGTTAGCTTTTCTACTTCGGCTGGGACGCTAAGGTCAGCCTGATAATGGTTAGCGACCTCGACGTCAGGAGGAGCGCATTCGATATCGACGGTGAATACCTGCGTCTCCGAGCTGGCTAGCCTTTTGCATACCGCATGTCCGATCCCTGAGGACGCCCCAGAGATAAGCAGTGTTTTGCGGTCATTGATGGAATCGGCCATTGAGTAAAGCTAGCTCCTAGCGCAGCGACTCGGGTTCAACGGGAGGAAGGGCGTATCTAATCGACCTCCATGCAACAAGTGTGGGGCTTGTCTCATTGAGGATGCTGCTCAAGCGGCGTAGCATCAATAAATAAGCAGTAAGGATTAGCTCATGGTTGAACCCGATTATCTGAAATTTGACACGCTTTCCCTTCACGCAGGTCAAGAACCGGACCCAACGACCGGCTCTCGAGGCGTGCCTATCTATCAGACCACTTCGTACAGTTTTACAGACACTGACCAAGCGGCGGGGCTCTTTAACCTCGAACAACCGGGACACATCTACAGCCGGATATCCAATCCGACTGTGGCAGTGCTCGAGGAACGGATAGCGGCATTGGAAGGTGGCGTTGGTGCGGTCTGCACTGCGAGTGGTATGGCGGCTTTCCATCTAGCGTGCGCCACGATAATGAGCGCCGGCAATCACGTCGTGGCGAGCCGAAACATCTATGGCGGGTCGCACAACATGTTGAATTTGACCATGCCCCGGTTCGGCATCAATACCACCTTTGTGGATCCTCGCGATCTAGACGCCTGGAGCGATGCCATCACGCCTGATACCCGAGTCTTGTTTGCCGAAACATTGGGTAACCCGGGGATCGAGGTTCTCGATATACCCGCAGTGGCAGAAGTAGCTCATCAACATGGATTGCCCCTGATGCTTGACGCTACATTCACAACCCCTTACCTAATGAAGCCGATTGACCTGGGTGCTGACATAGTGATGCATTCGGTAACTAAATTTCTCGGTGGTCATGGAATTGCACTCGGAGGAGTAATCGTAGATGGTGGTCGATTCGACTGGGCGGCCAACGATAAATTCCCAACGCTTTCCCAACCGTATGATGGTTATCACGGTATTACCTTCACTGAGGAGTACGGTCACCAGGCGTTGTCGATGAGGGCTAGAGCTGAAGGTCTTCGAGATTTTGGTGCTGCAATGAGCCCAACTAACGCGTTTCATCTTCTCCAAGGAATCGAAACGCTCCCGTTGAGAATGCAGCGACACGTTGAAAACACAGCAGCGGTTGTTGACTTTCTAACTGACAATGAAGCCGTTTCGTGGGTCAGTCACCCCTCTGTCAGCTCTCATCCCGATCATGAGTTAGCTAAGCAGCTACTACCTAAAGGCGCCGGAGCCATCCTTTCCTTCGGGATAAATGGAGGAAGAGAGGCGGGACGACGATTTATAGAAAACGTTCAATTGGCGTCTCATGTAGCGAACGTTGGAGATGCCAAAACCCTCGTCATTCATCCAGCTTCAACGACACACCAGCAGTTAAGCGCAGAAGATTTGGTCGCAGCGGGTGTCGGAGAGGACCTTATCCGTCTATCTGTTGGCCTCGAGGATGCCGGAGATATTATTTTCGATCTAGCGAGAGCACTTAGAGCCTCGCAGAAGGGCTAGAGCCATGGATCTTCAGTGCCGGAGCCTTGACGTGAAAATTGCAACTGGCGGAGTTGCGCTTGACAGAGATGCCAGACCCGTTTTGTTAATTCATGGTGCGGGAATGGACCGAACTGTCTGGAATCAACAAACTCGCTATCTCGCTCACCACGGGTTCGCCCCCATAGCGGTAGATCTACCGGGGCATGGCGGTTCGGATGGGGCTTGTCACGAAACTATTGGCTCGATGGCTGAATGGGTGAATGACTTTATTGATGAGATTGGAATGGGTCCGGTCCGACTAGTTGGCCATTCGATGGGGTGTTTGATCGCACTCGAAGTGGCCTCGAGCTTCTCAGCGAACGTTGAACGAATTGTTCTTATGGGCGCGGCTGCCGCTATGCCAGTCCATCCCGATTTGCTGGGTGCTGCGCAACGTAATGAAATTTTAGCCCCACAGCTCATGACAGCTTGGGCTCATGGATCGCGCGCACACATAGCAGGTAATCCCACCCCGGGCTTGTGGATGCGTAGTAGTTGTCAAGCCTTGTTGGAGCGAGCTGGCCACGGAGTCATCTTCAACGACCTTTATGCCTGTAACGCTTATGACGCGGGAGATGTAGCGGCAAGAATCGAGTGTCCGGTAACAGTGATAGTGGGGAGCGAGGACAAAATGACGCCCCCTAAGGCAACAGCGCAGTTAGTGGCAGGGGTCTCGGAAGTTGAACTAAAGCACTTGGATGGCATTGGACACATGATGATGCTCGAAGCTCCGAACGACATCAGGAAAATCCTGCTAGAAGCTTTGCAGTAGATTGAGGCGACAAACTTTGTTGAAAATGCCATGATCAATCAAACAGTTATTCCAAAGGGGATCCCATGGCAGTAGAACGCTTCCCGGTTGAAGCATCGCACATACTGATGTTCGCAAGATCGATCGGCGACTCCAACCCGATTTACGCCGATCAAGCGCATGCTGAGGCAACAGAGGTCGGGTCTATAATTGCGCCGCCGACATTTGCCCAAGCGAGTGCACAATTCGATCCCGACTATTTTCTGAGGCCGAAAGACGGGCAAAAGTGGTTTGGCAGTGGGGCAACCGCTTCCGGAACTCTTATTAAGGAAACGGCCGAGTCTCCCAAAGGTGATGATAAAAAGTCTGGCTCCTCGGCAGGCGGACTTCACGCTGAGCAACACTTCACTTATCACCGCCACCTTAAACCAGGTGACGTCCTAAGCGCAGAGACTAAGCCCGGTGAAAGCTGGGAAAAAGAGTCCAAACGGGCTGGGGTATTAAAGTTCAACGAGAGCATCACCGAATACCGTGACCAGGACGGCGAGTTAGTCGTCACGGCTCGTAGCGTCGGTGTAGTGACCGAAAAAGTAATTGAGCAGTAGGGGGAACAATGGGATTAAATTCAAACGATCTAACTATCGGCGACTCTTACTCAGAAGTTATTGTTGACGACTTAACGAGAACACAGATTGTGCAATATGCCGGAGCATCAGGCGACTACAACCCTGTTCACAGTGACGAAAAGTTCGTAACTGAGGTAGCTGGGTACCCCACAGTATTTGCTCATGGGATGTTAACCATGGGAATGACGGGTCGAATGCTCACTAACTATGTTGGCGATGGTCGGCTCACATATTACGGAGTTCGCTTCGTCAACCAAGTTTGGCCAGGTGATACTTTGACCGCTCGTGCTGAGGTTGCGGCCGTTCGGGAAGAAGATGGCGGCACCGTGGTAGATCTCACTATTTCCACCACCAATCAAGACGAAAAGTTTGTTTTGACTGGAAATGCGACAGCGCGTTTGGACTGAAGAAGCGTCTTCTGCCAACGGCACTTGTAGCTCCGCTGCTGAGCGAATGACTACCCCTTCGCTCGCCCTGCATAGCCAAAGAGTTTCCCGGCTACTTTTCGAATCTGGATTTCTTCTGCACCCTCGGTGATGCGGTAACGCCGATGGTGCCGATAGATATGCTCAAAAGGCATGCGCCGCCCATACCCGACGCCGCCGCAACTTTGCATCGCGCGGTCAGCAGCATCGCAACAAAATCGGTTACCTCGATAGTTGCACATAGCTACACGATCCGTGATTTCCATATGGTCTACCCCTTGGTCCATTTCCCAAGCGGTTTTCCAAATGAGCGCTCTAATCATCTCCGCTTCCGTGTATAACTCGGCTAACGGAAACTGAATCGCCTGATTTTGTGAAAGTGGCTTTCCGAACGTTGTCCTGCTGTTGACGTAGTCAACAGCAACATCGATGCAGTGAAGGCCAGCGCCAACCGACGAGGCCGCCTGTCGAATCCTGTTTTCGTGAACAAAGAGCTGTGCCGTCTGGAGTCCACGCCCCTCCTCGCCAAGGATGTCAGCGTTGTGCACGCGGACATCCGTCAGGCGCACATGAGCGTGGTCCGTTGGCATATTAAAGGTCCACATGAACTCCTCGACAGCGAAACCTGGTGTGTCCACGGGAACGATGAAACAAGTTATTCCATGACCCTCACCCGGATTGCCAGAAGTGCGTGCGAAAATATAATCATGCGTCGCATGGTGTAAACCCGTGTTCCAATATTTCTCACCGTTAATTACCCACTCATCACCATCTTTGACAGCCGTGGTTTCCATCCAGGTCGCATCGGACCCGTGAAGTGGCTCCGTAAGCCCAAAACCAATGCGAGCGCCGCCTTCGAGCATCTTTGGAATCCAATACTCCTGCTGCTCCGGTGAGCCGAACCTTTCCATCATCAATACGGTCGGGAAGTTTCCGATAATTGAATTTTCATTTTGTAAATCGTTATGCAGCCCTAGGCCCTTGCGAGCCAAGTGCTCCCGCACGATGGCCATACCCAAATTCGAGCCATTTCTTCCGCCGAAACGTTCGGGCAGGTGCCAGCGCAGAAATCCTGCGCCGTCAGCCTCATCGCGCATTCTGCGAAGTAGGGACTCCCATTCCGCATTCGGCAGCCCATCGCGCTCCCAATCAGTGCGAGAATCCTCCCGTCGGTGATCAAAGAAGCGAACGTTGTCATCTTCCTGTTCGATGGGCTTAATTACATCGTCGATGAACTGGTCAAGATCGTCTAGTAAATTCTGAATGTCAGTGGGAATAGCAAAATCCATGCTTGCGAACGTATACGGTCTTGAGGCGTGACGCTGCCAATTGTTGTCTGGTCTGACTATATGTGACCTTGGTGTCACCTGGCGCGGGTCCGCGCCTCAAGTGTTGCGCAACGCCATGACGTCGAGATTACTTGGCTGCCATATGAGCTCCACCCTGAGATTCCGAGCGGAGGAACCCCGAACGGACGCAAGTTTTCATCATTGATACCTATAGCGGAAGAACTGAACTTGGTGCTCCGAGCGCCGAAAATCTTCCGTCCAACACGTAGGGCGCATCAGGCAGCTTTGGCAGTTGAATACGCCTCACCGGATGAAGCCGACCTATTCCATGACCGCCTTTACGCTGCGGTGTGGATACATGAGCAAGATATTGAAGACCCAGCGTTGCTCGAATCCTTGGCTGAGGACCTCGATGTTCCGCCAGGCCTAATCGAGCGGGTCGTTTCTCACGACGAGTTACTGCCAGCCCTTGCGTCGTCGATGGAGAGGGCTCACGCCTGGGGAGCGACGGGAACCCCGAGTTGGGTTATTGACAACAAGCTAATGGTGCCAGGTTTACAAGATGACAATTTTTTTGATCGTGTATTAACGCGATTGTCGGAAGTGCGACTGACGGAGCCTCAGGGTGAGTGATCATCTCTGACATTTTGGGGGTACTCTCCTTTCTATGCAGCCGACTTACTCTGAAGAAGCAGAGGCCTATAGAGCCCAAATTCAGGACTTCATCTCCGAACACCTTCCCAATGACTGGAAAGGCATTGGCTCGCTAACAGGCGATGCGAAAGCCGAGTTCCTCGCCGAATGGCGACGAACTTTAAGCGATAATCACTTGCTTGCAACGATGTGGCCTACCGAGTACGGAGGTCCTGGATTGTCAGCGAATGAAAATGTGATTATTGCTGAAGAATTCACCAAAGCAGGGCTTCCAACCGGGGGCTCAAACGACGGCTTTGGAATAGGCATGGTTGGCAACACCCTTATCGAATGGGGCACTGAAGAGCAGAAAAAGCACTATCTCCCGCGTATCTTGGACGGCGACGATCTCTGGTGTCAGGGCTATTCCGAGCCAGGTGCAGGATCAGATCTAGCAAATTTGGGTTGCAAAGCAGAACTAGACGGCGATGAATGGGTTTTGAATGGTCAAAAAATTTGGACGTCGAGTGGTCATCTAGCCAATTGGATATTCGTTCTCGGAAGAACATCTCCCGATGAAGCGAAACATCAAGGAATCACATTCTTCTTGTGTCCTATGGACCAGAAGGGCGTCGAAGTTCGACCGATTGTGAATATTGCAGGCCACAGTCACTTTAATGAAGTGTTTTTTTCAGATGCGAGAGTGCCTCGGGAGAATGTAATTGGTCAAGTCAACGGTGGTTGGGCCGTGGCTATGACTCTACTCGGCTACGAACGTGGGTTTGGCGCTACGACCACCTACTTCCGATACCGAGCCGAACTCGACCGATTAGTGGAGATGGCGCAAGATAAGGGTCGGACACAAGACACTGGAATTCGGCAACGGCTGGCGTGGTGTCACAGCAAGGTTGAGATAATGAGATGGCTAGGCCAGCAAGTCCTTACATCGTTTCTTAATGGCGAGCCGCCGGGACCAAAGAGCTCTATCGGGAAACTTAATTGGAGTGAATACCACCGCGTCGTTACCGAACTTTCTCTCGACATCCTCGGTTCGGATGCAATGCTTGTAGAAGGAGAGCACGGCTACGCAGCTGGTCTAGGCGCCGCAGATGCGGGAACCCCAAATACCAGTTCGGCATGGATCAATAGCTTCTTGTCAGCGCGCTCAGGCACTATTTACGCGGGAACAAGTCAGGTCCAAAGAAACATTATTGGGGAAAGAATCCTTGGTCTCCCCAAAGAACCCCGTTCGGACGAAGGTCCATGGAACAACACTCTTCGCTGACGTGCTTTTAGGTCTTAGCGGTGGCTCGTGTGCGGGTAAAACGACGTTGGCAAGTGCGTTGCTTCAACGTCAACCGTCTGCAGTTCTCTTATCGTTCGACGACTATTACCGCGACCTTTCGCACCTAAGTGTTTCTGATCGAGCAAAGAAAAACTACGACCACCCCGATGCGCTTGACGTCGAGCTATTTCTCGAGCATATGGACGCTTTAGCTTCCGGACATAGCGTGGACGTGCCGCTTTACGATATGGCCACTCACACGCGCCCAGGCGGCACGTTCCGCTTGGAATCTGCTCCGCTGGTCATCGTCGATGGAATTCTTTTGCTTAGCGTCGAAGAGTGCAGGGAGAAGCTTGATCTAAAGGTATTTGTCGACGCGCCTTCAGAGGTAAGGCTCAAGCGCCGGCTAGTTCGGGATACTAACGAGCGGGGGCGCGACGAACTAAGCGTACGAACACAGTTTCGAAGGTCTGTTGAGCCCATGCATGAAAAGTATGTCGTGCCGAGCTCAAAATACGCCGACTTGAGATTCGAATACCCATTTGAGGCCGACGAGGCAGCGGGTGAGGTCCTAGAAAGAACTCAACGGTTCATGTAACCGCCATGCTATTTCTCTATAAATTCAACCCAGTTTCCGTCGGGATCTTCGACCATTCCAACAACGACACCAGGTCGGGCTTCTCGCCGCTCCCAGATGATCGCAGCGCCAGCGCTTCGGCAGAGCTCTATCGCCGACCCGACATCTCCAACCGAGAGCGTGAAATATCTTAAGCCGGTCGAACCCATCATCCCGCCGGAGGTCCCCGCTGTTACCTGCTTTGTGGGCACCACAATCTTCAGCAGGCTGTCGTTAGCCCAAAGGCGATGCATCGCGGCGACTCCTAAAGCTTCCATGCTGATGGTGGCTTCGAAATGAAGGCCAATAACGTCTCTATAGAACTCGAGCATCGCATCGCCGTTCGTCGTAACGATTCCGAGGTCGAAACCCGCTTTGGTGAAAGTGTTGGTCATTTGAGCTCCAAAGGATGGCACTTTATTAATCGTAACTCGCGCCCAATCCGGCGCGAGCATCGCTTTGGATACCGTAACTCGGAATCGGGTAACGAAGCCCATTCTTGGCTAGAAACTCCATGCCCTCTACGGCGGTAAGTAAATCATGGGGTGTCAACGCCATGAGAAGCTCATCCTCCATGACCCCTCCATACCTGCGTTCAGCGAAGCAAGGAATTGAAAGGCTGGGCTCTCCAGTTGATAGTGCCCGACCCCAACTGTCAGCACACGCTGACTCGCCGACACATCCCCAATCGAGTTTTTTGTAGCCGCGCCACTGAAGGCCGTTAATTAAGAGGATCATTTGAGCGGGAGTCGCATAAATTAGGCATATATCTGGTGGGTCGAGCCGTTTTGCGGACAATGGTGAAACGGCCATTGCGCGGAACGTGCCGAACGGAACGCAGTCCATAGCCTCCTGGTGAGCATTGCTATCGGAGAGGCTCTCGAACCAGACGCCTTGCATCCGTTCGCCTGATAGCCATTCTTCATCTTGAGGATGGAGTCCTATTACGGCACCGCACTGGTCGCCTACTAGGTCATCCCTGGTTATGCCGACAGTCCAGTTTAAGCGGCTTGCCATTCCCACGATTTGGTCGGTCGTGTGAATCGAGTCAGGTCTTCGAATCCGCGGAACCGATTCCATCTCCTCCACGCTCTCAAAGAGCTTCATGCCAATAGGAGTGGTTCGAATTCTAAGTAGAGCTTGAAGCCGCCCGAGTAAATCGTCCCATTCAATTTTTTCGGTCCGGAGATGGACCTGTTGTTCTTCGCTCATAGCTAGTAGTTCCCCTGACGTGCACCTCTTACGCTACCGCGACGGGGATGGTGCTGATGATTAAACGGAGAGCCAAGTTTTGTGCTGCATCCGAAGCCTATGGTTTCCGTCAACATTGAGTTAGGGTGATCACTCGATCAATTCAGCTAATCAACACGCGCAAATTCAAGGAGACTCTCATGGCTGAAGGCCTACGAACGGAAGTTCACGGAAATGTTGGCATGGTGATCATGAATCGTCCACCGCACAACTTTCTTAACTTCCGTCAAATTCATGACATTGCTGACGCGTTAGATGAGATGCAAAATGATATGTCGATACGGTGTGCTGTGCTCGCCGCAGACGGACGCTCTTTCTGCGCCGGAGCAGATTTCGCGGGTGATGGCGTAGGGGGCGGCGATGACGAAGTAGTCGGCGGTGACGCGACACTGGCTCTCTATCAGGGTTCGGGGCGACTGTTTGATGTCACGCTTCCGATCGTCGGGGCGATCCAAGGGCCAGCGGTAGGCGGTGGACTTGGCTTAGCTATGGTGCCTGACATTCGCATTACCTGCCCTGACGCGCGCTTTTCTGCCAATTTTGCATCCCTTGGAATTCACCAGGGTTTCGGTATGAGTGTCACGATGCCTCGTCTTCTCGGGCCCTCGAAGGCGGCACAAGTTCTCTATAGCGCTAAGCGATATAAAGGGGAAGAGGCTGTGGCGATAGGGCTGGCTGACGAGTGCGTTCCTAATGAGCAGGTCCGAGAGCGAGCCGTTGAGGTGGCAAGTGAGATTGCGGCCAATGCCCCTCTGGCTTTGCGCGCTATAAAGTCAACCCTCCGCATGGGATTGGGCGACGAAGTGAGAGAAATTACGCAACGCGAAGCTCACTTACAGGCACAACTATCTGTTACAGACGACGCCAAAGAAGGCATCGCTGCCGTAGGCGAACGCAGGCCCGGAGAATTTACTGGCAAGTGAAAACTCCGTAATTAGGCTTGTAAATGTTTGAAGCCAGATTGAGAAGTGAGTTCAAATGAAAGTATTAATCACTGGTGTCACGGGTCTAATCGGTTCAGCGCTTCGGGACGCACTGCAACTTCGTGGCGACGACGTGACTGGCGTTTCGCGTTCCGCCGCCGACGGAGTAATTACTTGGGGAGACTTAACTGCCGAACTAATGAGCGACTTCGATGTCGTGGTCAATCTTGCAGGGGAGTCGATAGCTGGGAGATGGACCAAGTCAAAAAAAGAAAAAATAATGGCAAGCAGAGTCGACTCCACTGTGAGCATTGCCCAGCTAATAACCGAGTCTGAAAACCCGCCCACCTGTCTCGTGCAGGCATCAGCGGCAGGCTTTTATGGCAGCTGCGGCGATCATGTTTTAGATGAACAATCACCTGTGGGTAAAGAATTTCTGGCCGAAGTCTGCGAACGCTGGGAAGCGGCTGCTACACCAGTTGCGGAAGCAGGGCTCCGCGTTGTGCTCCCTCGCTTTTCAATCGTTCTAGCGAAAGGGCCCGGTGCTCTTGGGCGGTTATCTCTTCTTACACGGTTGTGCCTCGGCGGGCCTCTTGGGAGCGGCCGCCAATGGTGGAGTTGGGTTTCCCTTGAAGACACTGTGAGGGCACTACTTTTCTTGATGGACAGTGAGATATCAGGCCCCGTTAACGTTGCAACAGACTCGCCTCAACAACAAAAGAAGTTCGCTTCAGTTCTTGGGAAAGTTTTACGCCGCCCAGCATTTTTGCCAACTCCCGGCATCGCTCTCAGGCTAGGACTTGGGGAAATGGGCAAAGCACTTTTGTTGGACTCCATGCGGCTTAAGCCAGCCGTTCTTAGTGAGAACGGCTTCGAGTTTAAAGACGCCGAGTTACAGGATACGTTAGAGCGCATTTTAAAAAGTTAGGTCCATCTTGTGAAAGCGGAGAAATTTCTTGAGCCTTAACCCCGATACGCAAGCGTTCGTTGACATGATCGAGGCAGCTCGCGCTTCCGCCCCACCAGTTGCGGAACAGACTCCGGAATTCGCTCGCAACCGCTATAGGGCTTTAGCGCATGTGTTGGGCGAAGGGCCGGAACTTGCCGGAGGTATTGAAGAGCTCGAAATCCCAAGGCCGGGGGGAAGCATCGGCCTAAGGCTTTACCGGCCGGAGAAAGAGGGGCCGCATCCCGTTTTACTCTTCTTTCACGGTGGCGGCTTCGTTATCGGCGATTTGGAGACTCACGACAAAGAATGCCGGTTGCTCTGCGAAAGAGCAGACTGCGCCGTTCTAGCGGTTGACTACAGACTTGCCCCAGAAGCCAAGTTTCCTGCCGCTGTTGAAGATGCATGGACAGCTTTGTCTTGGGTGGTGGAGCATGGCCAGACAGTTGGCATTGATACGAGCCGAGTGGCAGTCGGAGGAGATTCGGCTGGAGGAAACCTGGCTGCTGTGGTTGCACTAATGGCGCGAGACGCAGGGATCGAGTTGAAACTCCAGATGTTGGTTTACCCGGCCACAGATGCCTCACGGCACTTTGATTCCTTCGATGAAAATGTAGACGGACCCCTCCTGACCGTTGAGGTCATCAATTGGTTTTGGGACCATTACATAGGCCAAAATGCCGGAGAACGCGAGCGAGGAGATTGGCGATTCTCGCCGGCAAAGGCTTCAAGTCACAGCGGAGTTGCAAAGGCCTACATTGCTACCTGCTCAGCGGACCCACTCAGGGATGAGGGCAATGCTTACGCCTCTTTGCTTCATCAATCGGGTGTGCCGGTCCAACATTCAATGTTTGAAGGCGAACCGCACACGCTGTTTCAGCTCTTCAACACTAGTGAAAGCGCCAAAACGTTAATTAATGAGTGCGCAAAGGCTCTGGCCGAGGCAATGAAGTGAGTATCCAGGTTTCTCGGGATCGATGGGGCATAGCGCATATTCGAGCCGATGATGAACAATCTGCGTTTGAAGCGCAAGGTTGGGTAGCGGCGCAAGACCGGTTCTGGCAAATGGATTCAGACCGCCTAAAAGCCCAAGGTAGATGGGCGGAAGTAGTAGGTCCAAAGGGAGCTAAAGAAGACGCCTTTTTCAGACGTCTAGGTTTATCGGGAATCGCCAAAGATCACTGGCAAGCACTTTCCCCAAATACCAAAGAAATGACTGAAGCCTACGCGTTAGGTGTTAATCGCTGGCTAAGGGCCAACGAAAATAAGTTGCCTCCGGAATATCAATTCCACGATGTCACCCCATTGGAATGGGAGCCTTGGCATTGCGTCGCTGTTTACAAGATCCGGCATATCTTTATGGGTACTCTGCACCGGAAACTTTGGCGTGGCTACCTACTAGCGAAAACTAATGCCGATCTACTCCACGCCATGCTTGGTGATATCGACTCTGGCGCTGTCATTACCGGTACTGCGGATGCTCCGAATGAATTTCTAGGAAAACTACCGGACCTACTCGATCAGAACGCTGATCTTCTCCACGCCCTTAGCGATATCGACGGCGGCTCTAATTCGTGGGCTTTGGATGGGTCTCGCACCCATACTGGTCTCCCGTTGCTAGCCGGTGATCCGCATCGAGGTATCGAATTCCCTAACGTCTACCACCAGTTTCACATGCAATGCCCGGAATTTAACGCCATTGGACTTGGCTTCCCAGGTGTGCCCGGCTTCCCTCATTTCGGCCACAATGAAGATGTTGCCTGGTGTATTACCCATGGCATGGCTGACGACACGGATCTGTTTGTGGAAACCGAGGGTCTGGCCGATGTCGAATGGCGCACCGAGACTCTCGTGGTCAGAGGTGAGGGTGAGTTTGAAGTTATGTGTGGGTCGACCCCACGCGGGCCAGTCGTGATCGGCGACCCGGCCGAAGGTATAGCGCTGGCAATGGCGTGGACTGGAATTCACGGAACAGACACAACATTTGATGCGTTGATTCCCATGCTTAAATCAGCCAATTGCCTGGAGTTGGAAAATGCAGTGAGGTCATGGGTAATTCCCGTAAATAACCTTCTTAGCGCTGACCGTGGCGGCAATATATCTTTCAAAATTCGTGGTCGATTGATAGAGCGGCCACCAGCAAATAGGTGGATTCCCGTAATGGGTAACGCCGAGTCTTCCTGGGCCCACCTAGAACCGGTAGCGTTTGAGTCCCTGCCGCACAAAGCTAACCCGGATGCGGGGTATCTTGTTACCGCTAATAACCGGGTAGCCCTATCAAGTCCGTACATCTCGCTCGACTTTGCCGGGCCATCAAGATTTAATCGAATAACAGAGCTCCTAAAGGATCTGAGTGACGCCACGGTCGAAGATATGGTCTCGGTTCATGCCGACATCCTTTCCTTGAAGGCACCCGAGATAATCCAAATATTTATTGAACATGCGCGCGACTCTGTGCATCCCAAAGCAGAGTGGGCGATAAGCGCTCTTCAATCCTGGGACTGCAAGCTTTCTGAAGAATCGCCAGAGGCGTGCCTGTACTCGATTCTAAAAAGACGATGGTGTGAGAGTGTCGCTGAAAGGCTTGGGGTAGTTAAGCCAGAGCTCGGCGCCCCTGGGTGGCCGTCGCCTGAGTCCGCTAGTCGAATGCTTGCGGATAGTGCAATAACTCTCCTCGTCGAAGGCAACTGGCGGCTGGTTAGTGGGCTCGAGGATCAAGCCTCATTTGGCGCAGCTCTCTCAGCTTGTGTCGATGAAACTTTAACCGAGCTTGAACAACGACTCGGAGAAGACACCTCTCAATGGCATTGGGGCAAGCTCCATCGCATGGCTTCACCCCATCTTCTCGCCTCGGCGATACGCGAAGCGGCCGACCTGCACCCTCCTATTGATTCCTGCCCAGGCGACGGCGATACCGTGCGCTGCGGCTCAACTACACCTGAGACGGGGGAGCGCGCGACAGCCGCGTCCGTCGCTCGGTACGCGTTTGATCTTGGAAATTGGGACAACTCCGGCTGGGTCGTGCCGCATGGAGTGTCGGGAGTGCGCGGGAGTGGCCACGACCTCAACCAACGCGAAATGTGGCTTAATTGCGAACTTCTACCTATGTCGTTTAGCGAAGCTGCCGTGACCGCCGTCGAGGTTGACCGATTCGAGATCTAGAGTTGATCTGCTAAGTTCACGCGATCTGGCTTGACACAGCGCCTGGGAGAACGACTAGCTTCCACCTATGGCTTTGGTGGAACCCGGACATTATCTTGCGGCAAATGACGGCTTGGCAGAAGTCCATAGAAGTGTTTGGGACCGTATAGGCAGGTGCGGTACCTGGTGGACGGGTGAAGAGCGAGTAGCGATAGTGGCCGAGGCCCGCCAAGCGTTGACATGCGAGTTATGTATCGAACGTTCCGAAGTGCTCAGCCCCATGATGATCGAAGGTGATCATGAATCTGTATCTGACTTGCCGTCAGCTGCTATCGACCTCATTCATCGCTTGACGACCGACCCCGGCCGACTCTCGCGCGAATGGGCCGTTGAGATCATGGATATCCTCGGCGAGGAAGCATACGTTGAGATAGCTACTATCGTCTCTCTCCAATCTGTTATAGATAGCTACTCTCGATGTCTCGGGCTGCCATTGCGAACGTTGCCAATTGCCGGTAATGGAATTCCAAGCTGCGAGCGACCAGAAGGCGTTGGCGACGTGGGCGCCTGGGTGAGTCAAACAACGAACAAAGAACTCGCGAATGTCTCGCGCGCCGCCTCTCTGGTCCCTGAAACAGAATCGCTATGGCGCGAGATAGTTCAAGCCCATTACAGCAGGGGTCCCGAGTTCGCGAACCTGCTATGGGATCGAGATCTCTCTAGGCCACAGGTTGAACTACTTGCATCTACGGTTTCCGCTTTAAATGAATGTTTCTATTGAACTGCGGCCCACGTATCGCTGCTCCGTGCGAGCAGTGAGGCAGCAGAAGTTGAATTAGAAATCGAGCAGTTGGAGGCAGGGGCTAACGTCGACCAGGGAGAACTGCTGGTGCGGTTTGCCGAGTCAGCCGTTCGAAACGACAGCGACTTAGACTTTGCACGAAGTAACCTAGAATCCGCAATCGGAACGTCGGGTGTCGTGGAAGCAGCGGCTACTGTCTCCGCATTCGAAGGGCTTAACCGAATCGCTGATGCGACGGGTATCCAGCTCGACTCGGGTTTGGCCGATGAATCGGTCGACTTCAGGCGAACCCTAGGACTTGACGGATATGCCGGCGCGCGCAGTACTGAACTTAACGGAGTGCCCCGACGGGCTGAAGACGTTTTGTCGATCTTTCGTTAGTTCGCGCAGCGGTAATTGGAAACTGTCTCTGCTTGGTCACTCCGAGGACTGCGGCTCACGAGGCAGTCCCAGAACGCGTTCACCGATAATGTTCCGTTGAATTTCACTCGAACCGCCAGCTATTTTCATCCCAGGAGCATAGAGAAGGCCCTCAGTCGCATCAGACTCAAGCATGGCATCGGCGCCTCGAAGCATGGCGTCGACTTGGGCTTCGTCATAGCCGAGTTCACTGTTCATTAGCTTCGCTATAGGCGCAACTTGTGGATCGGTTCCACGGAATTCCATAAGGGCTTGCAGGGCTCTCCCTCTATTGAGGATTTTAGTTAGCTCGTCCGAAGTAAGCGTGTCAATAGACCCAGCGCCCGCTGACATTTGCTCCAATCGTCGACGAAGGTTGATTACACCGGCTGCTCCCGCGCCGCCTCGCTCGTCTTCGAGAACGGCCATAGCAACGCTCCAGCCTTGATTCAGGTCTCCTAAAACAGCACTGGAAGGCACCACAACATCAGAGAAAAACACCTCGCAGAATTCGCTATCGCCAGTCATCTGTTTTATCGGGCGCACTTCGATGCCCTTAGTGTGCATGTCGAGAAGGAAAAAGGTGATTCCTTTATGCTTTGGGAGCGTTGTATCGGTGCGAGCCATGAGAATTCCGAATTGGGCAAACTGGGCATTCGAAGACCACACTTTTTGTCCATTGAGGATGAAGTGATCACCATCTAACACAGCCGAGGTCTTTAGGCCAGCGAGATCGGACCCGGCGCCTGGTTCACTGAACAGTTGGCACCATAGGATTTCATTACTGAGCGTAGCCCTCAGAAAGCGTTCCTTTTGTTCTTCGGTTCCTGAACGGAGAATGGCTTCTCCAGCCAGAACTAAGCCCTGCAAATTCAAGTACGGCGCAATATCGGCGAGAGCGCATTCTTCGTGCCAGACGACGTTGTGTGCCCGGCTTAAACCCATGCCTCCGTGCTCTTGTGGCCAATGAACCCCGGCCCAACCATGGTCGTAGCAGTAACGCTGCCAGTGCATCGCCTTGGAATGTAAATGCGGCGGGAGAATTGCGCCATATGCAGGGCAGGTGTCGTTCGTTGATTTCGCAGCGGCGAGAAACTTCGCAACCCGAAGTCGGAAATCTTGTAGGGAAGGATCCTCGGACATACCCAGAAGGTAGTACTGAAGACGGGTAGATGCTGATTTATCTATGGCATAAGATCGTATGAGTGAGCGATATTGGACACACGAACGAAGAGCTGACCAACCAAACTGTGGAGCTGCTCCAGTCTCTGATACGCAATGAGTGCGTCAACACCGGGGCGGTTGAATCGGGCGAAGAGGAAAAGAACAGTGACCTCTTAGAGACCTTCCTCGAGGGCCCCGGCGTTGAAATCGAGCACTTCGACTGCTTGCCCGGACGTCGTTCGGTGGTTGCTCGCATCGAAGGAACTGATCCAGAAGCACCAGCCTTGTGTCTAATGGGACACACAGATGTTGTGCCAGTCAGCCCCGAGGGGTGGAGCCGTGAGCCATTTGCTGGCGACCTCGTTGACGGAGAAGTTTGGGGTCGAGGTGCCGTTGACATGCTCAATTTGACTTCCTCGATGGCCGTGGCTTTCCGGCACCTAGCGAGCAACAACTTTCGACCGAAAGGCGACTTGATCTACTTCGGCGTGGCCGACGAAGAAGCGGGCGGCACCTACGGTGCCAAATGGATGGCCGAACATCATTGGGACGCAATTGCCGCCGATTATGTGCTGACTGAATTTGGGGGACTTCCCACCCACACTCCAGAGGGAAAGAAGATCACTTTAGCGGCAGGCGAAAAAGGTCTTGGGTGGCGCCGCCTGACCGTAAAAGGCACTCCTGGCCATGGCTCCATGCCTTTTGGGGCGGACAACGCTGTGTTGAAGGCCGCTGAAATCATTCGAAGGCTTGGCGAGTACCAGCCCAAGGCCAAACTAACCGAGATGTGGCAACATCAAATTTCGACGCTTGACCTTGAATCAGATATTAAGTCGGCGCTGTTGGATCCATCTTCCGTCTGGGATGCGATTGCAGGCTTGGAGTCGCCTGCTTTGGCCGGCCACCTGCATGCATGCAGCCATACGACCTTTTCGCCGAACGTCGTCCATGGCGGTGTTAAAACAAATGTGATACCGGACACCGTCGAGATTGACGTGGATATCCGTACAGCACCGGGTGACAGTGAACAAGTTGATCAACACTTGAGAGATGCGCTGGGCGAACTGTTCGATGAAGTAGAGGTGGAGCGCATCCACGACGATCCTGCGACATTTTCGACCACCGACACTCCTATGTGGCTTTTGTTGCAAGAGATGATGCAAAAGGCGCACCCAGGGGCACCGTTAATTCCATCCCTAATAGTCGGAGCGACAGATGCGCGCTTCTATCGAGAGCGGGGGTCCATTGCGTATGGGGCCGGTTTGTTTAGCGACAAAGTCAGCGCTTCGGACTTTATGGCCCGATTTCACGGACACGATGAAAGAGTTGACGTGGACTCGTTGGCTTTAACAACCCAATTGTGGCTCGACATAGCCACTAACTTTTGGGATCGGGTGGAACGCTAAATCTTCGCTAGCCCACGCACCCGATCTTCGAAGTTACGTGAGCCAAACGGCCTGTTCGTAACGAAGTAACCGAACCATTGGCGTCCAATTCCCAAATAACCCGCATGGACTTATCTCCAACGGTCACGGGGACGAAGGTCAGAGAGTCACCTGCAGCAGACTCCTTAATCTTTGAGCCAAAGGCGGCTTTAATAGCGTCTTTAGTGGCACCTATTCCGTAGCCCGATTTGCTGGTGATGGGCCCGCTTGAGATATCGATCCGTACGATTTCTTCGTTAACAACCATGAAAGACGCTCCTGTGGCACCAGCTGCAGGGGTGTAATACTGGCAGGCCTCACTGCCTGTAGAGGCAGCATTGAAGATCACTCCAGCAGCGTCTTGAGCCTCACTCAATGTGTGACCCACTCTTACCGGCCCTAACCCAGCCGTGGTGATGGTGTCGCTGTTAGTCAAGATAGGTGGAATGGTGGTGTCGGTGCCGTAACGTTCTGCCGCCGTCTGGATAGCAGACAAGTTTGTTGGGGGTGCTTCATTTGATGATGAAGCTGAAAGAGCTGATGAGCTGACAGTCGGTAGCGTCGTAGTGGAATCGCTGGCAGTGCTACTGAGAGAGCATGCGCTGAGTAGGGCAAAGGCGAGTAAGGCGATAACAGCGCTAAATCTTCGAGCTTTCATATTGGTCATCGTGACGTCTTTCCCTAGTGAGCGGCCGACTAAAAGCGCTCCCTGCGCTTCGACACCACAAAAGACAGTACATCTAGTGCGCTTAACGTGTCGGCTTCGTTGAACGGTTAGTCTATGGAGAGCCGAAGTCTTCGGAGCGGGGCAACGGTGTTACTTGAACGCTGAGGGAGTCAGGTATGTCAGAGTTAGAGTTCGATATTATCATCAGAAATGGCCTAGTTGTTGATGGAACGGGGCGTGAACCCGTTAAAGCGGATGTTGCCATAAGGGGTGACCGAATCGTTGCCATTGGCGAAATCGTCGGCCAAGGTGACAAAGAAATTGAAGCAGACGGACGTGTCGTCACTCCGGGCTTCGTCGATATCCACACTCACCTTGATGCTCAGCTGGCGTGGGACCCTATCGGCTCCAGTTCGTGCTGGCACGGCATTACGTCTGTGGTTATGGGTAACTGCGGCGTCACGTTTGCTCCGGTCAAAACTGAGGACATTTCTTATTTGGCAGAGGTCATGGAGTCGGTTGAGGACATCCCTCGTGACGCCATTCTTGAAGGTCTACCTTGGGACTGGCGAACCTTTGGCGAGTACCTAGAGTTTTTGGATCGCCTACCGAAGGGCATCAATGTCGGCGGAATGGTGGGGCACGTCGCAGTGCGCTGGAATGTGATGGGCGAGGAAAGCCTTACGGAAGCCCCAGCGACACCCGAAGAGATATCGGAAATGTGCGAACTCGTCGACGAAGCAATCGAGTCAGGTGCTCTTGGTTTCTCAACCTCGCGCACACTGCTTCACCGGACCCCTGATGGCAGGCCAATTCCTGGAACATTCGCTGAAGATGAAGAGTTGTTTGCCTTCGCCGATGTTCTGGGCAAACACGGACGGGGAGTTTTTGAATCGGCGCCGCGTTTTGAGAAAGCTGGAGCGGACTGGGCAGGCTTGAAGCACGAAATACAAACCCTCGGAGAGATCACGCGGCGAAGCGGACGCCCCTCCACATTTGGTCTCGTCTACAACGCAGTTCGCACGGATATGAGCGATGTCGCTTTGCAGGAAGTTGCGCGGGAGAATGCCGCTGGCGCGAGTCTTCGACCTCAGACAACCTGCCGGCCAATCGGCGTGGTGTTGGGCATTCAGCATAGAACACCATGGGCGCGTGCCGGCGCTACTTGGAGGTCAATGGAGGATATGGCCGTAGAGCAACGGCTTGCTCTGATTAGAGATGAAAACTCACGTGCTCAATTGATAGCTGAGGCGAACGATCCTGAAAAAACTTATGGTGGCTCGGTTCTGCGAGCGGACCTAAGTCGCCTTTATTTGCTAGATGCGGAACACCCTAACTACCGCGTCGGTCCAGACGAGACCCTAGAGAGTTTGGCCGAGAAGGCCGGCGTGACTCCCGTTGAGTACTTCCTCGATGCGACAGACGCTTCAGATGGATCGGTGATGCTAACTCTCCCTGTCTTAAACCAAGATTTTGCTGCCATCGAGACAATGCTTGAAGACGAATCAATCGTTATGGGTTTGGCTGATGCAGGAGCACACGTTGGCCAAATAATGGACTCGAGCCAGCCGACGTTCTTCCTTAGTCACTGGGTTCGCGACACTGGCTTCTTCACTATTGAGGAGGGGGTGCGTCGAATAACATCGGATACGGCCGACTTATTCGGTCTGGCGGATAGAGGGCGTTTGATTGAGGGGGCATATGCAGACGTCAACGTCATCGATTTTGAGGCTTTGTCGCTCTCTGGGCCTGAGTATGTGCATGACTTTCCGGGCGGCGCGGGACGCTACATACAGCGAGGCCGTGGCTACGAGGCAACCATAGTAAATGGGAAGATCTTTATGGAACAAGGCGAACACACGGGTGCATTGGCCGGTGTGACTTTGCGCTCTTCTGACTAGCTCCTGAGGGTCTAGTGAATGTAGGGTGCAGCTATGGCTTCAGCACCTGACATGAATATCAATCAAGACGCAACGTATCGAGTCACTCTAGGTACCAGCAAGGGTGAAATTGTGATGGAACTCGACCCAAAGCTTGCTCCTATCACGGTCAACAATTTCGTCAATCTTGCCCGGGATGGCTATTACACGGGACTCACTTTCCACCGTGTAGTTCCTGATTTCGTCATACAAGGCGGTTGTCCAGAAGGTACGGGCACTGGGGGACCCGGATATCGATTTGATGATGAGCCCGTGACTGGTGAGTACGTTCTCGGAGCTGTAGCGATGGCCAACGCTGGACCCAACACTAACGGGAGCCAATTTTTCATCTGCATAGATGACTGCCGCTCTAAGCTCGCCCCGGCCTACAACCTCTTTGGTTTCGTCTCATCCGGAATGGATGTTGCCCTTGAGATTGGGGTAGGGGACACAATGGATTCAGTAGAGGTTGCCGAGGTCTTGGCTGGTTAGTGGGAGTGCAGCCCTCCTCGGTCAAGCAGTAACCTGTGATGGTCTCTGAAAGGGTAAGACATGAATGACGTAGTTCTTTATGAAGAGAATGATGGGGTAGCGCTCATTACTTTGAACAGGCCTGAACGGCTGAATTCGTGGACCGGAGAGCTCGGTTCCGCTTATTTCGACGCTTTGGATCGCGCTGCGGGCTCGGCAAACGCGAAAGCGATTGTCGTTACTGGAGCGGGGCGAGGCTTCTGCTCAGGTGCCGATATGGACATGCTCCAGGGCATCGGCGCACGCGATGGCGAAGAAGAGGAAACTCCGAGATTAAGAAATGAACGCCATGACTATGCATTGACAATTCCCAAACCAGTTGTTGCGGCAATTAACGGAGCGTGCGCTGGCCTTGGATTCGTTCATGCGATGATGTGTGATATTCGTTTCGCCGCTGAGGGAGCTAAATTCACTAGCGCTTTCGCTCGACGAGGGCTTATCGCTGAGCACGGTGTTTCCTACATGCTTCCTAGAGTGGTCGGACCTTCCAACGCCTTGGATATTTTGATGTCGGGTCGAGTGTTCTTAGCTGAAGAGGCGAAGGAGATGGGAGTTGTCAGTCGGGTCTTGCCTGCTGACGAGCTCGTAGAATCGACTATTGAATACGCGCAAGAATTAGGAAGATTCAGTGCTCCTTGGTCGATGGCGCAAATGAAGAACCAAATATGGAGTCAACTCGACATGGCTCGAACTGAGTCGCTTGAAGAGTCGAATCGCGTAATGGCGCAGTCTTTGAAGCGCACAGATTTTAAAGAAGGCGTAGCTAGTTTTGTTGAGAAGCGAGATCCAGCCTTTGAACCGGTGGTTGGAACTTAACCAAGAAGAAATGCCTTAATGGCTTCTTAGGGGAGCTAGGGTCGCGACAGTGACCGAGACTCTTGGAGCTTTTGCGTTGATTGCATGGCTGGCCTATTTGGCCAGTCGCCTTTTAGCGCGTCGTCATTTACCCGAGTTGGTTGGCTTTCTGATCGTTGGCGCGTTACTGGGTCCGTCGGGTATCGAACTGGTTAGTGAGCATGAGCTGGCTGCTCTCCGCCCAATCACCGAAATAGCGCTTGCTATTTTGATGTTCGTAATCGGTGAGCGGGTTTCGACAAGAGCGTTACGTGCCGCAAAGTGGACATTGACGACAGGGGCGACTCAGTACGCCCTGAGCGCGGTTCTGGTTTTCTGGGCGACGAGGGCGGTCGGAGCGGATCGATCGGTAGCGCTGGTGCTAGCCGCTCTAGCTGGCGCTGGCGCGCCGATGACGATTGCGCACATTGTGAGTTCTGTTAAGGCGAAGGGAAACTATGCCGTGGGTGTCGTGGGCACTCATGCTGTCTCGGATGCATTTGCGACGGTTACTTTTGCGGCGGTTTTGCCGATAGCGACAATCCTTGCCGACCAGGACGCAGACGTTTCGGCCGCGGTAATCGATTTTGTCCAGCTCGGGATAGGGGGAACAGTTCTCGGCATTCTGGGTGGCTGGTTCATATCTCGGCTTGGCTTTCAAATTGAGACCTCGGGCGAGTTACTGCTTTTCGTGCTCGTTCATATTTTGCTCGGATGGTCCATAGCTGACTGGCTCAATATTTCTTTGCCTTTGGCTGCCTTGATGGCTGGGGCAACTGCTGCATCGGTTTCTCCAGAAGCGTTCTCGTTGCGGCTATTTCGCACTATCCGTAGCATCGAGCAGCCTCTCTATCTTTTGTTCTTCGCGTTGGCTGGAGCATCGATTCACCTTGACGACCTAGGAGGCGTCGGCTTGGTCGGGCTTACCTACATCGGTGTCCGCGTGGCTGCAAAGATCGTAGGTGGGCTTGCCGGAGGACTTCTTGGAGGGTTGGGTTGGCGAATGGCCTTGAGGCTAGGAGTGAATTTGACCCCGCAGGCAGGCGTAGCCGTAGGGTTGGCAGTTTTGGCAAGTGAAGTGCTGGGTGACCCCGGTGCCGAGGCAGCGACAGTCGTGTTGGGATCTGTAGTTCTTTTCGAGTTGATTGGACCTGTTCTGGTCGCCAAAGACCTTAAGGGCTCCGATGAAGATATTGATGCAGGTCCAAGCAGCCCGAAGGAAGTTGAGCTCCCTGCACGCGTCCTCATCGCATCGCCTATGCCCATGGCCATTCCAGAGTGGTTGATTGATCTGGCGGCGCGCTGGCGTTCACGAATAACCGTCTATCAACCCGGAGAGCCAGAGTCGGAACACATAAGTCGTTTATTGGGGCAATGTGCTGCTAAAGACGTTGAAGTCGAATTTCGTTCCCTTCGAAATGAAAGTTTCACTGGCGCCGTGGTGCGCACCCGAGCTGAAGTTCAAGCCGACATGGTTGTATTATTTGCTGCCCGGCCTCAGGGCGCTTCGTCTCGTCTCGTGTTGTTTCCATCGGAGCGGATCGCGCGCGAGCTCTCTGTGCCGGTACTTAGTTTTCCAGTTACGACTGAAGGGCCACCGGAACCTGTGCAAAAGAGTCGTCGCTGGCCCTGGTCGCCATAATTTAAATGAATTGTGGAACTTGGGATTTGCGGTGACAATATTGGAATCGAGTGAAGGATTGGGAAATGTCTGATTATGTGACGATAAACATTGAAGATGGTGTCGCCGATGTTCGTCTCAACCGTCCGGAGAAACTCAATGCAGTAGACGGCAAAATGTTTCGAGCAATCGTTGAAGCGGGAGAGTCTCTAAAAGATCGAAGTGACGTTCGGGTGGCAGTCTTGAGCGGCAACGGACGCTCTTTTTGTGCAGGGCTTGATTTTTCTTCGTTCCAAGCGATGGAGTCGAGTTCAGGCGAAAATAGTGAAAATTCGGCACCGATTGATTTGCTAGAAGGCCGTATGACGCACATGGGTCAACAGGCTGCTTGGGTGTGGCAAGAGCTTGAAATTCCAGTTATTTGTGCCCTGGAAGGCCATGCCTTAGGGGCTGGGTTCCAGATAGCGATGGGTCCAGATATCCGAATCGTTCATCCGGACACCAAAATGTCAGTTCTGGAAATTCGATGGGGGTTGGTGCCAGATATGGGGGCGTCAGTTCTGCTTCCACCGTTAGTAGGAATAGATAAAACCAAAGAACTCTATTTCACCGGAAAGATGATTACGGGTACCGAAGCGGTTGAATTAGGCGTCGCAACACGCACCAGTGCCGAGCCACTCAAAGCTGCTATGGAGTTGGCGAACGAGATTGCCAATAAGAATCCTGACGCCATTCGGCGAATGAAAACGATTTTAAACGGAGTGGCCGAGAACTCGACAGCCGAGCGATTCGCAGTGGAACGAGAGAACATTGGAGCGCTGATAGGGACGCCGAACCAGAAGGAAGCAGTGCGAGCATTTTTTGAGAAGCGTGAGCCGGTTTTCGAGTAGCTCTAAAGATGATGAGGGGCTGAGCCCGTGTCCGACTTGATTGAAACGCTAATGAGGGAAGCAAGTGAGCTTGCCCAAGCTGCAGGGGCTGTGACTCTTGAAGCCTTTAGGGCTTCAGCTTTATCCGTTGAGATTAAAGCTGACGGTACCGAGGTGACATCCGCAGATAGAGATGCGGAGCATCTGATACGAGAGGAGATCAAACTTCGGTACCCCGATCACTCGATTTTAGGGGAGGAAGAGGATGATTTAATTGGAGACGCCAACCTGACCTGGATAGTCGACCCGATCGACGGCACCAAGGGCTTTGTGCGCGGTGTGCCTCTTTATACGACTCTCTTGGCGGTGGCTGACGAATTGGGTCCTATGGTTGGCGTGATCCATGTACCGGTGCTCGGGTCGACCCTTGTTGCTGGCCGCGGTATGGGCTGCTGGCTGGACGGAAAGCGGTGCAAAGTCAGCGATAGAAATAATCTCAACGGCGCACTAGTCAATACGAGCAGCTACGAAACATTTTCAAGTTCGGCGCTTCTTGCGTTGAAGGCATCTGGTGCTCAGATGAGAGCGTGGGGCGATGCGTTCGGCTACTACTTGGTCGCAACTGGACGGTCGGAAGCAATGATTGATCCGGTCTGTTCTCCTTGGGACTTGGCACCAATGCCAGTGATTTTGGAAGAAGCTGGTGGTCAATTCTCCAACATCGAAGGCGGAGGTTCTTTTCAGCTTGACGCTCCACCTGATTCGATTAGCGGCTTGGGTACGAATCGTTCAATCCACAATGATTTAATTGAAGTTATGGGGTCGCAATGAGTTCTGATGCCGACAAAATGCCGAAATGGGTGCCCAAGGCAACTTTGGTGTTCTTGGGTGGGGCAGCAATGCTGGCAGCTTTGGTGTGGGTGCTGTTAAGGGTGAAGTCTCTAATTATTGTGATCTTGGTTTCACTTTTCCTTTCCTTTGCGATCGAGCCAGCAGTCAACTCATTGGCTCGGCGAGGCTGGCGACGAGGTGTGGCGACGCTAGCGATGTTTGTTGTGATTTTGGCAGCTGTAGCTGGGTTTCTCTTTGCCATGGGTTCGGTTCTAGCTGACCAGATTACGAAGTTGACGGCCGAAGCGCCGGGCTACATAAGAGAGATCGAACGTTGGTTGGAAGATCGCTTCGGTGTTGTGCTGGAGACCGACTCCTTGGTCGCCGAGTTCTCCAGCGGTGGCAGCGCTGCACGACTCGCGTCGAACATTGCGGGCGATCTAGTCTCAATAGGTTCAGCTCTAATGTCCCTCATTTTTCAGACTCTCACCGTTCTGCTTTTTACGTTCTATTTGGTTGCAGACGGCCCGAAGCTTCGCAGGTTTCTTTGTTCGGCTTTGCCTCCCAGAAAGCAGAAATTGATGCTGAAGGGATGGGAAATTGCGATTAACAAAACCGGCGCGTACATCTATTCGCGAACCTTGTTGGGACTGGCGGCCTTCTTGGTTCATTGGCTCATCTTTGCTCTGCTAGATGTTCCTTCACCAGTGCCCCTTGCTCTTTGGGTCGGCATCATGTCTCAGTTTGTGCCAGTAGCGGGCACCTACCTCGCTGGCCTTCTTCCAATCCTGATAGCACTCCTTCATCAACCGATCACAGCTCTATGGGTGCTGATTGCCATTGTCGTGTACCAGCAGCTCGAAAACTATTTATTTGCGCCGCGTATCACATCCCAAACAATGAACATTCATCCAGCTGTAGCCTTTGGCACGGTGATTCTCGGTGCGGGACTGTTGGGTGTCGTCGGCACCTTATTGGCGGTTCCCGTAGCAGCTACCGTGCAAGCCTTCGTCTCGACCTATGTGCGTCGCCATGAACTGATTGAATCCGACCTATTGGATGACCTAGAAGATGACGAGGAATAGCGCAGATACCTATTGGCTACTCGGTATGTCCGGTGTTTGCTATCAGTTCCAGAACGAATAGGTCGCCTCTTCTACTCCAGACTGAGGTCACGGTGCTACCAAGGTCAAGGTCTGGTCTCTCGGCGAATTCCAACACAACGGCGGCTTCTCCCTCGCGCTCAACAACCAAGGCAGTTGCGGTTTCATAGACCGCGCAATTTAGTTGGAGGACTGCCCAAAGGCGAGTTCGAGTTCGGTAATCCTTGACATTCTGATTAACGCTCCCTGCAACTCCTTCAAGGCGTTGTCGATGATGGGATTCGTAAACTATTGTCCAGCTGGGTGTCTTACGACGCTGCCTGAGGCCGGCTTCTCGAAGTCGGACGACCAACTCCCGGGAGTTAACTACGCAAGCGCCCATAGATAGAGCATGCTGAAATTCTTCTATGTCGATGTCGTAGTGGTCGCCTTGGAAACCGATTCGACGTTTTCCTATATTCTGGGCAAACTGGTGAAGTTCTTGGAGGGATGCATCTGAGACCATATGACCCCATAATTTGCCCCTCCAAGCCCAGTTGGGTTTATCTACAAGAATCACCCAGCGTCCTTAATCATTTTGTCTATAACTGCGTCATATTTTGGGGCGACGATTGACCAGCTGAAACTAGCAGCATGGGATGTGGTCAAGTGCCTATCGGCGTGGAGTTCATCGCGTGACATTGAAAGTAGCGGTCGCAGGAAGTCCTCAAGTGGCGTCTGATAGAGGAATTGTGATGACAAATTCGCAGGAACCAATTCGGGGTACGCGAGGCGATTAGGTAAAACGGGCCTGGCTCCCGCAGCAATAGCTTCCGCCGCCGCCAGCCCGAAAAACTCGTGTTGCGAAGTAGAAATAGCTAGGTCGCTCAAAGAAAGGGCCTGTCCGTATTCATGTGGCGGTTGAAAACCAGACAAGAGAATCCGTTGTGAAAGCTGGTTTTTTAGTCGACTAAATGCTCTCCGACCGCTCCGTTCAACTTCACCAAGTGCGTAAATTTGGAAATCAAGGCCTTCGCCTGCAAGCGATGTCATAGCATGGACAAACTCAGCAGGACCTTTGTCGTGCGCCCATCTATGGTTCCAGAGAACGCGAATTGGACCACGCTTCGATAGGGCCTTGAATTCCGCTTGCCCTATGCCGATGGGAAGAACGTTGATATCTGAAAGGGCATTCAGGACCGACTCACCGGGCCCTATGAGGTCCCGAGCAAATTTTGGCATTCGAGATCTCAATAGGCTGGCGTGAAAGTTTGTTGCCACCGCTATTTGATCGGCTGCCATGATTGATCCCCAATCGGCGACCATGCCCGGAAAAGCCCGGCCTCCTTTGGGTCCGGGCGGATAACCGATTTGACTTTCGTGCATGTATAGAAGCGTCGGGGGCCGCTTAACTGATCTATCGAGGAGTCCGAATACAGCTGGGAGGTCGATTGGAGTGCAGGCTACTAAAGCATCAATTTCTCCATGGCAGTCCTGGATCTTGGCGGCAAATTGTGTTGGTGCGGTGATTAGTGACTTTCGCCAACCAAGTTCTGTGGCTTCGACAACATTGAGGTTATGTCGACTCGTCGACGCCCAGCCGGTAAACCAATTGTGGTGAGACCCTCGATGCCAGGGTTCTAGTATCAGAACGTTAGCCACGAAGATGAAGCTACATGGGTGCTTCACATATGAAGCTGAACAGTGCAAACTAAACCTTCGTGATTAAGAAATCGCTACTTCTCTGCATCGTGGTCCTTGTAACTACTTTTCCGCGATCTGCTTTCGCTGCCACTGTTGAGTCGGTTGGCGGCGTACCAGTATTTTCAGGACTCGAAGACAGCGCGTTTGCTTGGGGCGCGGGAGCGATCGCTACCTACCAGGGTGGAGCCGGTTATTGGGTCGCAACGGATAGGGGAGAAGTTCTGAGCTTCGGAACGGCCGAACATTTCGGTGATATGGCTGAGACTTCTCTCAACGAACCCGTTGTAGGAATGGCGCCCCTGGAGTCCGGCAACGGGTACTGGTTGGTTGCACGAGATGGTGGCATTTTCTCATTCGGAGCAGCAGAATTTTTCGGTTCGACCGGAGGGATGAAGCTCAACAGTCCCATAGTAGGAATGGCTGCTACGAACACAGGAGCCGGCTATTGGCTTGTGGCAGCGGATGGCGGCGTCTTCTCCTTCGGAGATGCGGTGTTTCGCGGATCAACTGGTGACCTAGATTTGAATCGACCGATTGTCGGTATCTTGCCAACTGCGACGGACAAGGGCTATTGGCTGTTAGCTGATGATGGAGGGATATTTACCTTCGGTGACGCGACCTTTCATGGATCTGCTCCTGGCCGAGGGTTGAAGGATACTTTCACAGGTCTTGTCCCCTCATCTCAGGGCGACGGATACGCGTTAGTTCATACCACGGGCAGAATAACGCCCTTTGGCACATCTGCCTTAGAAAGCAATGGGAGCTGTGTCGTCGACCCGGTAACGGATGCGGTAGCGGCCGGCGACGGGGCACTCTTGCTAAGAGCACCCAGAGCAGTGCCTGTGGGACCTGCTTCTTCAAAGGCAGCGAGCGTTGACTCTGCCTTTCTCACTAGTCTTATCCGGCACTCGCAAGGCTGCCAGACGCAAATTGACTTAGCTCCAAAATCCTTGGCCTACCCTTTGGGGGAACCCGTTAAAACGTCTTCGTTTGGGTGGAGGTATCACCCCATTTGGGGCAATCTTCAAATCCACAATGGGATCGACTTTGTCGGTCCTAACGGAACATCTGGAGGGGCGGCTCGGGCAGTTACTGCTGGAAAAGTTATTTTCTCAGGGGATCTTGTTGCCTATGGGAAAACGGTGGTCCTTGACCATGGCGGAAAAATAGCCACGATTTATGGCCATCTGAGGGATTTGCCTCTGAGCCTCGGAAACGAAGTGACAACGCATGAAGCGGTTGGAATGATCGGAACGACTGGATTGTCTACGGGACCGCATCTGCACTTCGAACTACGCGTAGAGGCCGAGCCCCTCAATCCCGAGCCGTTTTTCGTAGCGCAGTAAAGTCCTACTCAGGTAGGAGAAATCCTAAAACACCTCGAGGTGGTCTAGAACGGCATCGATGAAGCCAAAGTTTTTGGGCGTTGCAAAGTGATCGCAGCCTTTGAGCTCTGTAAATGTGACATCACTCAAAGCGGCAATTAGGGGGTCGGCCGGTCCAGCAAAATCTTCGGACCCTAGGACCACTCGGACAGCATGTGAAATCTTCGCAAATTGTTCGGGCCCAAGAGGATAATGCTTTCTCCTCATGAAGGCCGAGAGAGCTATGCCATCCTGGTCTGGCTCAGCTGCGTAACGCGCAAAAGTCTGCGCATGCACGTCGTCATCGCTTGCCTCTCCCTGCACGCCTTTGGCTATGCGCTCCGCCTGTACTTCATCTCGTTCAAAGAGGTTACGTCCAACTCCAGCTACGACAAGCTTTCCAAAACGCTCCGGTGCTATTGCCGCCATACACAGAAGCGTCCGCGCTCCCATCGAGAACCCAACGCCGTCGACCTGACCCTCGGGTAAGCGCTCAACGAGCATTTCTTCCATGCCGGCGTACGCCTCGGGCTCATGATGTTTCTCAGCGGCGCCATGACCCGGAAGATCCCAGGCGATGACTTCACGACCGGCATCAGACAGTAACTCAATAATTCCAGTCGGTACCCAGGTGGACTGCACCGAACCAGTAAAACCGTGAAGGAGTAGGACAGGATTTGTCATTCACTGATTCTGCCAGAGGGAAGCATCGCTCGCAGGACGAAGTGTGATCAAGAAGCTTGCGCCCTACTTGCATTACGGTTATGGATGAGTCTTACGAGAAGGGGTTTTGATGCCGTCATCCGCCAATGAGCCGATACGAATAGCTAACTGCAGCGGGTTTTTTGGGGACCGACTGTCAGCAGCCAAGGAAATGGTCGAGGGAGGGCCAATCGATGCGTTGACCGGTGATTGGTTAGCTGAATTAACAATGCTCATCTTGTCCAGAATTCAAGCTAAGGCTCCGGGTGGCGGCTACGCGCGGACGTTCGTCTCGCAAATGGAAGAGGTCATGGGTCAGTGTTTGGACAAAGGAATTAAAGTTGTCTCGAACGCGGGCGGCCTTAACCCCGAAGGTTGCGCCGACGCAGTTCAAGAAGTTGCGGATCGACTTGGGTTACGCCCGCGAATTGCTTACGTAGGGGGCGACGATCTTGCGCCGCGTCTCCATGAACTTATCGAAGCGGGCGTGGACTTCTCGCATTTAGATACCGGTCAACCGCTGGGAGAGATAGCGAATCGCATAGTTACAGCGAACGCCTACATTGGTTGCTGGGGAATCGTGGAAGCACTCAACCAAGGAGCTGACATAGTTGTTACAGGCAGGGCAACTGATGCAGCGGTCGTGGCGGGTCCGGCGGCCTGGCATCATGGGTGGCGAAGAGATGACTGGGACGCTCTCGCCGGCGCAATAGTCGCAGGCCACGTCATAGAGTGCGGTGGACAAGCCACTGGCGGCAACTACTCATTCTTCACCGAGATCGAAGATTTAACTTACCCCGGCTTTCCTTGGGCTGACGTGCACTCGGATGGGAGCTCGGTAATCGGCAAACACGCCGGCACAGGTGGTCAAGTCTCTATTGGTACCGTCACTTCCCAGCTTCTCTATGAAATCCAAAGTGAAAGATATTTAAATCCTGACGTAGTGAGCCGTTTCGACACCATCCATTTAGAAGAGTTGGAACAAGACCGTGTTCTGATTTCAGGGACCCGTGGGGAGCCTGCTCCAAGAGAATTAAAAGTGGCGATGAATTACCAAGGCGGGTTTCGGAACCAAGTTTCGATTGGCTTAACAGGCCTAGATATTGAAGCTAAAGCGGAATTGATCGAACGGCAATTTTGGCATAGTTGTCCTTATTCGCCTGAGGAGTACGAAACCGTTGTGCGGAAGTTCCTGCCGACGCAGAAAGAAAATCCTGCAACGAATGAAGAAGCAGTAGCCGTATACAAAATCATTGTGAAGGACCCGGATGAACGGAAAGTGGGCCGAGCCTTCTCGAATGCTGGAACCGAAATTGGTCTTTGTTCAATACCGGGCATGTTCGGAACGGCGGGAGGTCCAGGTCCGGGTCAGCCTTTCGGTATCTACTGGCCCGCACTCATTGACTCTCAACTAGTGCCGATGAAAGTAGTTGTCGACGGAAAGATGACTGTCGTCGACAACACCGCTGGAGCCCCAGCCCTCCAAATAGAGCAACATGCGATAGCTTTGCCGGCGGTTCCTGAAGGTCCGACGCGAAGCGCTCCCCTCGGGCATTTGTTTGGCGCTCGATCCGGAGATAAAGGACCCAACGCAAATCTTGGGATCTTCGCACGAGATCTGAAAAGCTTTAGCTGGTTGTCTCAATTCCTGACAATAGGAAAATTGAAGGAGTTAATGCCGGAGGCAGCAGAACGTGATGTGGATCGCTACGACCTGCCGAATTTGTTGAGTTTGAATTTTATATTTTACGGGCTCTTGGAGGAGGGGGTCGCCGCCTCCACCCGACAGGACCCACAGGCGAAAGCTTTAGGTGAGTACCTTCGGGCTAAGGTCGTACAGATTCCAGAAGAACTATTCGCCTAGCTTTAGATGAGTCTGGTTTCGGGTTCGGCAATTACGGGATTAGTCAGAGTGCCTATTCCCTCAATTGTGATCGAGACTTCGTCTCCGGCTTTCAGCATCTTTGGTGGATCCCAATAGAGGCCAACGCCAGCGGGAGTTCCTGTAGCTATTACGGTCCCCGCCTCAAGCGTGAAAGCCGTAGAAAGGTGCTCAACGATGTCGAAGCAGTCAAAGATAAGGTCGTCGGTCCTGGAGTTTTGACGGATTTCATCGTTGACTCTTGTCGTGAGCTGAAGGTTATGAGGGTCGATTTGATCAGATGTAGCCATCCACGGACCTATCGGGCCGTGTGTGTCCCACGACTTGCCCATCAGCATCGTCGGGCTAGCGCGTTGCCAATCGCGAACACTGACATCATTCATTACCGTATAACCCGCAATTATCTCATGAGCTCGATCTTTTGGTACGTGCCGGCATCGCTTGCCAATAACAATTGCTAATTCCCCTTCGTAATCAACTTTGTCTGGCGCCGCACGAGGAATATGGATCCCGTCGCCTGGCCCAATAACGCAATTGTGATGCTTGGTGAAAATGACAGGCGTAGACGGTACCTCTCTGCCGCCTTCCTCTGCGTGGGCCCTGTAATTCAAGCCGACAGCTAAAATAGCGGGTGGAGCACCAACCGGAGGTAACAGTTTTGCTTCCGCTAGAGGACGGACATCATCTGTAAGCAGGGTGTCAATTTCTACTCCACTTGCTAAAAATTCCGGCATATCTTGGTGCGGGGTGCTTAGGTTGACTATCTCGTCTCCGATAATGGCGGCGATTTGAGGAGTGTCATTGACTAGGTGGCGCGCAATAAGCATGTAGGGACCATAGCTTCCCGCGCCGATACTGAAGCCCTAATCAGTGCTTACTTCTCTTATTTCGTCAAGCCGGCGAAATTGTCCAGCAATGAGCGAGCAACTTAACGCGTAACTCAACCATGACTGATTCTTTAAAGCATTAACTGGGGCTTAATTTGTGTGCAGAAGCTGCATTCCTTCTATGGGCCAGTTCATAGCGAACACGTTGCCTTGGTCAGATGAAGTGATAAATAAAGTCTTGAAGTCACTACCCCCGAAGCAGCAGTTGGTTGGGCCTTTCTCGGGAAGTTCAATGACGTCTATGGGGCGACCGTCCCGACCATCGAGTACGAACAAATTGTTAGTCCCGTGACCCGCCACAATGATTTGTCCGGAGGCATCGAAGCAAAAACCATCAGGGACTGACCGGCGACCAATCATTCCGCTTGGCTTTCCGGAAGAGCTCAAAACACCGGGACTCTCAATTCTGTAGCTGAGGAGCATTCCGGTTAAGGATTCGCAAATGATAAGCACCTCTGCGTCACCTCTTACTCCAATCCCATTTGGGAACCCAATGCCGTCAGCCACCAGGGAAGGCACGCCTTCCGCATTGACATAGTAGACAGGCCCCAAAAGTCGGCTGCCGCCTTCTAGGCCACTCCAGATTGGATCTGTGAAGTAGTAGCCGCCATGGTTGTCGAAACAAAGGTCGTTGGGTGAATTCAATGAGACGCCCTCAATTTCGAATAATTCGTCAAGGACTTCCCCGGTAGGGGAGATTCGTTGAATGAAGCCACGCCCATACTCGGGATTATCCGCGCTGCTGGTGGAGGGCACATCTGTGGGCCATCTCCCGCCGTTGTTGCAGACATACAAATCGCCGTTGGGCCCAAATGCCGCTCCGTTAGGTCCGCCACCGGTAATCGAAAAGGTGTCGACTGTGCCATTTCCGGCAATGCGCGAGATCCGCTGACCGGCTATTTCGGTGACAAAGAGTTCGCCGGAGGCAGCCACAGCAGGCCCCTCGGGGAACTGAAGCCCACTTGCTACCAGGTCCATTTCATTACCCCCACGTTCACGTTTCAGACCATAGAGGACAGCAGCGGATGGTGCTGGTCGCTTTTTGGATCAATACTGGTGATATGAGTAACAGACTGAACGGGTTAACGGCCATTATCTCTGGTGGAGCGAGGGGACAGGGAGCGGCTGAAGCCAGGCGTTTTATTGAGGAAGGGGCATACGTCGTTATCGCCGACGTGTTAGCTGCCGAGGGGCGATCACTAGCCGCAGAACTTGGAGATAACGCCGAATTTAAGCATCTCGACGTTACCGATGAAGAGAACTGGGCATTAGTGGTAAAGGACCTAGTGAAGAGCGGCAGGAAGCTAGACGTACTAGTAAACAACGCAGGTGTTCTGCTCTTTGACCGGCTTACTAGAACTTCGAAAGAAGAGTTTGAGCGAATTATGGACGTTAATTGCACTGGCGTCTTCTTGGGTATGCGAGCGGTCGTAGAAGAAATGAAAAAGCAGGAAGGCGGCTCAATCATTAATATTTCCTCGGTTGCTGGCCTTCAAGGAGTTGGTTTCCAGTTCTCTTATTCGGTCAGTAAATGGGCTGTACGCGGAATGACGAAGTCCGCTGCCCACGAGCTCGCCCGATACAACATTCGAGTGAATTCGGTACACCCCGGACTAATCGATACAGCGATGCTTGACCAATTCGAAGGAGAGGGAATGTCTATCCCCGATTCCCTCATTCCGTTGGGTCGCAGGGCGGTCGCTACGGAAGTAGCTGACCTAGTGCTTTGGTTGGCGTCGCAAGAGAGTAGCTACTGCACGGGCTCCGAGTTTGTCATAGACGGAGGGCTCTCTATGGCATAGCGCTCTAATAAGGGCACTACTCACTCTTGTTCTTCTGTCGGGTGTCTGGCACCCTTGCTTTGAAGATTACTCATCCCAGTAAATGAAATGAGATACTTCAATGTTTCGTCCTGACTCAGGATTGGATTCGATCACCGACTCGGTCACGGGCCTACCAGACAGTCGAGTCTTTACAGTTGTGCTCGAACGGAAAATTGCGCTGGCTAGGCGAACGCTGAAGCCTCTATCGATTATTTACTTCGAGGTTGAAAATTTTGACTCCTTTGCTCCGTATATCCAAGAGCACGCTCTTCGGTCGACATCACGAGTAATCGCCAACTCGGTAAGAGAGTCGGACACTATTTGCGGCCTCGGCCACAGTGTCCTAGCGGTTGTGCTTGACGACACATCCGAAGCGGGCGCTATTTGGGCTGCAGACCGCGTTCGCAAAGCTAATTCCGAAGCCCCATCAAGGGATGTAGTCAGCTTGTCTGCCGGCGTGGCGTGCTACCCATCTCACGCTATGGAGGCACTGGACCTTATGGAAGCAGCCAAAGATGCGTGCTTGCGTGCGCAGGCCCACGGTCGCGGTCGAATCGAAGTCGCTGCGGAGAGTGACAGAGCCTGAGCTTCAGCTCTGGCCTATATTGGCCTGATCCCAGCTAGCAAGGCAGCGTCATGAATCATTCCTATGAGAATCTTCAGCTTGATTTCCCAGAAGAGGGAGTGGCCAAAATTACTTTGGCGAGGCCTGAGAGTCTCAACGCTCTCACCTATGAATTAGTTAAAGAGCTTCATGAAGTCCTTGACCAAGTTGACCAAGATCATGACGTGCGAGCAATTATCATCACGGGCAGTGGGCGCGGATTTTGTGCTGGGCTGGACCTAAAAGGTTTCGGTCAAGTGCCAGGGACGGAGGAGTTTGGGGAACAGCAAAAGGGAATGGCTATTCAGCAGTACATCGCTGATCTTGTTCACCATATGCGAGATGTTCGGCAGCCAATAATTGCGGCCATCAATGGGGCTGCCGCAGGCGGAGGCTTTGCGATTGCGTGTGCAAGTGATATTCGATACTGCGGCCAGTCAGCCAAATTCGGTACTGCTTTTGTCCGGCTTGGGATTTCGGGTTGCGATATTGGAGTCAGTTGGATGCTCCCTCGGCTAATTGGCGCATCGCGCGCTTGGGAACTGATGCTCACTGGACGCGTTTTTGATGCTAGCGAGGCAAACCGAATCGGATTGGTCAGCAACGTCGTCTCGGACGACGAACTTTTGAAGACAGCGCTAACGGTAGCGAGAGAGATAGCGGCGAATAGTCCATTCGGGGTTTGGATGACCAAAGAGGTTATGTGGTCGAACCTCGAGATTCCCAGCCTTCGCGCAGGTATCGATATTGAAAACCGAAATCAAATTCTTGCTGCCGGAACCGAGGACAGCAAAGCTGCAATGGCATCGTTTCTGGGGCGGAGTGAAGTGCCGTGGCGAAATCGTTAAAATCAGGGGAGCGCGGGCCCTACGAGTTGTCTCCCTGCTAGCAGTCCCTGGTAGGGCAAAAATTGAAATACCGCAGCTAGTAGGCAGCCAGACCAGAAGTCTGGACTCGAGGTTCAGCCGCCCCGGACAGTAGTTCTCCTACGACCTCAATAATGTGGGCGTGGCCAAATGCGCTGCTGCCTGCAGGTAGATGCCTTACTTCATGTCCGATGGAGTGAAGTGCTTTAATGAGTGCAGGGTCATCTCCCTCTACTTCAAGCACAACATCATCGGGTTTTGCCCAGGTGTTGAAACCGTTCGACTGCCTGTCGGCGAATCGCCACCGAGGAGCAGCCAGGGCTTCCCCGCTGCTCTCTCCACAATGCAAAAGCCTAGTAAGAAGTTGAAGAACAATTTGTGGTTGGGAATCACCGCCCATAGTTCCGACTAGTGCTCTCAGGGTCCCGTCGTCTCTCTGGATCACAATGGGCGCCAATGTATGAGGAGGTCGCTTATGGGGCCCGTACGCCGCAGGGCTATTAGGCGCGACCGAGAAACCGATTCCTCTGTTGTGGAGAGACACTCTTGTTTCGGGTAGAAAAGCAAGGGCGCCCCAGCCTGACGCGTTCGACTGAATGAGGGAAATCCCCATTCGGTCTTTGTCAACGGCGTTGAGATAAATCGTGTCGCCATCATTGACACCGGTACCGAGTGAAGACACTTCATTATTGCTAATGGCAAGAGCCCGAGAGCTAAGTCGCTCTTGGCTCACTAGCTGCTCGCCATCTGCGAATTCATGGAGAGCTATAGGGCGATCGAAGCCGGCTTGACGCGCTGATTCAGCTAGAAGGTGCCAAAAGAGCGAGTCCGTGCTGTCTGTGGGGATGCCTAATTGGCTAGCGATCCACGCCGAAGAGAGGCAGAGGTAGCCTTGAGAATTAGGTGGCAACCCCCAGATTTGATGCTCGAATGCACGCGTTTGAATTGGTCGAACCCATTCGGCCTGAGGCACCTTCAGATCCTCAAGATGGTATTCGCCGGAGCCGAAAGCGAGGAGCTCTTCACCAAAAGTTCCCTCGTAGAATGAGCTTCGACTGCCTGCTGCGAGCTCGCTAAGAATTTTGGCCAAACCGGGTCTTCGGATAATTGACCCAGGTTTTGGCGGCCCCTCATGGAGATAATCATCCGTGTTTGGAACTCTTTCCAATGCGCGGGTCGCATCGGCGCACTCAGCGCCGATCGGAAAACCGTCGGAGGCTAGGAGGGTTGCATCCTCAAGCACGGTTTCTAAGTTGAGGCGCCCGAATCTCTTGTGGAGAGCTAACCATCCATCTACGCAACCGGGAATAGGAACACTTCGAGGGTCGCCATGAAATGGCATCGAAGTCAAACCGTCAGCGAGAAGGCTGTCAATTCGAGCTCCGCTACCGGAGCGGCCACTTGCATTAAGAGCGAACGGCCGTTTCTTTCCAGGAACGTGTACTAATGCCCAGAGGTCGCCGCCAACTCCGCACATGTGCTGACAGGTGACTGCTAGTACGGCAGATGTTGCTATCGCTGCGTCAGCGGCCGACCCGCCTTGCCGAAGCGCGGATAGTCCCGCAGCGCTCGCAAGGTGATCGATCGAGCAAACCATGCCGTTAAGCGAATGCCGCGATGCAAAGAACGAGGGAGCGGCTTCAGTCACAGATTTTCTTCCGGTATCAACGCATTAGGGTTCAGAATATTTGTGGGATCAAGGGCTTGTTTTATGGAGCGAAAGACTGCAAGTTCTGAAGTGGAGCGGTTGAGGTGCAGTAGATCTCGCTTGGCGGTACCAATCCCATGTTCCGCTGAAATGCTCCCACCTAAGCTTGCGGTGTAGGCAAGTACCGCAATGTCGATGGAGGAGTCTACTTTGCTTGCATTTCCTCCGAGAATATTGACGTGGACGTTACCGTCTCCTAAATGCCCAAACATTAAAGTCGTTGCTTTCTCATCGATGTCTGAAACGATTTTCGGCACACCCTCGACGAACTGAGCCAGGCGAGATGCTGCCAGAGTGACGTCTAGCTTGTGAGGTGTCCCTTGAGTGGCAATGGCTTCCGTGATCTTCTCTCGAAATTCCCACAAGTTCCTTTGGGTAGCGGTGTCTTCAGCGACCGCGACGTCGATGACGGGCGATTTCAAACCTTGGATGGCGTTACCTAGAGATTCGGTGGAATCACCTTGGCCAGCAACTTCCAGCAATAACCAGGCCTCTGCCGCCGTTCCCGCTGGAATCGATACCCGGATGTGATCTGATACTAAGAGCATCGCATTCCGGAAAATGACCTCGATCGCATGTAAGTCGGGTAGTGATCGACGTAGGGCAGCTGTTGCTTCGACTGCATCGGCTACCGAGGGGAAAGCCACCATTGCAACGCAGCGATTCCCTGGCGTCGGGTGTAGGCGAATCCTTGCTTGAGTAAGGATGGCGAGCGTACCCTCGCTTCCCGCTAAGAGGCCCGACAGGTTGTAACCGGTGTTGTCCTTTTCTAGGCCTTCTAAGTGGCTGATCACTGATCCATCCGCGAGGACTGCCTCAATGCCGAGCAGCTGATCTCGCATCGATCCATACCTGATGACGTTGATACCCCCGGCGTTTGTGGCGATCATTCCGCCGATCGTGCAGCTATCTCTAGCGGCCAGATCTACACCAACCTCAAGTCCTACGTTGGATGCGTGCTTTTGAACCTTGCTCAACGTGGCGCCTGCTCCTACCGTCAACTGCTGCGCCAACACGTCTACCGGTGCTATCTGATTTAGTCGTGCGATAGATATCACCACCTCACCACGAAGTGGAACACTTCCGCCGACTAATCCGGTGTTGCCGCCCTGAGGGACCAGCGGGATGTCCGCTTCGTGAGCGATCCTGACTATCGCCGATACTTCAGAAGTGTTTGCCGGGCGCAGTACAAGAGGCGATTGGCCCTGGAAGCGACCGGTCCAATCCGTGGTGTAGGCAGCCATCATGTCGTCTGTTTCAAGAGCGTGATTTGAACCAACCACATCGCGAAAGGCAGTCAGAGCTCGGCTGTCGAATAATGACACTGGATCAATCCTCTTTCGGCCAAAGATCACGTTCGCGTAACACTGCCAAAAGGACCTCTGGCAGGTCAGTCATTATTCCGTCGACACCCAAATCCAGTAAACGTCGCATCTCGCTGGGGTCATCGATAGTCCAGCAATGGACTGCTATTCCGAGAGAATGCATCCGAGCGACGAAGCGAGCGTCGACAACGCGCAAGGGTCCCTGGCGCACAGGGACCTGCGCCGCGCGAGCTCGAAAATTCCTGATGGGAAAGCCAAACGAAGACAGTCGAGCCTTGGCGACCTCGATTGGTCCCATGCTTAGGCAAACTTCACTACCAAAGGCATCGTAGAACGCTTTAAGGCGAGCATCCGAAAATGACCCTATGCATACGCGACCTAATGCATCAAATTCGCGAAGTTCATCCATCAAGGGTGCGACTGCATTGTCGGCTTTTGGATCGATGTTGATCTTAAGATCGGGAAAGCTGGCAAGTAACTCCCTGAACCTGGGAATTGGTTCTTTGCTATCAACTAAAGCCTGGCTGACATCTGTCCAAAGAAGTTCGCTGATCTTGCCCTTCCGGTCTGTGACTCGATCGAGTCGGTCATCGTGAAATGCGACAAGGACTCCATCGGCCGTAGCGTGAACGTCGGTTTCGATGTAACGGAAACCCAGGTCGACCGCTCCTTGAAATGCTGGCATCGTGTTTTCTGGCCACGCCCCAGCTCCGCCTCTATGGGCTATTGGAATTGGTCCGTTGGTGCTGAGAAAGGGGTGTGAAGATTTCAATTTGAGACGTCACTTCAGTGATTCGTTGTTTTGCCAAGCTACCCTCCGCTGTACGTGACTTCATTGCAACCGTCCTATTTGCCTCGCTTCAGGGAACTTCTTTGTCGCGAAAACGTGCCCCTGGCCGAAGCCGCACTCAATATGAGCGGCCACTGCCAACAAGCGAACCTTTCGGTAGGGATTGGTTTAGAACGCCTTGACTCTCTGTCACGTGAGGTGCCCGAAGCGTCGCTAGACGGGGTCGTCCAATTCTTGTTTGGGGAATTAGGCTTCGCCGGCGATGACGACAACTATTTTGATTCACAAAATAGTTACCTCGACCGTGTTCTGGAACGGCGGCTGGGTATCCCGATCTCTTTGGCGGTGCTCACTATTGAGATTGCGTCCCGATGCGATGTGCGTGCCCACGGCGTAGGAATGCCTGGGCATTTTTTGATACTTGAAGCCGAGCGCCCTAACCGCCTAATCGACCCTTTCAGAGGTGAATTCATTTCTAGGGAAGAGGCCGAGAGGCTCTTTTCGTATCTAAACCCGACGGCTGAATTTTTACCGGATTACCTATCGCCGGTGGATGACGTTGCGATCTTGAATCGTATGCTCAACAACTTGAGGTCGATTCATAGTGACGGAAAGTCAGTATCGAACCTGATACCTGTTCTAGAGCTTCTCATGTGCTTCGACCAGCCCCGACTCGACGAAGTTAGGCAGTTAGCGGCGTTGTTGGATGCACAAGGAAAACCTGATATCGCTGCTCGGCAGCTTGAGGAGGTTGCTGACCGCAATAAGGGAGAGTACGCGCAGCAGCTTCATCAGTTAGTGACACAGTTGTGGCGACGCCTTAACTGATCGCCTTCTTTGGGTTTCACGTTTATTGATTAGATGCGTGCGAAGGTTTCTCTCGATCGTTGAAAGTTTCCTCCTCGCTTCGCATTTACAGCGATCACCATGCAGACTTACGTTAGGGAGCGAATACTCAAGGAGATATCAACTTGACCATTGACGAAAAACTCGTTGACGCCAATGTTCAGCGCCTTCTAGCTGAGCACGATCCAAAGGGTTCGAAAGTTGAGTTCCTGGGTGCGCAATTCGATCTGGGGCTTGCTTGGATCCACTTCGAGCCTGGGTGCGGCGGTCTCGGCTTAGCTCCGAAGCTGCAGAATCGGGTCAACGCGGCTTTGCTTGAAGTTGGGGCACCGCTTTGCTGGCCGTTAAACCCAATTGGCTATGGCATGTGCGGTCCGACCGTCTACACCCATGGCAGCGAGGAGCAAAAAGCTAGGTATCTGCGGCCACTCTTTACAGCTGAAGAGATCTGGTGCCAACTTTTCTCCGAACCTTCGGCTGGTAGCGACGTCGCAGGTTTGACTAGTAAGGCAGTGCGCGATGGTGAGGAGTGGGTGGTGAATGGGCAAAAGGTTTGGACAACTCTCGCTCACGTATCGCGATGGGGTTGCCTGGTAACTCGGACGGACCCAGATGCGCCCAAGCACAAAGGATTGTCGTATTTCGTTGTTGATATGCATCAACCGGGCGTAGACGTGCGGCCTTTGCGTCAAATGACAGGTGACGCGGAGTTCAACGAGGTTTACTTCACTGATGCCCGGGTTTCGGACTCTGAACGATTAGGGAAAGCCGGAGACGGTTGGCGTGTCGCTCTCACAACGCTTATGAATGAGCGGGTTGCCATTGGTGGAGCTCAGGCTCCGCGAGGCTCGGGTCCGATAGGGGAATCGTTGCGTCTCTGGAGTGAATTGGGTTCTCATCAGAAGAGTGTCGCGTTGCAAGACCGTTTGATGAGCCTCTGGTCTAAAGCAGAGGTGGCGAGACTGACGAATATTCGCGCAAGTCAAAATAGGGCTACGGGCGTACCTGGTCCCGAGGGATCGACAGGCAAGCTTGCGTTTGCGGAGAACAACAAAGAGATTCATGAGTTCAACATGGAACTGCTGGGTGCAAGCGCCATGCTCTACGGCAGCTACGAAATTGAGCGTTCAGCAAAGGCGATGGGAGCGGGGAGTACCCAACAGCAGTTCCTTCGTTCGCGCGCTAATTCCATCGAAGGCGGAACATCTGAGGTAATGCGTAACATTCTCGGGGAACGCGTTCTCGGATTACCTGGAGATGTGCGGACCGATAAAGAGCTGCCTTTTACCGAAGTGCCAAACAACTAAGAGTTTTATCTCTAGCTCGTGAGCAAATCAGACCGGCCGCGAAAGTGCGGTCGCTCGTTTATTGAATGCACGCTGCGGTGGCCGGCTGTTGATGCTAGAACGCGGGTTATCGATGTGTAGTCCACATCGAATTTCATGAAACTGTCGTAACTGAAATTTAAGCAACTTGCCAGATACGCATTAATTACTCCGCCATGACAGATAATGGCGACGCGCTCGGCAGGGTGTTGTTCTACAACAACTTCGACCTCTTGGATGGCTGAATTGAACCATTTCGAAATTCCTCCATCTGAGCCGCCCATCGACCCCGAAGCGAGGCGCTCCCAAGCTGCCCGATTGGTCTCTTTGAGAACTTCCATGGGCACATAAGACGTTGAGTTTCGATCAAATTCACTTAGGCCCTCTCGGACGTTGATGGGTAACTCAAGTGCGGCTGAGAGTGGTTCTGCCGTTTGGTAGGCCCGATTCATCGGGCTGCTGTAAATGTGATCAACTGCTTCCTCGCTAAGGAACTCAGCCATTGCAATTGCCTGGCGAACTCCGGTTTCTGCTAGAGGTGGGTCTGCTGGGGTTCCGTCGGATGTTTCGATGTGTTGTGGTCGCCCATGACGAACAAAAATCAACTCCATGACAACGACTCTAGAAGATTAAAAGTTGTAGAGGTCGCTTGTGTCTAGCCGCCAGCGTTATGAACTATTGAAAATCTCTCTGGTCTTTTCGTCAACTGTCGGTACCTTGGAGTAAATGGCACGGCGCAGTAAAATCATTGCAACTATTGGTCCCGCTTCGGAAAATGCTCGCACTTTGAAGGGCATGATCGAAGCAGGGATGGATGTTGCGCGAATTGGTTTAGCGCACGGCACCGTTGACGAACAGATCGCCAAGTTCCAGATGGTTCGCGCTGTTGCAGCCGATCTAGGCCGACATGTTGGGATCGTCGTAGATCTCCCAGGCCCCAAGGTTCGCTGCATGCCCTTTACTGACGGAGGGGCAGAGCTCGTTGAAGATACCCAAGTTTCATTGGGGGTCGAGGAAACAAAAAGTTCCTCTGACCACATAAACGTTGACTATCCGAACCTTCTGCAAGACGTTCAGTTAGGCGACTCGCTCTCCTTTGGCGATGGACAGGTCGTCGTCAGTATCGAGAATCGCGAAGGGGAGCGTCTCAAAGCACGGGTTGTGCACGGCGGCAAGCTAAACGGTAGCCCTGGTCTTCATGTGCCATCAGATCGGCTTCGGATGAGCTCGCCGACCGATCATGACCTAGAACTTCTTGACACGTTTGTCGAAATGGGAACCGACATGGTCGCTGTTTCGTTCGTTCGCTCCGCACACGATATTCGGCGACTCGGTGTTGAGCCCGCTCCGCGTGGCCCCATGGTGATCGCAAAAGTAGAGACGAAAGCGGCAGTCTCAAACTTGGAGGGAATTATCGAGGCATCCGGCGCTGTGATGGTTGCCCGCGGCGACTTGGGATCAGAAATGGACATTGAGGAGCTACCTCATTTGCAAAAATACATCATTCAGGAGTGCATCGCCCTTGGGCGTCCGGCAATTACGGCGACACAGATGCTTGAGTCCATGGTGTCGGCACCAACACCCACCCGTGCGGAAGCATCAGATATCGCTAATGCTGTATTTGACGGCACTTCGGCATTGATGTTGAGCGGCGAAACCGCTATTGGTCGAGACCCTGTGAATGCGGTCAGGACAATGGCGCGGATCACTGCGCGAGCGGACGAGAAGTTTGATTACGAGAGTTGGGCCGAACATATCCAGGCAATCCGTCGCGGATCAAGATCCGACGCTGCTTACCTAAGGGTGACTGACGCTCTTACGATGGCCGCTGCTCGGACCGCAACAGAAACAGACGCTGAAGCGATTATTTGCTTGAGTCGGTCGGGGTTCACCGTAAGGAGTGTTGCCCGATTCAGACCGACTGTTCCGCTTTTCGGGATGACGTTTGACGACCGAACTGCAAACCAACTATCACTCTCGTGGGGAACTCGGCCATTGATTTTTAATGAGCAAGCCACCCCAGCAGCTACGGCTGAAGAAGCTGTTGCTACCGCAGCCAGGGTTGGCGTGGTTCGATCGGGAGACACGGTTGTCGTTGTCTCGGGGTCTAGTACCGAGACTCACGCTACCGACACCCTTAGAGTGCTTCGGGTCCCGTAGTTTGTGTCGGTATCTTCGTATCGATTAAACGGATTGGCCGTATATAGCAGTTCCGCCGATAAATCCGGCTTGCAGATTGTTTTGGTTCATGGCGCTGTCGATAGGGCTGCAGGAATGATCCGAATTGCCCGCAAACTCAATGATTTAAATGTTGTCCGCTACGACCGTCGAGGATATGGACGCTCCGGGTCTGCACCGTCGACGCTTTCATTTGAAAAACACTTGGCGGATTTAGAAATTGTCGTTGGGGGTAGACCAACTGTTCTTTTCGGTCACAGTTACGGCGGGAGCCTGGCGCTTGCAGCTGCCGCTCGGGGGAGCTCCAATATTTGTGCAACCGTTGTCTATGAAGCTCCTCGAGGATGGGAGGACTGGTGGCCTCCACCGCCGTCGTCTGTGACGCCTGAGGAAGCAGCGCAACACTTCGTACGTCGCATGGTCGGCGAAGCGCGCTGGTCGGCGCTCCCCGAGGTCAGTAGAGCTCGAATTAGAGATCAAGGGGAGCGAATGGTCTTTGAGCTGCAAACACAAATGACTCAACGTTACGACGCTACGAGTATCTCCACTCCGCTGCTCGTAGGCGTTGGCGAGCTTTCTGGAGAGCATGCTCATAGAGCGGCGAGATTAGCCGCGGATGAAGCGCCAAATGGTGAGTTGTTTACCGTTGCTGAAGGTCGCCACGATGCTCCAATGACCCATCCAGATTTGATCGCAGATTTGCTCCGCCAGGCAATTGCACGGCCACGTTAAGCCTCTTCCCGATAAAGTCACGACATGCCCGAACAGCCAATTAGCTTAAATACAGGTGGACTTCCCGAAACCGTAATCGCTGCGTACGATGCGCAGGCGGTCACCCAGCTTCTTGAAGCGTTGAATTCACCGGCGGAGCGTCAACGGGCACTCGTTGCTGACGTGGCGGCAAAGTGGCCTCGCTTTCTTGACGCCTGGGTTGCGCTTGGTCAATTGAGTCAAGACACCGTTGAGGCCTACGCCTACTTCAGGGTGGGCTACCACCGAGGCCTTGACACTTTGCGCGCTTCTGGATGGAGGGGTAGTGGTTACGTGCGCTGGGACAAGCCTAGCAATCATGGTTTTCTGAGGGCGCTTCTAGGTTTGGCGCGTTGTGCCCACGAAATTGGCGAAGTTGATGAGGCTGAGCGTTGTGCGCAGTTCCTTGCACAACTTGATCCGTCAGGCATTCCGGAGAACGAATGACTTTTACCGGCGCTATTTTCTGCGGAGGAGCCTCTAGCAGGATGGGCCAGGATAAGGCATCGTTGTTGATAAATGGCCGTCCAATGGTGAAATGGGTAGAGCGGGCTATTCGGGGCGCTGGGGCCGCTGACGTGGTTGCTTTAGGCGCTCATTCTGATTTGGGCCTTCGTGCTCTCGGTGATAAAGCGCCTGGTAGCGGCCCTCTCAGTGCACTAGTCGGTGCTCTGGAAGAATTGGGCGACCTCCTAGTCTGCCCTTGCGATGTTCCGCTGGTTTCAGCTGAATTATTTTCGGAACTTTGGGAACGAGCAACAAGCGTCCAAGCGTCAGTGGTCTTAGTCGATAGTGATCAAATTCAGCCTCTGATTGGTATCTATAAAGCTTCGGCACTCCCGCTGCTTCGAAAGGGGCTTCATGGTGGGGCAAAAGGCCCCAAGCAAGTCCTCACTCCGAGCGATTTTGAACGATTCAAGGCTTCCTCCCAGGAGACCTTAAATGTGAATACACCGGGCGAGCTGGAGGCGGCGGTCAGCGCCCTGCAAGTCCGCGAAGCGACCAGTGCAGATAATCTGGGGGAGTGAGGTAAACATGGATGTACCAGAGATTTCGGCCGAAAGCCTTCACAACATTATTAAGACGGGCGTTGCCGTAGTTGACGTTCGCGAGCCAGATGAGTGGCAAGAGGCACATTTGGCTGAAAGTAAGCTCATTCCGCTGGGCGAAGTGGTGGAACGATCTGGCGAGTTCCCCACTGACCGACCGGTATACGTGCTGTGCAGAAGCGGAGTTCGTAGTGCGAGTGCTTGTGAGTACTTGCGGTCAATGCAGATTGACGCAATCAATGTTGCGGGTGGAATCCTCGAGTGGATCGCTTCAGATTTTAAAGTTGAGCGTTGACGTCTGTGACACGACGACGAAGATTAACTTCGCCCGCGAACCCTGCAAGTATTGTTGACTTGCCGGATCAAGACTTCGAGTGGATTAGCAACCAGCAAGATTTCGAAAGAGTTGTTGATAAGGCATCAAAGGCCCAACGTGTGGCGCTAGATACAGAATTCCATCGCGAGCGAACGTATTGGCCTAGTGTCGCGTTGGTTCAAATCCGAGTCGGGGGCGAAACATTTCTGGTGGATCCGACTGAAGTTGACCTCAGTTCTTTCGCGCCCGTTCTCGCAAGTGAGACGACATTCGTAATGCACGCAGCGCTCCAAGATATAGAAGTTCTTGAACGGGTTTGTGGAACGGGCCCGCAACAGATCTTCGATACACAGATCGCAGCGGGGTTCCTTGGGATGACTACTCCCTCATTATCTGCGCTGGTTGAGCGTTACCTTGGTCTTCGGCTTCCGAAAGGGGACCGGCTCACAGACTGGTTCGAGAGGCCCCTTCGACTGAACCAACGTGAATACGCGGCAAATGATGTTCGCTATCTTTTTGAGCTTCACGATGCCTTGATGGCGGACCTGGAAGGTCTCGGACGCAAAGATTGGGCCCAGGATGAATGCGATTTACTCATAAGGAAGGTTAAGCCTGGAGTGGCGCCAGAGCTTGCCTGGACCCGAATCAAGGAAGCGCGACACCTTCGCGGGCGCTCGAAGGCGATTGCGGCGGTCATAGCTGAGTGGCGAGAAGAAACGGCTCAACGCCGTAACGTGCCAACTCGCTTTGTGCTTTCCGATTTGGCCGTTGTCGGGATTGCTCAGCGAGCGCCCAGCCGCGCTGCAGAGCTGAAATCCATTCGCGGGCTCGATGGGCGCTCACTTAAAGACACATCAGGACAGGAGATTCTAGACCTAGTGTCAAGAGGGATGTCTTTGGATCCGACTCAGATAGCGACTCTGGAGCCAGAGGAGAGTCCGCAGTTGGAGAAGGAAATGAGGGCGGCAGTGACGCTGGTCTCGGCTTGGATCGCGCAGGTCGCCAAGAATGAAGACCTCGACCCTGCGCTCTTGGGTACGCGCTCAGATATTTCAGACCTCTTGCGTGGAGTGACGACAGCTCGCCTAGCAGCGGGATGGCGTTCCGATCTCGTCGGCAACCACGTCGGGGACTTGGTTGCAGGTAAAGCCGCATTGGCGTTCGATGCACATCAGGGGCTAGTGCTCGAAGAACGCTTCAGTGCGAAGAATCAAAATAATGAGAATTTCAAAGCATAACGATCGAATTTTTTGCTTCAAAATCTGCTAGAAATGTGGTGCCTGTTAAGCGTTGTTCAGCTAGCCAGACCATAAGCTAGGTCGCAATCAGGCGGTTAGAGGACGAGGAGCCATCCGTGAAGAAGGGTCGTCATCGCCGGTACGAAGAGGCGCGTAAATTCCAGCGAGAAAATGCTGCAGCTTTCTCAGTGGAAGATTTTGACTTTGATGAACCAGATTTGTTCGCCAAAGAAGAAGAGGACGCGCCCGACGACCAGTACGGTGACCTTGCTGAAAAGTACGATGACTACTCAGATTTAGCTGCAAAGTACGCAGACTTTGACGATAGCGAAGAAGAGCAAGCTTAAAAGGTCGCCCGCTACCGCCTAACAGTTGGATGAGGAAGCACAACAGCATTCGCCAAACGCGTGTCTAACTCTGATTCCAAGCGTTCGTAAATTGAACTGCCACAGATCGACTTGAGCTCGAGGGCCATTTGTTTATACACGGGTCGATCGGCGACATATGCAAGTTTCTCTTCTGTGCACCACCACCAGATATCCGTATCATCTCCACCCCAGTCTCGTCGTTCCCACTCGCGGACCATGGTGTAGACATGCCCAGTAACGGTCTCGTGGTCCTCACGTCTGATTGGGGCCTGCCAACAGATTTCCGGTTTAGTTTCCATTGGCGCCGAATCTCGTTCAATCGCAAGGTGGTGAAACGCGCAGCCCGCCCCTCCAGAGTGATCGGGCCGATTTTGAAAAATGCATGCGCCATTTAACACACGAGTGCGCCACCACCCATCTTCGTCCTGCCAGAGAGCCCCGCCGACCTCGTCGGCTGCGTCTTTGTGCTGCCAAAGCTCGGCACTGAGTTCTTCTATCCGAGATCGAACTCGCTTGAGATCATCGTCGTCGGAAATATACGCACCATGAGTGCAGCAACCCAGCTGCTCTTCAGGAGCGGGGTGTGATGCAACACCTGGACATCCAGCTCCATAAATGCAGGTCCACTCACTCGCAAGAAAAGAAATGTCGAAGATCCAAGTTCGCTGTTCGAGAGGATCTTCAAGGGAAATCCACTCGCGATCAGAATTTGATGACGTAATCGGTTTCGTCACACCCCCAGCCTACGGTACGTTCGTCTTCGTGCAGAAGTCTCTTCAAGACAACTTGTTTTCCGATTTACAGACGTTGCTCGGTGAGCGTGCCAGAGATGGTGACTTTGAGTTGGGTCTCTATGGAAAAGATGGCTCGGTTTTGGAAGGCCGTCCTTCGATCGTTTGTCTCCCTCAATCGACCAGCGAAGTCCAAGAAATAGTTAAAATTTGCCGTCGCTATGACACCCCTTTTCTAGCGAGGGGGTCTGGTACGGGCCTTGCTGGCGGGGCGGTGCCGATAGGGGAACCGGTCATAATAGCGACCGCGAAAATGAACGAAATCCTTGAGGTTGACCTGGACAATAGAATTGCTTGGGTTGAGCCGGGTGTCCTTAATTTGGATTTAAGTAACGAGCTTTTGCCGCTAGGGTTTCATTTCGCTCCAGACCCCTCGAGTCAACAAGTATGTTCGATTGGTGGGAACGTAGCTAACAACAGTGGTGGGCCGCACTGCTTGGCTTACGGTGTGACTAGTGCTCATATCGCTGCCCTTGAGGTAGTTCTGCCCGACGGTCAAGTTGCACAATTCGGCGACTTGACCGCTGACGGTGCGGGCTATGACCTCCGTGGCCTTTTCGTCGGGTCGGAAGGAACGATGGGTATCACGACTCGAATAGCGGTACGACTGACTCAGAACCCACCCGAAGTTCGAACGCTTCTGCTGGACTTTGCGGACGTGCGAGATGGCGCTGCAGCGGTGTCCGCGATCATCGCAGCAGGATTAATCCCTGCGGCGCTGGAGATGATGGATAAAAGGGCTATCGAAATCGTGGAAGCGTTCGTGAATGCTGGCTACCCGACGGAGGCAGATGCGGTTCTGCTTGTAGAGCTAGATGGCCTTCCTGGTGGTGTTGAATATGGTGTCGAGCTGGTGCGGTCTGTGGCCACTCGTCATCATGTCGGCAATGTTCGGGTTGCCGCAGACGAGAAGGAGCGAGCGCTTCTGTGGAAGGGCAGAAAGAACGCTTTTGGGGCGGTTGCCAGAATCAAGCCAGACTATTACCTACATGACACTGTTGTTCCGAGGGGAAAATTAGTTGAGGTCTTGGAAAAGGTCTACAGAATCGCCGATGCGCATGATTTGATCGCTATCAACGTTTTTCACGCCGGAGATGGCAACCTGCACCCGATCCTTGCGTTCGACAGCAGCGAAAAGGGTGTGCTTGAAAGAGTGCACGCCGCAGGTCGAGCAATCGTGACGGCTTCGATTGAGGCAGGAGGAGTTCTCAGTGGCGAGCACGGGATCGGTCTCGAGAAACGAGACTATATGGGGATGCTATTTAGTGCGCACGATATGGCGACTCAAGATTTGGTTCGCGAAGCATTTGATCCCGATGGGTTCGCTAATCCACTGAAGGTTCTACCTACAGGTTCGCGCTGTAGCGATTCGTTTGGGCAGCACGTTCCCGATGGTGCCTGGGTTTAGGTATGCCGGAGGAAATCTCGCCCGAGGTATTGGCTTTCGCAACGGAGATCGGTTCTTCGGGCCTGGTAACTGTGGCCGGGGGTCGTACACAGTGGACGGTAGGGGGAAGCCCGCTTGAGGGCGTAAGAGAAGTTACGGCACCTTCAGGGATATGGGCATACGAGCCTGAGGAGATGACGGTCCGTTGTGGAGCGGGGACAACCCTCCAGGAACTTTCAGCAGCGCTGTCTAAGTACGGGCAAATGGTTCCATTCGATTTGTCGCCGTCAGCGACTGTGGGCGGCGCGTTGGCCGTCGGCCGCAGCGGATACCGACGCCTGCGTTATGGGCACATACGCGATTTCGTTCTACAGGTTCGCCATATTGACCACAAAGGCCAAGTGGTGTCGGCCGGTGGTCCGACAGTAAAGAATGTCTCTGGCTACGACCTTTGTCGCTTGATGGTCGGGTCGTTAGGCAAACTTGGCTGCATTGCTGAAGTGACGCTGAGGTGTTTGCCGATGCCGCAAACTAGTAAGTGGCTTACCGGCAGGCAAGACCCGTTTGACGTGTTCGCAAAGCTGTACCGACCCTCTGCGATTCTTTGGGACGGCGACCAAGTTTGGGTTTGTCTTGAGGGTGTGTCTTCTGATGTTGAGGCGCAGTCGGATTTGTTGGATTTAGAAGAAACTGCTGTTCCGCCTCGGCTCCCTGACCGTGGACGGATGTCATTGACTCCAAAAGCGTTGAAGACCTTTGACCGTCCATCGGGGAATTGGGTTGCTGAGGTTGGGGTAGGGGTTGTGCACATGGAGCAGCCCAATGCCGATCGGGTGATTTCGAATATAAATTTGTCGTTGATGCGGGAACTTGAAAACCGGTTAGACCCGGGGGGTCGCTTCAACCCGGGTCGTAAGGTGCTATCTGAATGAAAAAGACTCCTTTCGATTTAGCAATCCCCGTTGACGATATTTCTTCGTGTGTGTCTTGTGGTCTTTGTTTACCGCATTGTCCGACCTACAGAGCAACTCAGGAAGAATCTGCGTCTCCAAGAGGTCGGATAGCGTTAATGAGGCAAGCGCAACGTGACAGCAGTATTGATGATGCATTTGTTGGTTTCATGGATAGCTGCATTCAGTGTCGGGGGTGTGAGACGGCTTGCCCTGCTGCGGTGCCTTTTGGGTCGATGATGGAGAAGACTCGCGAAGCTTTAGCGACGCAAACGAGCTATCAACCACGTTGGCGACGTTTTGGCTACTCGTTCTTGGGCAAGCCACGTTTGTTGCGTCTTGGGTCAATTGGGCTTGCTGTTCTCCAACGGCTCCGCATGGTTCCTCGGCGTTTACCTCTGCCAAAACTTCCTTTTGTGCAAAAGGCCCTAATTGATAGCGGTTCTGATGTCTGGCTATATACGGGTTGCATTATGGATGCATGGATGCGCGAGACGCATCTAGCAGCGCAACGTGTAATCGAGTCAACAGGTGCTGGCGTTAAGTTTCCGCTGAAAGGTGCGTCATGCTGCGGGGCTCTACATGTCCACGCTGGGCTAGCTCCCGAGGCGAGAGCGTTGGCTAAGAAGACGATGGCGTCTTTTCCTGGGGAAGCGCCGATTCTTGTTGACTCGGCGGGCTGCGGAGCGCAGCTTAAAGCTTACGGGGAGTTGGTTGGAACCGAAGAAGCCGAAGTCTTCAGTCGGCGCGTCATGGATGTTCATGAGTGGCTTGCTGAGAGATTGGAGCAGCTTCCCACGACGCAAGAACCCCGACCAAAGGTGGTTGTGCAGGATCCGTGTCACTTGCGGCATGTTCAAAAAGCTCACGAGTCGGTCCACCAGGTGTTAGAGCAGTATGTCGATTTGATCCACCTGAATGATGACGGTTTGTGCTGTGGTGCAGGCGGCGCCTATGCCACATTCCATCCTGAGGTAGCCAAAGAGGTACGCGAGCGCAAGCTTTCTCTTATCCGGAGCGTGGAGGCAGAAGAGGTCGCTAGTGCCAATCCGGGTTGTCTGCTGCATCTCCAAGCGGGGGGAGTACGGGTGCGTCACCCTCTCGAAATCATTGATGGTTTATTGACACGGGAGTCATAACGTGGACGAAAGCTTGGAAGATCTGTGCGATCGACTTCGAGAAATCTCCGACGAGTTAGCTGATCTCGGAATGAGCGTCCTCCAGGAGGCGATTGATAGCGATGGCGCAGAAGCGAAAAGACCCGAGTTGGAAAAGCGGCTATCCCGTGCACGTAGAGCGGTAGAGAAAGCAACAGCAATACTTGGTCGAGGTCCTGAGTCGACTGTGATTTAGAACTGCGCGAACGAACAGAACCAGAACAGAGTTCGGCCTATATCTGATCTCCGAGGGCAGTCACTGGGATGAGTTTCCTATCCGTTGGGTTGTCGGGAGTCAACGTCGGCCCGCTGATCACAGCTGGCTTGCCATCAGCCGCTGCATATGAAGTTGTTCGTTGACGGAGATTCCTGCCAAGTGGCTTGGTTAATCTGCGGAAGTCATCCTCAACGAGGCCTTGTCCGTGTTGGGCGCCCGCCGCGCGGCTGATATTTTCGTCCATCAACGTCCCACCGAGGTCGTTGGCTCCAGCCATGAGGATTTGCCTAGCTCCTTCGATACCAATTTTCACCCACGAAACTTGCACGTTGTCGATGAGCCCGTGAAATGCTATTCGCCCAACACTGTGCATCAAGAGAGTCTCTCTGAACGTAGGTCCACGCCTAGCTTGCCGCTGCAGGTAGATCGGACTAGCCATGTGTACAAAGGGGAGGGGGATCCACTCAGTAAAACCTTGCGTGCGCTTTTGTACATCTCTGGTTCGTACGATGTGATTCGCCCAATGTTTTGGCTGCTCGATAGACCCGAACATGATCGTGATATTCGAATGAAGGCCAACGGAATGAGCCGCTTCGTGGCATTCAAGCCACTCTTCAGTGGAGATCTTGTCTGGGCACAAAATATCTCGCACTTCATCGTCAAGTACTTCAGCAGCAGTTCCTGGCAGGGACTTAAGACCAGCTTCTTTTAGCCGAATTAAGTATTCGGCTAATGACTCATTAAGGCGCTTGGCGCCTTCGATCACTTCGAGCGCCGTGAAACCGTGAAGGTGCATATCTGGCACAACGTCTTGGATCGCCTTGCAGACGTCAATGTAGTAATCACCATCGAAGCTAGGATGAATGCCCCCTTGGAGCGTTACTTCAGTGGCACCTAAAGTGGCTGCTTCGATAACTCTCTCTTGGATATCTTCTAACGTAAGCATGTAGGGCGTACCGCGAAGATTTAACGACAAGGGTCCTTTGGAAAAGCCGCAAAAACGACATTTGAAGGTACACACATTGGTGTAGTTGATATTCCGGTTATGGACCCAAGTAACGTTATCGCCGACTGTTGCGTGTCGAAGTTCGTTGGCAACCTCGGCTACAGCGGCAACCTCAGTGCCTCTGGCTTCGAACAATGTCACGATCTGTTCTGCGCCGACCTCTTGACCGTTTAGAACTCCATCCAGCACTTCCTTGACTGCTCCCCGCGCCATTGGGCGTCCTGGAACTAGAAGAGTGGGCGAGTGATCAGCGCCGCCTGAATACCACTGCGTGCTGTTCTCGTCCGCAACAAGAACGTCTGCGCCTGATCCTGCGTCTCGATTCTCCATTGTCTTCTCGGGCATTTGGGAGCCAGGATCATCGCGACCTAGGCCCTCAGCGTCACTCCGATCGAAAACTGGAAAGCGGTTGTCCTCGGCAAGCCATTGCTCCGGCTGCAACGCGAATTCAGGGTGAATTGTCAATCGAGGAGCGAGATTGAACCCGTATGCATTTGTGACCTCCTCCAACCGCTCTAGGTCTGGCCAGGGCCGCTCGGGATTCACATGGTCGGCTGTGACTGGCGAAACACCGCCCCAGTCATCAATTCCAGCTAGCAAAAGACCTCCAAAATCATCGGAAAGATTTGGCGGTGCTTGAAGGTGGATTTCAGATGGCAGGATTAGCCGAGCCAGAGCTATTGCGTGGAGGTATTCATCTGGAGGGCACGGGGGACTCGAATGCATTGCTGTACCGAGTTTTGGGAGGAAGTTCTGAATGATTACCTCTTGTATGTGCCCGAATTCATTGTGGCTATCACGAATGGCACACAACGCTTCAATGCGGTCATTCAAAGACTCGCCGATCCCGATTAGCAGGCCGGTTGTGAACGGAATCTTTAACGCGCCGGCCGTCGACAAAGTTTGGAGGCGGCGCTGCGGTTCTTTGTCTGGGCATCCTCTGTGGCAGAGAAGCTCTTCATTTAAACTTTCGAGCATCATGCCCTGGCTAGGGCTGACTTCTCTTAGTGCGGCGAGCTCGTCTTCGAATAATGCGCCTGCATTGGCATGCGGCAGCAGTCCTGTCTCGTCGCGCACTAAGCGACACATGGCGACTAAGTAGTCAACGGTGCTGTCGTAGCCTCTTTCTGCAAGCCACTCTTGCGCGATGGGGTACCGAAGTTCGGGTCGTTCGCCAAGTGTGAACAGCGCCTCATGGCAGCCTTGACTGGCGCCGTGTCTTGCTATTGCTAGAACTTCCTCTGGCTCTAGGTACGGACGCTCCAAACGGGCAGGGGGTTGGGCAAAAGTGCAATAGCCGCATTTGTCGCGACAGAGCATAGTGAGAGGAATGAAAACCTTCGGGCTATAGGTAACGCGCGTGCCGTGGGAGTTATCGCGAATTGACGCTGCTATTTCAAGGAGTTCAGTTAAAGGGGATTTGGCTAGATCTCGGAGGTCGCCATCATGGGTCTGTGTGTCTAAGCTCACTTGATTACCTCCATCGAGCCTGGGCCCGGACGACTGCGAATCTGGCTTGGGTCAAGCGCATTGTCACAACTAGGACAGTGGGTAACTTGGTCTAACGGTGTTCCGCACTCAGCGTGGATAAGGACTGTGGGTGCAGCTCCGTCATTGCACCAGCGATCGCCCCACCTCATCAAAGCCACCAAGCTTGGAGAAAGATCTCGCCCTTTGTCTGTCAGTAAGTATTCGTGGCGCAAGGGGCGGTCTTGGTAAGGAACTTTCTCGATTACTTCAGCTTCAACGAGGTTATTTAATCGCGAGGCCAGAAGGTTTTTGGCGATTCCTAAATCCTGCTCCAACTGGCCAAAGCGGCGGGCGCCCCGAAAAAGATTTCGAATAATGAGAAGAATCCAGCGATCACCTATGAGGTCCAGGGTCTGCTGGATAGAGCACTCGGATGAGATCTTTGTTGACTTCCTCATACGAGAAATCTAGGCGAGTTAGTTTATTTTTGCAACCAATTAAGTTTATTTTTGCAACTTAGTCTTTAAAGCAGCTGATCTGCCTTGGATGTGAGGGTCGCAATAAGCTCATCGAAGCTTTTGACGAAGGACGCGACACCTTCCTCTTCTAAGACGGCCGCTACGTGCTCTAAGTCAATGCCTATCTCAGCGACCTTCCGAAGAATTAGTTCCGATGCCTCAGGATCCGCATCGATACTCCTCTTCACAGAGCCAGAAGTTATGAAAGAGTCAATGGTGTTGTCCGGCATGGTGTTGACAGTGTGTGGCCCAATTAGTTCATCAACATAAAGCGTTTCTGAATAGTTTGGGTTCTTAGTGCTCGTTGATGCCCATAAAGGTCGTTGGGGCTGGGCGCCCTTCGCCGCCAGTGCTTCCCAGCGAGCCCCAGAAAAGGAACTTAAGAACTGTTGGTAGGCAACTTGCGCCTGAGCGACTGCTGTCTTGCCCTGAAGCCCAAGCGCTTGATCTGTGCCGATTTCCTGGAGCCGACGATCAACCTCAGTATCGGTGCGTGAAATAAAGAAGGACGCGACGCTTGCTATGTGCGAGAGATCTTCGATTCCGTTCGCAACTGCTTCTTCTAGTCCCGATATGTACGCCTCCATCACCTCTACGTAGCGAGGCACCGAGAATATTAGAGTTACGTTAATTGAGCGTCCCTCACCGATCAGGGTACGAATAGAAGGTAGCCCTTCAGACGTCCCAGGAATCTTTACCATCAAGTTAGGTGCATCGATAAGTTGGTGAAGCGCTCTAGCGTCTGCTGTCGTCCGCTCTGTGTCGCGAGCTAAAGCAGGGTCGACCTCCACCGACACAAAGCCATCGACACCTTGGGAGCTCTCATAGACAGGGGCTAGTGCAGCGAGTGCCCCCTCAATGTCGCTTGTCACTAAATCCCAGTAAGCCTGCTTAACGGCGACTCCATCTTTTATCAACTGCCCAAATTGGAGATCGTAATCAGCGCTACCTTCGATGGCTTTCTGGAAAATAGCTGGGTTTGAGGTGAGGCCGCGGATACCAGATTCCACCCACCGATCAAGTTCACCTGAGGTGATCCAGCCTCGTCGAAGGTTGTCCAACCATGGGCTTTGATTGCCTACAAGATATAAATCTTTGAGCTTCTGGCTTTCCTGAGTTGAGTCAGTCAATTTAATCTCCTAACGCTCCTCGAGTAACGAGCGCGCTGCGGCTTCAATGGCGGATGTCGAGATGTTGTAGCTACTCATAACTTGATCACCGGGGGCACTTGTTCCGAACTGATCGATTGTAACCGTCGCCTGAGCCCACCTCTCCCATCCAAGGGACACACCTGCTTCAACACCGACGACTGGCACGCCAGCGGGGAACACGTGATCAAGGTAGTCAGAACTTTGGCTATTAAACAGTTCCCAGGAAGGCATCGATACGACTCGGCAGGAAATTCCAGATGCGGCTAGCTCCGCCGCAGCACTCACACATAGTTGGACTTCTGAGCCAGTTCCGGCCAACACAATTGATGGATCGGGAGCGTCGATAAGGATGTACGCACCTAGCGGTACTTGCTCACCGCGAGATGTTCCCTCTAATACAGGAACATTTTGTCTGGTCAGGATAATTGCTGTTGGTCCATCATTATCAAGTGCCACTTGCCATGCCTGGCTAACCTCATTGGCGTCAGCAGGGCGAATGACGACAAGATCTGGTATCGCTCTTAATGATGCGAGATGTTCAACCGGCTGATGAGTGGGTCCATCTTCTCCGACTCCGACTGAATCGTGGCTCCAGACAAAAATTACTTTGGCCTTGCTAAGGGCAGCCATCCGAACCGCGGGACGCATGTAGTCGGCGAAAACAAGAAACGTTCCAACTACTGGAATCAGCCCGCCATGCAGTGCCATTCCGTTGGCGATACCCCCCATGGCATGCTCGCGCACTCCATAGTAAAGCTTTCTTCCCATTGGGGTTTCAGGAGACATTGCCTCAGTGTCGAGGTTGGTGCCTGTGTTGCCAGTCAGGTCGGCTGAACCTGAAACCAATGACGGCACAACGTCGATGAGAGCGTTTATGACTTGGTTGTTCGCATTCCGTGTCGCCAAGGAGGTGCCAGCTTCGTAGCTCGGGAGCTCTTCCTTCCAATTCGGAATTGTGTCGCCCGTTAGTAGTGTTTGAACCCAATTTGGGTTCAGCTCGCTCTTGGTAACCCTTTCCAGCCACTCAAGCCTCTGACTTGCGCCCCGCTGTCCTGCCTCCCGATAGGTTGAGAGCACCTCTGGGTCGACTTCAAATTTCGCGTCTGGATTGACGCCCATAGCAGATTTAGCGGCAAAAATCTCGGAATCATCAGTAATAGCTCCATGGGCGCCAGGGGTGTCGACTGCGTTTGGAGCTGGGTACCCGATATGGCTTCGCATGATAAGTAGCGATGGTCGCTGCGTCTCGTCTCGCGCTGCCTTAAGGCCAAGTTCGAGAGCCGACAGGTCCTCAGCCGCGTCTCCGATGTTGATTACGTGCCAACCGTAGGCTTCGAACCGCTTTTGCGGGTCATCGGAGACCGTTAGGTTGGTCTCTCCATCGATAGTTATCTTGTTGTCATCATAGATAGCTATCAGATTGCCTAATTTTTGGTGGCCGGCGAAACTAGCCGCTTCGTGGCTTATTCCCTCCATTAAGTCCCCGTCGCCGCAAATGACCCAGGTTTTATGATCGACAATCTCTTTTCCTAGGCGTGCTTGGAGGTGTCTTTCCGCCATTGCCATTCCAACTGCGTTCGCGAGTCCTTGACCCAAGGGTCCTGTGGTGACTTCGACCCCGGGAGTAACGCCGACCTCTGGGTGGCCGGGAGTGCGTGAGCCAAGCTGTCGAAAGTCTTTGATGTCGTCTAGTTCGAGCCCGTAACCCGTCAGGAACAGCATTGAATAGAGCAACATTGAAGCGTGCCCCGCTGATAGGACAAGTCGATCGCGATCTGGCCAGGTGGGATCCGAAGAGTCGTACTTCAAAAACTGGGTATACAGCACATGCGCTAGGGGAGCGAGTGCCATCGCAGTGCCGCTGTGTCCGCTGTTTGCCCGCTTGACAGCGTCAAGGGCAAGAGTCCGGATGGTGTTGATCTGCTTGGTCTCAAGATCGGTGTTCACATGACCTCCTGGTGCCAGACCTTAGTCGCCTTGTTGACCTCATCTGGGGAGCCTTAATCTCGAAAAATCGCGACCGATGCGGTGAAACCGTGGAGGAACGAACGAGAACCCACGGGGCCTATCTCACCGGCGCAAAACATCCCACTCACTGCTTGCCCCCTAACAGCGCTAGAAACCCTCGTAGCGTCATGATGAGGCATCTCAAAAAGATGTCTTCCTCTCCCGTTGCAGGTGAAGAGCAGCGCCCCATCTCCCGGAGAAATATTATTGAGCATTGACTCTAAGTCTTCGCTGGCCGAGAGAGCATCTCTAACCTGGAACTGCACCGTGCTGCCAACGGGCGCAACGTCGCCAATAGCGATTGCTCCGCTGCCGCGATCAGCGCCTACAACCGCCCGAATCAGAAAATCCCCGCGCCCAAAGTCAAGGCCATGCTCATCGATTACGCGGCCAATATGTAACCCCGAGCGAGCCAAATCGCTGTCGTCCTTCGGTAGGTCTTTGAGCATCGTTTCAAGCCGAGAAAGAGCGCTTTGGCCTGCAAGCTCAAAGATGATGTTTTCTTTCGAGTTCGTTACGATCAGCGGGCTACCTATCGGCCTGCACCCTTGAGACACCAATGGTTCGATTGGTGTGGGTCCCTCTATGAGGAGGCCCACAGCTCCGTTGCTGTAGGAGACCTTGTCCAGGAAGAGATGATTGCTCCCTGGAGTGGTGCCTGCTGAACAAAGACCGCCGATGACCTGAATTTGCGGGTATTTCTCATTCCAAGTACTGACCGCCGAGTCTCCTTGAAACGAAAATGGATCGGCGAGAAGTAACAAAGAATGTGAATCAGATGTCACGGGATTATTTCCATCAACAGTCTTAAGTTCGATACCGGTCGCATCAACGCGGACGGGAGTAGCGGATCCCTTTAGATTGCCTGCAAATAACGCAACAGCGGTCTGTTGCTCGATTTCCATACCACCGCTGATGAGGGAGTTAGTCGTGCAGCCGATCAGCGCTTTGGGAGCTAGAAGCTCCGTCGTCGCGTTGAGAAAATCACTTGTGTGGCGAGAAAAGGTTCCGGAAATGAAGAGAACAGCTATGTCAGGTTGGGGACCAAGCTTCTCCAGAACATGACCGATCGCTTCTGCAACGGCAGTGCCCGGGTCGTGATGAGTTGAAAAGCTTGATGAGTATGGCATGCGAACTAGGGCGCAAGGATGGTGAGAGGAACCTTTGTGATCTCACCGTTATCGACCCGGCAGTGCGCCTCAATATTCATAGGAGCGCTTATCTCGAGCGTTGCCTGCACCAGGTTGTAGCCAAACTTTCCAGGCTCGACCGTAACGGGTTGAACGTTTCGCACATCCAAGGGTTCGCTGTCGCTGTGGAAGGTGACTTCAAGCGCAGCTATACCTTTATGTTCCTCGGGGCAGCGTAAGAGAACCATCAGGTGGGGCTGAAGGGTTACTGGGAAAGGATTAGGTGCAGTTAGTGAAAAGTGAACTCCTGAGAGGTCGAGCCGAGCAGAGCCTCCCTCCGCCTGACGCATCTCAAAATTCTCCAAAAATAGGGCTGTAATGATTTCCACGACCTGACACTATGCGAGTTGGGGTGGCACTCTCAATCTTGTGGTGAATACTTAACATTTATTCGTATAAATAGAGGCGCCCATAAGTGAGCGTGAACAGAAAGCGAGCGTGGCCGTGGGCAGTAAAGGAAACGAGACTCAGGATCTGCCGATGTTTCCTTTGGGAACTGTTCTATTCCCCGGAGCGATACTGCCGGTCCACGTTTTTGAAGAGCGCTATAGGCAGCTTGCGGAATTTTGTACCTCGGAGTCGAGTGTCTTTGGTGTGGTCTTAATTGAGCGTGGATCCGAAGTTGGAGGCGGTGACACTCGCGCTCCAGTGGGTTGCCTAGCAGAGATTGTCCAGCACGAGCAATTTGAAGATGGGCGCTGGGCCTTAGTCGTGATGGGAACAGAGAGGTTTAAAATTGTTAAGTGGCTAGAGGAAAAGTCTTACCCTCGAGCGACGATTGAAATCATTAAAGAGAACGAAGATCTAAGCAATTTCGAGAGCGGGCTTGCGGTTCTAGGGAGCGTTGTCAACCTATTTGACCGGGCGCGAGGTCTTGGGTACGACGTGCCCGAGATTGATAAGGAGTTATTCGCGATTGGAGCCACACTCAATGAGCTCTCCTACCGGATAGCGGAACTTGTGCCCATGGGGCCTTTCGATGCGCAAAAAATTCTAAAAGCACCCACGGCTCATGACCGGCTCAATTTGATAGAAGGTCAAATTGAGGCCTTTAAAGAAATTTTGGATGCTAGAGAGTAGCAACATTCTTATTGGGGTCTCATCTCGCTTCTGGCATGCTGAAGAGGCGATCCACGACCAAAGAAGGTTCAATGCCAGCTGCGAAAAGAGGAATCAAATCTGATTTCGAGCAAGCCGTCGCTTCTGTGCGGGGCTATTTGAAGCAAGAAACCTTGATGCCCCTTAGGGGCCTCGCTCGGTTTGTTACCTTCGGTTTGGCGGGAGCTCTCTTTTTCGCGGTTGGATCCCTGTTCCTTATCCTCGCAGTCATCAGGGTGCTGCAGAGCGAGACCGAAGTATTTGCGGGAGCTTGGAGTTTCGTACCTTATTTAGCCGGCTTAGCGGCATCCATGGTCATGCTCTATCTAGTTTTTGCCGCCCTACGAAAAGATGGAAAGCGTCACGGCCATGGCTAACAGTTCAAAAACCGAATCCAAAGTTAGCCAAGAGGACCTGTTCCGAAGTTTTGCACGCCTAACGGGTGAAGAAGATGAAAACGTTTCGCAACTCGAGAGACCTGGGTTTGCGGTGGCGGGGTTGTTCGTCGCGGGCCTTCTGTTGATGGCTTTTATGTTTGGTCGTCGTGCTGGACGGAAAAAGACGACGCTGGTAGAGGTTGTGAGACTCTGATGGAAAGCCCGCTAAATTTTGGTGGAGTGCGACTTGGTCGCGTCCTTAAGGCCATTTGGCGTCGCGGTCGGAGCGGAAGTGGCGCGTGGTTTGGGGTAGCGGCGGTTTTCACCATGCTCAAAATCCTCCGCTCGCTTAGCCGACCTAAACGTGACGTGGCTTTCAGTCTGGAATTGAAGCCGGGTGAAGGTCTGAAGGTCTTTGACGCAGGGGTCCGAGAGGGTGCATCGCGTCAATGAGTCAAGAAGAAGGATCCCAAGGGAACGGCTCTTTTCTCGCCGACGGTGAAAATATTCTCCTGGTGGATAATCGCGGAAGGCGCTACTTGGTGGAATTGAAATCGGGTGGAGAGTTCCACTGTCATTCAGGCGTTGTTCGCCATGACCAGATCATCGGAAGCTCTGAGGGTTCAGAATTCCGAACCGCGTCCAACGCCAAATTTATCGGCTTGCGACCAACCATAAACGATCATGTTCTCAAGATGCCGCGAGGCGCTCAAGTCATTTATCCCAAAGACCTCGGCGCAATATTAATTCTTGCTGACATTGCTGCGGGACAGAAAGTCTTTGAGTCCGGGCTCGGTTCGGGTGCTCTCTCCACGGCGCTCTTGCGATGTGGGGTGGACATAGTTGGATATGAAATCCGAGAAGATTTTGCAGAGACTGCGATTTCTAACGTTGCGCAATTTCTAGGCCAAGAAGCCCTGCAGCGATATCACGTGAATATTAAAGACGCTTACGAGGAACATAGTGACGACAATTTTGATAGAGCCGTGCTTGACCTTCCGGAGCCGTGGCAGGTCGTACCCCACCTCGAGCAGTCACTCCGATCAGGAGGCATCCTGGTTGCATACAATCCGTCCATTATCCAGGTACAAACTCTTCGACGTCAACTCTCGAATGGGCCATGGGCGATGGTTGAAACCATCGAGGTGCTCCACCGCTCTTGGCATGTCGAGGGCCATGCTGTGCGGCCAGATCACCGAATGGTGGCACACACAGGTTTCCTTACCCACGCGCGCTTAATCGAGAGTTGATTTAAGTAATGGTTATTGACGTCGTCGTCGTCGTCTTGCTTGCCGTTGCCCTAATCGTTGGTTGGCGAGGAGGACTCGTCGGAAGGCTCGGCGCCTGGGTCGGCTTCGCAATTGGTGTGCTGGGGTCTGCCCGTTGGGCGACGGCCGGCATCGACGCTGTGAGTATTGAGGGAAAGCATCAGCGCCTTGCCGCGGCAGTTCTTGGGGTTCTGGCATGTGGAGTTCTTGGTCATGCCATTGGGTGGCGGCTGATTCGTACTCTCAGGAACTTAATCCCCAGGCCCTTTCGTTGGATCGATTCGGTAGCTGGGGCGCTGACTGGGTTGGGTTTTGTGGCATTGGTTGTTTGGTTAATGGTGCCGCCACTTTCGGCATCGCGAGGTTGGCCGAATCAACAGCTAAGGGACTCTCGCGTTTTTAACTATGTGGAACAGGCTTCGCCCTGGACTCCGGATAGCCGAGGCTTGTTGGACCGACTCTTGGAAGACTGGAATCGAATCCCCGATTTCGAATTTGAAAATGGGTTGCCCCGAGTTGGTACTCCTCCCACGGAGTTATCCGTCGCCGCCGAGGTTCTCGAACAAGCTGCAAAGTCTGTGCTTCGCGTCAGCTCCCTATCCTGCGGTAGAGCTAACGATGGCACAGCAGTAGTGATATCACCGGGTTTGGCTCTGACGAACGCTCACGTGGTGGCCGGGGCAACAAAGGTCGAAGTGGCGCTACCAGGTGAGAATCCGGCTGCCGCGTTGGTGACAGCGTTTGACCCGGAACGAGACCTTGCGCTAATACGCACCGAGTCGACGCTCCCAGTATTGGCGCTCGAGGCACCGCTACCGGGCCAGTTGGCAGCAGTTATTGGACATCCTAATGGAGGACCCCTTCGGACAGCACCTATACGCATGGTAGAGAGGGTTACCGCTAACGGACGTGACTTATACGACTCAGTGAACACATCGCGCAAGGTGTGGTTCGCGGCAGCTCAATTAAGCACAGGGGACAGCGGGGCTCCCGTTGTAGACCAAGACGGTTCGGTACTTGGCGTCGTTTTCGCCATTGGCAAACAAGGGTCCAGCGAGGAAGGCAAAGCCGCTTACGTTTTGGATAGGACAGAGATCAGCGCGTTTATGGCAGAAGTAGCTGCTTTTGGAGAACGGAGCATAGTGAACACTGGTAAATGTATTCGCTAGCTTTGATTGAAAGGAAGCAACAATTCCTGATCAGGAACTTCGAATCAGGCCTCGATATAAATGCACTCTCCCGGGCATTCTTCTGCTGACTCAATCACCGCATCCAACTGATTATCCGGAAAGTTAGCTAACGCCTCGGCTCCGCCGGGATCCGACATAACATTGCCGTCCTCAACTACATAGGCGAGGCCATCATCTAAAAGAGTGAAGACATCTGGCGCGATTTCTTCGCAGAGTCCGTCGCCGGTACAGAGATCTTGATCAATCCAGACTTTCATAATGAGGCCTTTCTTCCACGTGCACGAAGCTTGGCTTACCCAGGGGCAGTTTCGCAGGACATGCCAACGAACAAATTCTAATCTACCCCGCCCACGTTGTATAGGCACGGAAATTACTTTGATGTTTAAAAACGTATTTTCGGAGTTGAGCCACTTCGTACTCAGTTTCGTGTAGGTTCCGGAACTAGTACCAATCGTTGGCGAGGGCTCTGATGTCGGGTGATGGCGATAGCAAGAAATCTCAGGGGCAGCAGAGTAACGTGACTGCTCTTCGAAGCCAGATACGTGCATTGGAATCCGAAGTTGGTCTTTTGCGCCGGAAGCTCGTGGATACTCCAAAGAGGGTATCCACGCTCGAAGAGCGTCTTCTGGAAACGAAAAGCCAGTTAGCTCAAGCAGCTTCACAAAATGAAAAACTAACTTTCACACTTCGTGAGGCTCGCGAGCACATCGCGACTTTAAGAGAAGAAGTAGAAAAGCTGACCAAGCCCCCCTCGGCCTACGGAACCTACATTGGGGGTAACGACGACGAGACCGTCGACGTACATGTGAACGGACGCAAGGTCCGGGTAAGTCTTCATCCGGATCTTTCTGTGGACAATTTGGAGGCTGGGGCAGAGGTTGTTCTTAACGAATCAATGAATGTTGTTTTGGCTCGTGAACCCGGTACCTCGGGAGACGTTGTATCTCTCAAGGAAGTGCTTGCTGATGGTTCGCGCGCCTTGATCTCAAGCCGCGGAGAAGAAGAGCGGATAGTCGATCTTGCCGATTCTCTCCAAGGGCAGACACTTAGATCAGGAGACAGCCTCCTGCTGGACTCCCGAGCCAACCTTGTTTTGGAAAGACTTCCCCGGCCAGAGGTTGACGACCTTTTGCTAGAAGAAGTTCCTGACGTCACCTACGAAGACATCGGTGGCCTGAACGGTCAGATAGAGCAAATAACCGACGCTGTGGAACTCCCGTACCTGCACCAAAATTTGTTTCGAGAATATGACCTGCCTGCGCCTAAAGGCATTTTGCTATATGGCCCGCCCGGTTGCGGCAAGACACTCATTGCTAAAGCGGTAGCTAACTCTCTTGCCAAGAAGGTCGCCGAGGCATCGGGCGACGAAAAGGCGCAAAGCTTTTTTATAAATGTTAAAGGTCCGGAACTACTTAATAAATACGTTGGCGAAACTGAACGCCAGATCCGGCAAATATTCCAGCGGGCTCGCGAAAAAGCGAGCGAAGGTTGGCCAGTAATAGTCTTCTTCGATGAAATGGAGTCGTTGTTCAGAACGCGGGGGAGTGGCATCAGCTCCGATATGGAGTCAACGGTTGTGCCTCAGTTGCTAGCTGAAATAGATGGTGTCGAAGGGCTAAGAAATGTAATTGTAATTGGCGCCTCAAATCGCGAAGATCTAATCGATCCGGCAATCCTTAGACCGGGCAGACTGGATGTCAAAATTAAGATTCATCGGCCCGACGAGACAGCCGCCTCGTCGATATTCGAGACCTATCTCACGAATGACTTGCCTCTCGACACTCTCGAGATCGATGAACTCGGTGGCGGTGAACCCGACAAAACGGTTCGTGTCATGATCGAGCGAACGGTTGAAGAGATGTATAGGGCAGATGAAAGTAATCGATTCCTGGAAGTTACTTACCAAAATGGCGACAAGGAAATCATGTACTTCAAGGACTTCGCCTCAGGGGCCATGATCGAAAATATTGTTCGTCGCTCTAAGAAGAACGCGATCAAGCGTTCCATTGCAACCGGCAGCTACGGGATTCGACTCGACGATTTGCTTGGCTCGATCCGACAAGAATACCGCGAACATGAAGACCTCCCCAATACAACGAACCCTGATGATTGGGCGAAGATCTCTGGAAAGAAGGGCGAACGGATTATTTTCATCCGGACGCTTCTTAGCTCGGAAGACGACTTTTCTGGGGAGGGCGGACGGGCAATTGAGCGCGTGCAGACTGGCCAATACCTCTAATTCGAATTTGTGCAGCTAAGGTCGCCTTGTGGCTGTTCACAAGGTTGTCGGGATAGAGACCGAATTTGGAATTCTTCATCGCAACGACGGTGACTCAAACCCCGTAGCGGCTTCCTCCATGATTATTAATGCCTACGTCAATGGTTACCTTGAGCGCAAGGTTGGTTGGGATTTTGAAGATGAACATCCGGGCGTTGATGCAAGAGGATTTAATGAGTTCGACGCATTAGCCCCTGAAATCGAGACGCATTTGGTTAATGCGGTACTGACGAACGGAGCACGGTACTACGTCGACCATGCTCACCCAGAGCTATCTACCCCGGAATGCACCGATGCTCTGCAGTGCACCGTCTACGACCGGGCCGCAGAAGAAATCCTGATTCGCTCAATGGAAAAGGCCAATCAGCTTCTACCCGAAGGCGAAGAACTCGTTATTCATAAAAATAACAGTGATGGAAAAGGCAACAGCTATGGCTGTCACGAAAACTATTTGGTTGACCGGGCCGTTCCCTTCGGGCAAATCGTGCAATTCATTACCCCTTTCTTCATTTCTCGGCAGGTTTTTTGCGGGGCCGGAAAGGTCGGCTCAGAGGCACCCGGCCTGACGCATGAGGATGTCCCGTTCCAGATAACGCAAAGGGCCGATTTCTTTGAAGAAGAGGTGGGGCTCGAGACAACGTTGAAGAGACCCATCGTCAATACGAGAGATGAGCCCCATGCGGACAGTAAAAAGTATCGACGACTGCATGTAATTGTCGGGGATGCCAATATGAGTGAAGCTCAGACATTTCTCAAGCTTGGCACTACCTCGATCGTTCTAGCGATGATTGACGATGGTATGGCTCCTGATGGCTTAGCCTTCGAAAGTCCTGTTCGCGCAATGCGAGAAGTTAGCTATGACATTGACCTGGGGCTTTCGCACCGGCTTCTCTCTGGTAAGACCGCATCGGCGCTTGAAGTCCAGTGGGCTTATTTCACGGCTGCCCAGAAGTGGGCGGAGCGTTTCGGATTCGATGTAATCGGCGGCTCTGAAATAGGTAACGACATCATGCGAAGGTGGGAAGGTGTTTTGACCGCTTTGGGTGAGGACATCGACTCCTTGGCTACTTCGATCGATTGGGTTGCGAAGCGTCGCTTGTACGAAGGCTTTAGAGATAGACACTCTTTGGAGTGGTCTGATCCGAGAATGGCCGCATTGGATCTGCAATATCACGATCTTCGACCTGACAAAGGGCTGGCGCGTAGGATTGGGCTTGAGCGAGTGTCATCGGACAGCGCGGTTCAGGTTGCAATAGATCAACCGCCGCCGACTACACGGGCGTACTTTCGGGGCCGATGCCTTGAACGTTACCCTGATCAAATCGTTGCAGCTAATTGGGACTCCATGGTGTTCGATGTGGGCGCGGACCCGCTGCGGCGTGTTCCGATGCTGGAGCCGCTAAGGGGCACGGCCGCACATGTAGGCAACTTGCTTGACGAATGTGAAGACGCAGCAGAACTTTTAAAGCGCTTGGGCACTTAATATCCGAATAGAATTCAATTGAGTAGGAGGCTGATATGGCAGAACGAGAACAGATACGCCGTCCCGCACAACGACCGGACGAGGTCGAAGTGGAAGAAGCAGGAACCCAACAGGACGGCGAGGAACTTAAAGCCGAACTTGATGACCTCCTGGACGAAATTGACGGCGTGCTGGAAACCAACGCTGAGGAATTTGTAAAGAATTACGTTCAGAAAGGCGGCGAGTGAGCGCGATGCCATTTTACGTTCCTGGTAACGATCCAGGAACAGACTTCGTCGGCCTTTTGAGGGGTAACGGCTTAGACCCTTTTCCCAAGGACTTGCCAGGCACGATTGATGCCGGTCATGCGACTACCGTTCTGGCCTTGCGCTGCGCAGGTGGAGTCGTGGTCGCAGGTGACAGGCGGGCTACCTCGGGGCATCTCATTAGTCACCGAGACATGCAAAAGGTTTTTCCCGCAGACGAGCGTTCTGCAGTAGCAATCGCCGGTGCCGCTGGTCCGGCAATTCAGATGGTGCGGGTCTTCCAACTACAACTCGAGTACTACGAGAAAATTGAAGGCAAACCTCTTACCCTTGAGGGTAAGGCGAACCAGTTAGCCGAGATGTTAAGAGGGAATTTACCCCAAGCGATGCAGGGACTAGCGGTCGTGCCTATCTTTGCCGGCTTCGACGACACGCGAGGCGTTGGCAGGCTATTTCAATTTGACGTCACTGGCGGTCGATACGAAGAACAAGACTATGCGACAAGTGGATCGGGGAGTTTGCATGCGGGCACGGTAGTAAAGCTCGGATTTCAATCAGACCTACCGATTGATGACGCTCTATCTTTAGCGGTCAAGGCACTCTGGCACGCTGCAGATGAGGACAGTGCCACCGGGGGGCCGGACCCAATCCGAGGTATTTATCCGGTCCTCAGTGTGATAACTGCCGAGGGTTTCCGGCAGTTATCGGATGAAGAATCGGGTTCGGTGTTTGCCGAATTCCGCAATGAGCTGAGCGAAGGGTAGAAAATATTATGGCAATGCCAGGCATGTATGTGAGCCCCGAGCAGCTGATGCAAGATCGTGCTGACTATGCGCGAAAAGGGATTTCCCGCGGTCGAAGCCTTGCGGCCGTCGAATACCAAAACGGCATAGCCCTAGTGGCTGAAAATGCGAGCTCGACGTTAAGGAAGGTCTCGGAAATCTATGATCGAATAGCGTTCGGTGGCGTGGGCCGTTATAACGAATTTGATCAATTGCGGATTGCGGGTGTCAGATATGCGGAGCTGAAGGGGTACCAGTACAGCCGCGAAGATGTGGATGCAAGAAGCTTGGCCAACCAATACGCCCAGATGCTGGGCCAAATTTTCACTCACGAGATGAAGCCCATGGAAGTGGAGATCGTTGTCGCGGAGATTGACTTGCAAAGCCAACCCGAGCTTTACCGAATTCAGTATGACGGCACGGTTGTTGATGAGCGCCACTGGTGCTGTATCGGCGGCGATGCTGAAGCGGTGCTCGAGAGGCTCGGGAACGGCTGGACTGATGACCTAGATCGAGACGGCGCGGTTAGGCTCGCTGTCGGTGCCCTTGCGGGTGACGATAGGTCGCTTGAGGCGGAAGAGCTTGAAGTAGCAGTTCTGTCAGCCAACAACGGTCGTAGGTGCTTTAAGCGCTTGGACGATGACGATACTGGAACACTTTTGGCCGGATGATCGGTCTAGGTCTCAACATTTAGCTTCCTGTGGATGTTCGTTAGGAAATCTGGAGATACTGTGTGGCCGTGCAGCGCAGGATCATGGGTTTAGAGAACGAGTACGGTATTACTTGCACGATTCGCGGACAACGGAGGCTGAGCCCAGACGAGGTCGCTCGCTACCTATTTCGACGAGTTGTTTCTTGGGGTCGGTCGAGCAACGTATTCTTGGCGAATGGTGCTCGCCTTTACCTGGACGTTGGGTCTCACCCTGAATACGCAACTCCTGAATGTGATTCGGTTTACCAGGTAATCTGTCACGATCGGGCCGGTGAACGCATCTTAGAGCGGCTTGTCGATAATGCGGAAGAGCGCCTAGTCGAAGAAGGCATCACCGGTAGCACGATTTACTTGTTCAAAAACAACACAGATAGCGCTGGTAACAGTTACGGCTGCCATGAGAATTATTTGACGAGCCGCCGTGACGAATTTTCTAATTACGCGGAGGTTCTCATTCCATTCTTGGTGTCAAGACAAATTTATACGGGTGCAGGTAAGGTTCTGCAGAGTGCGCGCGGGGCGATGTTTAGTATTGCTCAAAGAGCTGAGCACATCTGGGAAGGCGTATCTAGCGCAACAACCCGAAGTCGGCCGATCATCAATACCCGCGACGAACCACATGCTGACGCGGAGCGTTTTCGCCGACTTCACGTAATCGTGGGCGACTCCAACATGAGCGAATACACCTCATTTTTGAAAGTTGGCGCAACGTCACTGTTGCTTCGAATGATGGAAGACCCCTCTGTCGTGTTGCGGGACCTGACATTAGAAAACCCCATCCGTGCGATTCGAGAAATAAGTCACGACATCACATGCCGTCGGAGAGTTCGACTGGCAAATGGAAGAGAGGCAAGCGCGTTCGAAATCCAATCCGAATACCTTGAACGTGCTAAACGATTTGCTGACACCAATGAACTTAACGAAGAGGAGAGCCGTGCCTTAGGAATGTGGGAGCACTGCATGACTGCCATCGAACATGACCCTTTGACTTTGGATCGTGAAGTTGACTGGGTTATTAAGTATCACTTAATCGATCGCTACATGGGCAAACACAACCTTGAGCTTGGAGATGCTCAAACCGCATTGCTGGATCTCCAATATCACGATGTAAACCAGACCCGCGGAATCTTCTATTTAATGCAAAAGAATGGCTTAGTGGAGCGAATCCTCGATGACGCCGACGTTGAAACAGCTATCGAGCAGCCCCCGCAAACCACCCGAGCCAAGTTAAGGGGTGATTTCGTGCGACAGGCCAAGGAAAGAAAGCGTGACTACACAGTTGACTGGGTTCATCTAAAGCTTAACGACCAGGCACAAAGAACTGTGTTGTGTAAGGACCCCTTTCAAGCTGAAGATGAGCGCGTTGATGCGCTTATCGCGTCGCTGTAATACAAAATGCCTAACTTCGCCGTTTGGACAGTCGTCAAAATTCTCGACGAGCGAGCTGATCTGCAAAGAGTCGAGCTATCTGACAATTCTGTGGCCTACGTTCTCAAGAATATAATTGGGCGAGTGAGAGAAGGCGACGCAGTCGTCGTCAATACCATGGCCGTAGATTTAGATCTTGGGACTGGCGGGCAACACGTTGTTCATTGGATCCTTGGCAGCGAGGGCTCACAAGAACAACATTCGGGGCGAATCATTAAAGCTCGGTACTTATCAGAACAGTGCGAACTTGATCCAGTCTTGTCAAGCCGTACCGACTTGGCGGGAGCGCGTGTTTTGCTCTGTGTCTTACACAGTCATGTCGCCGCTATAGCCGCTTCCGTTCGGCTTCCGAACTTCGCATACCTTATGACCGATCAGTCGGCTCTGCCCATGGCGCTGAGCGACCTTGTTGCTGAATTGCGAGATGCAGGCCTTTTAGGCATTACAGCAACAGCTGGACAAGCCTTTGGCGGGGAGGTAGAGGCAGTTAATGTGCCCTCGGGTGTTGCAGCGCTTTTGGACAAAGGTTACTCCCAGATAGTGATTGCGGGAGGTCCAGGGCACGTGGGTACCAATTCAACTCTTGGTTTTTCGGCGCTTGATATAGCTAGCCATGCGGCGACCCTAAGCGCTCTCGGCGCAGATGTTGCGCTTTGTGTTCGCGCCTCGGAGACCGACCCGCGTCCCCGACACAATGGCGTAAGCCATCATGTCCAAACAATCCTGCGCGCTACTGCCACTCCGCTGAATGTACCGATTCCGCTGGGAGAGCCCACCGACTGGATTCTCGAACTAGGTCATCGCCCTCACCAAACGAAACCTCTAGATGTAAGCGGTTTTGTAGATAACTTGCCAAGCGTTTTGGAGTCGATGGGGCGGCCCTTGTCAGAAGACGCGGTCTCCTGCGCCTACATAGGGTCAGCTGCGCATTGGCTGATTGGCGAAGCGTGATTGATGTGAGCTTGAAGAAAATTTTGTCTGCAGATTCTTGGGGAAAGACAATTTGGGGATCGGTGCGCGAGTGGGTTCTTGTGGTCGTAGTCGCCCTTTTGGCGGCCTTAGTCCTTAGAGCGACTCTGATTCAGACCTACTACATCCCTTCTACTTCTATGACCCCAACGCTCGAGGTCGGTGACCGGCTAATGGTTTACAAACTCGCCTTTTCTATCGGAGACGTGGAGAAAGGGGACTTAGTCGTATTTAGTCGACCAAGCCGTTTACCAGACTCTCCGATAAATGATTTCGTCAAACGTGTGGTGGCTCTTGAAGGAGAGACGGTGGGGGTAACCGATGGCGACCTCTACATCGATGGGAGTCGCGTGGATGAGCCCTACCTGGAATCATCGACCGTGACTAACGACTTCGAAGAGGTTGAAGTGCCAGACGGTCATGTGTTCGTTATGGGGGATAATCGACAAAATAGTCGTGACAGTCGGGACTTCGGGCCTATTCAAGAAGAATTGTTGGTGGGTGAAGTATTTTTAAGGATCTGGCCCTTCAACAATTTCGGTAGGCCGTAACTCAGCGCGCGGCTTCGAACCCTTCCTCTAGGCGATCAACATGGTCACTGTGAACCCCGTCAACGCCCATACGAAAGAGATCTTTTATGAGGCGTACATGTTGTGCATCCCATGCAATGCAGTAACGGTTAAATCTGTGGAATAACGTGGTCAGCCCTCCGCTCCAATCGCTGTGATGAAGGTTGACGGCGTCGACGCGAGCTTCAGCTAGCTCTGCGGCCCTTCGTTCAGGCCCATTTTTCATATCTTTAACTCGCGTGGTATTCACTAAACGAGCTGTTGTTTTCGAACGCCTGTCTGCCAGGAAGCTCCAATCGTTGTGGCAGACCCACAGGTGAGCCTCGGCATCGTATTCTCTTGCGGTTTCTATTACCGCGTCGAACGCCTCTGGATCTTTGATGTCAACGGATAGTTCATAGCCGGTACCGCACCCCTCGTAGAGATCAGCCAAAGATGGCATCTCTGGCGGCCTATCTCCGGCCAGAGTCTTTTTAAGGCCCAGCCGGCGAATACCTCGTTTGACGTAGCCACCGTGATCAAGCAATGGCACCCCATCTTTCGACAACCAGACATCCGTTTCCAGGCCAGTAGCTCCCAAACGCAGTGCTAAGTCAAAGGCCTCTAACGTATTTTCGGGAGCATGGGCCTTCGCTCCCCGGTGCGCGAATTTAATTGGGGGCTTTCTCAGTGCTGGAAGGCGTTGCTGCACTAGCTCATCATTCCTGATAGTGCGGGTGTTCGCAAGAATGCATCTACCCTATGGGCGTTATGTTCTTCTGGGTTGTAACGGCTGTCATGGTCGTAGTTTTGTCAGTCCTTATTAGACGTTCCATGCAGGCCTTGGAAACCGAGGCCAGGGAAGCCCTGAACAGTGTTCGTATAGCGAATAATTTGATTGGGGAAGCTGGCGGCCAGAGTGAGCGAGCGCATCAGCATCTTGCAGCTGTCAATAGTTTAAGGACTCGAGCCTTCGTTATCAGGTGGCTACGAAGAGGTCTCCTGCGGCGTCGCACTCGCTAGAACACCACCTAACCTCAGTAGTGTGAACCTCACCCCCAACGAAGTGCTGATTATCAGCCTCGTAGCCCTAATAGCGCTTGGCCCAAAACAGCTGCCTGAAGTAGCCCGTAAGGCTGCCAAGGGCCTAGCGCAGCTTCGGAAGATGAGTGCGCAACTGAAGTCTGAGGTAAATACGGCTGTTGATGAAGTGGTCGAACAATCCCACGTTGAAGACTTACGTCGGCAAACAAGTGCCTCGCCTCAGCAACCTGACGACGATAACCGGCCATGAGGCTCCGCCGCTCGACTCCCGTCCCACAAACCTTCTGGGATCATCTGGCCGAGTTGCGAACCAGAATCATTATTTGTGCTTGCGCTATCGTAGTCGGGGCCGGAGGAGGCGTTTTTCTATACGACTGGTTGTTAACGGAGATTTTTTTGCCCCCTTATTGTCGTGTTTTGGAGGCGCAAAACATAGACCGGGAATGCGGGCTGGTTATTACTCAGCCATTGGATGGCTTTAAAACGCGAATTCGAATGTCGCTATATGTGGGCCTCGTTCTTTCAATGCCAGTACTGCTTTGGAATCTATGGCGCTTTATTACGCCCGCTCTGGACAAACGCGAGAAACGATTCGCTATTCCTTTCGTTGTGAGTGGCGTGACCTTGTTCTGTCTCGGAGCTGTGGTGGCCTACCTAACCTTTGAAAAGGCGCTCGATTTCCTGATCTCCTTCGGTGGTGATTCAGTCGACCCGCTCTTTTCGCCGGGTTCATACCTTGGACTTATTACCTACATGATGATTGCATTCGGAATTGGATTTGAATTCCCGATTGTCCTTATCTTTTTGCAACTTGCAGGTGTGGTGACCCCTCAGCAACTAAGTCGTTCGCGCCGTATCGTGATCGTTGGAATCGTTGTTGTCGCAGCGATAATCACACCGTCAGGGGACCCAGTTTCTTTGGCGGCGCTCTCTGTTCCCATGTACGTGTTTTATGAACTAGCGGTTTTAATCGGCCGCTATATCCATCGTTCCTCGAAAGCGGGTCTGAAACTGCCATGAGCGCCTCGCAACAACGCAGTGAGTCCGGCCTCCTAGTCGAAAGAGGAATAACGCCAGACGAGTTCCAAACAAGCAGTTTCGAACTCATTGATGAAGATGTGTCAGTGCTTGTGGCCGCGCCGACGTCCTCCGGAAAGACGCTGGTCGCTGAATACGCGATAGAAAGGGCGTTGTCCCTAGGACAAACAGTTTTTTACACAACGCCTATAAAGGCCCTTTCCAACCAAAAGTTCAAAGACCTCCGCACCTGGTTAGGCAAAGAGAGCGTCGGCCTTTTAACTGGCGACAACGCTATTCGGCCGAATGCAAAAGTCGTGGTGATGACGACCGAAGTGCTCCGAAACATGATTTATAGCGGAAGCACGCGGTTGAAAGGGCTCGGCTTAACTGTGTTGGACGAGGTTCACTTTCTCCAGGACCCCTATCGAGGACCAGTCTGGGAAGAAGTGATTATGCAGTTGCCGGCTGCATGCCGCCTTGTCTGTTTGTCAGCGACAGTTAGTAACGCTCGAGAGCTTGCTGGTTGGATCAGTGATGTGCACGGTCATTGCGAGGCCGTTATCGAGAAGACACGCCCAGTTGAGTTACACGACCACTTCCTTTTATTCGACAAGCGCCACAGGCGAATCGAGGAATTCCGAACACTTAGAAATGGTGGAGCGAACTTTGAAGTTGAACGCTACCTAGGGAAGATGAATGGTCAGAGAAATCGAGGTGACCGTAATCGGGGAGGCGCCGCAGGTAGGCCACGTCGTGGTGAGGTAATCAAGCATCTTGACGCGATGGATAGATTGCCCGCAATTTTCTTCATATTCTCGCGACAAGGATGCGATGATGCCGTTCAAACCGCGATTGAACATGGAATTGACTTCCTCGATGGACGCGAGAAACGCCAAGTTGAAAGCATTGTCGATCAACATGTAGAGGAACTCGACGCAGCTGATTTGTCCCTTCTTAATTACGACGTTTGGTTGGAAGGTCTTAGGGCAGGCGTCGCAGCTCACCACGCAGGTATGGTCACCCCGTTTAAGGAAGCCGTAGAAGACTGCTTTGCGGCGGGTCTCCTAAAAGTCGTTTTCGCGACCGAAACACTTGCTATGGGTGTCAACCTTCCGGCCCGTTCTGTGGTCGTAGAACAACTCAGCAGGTTTCGAGGGGAAGGCCATGTCGTGCTAACCCCGGGGGAGTACACGCAGCTAACCGGAAGAGCTGGTCGACGGGGTATCGATTCGGCCGGCCACGCTTACGCTCTTTGGAGCCCATACGAATCCTTCGATCAGCTCGCTCAACTAGCCCAAAGTGATGACTTTGTTCTTGAATCAGCCTTTCGGCCGACTTACAACATGGCAGCTAACCTTATGGAGCGGCTTAATCGAGAGTCCGCAGTCGAGTTGTTGCAGCGCTCATTCGCCCAGTACCGCTCTAAAACTAACGTAGTGCGGCTCGGAGAAGAAGTAGCCAAGGTTGACGCCTCCCTGAAAATGTCCAGATCCGAACTGAAACGATTGGGCGGACCAAACGACAACCTCGCTAAAAGTGAGAAAGAACCTCCCGCTCGGTTAAATAAATTCCGTCCGGGTTCGATACTCGAGCGGCTGCACGGCCGAGAGTCCCAGTATTTGCTTGTTTTGGGCACCACAAGCCGTCGAGGGGGAGAGCACCGAATCAGGGTCGTTACTCCCCGAGGAAAAGTAATGATGCTCACCGAATCGGACTTTGATCAAACACCTAAAGCCCTAGGTGAGGTGGAGCTTCCAAAACCATATGCGCCAAACAGACGTGACTATCAGCGCTCCGCTTCTAAGCTTCTCAAACAAGAGCTTGCCGAGTTGGGTTTGGTTCTAGAAGTGCGTCGCCCAGCAAATGATCTAAAAGCAGAACGCACCCGAGCGGAGAACCAAATAGCGGCCCTCGAGATGACCAAAGGGAGCTTGATGGACCGAATTGCGGTGGCGGAGGGAGGTCTGGCTAGGTCGCTAGTAGCCATCGAAGCGGTTCTCGAAGAATTCGCATTAGCCAGCAATTGGGCCTTGAGTGAGAAAGGTCGGGTTTTGCAGAGCATATTTCACGAACTCGACTTACTCGTAACGTTAGGAATAACGCAGGGTTTGTTTGAGGGATTGTCGCCAGAAGAGCTAGCTGGAGTTCTATCAGTCCTCACCTACGAACACCGAAGTCGGCTCGATCCTCCGGACCCCTGGTACCCAAGTGCTTTGGCAAGGGAACGGGCCAATGCTTTAATGGCATTTGGAAAAAAAATATGCCAAGCGGAACTGCTTCAGGGCCTTCAAGAGAGTCGTCTGCCCGACCCAACGATCGTTGGACAGGTGCACGGATGGGCATCCGGTCATGACCTCGAAGAGGTTCTAGAGGATGACGTATCGGTTGGAGACTTCGTTCGCAATATCCGGCAGGTTATTGATTTGCTAAAACAAGTGGGAGAGGCCAGTGTCGCAAGGGAATTGCGTGTCAACGCATCGGCGGCCATAACGCTTTTGGATCGGGGGCTCGTAGCCGCGGCAGCCAGACTTCAGGATGGTGAAGTTGAAGAAAGTTCTGGAGATGACGATTGAAAAAGGAAAGGAGTGGGGTCAAGAATTTGAGTGCCTCCGCCCCGACCTTCTAGCCAAGAGCGATCGTGATGTGCGAGAGGTCGTTGAAGAGGCCTGGCGGCAACGTCTCCCCATTCCGACCGTAGGGCTTCTGGGTGGCGATATTTGGAAAACGCTGGGATCTCCACCGGGGGGCACAGAGCGACTAAAGAACGGTCCTGTTCGGCGTGTAAACATGGATTTAATAGATTTGCGGCTGCCTGGGGCACGTTGTGCAGCGTTCGCCCATGCCGTCTTCCTCGAAGGGTGGTGGTTCGGCAATATTGCGGCAGTGATGAATGCCGAATGGAGAAAAGCATGGAGAGTTGCCCCGCGAGCTCACCCAAATGATGGATGGCTCGACCTAATCGCCGGAAATTTACGACTAAGACAACGGATTCTCGCGCGCCGTCGACTTCCCATGGGCAATCACCTGCCTAACTCCAATCTAGACACACGGAGGATCCAGCAGCTTGAGTTAGAATTCGATAGACCTCGTCGTGTGTTGCTAGACGGCGTAGATGAAGGTAAGCATCTGAGCGTATCCCTGTCTGTTGTCCCGGACGCGCTATCAATTATCTATTGAGAGATACCTCATGAGGGTCCGTGAATCTGACACCGGATGGACCTACGATCAGACTCAACCTCATATGAGGTCAATGAATTAATCGATCAGCAACTGCAACCCGTGACCAATTACGCAATAGAGCAATTCGCAGCAGACGAAGAGGACATTCTTCGTCGCTACTTTACTAACTTAGATAAGCCTGTTTTCGGGCTAGTGAACCTACCCGAAGTTGTAAAGGGAGCTCTTTTTGCTCGTTATAGTCGCACGCATAAAAGTCTGAGGCGGTTATTCCTCGACGAATTCGTCGAGGATCTCGATGTATCCGGTGATCACTCGATTGATGCAACAGTAGGGCTTTCAAAAGCAGAAGAGCTATATCAGCGGGTCTTCGTTGAGTACGGCGATGACTCAGTCGCTCAATTGGGCGGGGTTCATCTGGCGTGTGAGCAGGCATCTAATTTATTGACCAAAGTTCTTGAGTGGGGACGTCTTATGTCCTATCTGGAGCAGTCGACGCGTTATCTTAGTTATGACACGAGGATCGACGGGCGCTACAGATACCACAGAGACCCCGAACTGCTTAGCTCGCCCTTGGGAACCAAGTATGTCGGCGAATTAGACAGAATTTTCGAAACATATGGTGAGCTTGTTCCGCTACTGCAGGAGTTTTATAGGTCTGCTCATGCCCAAGGCGCGGACATAGGAGACCTGGCGTACCGCCAGACGATAAGAGCTAAAGCGTTTGACGCAGTGCGTGGCTTGTTGCCCGCAGCGAGTCTGTCAAACGTAGGCATCTATGGAACGGGCCAAGCTTATGAAGCCTTGTTGCTGCGTATGCGCGCCCACCCTCTGCCCGAAGCACGCTCCTACGCAGATTTGATGCTAGAGGAGTTACGAAAAGTGATCCCCTCGTTTCTACGGCGGGTAGACGTACCGGAACGAGGACTCGCATGGTCCGCGTACCTTGAAGAGAACCACCTTGCTATGAAACGCTTCGTCACCGATCTTGAGCGGGGCAGTGAGGTGGAAGTGGTTTCCGAAGTGGAACTCATCGACTGGGACCCAGAAGGTGAGCGAAAGATGCTGGCCGCAATGCTTTATCCCTATAGCCGAGCCTCAGAGCGGCAACTAGTGGCGCTTGTTGATCAGATGAGCGCTGACGAAAAACTCGAGGTTGTCAAGCGTTACGTTGGGGAACGAGGTAATCGTAGACATAGGCCTGGGCGCGCATTGGAACGACTTGACTACCGCTTCGATATTCTGGGCGACTATGGCGGCTTCAGGGACATGCAACGCCATCGGCTCCTCACGATTGAATGGCAATCCTTGTCTCCGGACCATGGGTACGAGGTGCCTGAAGCGATTCAAGCAGCTGGTCTCACCGACCGGTACGTCGGTGTAATGGAACGCTCCAAGGCCCTCTACGAACTTTTAGAGCCCGATTATCCCGAGCAAGCGGCGTACGCCGTCTCCATGGCCTTTCGCGTGAGGTACGTAATGCAATTTAACGCACGCGAAGCACTGCATATGCTCGAGCTGCGAAGCCAACCGCAGGGCCACCCCAACTATCGCCGCATTGCTCAGGAGATGTATCACCAAATCGCGAATCGTGCCGGGCACGAGATCGTCGCGCAAATGTTCAAATTTATCGACCTTAGCGCAGGCGAAGATGGGCGCCTCGAGGCAGAAAAAGTGCTCGAAGCGAAACGTTTCAACTCGTGAAGGAAACAACCCGCCTCGGCACTAGCGCTGACCTAGATCTGTTGGAAGAGTTTGTTGCACTTGGGGTTGCGGAACAAGCAGAAAATAAGGGCGGAAGAATATGGAGTCGCCGCGAGACGCCATCTCCGCCGTTTAGAGCCAGCATTGAAGCCGTGTTGCATAACCCTGACCAAGAAGTAATTATCGGTCTAATAGACGAAGCGCCAGTGGGGTATGCCGTAGTTGGCGTAGAGCTTCTCCGCAGCGGGGATGTGTTAGGCCGTATCTCTCAGATTTGGGTCGACCCTGAAGCGCGAGAAGTCGGTGTCGGAGAGGCGCTAATAGCGCATGTAATTGAGTGGTGTCAGGCCCGGGAATGCGTCGGAATTGATTCAATGGCGTTACCAGGTAATCGCAACACTAAGAATTTTTTTGAAACGTTTGGCTTCAAAGCCCGGCTCTTAGTCGTACATCACTCGCTCGAAGAAAATTAGCTTGCCTGTGCAGCCTGCCCCCATCTGTTGCGTGGGCGCCGTGATCCTAAGCGAAGGGCGACTTCTCCTAGTCAAGAGAGCAAACGAACCCCATCGAGGGAGTTGGTCGATTCCCGGAGGACGCCTGATTTCGGGCGAAAGCTGGCAGGCAGCCGCTGAGAGGGAAGTACTTGAAGAGACAGGTCTAACTGCTACATGCGGGCCGCTACTCGGGTGGGTTGATCGAAAAATAGGGAACGATTTGTACATTATTGCCGACTTCAGCGCGACAGTCGCCTACCCCGAAGCTGCAACCGCAGGAGACGACGCAACAGAACTCGGGTTTTTTCTGCCCTCGCAAATCAAGGAGATAGACCTTGCTCCCGGACTCGCCCCATTTTTGCAGGACCATGGGTTCGTTGGCGCTTGACGCCAAGTAGCTCAGCGTGCCATTGCAAAGGCAATCAAGGGGCGCTTGGAGCAAATGCTGAGCGAGCCTGAGTTCTAGTTTTCCGTTTGCTCCGCAGTTTCCTCATCGTCCGGTTGTGTACCGATTTCGGCTGCTGTCCCGACTTCCGCAGCTGACGAGCCAATGGCTGAAGGTTCTGACGCCTCTTCGAGCTGTTCGTCCTCCTGGGTGCTGCTGTGGTCTTCTGGTGCTCTCTCAACAGCTTCAGCATCGCTGGTTTGCGCGTCGGTCTCCGCGCCTTCCAATTCGACCGTTGATGAGTCAGGGGCCGAAGATTCCGACGCATCTTCCTGCGCGGTGTCGGCGCTTTCCGTTACGGTTTCTGAATCGCTCTTCGATGGTGGTGGCTTCTTGCTGCCCTTCCGTTTGCCTCGGGTTTTGGCAACAGGTTCGATGCCAAATTGTTTAGCTATTTCCGGGATCCGATCCGCTACCTTTGTGATCACTTCTAGCAGTTCTTTGTTGGGGGCAGCTGGAATTTGAGCTAACGCAATGTATGGCCGGATGGGGGAGAAGGCGATCGCCTCCAAGACAATGCCTAACCGTTGCTGAGTAACATCTCCTCCCAATGCTTCGCTAGCCTGGCTAGTTAATGTTTCCGCAATATCCGGGGGCAACGGACTTCCCGCTTTCGGTGGACGGGAACTAAGACGTAGAGCGCGCACAACACGCTCTTCCTTTAAAGCCGCTCTAATCTCGTCCTGCCATTTCGACTGCTCTTTTTCAACGCGAACGGCCAGTCCTTTCCGTATATTCTCGGTCAGTTCACGACTTTCATCCGTGCGAGCGAAATCCTCGGCGGCAACGAGTACCGTTCGTAGATCTCGAATATCAACTTCGTCGATTGTTGAAAGTGCCGCATCTGCACGGTCACGCCACTCCGCGACTTTCAGTTGAGGAAGTAATGATTCCGCCAATTCGATAAGGCCATCGGAACGCACGGCTTCATTGCCTTCCTCGGCGGCTTTGGCATTTTGGGTCTCAATTTCTTTGCGAACAGCGGCTATACCTCCACGCGTCACTTGGTCAGCTACAACGCGCTGCTCTTCCGGCAGGGCATCTATGAACTCTTTGCGATGTTTGCGACCAGGCTTAAGTTTCTTGGGTTTGGGCTTTGCAGGCTCACTGTTCTCTGGCTTGGACTGACGCCCCCGCCTATCCTCGCCTTCCTTGCGCGGTCTACGCGACCTCGAATCGCTGTCTCGATCCTGATTCTTCGAATCCCGTCTTTTTCCACTCTTGCGCTTTTGTGAGCGTCCCTTTTTAGCGAGTTGGGTCGTTACAGCTTCAAACTTTTGCTCGGCGCCCTTAATTTCGATGCGCTCGTCTTCGGGGCGACCGCTTCTGCCTTTCGGAGGAAGCACGGCGGTAACGAAGATTCCGTCAATCTCAAAGTCCGCCTCAGCTCTGCAAACGTCTCCAATAGCGGCTCCGGTATATAGAAGCCCTCCATCCAATGTTCCCTTGGGTTGTTTGGCGCCGGCGGCTCGCCAGGTCCAGGTTCCGTCGTCGCGCTGACTTGTCAGTTCGACCTCGATACGTCGGCTCATTGTTGCTCCGGGCTTTCCGGCTAGTTGGGCGGGAGGCGGCAGGGGAGTAATCGCCCCCTCGCTGGTCCCTCGGTACAAAGAAATACGTTACCGAAATCAAGTGACCGTAGTGCGTTTTGGTCGAAGACCTTTTTGTGTCTTAATAACCCCCAAATTCTGCCTCTGCGTCCTACCCTCGGCTCAGAGAAGCTGACAACTAGGAAGTAGATGGTTAAAGCAAAGGCACCAGAGCAGATTGCGCGAGAGATAGTTGAGATTCCCGTTGACGAAGAAATGCGGGATTCCTTCATGCCGTACGCCTTATCGGTCACCACCAGTCGGGCAATTCCTGACGTCCGTGACGGATTAAAGCCAGTGCAAAGGCGCATCCTCTACGTTATGGCGGATCTCGGACTACGTCCGTCGACGCCTTTTAGGAAGTCTGCCGGGGTGGTTGGCGAGGTTATGGGGAAATACCATCCTCATGGAGATGGCGCAATTTATGAAGCTATGGTCCGCATGGGTCAGCAATTTTCTATGTCGGTCCCGTTTGTCGACCCGAAGGGAAATTTCGGAAGCCTCGATGACCCGCCCGCTGCCTACCGCTATACCGAAGCGCGTCTAACGGAAGCAGCGATGGCCATGGTCGCTGACCTAGACGAGGACACAGTCGACTTTGCGGCAAACTTCGATGGAGAACGAGAAGAACCAACCTGCCTGCCTGCCGGTTTACCGAATCTGCTCATCAACGGAGCTTCTGGCATCGCTGTAGGCATGGCTACCAATATGCCCCCTCATAATCTTGTCGAGGTTGGTAGGGCAATCGAACACGTGTTGACGAAACGACGACCGAAGCCCACTGTCGAAGATTTGATGAAGTTCGTTAAGGGTCCAGACTTTCCCACGGGAGGCATTGTCGTCGACGATGGCTCTCTACGGGAGGCCTACGAATCAGGCCGAGGCACGATTCGCGTTAGAGCACGTGCGGAAATAGAAAATATCACTGCCCGTCGTCAAGGCATTGTGGTGACGGAACTGCCTTTCGCTGTAGGGCCCGAGCGTGTGCAAGCTAAAATTCGTGAACTTATCAACAACGGAAAACTTGAAGGTATCGCAGCAGTAACAGACTTGTCTGATCGCAACCATGGTCTCAGGCTCGTGATCGAATGCAAGGCCGGAGTAGGACCGCACTCGCTGTTGGAAAAGCTCTATAGGCTCACGCCGTTGGAAGAGACCTTCGGTATTAATAATGTTGCGCTCGTCGATGGTGTCCCCACGACGCTAGGGCTTTACGCCCTCTGCCAGCACTTTATAGATCACCGTTTGACTGTTGTGGTCGGGCGAGCTCGATACCGCTTGAATAAGGCTGAAGAGCGAGAACATATCCTCACGGGTCTTCTTTTGGCTCTAGACAATATCGACAAGGTCATAGCAATAATTCGTGGTTCGACTGACGCTGCTAAAGCGAAGTCTGAGCTGATGGAACAACTCGCTTTGAGTGAAACTCAGTCAACCCACATTCTCGACATGCAGCTGCGCCGCCTAACGGCGTTAGAAGTTGACAAGCTCAGGGTTGAACTAGCGGAAGTTCAAGACTTCATTAAAGTCCTTCAAAGCCTTCTGGGCTCAGAAACAAAACAGCGAGCCCTAGTTCGGGACGAACTCCGAGGATTAATAGACGAATTTGGGTGCGATCGAAGAACGGCCATTGTGAGGCAAAGCGATCTCGTGGTTATTAATGACGAAGCCGCACCGGCCGAAGATGACGCTGATTTACCGCACGGGATCGCGGATCAGCAAACCCTTGTCACGCTATCGACATCCGGTCTCTTAGGGCGGCGAGCTCCCGACGAAGAATTCAACGCCAAGCCCGGACGCCATGACGTTATTTCAAGGAGTATTGAAACTAGTAGTTTCGCAAAAGTTTCAGCGATCACGGATCACGGTCGGATCTTGACAGTGAAAGCGCGAGAAGTGCCCGAGATGGTGCGAGGAAGTCGCGGGGCTTCAGTTACCGAAATGTTTTCCCTAAGTCGCGGCGAGAAAGTTGTTGGCTTGCTCGGTGAAAGCGTTGAACCGATTTTGTTAATTACGCGCCATGGCAGCGTAAAGCGCGTCGACGCTGAGTCTCTTAAGCGACTCAGATCCGGCAGTTCGGCTATTAACCTCAAAGGAGACGACAGACTGGTGGCAGCGTTCGAAGTCGGTGAGGACAGTGAAATATTAATAATCTCGTCCGACGGCCAGGCATTGCGGACTCGCGCTTCAGGCGTCTCCCTTCAAGGGCCAGGCGCTGCTGGCGTAGCAGGTATGAAGCTAAAGCCCGGGTCGAAAGTAATGGCGGGAGGAATTGTTGAGTTTGGAACAGCGCTGGTGGTCGTTAGTGACGAAGGGGCGGTCAAGGTAACTGACGCTGCCGAAATTCCCACCAAGGGACGCGCAACAGGGGGCGTGAGAGTCGTTAAGTGGCGAGATTTCGAGACAACCGCCGCCTTCGCATGGGTCGGACGCAATCAGCAATTAGCTGCAATCGTGGCCGAAGCAGGCGAAACGCAAAAACTTGATGGCACTCCGATGCCTCTTGCGGTTGAGCCGACGCGACGCGACGGCATGACGGTGAATTTTGATCAAAAAATTGTCGTGGTCGGGGAGTACCGATTCTGATGCCAAAGGGGACAACGAAGGCCGATAAACGCAACACGTCCGGCTCTTACGACGCTGATGACATCGAAGTTCTGGAAGGACTCGAAGCAGTTCGAAAACGTCCCGGTATGTATATAGGTGGGACTGGATCGGGCGGTTTAACCCATCTCTTGTGGGAGATCATTGACAATGGCGTAGACGAGGCCGCCGCAGGCCATGCCAAGCTTGTAGATGTCATTTTTCACCCCGATGGCTCCTATGAGGTGGCTGACGATGGGCGAGGTATCCCAATCGAAAAGAAAGATGGAGATATAACGGCTCTCGAGGTGGTTTTCACTGAGCTTCATGCCGGGGGAAAGTTCGGAACAGGTGCATACGCAGCGTCAGGCGGGCTCCATGGCGTTGGAGCGTCAGTGGTTAATGCCTTATCCACACGCTTGGAAGTCGAGGTTGACCGCAAGGGCTCCACTCATAAGCTCGAGTTCTTCAATCAGTTGGCGGGACATTTCGGCTCCGGAGCGCGATTCACCGCGAGTCACAGTCTTAAAAAAGTCGGAAAGGTTTCATCAGGACGCACAGGAACGCGTGTTCGTTTCTGGCCAGACCGAGATATCTTCGACCAAGAGGCAAACATTGACTACGAAGAAGTGCGCGAGCGGTTAGGTCAAGTTTGTTTTCTGGTGCCCGGGTTGAAGATAAGGCTCTCGGACAAACGCAAAGCCAGTAAACGCACTCCTGAAGAGTTTGTGTCAAAGGGGGGTTTAGCGGACTATGTAGAATTTCTTTCCGGAGATACCGCACCCGTAACTGGTTTGGTCCGAATAGAAGGCTCGGGTGAATTCACCGAGAAGGTCCCGGTAGACGGAAAGCTGACGGAGGTGACTCGTGAATGTCAGGTCGATGTGGCTCTTCGTTGGGTCAACGACTATCAGACAAAGGTAATAAGTTTCGTTAATACAATTCCAACTCCTGATGGTGGCACGCATGTAGCCGGGTTTGAGCGCTCATTAACTGCAGCAGTCAACCAAGCGATCGCGGCTGCGGATCTTCGAAAGTTGCGCAAATTAAAGGATGACGCGAAAGCTCAAAAAGAAGATGTTCAAGAAGGGCTGATTGCAGTCGTAAGAGCAGTTTTCCCAGAGCCGCAATTCCGAGGTCAGACCAAGCGAGAACTCGGTACTCCGGAACTACAAAAAATTGTCGGAGCGGTCGCTCGCGATGGTGTCAAAGCTTGGTTCGATGGAGTCGCAAAGGGTTCGAAGAAAATTCACGTGAAGGCCATCTTGGACAAGGTCTCAGATGCGATTGTCAACCGTGTCAGCACCAAGCAGGCGCTTGACAATCGCCGAAAAGCGGCCCAGCTCGGCAACAGCGGGCTTCCGGACAAGTTAGCGGATTGCCGTCTGCATCCAGAGGGAGAACTCCTGATCGTTGAGGGCGACTCAGCAGCCGGACCGGCGAAACGCGCCCGCGACAGTGCATGGCAAGCGGTGTTGCCTTTGAGGGGGAAAGTTGTCAATGCGGGCAAAGGCACCAAAAAGGCGGTGCTCGATAACGCCGAAGCAACAGCGCTCTTCACTGCTATAGGTGCCGGTTCAGGACCCGAATTCGATCTTGAAGCTCGCAGATACGAACGTCTAATTCTTTTAGCCGACGCGGATGTGGATGGCAGCCACATCCGCTGTTTGGTGCTCACTCTTATCTTCCACTACATGCGACCGCTTTTGGCAGGAGGTCACGTCTACGCAGCCCAACCACCAACCCATGCAATCATCATCGGTCAAGACAAAGAATTCGTCTACTCCGAAGCTGCTTTGGACGAGCGAGTCCTTGAGCTCGCAAAGAAAGGCCGTAAATATCGCGTCACTCGCTTTAAAGGGCTTGGTGAGATGGACGATGATGAGCTCCTCGAGACGACCTTAGATCCTGCCTCGAGAGTATTGCGGCGCATTACTCTCGACGACGGTAAAGCTGCTGACAAGGCCTTCTCAGTGATGATGGGCGCACCGGTGGAACCGAGGAAAGACTTTATTATCCGAAACAGTCAGGCTTACGGTCACGCTCTAGATGTCTAGCCAGTCTCAGGGCCATTCTTCAATGGCAGCGTGGAGGCCGAAGGCTTCCACCCACTCTCAAGTCACGCACATAACATACATTATGTAACCTTTATCAAATCGGGGGAATCTGACGGTTCGCAGCGCTGTTCTCCCCTGTGCCACGCTCTTTACGCGATGGCGCGAAATCATGCACCAGGTTGCTGAGCGGGTGACGATCTAGGGCCGGATTACTGCGCGTGTCTTGCTATTGAAGGGGCGAACGCTTTAGGTTGAGACAAATGCGTCACTGATTGGCCGTTCCTGCGTCCCGGAGCTCTCGATAGTGAGTCAGTGCCTTTTGGTAGTGTTCCACGTCCACCGCTCCGGAGATTAGGTATTGGTCGTCGATGACAACGGCTGGTACTCCATTTATGCCGAGATTTGTTGCTTCGTTGTAATCGTCAAAAACCTGCCTCGAGAATTGTTGCTCGTTCTCCGCTTGGGTTTGTTCAAAGGTGTCGGCGTCGATGCCTGACTCCTTTACCACTTGAAGAAGGACGTCGGAGCTCGAAATATCGCGGTTTTCGGTGAAGTAAGCCCGCATTAGGTTCATATGGAAATCCTGCCACCTATCGCGACCGAATTTAGCTGCCGCTTTGCCAGCAAGTGCGGCTGGCAGAGAATGCGACGGTGGTGAGCTATGGCCTGCCCACGGAGCGTGAAATGCTGCTTTGGGCTCTAAGGCGGCAGGCCGTTGCCAAGTTTTTGTGTATTCAGTGAATTCGGTTGTGCTTCGCTCCTCTGGGGCAGGGCGCAGCAGGAAGGATTTCCATTCGACGGCGATGCTGTCGCCTTCGCGATTAGCTAATTCGTCGAGACGTACAGTCCCAACCCAACACCAAGGTCAGAGGTAGTCAGACCAAACAGTAATTTTGACTGGTTGCGAGGAAGTCATTGAAAGTCAGAGTATCGATTTCTGCGAGATGTTGAAAATGCTCAAGCCGGGATCATGTGACCCAAGGGATTTAGATAGGTATCGCAATGTTAGGTTGGCTTTAATCGCCTTCGGGTGAGTCGACGCATATCTCGCGCTCAACTGCCACTCTGTCCCATTTTCCTTCAGCCCGCTCCACTGTGTACGCAACCGCGACATCATCAATTGTCTCAAGGTTTACGCGACCAGCCTGAATGTCGAGTGTGACAGCTTGCGGTTCGCAGTCGCGCCCGACGAGGCGCCAAGGTAGCTCTAGGGAGTCAAGGAGGGGAACGATTTCGGATAAGGGCACGTCGAGGAGCGCCATTGCATTAACAAGTTCGGCGCACAGGTCAACCTCGACTTGTTCTGGGTCCCAGCAAGCTATGTTTCGAGGCCCGACAGCGGCCTTCTGTCGATAGAGGTTGAAGACACGTTCAATATTGGCACCGGGCCTACTCGCCTGTCTGTCCCATAACGTTTCGACAAGTTCTTGCTCCGGGGATTTCACCACGGACTCGACTTCGGGGGTGGTGGTCGTCGTAGGGACACTATTAGTCTCAGGCTCCTCCGAGGAGGAGCAGGCAGAAGCTAACGAGAGAACAGCGACGGTAACAACAAGAAACAGTTTCATACGGGAGCTAATAGATGGTACCGCTGTGCTCCCGGATCCACATCTCCTGTTCCGTGAGGCGCCTAGCATGGGTCTATGAGCGAAAATTCTCGAAATTATCTCCTTGCCCTACACGGGTTCGACGCCACTGTGCGGCGAGTGACGCCACGCAGCTGGGACAATACGAGTCCATGTGAAGGCTGGACTGCTCGAGATGTACTGTCACACAACATTGGCATGTGCGAAATGATTACTGGAATAGCTCACGGTGTTGGAGCTGAGGCAGCGGAACACCCTCCCGTAGTCAATCCGATCGCTGAATGGATTAAAGCTTTTGAGGAAACACGGCAAGCGTTAGATCGGCCCGAGGCTCTCGCCGAAAAAGTGTTAACTCCCTGGGGTCATCTTGTCGTAGATCGATTTATTGGGATTGTGACTGTTGACCCGCTGATTCACACTTTTGATCTCGCTGCTGCGACGGGTCAAAGCGTTGTAATTGATGAAGCGTTGGCTGCGGCGGGGTTCGCTCAGCTTGAAAAAGCTGGTGAGATGATCCGGGGTGAGCGATTTGGACCGAAGGTGTCCATTGACGAAGACGCTTCGATTGTCGATAAGTTGATCGCTATGGCGGGGAGAACGCCTTAAGGTCCCGTTGCGCCGCTCCCCCGCCGGCCCTTTAGCTCCTGGCCCACTTCGTGATGTGGGCTCCGGTTACTGCAATGCCCTCGGACCGCAAGAGTTTCGCCTGCTTCCGTTCGTGTCCCGGCGCTAGACGGCCCTGTGCGTTAACAATTCTCCACCAGGGGAAACCCTCATTACGGCTAATGAACTGCCCTACAGCACGGGCTGCATGAGGGAAACCCGCCTCGAGGGCGACTTCTCCGTAGGTCATTATGTCGCCTGAGCGAAGCGAACTAAGAACCGCCGCTACTGACGTGTTGAATTCAGTTGCCTCGCATTTTTCGGAGGTTTCCACACGTCAATCTTGGCAGATGATTACCCTAGGGCACAGTCGTAGGTGCTGTTTGAGGGTGAACAGCATCGAACCTAAGGGGCGGGTATGGCTGAGTACGATATTCACATCAGTGGCGGAACTATTGTTGACGGTACGAGAGTGCCGAGATACCAAGGCGACGTTTGGATCAAAAATGGAGCAATAGCGAAGTTGGGTGGTCGCGCTGATGGAGTTGCCGATCGGGTAATCGATGCGTCCGGAAAGATCGTGGCTCCGGGTTTTGTTGATCTGCATACCCACTACGACGCTCAAATTCGTTGGGATCCGTGGTGCACCATTTCGGGCTATCACGGTGTCACCTCTGTGGTGCTAGGTAACTGCGGCTTTGGATTTGCCCCGGTAGCTAAAGAGTTCCGGGAGCGTTCGATGTTGACTATGACGCGAACCGAAGCAATCCCATTCGAATCAATGAAGCAGGGAATGACCTGGGATTGGGAAACGATACCGGAATACCTTGACTCGCTCGAGCGGGCGCCTAAGGGGGTTAATGTTATTCAGTACATGCCGACCGCATCGCTCATGACCTATGTGATGGGTTTGGAAAAAGCGAAGGCAGGGACGCCCGCCTCGGAATCTGAGCGCAAAGAGATGGCTCGCCTGCTGCATGAAGGCATGGATGCTGGTCTGTGCGGCTTCTCTATACAGCGATTGGGCCCCGACAGTGTGCAGGCTGATTTTGATGGATCACCGATGGTCACGGACATTATGTGCGACGAAGATATTTTGAACTTGGCGTGTGTATTGGCCGAGCGTGATGAGGGGTTCATCCAGATCACACAAGGTACTGGGGACATTCGTGCTGATATAGCGTTCCTAGAGGTTCTTGCGGAGACTGCCCAACGACCAATTCTTCATAACGTCGTTGCGCCTGCACGGCAAGACCCAGAAGTTCACCGACGCCCCCTTAGGTGGATCGAGGCCTGTCGCGAGCGAGGGCTCCCGATTTACGCTCAGTGTGGAACCGGTCGGGCAGGCTTTGCATTTACTCTCGAACATTGGAATCTGTACGATGCGTCACCCGCTTGGCGAGCGGTAACGACGGGGTCCAAAGAAGAGAAGATCGCAAAGATGCAAGATCCGGAGCTTCGGCAGTCGTTGGTGGAAGAAGCCGAAGAAGCCGATCGGCGATTGCAGGTTATTCAGGCCGGCGTAGGAGGCAACCCCAAAAGCTTGGTGGTGCAGGGTGTAAACAGGCAGTCCGATCTACAGAAATATGTAGGAAAATCAGTTGGAGACATCGCTGAAGCCGAAGGCAAGCATCACATAGAGGTAATGCTTGACCTTTCTCTGCAGGGTGACCTAAACGTTGAATTCTTAGGCCCTGATAAAGGCTCAAATGCGGACTTCATGGCCGAGATGATGAACACATCCCCTTATGCAATTCCAGGCGTGTCGGATGGTGGGGCTCATACGAAGTTTTTCACTGGCGGGGCGTATACAACCGACTTTCTCACATGGCTTGTAAGAGATGAAGCTGTCGTGACGCTTGAGGAAGCCCACTACCGGTTGTCGAATTTACCAGCGCACGCGGCAGGGTTTCGTGACCGCGGGACACTGAGCGAGGGAGCAGCCGCTGACGTATTGGTCTACGACATGGAAGAGTTGGACATCCTTCCGAACTGGATTGGGGACGTCGAATACGACCTTCCAGGCGGGGAATGGCGTCGAGTTCAACGTGCCGCGGGATATCAGCAAATAATTGTTAATGGGCAAATAACCTTTGAGAACGGCGAATGCACTGGTTCGACGCCTGGAAAGTTGCTGCGACACGGGCGCGCTTAACTCCTGGCGTAGCGCTTAGTCCTTTGGTGGTGAATCCCAATCTTGGACATCTTTGCCTTCCAGTTCGGCGAGGATGTCTAGTGCGGCCACCGCCCCATCGCCCGCTGAGATTATTGCTTGACTCCGAGTTGGCCGCGCGCTTCTACCGATTACATAAAGACGGCTGATTTCTGTTCTGCCGTCGCGATCCACGCTGACGAGATCATCTTCTCCTGAGGTAATCTGGATGCCAAGTGAGTTAGCCAAAGGCATGGATTTCCCTTCGCTAAGAATCAAATAATCCGCCGTTTGTTCGGTGTCATCGGTTCTGACCACGAATTTCCCATCGGTTGTTTCAACTGAGAGCACTTCCTCGTTGACCAGCTGGACGCCAGCGTCTGTCACTTGCATTCGCGCTTTTGTCTGAAAATCAGTTCCGCTAATACCTTCGATGCCAAGGTAGTTATTGAGAAACGCGAAGTTCATCACGGTGTTGTCGGTACCGAAGACGACAACCGAGTTATTTGCTCGAGCGAGAAAGAGGGCTGCGCTGAGGCCACCCGGTCCATCTCCAACTACGACGATGCTTGCCATGTGGCACTCCTTAAGGGTTGCAGACCAGGAGATCACTTTTGCGATCCTGAACAAGACTCAACTCCTGTAGTAAAGGGGATTTTGGAAAAATAAGCAAAGATTAGGTCGCTGACATACTCTGCTGTGTAAGTCATGAAGAAAGGTCCAGAGCGATGAGCCAACCAGCTGCCCCCAAAGAGGTTGATTTCCATTTTGACGTCATGTGCCCTTGGGCGTATCAAACATCAATATGGATGCGAGATGTTCGAGATCAACTTGATCTGACCGTCAATTGGAAGTTTTTCAGTCTTGAGGAAATCAATCTTCAGGCCGGCAAAAAGCACCCCTGGGAGCGTGAGTGGAGCTACGGGTGGTCGATGATGCGCATTGGTGTTTTGTTGCGTCGCATCGATATGGAATTACTGGACAAGTGGTATGCCGTCGCTGGACGGGCTCTCCATGTGGACGGCAACAGACCGCACAATCCTGATGTTGCAAGGCATCTCTTGGAGCAGATTGGTGCTGACCCTGCGATTGTCGACCAGTCAATCGCAGACTTAAGTACTCATGATGAAATTAAAGCTGAGCACGATCGCGTTGTGGATACAGGCGGGTTCGGAGTTCCGACGTTATTTTTCCCTGATGGGCAAGCGTTCTTTGGTCCGGTTCTACTTGATCCGCCGACGGGTGAATCAGGGTTGCGTCTTTGGAATGCAGTCACTACTTGGCTGGAGTTTCCTCACTTATACGAGATGCAACGCCCAAAGCAGACTTCTGATGAAAAAGCTATCTACGACACTTTCAAGCCTTACCTGGAAGCCAGAGATTGGGTAAGCATCAATCGCGGAAAAGTCGTGGGATTCGAGCCTGACAATTAGGACTGTTCTGTCGTTAACTCATCATCTTCGTCGCCGATCATTTCCGCAGCGGCGGCAAGTGCACCTGCAAGGTTAGCGCTTCGCAAATAGACAGCGTCAAAATAGTGCTTTGCCACTTCTTCTTGCCCGGTTAGTGGCGGTTCGCCAAGACTTCGGATAACCGCCGCAGCTTCTTCTGCGACTTGGATTTTCGGAGGAGGATCAGGCATTTTGCCTGCGCCATGCCAGAACTCGTCGGATGCTTCTTGGCGTTCAGGCGAACTTGTGCTTCCGTCCAATCGGCGAGTTCGTGATGGTTTCCGGCGCTTTGTCATTGGCTTGCTCCGGATAAGTGCTCGTCCAAGACGTCATCTGGTTCGGCGGTAAGCAGTGACTCGGTATCAATTCCAAGTGCTGCCTTCAGCTGGTCTGCATCTAGGTCACCCAGTGAGCTTGACTTGGGTAGCACCATGTCAGCAATTCGTCGCTTACCTTGAACAACTTCTTCTACGCGTTCGTCGACCGTGCCTGGGCAAACGAGGCGATGGCAAATGACGGTTTTAGTCTGCCCAATTCGCCATACGCGATCTCGCGCTTGATCTTCGACGGCTGGGTTCCACCATCTGTCGTACAAAACAACATGGCTTGCGGCGGTCAGGTTTAGTCCCGTGCCTCCGGCTTTCAGCGAGAGCACCATTGCTCCCGCCCCTTCGCCATTCTGAAATGTTTCAACTAGGCGATCTCGCGTGCCTCGGGCTAGCCCGCCGTGGTAGCACTCAATTGAAGTACCTGTCCTCTGCGTTAAATAGGTGGCGAGCTTTTCGCCCCAAGTTGCAAAGTGGGTGAAAATTAAGATTCTCTCATCGGCCGCGAAAACCGCGTCGATTATTTCGTTGAGGCGAGTTAGCTTCCCGCTTCGGCCCTCGAGGTCGAGATTTGGGTCTTCCTTGTCGTAGTTGAGTGGGTGGTTGCAAATCTGCTTCAACGCTGTGATGGCCGCAAGTACTGCGCCCTTTTGTTGAGTGGTGTTTTGTTCACTGTCGGCTGTGTCACGCACGAGTTTGTCGAGAACTGCTTGGTAGAGGCCTATCTGCTCAGGTGTCATCGTGCAGTGGGCTAGCTCATCGATCCGATCGGGCAGCTCAGCTGCAATGAGCGGTTCTGATTTTGTTCTTCTAAACACGAGAACTCCGTTCAAAGCGAACAAAGCTGATTCAGCCGCTACGGCTGCGTCCCCTACCTCGCTCAGCTGATTAATAAACGAGGTCCTGCCGCCAACAAGTCCGGGATTGCAGAAATCCATGATGGCCCAGAGGTCTCCGAGGCCGTTCTCGATCGGTGTACCGGTTAAAGCGAGTCGAGTTCTCGCATTAAGACGGCGGAGCTCCTTTGCTGTTGCGCTGCGGTGGTTTTTGATCACCTGCGCTTCATCGAGAACGGCGCGGTCCCACTCGACTAGTGCTAGTTCTTCGATGTCTCGAACGGCCGTACCGTACGTTGTGATGACCAAATCGGCGCCTCGTATGCGGCTTTGAAGTTCCGCTCCATTTGATCGAGAAGGCCCGTGGTGTACAAGAATCTTCAACGTAGGTGTAAACCGGCGAGCTTCGGCAGCCCAATTTCCGACTACGGCCGGGGGTGCAACTACTAGCGATGGCGACGCCTGATTATTTGAGGCGATCCGAGCAAGAACGGTGGGAGTCTTGCCGAGTCCCATGTCCAAGGCCAGGCAGCCTCCAAGTCCTGCCTCATCAAGGAAATTCAGCCATTCGACAGCTTCGCCTTGGTAGCTGCGTAATTCCCCGAGGAATCCATCGGGTTGCAATACGGGTTCGGAATCTACGCTTGCGGCGGCGCGAAGTAGATCGCTAGCCCAACTAGTGCCGGCAAGGGTTACTCCCCCACTAATTCCGCCACCTTCGAGGCCTAGGGCATGACGCAGCATTTCTGCACCAGTTAGCTCTGTGGTATCAGCGCGTTCCGCTAACGCTGCCGCAGCCTCGGCCAAATCTGCATGATCTAATGCAACCCACTTTCCGCGTGACTGAACAAGTGGTTTGGCTTGCATGGCAAGCCTTTGAATCTCGGCGGCTGACAGTTCAACTTCCCCGAATACTGCGCTCCAGCTAACTGCCGTTAGCTGCTGCGCGCCAACGACGCTCTCGGCGTCCTCTGCAGTCAAACGAAGTTGGGCGACTTGCCGTCGCCGCGATAAAGCTGGCACACGAACTTCGAACCCTGCGGCTTCCAGCGCTGGGCCAGTACTTGACATGAGATCCCAGGCTTCATCCTGGTCCAAAAGCACTTCACCCCGCCTTCGACCGCCAGGGCGTAGCAACGCCGGGACCATTCGTTCGAGGCGGGTGTACTGGCCCTTCACCTCGGTCCGGCGCGTATTGGAGCCGCTGACCATTGCCACTTCGACAGGGTCAAGCGATCGTTCGGGCCCTGGCGACAACACCTTTAGTTGCCAAGCCCCTGATTCATCAGGCTCGTCTAGCTGAACGATAAGCGCGTACTTCGCAACGGCCGTTACCGGCCTAGCCCATTGCTCTAGCTTGCGTGCAAAGTCAGACCCGTGGTCAGCTGGTACAGCGAACGGACGCCCGCTCAAGTTCGCTAGAAAGGTTTCCGCGACTTCAACCTTAGTTTTGGGCTCTGGTGGAGGTGCCGGCACGTCGAGCCGACTAGCGGCGCTCGTGACAATGGCGTTAACCATGCCGGTTAAGGCTGACTGAACAACAGCTCGAGCGTCGGGACCCGGGTCCGCTGCGGTTACAGCTCCAGGCAGTGAGTTGGCAAACGCCTCCAGACGCGATTTGCTAATAATTCCAGGCATCCACTGAACGATGAATTCGCCTTTGTTGGTGCGATTTCGCTTGCTGCGCCTCTTGCGAATTCGCTGCAATTTAGGGACGGTTCGCCCCTGCGCCACGAGTTCTACCGCTGTGCTAGCGAGAAGGCTTAACCAGCGCGCGCTGGCGCCGATCTGCTGGACATTGACTTCGTTACCGGCTTGTCCTTCTTCAGGACTTTGTTCTAGGTCGTGGTCGGAGACCTCAGGAATTCGTTTCGTGGACACCCAGTCTTGAGTCGATAGCGCAGCTAACCAACCCAATACGTCAGCAACTTGGGCACTCAAAGCTGCGACGCTTACTCCATTCGGCAACTCGATCTTGCGATGATCTTCCCAAGCGCCCTCGGGAGCACCGGCATCAGTGAGGCGTTCGAGTATTTGCTCAGGAGTTTCGGAGTCGTTAAATGCGCCAGCAGCCCAAGCGACAACACGACCGGATGCCCAAGATAGTTGAAGTGCTATCGGCTCAGATATTGCATCGGATGGAATAATTGGACTTTCAGTATTTTCATCGTCGGGTTCGTACTGCTCGCCGGTAGCGCGTTGGTAGGCATCAAATAAAAGCTCCATTTCCCCTTCGAAATCTCTGATTATTTGATTCCGTTGGGGCCCCTTGAGTCGTCGCAAAGCGTGAAGCTTGTCCTCAGCTTCTTCAATCATGTCAGTCAAGACATTTCGCCAGCGGACTGTGTCCGACATTAGGTCAGCGAGGATCGCTTCGCTGGCGTTACCATCCGCCTCCATTCGGGCACGCGATGCAATTTCCTCCCAAGAAAGCTGGGAAAGCTTGGAGAATTTCGGCAGCGCTTGCCGGTTCGCCTCAAGTTCGATTGTGGAGGTTTGTTGATCCACTGGAAATTTTCTTGTTTGGACCCACTCGGGAGAGCGAATCATTTAGAGCAGCATGGACGGCTGTGACCAGATGTACCAAGACGAAAGGATTAAGGTGCCACTACGCACTTCAGCCGTAGGCAGCCAATCTTTTCGAGGCACGATCGCCCACTGCCGCCGTGGGAGGCAGGAGCAACTGACTACATCCTACATGAAGCCGATCCGAGCTCCTAATGAAAGAGGTTAAATTCGTATTGCCGCGGCCGAAGGTTGCCGTATCGTGGGGCTATGCGCTGGTCTACTGCCTTCATTCCAACTTTGCGTGATGCACCTGCCGATGCTGAGGCAGAGAGTCACAAGCTTTTAGTTCGCGGTGGCTTTATTCGCCAGTTACACGCCGGGCATTACAGTCTTCTTCCGCTTGGGTTGAGGGTGCATGAAAAAGTTGCTCAGGTTGTGCGAGAAGAAATTAATGCAATTGGCGGGCAGGAATTTCTGCTCCCAGCGATGCACCCGGCGACCCTCTGGCAGCAGAGTGGTCGCTGGGAAGTAATGGGTGACGAAATGTTCAGGCTAAAGGACCGCGGCGGTGCGGATTTGGCGCTCGGTATGACTCACGAGGAAGTATTTTCTCATTTGGCCACAGAGCTGAACTCTTACAAAGAGCTCCCGCAGCTCTGGTATCAAATTCAGATGAAGTTTCGTGATGAGCCTCGTCCTAAAAGTGGCTTGTTGCGAGTCCGAGAGTTCGCGATGAAAGACTCGTATAGCTTTGACCTTGAGCAAGATGGTTTAGACAGAGCTTTCGATGCGCACCACGATGCCTACGTGCGGATCTTTGACCGCCTAGCGCTCGATGCAATGCCAGTCCAAGCTTCTTCCGGTTCCATGGGAGGGTCGGCGAGCATCGAGTTCATGGTCCCCTCGCCAGCGGGCGAGGACGATGTTTTGGTTTGCGGGCAATGTCAATATCGCGCAAATGTCGAGAGAGGTACCTCCACCATTGAGCCTGTCTCGAGCGAGGAGCCAGCTTTGGAGGTAGAACGCTTCGCAACCCCGGGCGTTCGGACGATAGCGGCTTTAGAAACGTGTGAGGGGGGTGCACCGGCGGAGAACCAAATTAAAACCTTGGTGATGGTCATCGATGATCAGACCACACTCGTCCTCCTACGCGGTGACCACCAGCTGAACCTTCAAAAGCTTCAGGACTTTTCGGGAGCGATTGACATTCGCCCAGCCGAACCAGCAGAGGCTCTTGAGGCGATGGGTGCAAACGCGGGGAGTCTAGGCGCCGTCGGAATCGACAATCACAAGGTTATTGCAGACTTTGCGCTATCTGGCCGAATGAACATGACGACCGGCGCCAACCAAGATGATTGGCATTACCGCGGCGTGTCGATTGAGAGAGATATAGCTGTAGATGATTGGGCAGATCTGCGCGAAGTGCGTGCGGGAGAAGCCTGCGTTGAGTGTGGTGCCGAGCTCGAAATCATTCGCTGTATTGAGGCCGGGCACATATTCAAGTTGGGTCGTAAATATTCGGAAGCTATGGGAATCTCGGTGCTTGACGCAGATGGAAAAGCTCAGACACCAACGATGGGGAGTTATGGGATCGGCATAGGGCGTGCAGTTGCGGCTATCGCTGAAAATCATCACGACGAGAGGGGCCTAATTTGGCCTATGGAGGTCACGCCCTATCACGTCGTGATCGCGTTGCTTGATCCCGACGATGAGTCAGCTCTGGCGATCGCAAATGCCGTCGACCAAGGGCTTACTGACGAAGGGTTCGATGTTCTTCTTGATGACCGTAATGCCCGTCCGGGGGTCAAATTTGCCGATAGCGAATTGATCGGGATTCCGTATCGAATCACGATCGGCAGCAGGGGCCTTGGCAATGGCGTAGTTGAGTTCACGAGCCGAAGTACCGGTGACACCGAAGAAGTGAATAGCGAAGGGTGCGTAGACGCTCTCTTGACTTTGATTGGCCACAACAAATAGTCCACATTACGGTACTGTTCCACATAGCGGTTTCTTGATTGACTTCAGAACCGCGGAGAAAGAACCTTGGGTTTGTTCTCCTTATGTGGAATTGGGGTGAGCGATGAGTGACGAAGAGAACAGCGAGGAAGAACTCGACCTCAGTACCTTGGGAGATGAGGACCTCACAGCACAGATGCATGACGACCTTTACGATGGACTCGCCGACGAAATCGTAGAGGGCACGGAGATACTTCTCGGACGAGGCTGGCCGGCTGACAAAGTTCTCAATGACGCTCTCGTGGAAGGAATGCGGATCGTAGGAATTGATTTCCGCGATGGCATTCTCTTCGTTCCAGAAGTTCTTCTCGCCGCGAACGCTATGAAGGCCGGAATGGAAATTTTAAGGCCATTGTTAGCGGAGACAGGTGCAGAGCCGGTCGGCAAGGTAGTGCTCGGCACAGTGAAGGGCGATATTCATGACATCGGTAAAAATTTGGTTGCAATGATGCTCGAGGGTGCGGGATTCGAAGTCATTGACCTTGGGATCAATACTGATGTCGATGAGTATTTAGCCGCTCTCGAAGAGCACAAGCCCGATATCTTCGGAATGTCAGCACTCTTAACGACAACCATGCCTTACATGAAGGTCGTGATCGACACGATGATTGAGCAGGGCCTACGTGATGATTACATTGTGCTTGTAGGGGGTGCCCCGCTGAATCAGGAATTCGGTGATGCCATCGGCGCCGATGCCTATTGTCGTGACGCAGCTGTTGCTGCGGAAACTGCAACCGAGTTAGTTCAGCAAAAACGACGGGCGGCATGAGTAAGCAAGAGGTACTCCTCATTGCGTGCGGGGCGTTAGCAAATGAAGTCAACGCAGTCCTTAGCGCGAACCAACTAACGAACATCAACGTCGAATATTTATCCGCCTCCCTCCACAACCGCCCAGAGAAGTTAGCGCCGACGCTGAGAACGCGCGTTGAGCGTGGACTTGATCAAGGTAAAAAAGTTTTCTTAGGTTATGCGGACTGTGGCTCCGGCGGCGCCATAGATACTCTTTGCGAGGAGTACAGTATCGAACGGCTTCCGGGAGCACACTGCTATGAGTTCTTCCTCCAACCTGGAGTATTCCGCGAATTTCACGCTCTTAACCCGGGAACATTTTTCTTAACCGACTACCTCGCACGGCATTTCGACCGCCTGGTTCTCGAGGGGCTCGGCATAATAGAGCACCCGGAACTATTTGAAATGTACTTCGGCAATTACAGCAAAGTGCTTTTTATGAGCCAAAGCGGCTCGGAGCATGCTCTTCGAGATGCTCGCTCTGCTGCTCGAAAGTTAAAGTTACCGATAGAAGTCATCGCTGGTGGATATGGTCAGTTCGCCGATGCTTTGCTGGATGTTTCAGTGATGCATCCGCGCATAGGCGCAGGCGGCGTTTAATGGAAAAAAGGCGTCGTGAACAGTCGTTTGTTGGGCTCATCTCTTGGCGCGACATTCCTGCTCAAGTGATTGCAGTGCAAGGTGGCAGCAGAGAAAAGGCGCTCCTCCCAGCGCGTTTTCAACATGCGATTGACCGAGCGGCTGTAGTGGCTGGCATGACTGACACCAAGGCCTATGTGAGTGAGTGGAAGCAACGAAAATTTGAGCTTAGTGGCGACCCCACGACTCAAATGAACGAGTTAGCGGGCACGATCGATGCTCAATATGACGAGGGTTTGCTCGAGAGACTCGTGCGTAACGGAGGCCTTGACGATGCGGATGCGTCCAGTTATGGCCTGTGAAGATTTAGCGCCCTACTGCGTTGTTAGGCCTTGAAGGAGACCTAGAAGTGACTGAGACCGTTATTAGTTCCGAAACCAAAGATGTAGTGATTGGGTTTAATCGACCGTTCGTGATGATTGGAGAACGCATTAACCCGACTGGAAGAAAGTTGCTCGCCGAGGAAATGAAGGCGGGCGACTTTTCTCGCGTGGAAGCTGATGCGGTTGCTCAAGTGGAGGCCGGCGCCCAGATGCTCGATGTGAATGCCGGAATACCTCTTGCTGATGAGCCAGCGCTGTTAGCTGAGGCAGTGCGACGCGTTCAGAGTGTAACCGACGTTCCATTATCGATCGATTCCTCAATTATTGAGGCCTTAGAAGCTGGGATCGACGCGTACCAGGGTAAGCCATTAATCAATTCTGTGACTGGGGAGGATGAGGTTTTAGATCGAGTGTTGCCAATTGTTGCCAAAAATGGAGCCGCTGTGGTTGCAATATCAAATGACGAGACCGGGATTAGTGAGGATCCCGATGTTCGCTTTACGGTCGCACAAAAAATTGTCTCAGCAGCGAATGACTTCGGTATCCCCACGGCGGATGTCGTGGTTGATCCCCTAGTAATGCCAATCGGAGCGATGGGTGGCGCTGGACGCCAGGTCTTTCATCTAGTACGCCGACTGCGCGAGGAGCTCGGGGTCAATACGACGTGCGGAGCCTCAAATGTAAGTTTCGGGCTCCCCAATCGGCATTTAGTGACAGGGACGTTTCTTTCGATGGCTATGGCCGCAGGAATGACTTCGGCGATAATGAGCCCTCTTCATGCTGAAGTGAAAGCTGCAGTTATGGGCGCCGACGTCCTAATGGGGAACGATGAGAACTGTGCAGCGTGGATTTCCGAATACCGGGAAGCATCGACTGCAGGGCGTACCAGAAGTGCACGCCAGAACCGCAGACGGGGTAATTCGTCGTGAAGTCAAGCCGGTGACAGATCGACGCCACAGAGTTGTCTTCAACCCGGCGGGCCTCGAGGCCCTTGCCGAGGAAGGAGAAACTGTACTCAACGTTGCTCAACGTTCAGGGGTTGACCTGGACAGTGTCTGCGGGGGGCGCGGAGTCTGCGGCCGGTGTCAGTTTGCACCCACTTCGGGCGATTTTGCTAAGTGGTCACTTTCGTCGACTATCACAAGCCTCAATAGACCAACCGAGGCAGAAACTCAGTACCACGGGCGTCGTCCGTTGTCAGAAGATTCACGATTGGGTTGCCAAGCGAGGGTGCGGGGTCCGCTGGTAATTGACGTGCCCCCAGAAAGCCAGGTCCACGCGCCAATCGTCAGGAAAGAGATAGCCCTACAGGAACTTACCCTCGATTCAGCTTCGGTCTTGCGTGTGGTGCATCTCGACCTAAGCCAAGTCAAAGAAGCACTAAGGACGGAAAAGGTACTCGAAGCTTTGGACGAGGCTTGGCAGATAGTGCCAATAGAGGTTCGCCCCGAGGTCGAGCAAGCGTTAGCAGGTTCCGACGCGGAAATGTACGAAAGTTTCACGCTTCACCTCCGCCGGAAAGAAAATGGTGAAGTGCTTCACTCCGTGCGATACGGCACGTCCGTTGAGAATCTAGGAGTAGCCATAGATATTGGCTCAACTACTGTTGCCGGGCACCTACTTGATCTCGGGGACGGCGAGATCCTTGCAAGCGAAGGAGCGATGAACCTTCAGATTCGGCTAGGTGAGGATCTGATGAGTCGCGTTAGCTATGTAATGATGAACCCTCAGGGCGGTTCCCAGCTAAAAGAACTTGCTCGCGAATCCGTTCTTTCCTTGATTCGAAAGCTCGGTGCGACTGCTGAGTGCGATCTCAGCAATATCACCGAGATAGTGCTCGTAGGCAATCCCATTATGCATCACTCGTTCCTAGGGTTCGATGTCGTTCCACTTGGTCAAATGCCCTTTGACTTAGCAACGGATGAAGCGGTCCAAATCCCAGCAGAGGAAGTCGGAATTCCGATCCCGGCGGCATCCGTATACTTCGCTCCGTGTATTGCCGGTCATGTGGGAGCCGACTCTGCCGCGGCTCTACTTTCGGAGAAGACACACCAGACGACGAGCCGACAGCTCCTCGTCGACATTGGGACGAACGCTGAAATCATGTTCAAAGGCGCCGGCGGTGTTGTCGCTGCATCTAGTCCAACGGGCCCAGCATTCGAAGGGGCGCAGATTACGCACGGCCAGCGGGCAACTGTCGGGGCAATTGAACGCGTGCGAATCGATCGAGACACTTTCGAGCCCTCTTTTAAAGTGATCGGCTGCGAATCCTGGTCAAATCAACCTGCCTTTAATTTCGGACAGGCGGACTCGCTGATCACGGGCATTTGCGGATCGGGAATCATTGAAGTAGTCGGCGAAATGTATCTGAGCGGGCTCGTAGGTAAAGATGGCACTATTTTGGATAAGCGTCAGCGGACGCCGCGAGTCATACCGAATGACAGAACGTTTTCATATGTGCTTTGTGAGCAAAGCGACGATTCCGCTGCTCTGAATATTGTGATAACCCAGAATGACATTAGGGCTATTCAATTAGCTAAAGCAGCTTTAAGGGCAGGGATTGATTTGCTTCTGGAGCGCTGTGGAGAGTCCCATGCGGACGAAATACGTCTAGCTGGAGCCTTCGGCGCGCAGATCGACCCACTCTATGCAATGGTCCTAGGGCTGATCCCAGACTGCCAGGTAGGCCAAGTCCGAGCAGTCGGGAATGCGGCGGGGAGCGGTGCCGTTCGTATGCTTCTCTCCTTAAAGGAGCGCATAGAAGTAGAGGCGCTCGTTAGGGACGTCCAACGAGTCGAGACAGCAACCGAACTCAGATTCCAAGAGCTATTTGTTGATGCCATGGCTTTTCCGCATGCGACGGCCTCGACACCAAACTTGGCAGACGCTGTTGCGCTACCTTCTCATCCCCTAACGTCTCCTTACACGAGCACGAGACCTAGACGCCGTGGTCGACGAAAGGATGCAGTAAATGAGTAATCGTCGATCTGGTGGGCGGAGCGCCCGTCGAGCCCAACGAAACGCTAAATCAGATGAAGTCACCACCTTCCTTCAACGACGCCTAGAACCGGTCGAAGTCCTCGATGAGGCCGGCCTCCAGCAAATAGAAGCAAACGCTGAACTTATCCTCAGCGAAGTGGGCGTAGCTTTTCAGGAGTTTCCGGAAGCATTGGACCTATGGCGCGCAGCCGGTGCTGAAGTCGATGGGGACTTAGTTAAATTCCCACCTGGCCTCTGTCGCTCATTGGTGCAGGCCACTGCGCCGAAGGACTTTATGCAACATGCCAGGAACTCGGCTCGATCGGTCAAAATTGGCGGCAATAGTACTGTCTTCGCCCCAAACTATGGGTCACCATTTGTGACTGACCTCGACTCAGGTAGAAGATACGCAACACTCGAGGATTTTGAGAATGTCGTTAAAATCACCTATCAACTCCCCCATCTCCACCACAGCGGAGGAACGGTTGTTGAGCCAGTCGACATTCCTGTAAACAAACGCCACCTTGACATGGTTTACTCTCACCTAAAGTACAGCGACAAGCCTTTGATGGGCTCAGTTACGGCGCCAGAAAGGGCGTTCGACTCTGTGGAACTTTGCCGCATTGCGTTTGGCGGAGATCTAGCGGATCGAACCGTGTTGACAAGTCTGATTAATGCGTCGTCACCTCTGCGCTGGGACGCAACGATGCTTGGCGCTGCCAAGGTTTATGCGGAGAACAATCAAGCTTGCATAATGTCGCCGTTTATTCTTGCTGGCGCTATGTCGCCCGTCACAGTAGCCGGGTTAGCGGCGCAAGCACTTGCCGAAGCCCTATCAGGTATGGCGTTTTGTCAGTTGGTGCGACCGGGTGCTCCAGTCATATTCGGAACATTCGCTTCCTCTATGTCGATGGCTACCGGCGCACCTACCTTTGGAACGCCCGAAGGCGGACTAGCGATCTATGTCATGGCGGCTCTGGCCCGCCGTGTCGGCGTTCCGTTTCGTTCTGGCGGAATGTTGACCTCATCGAAGGCACCCGACGGTCAGGCCGCTTATGAGTCACTATCGACGCTTCTCCCGACAATGCAGTCAGGTGTTCATTTTGTTCTTCATGCAGCGGGTTGGATTGAGGGGGGCTTAGCTCTCAGTTACGAAAAGCTCGTTATGGATGCCGACCAACTAGGCGCAATGCAGGTGTACGCCAACGGCGTCGACATGAGTGAAAACGCTCAAGCGTTAGAGGCGTTTCGCACTAACACTCATGGTGACCATTTCTTAGGAAACGCACACACGCTCGAAAACTTTGAGAGTGCCTTTTATCGATCCACTAATGCGGACAGCAACAGTTACGAGCAGTGGTTAGAAGAGGGCAGTAAGTCCTCCGCTGAACGCGCTAACGCTCAATGGAAGCAAATGCTCAGCGACTATGCACCACCTGATTTTGACGAGGACATAGATCGGCAACTACGGGACTATATCGATCGCCGCAAAAGCGAAGAGCCCGACGCTATCGGATAATTACCCGATGACTACGCCGATCGTGCCAACCAAAGCACACAGGACTCCAATTCCCTGTCTCTTCGTAATTGAGTCGGCGTAGAAATATCTGCCAACTGCGACCGTGAAAACGGGGAAGACTGCGACCGTAGTGATAGTCGACAGCGGATCAAAGCGCAGACCTTGGAATAGAGCAACACTCGCGGCTCCAGCGCATAATCCCGCCAGTGCGGCGGCTAAGCGCGTACCTCGAGGCGGAAAAGGTTTATTTCTCCTGCCTAGGACCACTGGTAACAGGACGATGAAAGCCATGACTCGTTGACTTGAGACCGCAAGCGGTCCTGCCTCAAGCGCTACCTCCAACAGGACTGCTTGGCCTATCCCGTAACCAACTCCAGAACACAATCCCCAGCGAAGCACACCACGAGGGCGTTCTCGACTGAAGACGCCGCGTGTAACAAGAATGAGACCGCAAAACGCAACCCCTACTCCCCCAACGCTCAACGGTGTCATGTCGAGGCGACAAAAGGCACCCCAGAGAAATGGGATGACTACAGATAAGACGGCAGAAAGGGGTGCAATGATCGCCGATGAGGCTGTCGATAGCCCCTTGTAGTAGCAGGCGAGGCCGATCGTGAACCCGACGCCAGAGCAAGCTCCCCAAAGAATTGCCGCTAACTCAATTTGCCCAGGCCAGAGCAACAAGCTGGCCGCAACAAATAGTGCTGCGAACATCTGCAAGCTAAGGGCTGTGGTGAGACTCGAGCTCACCGGTGTAATGCGTCGCCCATATAGATCTGCGATACCTATGAGCGTTGCTGCAAGGAGTCCCAACGACGCGCCAATCACTTCGCCCTGCTCCAGGTATGCATCACAGTGAGGATACGCTGACTTAGATGACTGCAGTAAAAAGGCCGGCAGCTTGATGGGAAGGAAGGATGACGCGACGGGTACTATTTACGACTTCATCATCGTGGGTGGCGGCTCGGCGGGCTGTGCACTCGCCAACCGCCTTAGTGCGGATCCATCTAACACAGTCCTGCTGTTAGAGGCCGGTCGCCCTGACTACATCTGGGACCCTTTTATCCATATGCCTGCCGCATTTTCACTTCCTTTAGGCTCACGTTTTTACGACTGGATATACGAGACTGAACCCGAACCGAACTTGGGTGGAAGAAAAGTCGCTCACGCTCGCGGGAAGGTAGTTGGTGGAAGCTCGAGTATTAATGGAATGATCTTCCAGAGAGGGAACCCTCTTGACATGGAAGCTTGGGCTTCCTTACCAGGGATGGAAACATGGGGCTACTCGTACTCACTCCCCTATTTCAAAAAACTCGAGTCTTGTCTCGCTGGAGGCGATGCATGGCGCGGAACGGATGGCCCACTCAAACTTGAACGAGGACCTGCTCAAGGTGAACTCTTCGACGCGTTTTTTCGAGCATCTGAGAGCGCCGGCTACGCTTTGACAACGGACGTCAATGGTTATCGCCAAGAGGGGTTTGCGGCTTTCGACCGAAACATAGACCACGGAAGACGTCTCAGCGCGGCGAGGGCCTATCTGCACCCCGTATTACGTCGCTCGAACCTCCAGCTCTTAACTCGTGCCGAGAGCGAACGGATCATCGTCAAGCATGGAGTGGCGCAAGGAGTTGAGGTTCGCCAGAGAAACCTGCGCGGCGGCTCCAAGCTCAGGGTCTACAGCGGTCGAACAATAATTTGCTGCGCGGGGTCTATTAATACGCCAAAACTCCTCCAGCTAAGTGGCATCGGGCCAAGATCTGTGCTGGAGGCCGCTGGTGTGCCCGTGATACACGATCTCCCCGGCGTGGGAGAGAATCTTCAAGATCACCTAGAGGTGTACATTCAACACTCTTCACTGAAACCCATTACTCAGCAACCTAACCTTCAAAAATGGCGACGACCGTGGATTGGGCTTCAATGGTTACTCCGGCGGGGTCCCGCGAGCACCAACCACTTCGAGGCGGGTGGATTTGTCCGCAGTAGAAGCGACTTGACCTACCCGAACGTGATGATCCACTTTCTTCCGCTCGCCGTGCGTTACGACGGTACTGTTGCCGAGACTCCTCACGGCTTTCAAGTTCATGTTGGCCCCATGCATGCAACGTCACGAGGGTCCGTACATATTGAAGGAGCGAATCCAAGTCGAAAGCCATCGATTACCTTCAATTACCTGGGAACTGAGGAAGACAGGGTGGACTGGGTTGAGGCGGTGAAGGTTGTTCGCTCGATTCTTGGACAACCTGCGTTCAAGTCAATAAGTGGCGGAGAGATCTCGCCCGGGGCTCTTATACGGACTGACGAAGAGATACTGGAGTGGGTACGTAGAGATGCTGAGACAGCGCTACATCCCTGTGGTACCGCCCAAATGGGAGTCACGGACCTGGCTGTAATTGACCCATTAACAATGGGAGTACACGGCTTAGAGGGGCTCAAAGTGGTCGATGCTTCGGTTATACCCTTAATAACGAACGGAAATATTTATGCCCCCACGATGATGATTGCCGAGAAAGCCGCTGACTTAATTTTAGGCAATTCTCCACTTCCTCCGGAGGACCCTCCGTTCCATTCGCAGGCACGCTGAACCCGTTAATTCTTCGGTTTGTTGAAAAGGTCTGTAACCATTCTGGACGCTCGCAAAGGAAAGGGCGAGAAGGGCGTTTGATCTGCTAAGGGTGGAGCCGTGTGAGCAAATATCCGATAACAAAGGTAGGTACTCATGACGGCAAACACGCATAGTGGGAAATAAAAGTAGGTTGAGAGAGTTACTCCCATAAATATTCCGGCAATTAAGGGACCCACGAAAGAGCCGATCCCGAACACTCGTACTAGCAATGCTGCGGCTGAAGTTCGTTGACCTTGCTCCAGCCAGTCATTGGTGTAGGCCACTGAAAGCGAGTAGAGAGGAAATGCGAACCCACCGAGCAAGAACAGAGTCGCTAGAGATAATCGATTAGTGCCGTCCATACGGGTGAGAGCTACACAAACAAATGTTGACGCGAAGGCCAGGCCGGTCATGACGGCACGTCTCGGGAGTCGATCAGAAAGCCGGCCAAACGGAATTTGCATTACCACTGAGCCGGCTAATGGAGCCCCAACAAAGTTTGCTATCTGGAGTGGAGTCCACCCTTTAATAGAGCCGTATACCGGCCCTAGCCCAATCAAGGAACCTAAGGTCATTCCTGTTAGGCAGCAAATGACTAGCCCCACAGGAACAATTGAGCGCAACTTCTTGAAGGTTATGGGCTCAGGGATACCTACCGGCGCCGAGGCGGACGACGAGAGCGCTACCGGGACCAAAGCCATAGAGACGAGGATCGAAGCCAAGGCGAAAAGAGTGAACTCCGAGGCGCTAGCTAAGCCAATTGCATATTGACCAAGCATTGTGGAGGCGACAGCGATAACCATATAGGTGCTTAATAGGCTTCCGCGGTTCTTGTTGGTCGCGGCGTCGTTTAGCCAAGATTCACAAACCACATATAGCGCAGCGACACATAAGCCAAAGGTGAATCGCCAGAGAGACCACACGGCCGGATTGACCCAAACTCCTTGCAGGAGCACGATCGTGGAAGCGGTTGATGCCAGGCCGGCGAATGTTCGAATATGTCCGACTTTGTTGAGAATCACGCCTACGTAGCGAGTCCCAAAAATGAAACCGGCGTAGTACGCCGTCATCACAAGCGAAGTTGTTGTTGCGCCAAAGCCGGCAGCTTCCGCGCGAATACTCAGGAGTGGACGTTGTAAACCGACGCCAGCCTGCAAGAGGCCGATCCCGAGGAACAATGACCAAGTTGTCAAGGCAGTCAGGCTTTTAGTCACTAATTGATGTCTCCTGACTTTGAAGTCTCGGAGGAACCACGGGTGGAAAGCTCATCGACTCGTCAGTCGTCAACTGCGCCATCGATTTGTATCGCGCTCGGTGGCCTATAGACAGGAGCCTGCACATACTCCCAGCCGAAACGACCTTTAACGCACAAATGTCCCGAAGTGACTGAGTGGTCGGCTGGCGACGTTACTTTAACGATCTCGTTGTCCTGAGTGTGTAGCTCGAGAGTGCAACCAACTCCGCAATAGGAGCAAATTGTTTCCGTTACCTCTTGGTCTTCGGGGCGCCAGTTAGCGGCGCTCCGAAGGTCGAATTCGGTCTTAAATTGCAGCGCATTTGTCGGACACACCCCGATGCAGTTACCGCAGTAGACGCAAGCCGACTCAGGTAACGGGATGTCATGCTCTGTTGACACCCTCGCATCAAACCCTCGATTGGCTATGGCGATCGCAAAGGTGAATTGCGCCTCCTCGCCACATGCTTGAACACACTTATAACAAAGAACGCATCGATCATAAGCTCGTATAAAGAGATCATCTTCGATTTTTGACTCATCGTGCGCCGCTAGGTTGTCCGAATAGCGTGAACTGTCAGCTTCGTAGTTCGCCATGAGGACTTGCAGTTCTTCGCTCTGAGAGAGATCGTTGGTGCTATCTAGTAACTCCAGCACCATGCGACGGTTCTTAGTGACGCGCTTATTGTTTGTTTCGATGTTGCTTCCGGCTTCGCACGCTCGCGAGCATGCTGGGACCAAAGCCTTGGAGTTGTCAGCTTCAACGACGCAGAGGCGACAAACGTTTACCGGAGTTAAATTCTCCGCCCAACACAGGGTCGGAATGTCAATCCCCACAGAACGTGCAGCCTCAAGAATAGTGGTCTCCTTAGGTACTGTTACTGCCTGCCCGTCAATGGTCAAGGAGATATATTGCTCCGTCATGTCTCGCTCCAAATTAAGCCCTGGTCAATAGCAGACTGCACAGCAGAGGCCGCCGTATGACCCAATCCGCATATAGACGCGTCACTCATGACAATCGAGAGGTCGTCAAGTAGATCCCTTTGCCTTTGCGTCGGAGTGCTGTCCCCGATCTGAACTAACACTTCATGCTGTCGTTGTGTCCCGATTCGACAAGGCACACACTGGCCGCAAGACTCGTCCTTAAAGAACTTCCCTAGTCGTGTGACGACCTTTGTTAGGTCTACCCGATTCGAAAACACCATTACCGCTCCAGAGCCGAGTGTCGCGTTATATGCCTTCGCGCCCTCAAATGAAAGTGGCATATCAATGGCGCTGGAATTGAGGAACCTACCCGCCGCGCCACCAAGTAACACTGCATAAACTTCTTCGGAGGGGATGTCGGCTGCTTCTAACAGTCGTCTTAGAGGGGTTCCAAATTCAGCCTCGTATAGCCCGGGCGTGCCGATGTCACCGGAAACGCAAAACAGTTTTGTGCCCGGCGAATCGTTAGTTCCGGACGACCGGAATTCGTCGACGCCTGCTTCCAGAATCTCGAGCACATTGATAAGCGTTTCCGGGTTGTTCACGATCGTCGGTGAACGAAATAGGCCGCTTTCCGTTGGAAATGGTGGTTTGCTGCGAGGTTCGCCCCTGAAACCCTCAATCGAATTGAAGAGGGCCGTTTCCTCGCCACAAATATACGCTCCGGCCCCTTGACGTATCTGGATATCGAAAGAGTGGTCCGTGCCTCGAATATTGTCCCCGAGTAGTCCGCCGCGCTCGACCTCATTCAGCGCCGATTGGAGGCATCGTTCGGCCGTTGCGTACTCTCCACGCACATATATCCAGCCCTTCGTGGAACCGGTGCTAACAGCGGCGATCGTCATGGCTTCAATGAGGGCAAAGGGATCATTCTCAAGGATCATTCTGTCCTTAAAGGTGCCAGGTTCGCTTTCATCTGCGTTGACGACAATATGCTTTTCATATGCGTCATGTGCTGCGACCGCATTCCATTTGACCCCAGTCGGAAACGCTGCGCCTCCTCTACCGGTTAAGCCCGCTTCCGTAACGCGACTGATGACAGCCGCACCGCCGATGGATAGGGCCGTCTCGAAAGCGCGATATCCTCCATTGTCGAGGTATGAGCGTAAATCAGAGGGATCGACTTTGCCGAAACGCCGCAGTAGCTTGCCGCTTAATGAAGTGTCGAAGGCTTGCTTGGAGTTATCGAGTGCGGTCATGTCCACCGGTTCCGAACTTCTAGCTTGGACAAAGTAAGCGGGAGCACGATCACACTGACCTAGACACGGACTCTCATGCACCGCCTTTCCTTGGGCTTGCAGTGCCTTAATCCGCGCCTCAGCTCCAGCTACCCCGCAGCTCGGGTCGACACAAACGTGGTGCAAAGGTCCCGCGTACGCGGGTTCCTCGAGAGCAAATAAGTCGTAAAACGACGCAACGCCGAACGCCTCTGCCGCCGGAACGCGCAAAGTCTCGGCTAGATAGTTGAGCCCGCCGGGAGAGATCCAACCCTTTGCGTTCTGAAGGGCATGTAGTCCCGGTAGGAGCAGGTTTCGTAAGTTTTTGGCTCTTCGAACGCCCCCGAATGCAACTCGGTCACCTTTTATAGGCACCTCGGCGTGTTGCGTCAGAGCCTGAACCAGCAGCTTCTCTTCTTCGTCAGGCTCGGAGAGCGTGTATTTCAGATCAGGCACGGTCGTCGCCAGTCAATTTCTCTATACGGATCGCAGCAGCCTTAAATTCGGCGGTGCCGCTGAGCGGATCCCATTGATCATTGGTCAATACATTTAGGTCGACTAAATCTGGGAAATGGAAAGTGGTAAAGGCCAAGCCTTTAACTTGGTCCTTCTGAATAGAGACCAGCATCTTGACGTGCCCGCGCGGAGATGAGACGAGAACCTCCTCCCCGTTTTGTAGACCCAGTTCCAAGGCATCTACTGTGCTGATTTCAAGGTCGGCGCCTTTCCTTAGAGGCGATTTATACGCTCGACTTTGCACACCGGTGTTGTATGAATCAAGAACACGACCTGTTGTTAAGCGAATCGGGAATTCTTCGCTCAGCATTTCCTTTGGTCCTTCGTGGCTAGTCAATGAGAATGGTGCCGGATCGTGCCCTAATAAGTCCTCTTCCCAGAGCCATCCGTGTAAGAACGGCGTCCCGGGATGATCTAGGTCTGGGCAGGGCCACTGAAGTCCATTATTTTCTTCCAACCGGGGATAGCTCATGCCGGCATGCATGGGAGAAATCGAACGCAGTTCATCCCAGAGTTCTTCGGGTGTCTGCGCTTGCCAGGTCGCCCCAAGCCGCATGGCGAGGTCGCCTATTATTTCGTGGTCTGCTCGGGCTCCTTTAGGTGGAACAAGGGCAGCGCGCACTCGCTGGACGCGTCGTTCGCTTGAGGTAACCGTGCCATCAGCCTCAACCCAGCCGACCGAAGCTGGAAAAACTACATCTGCATAGCCTGCGGTTTTAGTCATGAAGATATCTTGCACTATCAAACAATCGAGGCCCTGCAGCAAAGCCCTAGCCCTTAGTACGTCGGCTTCGGAGTCTGCTGGATTCTCACCGATTACGTATAGGGCCTTTAGTTCTCCCCGTGACATAGCTTCGAACATAAGAGTGAGATGCAGTCCGGGTTCGGGATTGAGCGTTGTTTGGTAGAGAGCTTCAAACTTTGCGCGCGCACTGTCGTCGTCTACGTCTTGGAACCCAGGAAGCTTGTTAGGTAAAGCTCCCATATCCCCGCCGCCCTGGACGTTGTTTTGGCCGCGTAATGGAACTAGGCCCGACCCCCAACGACCGACGTGGCCGGTTAAGAGCGCTAGGTTGCAAAGGGAAAGTACGTTTTCGACACCGTTGTGATGCTCTGTGATACCCAAGGTCCATAGAATCTGAGCGGTTTTGGCAGTTGCGTAGCGGTGAGCAGTCTCCCTTATCACTCCAGCATCTACACCGGTTATTCGCTCGGCGTACGCTAAGTCGTAGGCATCGACATGTTCCGCGAATTCGGCGAAACCAGTCGTTGAACGGGCTATGAACTCTGCATCATAGAGATCGGAAGCAATGATTTCGCGTGCGATCGCGTTCGCTAGAGCGATATCTGTTCCTACATTTAGCCCAAGCCACGCGTCAGCAAATTTAGCCGAGTCGGTATACCGCGGGTCCACAGCGAACATGGATGCACCACTACGGATACCTTTAAGGACGTGATGAAAATAGATCGGATGGGCAGCTCGCGCATTTGATCCCCAAAGGAGCACAAATTCTGTCTCCTCAACCTCGCAATAAGAGGAAGTGCCTCCACCCGCTCCGAACACTGTCGCCAGACCGACGACGCTGGGCGCGTGTCAAGTTCGATTACAAGAATCAATGTTGTTCGATTTGAGGGCCGTGCGCATAAATTTTTGGGCCGCGTAGTTCATTTCGTTGGTACTTTTGGAACAGCTGAATAAGCCAATCGATTCGGGTCCAGACGTACTTAGCACTTGAGTAAGCCCTCGGGCTGCTGTCTCTAGGGCCTCCTCCCAGCTGACTTCGACAAGTTCACCCTGCTTTCGTACCAGTGGAGTGTTGAGCCGTTCAAGCGGCTCTAGTTGAGTTTCACGTCTGCGCATGTTCACTCCCAGCGAACTCGTTCCACTGTTCAGTCTAGAACCGGAATGGTGAACCACAGTAGAACCGCCAAGTAATAGAGGTCTACTGCGGCCTTAAAGTGCCTACCTTCTTGATGTTCCAGTAATCCTGTTCCACAATGTGGCACACGCCCACCCGGAGTAACTATGGCATCGGTCCAGTCAGTTCAACGCGCATTCGCCATTCTGAGAGCTCTCTCTTCGTCTCCGATGGGAGTCACGCAAGTCTCGAACATCGTTGGTTTACCCAAGAGCACTGTCGCTCGACTACTAGCGGCCTTGGAGGAGGAAAACGCCGTTGTCCAAGAAAGCAGCGGCGGGAAGTACGGAATTGGCGACGGCTTGCTAGATGTCGTCACCAACCTTCCTCCGGGTCGGCACATAATCTCCTTTGCTAGGCCCTTTATGGTCTCGCTCGCAGAGGAACTCGGCGAAACGGTCGGCATCGGAATTCGCGAAGGGGACAGCATTTATTACCTTGATCACGTAGGCCCTGACACTGAAGTCCAAGTGAGAGACTGGACCGGTCACTCGGCTCCGCTCCATTTGGTTCCATCTGGCCTTGTTGCATTGGCGCATTTAGAGAAGGCTGAGGTTCTTAACTACCTGGAGAGGCCACTCACGCGCAACACGACCAACAGTGTTACCGACGCTGTGGCACTGCAGATCAAAGTGAACGAGGTGAGGAAAGCAGGCTACGCATGGGGTCTTGAGGAGTTTGCCGAAGGACTCAATTCCGTTGCTGCCCCTATCACTGATTCACGACAGAGCGTTGTTGCGTTTCTTCACGCACACGGACCAGCCTATAGATTTCCGGGCACCAGAGAGACGGCTGACCTTGGTTCCCGCCTGCAAGAAATCTGCCAAGATCTCGGAAATCGACTCGCTTAACTTTCGTTCTGCGCCTCTCGACGCAGTTTGACCTCGGCTATTAGAGCGGGTATCACCTCGTGTAAGTCGGCGATTACCGCATACTGGGCCTTCGTAACCATATTTGCTTCGGGGTCGGTATTTATCGCCAAGATATTTTTGGCAGCCATTGCGCCAACCCAATGTTGAATCGCTCCAGAAATACCGCACGCAACATAGAGGTCTGGCGCTATCCGAGTGCCTGTCTGCCCCACTTGATCGGAGTGACTGCGCCAACCATTGTTGGTCACGGCTCTAGAACACCCAACCTTGCCTGAGAGAAGCTCCGCTAATTGTTCTAAAGGCGCGAACCCTTCAGCCGAACCTACACCTCTACCTCCGGACACTACAACGGAGGCAGTCGACAAAGTTGCGCCCTCGCTCATCTTCACCCTGTCCTGTACCAGACTTCGCGCAAGAGCCGGGTCGAGGCTCAGTTCCAGCGTTTCTATCGATGGCTGACCCTCAAGGGATACACGCTCTGGTGTAACCGAGTGATGACCAAAGGACGCAAAAATACTGCTTGCTTCGACTGTGACGTCTTCTAAGAGTGAACCTCCCCACTGCAGCCGTGTCGCTATCCACGCTTCTTGCCGCTCAAGCGAGACGCAGTTGGCAACAAATGGAAGATTTAGTCTTGCGCTGCCCTGGGCTAAGACTTCATTTCCTTTGTCAGTACCGACTGCCATTACTAAAGATGGCTGCTTCGCCTCGCGGATCTCCGCTATCGCTTGTCCCCAAAGCTCAGGGCTATAATCGGAAATTAGCGGGTCATTAAGAGCAAGTATTTTTGAAACGCCCTGGGCGCTACATAAAGGCAATAGGTCCGACCCCGTTACACCGATGGCAATCGCCGTTACCTCCTCGTTTATTGCAGCACCTAATTTGCGTGCAGCCGTAAGCGCCTCTTCGCAGGCTGGGGCGAAAACCCCCCTGTCGTGCTCAAGCAGGACGAAGACGCCGGACATCAGAGTAAATCCAACTCTTCAAGAAGGTCAACGATCTTGACCGCAGCAGAAGCGTCGTTACCGAGAATCGTTGTTTCAACCGTTTCCTCTTCCGGCCTGTGAAGTCGGACTCGCTGCTGTGAGGCAACTGACGCCGAAGCGTTTATCTTCGAGATCTCTGCCTTTTTGGAAGCAAGGCGGCCTTTCATAGTGGGGTATCGAGGAAGATTGATGCCTTCCTTGATGCCAAATACGGCAGGAGCCTTTAAGGAATAAACCTCGTACCCGTTATCGACCTCGCGATGCGCAGTGATCTGCGTATCCCCAACGTCGATATTCTTAATCCCGTTGACCACTGGTCGATCCAAAGAAACTGCGACACGAATACCAACTTGATATCCGCCCGAGTCCGCAGATTCGTTCCCGAAAAGAATCAGATCGAAAATGCCGTGGCTCGCTTCCAAGGATGTGACCGCTTCACGAATCGCTTCGGCGGTTTGTTGCGCATCACTGTCATGTTCGCCGTCGCTCTCGACGAGCACAAACTTATTAGCGCCAACGCTTGCGGCGTAGCGTAGCTGCTCCTCCGAGGGTGCAGAGCCAAGCGTGAGTACAGTTACTGACCCGCCGTGCTCTTCAACAATTCGGACCGCCTCTTCGACGGCACACTCCTCGTGAGGGCTCGTGGTGAAACCGAGATTGCTCGTATCTACGGCCAAACCATCTTCCGTCACGTTAATTCTTGACCCAGGGGCAGGAACCCTTTTCACGCAAACCAGGATTTCCATCCTCACCCCTAGCTTCGATCCGAGCTGAACATCTCAGGCCTTCATCCTCGCACCTTCGGTGTCGAACAACGCCAAGTTGGACCCGGAGGCTTCGACTGTGACCGGGTACGCCTCGTTTTGGTAAAGCACTTTGAGCTCTGTTCCAACATCGCAGAACTCGATCGGTAGATAGGCAAGGATCAAGAACTTGTCAAGTGACGGGGCGCTACCAGCTGTGGTGACTCGACTAACGCGGCCCTTCGTATCCACAATACGTTCTCCGGAAAGCGACAAGATAGGCTCGTTGCCCGAACCCATTGGATAGCGCTCGTAACCCGCTTCACACGTGAGGTCGCTAACTGAGAGCACGCATAGCCGGGCGCAAAGTTCTTCCTCTCTGGCATCCACATACGCCGCCTTGCCAATGAAATCCGCTGCTTTGACCTTCGTTCGAGCTAGGCCAGCCTCAACAGGGTTGTATTCGTTTTCTAACTCTGCGCCCATGAGACGGTAGCCCTTTTCAAGTCTCCCGCTCGTTCCGTATACAGCGGCTCCAACTGGCCTCAGCTCGAAGGGTTCTCCAGCCTCGACGATGGCATCCCATAGAGCCGCACCGTGTTGCATCCCGGTATAAATCTCGAAACCTGCGTCTCCGACGTAGGACACGCGAAACATTTCCGTGGGAACCCCACCCAACAAGACACTCTGGTAGGAAGCGTACGAAAAGTCCTGCTGCTCAAGGCTCGACTCGGTAATCGAGCTTAAGACACTCGCCGCTTTAGGACCCCAAACCCCGAGCGTGCACATGGCGTTAGTGCGATTTTCGAACTGAACTGTTTCGTTGCCAGGAAGGTTGTGACGGAACCAGTATTCATCCCTTCCGCCGTCGAAAGCGCCGGTAATAATTCGGAATCGGTCCAGAGCAAGTCTCAGGATTGTTAAGTCGGACCGAAATCCGCCAGATGGATTAAGGACTGGAGTGTAAATAGAGCCGCCAACTTTGACGTCGCAGTTATTAACAACCATGTGGTCAATGTAAGCAAGAGCCCCCGGGCCGGAGACCTCAAAGACCTGAAAGGCTGAGAGGTCGACAATCCCAACGTTGTCTCGCATATGAAGATGTTCCGCATCGGAAATGGGCGACCACCAACGTCGATCCCACTCATGTTCCCGATTCTTTATGCCATATTTTGCGACTAGATCTTGGTTCGTCTCGTACCAATGTGGCCGCTCCCACCCGCCAGCTTCGAAATAGAAGGCGCCAAGCGCGTCGGTGCGTGACTTCACAGGTCCAACGGTGATGTCTCGTCGACTCGCCCATTGCTCTCGAGGGTGGACGATGCCATAAGTCTTGTTGAAATGCTCTGCCGACCTGGCTTCGATGTGGTGCACATTTCGTTCTTGTGGATAGAAGCGCGCTATGTCCGCTCCATGGGGGTCCGTTAAGTGGGGGTACCCATGAGTCATCCACTCGGCAACTAGGCGACCCACGCCCGGGCCCTCCTTGACCCAAACCGCAGCGGCTGACCAAAAGTTTTCAACCTCAACTGTTGGGCCAAGTACCGGATTGGCATCCGGAGTTAACGACAACAGGCCGTTGATCGCATATTTGATTTCACCATCGCCGAGGAATTCCATGAGCTCGATAGCTTCTTCCATCTGCTGGTCGAAGTCGTCAGCAGTGAAAGGCATTTCGGTTGGACTTAAAGCCGCCTCGTCGTTCGATGGAATTTCATCAACCCGATGAAGGATCGGGCGGTGGGCGTAAGACCCTACCTCCATTGACCCCGCGGTTTGTCGTTCGTAGCAGAAGGTGTCCATATCGCGGACGATTGGGTAAGCAAGCTCTTCGTTTGTTTCGACAAGCACATCGAATGGCCCAACATCAGCCATTTGGTGGACAGCTGGAGTCAACGGGATTGTCGCACCAGCCATTTCAGCGATTCTCGGGCTCCACACTCCACACGCCACCACTACGGTGTCACACGCAATTCGGCCCTTATCGGTGACGACGCCTGCAACCTTGGGTTTGTTTAGGCCAGGAACTGTGTCAATATCGAGTACCTCAGTGTTGGCGAACACTTGAAGGTTGCCGGCTTCTTGCGCCTTCTTCCTCATTTGTGTGCCCGTCTCTAGCGAGTCGACCGCGCTAACGCTTGGCGTGTAGAAACCGCCAAGAATAACGTCTTCGGAAATAAAGGGAACCAATTCTTTAACCTCGGCAGGCGAAAGGAGCCTTGAGGGAATTCCCCAGCACGCCGCTGAAGTCATTCGACGCTTAAATTCCTCCATGCGCTCTTCACTGCGAGCTACTTCGATGCCCCCACACGTGTTTTGGAGACCCATCGCTTCATATTGCCTTTGACTATCCAGAGTGAGGTCCACGATCTCCTTGGAGTGGTCGCATGGGAAAATAAAGTTTGATGCGTGACCAGTAGAGCCACCCGGGTTTGGGAGCGGTCCTTTGTCTAGGAGGACAATGTCGTCCCAGCCCATATCGCTCAAATGGCCCACCAAGCAGTTCCCGACTATTCCTGCGCCAATTACTACGCACCGCGCCTTGTTTGGAAATTCGCTCACTCTCGATCCTTTGTCTTTAAGGTCAGACGTTTCAACCCTTAGACCCTACCCCACGGCTAAGACGTTCTTTTAATGCCAGGCTTGACGCAGGTAAGACATGCACTTCGCCCCATGAGAATTCTGTAATATGGAACTGTTCCGTAGTGTGAGACAGTAGTTCGACGGACGATGGGTTGTCTATGAGAGCACTGCCTTAACACCAACGGCGCAGTTCTGGCTTAGCTCGGAAAGGAACATCTCATGGCGATTGCTAGCGACCTCGAAATTGCTAATTCCGCAACAGTATTGCCACTCCCCCAAATAGCTGAACTAGCAGGCATACCAACGCAACACTTAGAGCTTTACGGGCACGGAGCAGCGAAAGTCCAGCTCGAGGCAATCGAGAGTCTGGCTGGGCGGCCTGACGCCAAATACGTGGTGGTTTCCGCTATTACCCCCACACCACTGGGCGAAGGGAAGACCACGACCACCGTGGGACTTGGCCAAGCGTTTAGCCACATTGGCAAATCTGCGACAATTGCAATTCGACAGCCGTCGATGGGTCCAACGTTCGGCATCAAAGGTGGGGCTGCCGGGGGTGGCTATAGCCAAGTCGTTCCGATGGATCTTTTTAACCTTCACCTAACAGGCGACATGCACGCCGTAACTGCGGCTCACAATCTTTGTGCGGCCGTTTTGGACGCTCACCTATTTCACGGAAACGATCTCGGGATCGACATTCACAACATTACTTGGCGACGCGTCGTTGATATCAACGACCGAGCTTTGCGAAACATAACCGTAGGGCTAGGTGGCCGCCTCGACGGGATTCCTCGAGAAAGTGGCTTTGATATAACAGCTGCATCGGAAGTAATGGCGGCGCTTGCATTAGCTACTTCCTTGCAGGACCTCAGAAATAAGATGGGCGCCATTGTCGTGGGTTACACGAAAGACGATAAACCTGTCACAGCTGAGGACCTCGAAGTGGCCGGTTCTATGACGGTCATGCTCCGCGAGGCCATAAAGCCGAACTTGATGCAAACTCTCGAGGGCACGCCAGCCTTGGTACACACAGGTCCATTTGGGAATATTGCAACAGGTAACTCTTCAATAGTCGCTGACCAAATCGGCATCAAAACTGGAGACTTTTTGCTCACCGAAGCGGGCTTCGGCGCCGACATGGGCGCAGAACGCTTTTTCAATATCAAATGCCGCTATTCGGGCCTCGTCCCGGACGCCGCTGTCCTTGTGGCGACGGTACGCGGGTTAAAGGCGCACTCAGGAAAACACCGGATCGTGGCGGGACGCCCATTGCCCGCAGCCCTCCTTGAGGAAAACCCAGACGAAGTTCACGCCGGCGGGGACAACTTGCGAAAGCAGCTCGAGAACATGAAGATTCATGGCGTAACGCCCGTCGTGGCAATTAATGAGTTTCCAGAGGATAACGCTGGTGACCTCCGGGCAATCGAGCAGATAGCGGCAGAGTATGGCGCACGATCGGCCCGGTGCACCCACTTCAGCCATGGTGGCGCCGGCGCAGCTGAACTCGCATCTGCTGTCGACGATGCCGCTTCAGAGGAGAGCTCCTTCGCGCCTCTCTATGGAGATGATCTCACGTTGCGAGAAAAGATTGAAATCGTCGCGAAGCGCGTTTACGGAGCCGAGGATGTCTCCTTCAGTGTTCCCGCAAATAAGCAACTCGACAGTTACGAACGTAATGGCTTTGGGCAGTTACCGGTTTGCATAGCAAAGACCCACCTTTCAATTTCCTCGGATCCCAAGCTTCTCGGAGCACCTACAGGGTGGACGCTTCCGGTGAGGGAAGTGCGAGCTTCGGTCGGAGCAGGCTTCGTGTATCCAATTTGCGGCGAGATGCGAACCATGCCTGGCCTTGGCAAAAGCCCGGGTGCAAAGAAAATTGACATCGACGCAAACGGCAACATAGTGGGATTGAGCTAAGGGGCGAGGGCTTATGAAAAAACTAAAGCATTATGCCTCCTTGTTAGAAACAGCAAAGCTCGAATTAATTCCGTTAAAGAACCTGGAATCCCAACTCCAGTTTCTTCCCCCAGGATCAACTGTTTCAGTAACTGCGTCCCCCACCAAAACTCTGGAGGACACCTGGGAGCTAAGTCGTCGCTTAACGGAAATGGGAATGACTCCAGTTCCTCACCTCGCCGCTCGAATGATCAACGGTCCAGAGCATCTGCAATCGCTCATCGATCAACTGCCCTATCTGGGCACATCTGAGCTTTTCTTGGTCGGCGGTGATGCGCCGAAGCCTTTTGGGCCCTTCCAGGACTCAATCGAAGTCCTAGAACGAATACTCGAAATGGACCACTCCATTACACGGATCGGCGTCAGCTCTTATCCAGATGGCCATGCAATGATTAGCAACAAGGACCTCTCAACGGCTCTCCACAGAAAACAACAGCTGCTAGGCGAATCAAACATTTCCGGTTATGCGGCCACGCAGATGTGCTTCGATCCGGCAGCGGTATCACAGTGGCTCAGCGCGGAGCGCGAGAACGGCTTAACCCTTCCTATCCACCTAGGCTTACCCGGAGCAGTTGATACAGCGAAGCTCCTAAAGATTGGCGCGCGACTTGGCATAGGAACCTCTCTCCGCTTTCTAAAGAAGAACCGTGGCACGGTGCTGAAACTCTTAGCCCCAGGGGGATACAACCCGCGTCAGCTACTAGATCCTTTAGGTCCTAAGCTGAGCAGGCTTGGTATCGAAGATTTGCACGTTTTCACCTTCAACCAGATTGAAAGCACAATCGCTTGGCGGGAAAAACTCTTAAACCCTTAAAGCAGACTGACAATAGCCGGCATCAACCCGCCAATTCGCGTAGATCGCCGAACACTAACGCCGAGAGAAGCACTATTACCGAGACGTTGATTAGAGTCATCGGCCATTTCCACTTGTGGTTTCGGGACCAAAACCTGTTGAGGCTAAGCATGTTTGCACCAATAGCGACGAGGCCGAGGGGTAACCCTACCCATGGTCCGACGCCTGAACCAATACCCACTAGCGGGGCAAAGAAGGGCAAAATCACGTACGTCAAGCCACACCGAACGCCCGATATCACCATGGACAAGCTGAATGTTCTGGTATCGGCGTCTGTTATCGCCGACGAATCAGTATTCGCCATGAGTGAAAGTTCTACCTAACTCAGGCTCCCTGTGCTAGGGACAACCTGCTACGTGCAATCCTGCCGACGTAACCGTAACCGTTTGAGGCAGCGAACCCACGTCTTCTCCATCCGATCTCAGTTGGCACGTCATCTCGGAATTAAGGGGCCGAAGGCCAAGTTCGATGTCGGAGCCCCGAAACAACTCAATTGCCGGATGGTCTACGTGGCTACCGCTAAAGGTCTTAGGGAGCATCCTTAGCAATGTAAGCGCTCGGGTGTCGCGAACTATCACTATTTCAGCGACGCCATCCGTGGAATCCGCCGCAGGGGCTATCTTCATACCGCCACCAAATGAATGCGTGTTCGCTATGGCAACCATTAGGCAGACGCCGCCAATTTCTGTCCCATCAACTCGCAACTCGAGTTCGTAGCGTTCCAAATTCAACAACTCTCTGAGTGTGGCTATTGTGTAGCGACTCGAACCCTTGGGCCAACGTATAGTGTCTGCTCGCGCGTTGACTTTTGCAGAGAAGCCTGCGGTCGCGATTGTCACGCCTACTGCCCGTCGACCGCTCCCACTCTCTAACTGGAGCACGTCCACCTGACCTGCAGGAGAAAGAGCAGCTTGAACCGCTCTCTTGAGATCGGAAGCTAAACCAAGGGCGGAGGCGAAGTCGTTGCCACTTCCGGCTGGGATCACCCCAAGAGTCGCAGCGGAGCCTGCTATCTCTTGCGCAACCAAATGAATTAATCCGTCGCCACCGCAGGCAATAAGTCGGCCACCGCTGTTAGCTACCTGCTCCGCAGCTAATCTGGTCCCAGCAGGAGAGGCAGGTATCTCGTGCCGCACCTTGACCCCCTTCGCTTTCAATATTGCGAGTGCTTCTCGTCCAATTTTTGTCGCTTGGCCCCTGTTAGCGGCTGGGTTCGTAATCAAAACGACCTCATTCTCGCGTTCGTACTCGGTTTGGTTCACAGGAGCCCCTCAGATTGCTACGGTGACATGGGCAATTGTGTCAGAGAACATCATTATCGTGTTCATAATCTTCTATGACAGATGGGGTTGAAATGTCGGGAGCGTTAGACGGTATACGAGTATTGGATTTATCCACATTGGTTCAAGGTCCACAGGCAGCTGCCATGCTGCATGACCTGGGCGCTGAAGTGCTGAAAATTGAACTTCCAGAGATTGGAGACATGGGGCGCCACGTAGGAGTCATCGAGGAACTGGGAACCTCTGTTTTCTGGGAGGCATGCAACCGAGGAAAGCGCTCAGTGACTCTTGACCTGCGCACCGAAGCCGGCAAAGAAGCTTTCTTGAAACTTGTTGAAATCTCGGACGTGGTCCTTTCCAACTTTCAGCCCGGAACCCTTGAAGGTTGGGGGCTCGGATACGAAGATCTCGCAGCTATCAACCCCGGCGTGATTTGGGCAGCAGGAAGTTTTCTCGGGCCCACCGGACCAGACGCTCTCCGGGAAGGTGCTGACATCGTCGGAGAGGCCGCTGGTGGAGTCATCGCTGGGATCGGAAACGACGGCGAACCCGCAACAACTGTTGCTTCTCTGTTAGCCGACCATTGCGGATCCCAGAATCTTCAAACCGGGATTCTCGCAGCGTTATTCGCACGAGAGCGTACAGGTCGAGGCCAGCGTGTAGATGTCAGTCTCCTTGGCGGCCAAATTTGGATGCAGGCCCCCGAGTACACTCACTATTTCCTCACAGGTGAGTTAGCCGGCCGATCCAATGGCGGCCATCCACTGGTGCATGCGCTATATGGCGTATTTCCGACAGCCGATGGGGCGCTCGCCATGGCAGGGTGCCCTGAACACCTTTGGGAAGGAATGTGCAGGGCTATCGAGCGACCGGAATGGGTTAACCACTCTACGTACAACACCTACTTTGTTACGAAGGAAATCGCTCGCGAGATGAGAAAAGATTTCATAGCCATCTTCCAACAGCGAACTACCGCTGAATGGACCGAGCGTCTCAGCGCCGAAGGACAACGATTCTCCCCAGTCCGCTCACACGACCAGGTAGCGGCCGACCCGCAGTCCTTTGCTAATGGCTATATCGTCAAGGAAGAGCATCCAGTATTTGGCAGGGTTAACGTCGTTGGCTGCCCGATTCAAATGTCTGATACGCCGACTCGGCATGGCATTGAAGCGCCACAACTCGGACAAGACACCGAGATGGTACTTGTCGAAGCTGGTTACGGGTGGGAAGAGCTAGAAGCACTCCGAGAGCGCGGGGCTTGGTAAGGCGGTCGCCTTAACCCAGGGGCCCTCCCGGGATATGAAGGGCGCAGAAAAATGCTGCCTGCTCCACCTGTACCGTCGGGTCAGCAAGAATCGCAGAAAAACGCCACGCTCCAAGCGCTACCAAAAGGACTATGGCTGACGCAGCGCTTCCAAGGGTCTTTACCTTCGGTGAAGTGACCCAGTTTCGAAGCCTCTGAGAGCTCATCGGAGCACCACCCGGCTCTTCGTCGATATACAAATGCATGACCGCAGCGCAGATCGACAGAAATACCGCTATCCACCAAAAGCCTCTGTACGAACCGTAGGCATCCCGGTAAACGCCAGCACCGAAAGTTCCAATGAACGCGCCTATTTGATGACTTAGGAACACAAATCCGAATAAGAGTCCAGCGTGCTCCGGACCAAATTGCTTCAATACAACCGCCGACGTCAGCGGCACAGTAGCAAGCCACACGAGACCCAATGCGGCGCCCCCGATTAAAGCGACCGGCGCCGACATTGGGATCACAACAACGGCAGAAAACACAACCGCTCTGCCGGCGTACAAAGCAGACAGTAAAGCTGTATTGCTATATCTACTACCGAGCCAACCGATACCTATTGTCCCTGCGATATTGAAGAGACCGATCGACGCGAGTGCCAATGCTGCGACGCGCGTGCTCTGACCAAGGTCTTCCAAATACTTCGGTAAGTGCACCGCAATAAACGTGACGTGAAATCCACAGACAAAGAACGCTGTCAAAAGAAGCATGTAGCTACGATGGCGGAACGCCCTACGTAACGTCTGCCGACCCGTACCTGCAGTGTCTTCGACGCCTCTGTTACCGCTAGCGCTTCGAAGTGGCCCCACGGCGGCCACTGCCGCAAAGACGAGCACAACGCCGAGGGCAAAACTCTTGCGCCAGCCAGCGCTATCAATGAACGCCTGAACAGTAGGGACCAAGAAAAATTGGCCCACTGAACCGAAAGCAGTAGTTATGGCTAAGGCCATCGTCCGTTTGCTTTCGTCTACCAAACGTCCGACTGCAGCCAAGATCACGGCAAAACTAAACCCCGCAAGTCCCAAGCCGGTAAGAACACCGAGACTAAAGGTTATTTCAGTTGTCGAGTTTGAATTCGCGGCGAGGAGTAAGCCAAGGGCGTAAAGCGTGCCACCGGATATCAATACTCGTCCAGAGCCATACTTATCAGCGACCGCGCCCGCTATCGGTTGACCGAGTCCCCAAACCAAATTCTGAATAGCGATCGCTAATCCAAAAGCGCCGGTGCTCATGCCGAGCTCTGTGGAAATCGGGTCAAGGTAGATACCCATCGTTGCCCGAACGCCCATAGTGATAGCGGTAGCGAAACAGCCGGCTATGAGTACAACAGTTAAGGAAGATCGTGAATTCAAGCTTTTCACCGGCACATGTTTTCCATCTGACCAATGCCCTCAATCGTGGTGCGGATGGAGTCCCCAGGCAGCAAGAATCGACCATCCGCCATGCCCACTCCCGACGGGGTACCTGTAAAGATCAGATCCCCGGGCTCCAGAGTAAGAATCGCAGATAGGTAGCTAACTAGGTGAGGAACATCAAAGATAAGACGGCTGGTCCGCGCGTCCTGACGCAGGACCCCGTTAATGTGGCATTGAATTCTCAGATCGTCCGGATCAGCGAAGCTGTCGGTAGAAACCAACGCTGGGCCAGTTGGCCCGTATGTATCGCGCGACTTGCCCAGACCGAAATGCGGTGGCTTTGCAGCCATCTGGAGTTCCCTATCCGAAATGTCTTGACCAGCCATCAATCCAGCAACATGAGACCAGCTCTCTGCGAGTGTCACATCCCTAGTGCGACGACCGATCACGACGACTAGCTCAGCTTCATAGTCGCCTCGCGACGCGCGTAACTCCACGTCGTCGAAGGGCCCTGAAATACATGACGGATATTTCGAGAAAACGACCGGTGTGTCGGGAACCTCCATCGCGGATTCCGCAGCATGGTCTCGGTAATTCAGTCCAACACCAAACGAGTTCCGGGGCCGTGGCACTGGAGGACCAAGAATGACATTCTGCAAAGAGCCATCGGGTGTCTCAGCGTTTAGGCGGTCAGATATCTCATGTAGGGCATCAAGATTCCTTAAGGCGATCATGGGTTCAGCGCTGACGTTGCCATCGGAGACACGTTCTAAGTCAAAATACGCTTCCTCGCGCTCCAAGCATGCGCGCCCATTGACATTGACGAAACGAAATGGCATAGCCGTCGAACTCCTTCACGAAGCCACGAGCCCTAGGTCCTTACCTGGGTCTGCGTTGCTACGCCAATCAGTCATACCAGATGTTCACACCAGCACACCATTCTGAACGACCAATGCGCCTCTACAAATCGTGTGCCGAACCCTCCCCGTTAGCTGCTTATTAGGCCAAGGAGTGTTCACGCTCTTACTTTGGAGAGTTGAAGCACTGACAATCCACTCATCTTTGGGGTCAAAGACCGTTAAATGAGCCGGATCGCCTAGTTGGAGTTCACCCCCATGTTCGACAATGTCAGCAATACGCGCCGGAGAGCGAGACAAAAGGAACACGAACTGCTCCGCGCTGAGAAATCCGGGCACGACCAGCTCGGACCATACAACCGAGGCCATCGTCTCGACCCCGAGCATGCCAGGTGGGGCGTCCACTAGGCCTACCGCCTTTGCCTCCGCTGAGTGTGGAGCATGATCAGTTGCTATGGCATCAATGGTCTTATCTAAAAGGCCAGCTCTTAAGGCAGCAACATCATCGCCCGTGCGCAAAGGTGGATTCATTTTTCCAGAGCTACCGAGGCGCTCCACGTCTTCTTCAGTCAGCACTAGATGCTGAGGGGTGACCTCAGAGGTGACGCGAGTACCTGCCGCCTTAGCGGATCGCACAAGATCGGTCGCCTCTGCGGTAGACATATGGAGAACGTGGTAACGGCCGCCAGTCTTGGCCGCCAACGCGATGTCGCGCTCAACGATTACTGCTTCCGCCTCACTTGGTCGTCCCTTGAGACCCAATCGCTCGGAAACTGCACCTTCGTTAATTACGCCGCCCTCTACCATGGTCGACTCTTCCGCGTGTTGACTAATAACGGCGCCAGGCATGTTCGCCGTTGCCTGTAATGCACCCTCCATCAACACCGGGTCGTCCACCACGGTGCCATCATCTGTAAACACCCTCACACCACTCGCGTAAAGTTTCGGAAAATCAACAAGACGCTCACCGAGACGGTCTACCGTAATAGCAGCTGATGTTCGAACATCACACGGAGTTCTCGCGCCTAGCCTCAAGACATCATTGACAAGCTCAACGTTGTCGATGGTCGGGACAGTATTCGGCATCATCACGCAGGCAGTCACGCCCCCGAGGGCGGCTCCAGCAGCGCCTGAAACAATATCTTCGCTTTCTTCGCCACCCGGCGTTCTAAAATGAACTTGGATATCCACGAAGCCAGGCATCACTAAAGCGTCCGACGCATCGATAACCTCTCCCCGTCCCAGGAGCGAACCCGACTCACCTATCTCGGCTATCAAGCCATCCTTGACCAGCATATCCAGACGGCGGTTTCCGGAGGAGGTCTGGAGTAATCCACCAACAATGACGAGCGAATCAGGCACTAACTAACCTTAGGTCACATTGAGTGGCGAGCCTACCTCTCCCTAAGCGATATATCATTCAAGAGTGAATCCAACTCAAATCCTCGAGAATCGGTTGTCGGAGACCGATTTGGCCCGTTACGCGGAACGCGGTTACCTCCATTTTGAGTCAGCTGTCCCAGTTGAAACACTCGTCGAGTTACAGACTGCAGCCGCCGAGTTCGTCGAAGCGAGCCGTTCGATGGAGGAATCCGGAAAGATCCTTGACCTAGAGCCTGGCCATTCACCTCAAGCACCTCGAATTCGGAGGCTTAATTCACCAGTTGACCGCCACCCAACGTTTTATTCGTTTGCAATTGAAGGGTTCGCTGCCCAATTAGCCTGTCGGCTTCTCGGCGGTCCCGTGCGCTTCCATCACTCCAAGCTCAATTTCAAATGGTCACACGGCGGCGAAGAAATAAGATGGCATCAAGACATACAGTTTTGGCCCCACACTGACTTTAGCCCTTTAACAATAGGTGTCTACCTCGAGGATGTGACTGACTCCATGGGTCCGATGGGCGTATTGCCAGGAAGTCACCTCGGACCGCTTTACGATCAATATCTTCCTGATGGCAGCTGGGCTGGGGCCATCAGCGATACCCACGTTGAGGGACTGAATCTCGAAGACATCGTGTGGCTGACAGGGCCTGCGGGCTCTGTAACGGTGCACAACTGTTGCATGGTCCACGGCTCTGTACCCAATGACTCCGATTCGGGTCGGCCCTTGTTATTGCAGACTTACTCGCGGGCGGATTCCTACCCGATAGCTCACATCGGCGCTAACGGAGTGACCGGCCCTACCAGCGGAACCATCATTGGAGGATCCTCTTCTCAATCACTGTCAATCGAAGGTAGAAAATTTGTGGGCGCCCCAGATTGGTCGCGCGCAGGAGCTCCAGCGACGTCTGCATTCTTTGGCTCTCGCCAAAAGGGAAACTGAGCTCCAGTGTCATCAAACGATTTTTTTGACGCGTTGCGTACCGTGTTACTTCGTGAAATTGACGGATGCACTGATCTCATTTCTGTGGATCGGCTCTCGGGCGGCGCCAGCATGGAGACCTATCGACTCTCTGTGAAGGTTCACGGCCAAGAAGTCCCCATGTGTCTTCGCCGGGGCGCAGGGGGCGTAAATAGAGACACTGTCAGTGCTGTGGGGTTAAGCGCTGAAGCGTTGCTAATGCGACTCGCAAAGAGCCACGGTGTGCCAGAACCTGAGATTTATTGCGAGTTGCAACCCGAAGACGGTGTGGGCGTTGGCTTCATCATGGAGTGGCTAGATGGAGAGACACTTGGTTCGCGAATCGTTCGCTCCCCCGACTTAGAACAGGTGCGAGATAATTTGGCTGAGCAATGTGGCCAAGAGCTAGCAAAGATTCATGCGATCGACGTTGATTCCAACAACCTCCAAACCCACCTGCCTCAGCTAACGCCAAGCGAATACGTCGAACAAACTTGGAGCCGGTATCGAGATTGGGATACAGCGCAGCCAATGATTGATTTCACTGGCAGATGGCTTAACGAAAATCTCCCTCCTGAATGTCAACCTCGTTTGGTCCACAATGACTTTCGCAACGGAAACCTGATGGTTGACAAAACCCTGGGCATTAGTGCGGTTCTGGACTGGGAAACCTCTCACATCGGTGACCCGATGCGCGACTTGGGTTGGATTTGCACAAACTCGTGGCGATTTGGCAACCGAGAAATGGAAGTAGGCGGATTTGGACGTCTGGAGGATTTAATTCGAGGCTACGAGAAGCAGAGCGGCGTGAAGTTGGATCGATCCGCCATCAAATTCTGGGAAGTTTTCGGAAGCTTCTGGTGGTCAATTGGCTGCCTCGGGATGACCGATCAATACCGCAGCGGACCAGACGCGACAGTCGAGAGGCCCGCTATCGGTCGGCGTTCATCGGAATGCCAAGTCGACTGCGTCAATCTCCTTATTCCAGGTCCGGTCGATTTAGTGGGACCAAATGATTTTGCCCGTCCCACCGATATGCCTCGTCTCGATGAGCTGTTGACGAGCGTCAAAGATTTTCTCCACCAAGACGTGATGGAGGCAACAAGTGGTCGAACAAATTTCTTGTCGAGAGTCGCAGGAAACAGCCTCGATATTGTTCAGCGGGAAGTAAGGCTTGGCCCGGCACTTGCGAAGCGCGAACGAGCCGACCTCGAGTCGTTACTAAAGAAAGAAGGCTCCCTCGAAGATTTGCGATGGACACTTGTGCATCAACTGCGTGACGGATCTATTCCATTGGATAAGCCAGGATTAGCCGATTACCTGCGCACTGCGGTCGTAAACCAGGTAGCGATTGATCAACCCAAGTATTCGGGCTTCGTATTCGCTGCATCTTCGGGCAACGCGCAGTAAGTTGCGTGAATGACCGTCCATGAAATGCATCTAGCGATCTCTAAAGAAATACGCGCCCTGCCTGACGTCGTCTACGCCCTCGTGAGCGATCTGCCAAGAATGGGTGAATGGAGTACCGAAAACATCGGCGGCGAATGGATATCCGGGACGGCCGGTACCGTTGGGGCGCGGTTCCTAGGAACGAACAAAATAGGCGACTTCGAGTGGTCTGTCCCGGTTGAAGTAACCATTGCAAGTCCGAGTGAGTGTTTCGAATTCGTCGCAGCCCCGGACGATGGGCCTTTCGTGCGCTGGACCTACAAACTTCAAGCCATAGATTCCGGAACGCTCTTGACTGAGATCTGGGATGTTATGGCACTTCCTCCATCACTAGCGAAACTTGATGCTGAAGGCCTAAAGAAACGAAAGGCAGCAGTTCAAAAGACCATTGGGGCCACGCTCCAGGGTATTTGCGACGCCGCGGAAAGCTAAACGACTAACAAGAGGCCCACAGATGCAATCACACACAGGTAACTCGCAGCAGCACTAGATGAGTGAGGATCGCGTGCCTGCGCGCCCGAGTTGAGATACCGTTCGCTGCGTGCCTGACAAATATTTCGACGTCAACGGTATAGCCACCCTCGTACACCACCGAGGCGAGACCACTCTGCCTGGACTCGCACCACCTCTTTATATTGGACGACCAATCCTCTTGCTCCACGATGCGGGGACAACGGGTAATTCATTTTCGTCTCTGATGAACATTCTCAGCGAGCAACACTCCCCGTTCAGTTTGGACATGCCCGGACATGGGCGAAGTGGCGCATTGGACAGTCTGCAATCCGTCGAGGAGATGGCTACCCATGTTGCAACCATGATGGTCGACTGGGAGCTCGGCTCACTTGCCGTGGTGGGCGAAGGACTCGGTGCGGCAGTGGGTTTAGAGCTAGCACGGAACCCAGGTTTGGGCATCGAGCATTTAATCTGCCTTGGCGCTGTGGGCCGAACACTAGATCTCTCTCCCGAGATCGAGCAGCTGACTTTAATTACAACAGGTAAGGCCCGAAGGCAATTTGACGCAAGCGGGTACAAACCTGAGCCCGATCAAACGATCATGAAACAAGCCTTCGCCGAATGGGTCAAAACGGACCCACGAGCTACCCTCGGTGCGCGTCGTGCTCAAGAGCAATGGAACCGAAGCACCAATTTAGAAGGACTTGATTGCCCAACACTTGTCGTCGTGGGCGAACACACAGAACCGGCATTCGACGTCGCGGCAAATGAGCTCATCGCCGAGTTGGCGTCTGCTAAAAGGGTCGACCTTGCAGAAGCTGGCCGTCGAGGAGCTATTGAAACACCGGAGGCAGTCGCCAAGCTCATAGATCGCTTTACGCAAAGCGGGGTTAATAACTAATGGTTCAGAATGGGTTCCCGCAAAATGTGGCCATCGCCGGCGTCTACGAACACCCGAGCCGATTTTCGCCTAACAAAACCGAATTTCAGATAATGGCCGAATCAGCGAAGGGGGCGCTTGACGACGCCGGATTAACGCGTAACGACGTTGACGGGTTATTTGGCGCCTCCATGTCAATGGGTCTCATGGGGATAGTGGATCTTGCGGAATATCTCGATCTTTACCCGGATTATCTTGACGGAACGAATATCGGCGGTTCGTCTTTCGTCGCTCACGTCTCCCACGCTGCAGCCGCCATTAATGCTGGCCTTTGCAACGTCGCCCTTGTGCTCTATGGATCGACCGCCGCTTCGAATTCGATGGCCATTGGAACAGGTGGCTCGGGTGGTTCCAAAAACCCGGATGCTGCGTTCTCCACTCCCTACGGAATGACGACCGTTGGGAGCTACGCCATGTACGCCAAGCTACACATGGAAACCTTCGGCACTACCAGTGAGCAACTTGCTGAAATTGCAGTCACTATGCGCAAGCACGCAGCCCTTAACCCTCTAGCAAAAATGCGGACACCAATCTCGATCGATGATGTCCTGAGTAGCCGGATGATCTCACGCCCACTGCATCTATTGGACTGTTGCATCATCAGCGACGGCGGAGGGGCAATCGTAGTTACATCAGCTGAGCGTGCCCGCGATTTGCGCAAACCCCCGGTTTCTATACTTGGATCAAGCGAAGCGGTCCAACACCAAGGGACTGGATACAACGATCTTCTAACCATCGCGGCTAAACAATCAGGCGACGTCGCCTTCGGTCAAGCCGGCGTGTCCCGCGAAGACATCGATCTAGCCATGATCTATGACTCATTCACCATCACCGTTCTGGCGACGCTCGAAAACCTCGGTTTTTGCGAGCCCGGTGAAGGCGGCGACTTCGTTAGCAATGCAGGCATTGCCTTAGGCAGCAAGTTACCCGTGAACCCCGATGGGGGTGGACTGTCATCAAACCATCCGGGAATGCGCGGAATATTCCTTGTCATCGAGGCAGTAAAGCAACTCCGAAATGAGTGCGAAGCCAGGCAAGTTTCGGGCGCGGAGATTGCATTAGCCCACGGGACCGGCGGGACAATCGGTGACAAACATAGTGGCGCGACTTTGATTCTCGGCATTGACCGCTAATGCCTCGCTAATAGCTTGCACATCGATCTTTGAAATCACATCCTGGGAGGATTTTTTAATGGCGGACGCCCAAGTGCTGCAGTTGTACCAGGGAGTCAGCAGTCGACTCATAGAGCTGGTGCGAACCGATCCAGCTGCGGGTGTACCCAGTTGCCCTGAATGGTGTGCCTTGGACCTACTTCGGCACGTTTGTGCAGTTGCTGAAGATTGGGCCGAAGGACGCCTTACCGGTTACGGGACGCAGAAATGGACAGACGAGGGCGTAAAGCGCTTATCGGATCTAGAACTTGATCGAATAGCGGATGCCTGGCGGCGCGCCATAACCCAGATGGCAGATCTGCCGGATCAGGTCGGCATGGGAGATCCTGTGCGATTTGCTTTCGGCGACGCAGCAGTGCACGAGGCTGACCTAAGAGCGGCGCTTGCGCCCGAAACAATGTTGCCGCAGGATGCATTGACCGTTGCCACAAAGGGGAGCTTCGCCGTCTGGAGGCAGCATTTGACCCAGAAAAATGCTCCCCCCCTCGTTGTTGAGCTTCGAGATGGCCCAAAATTGCAGATAGGCGAGGATCCACAGGTAACACTCCGAATTTCTGAATACGAGCTATTTAGGATGCTTAACGGGCGTCGCAGTGCCGCACAAATAACCAGTTATCAGTGGTCGTCTGATCCCGAACCATATCTCGACATCGGTCTCGGTGGCCCAGTAACGGGTGGAGCTAGAGGACGAGCTTCTTGGCCTAAAGAGTCTCTTGTTGAGCCAACATTTTGATAATCGGGCTCGAGCAAGCTTCGCAGGGTACACGAGTGAAGCGTCGCGATAAGTCTTGCCGATTCCATCCCTACACCTTTCAGATCCGGTAACGTCCCATCATGGTCGTTAAGCCCGACTCCGCCTCCTTTCCACCGCCAAATGCTCACCCCCATGCTTCGTGGGAAACGCGCGGTTTTTGGGAAGGGGCCGGCAGGGGCGAACTGGTCCTGCAGTGGTGCACCGAATGCAGCGCTGTCCAGCACAAACCACGAGGCCTTTGTGTCGACTGTCTCTCCGATGAAGGCTTAGTGCACTTCGTCGCTAGCGGTGAGGGCACCGTTCATAGCTTTACGGTTACAGAGCAAAACCAAGCCAAGGGTTTCGTCGACGTCTGTCCCTACATCATGGCCTATATCCGGCTAGCCGAGGGGCCACGTATTCTCAGCGCCATCACCGAGTGCGACCCCGACTTGGTGGCGATTGGCTCCAGTGTCAGGGCTGCATTCGTAACTCAGGAACGAACCGATGACGAGGCGTTCGCTGTACCTGTCTTTCATCTTTGCTGATATCCGCATGATTCTAGATCTTCACACCCATTCACTTAAATCAGACGACGGTCGCGCAAAGGTCGAGAATTACTGTAAATGGATCCAAAAAAAAGAGCTGCCTCTCGATGGCTTTGTGTTGACCGAGCATCGCCAATTCGACGACCAATCCGACTATCGCCCTCTTGAGGATGCGTACGGTTTGACAATCCTGAAAGCAAGCGAAGTCGAAACTGACTATGGACACGTCCTGGTCTTCGGCGTCAACGATGACCTTTTAAACGCCTTCGATTTCACCAACGTTCGCTTGCCGATCGAGATGGTACTTGAGGAAAGCAGCAAGGCTGGAGCCTTTGCCGCTCCTTGCCATCCCGGTCGAAAACGTGTCGGACTCTTCGCCCACTACGAGGAGAAGGGACCCATCCAGGGGGTCCACACCGTCGAAACACTCAACGGTGGCTCCATACCAGGCGAGGATGAACTTTCGTCAAACATGGCGGAAACCTTGGGCTATCGGGGTTTCGGAGGAAGCGACAGTCACGTCGTCAGCCGCATTGGTTATTGCGCAACTAATTTTCCCAACCAGAGGATTGACGATATCGGTCAACTCGTCGGTGCGCTAAAAGCCGGTGACTTTTCTGCTATTTCAATGAAAGAGCAAATTAGTCCCTAGGTCAAAAGGGCAAGCGTACGATTAGTTAAGTCCTCTACCGTCAGAGGACCCATTCCCGAAAGACTCGTGTGGACAGAGTGGTTCCATCTGGTTCCCCACTCCATTGGTACCTCACCAGTCAACCCCCACAAGCCACCGACCGTAGCTCCGTTGCAGTCTGTGTCCCAGCCTGCTGACACGACATCTCCAATAGCGGCCGCAAAGTCGGTCACGTTGCGCGCTAACGCCCAAGCAACCAGTGCAAGATTGTTAACTGTGTGGACAGGCGATAAGTGACCATAAAGCTCATGAATGCGTTCGGGTGTTGGTGAAGAGGCAGTCGCAAGACCAGCTTCAACAGCTGTTGCGCAATCGGCATTCGCGGGAATCTGTTCAACTGCGATCTCTAAGGCTCGTACAGGGTTCTCACCGCCGAGAATCGATGCGCCAGCTGCTGCGATTACCATGGCGCCATATACGCCCTCGCCCCTATGACTAAGTTCAGCATCCCTTCTAGCCATATCCGCTGCAGCGGTAGGGTCGCCCGGATTAATCCAACCGTATAAATCGACGCGAATCTGCGCCCCAATCCAGTCATTAAACCGATTGTCACTGCACTCGGCGATATTTACCGCAGAGTCAGCTCCCACGGGAAAACGCATTCCTGCTTCGGCTAAGAGCTTGACATAAGCGTCGCGCTCAGCGGTGAAGACCATAGATCCCGGCAGATAGCGCAACCACATTCGCCCAACGTCGGCGGTAGTAAATTTGTGTCCAAATTCTTCAACAAGAAGAAGCGACAGAACCGTGTAATTGATGTCATCGTCAGGAATCGAGTGACTCATTTCTTCGATACAAGCGCCTTCATGTTCAACAGCGTCGTCAACGTCAAGTCGAAATGGAATGTACTCACGCAAAGGCATCGCGTCCACATCTGCCAGATAGCGCTGAAGCCGTGTGACACCATGTTTGATAGAAAGCATTTCTACGGGCTTGCCTAACATGCAGCCGCTGACGCGACCTACCCACGCTGAGTAAATTCGGTTGCGGATCATATCGGTAGTACGTGGTCCCATAAAAGAATCAATCTCTAAATCCGACAAACTTAGCGCGTCGTGTTACCGTCACAACGCACATTGCGCCCGACCTCCAGGGTGTTACGTCCGTGTGAAAGGAATCAATGTCGACGAGTAGCAGCGGGCTCGATCTCAACGAGCTCCGCGACAGGTGGATAGGTGTCGAGTTCGATTGGGCTACGTTCCAAATGGACACGAATCAAATGTTGGCTTGGGCCCAAGCATGCGGTGAAGTCGACCCTCGGTTCACTGAGCCTGAGCATGAGGATTTCCAAGCACACCCTGGATTCACCACCCACTGCATGTCTGGACGGCTATTTCCGGAGAACTTTCCCCAAATTGGTGGCGGCTTTGGCATCGATGGAGGGAAACGAGTGGACGCGCATGCGGCAATTCGTGCGGGTGACACCCTCACTGCGACTACGACTATCGCCGATATTTTCGATAAGACTGGCCGCAGCGGGACCATGATTTTCATTGTCCAACGCATGGAGTTTCGGAACCAATCCGACACCTTGGTTTCCACTGTTGACTGGAAGATGATCAAAAAGGCGGATTAGTAATGACACAAGGTCTCAAATTTTCCGAAGTTGAAATCGGCGACGACTTACCTGAAGAAGTTCCAGACGTTTCACTTTCTTCTGTAACAGCGTTTTGCAAGGCCGCAAGCCACATCTTCGATCGATTCTTGGATCACGAGGCAGCACAGCAGGAAGGCTTTCCGGGAGCGATAGTGCCCGGAATTATGAGCCAAGGGCTTCTTGCGGCCATGATCCACAAATGGGCACCCGGTTCCTCAATACGCTCCATTGACACTGTTTTTAGAGGTTCTCTGCTCGTCGACTCCCAAATCACGATGACAGGTGCGGTGACAGACACCGATGATGAGTCCAATTTGGTTGAGCTTGATCTCGCCATAATTGCCGAAGATGGTCGCACCGGCGTAATTGGCACCGCTGTCGTCCAGCTCCTGGAGTAATTTCAGGAGGGGGAATTCATGACATTGGAACTCAGCGCAGATGAAGTACTAAGCACAACTAGGTCTGTGCGTCTACGACTAGACCTTCAAAGAGAGGTAGGCGAGGAAATACTCCGACAATGCCTAGAGATAGCATTGCAGGCGCCAACGGGCTCGCTTCGACAAGATTGGCATTTCGTAATCTCGAACGATCGGAATCAATGCAGGGAAGTCGGTTTGATATACAAAGAGGTTTGGACCTCAATGATTACCGACAATTATCTTGACTCCTCTTCAAAGCAACAGGGCTCCAAAGGCGACGAAGCCGCTTGGTTAAAGATGATGGACTCAGCGCGTCATCTAGCGGAGAATTTCCCCGAGGTACCGGCAATTTTTCTTCCGTGCATTAGTGGTCGGTTGGATGGAGCCGACGCTGTCACACAATCGCTGAAGTGGGGTTCCGTGATCCAAGCAGCTTGGAGTTTTATGTTGGCAGCGCGCAATCGTGGCCTCGGAACGTGCTGGACGACAGTCCACCTTCGGCGAGAGGCGGACGTAGCGGAGGTACTTGGCATACCATTCGACACGATTCAACAAGTTGCCCTCAGTCCGGTCGCCTACACCAAAGGAACCGATTTCAAGGCGGGACGCAGAAAGCCGTCGCGCGATTTTATTCACATGAATGGCTGGCGACATTGAAGAAGTTAGTTGTCGCAGAGATGCGTGAGTGGGTCGACGCCAATTGGGACCCACATTCTGATCTGTCCAGCTGGCGCACACTGCTGGCAAAAAGCGGTTGGGGAAATCCCTCGTGGCCTGAAGCGTGGTTTGGCAAGGGCCTGCCGTCGATGGCAGATGCCCAAGCAAAACAGATTCTTTTAGACGCAGGCGCCGTCGGGCTCGCCTCCGGCGTGAGCATGTACTTAGTGGCGCCAACTCTTTTGGAATGGGCCGATGACCACCAAAAGGAAACATACCTTCTTCCAATCTTGACTGGGGAACACAAATGGTGCCAGCTGTTCAGCGAACCTGGAGCCGGCTCCGACCTAGCCGGACTAACCACACGCGCTGTGAGGGACGGCGACGAATGGGTAATCAGCGGGCAAAAGGTATGGAACTCCGGCGCCGCCAAAGCTGACTATGGAATCCTATTAGCGCGTACCGATTCCGCAGTACCGAAGCACAACGGAATATCGTTTTTCTTAATCCCAATGCAGCAAAGTGGGATCGAAGTGCGTCCATTACACCAAATGAATGGCCATTCATCCTTCAATGAGGTTTTCTTTGATGACGCTAGAGTTTCTGACAGCGCATTAATTGCGGGAGTGGGAAACGGGTGGCGGGTCGCCCTGACTACGCTTGCTCACGAGCGCAGTGCGGTTGCCACTCCGAGACCAAAATTTCCTCCAAACACAAGCCCGCTAATCGAGGCGGCCATAAAAGAAGCGGAGGCTTATTTCTCTACCTATAGCTGGTACCCGCAGCGTGCAGGTCGTCCCCGCCTTGTGTTTCCCCAAGCAAAGCGAATGAACCAAGCCAAGGACCCCCGCATTCGACAAATAGCAGCCACCGTCGAAAGTCTCCAACAGACAGCTCTGTGGAACACGCAGCGAGCGAAAGCCGCTAGAGCAAGCGGCCGCGCCCCTGGGCCCGAGGGATCCATAGCGAAGCTAAAGATGAGTATCACGGCTGAAAAAAGCTCCGAAGCGCATTCAGCGATTCTTGGAGCCCACGGAATGCTCAGCGGAAGTAGCGCCGGCGAGAACGAGTTAATTTCGGAAGTCTTGGTCTCCACTCCGGCGCAATCCATAGCTGGCGGAACGGACGAAATTCAAAAGAACATTCTAGGGGAACGTGTCTTGGGTCTTCCTAAGGAACCCAATCCGGACTCCAAGGGAAGTATTTAGTAGCTTATTTGTTAGCCACGAAGACGACTGGAATCGCATGACGCCCCGATTACTTTCAACCGAGATTAACTGGATTCAATTTCCGGGGTTTGAGGGCCTCTATTACAACGTGCTTGAAGTTAATGATGCTTCGGGCTCCGTTGAATTGCTCATGAAGTTCGAGCCTGGAGTTAGATGCATCCCGCACCGCCATATTGGACCGGTGAAGACGCTCGTCCTCGAAGGGGAGCACTTGATCTACAAGATCGATGATGCCGACCAGCCAATACATCGTCGCGTAGCTGGCACCTTCACAACACACGACGGCAATGAGTCCCACATAGAAGCCGGCGGGGAGCAAGGGGCGGTTATCCTCCTGTCAATGACTTCCGTTGATGGGGACATATGGGAGACCTTCAACGAAGACCTAGAAGTTGATCGAACATCGTCAACAGCCGACTTCCAACGAGGACTTCGCAAACAAGCAAAGACCAGTTGAGGTCGATGAAGTCGTCCGCTGAACGGAATTCACGACGGCTCGCTAGGGCCGCCGAGTCGCTGCACTCGTGCAGCTACTACGCTCCAGAAATTCGCCAGATGAAACGCTTCGGATATAGCGGCTGGTGGCACAGCTATTTCGCCTATCGCTCAGCGCCCCTGGGTGCAGCATCAGCCCGTGAAGTTGTGGATCTATTTTATAATTTTGCTCCTCGAATGGTCGAACAAGCTGTCCCAGGTTGTTGGGAAATTCTCGATCCAGAGGCTACGCGTTCCACCCACTTAGGCATTGTAGAAGCCGCACTACTGCGCATCTTTAAAGACTTTGAGTTCGAGAAAGACCTTGAAGGCTTAGTAGCCCTACTCAAAGAGGGAGTGGAACAGCTAGACCGAACAGACCGCCCACTATTTTCGGCCTGGGCATCTGAACCATGGCCGTCCACGCCCCTTTTGGCCCTATGGCACGCTGCGACGTTAATGCGCGAGTTTCGATTTGACGGCCACAATCAATGTTTACGGGAGTTCGATATCTCTGGCTTGGGCTGCCACCTCTTAATGGTGGCCGATGGTCGAGGAACGCCTCAAGTGATTCAGAAAATTCGCGGTTGGTCACCTGAAGAATGGGAGATAGAAATATCAGTTCTCCGAGATCAGGGCTGGCTCAACACCGACGGTTCCTACACCGACGATGGACGACAGCAGCGAAAATTAATCGAGGCTCTAACCGACCAAAGAGCTTCAACTCTGGGAACGATGCTTGACCCAGAAAGCGCAAGGCACACAATGGAGTTACTGGAGCGCGTGTCCGAGTTCTTAATTACATCGGAGGTAGTGCCTGGACATTGGCCGCCCAAGCATTTAAACCGAAATGATCATTCTCCCGGTTCCGCTGCACGGTAGCTTGTGAGAAGCTCCAAAGACATCGGTTTCCCAGTTGACGCAAAGCCCTAGCACTCCGGATCACACTAATGACCCAGGACGAACGGACTTTGTCCGCGACCTAGTCGCTTCTGATATCGCCACAGCTAGGTTTGCCGGGCGAGTTCAGACTAGGTTTCCGCCGGAACCGAATGGCTTTCTGCATATCGGACACGCAAAGGCAATAGTCCTTGATTTCGCAATCGCCCTAGAAAACAATGGAAGTTGCTTTCTTCGATTTGACGACACCAATCCAGCCACAGAGGACCAGGCCTACGCTGACGCTATTTGCGAAGATATTGAATGGCTTGGATTTTCCCCAGACGGAATCACCCATGCGTCGGACTATTTCGAAAAACTTTACGAATGGGCAGAACTCTTGGTGACCAAGGGTCTTGCATACGTTGACGAACAATCTGCGGACTTGATAGCCGAGCAACGCGGTGGGTTCGGACAGCCAGGCGTCGAGAGCCCTTTCCGCAACCGAGCGTCCGACGACAACTTGCGCCTCTTGCGTGCAATGAAAGACGGGGAGCTACCTGAAGGGTCATGTGTCCTAAGAGCCAAAATCGATATGCAGCACGAAAACATGCAGCTTCGTGATCCTGTCATGTACCGAATTCGACATATGACTCACTTCAGAACTGGCGACACATGGAAGATTTACCCAACATACGACTGGGCACATGGTCAAGGCGACGCTATCGAAGGCGTCACACATTCGTTGTGCAGCCTTGAATTTTCTGACAACCGTTCTCTATACGACTGGTTCTTGGAGCAACTACCCTTAAGCGCCCCAGCGCCCTATCAGACTGAGTTTGCACGCCTTAACTTGACCTACACAACCACTTCAAAACGGCAGCTGAGAGAAATAGTCGAGCAAGGCTTCGTCGAGGGTTGGGACGATCCGAGGCTTCCCACTTTGCGCGCGTTGCGTCGCCGGGGCTACCCCGCTAGCTCAATTCGCGACTTTTGTTCGTCTATTGGTGTGGCACGCACTAACTCGCGCCATGACATCGAGCTCCTCGAGTCATTTGTGCGCGCTGATCTAAATCGCAGTTGCTTGCGCAAGATGGCGGTACTTCGACCGCTCAAACTAGTGATTACTAATTGGCCCACCGATCCTCACAACCAGCCCGTCGTCGAATACCGATCGCTTCCCAATAATCCAGAAAACGAAGCTGATGGGCAGCGCGAAATCCCATTTAGCGGCGAGCTATGGATAGACGAAGAAGACTTCAAACTGGACCCACCACCTAAGTATTTTCGACTCACGCCTGGACGCGAGGTGCGTTTGCGAGGTGGTTACCTCGTAACTTGCACCGATGCTCTCTGCGACGAGTCAGGGCGACCTACGGAGATCCACTGCACCTATGACCCAGCCACAGCGGGCGGAGCTGCTCCTGATGGGCGCAAAGTGAAAGCAACAATTCAATGGGTGAGCGCTGTCCACGCTCTGGAAGGCTCAGTAGCACTTTATGATCGACTCTTCACCGAACAAACACCAGGTGAGCGGACGGGAGAACCTTTAGATGACATCAATCAGAACTCGCTCGACCTCATTACGGGATGCAAATTCGAACCGTCTATCGCGGACCTCCAAGCAGGTGAAGTAGTCCAATTTGAGCGCGTCGGTTATTTCGCAGCCGACGCCAATCGCGAACTTCACTTCCACAGAACCGTGGGTCTGAGGGACGAGTGGGCCCGCATACAGAAGCAAGCAGAAGGTTCTTAAAGTGACAAATTCCGACAACGCTAAGGTCGCTGTCATTACCGGCGCTGGATCCGGGATAGGCGCAGCGACCGCCCAAGCGCTAGATAGCGCTGGCTGGAATATTGTTCTCTGCGGTCGCCGACCTACGGCGCTAGACGCTGCAAGCGCTGACCTCACTAGGTCTAGCCTTTGCTTTCCAGCAGACATCTCCGATGCAGAAACGGTCGACCAACTCTTTCAGGCGACTGTAGAACGATTCGGGCGGGTAGACCTCCTCTTCAATAATGCTGGCATCGGAGCGCCAGCGGTGCCCATTGAGGACCTCGCTATAGAGCAGTGGCGGGAAGTAGTCGACGTAAACCTAACCGGCTCTTGGCTATGTTGTCGCGCTGCCGTTCGGCAGATGAAAATACAAAAACCTGGAGGCGGCAGAATAATCAACAACGGTTCAATCTCGGCGCAAACCCCCCGCCCCTACTCGGCTCCCTACACCGCGACGAAACACGCCATGACTGGACTGACAAAAGCGCTGTCTCTTGAGGGGCGGGACTACGGCATCGCAGTCGGACAAATCGATATCGGAAACGCTCGAACGCCATTAACTGCTCAGATGCAGAAGGGAGTTCTTCAACCTAACGGCGACATATCCCCTGAAGCCACAATGGATGCTGCCGATGTCGCTAGAGCAATCGTAATGATGGCCGGGCTGCCTTTGGACGCCAATATCCCGCAAATGACGATAATGGCCAACGGCATGCCCTTTGTCGGCCGCGGCTAGCGGCCTTCCTCAACCTTCGATTATGAACAGACGTCCGCTGCTCGCTGCGTTGCGCAAGGGCCTCGCTTCGGCGTACTCAACGGACTCGTACCACTCCTGAGCGGCTGCTACCGAAGGAAATTCGATAACTACGTTACGGGAGGGCGGCACCTCACCCTCTAGTGTTATGAAGTTTCCGCCACGAATGAGATATTTTCCGCCGTATTGCGCGACGGATTCAGCCGCAAGAGGTTTATAGCGGTCGTAGGTCGCTCTATCGAAAACATCGCCCTGAAAGACCACATAACCAACCATCACACACCTCCATCTTTACGCCTTTAACGATCAAGCACTCCAGTGATAGATGAGATAGCAAACGACTGACTGCCGACAGCTAAAAGTTGCCCATCACGTGAGAAGATTTCCACGCAGCCATGTCCGATACTATTCCGAATCGCACTGGAGGTGATACGCAAAAGAACCCAGTCGCTGTTTCCGGTTCCGGTTATTTTCACCGAGTGATCCAGGCTAGACCCTCGAAAGCCAGCGTCAAGACTCACGCGCATGCCACTCGGAATTAAATCCGCAAGCGCGATTAGCGAGTCAGGACTCGAACTCACACCGTTCGCTAGTCGCGCCCAATACATAACCGTGTTCTCGCCCGCAACTTGCCCCGCTAGACGAATATCTGCTTGGTCGGTGAATGAATTACCAGATTCCGACGTCAGTGGTCGGGACTCGCATTCACCCGGTGAAGGAACCTCAGGGAGTGCGCACCACTGCCTGTCAATCCCGAGGTCATGCCCTCCAAGCGCTGCACTCGCACGCAGAACAATTTGCTGGTCTAGCGTTACTAAAGCCGCGGCTTGAGTAACACGGTTCCCCACCGCCAATTCCTCAACATGCACTTGCACCGTTGATCCAACAGGCGCTCGCGAAAGGTACTGTCCAGCAATAAAGGAGATAGGCCGCCCCGTCACCCGCTCCAGGGCAATTCCCGTGGCCGCTAACCCGCAACCACCATGCAACGTACCCGTTGCACCTGCGACCGAGTCAGTGACTAAAAATGAAAATGCTCCGGGATCATCAAGCTCCGTGAGCTCTGCGATTGTTCCCGAGCCCTGTGATGCGCTGGGCACAGAAGGTGAGTTACTTGCCTGGTTCATCAGCTTGAAGATGGTATCGAAAGGGAAGCGTTGAGCGGTTAATCAGCCCAAGGGCCATGTTGCCCGTCATCATAATGATCAGGCCGGATACCAAAGGCCTCAATCATTCTTTGCCACCCGCTGCCAACGGCAAGCAAAGCTCCAAGACGAAGAATTTCACTAGCGGAGTAGTGGAGCTTTAATTCGGCATCAAGAGTTGCCGGCAGCGGACCCTTAGGAGCACCGGCAAGATGTTCACTTAAGGCAATCGCCGCCTTCCAAGAATCAGGCAAATCAGAAGTTCGATAATCAGATAGTTGAGAAAGCTTCTCGTCACTAAGCCCCTTACGCACCAACGATGCGCTCTTCACCAGGCTTCAATGAAAACATTCATTAACATTCGCCATGCGAATGCGACACATCTCAATCATTTCGCGATCAAAACCGGACTCGCCGCTATAGACCTGGCCGACCCAACTCAAAAACATTTCGAGAGTTGCTGGATCATTTGCCAGAGTCCGGAAAAGGTTGTCATCGCGATATGCCTTGTCGTACCACGTCTCCAAACGAAGGCGATCGAGATCGTTTAACTCTTCGACTTTAGGTAGATGACCCAACTCGTTTGCCACAGTGCCTCCCGATCTAAGCTGTCGGCCTACTCAAGTGAGCGGACAAAAGATCTGCCTGCCCAACAAACTAATAGTAATCATAGATCGCTTTTGTAGGCACGGGCTAGCGCAAGTGCATAGGCTCACGGGCACGCTTGCAATCGGGAGGCCATCATGAAAGCAGCGGTGTTGTGCGAACAGCCGGGAGATCTCGTCATAGAAGATTTAAAGATTGACACACCAGGACCACAAGAGGTTCTTATCCAAACCGTAGGTGCCGGCCTGTGCCATTCTGACCTTCACTTCATGGAGGGACTGTTTCGAAGTAAACTCCCAGCCGTAATGGGCCACGAGTCAGCTGGCATCGTTCAATCCGTCGGACGCGACGTTACGTATGTGAAACCAGGTGATCACGTCGTTGCTTGCCTCTCGATCTTCTGTGGTCAATGTCGCCAATGCTTATCGGGTAACCCGCACAGATGCTCCAACACCAGGGCGACGTCACGAGGGCGCGATGACGAACCTAGATTGCAACGCCACGACGGAACGCCCGTTGACCAAATGGCTCGACTTGGCGGCTTTGCCGAGGAAATGCTTATCCATCAAAATGGAATAGTGAAAGTTACCGAAGATGTTTCCCTCGAAAAGGCCTGCCTAATTGGGTGCGGCGTCACCACGGGCTTCGGCGCAGCAGTCAAAACAGCAGCCGTTCCCGTCGGAGCTACCGTTTGCGTAATTGGCTGCGGCGGCATTGGCCTTTCAGCAATTCAAGGCGCTCGCGTGGCCGGAGCAAGCCGCATTATCGCGGTTGACATGAGCGCCGAAAAACTCGAAACAGCGAAGGTAATGGGAGCGACTGATACTCTTAACGCGTCAGAAACCGATGATGTAGTCGCCGCCGTGAAAGAGTTAACGAAAGGAGGAGTGGAGTACAGCTTCGAGGCGATTGGCCTAAAGCAAACTGCCGAACAAGCATTCGAGATGTTGGCAGTTGGCGGAACAGCCACCATAGTCGGAATGGTTCCTTCCAACACCAAGCTCGAAATTCGAGGAATCGATTTCTTAAGCGAAAAGAAGCTCCAAGGTTCGATGATGGGTTCCAACCAATTCCGAACTGACATCCCTCAAATGATTGACCTCTATTTGAACGGGCGACTCTTGCTCGATGAAATGGTCTCCGCAACTATCGATCTCGAACAAGTCAACGAAGGTTACGCATGGATGAAGGAAGGTACAGTCGCAAGGACGGTAATAAGCTTCTGAGCTACAGCTCTACTGAGTATCAGATAGAAGCGCACCTATATCAGCTTGGGATAGACCCGCTCGTTCAGCACACTTCGTAAGTTGCGCAAACGTCACTGAATCAATCTCGAAGCCTTCGGCTCGCTCAGCTCGAGCGATTTCTTCGGGCTGACCCGGGACAAGAATTCTATCTACGTCGCTGCGGAGGCGAGATTCCAGAATGAAGTCTCGATATTGCTCAATATCGTCAAGATAGGTCTCGGGGTCTCCGGTAGCAGCCGGATCTATTATCACGGACAACATATTGTTGATGATCCGGCCGTCTCGAGGGTTCTTAGGGTGCGAAGTCTCACCTCCTAAGAGCGCCGCCCCGAGCAATTCACACATAATCGCCAAACCCGAGCCCTTGTGATCACCAAATGCCACTAACGCCCCTCCACGTTTACCAGAAGGCGCCGTGTACCAGAATGCATTTGGATCATCGGTTAGGCGTCCCTCCGAATCAATAATCGTGTCTCGGGGAACCTTCACGCCCTGGTTAGCGGCAACACGCGCTTTACCACCCGCGATAATGCTCGTTGCCATATCAAGCAAAAATCCGGGTTTGCCGTCTCGACCCGGAACCGCCGCACAAATTGGGTTAGTTCCAAAGCGCGCATCGGCGCCTCCAAAGGCAGCTACGAGAGGGTGATGCCCAATCACGTTTACCAGGTGGATCGACGCAAGTCCCTGTGCGGCACACTGCTCCGCCCAATGACCTATACGACCTATGTGGAAGCTATTACGCAAACCGATTATGGCTACGCCCAACTCTTTACTTCGTTCTATCCCGAGATTCATTGCCTCGAAACCGTTGACCTGACCGTACCCAGCATTACCGTCAAGCGTAAGTAAGGCACCGCTATCAACGAGCACCGTTGGATGACTGTTTATTTTAAGTCGCCCGGTAACCGCACCATCTACGTACGAAGGCAGCATTCCAACCCCATGGGAGTCATGTCCAGCTAGGTTTGCTGAAACAAGCTGGTCGGCGACAAGGTGCGCCTCCGAACTTTCGCTTCCTAATGCGCAGCATGTCTGAACGATGAACTCGTGGACTTTTTTTGGATGAAGATTGGGCACTCCACAACACTAGTCGCGACGGTTAGGAGCCGATTTTTCCAAGCAAATGACTTCGGCTTCGACACTACGGTTCCGGGTGGCCCGCTCCCCCTTTTCGGAGTTTGTTCAATTACTAAGGCTTTCCAAGCAAAATACTCGAACGACAACGGATAACTTGAATGATGTGACTGGATTCCAATCGTGGACCAAGACTCGCCTGGGTCGAGCCGTGTTGACTTGGCTGGCGGTTTTTGGTGGCCTCATGGCCGTTGCATTCGTGTACGGCGGACTCAAGTAGTGAAAAGCTCAAAGCGATCACGGCTCGAAAGTCGACCCATGAGTCGCCAAGACGCTGACGCTTTCGTTTGGGAGTTTCGGACGCTATATCGGCAGCGATCCGATGCAAACCTATCGCGCCACCTCAAGAGAGAACAATAATCGCGGCGGACTTTTGTACCGACGGCTTTCGAAGACTAAGCAACCTAAGAATCGAGAGAGAAAGCAGCGCAACAAGGGCGCTCACAATCTCCCGACTTTCCTCAACGAGCTAAGAGTTGCGAGATTTACGGCTTTGCTTCCAAGGAATCACTAGACAAAGTGTAACCCCAAGGAGTACCAGCAGAAACAATAAGGTTGGCACCTGACTCAAATCCTTTCTCTCTCACCAAGCCCAAATTTTCCGATATCAGCCATTGGGACTAATTAAGTGAGAACCTGAAGCTGTAAACCCTCTAGGCAGAGATGTTTTTCAATTATACAAATCAGCAAAAACGAGCACAAAATTGTGCACTATGGGCAACTAACTCTGAGACCAACGTGCAAAATCGTCATTCACACCCAATGCTTTGTTTACTTCGCCCTATGTTCACGGTGCTCGCAGCATTTATTCTCTGCGCCTGCAGTGCCGGACCAACGCCAGTTCGTGTCTTCGTGGCATCATCTATGACTGACTTCGTGAACGAGCTCGCCACGGAATTCCAAATAAGCCACCCTTCAACTGATCTGGAAATCAACATCGCTGGTTCTGCAGCATTACTCGCCCAGCTCGCCGAAGGCGCCAAGGCGGACATTCTGATCCTCGCAAGCGAGCGTCACACCTTAAGCGCTCAAGCAAGCTACGAACTGAGTGAACCAGTGATTTTCGCATCCAACGCCCTGGCACTAATCGTCCCCCGCGGCAATCCAGCCGATATTTCTTCAGTTGAGGATCTTCAGGTTTCCTCGATACGCGGTTCAGTATGCATACCAGCAGCCCCATGCGGAGAGCTAGCCTTTACCTTTGCTCAGAAGAGTGCTCTTAGTCTGAGCGGAGCAACCCAAGAATCTAACGTGAGAGCGGTGTTAGCGAGAGTGGCGAGGGCCGAAGTCGAGTTCGGATTTGTGTACAAGACAGATGTAACAGCTGCCGACGGTGATGTAGTGCAGATTCCAGCTATCAAGACTGACGAATTGAGAACCAGGTATTCGATCGCCGCAATGAGACAGTCGCTTGAGCGCCCGGCTGTAAGTGATTTCTTAGAAGCTGCAACTTCTGCCTCCGCCCGCTCAATCTTGTTTAAACTCGGCTTCTCCGAACCATGAGAACCGCTTTACCAAAAGGCTTCCAGATACTTGCCTGCCTAGCAATCGCATTCCTATTCCTCCCATTGCTTGCGCTGATTTGGCGAGTGCCTTGGCCCCGGCTCATCAAACTGCTCGCAACCGACGCCATCGGCGACGCATTGTGGCTTTCTTTATTTTCGAGCGTTGCGGCTGCCCTGTGTGCGCTAACCGTTGGTGTTCCGCTAGCCCTCTACTTATCTCGCATGAGCGGGATTAGAGCATCACTCATCCGAACTCTGGTTACCTTGCCAATGATTCTTCCACCTGTGGTCGGCGGCGCAGCCTTGCTGTTTGCGTTTGGCCGAAACGGAATTATCGGATCCCAACTCGAGGACCTTTTCGGGGTTGTACTCCCCTACTCTTTACCTGGCGTCGTCTTTGCCAACACCTTTGTAGCTCTGCCATTCGTAGTGCTCACGGTGGAAAGCGCTCTTCGTTCGATAGACCGACGATTCCTGCTTGCTGCCTCGACCCTGGGCGCATCCCCTCGTAGAACTGTCCTTCGTATCGAATTACCACTGATTCGGACATCACTCGCTGCAGCTGCTTTCTTGGGCTGGGCCCGCGCAATAGGAGAGTTCGGAGCGACGATAACCTTCGCAGGCAATGTGCCTGGGCGCACACAGACGCTGCCATTAGCCGTTTTCATGGCCTTAGAAACTGACCGAGAGGCCGCCTTAGCTATCAGTCTGCTATTCATTGCGGTGTCCCTTGGGGTACTCGTAACGCTTCGTAACCATTGGTGGCCTTCACGATGACTACCAAAAACAATTACTTATTAGACGCTCGCGTCATCCTTAACCGTGATTCGCTGACACTTGACGTTGAGCTTCAGCTCCAACACGGAGAGGTAATCGCCGTTTTAGGCCCAAACGGCGCAGGCAAGACCTCACTGTTGCATGCGTTACTCGGTTGGTTGGAACTGGAGTCCGGGTGGATCATGGTTAATGGAGAGGTGATCGACTCCCCCGACACAGACAGCTATGTGCCACCACAACACCGACCCTTTGGGATGGTGTTCCAAGACGGACTTCTTTTCCCTCATATGTCGGTTGAGAAGAACATTCTTTTTGGAGCAGGCAAAGACTTCAACCTGAAACCCTTAGCGGAATCCCTTCAAGCCAATGAACTACTAGCCAAATTCCCATCGGAGTTATCGGCTGGAGAGAGACAGCGTGTAGCGATAGCGCGATCGCTCGCTGCACGACCGAAGGTACTTTTTCTTGATGAGCCCTTTAGTGCCCTAGATATCCAAGGCAAGCGCCGTGGGCGCTCCCTACTCAAAGAGGCCCTTGCTATTGGTGTATCTGGGTGTCTAATGGTCACCCACGATTTGGTCGATGCCTTCACGCTGGCTGACCGGGTAATGGTCATCGAAGAGGGAAAGTTAACCCAACTCGATGTACCTGACCGAATCAGGTCGCGTCCAGGATCTGAGTGGATCGCCGACTTGGTTGGGTGGAACTATTACGAAGGTATCGGCGAGGGGTCAGTTGTTACCCTCCCGCATGGAACCACAATCTTCACCGCCCAAGACGACCTAGATGGGCCAACCTCTATCTCGATCAACCCAGCCTCGGTGTCGATATTTAGGTCCCAACCTTCGGGTAGTCCTCGAAATAGTTGGCTCAGCAGCATCCAAAGCATAGAAATACTCGGCGGAAGAGCACGTGTCTCTCTCGTTGGTGAAATCGACATTTGTGCCGATATAACGATTACTGCAGCTAACGAACTGCGCCAATTAATCTCGAGTGAAGTTTGGGTCTCAGTAAAGGCGACCGAAGTGGACGCTCAGCGGTAGTGGCCTCAGTTAGCTAACTTCCGATTCCGAAGTGTCAACCCAACGCAACCTAGCTACGGTCGAGGGTATGGAAATTTCAAACCTCTTCGATGTTTCGGGTCGAACAGCAATAGTCACAGGTGGCAGCCGCGGGATTGGCTACATGGTTGCGGAAGGATTAGTCCGAAACGGCGCCAAGGTTTACATCACGTCCCGCAAAGTCGAAGAGTTAGATCAGGCCGCAGAGCAGCTCGGGCACTTCGGTGACTGCGTAGCGCTGCCCTCAGACCTCAGCGATGAAGCAAGCATGCTGGGCTTCGTCGAGGAATTCAGAAATCGGGAGGAGAAGCTTCACATTCTTGTCAATAACGCTGGAGCAGCGTGGGGTGCGCCGTTGGGCGAGTTTCCGGCAAGCGGATTCGACAAAGTGCTTGACGTCAATGTTAAAGCGCCCTTCATGCTCACCCAATCGCTTGTCCCTGAACTTCGGGCAACTGGCACCAGCGAGGACCCAGCGCGGGTTGTAATGATTGGTTCGATAGATGGCCTCCGCGTTCCATTTGGCGATAATTACTCATACTCGGCTTCAAAGGCCGGTGTCCACATGCTCGCTCGACATATGGCACACCACCTAGCTAGCGAACACATAAACGTAAACGTGATAGCTCCTGGCCCGTTCGAATCCAAAATGATGAGTTACGTTTTGGATGACCCTAAGCGTCGCGCTGGAGTGGTGGCATCGACACCTCTGGGGCGGATTGGAACCCCCGAGGACATCGTTGGAGCAACAATCTTTCTCTCCAGCAGAGCGGGCGCGTGGCTAACCGGCGTAACACTTCCCGTTGACGGCGGCATTTCGACACATGGCTGAGTTGATCGACTGAACATTTTATTTCAATAAGCTTCGAGTGTTCCGGCCCACGACACTCGGCATCAGCAATACCGGTAGCCCAAAGCAGAGTTGCGTTCGAGACGATAGCCACGAAGCCCAAGGTCTCAGGCTCAGAGAAACCGGTATGACGTTAGACATCCGGATCCCGGGCCCTTCTTCGTCGCAAGCGAAGCATTAGCGCTGAATTGTCGTCCAGCCCTTACGATCGTGGTCGTTGAAGAGTGCTGAGTACCTATCTTTGAGACCGGCGTCTACGCGTCGAGCAACTCTTCCGAGATCCTTAGTGGCCTCTCGCCAAGCCTGAATCAGGAGATCTTCGCCGTCATAGTCAAAAAGGTCGGAGAGAGAACGCTCAGCAGAGCCGCCTCTCTCAAGAGGATTTTCGGCTAGGTGTCGAGCTGTGACGCTGAGGCCTTCGATCGGATCAACAACATCCCGGTATCCAAGTTCAAACATTGCTTTTTCACAAGACGTAACGCGATGGTGTGGCGTCCCCCGGAGAGTGAATCGTTGGGCAAGCGTCGCATACTCCCATGGCATATTGATCACTTCGAAGGAGTGATCAAGTGATGCAGAAATTATGTCCACCCACTGAAGAAGTGTGGGGGTCCATTCATCCGACGCGTTATAGGCCTGACCGGCGGCTCGTTCCGAGTTGTCGACAACCGTCAGCAACATCTCGGCAGCGTTGATCGCATACGCCCGAGATTGAAGGCTCATTCCCCCGTCGGGAAGGATTAGTTGCTCCCGACCATCTAAAATGCGGCGCACGATTGACCATTCAGTGCAGGCAACCTGACCGGGGCCATAGATCCACGGGTAGCGAATATGAGACGCGCTGGGGTGAAGCTCAAAAACTGCAGCCTCGGAAATGGCAATGTTGGCAACCTTACGATTTACGGCGAAATCTTTGTTTTCGTTTATAACGAGGCGCGCAGTTTCTCGAGTTGGAACCCTCATTCCCGGCGGCCAAAGGGCGTCGGCGTCACCCCATCCAGAATATGCGGGAACGCCGCCTACGCTCACAAATTTGCCCACCTTGCCCACCAACAAATTCGCCAGTTCTCTAAGGCGTCCGTACATCACAATTGCGAGGTCAAAGGTCTGGCTACCAAGGGCTTCTGAAGTCTTTTCGCTATCAAAGGGATCTGTGTGAATGTGTTCAACTTGAGCTGGAATCTCGGGTGACTCGTGTGCGCCGGTGTGAAGAATAGATACCTCAAACCCACGATCTAACAATCCATTCACAACATGGGGGCCAGTAGGTCCCGTGCCTCCAACCACTAAAGCCTTCACCATTCATGACCCTTCGTCGACGGTGTCCCAATAATAGGTGCAGCAGCACGATGAACGCTGCGAGGCGTAGGACGCCGAATTTAAGCTGGATCAAGACAAAGCCGTTGCCTGTTTCATAATTCCCTTAAATCCTTCACAAGACTGCGTTAACGCAGCCGAAACCGTCTACGATCGGCCCCATGTCAGCTGAAGGTTCGACTCTTAAAAAGGGTGCTCGCATAGTTCTCATCGTTGACCTCCCGGGCGTTGCGGCTGGGACGCCAGGGAAGGTTGGCCGCTCGATCGGAGTTAAATCGACGCGATATCGAGTCAAGTTCGAGAACGGAGTTGAAGCCCTCTCTGTTGCGGAAGGAAAGTTAGTCTCTCCAGCGGCGTGGGAATACATCAAAGATAATCAAATAGCCTCACACAATGAGCAGCCGGGGCCGAGCGTCGCTGCTGCAGTTCCCATTAGTGCCGCCAGCGCTCCCAGTACTGCTCCAACTCAACCGCCCGCTGCAAGCCCACAACCTCCAGCCGCTGCGAAGCCCGAGCCAGTGCCGCCACCTCCTCCTCCTCAGCCCTCCACCGGAAACTCCCAAGCCGCGACCTCCTCCGGTGCCGATGATCCGCGCCTAGCCGAGTTCTTTGCTAAATCTCGAGCTGCGAAAAAGGCGTTGGGAATTGACGTCGATGCTGAGCCCGCAGCAGCCCCTCCAGCGCCCGCCGAGGAAACTACGGTGGAGCCGGAGCAGGCTCCTGAACCAACGGCGGCTAGCGATGCCAGCCCACCAGAGTCAGCCACAGCCCAGGAACCCGAGGCCGCTGCCAGTCCAGAGCCACCAGCTAGCGAGACAGAGGTTGGAGCACCCATAGAACTCCCAGATGGGTACTACCCGCCTAACAACCGGGTCGCCGATTTACTCTCCTCTTTTCGAGGCAATTGAAACTAGGGCGTCTCGTACTCAAGCGGGGCCGGGTCAACAAAGCGAGCCAAGACGTTTCGTGTGATTTGAGCTACATCGTTGTCATATCCATCCCGAGCTAAGGCCCCAAACCAAGAGATCGACCCGACGCTGAAGACTGCGCCCCCGTTCGGCGTTTCGTAAAAAACAATGTCAGAGCGAACAAACGGGTCGGGATCGGGGAAAGCTACCGTACCCTCAAACTCTTCTTTAGTCCGCAGCATGTCGGGAGCAAACTCTGTCGCAGATGCAACTATGACTGCGTGTTCCGGGGATCCCAAGCGGACGTCATACCTGTCAATTTCCTGACCGGCAGCACCACCTCCGAGCCCTGATGTACCAATTTCATCATGCTCGACACCATCAAGGATCCAACTGGCCCGAGATTCAAGCACCTCTGGGTCCCTCACATAGAAGCTAGCCTTCTCAAAGCCTTGGGCACTAAAGCCGATACCCACAAGCTGATTTGGAGAACGTCCGTTACGACGCCATAACCCGCCGTACTCGGAGCCCCAGGCGTGGTAATTCTCACCATCTCGTGTCTGCCAATTACGGACACCGTCCTCGGCTCGTCGCAATTCGATAGCACCCGGCCAAGCGTCACTAAACGCAACCCTCCAGTAGAACCCGTTACCACCGAGATACATGAGACGGCCGCCATTACGTTGCCACTCTTCAAGCGCATCAAGCATTTCAGTCGACCAGTACTCCGGATGTGAACCCGTTACCAGGACACGGTAATTCGAGATCGCATCAACCCCCTCGAAATGCAAATCTTCGTCTGTTACAACATCGTGGCCCACCTCGGTGTGCGTCAAGAATGCGTCAATGTCTGTATCAGGAGTAAAGTTCCAACCATCCGCTCCCGGTCGAACCTGGAGCACTGGCCTTCGTCTGGAGCTGAACATTACGCCACTCCCGTCAGGATGCTTCTCATAATGACTGAGGCCCAGCTCAGGGTGGTCAACTAGATATTGATGCTCCGGTCTCAGCTTCGAGCGAGCATTCATGAAGTCTGCGCCGTTGATCAACATTCGGTGATTCGCGTAAGCCATGTAGGTGCACGTAGGCATCAGCAGCGCAACATCTGAATGCACACCACCTTTGACGGGACGAACGAAGAAGGGAACTCGGTCGACTTCCTCGCTAGTGGTGAAGCGCAAACAATAAATTCCGCTTTGTAGATCCGTGGGCAGCGAAATGGCAGCGCTAACGTGCCACCCTGCGTCGTATAAGTCGTCGTGATGAAAGTGGACAGCGTTCCACTCGTTAGGCGCATCCGTCCAGCGCTGATGTGAACCTGTCCAACCAGGTCCGGGCACAGCGCGTGTTGGAAGCTGAAATAACTGAAGGTCGCCGTGGTCTTTCCTAGACGGGATTGAATTGCCCGCCATGTCGTCCTCCAAGGCCCAGGAGTACTCCGAGGCCCCGAGAGAAACAAACGGCTCTGCTATTCGACCATCCCAACGACTTTCATTGGTGCCTGCACCGAAGTACACCGAAGGATTCTCCAGCGAAAGGGCTGGTATCTGGAATTGTGTCGTGGTCTCGCCCGCCTGCAGCAAGTCGCGGCCCGGTGATCTAGTTTCTGGACTTTCTACCGTCGCTGTGCCTTTCCCTTTACCTAGGTGCAGTGTTAGATCTAGCCGGTACCAACGATGCCGCTCGAGCAAAATGTCGCGCAGTTGGACTCGAACGCCCCCTGACTCCACAACCAACATCGACTTTTGAACCCTAATTTCAACATTGTCGGTACCCGATTCCACCCAACAAATGGGGCCGTCCCTAGTTAGTAGTGTCGGTTGAAACCAGAGGCCGATCCTGAACGTTTCCTCTGAAACTCCGCGGAGAGCCGCATGAGCATATGAACCAGGAATAACGGCCTGCTCATCTAAGGTAATCGGTATCGCCTCGAGCTCAGAAACAATGCATTCCGAAAAGCCAGGGCCGCTTCTAGTGGGGTCACCACACTCAAGCCTTACAACCTCAAGAACTCCTGCTGTTTTCTTATGACTTGAGGCGCGCCACTTAACGTCATCGCCTGCACGAAAAGTCCACGGATCACAATAGGCGGTTACCGATTTACGTTGATACTGGGTTTCATTGTCTGACATTTGATGTAACTCGAAAAGTTGGTTCAGTAGTTCTTTGGTCACCGTTTTCGGTTGGCTTGCCAATCTTCATAGGTCTCGATCGGCATATCATCCTCGCGCCAACCCCCGAAACCGGTCTCAATATGACTGATTCGCTCCATCCCCATGTCTTTCAGGGTTTTTGCGGAGAGCGCTGACCGCATTCCACCGGCGCAGCAAAGAACGAACTCTCGGTCTTCGCTGAATATTTCTTTTGTATACGGGGAGTCCGGCGACACCCAGAATTCCAGCATTCCACGAGGCGCGTGCATCGCACCCGGTATTGCTCCGTCCCGCTGCATTTCGCGAACGTCGCGGATATCGACGATCAACGCACCTTCGTCTTTTGCGCGCCTAGCGGCTTCCGTCGGGGAAATATTATCGATTTGCTCCTTTGCCGCAGCAACCATCTTTTTTACCGACTCAATAGCCATCTTGACCCTTCTTAGGATTTATTTAGTGCCCAAACAACGGGCTTAGGTCATCATTGCTCATTACACAACGACTGTCACCTCGAATCTCTATCTGGTGCTGCTATCAACGCACCGGACTCTTCAAGAAGCTCAATTCTGTCAGCCGAGACTCCCAGCAACTCTTCGAGGACCTCAGCGTTATGCTCGCCCCGAGTAGGGGGCCCTGGCTCAGCCTCGCTGGGCTCGAGCCTGCTGAAACGCATAGGCAAGCCAGTCACTAAGAGTTCGCCGAGGGTTGGATCCAATGTGGTCCGAACCATCCCCCCTTCTAGAAAATGGGGGTGTTCCATTGCCTGCTCCGGACTCAATACCGGCGCAGCGGGAATTCGCCAACTTTCCAGAAACTCAAGTGCCGCCGCGTCAGAATCGAAGGTCTGAAGCCACGTTTCAACCAATGCCAAAAGAGTTTGCGCATTCTCGACCCGAGCATCAGAGCTTGAGTAGCGTTCATCATCAGCTAGCTCGGGAACGCCCATTGCCTCACAGAGGCGCGGCCATTGTGGCGCCAACACCTGAAGGACGATCCATCCCTCGGGCCCTTTGTACGTTCCCGAAGGCACCACAATGCTGAATTGACGTCCCGAGCGTTCCTGACTCCAGGATCCCCTTGTCGCACTATGGCCTTGAACTGCAATCGAGTGCATCGCAAACAGAGGGTCCACCAGATTCACTTCTATTGCCTGACCCTCGCCCGTACGTTCGCGATGAAACAACGCATGACCGATGGCACCGAACAGCGTCAAGCCAGCTGCGCAATCGGCGATGGGTGATCCGGTGAATTGAGGTGGACCATCCGGGTCGCCAGTCAAGTGCATCATTCCCGAGAGAGCTTGCCCCATCAGATCAAACCCCTGAAGATGAGAAAGTGGACCTGATTTACCAAAGGCTGATATCGACGCCCCAATAAGCTCAGGCTTTGACCGGCTCAGCTGTCTCCACCCAAGGCCTCGGCGATCCATCACGCCAGGACCGAAATTTTCAACGATCACATCACATTTCAAAGCGAGCTCTCGCGCTAGTTCGCAGCCAGCTTCGTTGCCGAGGTCTATGCAGATTGATCTCTTTCCCCGATTTTGTTGGGTGTAGTACGAGGATGTTTCCCCAGAGACAAATGGAAGGGTCCGACTCGGATCACCCGAAGGGCCATACTCAACCTTTATAACGTCAGCTCCAAGCTCTGCCAACATTCGCGTAGCGCTTGGCCCCGATAGATACTGTGTGAAGTCGAGGATTCGGACATTTTCTAGGAGCATCCGACGACATTAGGCGGAATTCAATTCTGGATCCGAACCATTCGCCTTCAAGGTCTTTCGGTGCCAGAATCATCGTGCGTGGTACAGCCGCAACCTTTTACTATCGGCATTGATACGGGTGGAACCTTTACAGACGCGCTCATTTACTGTCCAGCAACGGACACGATAGTTAACAAGGTGAAAGTCCCAACTAATCACGGTCAACTGGACACGTCGATCCATGCGGCGCTTGGTCAGCTTCTTACAGACGGGAACATCTTGGCCTCAGATGTCGCTTGCGTATCGGTTTCAACGACATTGGCAACTAATGCTTTGGTTGAAGGAGCTGGTCGGCCGGCTGCCCTAGTCGCTATCGGACTGGGCGACACGGTTATGGATCGGGGCGCCCTCCCCGGGTTACTGGAAAGCAACCCACATGTCAGGCTGCAGGGTGGTCATTCTTCTCATGGCGATGAACTCGATCCCTTAGATACCACACCTCTCACCTCTTTTCTGTCGGAGGTCGATCAATCAGTAGAAGGTTTCGCAATTGTTGGTGCATTTAGCGTACGGAACCCATCTCATGAACTGGAGGTAGCCAACCTAATAAGGCGCTTTACGAAGATGCCCGTGACTCTTAGCTGTGATCTGTCAGCCCAGCTAAACGCTCCTAAGCGCGCTGTGACGGCGCTTCTAAACGCTCGCTTGGTCCCGCTGATTACGGGACTATTAGAGGGTGTCAAGCGCAGCGTCGAGCAATACGGAATCTCTGCCCCCCTCATGATTATGCGTGGAGATGGTTCGCTCGTATCTTCGGACTTCGTAGCCACAAAGCCGATCGAGACAATCCTGTCCGGGCCAGCGGCTAGCGCCGTCGGGGCTGCAGCGTTGAGCTCTCTGCATGATGGTCTCGTAGTAGACATCGGCGGCACTACCACAGATGTTGCAGTAATCGCCCGAGGCAAACCGGTCGCAGCTCAAGCCGGTGCTGTAGTGGGTGGCTACGAGACAATGGTAAATGCAATCAGAGTTCACACAGAAGGAATCGGCGGCGATAGCTATGTTGCTCCTCAGCCATTGAGCCGGTCGGGGTTCATGGTTGGGCCTCAGCGAGCAACACCCTTGGTCGTCCTTGCTGCGGCATGGCCAAATCTCACGGATCTATTAAAGAACCAGCACCTTAGAGACAAGCCCAAAATCGGAGACGGGCAATTTCTTTATCTGCGACAAGGCCGACCGAGCCTCGAACCGGCATCAACGGCTGAGGAAAAGATTCTTTCAGCCCTAGTCGCTAGTGAAGCGCCAGTCGAGTACTCAAACTTGATCGAGACGTCCATAGAGCGCACGGCTGCCAAACGCCTGGTCTCTCAGGAATTAATTGACATCTCGTCCTTCACGCCGACTGATGCTCTTCATCTACTGGGGTCAGACCAAAGGTTTGCCTCCGAGCCCGCTCAACTCGGCGCCGCGTTACTCGCACGCCAACTTGATCACGTCGGTCTTCCTTTGGCAAAAGATGCAAGAGATTTTGCCACCAAGGCTATAACTCGGACTGTTAACAGAATTGCCCACACCGTGCTTTACGCAGCGGCCGACAATGACGGGTTCAAGAATGAGGCACTCACCACAATCTTGGACGCTATTGAGGAGTTAACCGTCAGCGGCAGAGCCGGAAACTTACTCGACTTACATGTTGCACCCTCTGCAAATATCGCAGTTGTCGGAGCCCCTGCGTTAATTCTCAATAAAGAACTGGATGAAATCCTCAAAACCAGTTGCGATATTCCAGACACCTACGAGGTTGCTAACGCGTTCGGTGCCGCAGTCGGGCGAGTCACCGTTTCAAGCGAAATCGTTGTGTCGGCGCCGAGCCGCGGTAAATACTTAGTGCACGACGCAACTCCAAAGATTTTTTACGACCTCGAGGCAGCCAAAAGCTTCGCTGAAAGACAAGCGGTCGCGACACTCGGTAGAGACATCACGCAGGCAGGTGCCGTCGACTTTGAAATCAGCAGCGAATGGGACGTGCAAAATGTTTGGTTAGACGGGCGCTTCTTCTTCGTGGAGGCCGTGCTTCGCAGTGTCGCTTCGGGGTCACCTTTCTAACCCTTCCTGGGCGGCCCTGACAGCAGCGACTTTGCCAAGCTCTGCACATTGGGGGTCCAAGCCGAGGAGTCTCTCTAAATCGGGCGCTTCAAAACGAAAGTCACTCGCGGAACGGAATGCCCGATCCAAGGTTCTGGACATGGATAGAAGCCTTCTGTCTTTGTACATCTCCCCTACGCATTGAAGCCCGAAAGGTAAGCCATTACCGTCTGCGCCGCCCGGTATAGCCGTAACGGGGTGCCCGACGACCGTCAGAGAACTAGTGAGGCCGAGCCAAGCCATATAATTTTCGACCGAGCGGCCGTCAATCTCAACTGGGTGCAGGTTCGACCAAGGGAAAGGCTGAACACTCACTCCTGGACATAACACAACATCCACGTCATCGAAAACCGCTGCGAAGGAACGAAATAGGTCGACTTGTTGTCGTCTCGCTTTCGCTATCTCTAGGACCGTCGAATTCAGCGCTGTCTCATAACTTCGGAATACGTTCGGATTGAAAGTATCGTCGAAGGCGTCAATATCACGGTGATATTGCGTTGCGAAAATATCTGCACGTAAGTGCCAGTCTGCATCAACGGCACTCGTCAAGTCGATATCGATGGGACGAATTCGGGCACCTGCATCATCGAGAAAGTCGATGCGTTTTCGAAACTCGGAGCGCGTCTCCTCAGAAACGAGCAAACCACCAAAATCGGCCGTTACTCCAATCTCAAGCCCGGACAGGTCAAGGTGATCCAGTGCCACGAAATCATGCGCATCAAGGGGAAAGCTCATTGGGTCGAAGCGGCTCGAGTTGTCACGGGTCGCAATGACAGCAAGTAGGAGGGCGACGTCGTCGACATTTCTCGCCATTGGGCCTTGAAGACTGTAGTTCGTTTGAGTGATCGTACGTCCTTCATGAGGCACCACTCCTGGTGTCGCCCGATGGCCAATAACGCCACAAAACGACGCCGGGATTCGAAGGCTCCCACCGTGGTCAGAACCTGTAGCAAGTGGAGCCATCCCCGTAGCTACAGCTACCGCTGATCCGCCGGATGAGCCTCCGCACGTTAGATCAGGAGAGTAGGGATTGCCTGTTGCCCCAAAGAGACGGTTGATGGTGTTGGCGCCGATACTCATCTCCGGAATGTTGGTTTTACACAAAATGATTCCACCAGCGCTTCGAATCCGGGCCACTATCCCATCGTCGCGATTCGGCACATGATCTCGAAAGAAATCAGTCCCATAGGTAGTTGTTAATCCTTCAGTCGCCTGTAGATCTTTGATGGCTACTGGAAGCCCATGCAATAAACCTCTGGTATCACCAGACATGATTTGCTGCTCTGCGAATCGAGCATCCTCCAACACCTTTTTCTCGTCGAGAGCGACCACAGCGTTGACTACTGGGTTTAAAGCGTTAATACGATCAATGCAAGATCTCACAACCTCGACTGGGGATAGTTCTTTCGAAGCAAATCCACTTAGGACCGCCCTAGCGCTCAAATCACAAGGTTCGCTCATGCTTCTGCCCGGATTACCTCAATGCCTTGAGGGTCGATTCGTTTGCCGTGAACTTCCATATTGTGACTATGACCAACATGGTGCAAGCTGAATGCAGATTGCAACGATGTA